>Ga0065721_10003555_pt1 | contig 411622 bp, 348 predicted proteins | sample Mesricmetagenome_FD_59108 | JGI IMG/M metagenome (GOLD analysis project Ga0065721, IMG submission 59108) | Mesophilic microbial community from rice straw/compost enrichment Sample: eDNA_1 v2 (version 2) | ecosystem: Engineered > Solid waste > Grass > Composting > Bioreactor | place: USA...
CCGAGAGAAGACACAAGTCATTAGGACGAATAACACCCGATGAAAAGTTCTATCAGAAAATTAAAAATGTATCGTAATTATATCTTAGTTTAGTAAAAAGTTGTCCAGCAAATAGGGAGTATCATAGTACCTCAAACGAGAAAACCTTAATGCACGGCTGAGTTTGCTGCAAGAACAGGTGAGTCCTCATTTCTTTTTCAACTCTCTCGGGACATTACGGAGTATGATAAGCGATGCCGCTCCCCGACTTTTTATTCAACGACTATCCGATGTCTACCGTTATCTATTAAACAATAAAATGGCCGATTTGGTAACCCTTGAAGCTGAATTAGATTTTTCACTGGCTTACCTGCATATTCTTAAAGAGCGCTTTGAAGATGCTTTGCAGTTTGATATAAATATAAGGGACCAATGGTACCCCAGAAAACTTCCACCAATGACGTTGCAAATGCTCATCGAGAATGCAGTGAAGCATAACGCTGTCGATATAGAAACTCCGCTTACGATTTGCATTGAAACGACCGGGGATGGAAATTGGCTCGTCGTGGTTAATACGCTGAGACGAAGATCGAGTATGGAAGAAAGTGTGGGCACCGGATTGAATAATATTCGTGAACGATATCGTTTGCTGGCAGGTAAAGAAATTGCCGTTGAAGAGTCCGACCAGGAATTTAAAGTGTGTGTACCGTTAATTGTTCAATAACTATGGATATCCTAATAATTGAAGATGAGAGCAAGACTGCCAAAGAATTAAAGATGATGGTGGAAGGATTGGGTGTTGATTTGAATGTGATAGGTATAATTGCTTCAGTTAAGGCCGGAATTAAATGGCTGCAAGAGCATGCCGCACCGCAGCTTATTCTATCAGATATTCAGTTGTCTGATGGCTTAAGCTTTGAGATCTTTCGGTCTGTGGAAATTGGATGCCCCGTTATATTCTGCACGGCATTCGACACCTATGCTATCCAAGCATTTGAGGCAAACGGAATAGACTATCTGCTAAAGCCCATTGATGAGATGAAATTGGCGAAGAGTCTGAATAAATATGAACAGATGAGGCACATGATGACGTTGGGGGCTGTTGCATTGCCACGGATTACTGACCAGCTTAGGTCGTTGATAGCGCAGATGACACCAAAATATAAGCAGAGTTTATTGGTTTTCAAGAATGAAAAAATTATTCCCATTAAAACTGCCGACATCGCTTTTATTCACTCGGAGAAAGGACTTGTGAATGTCTATACTAAAATGAAGCAAATCTATTTGATCAGGGAAGTACTTGATGAACTCAGCCCGCTACTCGACCCGCAACGATTTTTCAGGGCCAATAGGCAGTTTATCATTAATCGAGATGTCCTGGTTATGGCGGAGCATTATTTTAATAGGCGAATATTTGTAAAACTCAACATTGAAACACCCGAAAGCATTATCGTAAGTAAGATTAGGGCACCTATGCTCCTGGAATGGATGAATCAATAGATTCTACTTTATAAATCAGGGAAAGGATGCAAAACTCGCCATATGAAGTTTAAAATTACAAAGCCGCCACCACAACTTGCCGACTATGTCAGACTATTTTGGTTTTTGGAGTTCAATGCCACTAAGGATAAGCCTTTTGCTCACCATTCCTTCGCCCATCATTGTTGCGAGGTTATTTTCTGTTACAAAGGGCATTTCAGGATTCAATCTGCCCTTGACCTTGAAAAGACATTGGTGTCCGGTATATACGGACAAACGAAAACAATAAGTAAGGTGACGTCCGACGAGGACTTTGGGATATTCGGATTCTACTTATATCCATATGCGTTGGTACAATTATTTAACTTGCCGGCAAAGGAACTTACCAATCAATCAATTGACCTTAAAACGCTTTGTGGTAAGGAAGGCGAAATACTTGAAGAGAAAATAATGCTTGCCTTAGACAATGACCAACGGATAAAAATTGTTGTCGATTTTTTAACAGCACGGCTAAAAAATATCAGGACTGAATTATTCGCTTTTTGCTCTTCGTTGAAAGCCGTCTCAAATGCATATACAGGTATTAACGTTAATACACTGGCTTCGGATAATTTCCTATCCGTTCGACAATTTGAAAGAAGAGCCAAGGAATTGTCAGGGTTTAGCCCCAAGCAATTTTTACGCATTGCGAGGTTCAATTCACTTCTCAATAAACCATTTCGGGACAAGCGTTTTGCTGAAATCGCCTTTGAGTTCGGATATTATGATGAATCTCATTTTAGCCACGATTTTAAGCAATTTTCAGGTTTTAACCCGAAGGAATACTTTAAACCAGAAACCATTGCCGCAACGGACAGAGGGACCGTTAGCATATCGCCCTAAGAAAGTCGCTTTTTTACAAATTTAACCCTGCTCAAATCAATACTTTTACTAAAATAAAATGATTTGAGTATGAAGAAATACGTTGTATTCGTCTTATTCCTTGGGATCGGATTTTCGACATGTAAAGAGGCGTTCTCGCAAGTTGCTGATACGGCAACCAATAATTCTGAGCTTTTTAACGAAGGTGGTTATGTTAGCGGTATCACCACAGCCCGGGCGATAGGACTGGTAGAGCTGGGATTGGGATTGGCAAGCCTCGTTATTGCCATTCGGGCAAAAAAACGTTCAGCTAAAAAGGGGGCGAAAACTGCGATGATATTGGGCTTGATTGCAGTTGCTTTTTGTATTGCGCATTTAATCACGACTGCCGGAGCAATATTCGGGTCAGGTAGCGGAAAAGCCGGTTCAATCATTGCAATGATATTGAGTCTAATAGGGATTGCTTTCGCTAGCAGGACTCTTTGTTCCGGTAAGAAATAGGATGAGTAAAGTTAGTTGGCGCGCGGGAATTTAGTTTGACAATAGGAATGTGGGTATAGTTCATCACTTGTGTGAATGGGCCGGGTCGCTTTTTGCCAAATGACAAATTTTCGAACCTCATTTATAATGAAATTTGAAGAATTGAAGGAAATCATTGCTGTTGCAAGCAAATTAGCAGTATCAGTGAATCCTAATTTATAAAATCTGAAGATTAGTTTATTGCAATTGTATGACATATAAAAATCAATTACTGTTTGCGCCAACCATACTATTTGTTCTGCTTCTTTCTGTGCAATCTTGCCAAATGGACGACTTGATAAGTCCCGATGATGCCTCTTTGGAATTTGATAAGCTTTCCGACTACCACATATATTCAGGAAAACCTGCCGATTTACACCCATCTAATGGTTTTCAACTTTACGAAATATCGTCGGAGCTGTTTAGTGATTACGCTCAAAAACAGAGATTGATCAAAGTACCGGATGGTGCAAAGCTTAATGCCATAAATGATGGCCTTCTTGAATTCCCGGAAGGAACAATAATCGTGAAGACTTTCTTCTATTACAACGACGAAAGAGATCATTCGTTGGGTAAGAAATTAATTGAAACCCGTATTCTTATGCTCAAAGCAGGCAAATGGGTCGCGGGCACTTACTATTGGAACGAAGACCAAACAGATGCGTATTTGACAAAGGCTGGCTTTGAAACGCTGGTAAATTGGATTGACAAGAAAGGTGATGCCAAGGTGTTCTCCTATCATATTCCAAGCAATTTGGAATGTAGATCTTGCCATAGTTTAAACAAAGAGGTACAACCAATCGGGCCAAAAGCCAGAAATCTAAATTTTATGGTAGATCGGGATGGAAATGAAATTAACCAGCTCGATTTCCTGGGTACCAAAGGCATACTTTATCCTGTTGATCAGGGAAATTTTGGATCGACACCTAACTATAATAACGATGGGGTTTCAACAGAACAGCGGGCCCGTGCCTATTTGGATATCAATTGCGCCCATTGCCATAGGAGTCAAGGCTCCGCACACGAGATTAGGTATCGGTTTGAGTATGAGACCGACTTCCATTCAACAAAAATAAAAGAAGGAAAGAATGCCATAAAGCAAATGGTGGAAAACGGATACATGCCTAAAATAGGGACTACAGTAATTGACAAAGAGGGAATTGAACTAATAAATCAATACCTAAAAGCATTATGAGCAGATTCGTCTTATTGATTTTTGTTTGCGCTCCAATATTTGTTTTTTCCCAGCCTGACATCCCTGCATATAAAAAGCTTTCGCTGGGAGTCAGCTTCGAGGCCAACTACGCAGAACGTTTTCTACGTCATGACCAATCTCTCAAATACGTTCAAGGCTTTCCTGACATAAAAGGGTTAGGTAAGATAGGAGGTGTCGTAGGGTTAAATTTAGACTACACATTAACGCCGGATATATCCCTGGGGACGGGGCTACTGTTTTCAGACCGAGGTTACTCAACAAAAAAGACGGAACTCATTTGGGCGTCTCCAGACGAAGCTTACCCCACACATAGCAAAACCGTCTTCACGTCATATTTTGTTGAGATTCCGCTTAAGGTAACGTATAATTTTCACGTAGCCAATTTTGGAATGTATGTGACGGGCGGGCCTTCAATTGGACAATTGATTTACCGTAAGACTTCGGTTTTTACTTACTTCAGGAACACACGAGAGAAAGCCGTTTCCAATAAGATAGGAGACGGATATACGAACAGCGTTTTAGCGTTCCACATCGGGATAGGTTTTGATGTTCCCCTCTCGCATAGACTTAGAGTAAGCATAGAACCTCTTTATCGTCAGACTTTAACGTCCCTGTCACATCATAATGAGTCTAAACGATACTTTCATTCGTTTGGTCTGAACACACAACTTTTTTTGCGATTAAAAAAATAAAATATGGCACTAGCCGATCTGAACATTGAAAATTTGCAAGAGTTGGATATCTATCAAACTTCTGTTCTGCTTTCTGAAAGCATGAGTACGAACCCGAATCATATTTCGATTTTCGGAAGCCCAAGCCCTGCAGCCATAGAAAAGCAAAGAAAGATGTTTGAGATGGTACTTAGGCACCCAAAAAATACCAGTTTTGTTGTAAAACTAAACGATGAAATCGTAGGCAGTATGACATTCACAACGTCCGATTCTTGTCAGATTTCCAAGTTGGAAATTATCAAATCGCTGCCAAAATATGCAAAAATGTTTAGGAATAACCTAATCTCTGTTTTGAAGTGGAGAAAGAATTGGGCTGTTCATGATTTATCCTGCCCTCACGTCCATTTTGGTCCGCTGGCTGTTCGAAAAACCTATCAAGGCAATGGCATTGGCAAACTGCTGACGTTAAATTTTTGTAGGTATTTAGACGAAACCAACCAAGTTGGATATTTGGAAACAGACAAAATAGAGAACGTATCTTTTTATGAAAAGTTCGACTTTGAGGTTAAAGAAACTGACATAATTTTTGGAAAGACAAATTGGTTTATGGTACGGCAAGAGAAGAACTTTCTTTTAAATTCTTATCGTGTATCGGCTCATTTTAAAAACAGAGATTACGCAGATATTGAAGATTTCCTGAATTCAATTTCAGGCTCTAAGATAGAAGAGGAGTATCAGTTGTGGGTTATCAGAGGGGGGGATAAAATTCAAGTTTCTGGTACAATAGTTCCTAATGCGAGTTATGACGTATTCGAAAAATCAGAAGACCTCTCTTCTATGCAAGCAAAACTTTTTGCAAAATGGAGTTCTCAATAGCCATTGAATTTTTATTGCCATTCGGCAATGTTTCGGTATCTATTCTCACTCGAAACGATAAATTTTCCCGGCGCAATCTCCGGAGCGCTTTCAAGTTTTTAAATTTGTTACACAAAGCATAATTCAAAAGCACCGTTCAATAATAAATCGAATGAAGGCCGACGGAGCTAACACTTTCAAATCGGGCGTTGTACAGCTTATTTGTAAAACGCGGTCACAAGCCGGCCACTTTTCGTGAATATGTGGCGAAAGCCAGTAAAACCGGTGTTTGGAATATTAAAAAATGAAATCCATGGCTTTTTATCAATTGGTTCAGATCGTTGCCGTATTACTGACGGGGTTGGTGGCGGGGCTTTTTTACAGCTATGCCTGTTCCGTCACGGGCGCATTGGCTAAGCTTCCGGACAGGGAGTATATCTTGACATTCCAGTCCATCAATACCGCCATATTGAACGGTTGGTTCTTTGCCAGTTTTATGGGTACCCTCGTTTTTCTGCCGCTGGCAACGTGGTTCTCCTACCGTTCGGGTGGGCAATTTCCATTTTGGATGTTGCTGTCGGCCAGTGTATTGTATGCGATTGGGGTTTTTGGAGTGACCATGTTTGGAAATGTGCCTTTAAACAATATGATGGCGCGTTTTGATCTCAATACGGCTACTTCGCAAGACATCTTCTCGTTGAGGCAAAGGTTTGAAGCTACCTGGAACAATCTGAATTTAATCCGTACCGTAGCCGCCGTGCTTAGTTTTTTACTGGCGGTGCTGGCGATCGAGCTAAAGGCATAAAACGGCACTCTCTACGAATTGCTTATGCCATCCAGTGAAACGTTTAACCCAAAGAGGAATTAACCAATGACAAAATCAACCGTATCCATCCCGTATTATACCGAAATCAATGATTTTTTAAAAATATTCCCTATTCCGGGACGTACTGCTAACCCCTTGTTTTATAGCATAAAGCTAAATAAGTCAGACATGGAAAAAGAGCTTTACATTCCCCCGTTCCGAAGGGCATTCTATTTTTTTGCGATTTTCCTGAGCTCGGGAAAAATCAAAATCAGCTATGACGACAAAACCGTAAATGACCCCGAAGCCTATTTGGTTTGCCACTCGCCGGATTTAGTCTATAGCTTTTCCAAATCCGATGCCCTGGAAGGGTATATCTTTTATTTTAAACCGGAGTGTTTTTCGTTTTTCAAACCGAGCTTCCACGGGGAGTTTCCTTTCTTTAACCGTCTTTATACAAACCTGTTTACCCTAAATCAGGTTACTTACCGCCAATTGATTCCGCATTTTGAAGAGGTTTTGATAGCTTACGAACGGAGCAGCGGGGGAGCGCATATTGAAGCTAGATTGAAACTGCTTGCGTTGCTTTACCGTGTGAAAGAATTTATCGATGAGCAATACGATGCCGCGCGGTTTGCTTCGCCCGATCAGGGGTTGTTGAGTAAATACCTGCATTTGGTAAATAGCCATTATATTGAGAAGCGGACGGTAAAGGAATATGCCGAGCTACTTTCGATAACACCCAACCATCTTTCCCAAACCATCAAGACGGTCTCCGGTAGAAACGCGTTGACCTATATCTCCGAACGATTGGTAAGGGAAGCTGAATCCCTGCTCTTATACACCGACTTTAGCATATCGGAAATCGCCTATCGGTTGGGTTTTTCAGACCCGGCTAATTTTGGAAAATTCTTTAAAAAAGAAACCGGGAAATCTCCATCGGCATTTGCGAAAAAAACGTAATCCATCAAATTTACCGACCAATCCAATTTTTCGACAAAATTTTACACCGGGAAGCCCCTTCCTTTGCCATAGTGTTAATCATTAAAAATAAAAGATATGGCAACAAAAGTTTTTATCAATTTACCGGTTAAGGACCTGAGCAAGTCCAAAACGTTCTTCGCAGGTCTCGGATTCAGTTTTAACCCGCAATTCAGCGACGAGAATGCGGCTTGTATGGTTATCAGTGATTCCATATTCGTGATGCTGCTTACGGAAGCCTACTTCCAGACATTCACTAAGAAGGCAGTATGCGATGCGACCAAAAATACCGAAGTGCTGATTGCCCTGGATGCTGCTTCCCGTGAAGAAGTGGAACAAACAATAGCCAGGGCAAAAGAACTGGGGGCGAGCATTTACGCTGACCCTGCCGATCAGGGTTGGATGTACCAGCACAGTTTTGCTGATCTGGACGGCCACCAATGGGAAGTAGCCTATGTGGAAGTAAGTCAAATGCCGGGTTAGTCAATTGACCGGGTACACGGCAAGTTCCCGCCGGTGGCAAGACGCTGGAAACGATAGTTAAAGGGATTTGTCGTGTACCCATGTTTCGTCCCCGCTGCCTCTCATTTCATATTGTATGAGCGACCGGAACTATTCAACCGCATTGTGACGGAATTTTTTACCAAAGAGCCGCAATTATTGATTGGACACAATTGGGTAATTGAAACACGCTGTACGCTCAGGTAGCGGCCATGCTATTTCAAAACCCGGTACCTAATGTGTGTCACCACCCCGGTTCCACTTACCTCGACCGGTTCAAGCCTGAGATTTGGTACCCCCTCAAAAAGCCGTGAGCCTGCACCAATGGTAGTCGGTACGATATGCACCCACAATTCATCAATGAGTCCGGCCGTCAGGTACTGATTAATCGTGTTTGCGCCTCCCATAATCTTTACCTTTCGATCTCCTGCCGCTTCCTTTGCCTTTCTAAATGCGGATTCAATGCCATCTGTCACGAAATAAAATGTGGTTCCACCTTCCATTTTTATGGGCGGCCGTTCGTTGTGGGAGAGCACAAAAACCGGGGCATGATACGGCGGATTATCGCCCCACCATCCTTTCCATTCGGATTTATCCCTTCGGTCTTTAGGGCCAAACATATTGCTGCCCATGATAAATGCACCTGCGTCAAGAATGGCATCTATTTCCTTTTTATGGCTATGCTTTTCCGGCTCAGCGAACATCCAGCGGTCCAGCAAGTCTGCATCGAAATTGTCTCCAAATGGTCTTTCAAAACTTTGATTATGCCCGGCGCCATATCCATCAAGGGATATCGTTAAACCAGCTGTTACGTTTGCTTTTTCCATGTTTATTGATTTGAGATAAATGATTTCGACCGCTACGATACATTCAAATTTAATAAAAACCGTTCGGCCGTTAAATGGTGCTTAAATAATCAGTTTTTGTGGGTGGTCATCCCCGCTCGTAGCTTCCTTTCGCTTCCGCTGACGACAACGGCCCCGTTATAGCTTATCATGTTTGCAATAGCCAGCCCGTCGGGCAACCCGGTGCTGGAAAATTTCCAGTTTCCGGATTCGTTGTCTTTCCGATAAACGCCATCCCATTGTGCTGCCAACAAGGCATTGCCGCTTCTGATCACGTGGAACGTATACAGCTGGGTAGGTAGGCCGGATTGGATAAGCCGCCAGCTCGTTCCTTTATCAGCCGATGAAAACAGTTCGTTATATACCATTGCGTAGAGCATGTTGCCATCCGAACTTATATTGTGCAAGGCTCCATCCGAAAAGATTTTCTGCCAATCTCTCTTGCCGATCGGCGAACGAAATGCGCCCTGATTTGTGGCAACGTACACATAGCCATCAAGCGCCGCGATGCCATTGACTTGCAGCGTACGGTTCCCATACGCCAGTTCCCATTCATTGCGTAGGTCGTTGTAGGAGTAAAGTCCGGCGTTCGTTGCTGCATAGAGTTTGCGGTCGATCTGCGCAAACTTTCGGATGGTTAAACTACCCAGACCGGTATTTCGTTTGGTCCAGCTTTTTCCTTCGTTTTCGGAGTGGAAAACGCCACCCCATTGTGTGCCTGCATAGAGGTGGTCGTTGTAAAAAAGCAGGGCACCCGGGTTGCTCTCGATCAATTGCCGATCCGTGGGAATATTCATCCACCTGTCGTTTTGGTTATCAAAGTAGTAAAGCCCGCTATCTTTTGACAGAAGCGCTAGCTTGTTTCCAGAAACGGCGATGCCGCCCAGCCCGATGCGGGTGGTAGCCGGCAGCCCCGTACTTGTATTTTTCCAGGTCAATCCGTGATCGGTCGAAAAGTAAACAATACCGTCGCTGGGTTCGGAGGGCGTATTGACCGTGTCGGTTGGAGCATGGCTGGGTGATGTCGCGGGTGCGGTGTCACGGTTAGGGCTACCGCAAGCAAGTAGCAGAATTGCCAGTGCCATTGCCAATAACCTTTTTGCAGCAATTATCATCGCGTCACTATCGTTACGGGAGGGTGGTTTTTAACTACGGCTTTCATAACTTGGATCATATCGAAAGATGCGCTTAATTTACGGAATAATTCGGACAAGGTGCCTCACTTCTCCCTTGAGATTTTTATGTAAGTTTGTGGTTGAGAGAATTGTTAATGATTTACGTGAACGATCTAGAAACGTAACAGGAAGTTGGAACGCACGATCAATTATGGAGCCATCGATGAATTGGCTTCGGCTATAGGGGTCAGTAGCTTAAAAGTTGAAACGGACTTTCTGATCTACGGCTATCACGTTGAAAGTCAAATCGACTACGCGAAATTAAAACGCTATCGGCAGAATTTCCACGAGCTATCGGTTGATTTTTCGGCAATCTGCCATTTTTCGGTCAATGGCGAATTGGTGCCCAACGTCACGAACCGGATCGTATACGTCCATCCGCGGGAGCTCGTGGAAATCAGCCTGGACAACGCTTTCCGGAGAAGGCCAGCGGGATATTCGATTTTCTTTACAGACGATTTCATTGACCGGAGTTATTATAAATCGCTCTTTAAAACCGAGCTGGCGGCGGTCGCCCGCGTAAACCGGGTTCCGGAAACTGAAATCAAGGCTTACCAAAATGTGGTCGAGAATATTTTCCATGAGTACCGGAATTATGACCCATTCACGTCGCCGTTGGTCATTACCAAATACCTCGAAATACTACTGATCAAATTGATCCAGTTGCAAACGTTAGCGGATGCAGACCAGGGCGTAAAGCTCACCGCTTCACAAACGATTACGAAGCGGTTCCTTTCGCTCGCGAGCGAGGCGTTCCAGCAGGGGACGACCATTAGGGAATACGCCGAACAGCTTCATGTATCTCCCGGTCACCTGACTGACGTGGTGCGTGCCGAAACCGGCAAAACTCCCAGCCAGATTATCAATGAATTCAGGCTGCAGCACATTAAATACTTGTTGACCAAGCCCGATAAAGCCATCAAGGAAATCAGTGCAGCGTTCCAATTCGCCGAACCCAACAACTTTTCGTCCTACTTCCGGAAGCATACAGGCATGACCCCCACGCAATTCCGGGAATTGAATAGCTAGTTCCCCTAGTTGAATAGGCGCGGGCGTATCAGCTGGGGTTAACTTTGCTGAAAAGAATGGATAAACACTAAAGGATAATCACTAATTGGCATGGTTATGAATCACGAAATTCGCTATTCAGTTTTTACTCGGGTTAATGCGCCGGCATCGGTCGTTTGGGAAATTCTTCGTTCGCCCGCCACGTATCAAACGGCTTGGAACGCCGAGCTGGTCACGCGGTGGGTCAAGGGAGAGCCGATCGGCTTTTCGGGAATATGGGAGGATCAGCCTTACCAGGACAAAGGCGTTATCCTTGAAATTGCGGATGAACGATGGGTCGAGTTCTCCTATTGGAGTTCCTTTTGGGAGGCACCCGACATCGAGGGGGAATACAGCGTCATCCGGTACGAAGTTGAGCCCATTGATACATTTAGTTGTGAGTTGACCATCATGCAGCGGGGCTTCCGCGACGACGTTCATTACCAGGAGACGGTGCGTTTGTGGAACGATACCATCAACATCATGAAACAACTTGCTGAAAAAAGCGACCTGCGGAGCCGGATCAGCGCTACGTTCGGCGGCTTGGCAGAATTGATCGGTGCCCTATCTCCCGAAGCGTACAACCGGACGGTCACGTCGAAATGGACGGTCGGCCGGCTGGTTGAGCACGTCATCATGAGCAACGCGGGCTTCAGGGATTTCCTGACGGGAAATGCGGCGGCGTCAACGCGCGACTATGATACCCACGTTCCGGAAATCCGCGCGCTGATGAGCAATCAGTACGTAGGTTTGCAGGCTCCGGAGTTTTTGGTTCCGCCTGCGGTGACGTATGATGCAGGTCGACACGTAGTGGCTCTGCAGGGTATTAAAGACGAGCTGCTGGCGTGTGCAGAACTCGACCTGACCCAGATATGCAACGGGTTCGACATGCCTCCTTTTGGTGTGTTGACGTTTTTTGAGTGGCTGACGTTCGCGGCATTCCATACCGAGCGGCATCGGCAACAGGTTGCTGCTCGTATTTAAAGAGCTTTATAGGCTGATCTTCCGGGTAGCGTGCCGGATGATCCACTTTGTGTGAGGATTATCCGATGCCGACCAGTTCCGGATGAGTGCAGCGGCGGGCTCCCTGTTCACCTTCAGCCAGTCGGTCAGGTGATTGGCAACGGATTTCTTTACAAATTTGATCTCATCTTCTTTCAGTAGCTTTAGTATGTCGAAGACCGGATGCGGATCGTGGATGAACGTATCCAGTTTTGGTGCCCAGGGCAGCTTCGGACGGAGACCTTCACTGGCAAGCCGTCTCAGGTGGAAGTCATCGGACGTGGCCCATTTGCGGAGGATGGCCAGCGATGCTTCGGGGTACATTCTGATGTACGGGCGCACGGCATATTCGCCGGTATTGCGCCGGGTGATTTCGGCAATGGCGTCCATCGACAGCTGGAAGTGCTCGAGGCCATATTTTTCCACAAACTTGCCGATGGGCAGGATCCAGTAATAGTGGGTAAACATACCCGTTTCATTCGGGTTGGGTGGCCCCAGTATATTCATAAATACGGCCAACGCTTCCGGATACGTGCCGGGGAAATGTGTGTGCAACTGGTCTGCAATCACGGATACCCGCTGGGTGTAGGTTTTTCCGGCTACCGACGCGGTAACGTCACGTACAAACGCTTTCGCCGGAAACGCTGATGCGATCGCCGTGATTTTATTGGCCAGCAACGTTGCCAGTTCTTTCCCGAATTTCTCGGTAATGCCGTAGTCTACTTTCTTGTTAGATTCCAAATTGCCGTAAATGATGGTCAAAGTGTTTGTACGCAAAGATACCAATTTGTTCTTTGGTCATTTTGCCAAAAAGTCGTGAATGAACCGGTCGTTCAGGTTATTCTTCCGCCGGTGAATATTTTACGATGTCAATGCCGACACCGTTGGGGTCTTCAATGGCAAAATGCCGGTCGCCCCAGGGCTCGTCGCGGATATCGATTTTGATTGTTACGCCTTGCTCCTTAAGTTCGTTGTACAACTGATCCACGTCGTCCACTTCAATGGTCAGGTACATCCCTTGTCCCTGAAAAGGCTTCTGGAACAACGGTTGCTGACTGGGGTGGTTGGGCAAAAGAAAACTGATTTCGGTTTCCCCGCCGGGGGTGTGCAGCAACAGGTAGAATTCGTTTTCGAAAGTTACCCCGAAACCAAGGGTCTGCGTGTAAAAGGCCTTGGTTTCGGCCATTTTTTCCGTAATGATTCCTGCATTTAATTTCATCGGTTGTCTGTTTTTTGTGGTTGAAGGATGTTGGGCCAATGTGCCTGTACATAAAAGCATCGTTACCATAATTGCAAGCGTCTGTTTCATGATGGTGTCTTAAACAAAGCAAATTTTATAAAGCAAAATTGGCAGGAGTTGCCGTGCTAAAATTGTATAAAACGGCCAAGTTTCATTTTTCTTAACCTTCGGCCGTTTTCCTGAAGCGGATGCGGTTTATTGCCTTTAATATTTAAAGTACTTTTTTTTTCAAAGTTAAATGGAAGTGTTAATTTTGTATGGACGGGGGCGATTTATTTGAAAAGATATGGTATATTTTGTCGACAGGGATTCAATTGTGCGCCGGATCTGGGGAAGGGGGGATACGATCCTGCTCATTTTTGCCGGTGCGGCAGCGGAGTTTGCGTTGAACAAGGCGGTGGACTGGCTGTACTTCACGGGCCGTCTTCCTTCGGACCCGCTTAAGCGCTTATTTTCGACGGTTTCCTACGCGCGTCAAATCGTATTTTCGAAGCAGGAAGATGCGTTGCTTGCGATTGACCGGATTTCGGCTATCCATAGGGGGGTGGAGGAACAGCGCGGCAGGGACATCCCTGACTGGGCGTATCGCGATGTGTTGTCGATGTTAATCGATTATTCGATCCGGTCGCATGAATTGCTGGAAAGGAAATTAACCAAGGCGGAAAAAGAGGAGGTATTCAGTGTTTTTTGCCGCGTAGGGTTGCGTATGGGAATACAGGGGTTACCGGCCGACTATCAACAATGGCTATCCATGCGGACTTCGGATTTGCACGAGAACCTGCTGAATGGCCCGTTTACCACCGATCTTTACCGGCAGTACCGGAAACACCTGGGCTGGTTCAGGTACGGGATCCTGAAGCAGGCTCAGATAGCCTTGGTTCCGGAAGCGGTGAATAACCTGCTGGGCCTCGGGAGGAATCCGTTTGCAACGATGCTGCTCCATGGTTATAAGCTAAGCCGGATGATCCGGGTGAAATCGTGGCTGAAAAATGCAATACTGCCTCCGGCATATAAAAAGCAGATTGCGGCACTGGATGGTTTTTCGGAAGGCCAATAATGGGTATCTTTGATGAATGGAATTCCGCAAAATTGCACCGCCACAGCCGCTGCTGCCTTATGTCCGGTATTTCTGGACGTTGGACAATAGGGACGAGACCAAAGCGTACCACGCTTTTACCACCATTGCCGACGGCCTGCCGGGATTGATTTTCCAGCAGCTGACACCGGACTGGGCGGCAAAGCCCGACAACGGATGGCCGATTTGTTACGTGTACGGGCAAACCGTCGAACCGGTGAATATCTTTTTTCCTTCGGGCTTCCACGCCGTGGGTGTGTATTTCCATCCTCACGCGCTTCAATCCATCTTTGGCTTACCTGCGTTCGAATGGACGGACCGCTGCATAGCCATGGATGTCCTGGATGGCAGGGCAGGCGCATTGCTGGTCGAGCAGCTGCTGAACACATCCGCTGCCGACCGGCAGATCGGGATTTTGGCTGATTACCTGTGCCAGCGTATTGCGGCCAACGCGGCGAAACTGGATGCGGAAGCGCTCTATGCGGCCAAGCGGTTGGTGAGCAGTGGCGGTCGCCTGGCCTTGCGCGAGCTTCAGCGGGAACTTCGGATTTCGGAACGTGGTTTCCAGCGCAAATTCCGGGAGGCCATCGGCGTTTCTCCGAAATTGTTTTCGCGGATCTGCCAGTTCCAGGGTGCTATGCAACAGTTTCGCGAGGGCGGATCGCGCCGCTTGACCAACTTGGCGCTTGCGCATGGCTATGCCGACCAACCGCATTTCATCCGTACATTCAAAGCCTTTGTGGGTTGCTCGCCCCGATATTTTACGCGGGCGTTTGCCGAACAGTTACCGAACTTCCCCCACCTGATCATCTGATTCCCGCGTTGGCGGGTTTGTTCAATTTTCTTTGGTCGGCCTCGCATAGTTTTGCCGGAAAAGAATTAAACTCATGATTGCATTAACAGGCGCAAGTGGGCACCTGGGGCAGTTGACCCTTACCCACCTTTTGAAAAAAGTACCGGCAAGCCAATTGGCGGCGATTGTGCGGAACCCGGCCAAACTGGAAACGGACCGGCATGTAGGTATAACCATCCGCATGGCGGATTACGATGACCGGGATGCGTTGGTGGAAGCACTGGACGGCGTGGAGACGCTGCTCCAGATTTCTACCTCTGCCTCCGGGCCCCTGGCATCCCGGCAGGAGCTGAACGTGGTTGCGGCCGCGGCGATGGCAGGTGTCCGGAAAATTGTGTACACCAGCACGCTCGTACCGGGGCCGGAGGCTATCTTTTGGGCGGGCCAAACCTGCGCGGCGACCGAGGAGGCGATCAAGGATCGGGGGCTTGCCTACACGTTCTTCCGGAACAGCATGTATTTCGAAACCATACCGCTGTTCATCGGAACCGCGGTGCAGGACGGACAGATCTATTATCCGGGGGGCGACGGAAAGGTTAGCTTTGTGAGCCGGGAGGACATCGCGGAGGCGCTCGCTGGGGTGCTGACCGAATCGGGCCGGCATGAAAGCGCAGTATACCGGATTACCGGAGCGGAGGCGCTCTCGTTTGCGGATCTGGCCACGCGGCTTAACGCCGGGAAAGGACTGGATGCGGCGTACCACGACATCCCCGAAGCGGACTTTGCCGCGGAGCTCGCAAAAGCGGGATTGCCACAGGACGACATCGGATTCACGCTCAGCATGGCGGCCAGCATCCGGGCCGGAGAATTTGCCGCGGTGGACGATCAGCTCGAGAAGTTATTGGGAAGAAAACGCAAAGCGGTCGGCGATTTTATCCAGGAACTGTAAGGCGACTGGCTATCCGATCAACAAGCCTGGGGATGGGGCAATTGTTGTTCGGATGCCAGCACTTCTTGCAAATGATGGATGTACTCCCGATGGTAGTTGGCTATCCGCTCGTCTGTGGCATTTTTCTCCAGATCGTGGAAATGAAACCCGTTGAGTCGCTCCATTCCGACAAACTGATTCATTTTATGGAAGCCGAACAAGACGCCTGCGTCCACGGTATGCTGGTCAAAGAACTCTCCGGGTAGGGTGAAAGCCGTATCCGGGGCGTTCCATGAGGAGGTAACCATGTATTTTTTCCCATGCATCAACCCTCCGGTTCCGTAATTGATCGCCGGATTGAGACGGCTTCGTCCATCACTGGCGTACATCCCGTTTAAGTGTCCTGCGGTAAATACCTCATCGATGTATTTTTTCAGCCGGTTTGGTACCTGAAACCACCAGATGGGCGTGTGATAGATCACCAGGTCGGCCCACTTAAAGTTTTCTACTTCAGCCAGCGCATCGAAGTTGTCGTTGATATCGGTGACCCGCACGTCAAAATCATTCTTCAGCAAGGTCTCCTTGGTCCATTGGGTAAGGGTTTGGTTAAATAATCCCCCCGAATGCGCAAAAGTCTGACCGCCGTTTATGATAAATGCTGTTTTCATTTTCTATTTATTTAATTACTGATGCTGCAAATTTCCATCATTTCAATTCATTATTAAAATAAATTAAATTGTATATTTGTATAATAATAATTATAGGTATGCGATGGAATCTGGAATGGCTTCGTACGTTTAAGTCGATTTATGAAACCGGTACGTTATCTGCGGCGGCGCAGGAACTGTTTATTTCGCAACCGGGCGTAAGCCTGCACTTGAATTCGCTGGAAGCTTTCACGGGTTATAAGCTGTTTGACCGTTCGGCGCGAAAAATGGTGCCGACCGAAAAGGGAAAAATCCTGTACAACTATGTATTGGATCCCCTGAAAAAAATGGAGGCAGCCGAGCAGCATTTCCACAAGCGTGCGCAGGATGAACGGCCAACTATCAGTGTGGGCATGTGCTTTGAAACCTTTCAATATACACTGGAAGAGCACATAGCGAGTCTTCCGTTTAACCTGATCATCCAATTCGGTGAATATCCGAAAATGCAGCACGATTTGGATAATGGTCTTTTGGATCTGATTATCACCCCGCAGAAAGGCAATCAGCAAAACTTACAGTATCGGCCGTTTTCCAAAGAACGGATTGTTTTGATTGCGGGAAGGAAAACCGATGTGTCTGAAGTGGAGAGTTTATTGGCTGCCGAAAAAATCAAGGATGTTGCCGCGTTGCTGAAGCAGCAGCTTTGGTACAGTACGGCCGCCGATATGGAACACCTGAAAAACTTTTGGTTGAAACATTTCGGCGAACATCCGGATTTTAGCCCCAATTACATCGTCCCTAACATCAGTTCCATTATCCGCTGCCTGAGCAACGGAGCGGGTTTTTCGGTGGTTCCTGATTTTCTATGTTCGGAAGCAATTGCATCCGGGAAAATTAGCCTGGTATGGGAGGGAAACGTCCCCTTGGAGAATACGCTGTTCTTCGGAACACGAAAGAAAACCATGTATCGGGAAGAGATTAGCCAGCTGGAGCACCTGTTAAAAGATAAATGGGAACGATCAGAAAACAACGAACTCGGGCGGGCGCAGACCTCTATTGAAAGTTCAATTGCCACGTGACACCAAATCGGTCTCCGACCCAACCGAATTTTGTGCTGAAGCCGTAGTTTTCCAACGGCATATAAACGATTCCATCTTCGGAGAGTTTATCGAACAGTTTGTTGAGTTCTTCCTCGGTGCGACACTCGACGTACATTGAAATCGCTGGTGAGAAGGTCCACGCATGTTTCACGTAGCTATCGCTGCAAATGAATTGTTTTCCGTTTAGTTCGAACGTAGCCATCATGACGGAGCCTTCTTTGGCGGGCCCGCCTTTCCCGTGGCGTCGGATGTCGATAATCCGGGAGTTGTCAAATAATCCGATGTAGAAATTCATGGCCTCTTCGGCATTGTTTTCCTGGAATGTCAGGAAGGTCGTAATTTGCTTTTCCATGTCGAGTTTTGTTAGTGATGCGCCGATCCAGTATTCGGAAATTTGTCTCGGACCAGGTTAAGTTCGATGCCGAATTCCAGCCACGCTTTCAGTCCGTCCAGTACCGTGGTGAATCCGCCAGTGTTGTCCTTGATGGCTTCGATCAGTGCATCACCGGTTTGGTCGAAGCCATAATTTTTGATTACTACGTAGGTGGTGTCAGGAGTTAGGGCCGTAAACTCAAAATCGACCGTGGTCACGGGGGTATTGTCCCATTCGATGGTGATTCGTTGATTGGGCACAATTTCCTTTACCTGCACCTCACTGGAAACGCCGTACATTTCCCATTCCCAGGTGGCGGTCTTTCCTGCCTCCAGTTTTCCGCTTGATTTGGTGAACCAGAATTTTGTGGTAACAGCGGGATCAATGAATGCCTCGAAAACCGTTTCCACGGGCTTCCTGATCATCATCTGGCATTCCACGGTTGCTAATTTGGGTGCTTCCATATGTTATGTTTTAATGGTTAACAATTTGCGGCTTGCGTCCGCATTTATTTTTGAGGGGTCGCCAAAAATTCCAGCAGCATCTTCCCGATGATCTCGCTCCAGCCGCCGTTGAAGCTTTTCCATGCAAAGTCGGGAGTGTCCTGCGGGAAGGTTTCCAGCCCGTGGTGGGTTAGTGTCAGCTTCGTCTGCGTTCCCGTTTCGGCGAGCTCGAACGTCACCAGCGAGTAGCCGCGATGGCCTTCGTATTGCCAGCTGTATTGCAGTTTCTGCCGGGGAATGACCTCGGTGACGGTGCACAGGTGGAGGTATTGTTCGCCTTTGTGGCCCTGACCGGGAAACGTAAAGTGGAAGCCAACTTCGGGTTTGAAATCATCCAGATCAAAATACCATTGTTTCAGCTGCTCTTTATCGGTAATGGCCTGCCACACCCGCTCAACGGGCGCGTCGACGGTTTTTTCGACCACAACGGGTGGATGTTTAACGAGATTCGGATACGTCCCATATACGGCCGCCGCGTAATGAATCGGCGTCTGCAGCGGGCCGGCCGCGTCATCTTCCGCGCCGAAGGCATACGTTTCTTCGCTGCCGTCAAGCCGCTCGGCTAACAGGTCGAGGAGGTCGTGGAACCCTGCCGGTGCATTTACGGCGTAATCCGCCGTCAGCTTGCTGTACGTGAAAGTTAACCGCGTGCTGTGCTCGGCCAACGCAGTCAACTCCCAGATAGCGAGTTCACCTTCCCAGGTCCATACAAAGCGGTTGGGCGGCTCAATGGCAATCACCTCGCCGTAGGATTTGGTTTTGTCGGTATCCCGGAACTGGAAGGTAATGGTGCCCCCCGGCCGGAAATCCAGTTCGATGTCAGTAAACCAGAATTTCAGTTCTTCCGGGTTGGTGATGGCGTCCCAGACCTTTCCGATGGGGTGGTTGAGCACCCGTTCGAAAACGACTTTATAGCCGTCTTCTTCCTTAGCTATTTTTCCTAACGGATTCTTCATGATCTACGGTTTTATCGTTTGATATCGTGTTATTGTCGCCTAGATGGTTCAGGTAGCTTTCCAGCGCATCCAGTTTTTGCGTCCAGAACTGCTTGTATTGCGCCACCCACTCATTCACCTCGCGGAGTTTTTCCAGCTTGGCTTCGCAGATGCGTTCACGGCCCTGTTGCTTCATGGACAATAAACCGCATTCGGCGAGTATCTTCAGATGCAAAGAAATGGCTTGGCGGCTGACATCGAATCGGTCAGCGATGGTATTGACATTGGTCGGCTGCTTGGCGATCATCCCCAGGATGGCCCTCCGCGTCGGATCCGCTATGGCTTGGAAAACATCTCTTCGAGCCTCCATGATTCGCAAGTATTTGCTTGCAAATATACATGCAAGTATTTGCTTGCGCAAGTTTTTTCTGGGAAAATTTTTGGTCGACAGCCGAACCCGCCGAGACGACTCACATGCATGGCGGTCGTTTCGGCAGAAATGAGCGACTCCACTCACGGAACGGCGGCAGATTGGTATGAGCCGCCAATAGCATTCGATGTAAGGCGTCAACAGGACGTGCGACTTATGTTCTGTGCAGATGATTCCCAAGGGTAAAGAGCTGGTTGAAAATTATTTTCATTTGCGGTATGGAATATCCCGGGCAGGTGCATCCGTGGAGTAAACATCTGAATTATGAACCGTAAAAGCACTTTATGTATCGTTGCGGCTGCACTATTTTTTGTTGAGATACATGCGCAGGATATTATCCGATCAGGAAAGATTGGAACGTTTGAGGGGACGCCCATCAAAAATCTGGACGAGGTTAATGCCTGGGTGTTCAAGCCGGCTGGATACAACACGGTAGAGAACCCGAGGTTGCCTGACTCATTGAGCAACTTTGGCATGCTTTCGCGTGAGGAACGCGCGGAAATGCACAAAAAGCGTGTCCATTTTAATCCGTATTTGATCTTTGGCGGCCCCGTTGAGCTGAGGAAAAGGGATATTTTTGTAGGGTATTCATCGTCATGGATCCGGTTAAGTGCCTATTACCAACATAATCAGGATAACAGTTCGGTTGAGGAATATCGGACGCGGGTGAATCAAAACATACTCGGCAAGAATCTGATTGACTACAGCCCGGATTTTGAACTCCTGGAGAATGTGGGGAACCCGTTCAAAACGGTCATCAACGCTGATACGGTTTTCATTTACGATACGAAATGGAAATACAAGTTTAAGGATACGGTTGATAACTACGGTTGTCTGGTTGTGCACCTGGTTAAGTTTGATCTTGGGTATGTAAGTCTCCGGTATTATTATCCATTGGATAAGCGGGAAGCGGCGCTTTCCGAAATCAGTAATACCTGGGGCATTGTCCGCTTCAAACCCGATCGGGAATTTACGCACCCGAATCACGAGAACTGGACCCCGCGCCGGGAAGAGCCCGATTTGTATCTGGGTAAGTTCTCCTTTCTGAACGATCCGGAACAGGTGAAAAGAGAAAATGACCAATATGAGCAGCGGAAACTGAAGGGACAGGCAAATTCATTGGCAATGGAAGGCTTGCGCCTGGCACGGGCAAAGGATGTCAATCAAGCAAAGGAAAAATTGATGGAAGCCTTGACGATTGACACAAACAATGCGATTGCGTATCGGCATTTGTTACTGATATCCTTGGACGAGGACAACCGGGATGACTCGTGGAAGATCTGGAATAGGTTACTTGAGAAAGATCCAAAAAACATCGAAACCTGGTTTTTAAAAGGTCTGTTGCAGAAGCGGTATAACGAATTGGACAGCGCTGCAACAACCTTTGAAAGGATAGTCTGGGAAAAAGATTCCCTGCATTTCAGAAGCTTTATCGAATTGGCGCTCGTCTACGCGCAGAAAGGAGAGCGCGATGCGGCAGACGTAAATTTCAATCGGGCAATAACCGTCTTTACGACCGAGGGAGAAAAATCATTACGGAGGGAAAGCCATCGTATGTTCAATATCAATGATCTATTTATGACCCGGTTGGCTTATGCCAGGTTTTTGATGGCAAATTCCGAATTTGAGAAAAGCAAAGCGTTGTTTGAGCAGACCCTGAAGGACGAGGCGACGTCCATTGAGGCAGGAATGAAGGGCGAAAGACAGCGTATTTACGGAAAGCTTACTCCGGCCAGCTTAGGGGAGTTGAATTTTATGCTTGCCATGTCTTATGCCGGGCTGCATGATGAGGTCAATACCCGGTTGTATCTGGAAAAGGCAAAGAGTTTCGGCAAGGTGTTGCCAGAACCGCATAGGTGACGCCGGTAGGGTTGCGCGAATACAAAAAATCATTACATTTGCTTGCGATGAGTAAACCGTTTGCATTGCTATTAGCCCTTGCCATGCTTTTGCAGAGCCTTTCGGCCCTGTGGGTGACAGTGGGTTTCTACGTGAACCGGGATTTCATCGCCAAGAATCAATGTGAAAACCGCTTTATTCCGAACAGTCCGTGCCAAGGCCAGTGTGTGCTGATGAAAAAACTGAAAGAACAGCAGGAAAAGGAACAGCAGCAGCCGGATATTAAACTAAAGGAGGTCGTGTTGTTTTCTCAGGCAACGGAACATGCAAGTTCGGAGGCATTGCCTGGTGTTGAGTCGATTGTTCAGTACGGCCCATACGGTAATCCTCACTACCTGTTCCGGATGGATCACGCCATTTTTCATCCGCCCATTTCCTGACAGCAAACGCTGGCCGACCGGCCGGCGACACAGCAGTAGCTTTGCAGTAGACTTTCGGGCGACTCGGTTGCCGGGTTTGTGGTATCCAAAATTACTTGATAGCGGCTTAGAAGCTTGAAGAAAACGCTTTCTATTTTACTTCTGTTTTCATTGGTGTTCCAATGCTTGGGCTGCCTGGGCGTGTTCGCGTGGTACGGCGCGAACAAACAGCGCATCGTGAACGAGCTGTGCGAGAACCGTAATCGGCCGGAATTGCATTGCAATGGGCAATGCGTGCTGATGAAAAAGCTGAAGGTGCTGGAAGACGACGAAACAAACGGTACAGGCGATGACCATGCGAATCCTAACACGGAGACGGTGGTTTTTCTGCTGCCTGAACCCTTCGTTATCCGCATGCCGGCTGCGTGCGATGCCGCAGCCCCGATTTCTCCGGAGGTATGTTACCACTACCTCTACGCAACGGATAATTTCCGTCCCCCAAACCTAACCGTCCTTACTCACATCACAAAATAGCCCTGTTGCCAAGGAGCAGGGAGGAAATTGGTTGGCCTCTGGACGGTGCCGCAAGCGCGGATCACCCAAGGAGGTGCTCAACCCGTATGCGTAGTTTTTGAACCCAAACAATTCGAAAAATGAAAACGAACAGAAAAGGACGTATGATCAGAAAATCAGCAATGCTTATCATTGCTGCGTTGATAGCTGCAGCTTGCGGCAAAGATTCCCCCCTGCCGGATGCGGGAAAGAAGGGGGCTTTCTCCATTGAATTTGATAACATCGTAGGCGAGGAAACCCTGAGTTTCCACCCTCGGGAATATACCAATGCGAAAGGCGAAAAGTTCAGCATCAAGCTGCTGCAATATTTCGTCAGCAACATCAAGCTTTACAAGGCAGATGGCAGCGAATATGCGGTACCTCAGGAGGATAGTTATTTTCTCGTTAATGGCGGAGACCGCGCTACGCGGTTTACCCAGGTAGAAGCCCCGGAGGGCGATTACACGAAGGTGTCCTTTATCCTTGGCGTAGATGCCGAGCGCAGTAAAATGCCGGTTGAAGCGCGAAAGGGTGTGCTTTCCTTTAATCCGGATCAGGGTCACGAAGGGGGTGGCATGTACTGGGGATGGAACAGCGGCTACATCTTTTTTAAGTTTGAGGGGCATTGCAACCTGGTTTCGGACGACCAGCGGGGCGACCCGACAGGCAACAAGCAGTTTAAGTACCACATCGGCGGTTTTGGCGGCTACAGCGCGCCCACCATTAACAACATCAAGGTAATCACGGTGGATCTAGCTCCGGGTGGTATGGCCAAGGTACGTGCGGGATTGCGTAGCAACGTGCACCTGCTCGTAGACGTCATGCAGGTGTTCAACGGGCCCCATACGTTCAGTATCCCGGAACATCCCAACGTGATGTTCAGCGAATACAGCGTCCACATCGCCAACAATTTCCCTTCAATGTTTAGTCATGACCATACGGAAAACTTCGTCAGGAGCGAGGATGAACTTTAGTATGAAGAAGCTATGCGTATTGGGAATATTGGTGGGGTTGGTGTTTGCGTGTAAAAAGGGAAGCGATGTGCTGCCCGATGTGTTTGCCGGTTTTACGAAACCGGCAAACTTTCCCGAACCGGAATACGATTTTTCACGTAATCCGGTAACGGAAGCGGGTTTCGAATTGGGCAAGCGCCTTTTCTACGAACCCCGGCTTTCGCGCAATAATACCATTGCCTGCGGAAGCTGCCACATCCAGTCGGCATCCTTCACACACCACGGGCATGACGTGAGCCATGGCATCGACGACCGGCTGGGCACACGCAATCCCATGCCGATTGTGAACCTGGCGTGGCAGCGGGAGTTTTTCTGGGACGGCGGCGTGTTCGACCTCGACCTCTCACCGGTGAATGCAATTACCAGCCCGGTGGAGATGGATGAAACCGTGCCCAACGTGATCCGCAAGCTGCGTCAACATCCCGATTATCCGGCCCTTTTTAAAAAGGCATTCGGTACGGAGGAAATTACGGACGCGCGGTTGTTTAAAGCGCTTTCGCAATTCATGCTGATGGCGGTGAGCGCCGATACGAAGTATGATAAAGTGATGCGGAACGAGGAGGGCGCGGCTTTTACCGAAGCGGAAAAAAAGGGATATGTGTTTTTTAAGCAGCGCTGTGCAACGTGCCACAGCGAACCGCTGCTCACCGACCGGAGCTACCGAAACAATGGATTGCAACCCAACCGGGTAAACGACATTGGCCGTGACTCGGTTACGCTCAATCCAAGGGACCGCTATGCGTTCAAGGTTCCCAGCTTGCGCAACTGGCAGTACACGGCGCCATACATGCACGATGGGCGTTTCCTGACGCTGAACAGGGTGCTGGAGCATTACCGCAGCGGGATGGTCGATTCCGAAACGCTTGACCCGATATTCCGGCAGCCCGATGGACGTATTGGCATTCCGATGACCGACGAGGAGAAGGAGAACCTGATGGCATTCCTGCAAACATTGAATGACCGTGAGTTTGTCACCAACCCGTTATTCGCGGAACCGGAAATGGGTGGCTTGATTGTAAACTAAATATAATGAACGTATCGTATAGAACATGGATTTCAGAAAAATTATAATGATGGCCGCCTTGCTGGTTGGCTCGATGCATGTATCAAAGGCCTGCGACATCTGCGGATGCGGCGTGGGCAGCTATTACCTGGGAATACTCCCGGATTTCAATAAGCGCTTTATCGGCATGCGCTACCAGCACAAGTCGCTTACCACGCACTTGGGGCCGACGGGCAATCGGACGCCGATTACAGCCGACGAGACCTACGAGAGTCTGGAACTTTGGGGTGCATGGAACTTCGGCAAACGCTGGCGCGCCATGGCCATTCTCCCGTATAACCTCAATACGCGCCATGTGCGCGGCAGCGGGCAAACAGGTCAAAAAAACGGTGTGGGCGACATCGCAGTGATGGGTTTTTATAAGGTGTTTGAACAGGCAGCTACAACGAAAGCCAGTAAATTGCTGGTGCATTCCCTTTGGGCAGGTGTGGGTGTCAAAATTCCCACGGGTGTGTACGACAACGGCGAATGGGCTTCGGTACCGCAGGATGCGCCCAACAATTTTCAGCTGGGCACGGCGAGTACAGACTTCATGGTCAACCTCGCATACGACATCAGGCTGATGGACCTGGGGCTGAATGCGAATGTCGGTTATAAGGTGAATACCGAAAACCGGCACGAATACCGCTATGGAAACAAGCTGACGGCCAATACACTTGTTTATTACAAGTTTAACATTAAAAACCGGGTTCGTATTGCACCCAATGCAGGGGCGATGTATGAAAGCCAGACCAACGATGTGGTCTATGGTAAATATGACGTCGCCCAATCCGGCGGAAACTCGCTGACCGGAGTAGTAGGGGTGGAGGTCAACGTTGGGAAAATCTCCCTGGGTGGCAACTATCAGGCGCCTCTCGCTCAAGACCTCGCCGAGGGTCGGGCGAGAGCGGGTAGCCGATGGCTGGCGCATGTTTCGTTCGGGTTTTAACAGGCGCGGGTAAAAGTTGGTTTAGGAAGCCGAGGGCGTGTGTCACATGGAAATGTGTTGCCGGATAAAATTCGCCGCATAGGTCTTGATCTGTTCGCGGACCGCCCGGAACTGTGCCATGACCTCGGCTTCCGTACCCGATGCTTTCGCCGGATCGGGAAAATTCTGATGGAACCGTTGCGCCCTTGTCGGAAAAAAGGGGCAGCGCTCGTTGGCGTGATCACATACCGTAATGACGTAGTCAAAGGCAATATCCCGGTATTCGTCGACATGGTTGGACGTGTGCCGGGAAAGGTCGATCCCGTCTTCTGCCATGATGGCTATGGCGCGTGGATTGACCCCATGGGTTTCCACGCCTGCGCTGTATATGTCCGCATCGCCTGCAGCGAAGTGACGCAGATATCCTTCGGCAATCTGGCTTCGGCAGCTGTTTCCGGTGCAAAGCACGAGTATTTTCTTTCGCTCCATTTGGTGTCTAGTTACAGGTTCCGGAACCGGGAGTACAACAGGCTGCCTTTTGTGCAGGAACATCGCAGGCATCCTGTGCAAGACAAGCGGTAGCCATATTTTGGAGTACAAAGTTGTGGCCGTCGAATGCCAATCGGTACCGGCCGATCGTTTCTGCCTGGTATTCTACTTCTACTTCGAAATCGCCGAGGCCCAATTTTTCTTCCGATAGGTTGATAATGTTAAGCAGTTTGCCCGGCTTTAAGCGGTGTGCATAGTCATTTGCGTCCCAAAGCTGGAAATTCACCGCCTTTTCGTTGCGGATCGTCCCGCCGCAATCGATGAAATGCCTGGTTACCACCCCTACCTCCGTTACGTGGAAATGCTCGGGTACATACGCACCGCTTTCCAATTGGAACGTTACATGATCCAAGTGTGGCAGTATAGCTTTTACTTCGGATAGTTTCATTGTCTTTTGTTTATTGTAATATTACGATTAATTAATTCAAAAAAAATCAGCAGCAACGGCTGCCGTCAAGGGTAGCTTCCGTAAGGAATTCACCGAATATTTCACGGTACTTGTTCCATGTATGCGGATCGATGCAATAGCATACGCTTACACCCTCAATCGTGCCCTGAATGAGGCCCGCGTTCTTTAATTCTTTCAGGTGCTGCGAAGTGGTGGCCTGGGCCAGTCCCAACTCTTCTACCAAATCCCCGCACACGCAGGCATTTTTCCTGACGAGGTATTGCAGGATGGCAATGCGCGCGGGATGCGCCAGCGCCTTGGCCATGTTGGCAAGGTCATTCTGCTCGGCCGTAAACAAACTTGTTTTTGATGCACCCATTTCGATCGCAATATTACGATTATTTGGCCACGCGCGCAAATTTTTTTTAGGGTAAGAATCTGACGTGTATTGCAAACTTTTGTGCGTGCTTTTTGTAAATTAACTATCACAGAATAGAAACCACCATTTTTAAACAATAGGCTAGCAGAAGATATAGGGAACACCAACCGAAAAAGGAGGTGTAGCATTTGTCCGCTGCCACACGTTAGTATCTATATGAAAAAATTGAGCTTGATTGTTGCCTTTGTGGCCAGTGTCGCGCTGCTTGGCAGTTGTTTACGGGGAACTGATCCGCAGCCCGAGCAAGTGGGTGGTCTGACGTTTGTCAACACGTTTATCGAGGCCGAGGCAGCCTATTACTACGTTAACCGAAATGCGATACAGGGGCTGGATCCACTTCCATACCGGAGCTATGGACCGCAATGGCCTGTATACTATCCCGGGGAGAGTCGCCGGTTGGAAATCTATTCGACGTATCAGGATAACCGGCTTGTGGACACGACCTTCACCGTACGAGATAGCGTGTATTATTCTTCCATTGTATACGGTACGCATGACGCTCCGCGGCACTTTGTTACCGAAGATCGGATACCGGAAGGCGTGGACGACCCCCGCGCCATCGCGGCGGTTCGATTTTTTAACCTGGCAAATTCGGACCATCGGGTAACTCTCCGTATCGGTGATATCGAGCCCGCGGCCGCCTTCCGCAACCGGCCCTTGGAAACGGCCCAGACCGGCAAAGCCGGGGAGGCATTTACGCAGGTGGCCATCGGTACCTATGCGATAAGTGTAGTAGATGAAGAGGGAGAGACGGTGGCAACGCGACAGGGTACGGTTGACCTGCCTGCAGGCAGCTATACAAGCGTTTTCCTTACGGGTGATGAACGGGATCCGACTACCTTCTATGTCGGGGTGGTGCGGCAATGGGTTAATTAACCTCTTATAAGTCGGTTATGAAAAGAAAAAGAAACGTGCCTTTTGCCCTTTTTTTAGGGGTAGCCTTACTAGCGGGCTGCATAAAGGACGAAGAGCCTCAACCGGAAGTTCTCTCCGGATTTACGATTGTGAATTCGTTTCTGGAAGCACAGGCAGTATTGCATCGATTGGACGTCGGACGTGGATTTCAGCAAATGAACCAAGGGCAGGGCTATCGGGGTGTGGATTATTATACGGTGCCCAGCTGCGATAATTGCAAACTGGAGATCATTTCATCCAATGAGTTGGCCCGGGTGGTGGATACGGCTTTTGCCCTGCGGGAAAATACCTACTATACGTCTTTCTTGTTTGGTACTGAGGCCACGCCGCAGCATTTTCTTACGGAGGATCACGTACCGGAAGATACGGATGACCCGGCAGCGATCGCTGGCGTCCGCTTTTTTAACCTGGCCGAGACAGCCCACCGCGTGACGTTGCACATCGCGGAGGCCGAACCGATTGCGGCTTTCCGTGATCGGCCGACCGAAACACCGGAAACCGGCAAAGCGGGCGAGGAATTTATACCGACCACGAATACGGGAACGCACGTGTTAACCATTCGGAATGAGCAGGGTGAACAGCTGGCCAGGCGCACGGGCGTAGCATTGGATCCTGGTGATTATCTGACGGTATTCCTAACGGGCGATGGCGGCGAAAATACCCCGTATTTTATTGGCATCGTGCGCCATCGGGGGATTAATTAGCGGTTGCTGCCGGCAATGAAATCGTTGATCGTGGGCGCAAGCGAGCGACCGGAAGGCTGCTGGTGTTCACCCGACCGGCATAGGTGGCAAGGACAAATGCCGGTGATTGACAACAAATGAATAGGCGCGTTGTTACCATAATCTTCTAAAATTCTCCACTTTTGCATAACGGTTGCCGACTGCGTACACGCGATACCGTGCGACCGAAGGTACCAACCCTGCATTGAGATGTCAAAGCGTATTCTTTTAATCGACGACGAGGAAAAACTACGGGGCCTGATGGCCCGGATCATCGGGGTCAATGGGGAGGGGTTTGAGGTCGAACAGGCCGATAGCCTGAAATCGGCGCGGCTTAAGCTGTCGCGTGCGGATTTTGACGTGGTGGTCTGCGACGTGAAGCTACCCGACGGAAACGGGGTTGATTTCATCCGGGAGGTCCGGGAGAAACAGCCGCTGGCAGAAACCATTCTCCTGACGGCCTATGGAAACATCCCCGACGGTGTACAGGCCATCAAAAATGGTGCGTTTGATTACATTACCAAAGGGGATGACCATAACCGGATCCTACCTTTGATTCATCGGGCTTTCGAGAAGGTACAGCTGTCGAAGCGGGTACATCAGCTGGAACAACAAGTGGGAAGGAAATATTCGTTTGATAGCATGATCGGAAAATCGAAGGTGCTTCAAGCAGCGATTGACCTCGGGAAGAAAGTGGCACAGACGGATACCACCGTGTTGCTGCTCGGCGAAACAGGCACCGGCAAGGAAGTATTCGCCCAGGCTATCCATCAGGCGAGCAACCGGAAAGCCAAACCGTTCGTTGCGTTGAATTGCGCTACGTTTAGCAAGGATTTGCTGGAGAGCGAGCTGTTCGGCCACCGGGAGGGCGCGTTTACCGGGGCAACCAAAGATAAAAAGGGACTTTTTGAGGAGGCGAACACCGGTACGCTATTTCTGGATGAGGTTGGAGAGCTTCCCATCGAATTGCAGGCCAAGCTGCTGCGCGTACTGGAAACGGGCGAGTTTCTCCGGGTGGGCGAGACGAAGCCGGTACGGTCGGATGTCCGCATCATCGCGGCTACCAATCGCGATCTGGAGAAAGAAACGGAATCGGGGAATTTCCGGAACGACCTATACTATCGGCTTTCCGTGTTTATCATATCCTTGCCTGCATTACGTGAACGGATCGAGGACATCGGCCCGCTGGCCGAATTTTTTGCGGAGCTGTCGGCCGAACGGATGAATAAACCGTGTCCGGCACTTACCGTGCAGTACATCGAAGCGCTGAAACGGCATCGGTGGAAGGGCAATATCCGGGAACTGAAAAATGTCATCGAACGAAGCGTGATCCTAGCCGAAGGGGACGTACTCGATACGGACAGCTTGCCTTATGAGTTCAACCATCCTGTACAGCCACACCAAGGCCAACCAATTGCGGCGTTTTCCATGGCAAATGGCGAGAAGGCACATATCCAGAACGTACTGAACTACACGGGTGGCAACAAAGCCGAGGCTGCCCGGTTACTTGAAATCGGTATCGCTACGCTTTATTTTACGGCTGAGGGGCTACATGCGCTCCAATGTCAGGGATAACGCTTTTAGGTCTTGTTTCATCAGCGTAATGTTGGACTCCAGTTGATCATACATATCCGCACGGTTAACCAATTGTTCGGTCGAGTACTTACCCCCATCGCCGAAATATATCGGCGTAAGAATATGCCCTTCTTCGTCTTCTTTCTCGGATACCTGGCCAAAATTTTTCCATTTGTCGATGATTTCCTGCCGTACCGACGGAAGCTTTTTATCCGGATTGGTGTAGTTGAGGTAATACCATACAAAGGGTGGGAAGTTTGAAGAGGTGGGATTGCCCTGCCAGACCTCTCGCAAGGCGTTTCGCTGGTGATAGAAATCTATTTTCCGGTTGTTGAAAAGCATAAGCAAACCCAGGGACGCTTCGGTGATACCGGTAGCAATTCCGACCGTGTTACTGGCTGCCTCATTTTCAATGACCCCTCCGGTCGTGATGGCGCCCGTGGCACCCACCACGATGGCGGCGATGGTGAGCTTGGATTCGGTATCACTCTCGCTTCCTTTCAGGTAATTGGCAACCTGGCTGGTACGTTCTTCTTCGCAATCCATTTCAGAGGCTACGGCTGAAACTTCGAGCGATGCCATGTTGATCTTGTGATCGATACGTTGCTTTATCTCCAGGATGGTGAGCCGTTTGGCTAGATCTGCGGTATCCAGGTTCTTTTTTAGATGGACGTAGCGCGTCAGGTCTGGCAATATGCCGATGGCGTTTGCCATGTTCAAGTTTTCGTAACTCAGCTGATCGGTTAAATCTTTATCGACGGTGAGGGTATGAAGCGGCCGCGGGAGATCTTTCTCGGTATAATCGTATACGTTTTGCTGGTTGCAATTGCTGCTCATGACCTGCTGACGTATGTTGGCGTCTTTGATACTAGCGCAACTTCCCAACACCAGCGCGTATACGCCGATTGAAAGCAGCCAAGGGAAAGCGGTAGTCATGCGCATCGTTATCGAGAATAAAACAAGTGAAGATACCGAACTGTCCGGATATTCGTAAAAGATATTCCTGGATAATTTCAATCATTCTTCTTCAATGGTTCTGAAGGTCAGGTTGACCCGCGGCTTTACAATCTTTTTACTGGGGGGAAGCCTATGTAGCCAAAAGGTTTGCGTGGTATCTTTCATAACCAACAGGCTTCCGTGCTCCAAGGTAAGCGTTACTTTCTCACCGGTTTGTTTGTGTTTAAAGGCAAATTTGCGCTCCGCGCCGAGACTTAAAGACGCAATGGCACCGTCTTTTTTCAGGTCGGCTTCGCCATCGCTATGCCAGGCCATCCCTTCGTCTCCGTTGTGATACAGGTTGAGCAGGCAGGAGTTAAAGGTTTCTCCGGTTTCTTTTTCCGTTAGTGCTTTTAACGCTAATAGATCTTCGGTCCAGGGTAATGCATATTTGGTGGTATTCGAGTAGGTGTATGCGTAGGGCTTTTCGCCATACCAAGCCACTTTTCGTTTGGTAACAATTTTCTTTCCGAAGATGACGGCTTCGTCATTCCGCCATTCAATGGTCTCCAATAGCCTATGTAGGTAAAAATCCGCTTCCCCCTGGACAAGCAACCTGCCAAAATAATTGACGGTTCCCTGGTAAGGAAGCCAATTTTTGTGTGGGTCGATCATTTGATTAAATAAGTCCATCTTTCCAGTTTTTATAACGTTCTTTCAAACAGCGGTAACAAGGGCGAAAGTTGTTTTGCCGTGCTTCTTGTTCTGAAGCAAAAAACACTCGGTGTGCTTTCTTCATCCGTTTGCCTGACGTACAGCTTAGTAAACCATAAATTTTGAGTGTTTTATTTCCTCCGAAGCAAATCTCCTGGTTTCTGATTTTACGTCTTATTGCAGCGTCCGATAGTTCCGTATGTGCGACCATTTCACCACGGATTAGTTTAATGCGTCGTGAAAAATGATTCCCAACGTGTGGCGCTCGCCATCTTTTATTTCACTTACACCGTGTTTCATGTTCACCCGGAAATACCCTTTCGATCCCTTCTCAGGTTTAAAATTTGTTGTAAAAATCAGCATATCTCCTTTTTTAGGTGTTAATACGATTGCCTTGGATTGTGCTCTTGGGATTTGTTGCGTGAGTACAAATTCCCCACCGGTGAAATCTTTCTCAACTTCATCGAGCATGAATACCAGTTGCATGGGGAAATACACATCGCCGTACAGGTCCTGATGTAAGGTATTGAAGCCTCCCTTGCCGTACTTCAAGATCAACACGGTTGCCTCTTGCTGATTATTTTTGCGGCAGTTTTCCAAGAAGGCTGCATGGTTTAGGGGGAATTCGGACCCCATATTCAGTACCTTGAACCACGTATTCGCAATCGGAGCGAGATACGGATAAATATGTGTCCGGAGCGTCTGGATCACCTCGGGTAGTGGATAGCTGAAGTATTTGTATTCGCCCAAACCAAACCGATGCCGAGCCATGACAACCGATTTTCGATACCGATCCGATTGGTGGTCGTACAGGGCTTTCAAAGCGTTGCACTGTTCATCTGTCAAGAGGCGTGGAACGATGGCGTATCCCTGGTGGTGCATCTGTTCGGTAACGGTTTGCCAATCCGTGTTTTTTATTTTTTCAACGAGGTGTTGCATGGCGGCCAGTTTAAGTTCCCGAATGGATTTTTGACCTTTCCCAGCCGATGATGGCGGCTTTTCGGGTTGCTCCCCACATGTATCCGCCGAAAGCTCCCGATGATTGGATGATTCGGTGGCAGGGGATGAGGAAGGCGACCGGGTTACTGCCGATGGCTGTGCCGACTGCGCGGGAAGCACCGGGATTGCCAACCCGGTCGGCGACACTGCCATAGGTTGACAAGCTGCCCATCGGAATTTTTAATAGGCTTTCCCATACTTTTAATTGGAAGTCTGTACCTTTTAAATGCAGCTTTATTTGGTGGAGTTCGCGCCAATCGTTCTGGAAGATGAACAGTGCGTTTTGTTGCAGCAAATCTAATTTCCGTAGAAAGGTGGCGTTTGGGAACTTGGCGATAAGGTCGCTCAACGCCTTCGCCTCGTCTTCTTGAAAAGCCAGGTAACATATACCTTTTGGTGTGGAAGCTACGATCAGTGGACCAAAGGGGCTTTCGGCGAAACTGTAATGGATGACTAGGTTTTTTCCGCCATTCTTGTATTCCGCGGGCGTCATCCCTTCGATATTGATGAACAGGTCGTGTAACCGGCTCGTGCTGGAAAGTCCGGTTTCATAGGCGGTGTCGAATAAAGTGGCCCGTTCTTCTTTTAACAGTCGCTTCGCATGCTCAACACTGATGTACTGTAAAAAGCGCTTCGGACTGGTTCCCGCCCATTCGGTGAATAGCCGTTGAAAATGCGATGGGCTCAAATGGATTTTTTCTGCCACGTCATCCAAGTTGGGCTGCGATTTAAAATTTTCCCTGATGTAATCGATTGCTTCCGCAATTCGTTGGTAATTGATGCTAGCTTGTATGTTCATAACAATGAATTTTCTCTACTGCAAATTTCCAAAACAATTCATTGCCATAAAATCCGAAACGTGCTCTATGTATCAGGTGGTGCGGTTGGGCCAGGGAAGCGGCTTTTCTTTCAAGGGATTTCCTCCGTCTATGAACAATTTGCCGTTATCGGTTAATGCTGCGGCAATTTTTAACAAGGCTTGCTGTTCGAGCTCAGGGTGGCGTCCGTCTAACGCACCTACGCGGACGGCAAGAGCCAGATCAAATTTTTGCTGGTTTTCCGGCAATTCAAACGTTTCAATTTTTGCTTGGAGGAATCGCAAAGTGCCCTTGTTGATTTCCGTTTGGGAACTGCGGATGGCTTGTTCGATGGCTTTTGCAGATCGATCGATGGCCAGCACGTTCCCGTTACCGATCCGCTTTGCGATTTCACGGGCTGCTACGCCGGTGCCGCAACCAATTTCCAATACCCGGAGGCCATGCGTTAAGGGCAGGGCTTCCACAATTTCCAAAAGACGCTGTGAAATGATTGGTGCCATTTTGCTTCGGTTAAGAGTCGCCCCGCAAGGCCAGTGGGCTACGCCTACTGAGCGTGCATAAGGTTTCGCTTTGTCAATACATTGGCGCATCGGGATCGACACGTCCGCGATGCGGCCGGGTCTCCTTTGCCAGGTTGTACTCCCGATTGCCGGCGTTATCTGAGCCGTTCACGAGGCCTTTGTCAAAAAGCGCTTCGAGGATTTCCTTCACCTGTATTTCGTTGGCATCGACGTCGCCTAACAAGGCGAGTTTCGCAGCTACTTTCTTCGCCGTACCTTTGCCAAGGTCCGCCAAAGCGAACACCGTGCGCTCCTGCAGCGGAGCCCCTGGATCGTGCTCAGCGGGCACTTGCAGGGGGGCGGCGATCCCGTCTTCAAAATTATTCTTTTTCATGAGTTCTCGGTAATTTTCCCGTAAAACAATTCAGTGTCGGCAATGTTTGCCGGCTTCCCAAAAACGATCGAATAAAACTATCCAAAGAAAAAAGCTGATTTTCAGTAAATTATTTATACCTTTACTGACAATTAATTTATTTTATTTATTTTTTATTCAAGATGCCATGCAAGAAGGCGTAGTAAAATTTTTCAATGAAACCAAAGGTTTCGGTTTCATCACCCCTAACGAAGGTGGACGTGACGTATTTGTTCATTCTTCGGGGTTGAAAGACCGTGTCCGGGAAAACGATGAGGTTTCTTTTGAAGTCGAACAAGGCCAGAAAGGCCTCAATGCAGTAAATGTAAAACTGATTTAATCCCATTTTTCAAATATTGTATAGAAACCATCCGGAGATTATGCCCGGATGGTTTTTTTTGCGGAGTACCGCAGCCGTGGCCGGTGTTAAAAAAGGTTAAATATACCACCGCCGCTCAGCTGCCGGTCTTCGATTCCGTATATTCGGAAACTTTTTATTTTTTTTATATAACATTACATGTCCAAGACCAGTTTCAACAGCACCAATAAACCTTTTGCCAGCACGCTCCGCACGCGTGTAAACGATTACTTCAAAACGCGGCAGCTTTCCAATACCGGCAACCGGAAGCTGTATATTAAAAGCATACTTTTGGTATGCACCGCTTTCGGCCTGTATGCCGCTTTGCTTTCGCTATCTATGCCCATATGGCTTTCCTGCATGTTGTGTATCCTTCTCGGGGTTGCATTTGCAACAATCGGATTTAATATCATGCACGAGGGCGGGCATCAAAGTTTTTCGAAAAAGGCTTGGATTAACAACATATCGGCGTATACGCTAAACATGCTCGGCGGGACGATCTATTTCTGGAAACAGAAGCATAACATCAGCCACCATACCTACACCAACGTCGACGGTCTTGATCATGACATCGACATCAAATTCATGCGCATGCACGCTGATCAGCCGCGTCATTGGTTCCATCGGTTCCAGTTCGCGTATTGGTTTGTGCTATACGGGATCTCATACATTGCGTGGGTGCTGTTTCAGGACTTCGAGAAATATTTCTCCGGTAAGATGGGGCCGCAGGCGGAGCGAAAAGCAATGCCGCTACGCGAACACCTGATCTTTTGGGGTACCAAATTGTCTTACGCGGCGGTATACTTTGTTATTCCGATTGTTGCGGTAGGCTGGCTCCCCGCGCTTATCGGCTGGCTGATCGTGGGTGTATCCTGCGGTTTTTGCCTGGCAGTGGTTTTCCAGCTGGCCCACGTGGTGGAAGCGACGCAGTTTCCGGTTGCTGACGGAGAAAGTGGCAAAATCGAACAAGAATGGATGGTTCATCAACTCAGTACTACGGCCAATTTCGCGACGGGCAGCCGCACGGTATCGTGGTTGCTGGGCGGGCTTAACTTCCAGGTGGAACATCACCTCTTTCCCCGCATTAGCCATGTGCATTATCCGGCCATCAACAAATTGGTGAAGGCCACCTGCAAGGAGTTCGGCGTAACGTATCTGGAGCACCGCACGATGGGTCACGCGTTTGCCTCCCACCTGCGCCACATTTACCGGCTGGGCAGAGGGTGACGGCCGCCGCACGAACGGGAATGCCAACAGGTAAAAAAACAAAGATATTTGGGCGGAAACTCCGCCCGTTTTTATAATTTGCCCCACTAATGTAATCCGGAGAATATATGGAAAAAAAACGTTTTTCACATCCCCTGCGTAAAGAAGAATTTGTGACCGGCCCGTACTCGGACGCCTTGTTGGTAGACGGTTACCTTTATGTGAGCGGGCAAGGTCCGGTGGATTTCGCCACCTCTTCCTTTGTCCTGGGAACCATCGAGGAAGAAACTCACCTGACGATCAAAAACCTACAGTACCTATTGGACCAAGGCGGTATGACGCTCGACGATGTGATCAAGTGTACCGTTCACTTGGCGGATATCAACGATTTTGACCGGTTTAATGCGGTCTATGAAACGTACTTCACGGGGATAAGACCGGTGCGGACAACCGTGCAATCGGGACTCGTAAAGGGCATTAAAGTAGAAATCGACTGCATAGCGAAAAAGGGAATAGCTTAAATTGAAATCGTCGTGACAGGTGATAACGACCAACCCGAATTTTGGGAGACTGCGTTCGCTGAAAAGCGCGAGATGTGGGGCTTTGAGCCGTCGAAATCGGCAATTGTAGCGAGGGATTTCTTTGCTCGGCAGTCGGTGAAAACGGTTCTCATCCCCGGCTTTGGCTATGGGCGAAATGCGCAGATTTTCAGGGAAATCGGTATGGAAGTGACGGGGATTGAAATTTCGAAGACGGCCATTGAAATGGCAAGAAAGCATTTCGGGGCCACAATAACCCTCTACCACGGTTCGGTAACCGATATGCCATTTGATACGCATCGGTACGATGGAATATTTTGCTACGCATTGATTCATTTGCTGTGCGAGGCTGAACGCAGGAAACTGATCCAGGACTGCTACGACCAGCTGTCGGAAAATGGTTATATGGTATTTGCCGTCATCTCCAAACGGGCACCCACGTATGGACAAGGCCGGCTGATCAGTGCGGATCGCTACGAAATGTTCGGCGGCGTGCGGCTGTTCTTTTATGACCGGGAATCCATTAACGCGGAGTTTGGAACAGCTGGCCTAGTTGAGGTCACAGAAATTGAGGAGAATTACCCGTTTTTCCTGATCACCTGCAAAAAGAATAAGCCGTTATAGCCGATTTACCGGCACCACCAGTTCAACTTGGATGATTTCGCCGATCTTGTTTTTTTCCAGGTTATAGTCCTTCCGGTTCAGCTCAAACGTACCGCGGAAGACTCCTTCATCGCCTTGTTCATCAAAAGTGAAGGGAATCGTTACCTCCTTGGAAACGTCTTTGATGGTAAGCTGGCCGGTAGCTACGAATCCACCGTCGGATGGAGTGATCGTTGATGAAGCAAAACGTATCGTCGGATAGTTGTCGGCATCCAGAAAATTTTCGGCCTTCGCATGTTTGTCTTTAAGCCCAATGCCGGTATCGATGGTGTTTACGTCGACGGTAACATCAAATCGCGAATTTGCAAGGTCGGTCAGGTCAAAATCGATGGTACCTTTCAGCCCGGATAGGGTGCCGGAGGCACCTTTGGTGCTGAATTTGACGCTGTAATCATTTTCTTTTACTTGCCAGGACGTCAAATACACTGCGGTGAATGCCGAGAGGGACAGCATCACGATAAAGCCGGTTATCAGGGCGATTCGTTTCATAAAAGTGCGATTAATCGATCGCAAATATACACGTTTGCCGTTGGAATTTACGATAGTTTTCTGAAGGTGAGCGCGTCGCAAAACGCGTTAACCGTATGCCGTAATTGCATAATAATAGCTGCGAATTGCGTAAAATTTATAGCGTAATAGCAATCAAGGTTCTTGTTTCTCCAAAAAAATGGGTTAAATTTGGCCGCTGATGGATAGGATATTATCAACGATTTCGATGAAATATGGGCGAAACTTCCTGGTGTTCGTCTTTATGTTTTTTACGTTGATCCTGTCGTGCCAGGTAAAAAGCAGTATCAAAAGTCTCGCGGGCCTTCCGGTCAATACGGAGCAAAGCGTACCCAAAGGCGCAATCCGTGTGTTTGGAAACGGTGCGGAGACCTGTGTCAACGATAAAACCGCTGATACTGAAATTTCGCGGACGACCGCTATCAGTCTTAACGATGTTTTACCCGCGGTTTTCCTGGCCATGGCCTTGCTCTCACTGATCGGCCTTACGCGCGGCAAGGAACAACCGCATCCCCGGTATGGGAACCTGAAAATTCCGGGTACATTACCTTTATTTCTCCAACACCGGAGACTCCTCATTTAATACCGAATCCCGCCCTTCGTCCTGTTGACGGCAACCTGTCAACGGGCATGCATGCCATTGTTTTTGGCTCATGTGTTTTTGGTTAATAGGATTCATGGCCGGGTTCCCGGCCGCAAAAAGCGAATTAGGAATGAGTAAACGGATTATGGCGATCACCGTATGGTGGTTTGCCATCGCTGCGGTGCCTCCACTTATGGCGCAGCAGCGACAAAAGGAATATACCTTGGCTGATCTCTGGCCCGAGGTGGAAAGGAACTATGCCGGGGTGGGGGCGAAACGGTCGGCCATTGATGCCGCCGTGTTCCATGAACGGGCGGTTAAAGGCGGCTTGCTGCCACAGTTCAGGATGCAGGCACAGCACACGTATGGATCGTACGAGGGCAGCGCAGGCGGATTTTTCCCGCAGGCGGGTTTCTTCAATGTCAGCGGTGCCACAGGGGCCCTGCGTGGCAGTTCCATGGCCGCCTACACGTTCGGCTCCGCCACGGTGGAATGGGAACTGTTTGCTTTTGGACGGCTTCGCAAGGAAAGCGAGGCTGCCGGGACACGGCTTCATAAAGCGATAAGCGAAAAGGATGCGTACTTGCTCAGCCTGAAAAAGACGCTGTCGGAGCGGTTCATTGCGTTGCTTTATCACGATGCCAAGCTGAACTGGGTAACAAAAAATGCGGCTCGTCTGGACAGCATACGCCACCTTACCTCTGGATTGTCGGCAGCCGGTTTGAGGCCCGCGGCCGACAGCCTGCTGGCGTCGTCGTCTTACGCGCAGGCGATGGGCGAGCAGGACAAATGGCAGGGGCTTAAAGCGGCCGCATGCATCAAACTGTCGGAACTGTATGGCAACGGCATGGTACATTATGCGGCATCTGCCACCCGCTTTGGCAACCCCGCGCGAAACCGGCTCAGCGGCGCGAGCGTCATCAGTGCCTCGCATCCGGTGCTGGATGCACTGGAGAAGCAATCGGAATATGAGCGGCTACGTGGTCAGGCCCGGAAAAGGGCTTCGCTGCCGTCCTTGCGGCTCTTGGGCGGCTATGCGCTCCGCGGAACGGGTATTGGTGCAAACGGAACCGTCTCCGGCGCATGGACGGATGGACTCAAAAACACGACGGATAATTTTCTGGCGGGCGTCGGCATCACCTGGGACTTCACCGGCCTGCACACCAACCGGTTGAAGGGGGAGGTGCACCTTAAGGAAGCGGAACGCACGGCGTTTTTGCGCGCGCAATACGAACAGGCCATGCAGGCAGATCTGGCTGCATCACAGACGAAGATTCACCAGCAATATCGACAGCTTCAAAAAACGCGGCTTGCTGTACAACAATCGCAGGACGCGTACGATAGGTACCTGGCACGGTATAAGAGCGGGGTGATGGCCTTGAGCGAACTGCTGCAAATCCGCATGTTGCTGGAACAGGCTGAAAATGGCCACATAGAGGCTTCGCGCGATTACTGGATGCTGTTGGCACAAGAGGCGGAGCTGACCGCTGATTTTGATTTTTTGTTTAACCAGCTATAAAAAGACACGCATGAGCTTGATCAGATTTGCGTTAAGGAAACCAATTGCCACAATGGTAGTGGTCGTGGCGATAGCGTTCTTTTCCTACCATACGATAAAAAAGATAAACGTTGATATTTTTCCTTCGGTGGAACTGCCGGCGGTATACATCGCCATGCCCTATGGCGGACTGTCGCCGGCGTATATGGACGGCTTTATGGCCAACGAGTTCCAAAAGGTGCTGTTGTTTGTCAGTGGCGTAAAGAACATCGATTTTAAGAGCGTACAGGGCCTGACGCTGATGAAGCTGAGTTTTTATCCCGGCACGGATATGGCGCAGGCTGCCGGGGAGGTCTCCACTTCGGTGTCACGGGCGATGGGCTTTCTGCCACCGGGAGCGGTGCCGCCCATGGTTGTTCGGTTCGACGGCAGCTCCCTTCCGGTTGGGCAACTGGTGTTCGATAGCGACCAGCGCTCGGTCAACGAACTCCAGACGCTCGCCATTACCCGCGTTAGGCCGATGTTTGTGGAGATACCCGGCATCACGGCGCCGGCGCCTTTTGGAGGCAATATCCGCTCGATCGTGGTGGATATCGATCCCGAAGCCATGCAGGCCAACGGATTAACCGCGGAAGATATCACCATCGCCATCACCAAGAACAGCCTGCCGTCGCCAGCGGGCAACATCCGCATCGGCGAGGAGAACCTGATGGCTCCCCTGAATTCCATCGCCCGTAACCCCGAGGAGTTCCTGAACACGCCGGTAAAAACAGGCGATAACCGTACGGTGTACGTGCGGGATGTGGCGCGAGTGGCCGATGGCGCCGACCAGACCGTCGGCTATGCACTGGTCAACGGCAAGCGCTCGGTGTACCTGCCCATCATAAAAAAAGCCGATGCCTCGACGCTGGAAGCTGTACAGAACCTGAAGACTTCCATCCCGATGCTCAAAAGCCAACTGCCCGAGGATGTGGACGTTCGCTACGAGTTTGACCAATCGACCTACATTGAACGGTCGCTGTCCAACCTGATCCATGAGGGGATATTGGGCGCTGTTTTTACCGGACTGATGATCTTGCTTTTCCTGGGCGATGTCCGTGGGGCCCTTATTGTCGTATGGACCATTCCGATTGCCATCCTTTCGGCGGTTACGGCGCTGTATCTTTTCGGGCAGACCATCAACATCATGACGTTGAGCGGCCTCGCCTTATCCATCGGCATCCTGGTTGACGAAGCTACGGTAACCATCGAAAACATCCACCAGCACATGGAAATGGGCAAAGGGAAACAGCGGGCCATCGTGGATGCGCTGCTGGAAATCTCCATTCCGAAGTTGCTGATTTTACTGTGTATCCTGGCGGTGCTCACGCCAGCCTTCATCATGACGGGTATTCCAAAGGACATGTTTATGCCGTTGTCCATGGCGGTTGCCTTTGCCATGGTTGCGTCTTTTCTGGCGTCGCAGACTTTTGTGCCGATATTAGCGAACTGGATGATGAAGACCAAGCCTCATCGGCATGGCGATACTCTGCGGAAACGCGCTTTTTTTGAAAAGTTCCGCGTCAGTTATTCATACCGTATGCGCAAGTGGTCTACCCGGTCGCTTCCGCTTTTCGCAGGATATGTGGTGGTTGCCGGAGGCATGGTGGCCCTATTGCTGGCGGTGGTGGGCACCGATGTGATGCCCGTTTCCAATAGTGGCGATTTCCAGATGCGCATACAGGCTGCACAGGGCAGCCGGATCGAAAGAACCGAGCGGATTGTCAAGGCGATTACCGATGACATCAACGCGCAGCTCCCCGCAGACGGCATAAAGATCACCTCGGCGTTCGTGGGCACGCACCCCGCGGCTTCGCCCATCAATCCGATCTTTCTGTTCAGCAGTGCCTCGCACGAGGCTGTTTTGCAGGTGTCTGTCGACCAAGACGTATACGGCGGTTCGATGGAAGAGCTGAAGGAAAGTATCCGGAAAAGCATGGCTGAAAAACACCCTGATGTGCGGTTTAATTTCGAACCGATGGAACTGACAGAGAAAATCATGGGGCAGGGTGCCATGACACCCATTGAGGTAAAAGTTGGCGCGAATCAAGTAAACGCGGCGTTTGCACACGCTTCGAAAATCGAAGCGCGGCTCAAAGCGATAGCTTACCTGCGGGATGTCCGCATTGCCGAATCCATTGCCTATCCGACGTTGGAAATCGACGTAAACCGTGACCTGGCAGGGCAGTTCGGGTTGACGATGCAGGATGTGACGCGGAGCCTGGTTGCCGCTACTTCATCGACCAGGTATACCGACAAGAACCTATGGGTTGACCCGACATCTGGACTGGTATTCCAGACCCAGGTGCAGCTGCCGGAGGGGGCGATGTCATCGGAAGTGGAATTGCGATCGATTCCACTGAAAAAAGGAAGTGCTCGGCCGGTACTCGAGGATGTGGCCACCATCCGCCGGGTTACCGCACCGGCACAGGTAAACCGCAAAGGTCCCAATCGCTATGTGACCGTGGTTGCTAATGTGTATGGAAAGGACCTAGGGACGGCTTCGCGGGCGGTTAAGCAGGCGATTGCCGATGCAGGTGAACCGCCCCGCGGCACGACGGTGTGGACCGAGGGTACCCTGCGGTTACTGGATGACACGCTGGATAGCTTGCTGGCGGGTTTGGGGATGGCCATTGTGGTGATCTTTCTTATGCTGTCTGCCTACTACCAATCGGTTAAAGTCCCGTTGGTGATCCTGTCGGTATTGCCCGCGGTTATTGCCGGAAGCCTGATGGTACTGTTCCTTACCGGTAGTACGCTCAACTTGCAGTCGTACATGGGCATCATCATGTCGCTCGGGGTATCGGTTTCGAACGCCGTACTGCTCATTAACCAGGCCGAATATTATCGCAAGCAATTGGCACTGAAACCGGCCAATGCCGCGCGGCTTGCAGCGTCGTCCCGGTTGCGGCCGGTGCTCATGACCGCCGCAGCTATGTTTGCCGGTATGTTGCCCATGGCCATGGGCTTGGGCGATGGTGCCGAGCAAGTAGCACCGCTGGGCAGGGCGGTCATCGGCGGACTGATTGCCTCGACGGTTGCCACTCTCCTGTTGGTGCCGCATTTCTTTTCTTCACTGATGTCCCGGACGGCGATAGCGAGTCCATCGCTCGACCCGGACGACCGGGGTAGCAGGTATTTCTCAGCACGATAAACAATGAACAACACACAAAACATTAAACAAGCAATGGCCGGGCTGGCTGTTGCGACGACACTGGCCCTGACGTTTGCGGCATGTGCCCCAAGCGCGCAGGAACGCAAACAGACACCTAAGGCGACGAACCTCCCCACGGCCTATGCTTCGGTGGCGGTGCAGCTCATCAATCCGGAATATGAAGTAATACTGCCGGCCGATCTGAAACCCTATGAACAGGTCGCGGTATACGCCAAGGTCACGGGTTTCGTGAAACAGCTGCTGGTGGACCGCGGCGACCACGTTCGCGAAGGACAGCTTTTGGCCGTACTCGAAGCGCCGGAGATGGAACAGCGGTACCTTTTGGATAAAGCGACCGAGCAGCAGGCATATAACGATTATCGCTATGCCAGGCAGGCGTACGAGCGACTGGTGGATGCATCTGCCACGGCCGGGGCGGTGGCCGCGATTGAACTGGATAGGGCGAAGAGTGCCATGGAAAGTGCGCAATCCGCTTACGACGCCTCCAAAGCCGGTACGGCCCATTCCGCGCAGCTGCAGCGATACCTGCGCATCACTGCCCCGTTCGATGGCATCATTACCGCGCGGAACAGCTCGGTCGGTGCGCTGGCCGGCACCGGCGCAGGTGAGCCGCTGTTCAGCTTGTCCAAGGAGAATCCACTGCGGCTGACCGTATCGCTGCCCGAAAAACACGCGGCTTCGGTAACACCTGGCATGCGGGCGGCATTCTCCGTCAGTTCACAACCGGGAAAAGTTTTTGAGGCGGTGCTTTCCCGTACTTCAGGCCTGCTCGACCGACAGGACCGCTCGCTGACGCTGGAGTTTGACGTGGACAATTCATCGGGCGAATTGCAGGGCGGTGACTATGCACGGGTAACGCTGACCTTGCAACGCAACCGTCCTTCACATTGGGTTCCGGGTAAAAGCGTGCTGAATACGCAATCGGGAACCTATGTCATGACGTTGAACGGTGACGAAATCCGGCGGATTCCCGTCCAGGAGGGTATCCGTCTGGATACCCTTACGGAGGTGTTCGGCGACCTCTCAGCGGCGGATAATGTTTTGGTGAAACCCTCGGAAGAAATCAAAACTGGAAAAATTAATTGAATATTATATGGAATAACGGATTGAATGAATATTATTGGAATAAATAATCAGATGATGAAAAAGCAGTTTAACGGTATGGCAATGCGTTTTGGAATTTTTATAATGGTAATTATGGCGTTAACGGCGTGTGGAAATGCCGATAAAAGCCGCACGGGGACTGCGGCGAATTCAGATTCTGCGGCAGCGGAAACGGCAGCCGTGGCCGAAGAAACCGCACCCGTAGCGGCGGAAGCGCCGGCGGATGCTGGCGTCTCGTTCAAGGACGAAAACGGAAACGTCGTTTCCGTAAATTCGTTGAAAGGCAAGGTCGTATTCATTAACTTTTGGGCAACGTGGTGCCCACCGTGTATACACGAGATGCCTTCCATCGATGCGCTGCGAAAGTCCTTTAAAGGAGAAGACAGGATTGCGTTCCTGATGGTGGATGTCGATAATAAGATCGCCCAATCTACCGCTTTTATGAAGGATAACAATTACGACTTGCCGGTTTACACGCCAGCAGGTCCCATTCCCTCCGATTACTTGGGCGGAGCAATTCCTACCACGGTTATCCTGAACAAGCGCGGCGAGATGGTGGGCCGTTTGGAAGGCGGCAGGGATTATACCGATCCGCAAATCGTAAAAGCGCTGAAGGAACTCGTCGGGAATGAGTAGCTGATTTTTGGAAATCGTTCTTGCGAATTAATTGGGTAATCACGAATATTGTATTACTAAAATAATTAGTACAATGGAACGGCACGTGGTACATTGCGATTTGGATACGTTTTTCGTATCGGTAGAAAGACTATTGAATAATAGCCTCATGGGTAAACCCGTGCTGATCGGTGGCAGCAGCGATCGGGGAGTGGTGGCCTCATGCAGTTACGAGGCCCGGCGGTTCGGTGTGCATAGCGCCATGCCCATGAAACGGGCACTTAGCTTGTGTCCCGAAGCCATCGTGGTGCGGGGCAATCACGATTTGTACAGCAGGTATTCCCGTGTCGTTACCGAAATCATTGAGGCGTGCACACCCGTTGTCGAAAAGGCGTCCATCGATGAACATTATCTGGATCTCACGGGCATGGATCGTTTCTTTGGCTGCTGGAAATGGGCGCAGGAACTCCGGCAGCGGATCATGAAAGAGACGGGATTGCCCATATCATTTGGTCTATCGGTTAACAAAACGGTTAGCAAGATCGCAACCGGCGAAGCGAAGCCTTGTGGCGAGCGGCACGTCCGAAGCGGCATGGAAAAGCAGTTTTTGGCACCGCTGTCGATCCGGAAAATTCCAATGGTTGGCGAAAAATGTTATGCGTTGCTTCGTAGTTTGGGTATTTATCAGATTGGCGCCGTACAGCGAATGGAAGCGAAAGCCATGCAGCGGGTATTGGGTGAAAATGGTCTGGCCATTTGGCGTAAGGCAAACGGACTGGACGATAGCCTTGTGGTACCTTTCCGTGAACAACGCTCAATGAGCAAAGAGCGTACCTTTCACCAAGATACCGCCGATAGGGACGTACTTCGGCGTGTCTTGGTGAATATCGTTGACAGCTTGGCGTTTGAGTTGCGAAAAGATAAAAAGCTAACCGGGTGCATTACGCTGAAAATCCGATATTTTAATTTTGATACGCACACCCGGCAATTACGCATCCCCTATACAAATTCAGATCGGGCAATTACTGAAAAAGTAATGGAGCTGTTTAAAAAACTCTACCGCGAGCGAGTATTCGTCCGGCTCGTTGGCGTGCGATTTTCGAATCTTATACAAGGTGCTTATCAAGTCGATCTGTTTAATGATACGTTGGAAGAATTAAACCTGATGCAGGCAATGGATCACATCCGTACCCGGTATGGAGTGCAATACATCCAGAAGGGCATTTGCCTGCCGGATGAGGGAGCCAGGCACTGAGAGGGATAAATATGGATTGCTTTTTGTATTTTGCAGCAAAAAAGACATCATGTCCTATCCACTGTTTTTACCCCAAAAGGAAAAGCGTGATCTTTACGGAAAAGCGATCCTGGCAGCCGATATCGGCGGTACAAAAACCAGTTTGGGGCTATTTGAATTACGGGATGGCGTGCTTACGCTATTGCGGGAAACCACCGTTCCGTCGAAGGCGCACGCTACCTTTGAAGGAATTGTCACACAATTCCTTGAAACCAACCCAAGTGCTCCCTACATCTTATCGATCGGTGTCGCCGGACCCGTGTTGAATAACCAGGTGAAGCTGACAAATTTATCATGGGAACTCGATGGAGATCGCCTGGAACGCGAGCTGGGTATCACGCATGCGGTCTTGATCAATGACCTGGAAGCTACGGCATACGGGCTAACGGGCCTGAACGCTGAAGACATTGCCCCAGTGTTTGACCCGGGTGAGGGGACACCAGGCAACATGGCCATCCTTGCTCCGGGCACGGGACTGGGCGAAGCGGGTTTGTTCTGGGATGGCGCCGCGTACCGGCCATTTGCTACCGAAGGCGGACACAGCGATTTCGCACCGCGTACGGAGCTGGATCTCGAGTTACAGACTTATTTAAAAGGCGTGAGCGATATCGTGAGCTGCGAACATGTGGTCTCGGGTCCGGGTATTTACCGGATTTACCGTTTCCTGCGCGATGTGAAAGGCCATAAAGAACCCGCGTGGCTGACGGAAAACTTCAAGGCCGGCAACGATCCAGCAGCCGTAATCAGCCATGCGGCCATGCGTGAACTGGACGCCACTTGTATGAAGACCATGGAATTGTTCGTCGCTTATATGGCCCGGGAAGCCACTAGTTTAGTGCTTAAACACAAAGCCACGGGCGGACTGCTATTAGGCGGCGGCATACCGCCTCGGATTTATCCGTTGCTGCGCGAGGAATTGTTCCGGCGACAGTTTATCCAGAATTCCCAGATGACGGACCTGCTGGAGGAAGTATCCATCCGGGTAATATTGAATAGCAAGGCCGCCCTGATCGGGGCTGCTTACTTTGGCGCTTTTGGAGGTGATTTTTAAGGAATCATGGATGATATTCGCCGCTTTGTTTTATATTTGTCCCGACAAAAGGAAATGGTGTTCTTCCTTACCCAACCGCTCCGTAAGGGATGCTGATGACGCCTGGTTAAGTGAATAGGAAAGACGTTTAATCAGGATCGTATGCAAAAACGAAATCGGAAGGGATCACGTGCCCGCAGCACCAAAATCGGCGTCAAATTTTTTTTCAGGAAACATCCCGCTATTCCATATATCGGCAAATGGCTGGCCATCAGTTCGGTATTGGGTTTGTGCGTAGGCAGCGTATCGGCAGGCTTTCTTTTTTCGCTTGAATGGGCCACTTCCGTCAGGGAAAACCATCTGTGGCTGATTGCATTTCTTCCACTTTCGGGCCTCGCAATCGGATTGCTCTATCAGTATTTCGGCAAAGACGTCGAAGCCGGAAATAACCTGCTTATCGAAACCATCCACAGGCCGGGAAACACCATTCCATTCAAGATGGCTCCTTTTGTGTATGTCGGTACGATTGCAACCCATCTGTTCGGTGGGTCGGCAGGTCGGGAGGGAACTGCCCTGCAAATGGCTGGCGCAATAGCCGATCAATTCAGCAAGCCGTTTCGACTGAGTCCGGCGGATAGGAAGGTGTTGATTATATCGGCTGTGGCGGCAGGGTTCGGTTCCGTGTTCGGTACCCCTTTGGCTGGGGCAGTTTTCGGCTTGGAAGTCTTTTTGATAGGCCGCATTAAATACGATGCGATTTTTTCCGCTTTTGCATCGGCCATTCTCGCCGATGCGGTGACCCGGATGTGGAAGGCGCCACATACACACTACGCTATAGGAGCCATTCCCGACATGGGTGGGCTGCATGTCGTCTATGCGATCGCGGCGGGTATCGTATTCGGACTGTGTGCCGCACTGTTCAGCAGGGCTATGCGCACGGTAGGGTCGGTGTTTAAAGCAAAGATTCCATTCCTGCCATTGCGTTCGTTCGTTGGAGGAGGGGTGGTGGCCGTTGCTGTTCTGTTAATCGGCACGACCAAATACATCGGGTTGGGGATTCCGACCCTTGTTGCATCGTTCGACCAACAACTGCCTGCGTATGATTTTGCGGTAAAAATGGTTTTTACCATTGTCACGTTAGCCGCTGGTTTCAAGGGTGGGGAGGTGACCCCCTTGTTTTTCATCGGTGCAGCGCTGGGAAACACCCTGGCTCTTTTTATTCCCCTCCCCATGGGACTGCTGGCCGGCATGGGATTCGTTGCTGTATTCGCCGGTGCAACCAATACGCCTCTCGCTTGCATGCTCATGGGAATGGAGTTGTTCGGTGCCCAATGCGGTATCTATGTGGCCATCGCCTGTATTGTATCGTATTTGCTTTCCGGACCTTACGGTATTTATCTCAAACAGCGGGTCGGGGAACCCAAGAACAACAGGTTTAACGCCTACATCGGCAAGCAATTGGGCGACCTCTAGTCTGCCGATGTCAATCGGGTATCGGACCTCCGGCCGTTATTTGCCGATTAAGGGTAAGTATTTTCGCCAGTTATCGATGATAATCCATATGAGGATAGCCCATATAACCAATACGACGGGTAACCCTTCCGGTGCGACAAGAATATGCGTAAGTAATACGCCAACCATCACCGGGAAGACGATCAGCGCTCCCAAAGCCCGGGTTTTGGGAAAGATAATGAGTAAGCCCCCGATAATTTCTGCTAGGCCGATGAGTGGCAACAGCCATCCGATTTCCATGAACGCGGCGTTGTCTTTGACGACCTCTTCCGGTAAACCTTCGGGTATAGGCATGTAATGGAAGTGTTTGTCCAGGCCGCTGTTTAGTAACAGTAAGCCGAAGATTGCAGAGAAAACCGTTAAAATTTTGCTTTTCATAATGTGTTTTTTGTTGAATTACCATGCGAATATAACATCGTTACGCAATAGTTAAATCCCTGAAACGCGACAATTTCGGGGGGCATTTATGCCAAGATCCAACAGCCGGGGTAGGTGGCAGCGTGGCTGGAGAGTTTCCGGACGAGGCATACCGATAATGTAACATAAAATTTATTGCATATTACACGCAATTGTATTAGGTTAGCGGCCCATGCGAAATCGGTTAATCGGAGGATGCTGCCAGGCTCTTTTTATTGCGTTCTGCGGCTACATCATAGGTTGTTCGGGTGCTGAGGAAAAAGACGAAGACCCCAGACGCCCTTCTTTTGCGCCCATCGTAGGTATCGACTTTTATGAGGCACGTCGATCATTCGACAATGGGCTGGCTTATGATTCGATCGGCTTTGTGCAAGAGGCGGAGTGGCACGTGAAGTTTACCCGCGAAGATGCGGTACAGATCTATGTGCCGGGCAGCGATTCGTCCTTTAATTTTCAGATTACCCACGATCACGATTCGTTCTTCCATTTTGCAAGGGAAAGTTGGAAAGTGATCGATCTGCATCCGGATAGTATGATGCTTCAACGGCTGAGCCTCGATGGATTGAAAGTGAATAAAATCCGCTCAAATGTCTATATGCGGTTCTATTCAAAGGATTATCTCAAGCAACTGGATATCCCGTTGGCGGAATTACGGAAGCCAAGAAAACGCGATAGCGCTTTTGTAAAGGAGATGGTGGCCCGCGCGAACCGTAATCTGGAAAACGTGGATAGTTCGTTTTCTTCCAAAAATTATCCGAAGCTGATCAGCAAAAGTCCGATCCTGGAAATTAAGCGCCGGCAATACGACAGTCTCGAATTGATCAGTCAGTCATCAGCTTATGCGTACCTATATCCGGAGTACGATATCGTCATTGACAAAGCCTATAAAGACTTTTATTATACGTTTTCGGTATTGGTTGGGCCCGATGGGAGGCTGCGGCTGGGTAAGTTTTTCGTGATGCCGGAATTCGAAGAATCGCGGCGGAGAGTGCTGTCGGGCATTATCAGCGTTTACCTCCAAAACCTGCTGGAAATCACGCCGGCCACGACGTTAGGGCTTCCTCACAACAGTGTAGTCTATCTCCGGGTGAAGGGCCGCGCACAGCAACCCTAAGCTAGTGGTTGCGGAATTTCTGGTTCGCAAAAAATGAGAAGCAGTTTTCTGATTTCAGGAGGATTTGTTAATTTAGGGATCAAATTGATAGGGAAAGATGTTTGATAAATTGTTTGAGGCACGTCAGAAGGCCGAGGAAATCAAAAAAAGACTGGACCACATTACGGTCACGGGCGAGGCAGAAGGAGGGCTTATCAAGGTAACGGTAACTGCTAATAAAGAAGTGACGGGAGTACATATCGATCCCGTCTTTTTATCGAATGCAGATAAAGAGGAATTGGAGGAACTTCTCGCCGTGGCTGTAAATAACGCCCTGAAGCAAGCAGAGCAAATCAGCCAGGCTGAAATGCAGGGTGCGGCAAAAGATATGCTGGGTGGCTTGGGCGGTTTATTTGGCCAATGATAACAACCATTAGGGATTAATAATTTACAAATGAAACTGCCGCGTCTGTACCATTGGAAAATGGCGATGAAATGCAGTTTCTTCAACGTACCAAAATAAAATTATTTGCTGATGAAAGCGATCTTTTACGGTCATTCGAGCGTGATGCTCGAGCTGGAAGGCGCAACGGTGCTGTTCGACCCCTTTATCAGTCCGAACCCCCAAGCTGCTCATATCGATATCAATCGGCTGAAGCCAGATTACATTGTATTAAGCCATGCACACGACGATCACGTGGCGGACGTAGCGGTGATTCAGAAAAATAGCCAGGCGAAAGTGATGGCGATCGTGGAAACCGCCATGTGGGTCAATCGGCAGGATATTCCAGAATCACAGATCATTCCGTTTAACTTTGGAGGCACGGTGCAAACCAATTTCGGCACTATCAAAATGGTATATGCCTTGCATACCAACGGGACCCCAGATGGACAATATGGGGGTGTTCCGACCGGTTACATAGTGAAAAGTGGGGGTAAGACCATTTATTTCGCCGGGGACACCGCTTTGACAACCGAAATGAAGTTGTTGGAGCAGTTGGGCCTCGATTGGGCTTTTTTGCCAATCGGTGGGCATTTTACCATGGACGTTGACGACGCGATTACCGCCTGTCGGTTTATCAATTGTACGCGCGTTGTGGGGATTCATTACGATACGTTCCCCTCGATTACCATCGATAAGAACGCGGCTAAGAAGAAATTTGCAGACGCCGGACTTGATCTTCACCTACTCGGTATCGGGGAGGATTTAATCCTGTAAAGGTCGGCGCCCGCATTGTTTCGGTTTTACGTTATTGAGTGACCGATTTGTTGTTGATATGGTATTGCACCAGGTCATCGATGGGCGACCGGAGGATTCTTCCAACCTTCATACCATATTGAATGGCCGTATCTTCCAGAACGTTGCGGAAATTGTACCCCACGGAACCAATGCAATTGAAGGTGTAACGCTGGTAGTCCGGATAACGGGAAACCAAATTGCGGAAGAAATCGTCAAAAGAAGTCTGAACCAATCCGCGGGAATAGTTGATGTTGACCATCACGTCATAGACAAACTTGCTGAAACTTGCACAAAAGCGATTGGCCAGCGGTTTCGTATAAACCGCATCCATCACGTCGTTCGGAGTTAGTTTGAAGGTTTCCCAGAATACAGCCCGTACGTCTTCTGGCATATAGCCGCGTATGTAATCGGTCAATAATTTCTTGCCGATGTAGCAGCCGCTGCCTTCATCTCCTAATATATAGGCGGCCGAATCAATGTTATGCAGAATGTCTTTTCCGTCATAGATACAGGTATTGGTTCCGGTACCCAGGATTGCAGCAAATCCAGGTTGATCTCCAAGCAATGCCCTTGCTGCCGCCAAAAGGTCGTGCCCAACAAATACATGGGAGTTTACGAATACTTGCTTGAGGGCCTCGACGACAATGGCTGCTTTTTCTTCATTGTGTACGCCTGCACCGTAATAGTTAACCTCGACAATCCGTTCATACGGCAGGTCCTTGGGAAGGCCCTTTTTTAGCGAATTTACAATGTATTCGCTGTTTACAAAATAAGGATTGTAACCTTCCGTATTGAAATACACTTTCTTTCCAGCGTCATCCAGCAAGCACCAATTGGTTTTGGTCGATCCTCCGTCTGCAATAATAATCATTTGTTGGGTGTTAGTTTTTGGTATTTTTGTTAAATGATATCCGTTTGATAATACGCGCCGAAAATACAGTTTTCCCGGAAAAAAATAACAATATCGGTCCGCTTATTTAAAAAAATGACTTAACGCTCGTTTTTGCATCCGGACGGTCGCTAAAATTTTCGTCTAACATACCGGTTTTTATATCAATAATTCAAACTTTTTCCTTGTTTTTGTGTTTCTTTAGCGGAGTCATCTATTTTATCTTGTTGATATACAGGTTCTTTGTTGGTTCTTCGATTTCGGTTGCGCGCCGTTAAACCGTGTAAACCGCTGATTAAGCCAGGTGATTTGTGTTTTTTCAATATTTTTTTGAAATTCAAAATGTAATCCTTTACTTTGCGCAGTATTCTCAAAGTTTATCCTAACACTTCATCGAAAATCTTTGATTTCTGAAGACCAAATGCTAGAACACTGTTATGTTAAAATGTGCGGCGGAACACGGTGGATAAATTTCTGTGTATAAAAGCAAATCCTTATATTATTTATTATTAAGTAGTTGATGAATATTAATGAATTGAATGCGAAGCTCGTGTCCGAGTTGCGCGAGATAGCTAGGCTAATTGGCATTCCGGATGCAGATAAACTCCGGAAACAGGAATTGGTCAGCAAGATTGTTGAAACGGGCGAAGAAGAGGCCAGGAATGCCGCGAAAGCAGAGGAAGCGGCCGTGGCGGAAGAGGAGACTTCCCTGGTCGATGACAAGCCGAGAAAACGTACACGTACCGTAAAAGCTGGCGAACCGGTCAGTGTAAGAAGCACAAAGGAAGATTCCGCTGGTGAAAATAGAGAAACCGTAACGTCGATCGAATCGCGTGCCGAACAGGCACAGGGAGCTCAAAAAGCCGCCGCTACGAACGGAAGTAAGATAGAAGGGCCAACGGCCAGCCTCGATTTCGATAACGTCATTGTTAATGAAGGCGTGTTGGAGATTATGCCCGATGGCTACGGTTTTCTCCGTTCGTCGGATTATAACTACCTCACCTCGCCTGATGATATCTACGTGTCTCAATCGCAGATCAAACTTTTTGGGCTCAAAACGGGGGATACCGTACGGGGAAGCATCCGCCCGCCTAAAGAAGGAGAAAAATATTTTCCGTTGGTACGGGTTGAGGCTATCAATGGGCAGAATCCGGCAGATGTGCGGGATCGTGTGCCCTTTGACTTCCTTACACCGTTGTTTCCAACCGAACGCTTAAAGCTGTTTACCGGAACCGGCAACTATTCTACGCGTATCATGGATCTGTTTACGCCAATCGGTAAGGGCCAGCGGGGGTTGATCGTCGCTCAACCCAAGACCGGTAAGACCATGTTGTTAAAAGATGTGGCCAATGCCATTGCCAAGAACCATCCCGAGGTATATTTGATCATCCTGCTGATCGATGAGCGCCCTGAAGAAGTAACTGATATGGCTCGGAGCGTACGTGCCGAAGTGGTCTCGTCCACATTTGATGAGCCGGCCGAACGACATGTTAAAATTGCAAATATCGTATTGGAAAAGGCCAAACGAATGGTCGAATGCGGACATGACGTAGTGATTCTTTTGGATTCAATCACCCGCTTGGCCCGTGCATATAATACGGTGGCACCCGCATCCGGGAAAATCCTTTCGGGTGGTGTCGATGCTAATGCGCTGCATAAACCAAAACGCTTCTTCGGAGCGGCACGGAATATCGAGCATGGTGGGTCGTTGACCATTCTGGCTACGGCTTTGATCGATACAGGGTCGAAGATGGACGAGGTGATTTTTGAGGAATTCAAGGGTACCGGTAACATGGAATTGCAGTTGGATCGTAAGCTGTCCAACAAGCGGATATTCCCGGCGATTGACCTCATTGCTTCCAGTACACGGAGAGATGATCTGCTTAATGATCGCGAAACGTTGCAGCGGATATGGGTATTGCGGAATCATTTGGCGGATATGAATTCGACTGAGGCGATGGAATTCTTATTGGCACAAATGCGCGGAACCAAGTCGAATGAGGAGTTTCTCATTAGTATGAACGGCTAATCCTGGCTATGGGGGTATTTCATCCATTGCATACCCCCATTGATTATGAAAAGGCACCTTCCCAACTTGCTCACTTGCCTGAATCTGCTAAGTGGTTGCGTGGGCGTTTCATTTGCATTGGCTGGACAACCCCAGATAGCTGCGTATTGCGTAATAATATCGGGAATTTTTGATTTTCTGGATGGATTGGTCGCCCGGGCGCTGCACGTCAAATCACCAATGGGTAAAGAATTGGATTCATTGGCGGATGTGGTCAGCTTCGGACTTGTACCCGGTGCTATCTGGTATACCTTGTTATCTGCCGCGTTTCCCGAGAGTATGTATGTGCCTTATGCCGGATTTGTGGTGACTGTATTCTCTGCCATCCGCCTGGCAAAATTCAATATTGACGAACGCCAGTCGACTGACTTTATCGGGCTTAATACGCCTATGAATGCTTTTTATACCGTCTCGCTGCCCTTCATTGCGGAAACCTATGGTCACCTTATTTATCATCCGGTTTTTTTGCTGTGCAATGTGGTGGTTACGAGTGCCCTGTTAGTCAGTAATATCCGATTGTTTTCGCTGAAGTTGGAATCACGGTCGTGGCAGAAAAACCGGTGGAAATTCATTTTTATAATTTTAAGTGCAGTATGCGTTGGTTTGCTTAAATTTGCGGCGGTTCCAATTATACTGGTACTATATTTTTTGTTTTCATTTATCCATTTTAGGCGAACGGCGTAAAGCACGTTGAAAAATTAAGTAGCATATGAACTTTTTGGCAGAAATCAATGTGATGCCCTTAAAAGAAATCCTGGATCCTCAAGGGAAAGCGGTAACCGGGAGCATGAAGAATTTAGGGCTCACGGAAATCAGCAATGTACGCATTGGTAAGCACATTACGCTGGAGGTGGATGCACCGAATGAGGAGGTTGCACGTCAAAAAGTTGAAGAAGCCTGTAAAAAGTTGCTAGCTAATCTAATTATGGAGAGCTATGACTTTGAAATTAAGGCACTGGTATAAGTGAGTGCTCATCCGATTGTCTGGAGATAGGCCTTTAATTCCCCATAGAGAATTTCAAGTTTGGGTAAAAGCGCGTCAACTCTAACCGGTATCTGGTTGAGATTCTGACGATTCTTGGCAAGAGTCTCAATCTCTTGCAGTTCAGCGCGCATTCCATTTGCACCCACATAAGCCAAGGTGGGCTTGATGTGGTGGGCCTGCTTATAGGCTTTTTCCCAATCTTCATTTCTGACATAAGAAGCGAGAAGCTCGATGTCGGGTGGCGTTTGCTTAATGAAAAGTGCCAGAATTTCCCTAATCAGTTGGGCATTACCGCCGGACAAGTCTTCAAGATAATCCATATTGGCGTATTCAAAGTTTATGTTGCTCATAGGTCGTTGTTTTATAAACGGTGTACCGGCAATCGGTCTGTTGTTTGGTGTAACAATTCGGTGACGGTCTTTTTTAACGTAGGGTGGACTAGCATAGGCGCAATTTCTGCCAACGGTGTTAACGTAAAATTGCGCTCAGCTATGTGGGGATGAGGTATCTGTAAATCGGGCGTGTCAATAATTTGAGCCCCGTAAAAAAGAATATCAATGTCAATGAATCGGGCCTCCCATTTAACAAGGCGTTTGCGGCCTAATTTTTTTTCAATGGCCTGCGTTTTTTCCAATAACGCGGAGGGTGGAAGGGAGGTGCTTACCTGCACTACCTGATTGAGGTATTGGGGTTGGTTTACGTTTCCCCAAGCCGCTGTTTCATAGATCGAGGAAATGCGGGTATACGGAGCCACCTGTTCGGTAATCTCTTCAAGCGCTTGTTTCAGCAATGCCAAGCGATCACCCATATTGGTGCCTAAAAGGAGATATGTGTCCGTTGTAACTGATGCCGACATTTGCATGAATAGCAATTGTTAGGTCTTTGCACGGACAAAAGTAGAAAAAGATTCGCAATTACCGCAAATACAATGGCTGAACGTTAATCAAACAGGATATTGAACGTTGTTCCAATGCCGAGGTATTGCAGGTGCCCACCGTTCGTTTCTTTACGGAATATGCCATTGTAGAACCCGAAAAGATTCCAAAGGCGGTTGTGATACCCTATTTGAGGTCTGACGTACATTCCGCCGTTTCCATTGAGATGGCTGCCGGTTTGGAAGCTGTAACCCAGATCAGTGCCGATAAAAAAGCCCCTTTTTGCCGGATAATAACGCGCAAAAAGGCCTGCTGGAATGGAACCGAAATTCTCGGCCGCCTCCTTCGGGAAATAATGTGTATATCCAGAGGTTATCCCCAGTCCCCAATTCGGCGTGGACATGAGCTGGCCCTTAACTTCCGCGCCCAATGTAAAGGCAGCTTGATCAGCAAGCCGGGCAATGGGCAGGCCGGCATTTAATCCGACTTTTATCCATGAATTTTTCCGCGTGATTTCGGTAGTCCGGGGTTGGGCATGGCTAACCGATGCTAAACCAGCGAAGACTACGATGCAGATGACGGCTAGAATGTGGATTCGTTTCATGATGATAACCTTGCAAAGGTTATACCAATTATGTTTACAGCATCCGGTGTGCTTTAAACCAATGGATGGCTTTGTCAATTCCTTGTTCTATGGGGTGAAAAGCCGTCCCCAACTCATTTCGTGTTTTGTAATTGGTATAGTAGTTCCGGATGCATAGAATTTTCATGTTGATCGAGGTAAGCGGTGTTTTGATGCCGACGGAGCGGAGTAAATTGCCTAAATATCCTGCGGTCAACAAAAGCGGACGAGGTACCGGAATGAGCAAGGGGCGTCGTCCGGTTTGGTTGCCCAGTTTTTTGAAAAATTCCCGATATGTGAGGTTTTCTCCCGATAAAAGATAAGCCTCTCCGTTTTTTCCCTTTTCCAATGCATCCACTACACCGGCGGCAGCGTCCTCTACATTTACAAAATTTTTGCCACCGGGTGGATGGAATATCAATCGTTTGCCATACCCCATGCGGATAATCGCACCCGAACTGGGTTTTCCATCATACGGGCCGATCATAAACGTGGGGCTTACGACAATCACGGCGAGCTGATGCCTTGCAGCTAACGCTTTTTGCTGGCCCGCTAATTTGCTCATTGCATACCAAGCGTGGCTAAAGGGCGCCTTGGGAGGAAGGGTCTCGTTACCCGGCGCCTGTAAGGTGCCATAACCAAATGTATTGGCGGTACCGACATAGATCATCTTTTTGACCCCGTTTTTTAATGCTGCCTGAATGACATTTTCTGTGCCGGTTACGTTGATGCGATGATAGGCTTCGTAGCGCAGCAAATTCTGATCAGTGGTTGCGGCGCAATGAATGACGCAGTGGCATCCTTCGGCCGCTTTTTCCAGCGATTCCACGTGCGTAATGTCGCCAACAGCCAACCGAAGGTTAGGTTGTGGCGGCAATAGAAATTTATGCGGGTTGCGGATCAGGCCAGTTACCCGATACCCTCGAGACAAGAGAGCGATGATGGTGTTGGTAGCTAATAGGCCATTCGCTCCGGTAACCAGTACATTCATGCGCGATTGATTTCCTTTTTGATGGCATTGGTCAACATCGGCAGCCGGATGTAAATCGGCAAAAACTTCATGACCATCCAGGTAAGCTTATTAACCCAATTGAGCATGATCAGCGTATCCCGCTTAAATAACTGCCGGATGGATATGGCTGCAACCTGCTCGGGAGAAAGCAATCCCATCGTAGCAAAAAAACCTTGTTGCTGCAGACGCGCAGAGGAATCGGGATTGGTCATCATCGGTCCCGGATTGACGACGCTGAAGAACACGTTACTGTCTGCAAACTCCTGATAAAGCCCGCGTGTAAAACTGTGAACAAATGCTTTGGATGCGGGGTAAACGGTTTTATATCCAATGGGGCTATAGGCAGCCACACTCCCTACGTTGAGTACATATGCGGATTTTTGCTTCCGTAAATTCGGAAGCAATTGATGGGTGAGGAGCGAGGTGGCCTTTACATTAAGCTGGATGATGCGGTCGAGATAATCCACGCTGACATCACTGAAACTTTGCGTGCCGCCGCATCCTGCGTTATTGATCAAAATGCTAAGTGGGAACCGGTCATTGACCCACGCTGCCAATGCCACGATGTTTTCTTTTTGGGTAAGATCGGTTTCGTAGCAATGGGCCTCCAGCCCCAAGGCTTCTACCTGCGACGCAATGTAAGCCAGACCTTCGCCTGGGAGGCTAACCAAAATGGTATGGATGTTCCTTTTTGCAAGTTCTAAAACGAACGCTTTCCCTAAGCCCTGACTGGCTCCCGTAACTAATGCGTATGCTTTTTCCATCGGACGTAAAAATACGAGAAAATTTTTTCTATTTTTTTCTTCGTGCTAATTCGGCGCAAAAAAGTGCCGCGGAAATCGCAACATTGAGAGATTCGGCACGACCAATTTTGGGAATGGTGACGGCCTGCTGAATGTGCGCTAAAACCGGTTCGCTGATGCCTTTGCCTTCATTGCCCAGGATGATGAGTCCTTCGGTGCCAAAATCGGTTTCGTAAATCGGAGTGCCATTTAGCACCGCGCCAAAAACCGGGACGGACGCCTTGTGCGCCAGCGTGGTGATGTCGGTATAATGCACCTGTACCCGGGATAATGACCCCATGCTGGCTTGTACGACTTTGGGGTTATAGGCGTCTACGGATCCGTTGGAGCAAATGATTCGTTGCAGTCCGAACCACTCGGCGGTACGAATGATGGTGCCCAGGTTGCCCGGATCCTGAATATCATCAAGTACCAGATGGAACGCATTGGATAACATGTCCTCGGTCAACGTAGGGAGGAGAGGAATCTGCACCAAAGCTAAAACCCCCTGCGGAGTTTTCAATGTGCTGATGCGCTGGAGATCATCCTCGCCCACCTCCTCCGATTTTATATTTTGCGGGATTTTAATCAACTTTGTAGCCGCTTGGGAGGTATAGAAAATATGCACTACGTGGTAGTCGGAATGGATAAACTCCGTGACAGATTTAATACCTTCCACAATAAACAACCCATGTTCCCTTCGGAATTTTTTATGTTGAAGCGAGGTGATGATACGGATTTGCGGTTTTGATAGCATTGTCAATGGTTAAACGGGATTGCTTTTTTGCATATGCAAGTATAGGGCTTTTGCTGATATTATCCGTATCGTGTCGCTCAACCCGATTATTGGAAGACGGGCAGGCATTGGTCACCAAGACCGAAATAACGGGAATCGATCCATCGCTCGAGGAGCGGGCACAGGCGTATATACCGGTGGATATCCGCCCGAATTCCCGCATTAACTTGTTTGTTTACAACCTGGCAAATGCCAAAAAGGGACGTTACCGGACGGAGAACATCCGCAACGTGGGTGAACCGCCGCATATCTTGGATAGCGCACTGGTAGATTTTTCGACGCAGCAGATCAATCGCTATTTGCGGTCAAAAGGGTACTTCAATGCGTCAGTGAGCAACGATATTGTTACCAAAGGGAAACGGGCGCACGTCCGCTTTCACGCGATACCTGGGCAACCATTCACCTTACGCAACGTAGCTGTGGATATTGCCGATCCTGAATTGGCCCGACTGTATGCAGAACAGCGTGTCGCGTTAAGCAGGATCAGGCCGGGAATGCGCTACGACGAAGACTCGCTGGTTGTGGAGCGGGAGCGAATCTACCACTTGATGCGCCGGGAGGGTTACTACGATTATTTGAGGCAATACATGCGCGTGGACGTGGATACCGCCCTACGAAATAATCAAGCGGACCTGAAGCTGATCATCGACAATCCGGAGGGAAGCACGGGCCACACTCCTTATGTGATCGATTCCAGTTTTGTGACCATTCGACACGATCGGCGCGAACTGAATCGGGAGCGTCCCCTGCTGTCCAATTCAGGGGGCGATCTTTATTTCGAAGACTATACGGGCCGCTTCCGGCCAGCTCCCATTGAGCGTTATCTTTTTCATCGGCAGGGTGATCGGTACAACGTGGTTATGGAGGACCTTACGTACGACCGGCTTTATGAACTAAATGGGTTCCGCAGCGTTAAAATTACGTACGATAAACCGGATACCAATCGGCTGAATGTTCACTATGAACTGGTCCCCAGGGCGTATATGGGTAATCAGATTGAAGGCGAGTATACGTTTAATTCCGGCATGAGTGGCTTCAACATTGGCAACACGTTTACACACCGAAACTTGTTCGGGGGACTTGAACAATTGGAAGTGAAATTGCGATACGGTGTATTGTTCGATTCCCGTCTGTCGGGAAATTTGTTTGATCGCGTATTCAATAACGATTTTCAGGCAGGGGTTAACATTACCGTTCCCCGGTTGATTACGCCATTTGCTATTCCGCCGGTCGGAACGAGTGGGTTGCCGCGAACGATTTTTTCACTCAATATCCAGGCGTTTGACCAATTTCAGACCTATTCGAATCGTTATTTTAGCGGGACCTTGTCATATAATTGGAACAGCAGCCGCTATAAACAGCATTTGCTTGCCCCACTTGTGCTAGAGTACCGCTATGGGCAATTGAATGACGAATTCGCCCAGAGACTGATCAGCGAAGGGTTCCTGCTGTATGTTCGGAGTAACAACCGTGCGTATTTCGGATTGGGATCGCAATACACCTATACCGTCAATTCCGTTAAATTATCGCGCCTGGAGGATTTCTTATATTTCCGGGGGGCGTTGGATCTCAGCGGCAATTTGTTGGGGTTGGCGAGCCAGGCCATCAATTTTAGACGGAACGAGGACGGAGAAAAGGAGGTACTTGGTGTTCCCTATCTCCAGTATGCCAAAGGCGAGGTAGATCTGCGCTATTATCGGTATCTCGGTGGCGACCGCCAATTGGTGGTAAGGCTCAATCCGGGGATAGCTATACCGTATGGGAATAACTCCAGTTTGTTGATTTTTGAAAAAAGCTTTTTCGGGGGCGGTATGAATGGCATGAGAGCCTGGCAGGCACGTACGTTGGGCCCCGGCAATTATAACCGGAAGGTGTTGGATCCAAGCCTGCGCCTTAATCTTCGTAATCTGGACCAATTGGGCGAGATCAAACTGGAAGGCAACGTCGAGTATCGGTTTAAGCTGGTGAACGATATTTTCGGGGCAAAATTAAAAGCTGCAACGTTTGCAGATTTTGGTAATATATGGCGGATACGGGAAAATGAACTGAATCCGGGCGGGGAGTTCAGGTTCAACCAATTTCTTGGGCAAATTGCGCTGGGCGCGGGGGCGGGCCTACGCTTTGACCTCGATTATTTTGTAGTCAGACTGGATGCCGGCATGAAAGTCCGTGATCCGCAGTTTGAAGGTTCGAAACAGTGGGTGATTTCGGAACTTTTTAATAGCAGGGAATTTAAGGAACAATATCGCCTTACCAATGCTCCCGATCGTTATAACTTCATTCAGTACAATTTTGGTATCGGTATGCCATTTTAATACCATGCTTTGATTCCATGTGTAATGGTTTCAAACCAATTTTCCAGGTTCAAGCCTTTGCTGTAATTGAAAATAAAGAATCCAGCCAGGATAACCAAAGCCAAAATCATCAGCCGCTTGAATAAGTAAGCGATCAACAGAATGAGCGCTGGGATAAGGATAAGGTAGTACCAATTGATGGCAATCGGGTTCAGGCCTCCGTCATTTCTTAACACGTAATAGAGCCGTCCGTGTGAACCCTGTTGATTACGGTGTTTGATGAACACGAAGGCAGATGCCTCCATTGCATGGGGTGTAATGGCTACCCCTTCGTTGAATTTCAAGGATTGTTCAAATCCATTGATGACGAATTGGTAGGTTCCCGAAATAGAGTCGAGTGGATTTTCGTCGGCATCGGTAGCAATAATTGCCAATTTGCCATTTTTGATCAGGTTTTCCTTGACAATAAAATGATTGATACTGCGAAGATCCTGCGCATCACAGAGAACGGGAAACCACAGCAAGGCTAATAGGTACAGAAATATCCGCATACGCTTCGTTGACAATGGACTTACAATGTTAAGTAAAAAACGCAAGAGTTGCGCATTTTTATATATTTGTGCGGACGACATAAATTTCCAGTTATAACAGAACGGTGTCCATGGAGTATATAATAGGGGTCGATATTGGTACCTCCGGTACAAAGACGATTGCCTTTCGGGAGGAGGGAGAAGTAGTTGCCGACTACCACGTAGGTTATCCGATTCTGAGTCCTCAGCCCGGATACTTTGAGCAGTCTCCGGAAACGCTGTATTCTGCGGTCATTGAGGCAATTTCGGCGACCGTACGATTGGTTGGGAGCCGGTTTGGCCAAGCCAAGCTGTCGGGCATCGGATTCAGTAGTGCCATGCACGGACTGATTGCCATGGACAGGCAACACCAACCAATGACTCCTTGTATCATTTGGGCTGACACAAGAAGCGAAATCTTTGCTAGCAATCTGAAAAATAGCGCCAAAGGCTTTGAGGTGTATTCAAAAACCGGAACACCGGTACACCCTATGTCCCCGCTGTGTAAACTGGGCTGGATGCGTGCGCACCTTCCTGCCGTATTCAATAAAGCATACAAGTTTATTTCAATCAAGGAATATATTTTTTATAAACTCTTTGGGCGATACATGGTCGATGAATCCATCGCGTCTGCGACAGGTTTGTTTGATATCCATGCGCTTGGCTGGTATCGGCCCGCGTTGGATCTGGTGGGCATATCGGAAGAGCAGCTGTCCGAACCAGTGCCCATCACTCAGGTGATCTCGGGCATTGACGAGGCTAGTGCCCGGGCGATGGGTATTCCAAGGGATACACCGTTTGTTATCGGCGGCAGCGATGGATGTATGGCTAACTTGGGATCACATGCCATCACACCCGGCGACGCTGCTGTTACCATCGGTACCAGTGGCGCGGTGCGGATGACTTCCGACGTGCCGATAACCGATAAGAAAGCCCGCACATTCAGTTACGTGCTTACCCAAAATACATTTGTGCTGGGTGGAGCCGTTAACAGCGGAGGCGTGGTGCTTCAATGGTACAAAGACAATTTCGGAATTGCGGGTAATCTGGACGCGGATCCTTATGGAGTCCTTGCCGAAGAAGCAGCTTCGATAGCCGCAGGAGCGGAGGGGCTCCTCTTTTTGCCCTATCTTGCGGGTGAACGTGCGCCCCATTGGAACGCAGCAGCCAAGGGCTTATTTTTCGGCGTGCAGATGCATCACAAGAGGTCCCATTTTACACGAGCTGTGTTTGAAGGTGTGATCTACGGTTTATACAGCGTAGGCAAAGTACTTGAGGAGATTGCTGGGCCGATCCGGATGATCCATGCCAGCGGCGGCTTTGCCCGCGCACCGTTATGGGTCCAATTGCTGGCCGACGTATTCAATAAGGAAGTGGTTGTGCATGACCATGTAGAAGGCGCGGCAATGGGTGCTTACATGACCGCGTTAAAAGCGCTCGGTAAATTGGTGGGTTTTGGTGAGTTTAACGATAACTCGGCAAAGAAAATTTATTTACCCGATGCAACAACCCGCCATATATACATGGAAAATTTCAACCGATTTGAACGGTTGTATGAAAAGGTAAAGGACGAATTTTAATTATACAGCTAACCAATTTGATATGATACCTATTATTATTGTTATATGCGGCGTTTTATTACTTCTGCTTCTAGTAATTGTCTTTAAACTTAGCGCGTTTTTCTCACTGCTCATTACTTCGCTGGCGGTGGGCATAGCACTCGGTATGCCCGTGTCGGATGTGATGACCTCGATCGAACAGGGAATCGGAAGCACCTTGGGCTCATTGACGCTGATTTTGGGTTTTGGCGTGATGCTCGGCAAATTGATAGCAGATGGAGGTGGGGTACAACGGATGTCCACGAGTCTGATTCGAGCATTCGGCACAAAGAATGTACAATGGGCGGTAGTACTTATTGGGTTTGCAGTCGGTATTCCCATGTTTTACAACGTCGGTTTTGTGATTCTGGTGCCGTTTGTCTTCGCGATTGCAGCCCAGACGGGGCTACCGCTCATTTATGTAGGATTGCCCATGCTCGCCTCCTTGTCCGTGACGCATGGCTACTTGCCTCCCCATCCGGGGCCAACAGCGATCGGTGCGCTGTATAAAGCAGATATGGGACTAACACTCATTTACGGAGTAGCGGTAGCGATTCCGGCCATCCTCTTGGGAGGCGTATTTTTTTCTTGGGCGCTGAAAGGTATCCGGCCCAATCCGCCCGTTCAGTTTGCCCAAGTTGAATTAGTTGCCGAGGAAAACATCCCTGGATTCTGGACCAGTTTGCTTACTGGCCTGCTGCCGGTACTTCTCATTGCTCTTGCTTCGGCACTGTCCTTTGTTCTGCCGGCAGATTCGGCGGTTTTGGCTGCAGCTACTTTTGTGGGAAATCCCAACATTGCATTGCTGATTTCTGTGTTCGTAGCGGTCTATACCATGGGGATTTCTCGGGGAAAATCCATGAAAGAGGTAATGGATAGTTTGGAGGATTCTGTTCGTAGTATTGCGATTATTCTGTTTATTATCGGCGCTGCGGGCGCCTTTAAAGAAGTGTTGGTAGACAGTGGCGTGGGCGATCATATTGCGGCATGGGCTGGGCGTTTGTCGCTGTCGCCGTTGGTACTGGTGTGGGCAATTGCTGCTGCGATTCGCGTAGCGCTCGGTTCGGCGACGGTTGCCGGACTTATGGCGGCCGGTATCGCAGTGCCGTTGATTGAAGCTACCCATACGAGTCCGGAGCTTATGGTATTGGCCACTGGTGCGGGCTCCCTGATGTTCTCGCACGTTAACGACACAGGGTTTTGGATGTTCAAAGAATACTTTGGCCTCAGTATCCGCGACACAATTTTATCATGGTCACTTATGGAGACGATCGTCTCGATTGTTGGACTGATCGGAGTTTTGGTATTGAATAACTACATTTAAATCACGCTGACTCGGTAAAAAATGTGATACAGCAATGAAATAGTTGTGAGTTGCTGTAGTTTTGGCAACCAAAAGGCGTATTTTTATGCTTTATGAGGGGAAGGGATTTCCCTGAACCTTATTTCAGATACTAAAATGAAGAAAAAGTACTTGTATATTGCGATAGCGATTGTTGCTGTGGCCTTTGTGAGTTATCGCTTGACGCGAAATGACAAAACAAAAATAGCACCGCCCGCTCAAACCGGTGGAGGAGGTCCCATGGAGGTCAATGCGATTGTGGTAAAACCCCGGGAGTTTTCAAACATCATTACCCTTTCGGGCTCGATAGAGCCCAATGAACAGGTGCAAATACGCTGTGAGGTGTCGGGTATTGTGCGTGAGCTTTCGTTTCAGGAAGGCGGAATGGTTAAAAAGGGACAGGTGCTCCTACGGATAGACGATTCGGAATTGCAAGCACAGCTTATCCAGGCGCAAAGTACGGAAAAGTTAGCGGAAGATAATGAAAACCGAGCCCGTTTACTGCTGGAAAAAGAGGCAATCAGCCAACAGGAATACGACGTCGCGCATGCCGATTATGAGTCGGCGAAAGCACAGACTATCCTTATCCGCGCGCAGATTGCCAAAACGACGGTACGCGCACCGTTTAGCGGTCGGATAGGACTTCGATCAATTTCGGAAGGCGAATATCTTACGCCAACCACGGTGGTAGCTAACTTGTTGAGTATAAATCCTGTTAAAATCCTGTTTTCCGTTCCTGAAAAATACAGCGGTCAGATCCGAACGGGTCAGGGAATCTATTTTGGAATCAGTGGATCGAATGCCCGGTATCATGCTGAGATTTATGCCATCGAACCGGGTGTGGATGCCACGACACGTACCATTCGCGTCCGTGCGCTGGCGGAAAATCCGGGGGAACAACTTTTTCCTGGTTCGTTTGCGCGTATTGAGCTTCCATTGGAGCATGTCTTGGATGCCGTATTGGTGCCAACGGAGGCGGTAATCCCGGTGCAAAACGGAAAACAAGTGTATTTGCTCAAAGATGGGAAAGCCAAAGCAACAGCCGTGGAGGCAGAAAGCCGTACACGTACGGATGTGTTGATTATGAGCGGCGTGGATATCGGCGATACCGTCTTGGTATCGGGTATCATGTCATTGAAAGACGATATGCCCGTCCGTGTGCAGGTTGTTGAAAACCCATAAATTCAAAGGCCATGAGTCTTTCCACCATTAGTATCAAAAGGCCGGTTCTCACCATTGTGATGAACCTGGTGCTCATCTTATTCGGAGTCATTGGATATACTTTTCTGGGCGTACGCGAATTCCCGTCCATCGATCCACCGATTGTATCGGTACGGACAAGCTATGCGGGTGCAAATCCGGATATCATTGAATCCCAGATTACCGAACCGCTGGAACGTTCCATCAATCAAATTGATGGTATCCGTAATATTTCCTCATCAAGCAGTCAAGGTTCCAGCCGTATTAATATTGAGTTTTTATTAAGTAAAGACCTGGAAGAAGCGGCGAATGATGTCCGTGATAAGGTATCCCAGGCAATGCGCAGTTTGCCGCAGGACATCGATGCGCCGCCGGTGGTCTCAAAGGCTGATGCGGATTCAGAACCGATTATTGTAATGACTGCTCAAAGTGAGACCCGTTCTGCACTTGAGTTGGGAGATATCGCCGACAATGTGATCGCCCAGCGCCTTCAGACGCTGCCAGGCGTTAGTTCAGTTCAGATCTGGGGTGAAAAGCGGTATGCTATGCGGCTATGGATCGACCCAATGCGCCTATCGGCATATGGGCTTACGCCACTTGATGTCCGCGACGCGCTGAATCGCCAGAATGTCGAATTGCCCTCTGGAAAAATCGTAGGTGAAAACACCGAATTGGCGATAAAGACCATTGGCAATTTAACGACTGAAGAGGAATTTAATAACCTGATTATTCGCTCGGAGGGCGACCGGATCATTCGATTCGGGGACATCGGCAGTGCTGTGCTTGGTCCGGAAAATCTGGAAAGTGAATTCAGGGAATCCGGGGCGGTGATGGCAGCCTTAGCAGTTATTCCGCAGCCCGGTACCAATTACATTGACATTGCGAATGCGTTCTATGAACGCTTCGAGCAATTGAAGAACGAGGTGCCGAGTGATATCAAGATGGAAGTAGCCATGGATAATACGTTATTCATCAAACGATCCGTATTGGAAGTGGGCGAAACGATTGTCATTGCGTTGGTACTGGTCATCCTTATTATTTTTGTCTTTTTCCGCGATTGGGGCATTGCTTTCCGACCGCTGATTGATATACCTGTTTCCTTAATCGCGACATTTTTTGTCATGTATCTGCTCGGATTCTCGGTCAATGTATTGACGTTGCTGGCTGTTGTGCTGGCAACGGGGTTGGTGGTCGACGATGGCATTGTGGTAACCGAAAATATTTACAAGAAGGTCGAAGAGGGAATGTCGCCCATCATGGCGGCTATCAAAGGGGCCAATGAAATTTTCTTTGCGGTGATTTCGATTTCCGTAACGCTAGCGGCCGTGTTCTTGCCGGTGATGTTTATGGAAGGGTTTGTTGGCCGGCTATTCCGGGAATTCGGCGTAGTGATTGCTGCCGCGGTGTTGATCTCGGCCTTCGTTTCGTTAACGCTCACGCCGATGCTTAACGCCTATTTGATGCGACCGGGCGGAGCCAAGCACTCCTGGCTCTACAACGTAACCGAACCGTATTTCGTGAAGATGACAACCGGATACGCCGACTCCTTGAAGCGGTTTATGCGGGCGAAATGGATCAGTTTTCCCATATTGATCATTTGTTTTGCATTGATCGGGTGGTTTTGGGTACACCTGCGGAAAGAGACAGCGCCTTACGAGGATCGTAGCTTGCTCCGCGCCAGCGTGACCGCTCCGGAGGGAAGTACATTCGAATATATGGATCGTTTCATGTTGAAGTTGATTCAATTGGTGAATGATTCTGTGCCGGAAAAATCGGTTAATATGGTTAACACTTCTCCGGGTTTCTCGGGAACAGGTTCACCCAACACCGGCATGATGCGGATCGGTCTGGTCCCGCCCGAAAAGCGGGAACGATCTCAGGAAGAAATTGCCGAGGCGCTAACCCGGCAGACGCGAGTGTTTACAGAGGCTCGGACGTTCATTTCACAGCAACCTACAATTTCGGTTAGCCGCAGGGGAGGAATGCCGATCCAGTACATTATACAGGCACCCAATTTTGCCAAGTTGCAGGAAAAGATACCTGAATTTATGAACTTAGCGACGGCCGATCCGACTTTCGTAAATGTGGACGTGGATCTGAAATTCAATCGGCCGGAGCTGAATGTAAGCATCGATCGGGATAAAGCGCAAAGCTTGGGTGTATCCGTGCGGGACGTGGCACAGACGTTGCAACTCTCATTAAGCGGACAACGTTTTGCCTATTTCCTGATGAATGGAAAGCAATATCAGGTCATTGGTCAGTTCTCTGATACGGACCGCAGTTCGCCGCTGGATTTGGCGACGATATTCGTTCGCAGTTCAACCGGTGATTTGATTCAACTTGACAACGTTGTCAGCATGGTTGAGAAAAGCAGCCCTCCTCAGCTTTACCACAATAATCGTTTTATGTCTGCCACAGTTTCGGCATCATTGGCGAAAGGACAAACCATCGAAGATGGAATCAATGCCATGGATCGAATTGCGGAAAAGGTTTTGGATGACAGCTTTTCAGTTGATTTAGGCGGTGAATCGCGGGATTTCCGGGAGAGTAGTTCGAACACCCTCTTTGCGTTCGGTTTGGCGTTATTGCTGGTATATCTGATTCTTGCTGCCCAATTTGAAAGTTTTCTGGACCCTTTTATTATCATTCTTACCGTTCCGATGGCCGTAGCCGGTGCTATGCTGTCATTGTGGATCACCGGAGAATCCTGGAATATATTCAGTCAGATCGGCACGGTCATGCTCATCGGACTGGTTACTAAAAACGGTATTTTGATTGTTGAATTTGCTAATCAACTGAAAGAAAGGGGCCGGCCCGTACGGGAGGCGATTGTTGAGGCGGCCGAAGCCCGGTTGCGTCCAATATTGATGACCAGTTTGGCGATCTCACTTGGTGCGCTTCCCATCGCTATGGCGTTGGGTGCCGCAGCGACAAGCCGCATTGGGATGGGCGTGGTCATTGTCGGGGGCACCCTCTTTTCATTGGTTCTTACGCTGTATATCATTCCTGCGGTTTATGCCATGTGGTCTAGGGAATATAAAGTGAATCCTGAATTGGAAGAAGCGAAACGCATTGAGGAAGAAGTGATGGCAGGAGCTCATTAATTATGAAGAGATTTATTTTTTTTGCATTTTACCTAATCCCGTTTTGGGGAACCGCACAACAGGAACTGACCTTGGAAGAAGCAGTGGCCATAGCGCTGGAGAACAATTACGATATTCGGTTGGTATCAAAGGATGTAGCCATTGCAGCGAATAACGTAGCGATCGGAAATGCCGGTATGTTGCCTTCGTTAAGTGCGGATGTGTCATCGGCGGCGGGCATCCAAAATACGACACAAACGTTACTAAGCGGAGAAACCCGCGCCGTACGCGGAAACCGAACCAGCTCATCTGCGTATGGCGCAAGTTTGGATTGGACCATCTTCGATGGACTGCAGATGTTTACCCGCTATGAGCAACTCAAACAGCTCAAAGCTTTGGGTGACGCAAATCTAAAGGCCGCGATCTTGTCTACCGTTTATGATGTGGTGAGCAGTTACTTTGATCTGGTCCAGCAGCATCAGTTGATCAGTGCGACGCAAACCGCACTGGATTTGTCGGCCTTTCGGTATCAAACCGCGGAAAACAGGTATCAGATTGGGAGAGCTTCAAAATTAGAAGTCTTAGCGGCAAGTGTGGATCTCAATACCGATACGACCAATCTGTTGCGACAGCGAGACCAATACCGAAGTACGCAAATACGACTTAACGAATTGCTTGCACGCGACGTAAATACCGCATTCAGCGTTGCGGATACCATCATAATTGGGAATGACCTTCATTATGAGGTGCTGTCCCAGCAAGCCAAGGAGCTGAATCCGACGTTGCAATCGGCTATTATCAGCCATCGGATTGCCGAGTTGGAATTGAAGCGCGTAAAGGGAGAACGGTATCCCGCTGTTAGTCTTTCATCGGCCTACACGCGCTCACAGTCCCGTACCGAGTTAGGTTTTTCTACGCGATCGAAAAACAACGGATTTAGTTATGGCATTTCGGCCTCTATGAACCTATTCAATGGATTTCAGCAGCGACGAAATGAACGGAATGCTCAATTTACCATGGAAGCTGCTGAGATAGCGGTTGATCAGGTCAAACAGAATATTGAGGCGCAGTTGCTTGCCGCCTACCAAACCTATCTGATGAATCTCGAGCTGGTACGTCTGGAAGAGCGAAATAAAGAGATTGCCAAGCAAAATATGGATATCACTCTCGAGAAATTCAAGCTGGGCAGCATTGCTCCCTTGGAGTTCCGGGAAGCACAGCGGAATTTTGTGGATGCGAGTGCCCGTTTCAGCACCGCACAATATCAAGCCAAACTGGCCGAAATCACCTTAAATCAGATCGCGGGGACGCTTAAGATGAAGTGAAGTTGTGTATTATGTCAAATTTTGTTTAAATTTGATATTCCGAAAAAAGCTAACGCGTAAACGCTATATTTTATGATATTGGTAGCAGATAGTGGATCTTCCCAATCGGATTGGATGTTGGCATTGCCCGAAGGCGAGCGGTTGACATTTACAACGAAGGGGCTAAATCCATTTTTCGTAAACGAAAAAGACATCGCAAAGGTCATCCAAAATGCGGAAGAAATCATACCGTATGCAGATCGAGTCAGCGAGGTATATTTTTTTGGCTCGGGCTGTACGAGTCCTGACAGGCGGGAGATGGTTTCAAATGCGTTGTCACAGCTATTTACTCATGCTTTCATTTCTGTGGAGACCGACTTGGTGGGCGCTGCCTACGCAACGTGTGGAAACCGAAAAGGATACATCGCTACATTAGGTACCGGATCTGACGTCAGTTTCTTTGATGGGGAGGAGGTGCTTCCCACTCGGCAGGGCATTGGTTACGTGCTGGGTGATGAGGGGTCCGGCGTTTGGTTTGGGAAGCAATTGATCACCCAATTCTTATATGGGACCATGCCGGCAGACCTTGCGGCCGCCTTCCGTGCGAAGTACCGCCTTAATAAGGAAATTGTCATCAAAAATGTTTACCAACGAGCTTTTCCCAATGCCTATTTGGCGTCGTTTGCAGTGTTTTTGAGCGATCACATAACACATCCGTACGTAGATGATCTGATTAAGGCCGGATTTAGAGAATTTTTGGTTACCAATATTAAACCGTATCCCGATTATCGGGATTACGTATGTCATTTTGTTGGATCGGTAGCTTTTTATTTCATTGAACAGTTGCGTGAGGTATGTGATCAGCATGGAGTGAAAATCGGAAAGGTGCTAAGGCGCCCCATCGAGGAGCTGTTCCACTACATCATCCAGCGGGAAAAAAATTACGAAATACAATTGTAAGGGGTTATGAAATCAATTTTTTTGGTATTGGCAGCGGTGGTATTATGGGTTAAGCCCGCTGAGAACGTGTATCAGTTCAGTTTCATCTCCATTGATGGGAAAAAGGTAGATTTATCCCAATTTAGGGGGAAGAAGTTGTTGATCGTCAACACGGCATCCAAATGTGGATATACCAAGCAGTATGCAGGTTTGCAGGAATTGTCGGAAAAATACGCTGATAAGGTTGTCGTCATTGGTTTTCCGGCTAATAACTTCGGTGGGCAGGAACCGGGAAGCAATGAGGAGATTCAAGGGGTTTGCGAAAAGAATTACGGCGTCACATTTTTATTAGCCGAAAAGAGCAGTGTGGCGGGCGATGATATTTCGCCGCTGTTTAATTACCTTACCTCGGTTGAGAATCCGGATTTTACCGGCGAAATCAACTGGAATTTTGAGAAGTTCTTGATCGATGAGCGAGGGAATCTGATACACCGCTTCCGCAGTAAGGTAGAACCTATGAGTGCCGAACTCGTCGGTAAGTTATAAACTCGTCGATAAATATAAAAAAGCCTCCCGATGGGCAGGAGGCTTCAAACTAACCAATTATAAACCTAATTATGAAAAGTACTTTTTGTGACGATCTTATCTGACCAACGATCTTATCTGACCGTTGCTATTATAACGAACAATTTCAAGAAATAGTTTGTAATTTATTGGTTGTTCTAATTGAAATTAAATTTAACGATCGGTTAAAATTTCTTTCCTTGATAGAAACAGGCGCGACATCGTGGTTCATAGCTTTCCTTTTCACCCAGCAATAACCGTTTATCTTCTTTGACGAGGCGATATGAATAATTTGCAGGCGCTCCACAGCGAACACATACAGCATGGACTTTGGTGACATGTTCGGCTATAGCCATCAGAGCAGGTACCGGGCCGAATGGACGTCCTTTAAAATCCATATCCAGACCCGCCACAATTACCCGGATCCCGCTGTTGGCTAGTTGATTGCAAACATCGGGTAGCTCATCATCGAAAAATTGAGCTTCGTCAATACCAACCACTTTGGTTCCGCTACTCAGTAATAGGATAGCCGATGAACTATCTACGGAAGTGGACGGTATACGATTGCTGTCGTGGGATATAATGACCTCCTGGTGATATCGAGTGTCAATTGCCGGCTTAAAGATCTCAATGCCAAGTTTAGCCAGTTGGGCACGGCGCATTCTACGGATCAGCTCTTCGGTTTTGCCCGAAAACATTGAACCGCAAATGACCTCAATACTGCCGTACGAAGCATCTCTGCGCACTAACCGATCTTCAGAAAATAACATGCGTGTCTCTCCTTTTTTGCGTGAATATATGCTTCTGAGGGCTGCTAATATCAGAATTTAATATTAATTTTGGCTAATCTTTTTATTTGACAATGAATTGCTTCATGCTTTAAAAATAAAAACCTTCGACGGACATGGCGACAAAACAGCAAATTTTTGAGAAACTCACGACCTTACTACAGGATATCAATGACCAATTTGCCCAATTGGAGAATAGTTCGACTGTTTCAGATGATTTAAAGGGAGATTTATTTGAAGCGACGGTAAGTTATTTCGCTGCTCATGTATCCATATACAATAGGCTGTTGAAAAACGAAAGTTCACGTTTGCCTGAGTCCGAAGAAGAAGAAATCCTTTTTACTCCGGCTATCGACGCGGGGCGCGAACGCGCACTACATGCCGAACAGATCCAGGAGGTGAGTGCCGAAGATGGGAAGGCATTGAGCGATAATTCCACAGCGGATACAGCTGCGGAGGAGGGAGAAGTTACAGTGAGTGAGGTGGATGCCGAGGGTGCCGTTCTGCCGGATGCAGGTGTAGAGGTTGAGAGCGGCGAGGAAGATAGCGAAGAGGAAGAACAGGAATCCGACCAGCTTTCAGTTGCCGAAGTAGGCGATGATGAAAATCAGGACGCTTCCTACCGAGCTGAAACATCGGACATCCAGGAAAACGCCGCTTATTCAGATGAGACTGAAGTAAAACAAGTGGTCAACGAGGTGACGATTGCAAATAAAGAGGTGCAAGTAGCCCCCGAATCTGAACGACCTGCTAGGCCACTGTCCCTGAATGAGCGCATTTCTGCACAACGGAGAGGAGAGTCAACTGGCGTGCATCCATTGCTATCGACCCAGCGCGGAGATACGGAGCGGGTCACCGATATAAAATCAGCCATTAGTTTGAATGATAAATTATTGTTTATCAAAGACTTGTTTAATGGCTATAGTTTGGCATATAGTGAAGCGATCGAATTGCTTAATCGTTACGATGATTTTGCTTCGGCTGACGCATTCCTGCAAGCAAACTATGCGAAAAAGAACAACTGGGCTGATAAACCTGCTGCTGTAGATAAGCTATATGCTGTTTTACGGAAGCGGTTTGGGTGATACGCCTTGCGCTTTATTTCATACTGACCGCGCCGTAGCGGGAGCTGATATTAACCGAGTTATCGGTCGATTTGTTCCAGTAACCTGTAAAGCTTTTTGACGTTGTGCCTTCGGATCGGGTGCGGATATTGGTGAGATTATGGTCATAGTCGAACCCACCGTAACTGATCGCGACGTTGAAATTGAAAGCGGCTTCCTTTGCCGGTTCAATACTTACTTTCGCATAAGATGCGGCTACGTTCACTTTCTTGATATTGGCGCCAAGTCCCATATTAAAAGACGAACCGTATCGTATGGCGATATCAGCTTCATGGTTGATCCGGCCGATCTCGCCGTCGCTATAGCTGATTGAAAGGGTAAGTTTGCCGCTCTCTGATAAGATAAGCCCGCCATACCTAACCGAAACATCACCGTCCTCAAGATAATCGATGTCCGCCTTTGAATAGCCAATGGAAAGGGAGTTGTCGCGCGCATTCAGCCGACCAGCCCGCAAGCTGCCATACCGCACCGATAACGTAACCTTGCCGTCGCGATCTTCCAGTTCGATCGGCCCATATTGATTGGCAAGAGTCAGATCGTTTTGTTTGGGCATATACACTTCATAGTCGATGCGTAACGCCCGATCACCGGCACCGTTGGTCAGCGAAGACCACCAATTGGAGTCGGAAGAGGTGATGTTTGTTTTGAATGAGATGCTGTTTCCTGAGGCCGATTCATCGATGCGTACGCGCTCTAAGGCGTCTTGCGCCCGTTTCTCCGAATTTTCCGCAGTGCGTATCCTGACCGTTACTTTCACTTCATTACGGTTCCAATTGTGTATGGATATGTTGCCATATCGGTTGTCGATAGAGAGTTTATGGTTGGTGTTTACCGGATATGTTTTTTCGATAACCTTTTCCTTTTGGAAAGAAAACGCTGATGGATCGAAAGGGTCGGCAATCGCCTGGCTTTGTTCAATCAGGGGGGACACCGAAGTGGCGATTCGAGTGGCGTTGTGTTGCAGCGCTTGGAAATCAATGGACGCTATCGGGCGGTTGATTTCATCTTGGTATGCCAACGCGATTTGATTGACACAAATATGCGTTGGTTGAGCGGCGGTGATACCGCTGAGTAAGCAGGTAAAGGCCGCCAGGAAAGGTATATGTATACTAGATTTGTTCATCTTGAGGCTGGTTTTTATTCGTATTGATGTAATTCAAAATTTCCATTTGTTGGCTAAGCACTTCAATCTGTGCCTGGAGATTGCGTATCATCGCTTCCAGGGTTAGCTCCTTATTGGGGCTGGTTGCAAACTCCTGCTTGAGCATTTCATAGTTGGCTTCCATTTGGTCTAAGGCCTTTGAAAATTCACCGTATAACGATGGGTTATTGGCGGCGAAGATCGCAACTGAATCCTTCTTCTGTACCACCAATTGGCTATACGTTTGTTGCACAGCTGCTAGGTCCGGATTTATCCGGCTGTAATCTTCGTATGCATTTTTTTTCCCATAAAAATACACGAGGATGCCCGCCGTTCCTATCAGAAAGGTGACTGCTGCCACTTTTAGCACCCGTATGAACATCTTTCTGACCGCGGTTTGGGCAATCGGTTTTTTCTGTTTCTCGAGGTCGTTGGAAATCCGTTCCCAAAGGTCCTTGGGTGGATGTGCATGGTCAAATGCTGCCCTGTTTTCTGTCACAAATTTTTTCAAATCCCTGTTCATCGCTCCTTCTATTAGTTTGTTCAGTTTTTCAAATTAGCTAACAGTTTGCGCTTTCCCCGAAGAAATTGACTTCTGGATGTCGCTTCACTTATACGTAGGATGTGGGCGATTTCCTCGTGGTCATATCCTTCCAGCAGATAGAGCGTAAGCACAAGCCGATAGCCGTCGGCTAATTGGTTGATTGCAGCTTTGATGGCTTCAACCCGCCACTCCAAGTTATCGTCTTCATCCGGCTCGTCGGCTATTTCTTCCCCGTCGTCAAGCGGTTGGAGCGCCAGTTTCCGTTTTCGGAGTGCGGATATTGATTTATTGACAACGATCTGTTTCATCCATAACCCGAAGGTGCTTTCCTGACGGAAGCTATCCAGTCGGGTGAAGGCGTCCACAAAAGCTTCCTGCAACACATCGGCGGCTTCTGCCTCATCCTGCACAATGCGCAATGCGGTATTATACATTGCTTTTGCATACAGATTATACAACCTGAACTGGGACTGGCGATCGCCCTGTTTACAGGCCATTACCAATTCGTAATGCTTGTCGTTGAATGAGGGTTCCAATTAAGTGCTCGTCTAACGTTCAAAATTGCTTTTACGCCCCGCCCCGTCCTGATCTCAATCTTCTTATCCAATAGACGCAGCTGATTGACGAGATGTTGCATCGGTTCGTTTTTTTTATTGCCTTACCTTTTAAGTGGCAGATGAAAGAGTGGTGACTTGCTTATAAAAGGCAAGTTGTCTAAGTTTGCAGCAGATGCATGCAATTAAACTCAAAAAAGGCAAAGCGAAGGCCGCTTATCAGCGGCATCCCTGGGTATTTTCAGGTGCGGTAGCGGATGGAGGGAAGAGGCCTCAGAATGGGGAGATGGTTCAGGTAATCGATGATCAGGAAGAATTTGTAGCTTATGGTTTGTATAATGGCCAGTCACGTGTAACGGTCCGGTTGCTCGAATGGGATGTTGACCGGTGTCCCGACGAAGGCTGGTGGCGTATGCGGATTCAGCAAGCGGTGAAAGCCAGGGAGCCGTTGCTCCGATCTCCGGATACAGATACTGTACGTCTTATTTTTGCCGAGGCGGATTTTCTTCCAGGACTGATTGTTGATAGGTATGCAAATTTTCTCTCGGTTCAAGTCCATTCTTCGGGCGTGGAACGAATCAAGCAGGTGGTGACTGATGAATTGAACCAGTTGCTGCGTCCACGGGGTATCTACGAGCGCAGCGACGCCAGCGCCCGCACGCATGAAGGATTGCCGGCTGCAAGCGGAATCCTTTCGGGGGAACTTCCCCCGGAATGGTTGGAAATCAAGGAAAACGGACTTCGGTATCAGGTAAATATTATAGAAGGGCAAAAGTCTGGTTTTTACTGCGATCAACGGGATAACCGCCTATTGACGGCAAGTTATGCCCGAGGCAAACGGGTGCTCGATTGTTTTTGTTATTCGGGTGGATTTTCACTGAACGCCCTAGCCCAGGGAGCTACCTCGGTTGTAAGCGTTGACAGTTCGGCATTGGCAATGGATGCCTTGAAGCAGAATATCGCGCTTAACGGCTTTGACGAAAATGCGCTCAAAACCGTACAAGCAGATGTTAACAAACAACTTCGACGGTTTGCGGAGGGCGGGGAACGGTTTGATTTGATCGTCCTGGACCCACCAAAGTACGCGCCCTCGCGCTCCAGCCTCGAAAAAGCAGCGCGTGCATATAAAGATCTAAACCGAAGAGGGTTGCTCCTATTGGAACAGGGAGGATTGTTGGCAACATTCTCCTGCTCTGCGGCTATGGATATGGGAACATTCAAGCAGGTGCTGGCATGGGCAGCGTTGGATGCCGGCAAAGAAATTCAGTTCGTCCGACAATTTACACAGCCGGAAGATCATCCCATACGGGCGTCATTTCCGGAGGGAGAGTACTTAAAAGGGTTGCTCTGCCGTGTGTTATAACTGTGTTAACCGGATTGCTGTGCGTATGTAATCCCATCGCGTATAACCCGACAGGCAGTTCGTATTTCCTCATCGTTAATGGTGAGAGGCGGCGCAATGCGTAATGCGGTATCGCAATGAAGAAACCAGTCGATGATTACGCCGTTTTCCGCACAATATCTACTAATCCGCTCAACTTGGGTAAAGGAGTCCATTTGTAGGCAGAGCATCAATCCAAGGCCGCGTATTTCACGAATGGCCGGATGTTGCAGGTACCGCCGAAATAGTTCGGCCTTTTGTTCTACTCCCTCGGTCAACCGGTTATCCACGATTACGTTAAGCGATGCCAGCGCTGCCGCGCAGCTTACAGGATGCCCTCCAAAGGTGGTGATGTGACCTAGAATTGGATTCTCCGTAATGACATCCATCACGGTCTTGTTGGCTATGAATGCTCCAATGGGCATTCCTCCTCCCATACCTTTGGCCAGCAGGAGGATATCAGGAACAATATCATAATGCATGAAGGCGAACAGCTCGCCGGTACGGCCAAAACCCGTTTGAATTTCATCGAAAATTAATAAGGTGCCGGTTTCATCGCAACGGTGCCGGATGGCCTGCATGTAATCTGCATCAGGCACGCGGACGCCGGCCTCGCCCTGTACGGCCTCAAGGATTACCGCTGCGGTGGCGGAAGTAATCCCGTCGATGTCTTCGATGGCGTTATAACGGATGAATTTGACTTCGGGGAGGAGGGGAGCGTATGCGCGGTGGTATTCTGGATTGCCAATTAAGCTTAACGCCCCTTGGGAACTTCCATGATACGCCTTTTCTGCAGCGATGATCTCGCGTCGTCCCGTGTATTTCTTTGCTATTTTCATGGCACCTTCCGTAGCTTCGGTGCCCGAATTAGTAAAGTAGACCGTATTGAGTGGGTCGGGTAGAACCGAAAGGAGTTTGGTGGCGAGCTGAACCTGTGGGGCTTGTACAAATTCTCCATAGACGGTTACATGAAGATACTTGTCGAGCTGATCATATAGCGCTTCAAGTACGGCCGGATGGCGGTGACCGACGTTGCTAACAGCAAACCCGGATACTAAATCTATATATTTTTCACCGTTGGGTCCATACAGGTAGACCCCTTCCGCACGTTCGATTTCAATGAGTCTTGGTGAATGGGAGGTTTGAGCGGTGTTTAACAGAAAAAGCTGCCGGTTGCTGAGCATGGGCTATCACAGAATTATTCGTTATCTTTATCACGCCGCCGATGTTGCAATTCCCGGAGAAGATAATTCCGGAATTCCTCTTCCACCTCGAAAAATCGCGACGCCCTGGCAGGCCCGATTATATCGGAGAAACGTTTGCGGTAAATTTTTTTGACTTCCAATTCCTTGGCGTCGAAGGCAAGCACATCCCGATTGGCAGGATTAAATCCATTCCCCGCTAATTTCTGGCTCTGTAGATTCGGTGTGTAATTCGGCTTATTGCTCCGTCGCTCACGTTTTAGGGTAGAGATTTCCTTGAAATACTGATTATAAGCCGGAAAAAACCGCTGCGCCTCTGAAGGAGTAAGGTTGAGTTCTTTCGTGATAAAAGCAATTTTTTCGGCCTCGATTCGCTCAAATCGCTGTGCTCTGCTTTCCTGTGCAACTGCAGCGATGGAAAACAACAGCGTTAAAACGATAAAGCCCAATTGTTTTATTGTGGTCATTTCTACAGCGTATGATTAAGGTATGCCTCAATATCCTCTTCACTTATCTCTTCACCGATAACACGCTCGTCAAAGTCATCGAGTTGTTCCGAAATATACATCACGTCATCGTCTGTGCCGTAAAGCTCCAGATAACTAAGTATCTCTTGGTCGGATACCGATGCCAGATGCCCGGAGGTTGTAGACGGGTTCTCAATAGTCAACTTGATAACGCCGAAGATACTCACTGCCAATGCTATGCACGCGGCGGCGGCATAGGTTATCCATTGTGGGCGGCTAATTTTACGGATGGGTGCATCCTGCCTTTGGTAGGTCTTACCGGCTATGTTTTTTTGTAAAGTCTCAAAATAAGCTGCCGGAACGGAAAAGCCCGGCTCCGTTGCATATCCACCCAGGTTTTTCTCAAGTAAAAACTGATTTTCCAACCGGTTGAAATAGCCTTCGGGGACAGAGAAACCCGGCTCGCTGATCGTTTCTTTCAGTTGTTGTTCTTTGATTTTCGCAAAGATACGATCACTGAGTTGATCGAAATAACCGGAAGGTACACGCCATGCTTGCTGGGCTTCTTCGATTGAAAGGCATTGTTGCAGGGTGTATTTTTGGAGATTTGCAAAATAACCGTCCGGAACAGTGTACGGATTCACACGTAAAGCCTCGGGTAACGATTTGCCCGAAGTATCGGTTGAACGGTATGTGTGTTTTTCCTCCATGGTACTCCTTAGATGTTTTTGTTACGTGAAGGTTTAATCGTTTGCTTCAAAAAATTGTGCGATTTTCTTTACTGCCAAGTGATAGGAGGCTTTCAATGCGCCTACACTCGTGCCAACGATATCTGATATTTCCTCGTACTTCAAATCATCGAAGTATTTCATATTAAACACCATACGCTGTTTCTCGGGAAGCGTAAGCAGTGCCTGTTGCAATTTTAGTTGGGCCTGCGTGCCGTTAAAATAACTCGTATCGGTTAGTGAATCTGCCAAATAGGCCGAGCTTTCATCGTCTAACGATATATTCTGTCGCTGCTTTTTCTTATTCAGAAACGTAATGCACTCATTGGTCGCTATTCGGTAAAGCCACGTGTATAGCTGTGCATCTTCCCGGAAATTTTCCAGATTTTTCCACACTTTAACGAAAATGTCCTGTACGAGATCATCCGCGTCATCGTGATCGATAACCAGGCGCCTCACATGCCAGTAGATTTTTTGTTGATATTTCTTTAACAATAGTGCGAACGCTTCGTCACGTGTACGCTTATCCGCAAACTTGTCTAATATCTGGGCATCTTCCATCATGTGAGACGCGGTCTTCCTTTATAGAGGTGTTTTATTTTCGTTTGATTACCCGCTGCACAGCTGCAACGATATTAGCTGCATTCAAGCCATACTTTTCCATCAATTGTGCAGGCGTACCGCTTTCGCCGAAACTATCGTTTACGGCAACATATTCCTGGGGTGTCGGGTTATTTTTTGCCAACACCTGGGCAACGCTATCGCCAAGCCCTCCCAATCGGTTGTGCTCCTCGGCCGTAACCACACAGCCGGTCTTGGCAACAGATTTCAAAATAGCTTCTTCATCAAGCGGTTTAATCGTATGGATGTTGATGATTTCGGCATCGATGCCCATTTCTGCCAGTTTTTCCCCGGCTTGAATCGCCTCCCACACCAAGTGTCCGGTAGCGAATATACTTACGTCTGTACCCTCATTGACCATCCATGCCTTTCCGATTTCGAATTTTTGGTCGGGGTCGGTAAAAATGGGTACAACCGGCCGTCCGAAGCGCAGGTAAACAGGGCCGTGGTGATCTGCAATAGCAATCGTAGCTGCCTTGGTTTGATTGTAATCGCAAGGATTAATTACGGTCATCCCTGGCAGCATTTTCATCAATCCGATATCTTCCAGGATCTGGTGCGTTGCACCGTCTTCCCCTAACGTGAGGCCGGCATGTGAAGCACAGATCTTTACGTTTTTGTCGGAGTAGGCGATGGATTGGCGTATCTGGTCATATACGCGGCCAGTAGAGAAATTAGCAAATGTACCGGTGTAAGGGATTTTTCCTCCTATGGTCAGCCCCGCAGCAATCCCCATCATATTGGCTTCCGCGATGCCCACTTGAAAGAAGCGTTCCGGGAATTCCTTGATGAAATCGTTCATTTTGAGCGAGCCGACCAAATCGGCGCACAGCGCTACCACATTTTCATTTTTCCGGCCGACTTCCAACAAGCCAGCGCCAAATCCGGAACGGGTATCCTTTTTATCTGTATACGTGTATTTTTTCATTTCTTTTTAGATATGAGATGTGAGATCGCATTTCTACATGGTTAGTATCTCACGTCTAAATTAATAGTCTCCCAAGGTTTCTTCCAATTGAGCCAGCGCGGTCGCAAGCTGCTCGTCATTGGGTGCTACGCCGTGCCACTTGTGTGACCCCATCATAAAGTCCACACCATTTCCCATCTCTGTTTTCATCAGGATCAGTACCGGCTTACCCTTGCCTGTTCGTGATTTAGCTTCGGTTAGCCCAGCCAACACTTCTCCCATCACATTCCCGTTCATTTCAAGTACATCCCAACCGAACGCTTCCCATTTTGCCCGAAGATCACCAAGGGAGAGTACCTGTTCGGTAGCGCCATCGATTTGTTGTCCGTTATAATCGATGGTGGCAATAAGGTTATCCATTTTGTTAAAGGGGGCGTACATGGCCGCTTCCCAGATCTGACCTTCTTGTTGTTCACCGTCGCCCATCAATACATATACCAAATGGTTGTCGTTATTAAGCTTTTTTGCGCGTGCGGCACCGATAGCCACGGAAAGGCCTTGACCTAGCGAACCGGATGCTATGCGTATGCCGGGTAAACCTTCATGCGTGGTTGGGTGGCCTTGAAGGCGCGAATTGATTTGACGGAAAGTGGCGAGTTCACTGACCTCGAAATAGCCGGCGCGGGCGAGTGTGCTGTAAAATACGGGAGAGATATGTCCGTTGGACAGAAAGAAGATGTCTTCCCCAATTCCATTCATATCAAACCCGTCTTTTCGCTCCATGGCGCTGAAATACAGGGCAACGAAAAATTCAGTACAACCCAATGATCCGCCGGGATGTCCCGATTGGCAGGCATGTACCATCCGTACGATGTCTCGCCGGACTTGCGATGCGATTTTTTCTAATTTCGTGATGTCTTCGTTCATTATAAGGATTATTATTCGATTTTGCGCTAAGTTAAGATTTTACGGCAACTTCCCGGTGCTACAATAGGGGCTTTAACACCTTCCATACCGTTTCGGCTAAGATGCGATGGCCTTCTTCAGTCGGGTGGATACCGTCGGATTGGTTTAACGTTGACTCGCCAGCTACGCCCTCGAGCAGGAACGGAACATAGGCCATGTCGTTTTTCTGCGCCAATGCGGGAAAAATGGCCGTGAATGCTTTGCCATAATCCCCGCCCATGCTCGGTGGTACCATCATGCCCGCCAATACCAATTTGCAATCTGGGTATTTCGCGGTTACTTTGTCGATGATGCTTTGCAAATTTTTTTTTGTCTCTTCCGTAGGGATTCCACGAAGGCCATCGTTGGCACCCAATTCCAATACGAAAATGTCTACCTTTTCATTCAGTAGCCAGTCGATGCGTTCGTTCCCGGCAGCCGAAGTCTCACCGCTTAAGCCGGCATTGATTACCCTATACGGAAGCGCCAGTGAATCTATCCAATGCTGAATGATGCCTGGAAATGCCAACGTTTGGCTCTCCAGTCCCATTCCTGCGGTTAGGCTATTGCCAAAAAATAAAATGTTTTTGGTTGCTGATGGTACTGAGGTGGTGTCAGGTGGAGCTTCGGCCGATCGACCGTTGCCGTCCTCGGAACGGGTGGAGCTCCCACAGGCTACGGCAATAAAAAGTCCGAAAACAGCAATTATCCTGGTCAGCATAAATTACATGGCTTCTGCAATAACCTCCTGCACTTCGGGCACCATTCGCTTCAACAAACCTTCGATACCTGCCTTAAGTGTAATGGTGGACGAAGGGCATCCGCTGCAAGACCCGCGCAACTCAACCACGACGGTGCCTTCGTCAAAAGATTTGTAATGAATGGCGCCTCCGTCTTGCTCGACAGCGGGTCGGACATAATCGTGTAAAATTTGTTGAATTTTAATTTCGGTTTCTGTGCCTTCAAAGGTAACGTCTTCTTCACGGGTGATTTCCTGCACTTTGAGTTCCGACTCGACAGCACCCTTTACAAAGTCCTTCAGGATGCCTTCGATATCTTCCCATTCGGCATCGTCCGTTTTGGTGATTGTTACAAAATTGCTAGCAAAGAATACGCCGTTGACGAAATTGAATTTGAAAAGTTCCCGTGCAAAGGGGGATTCTTGTGCTTTTTCCCGATCCGGATAATCCAAACTCCCATTGATCAATAATTTATTGACCAAAAATTTCATGGTCGCCGGATTTGGCGTATATTCAGTATAAACGTTGATCGTTGCCATTTTCTATCGTTTTTTACAAAGATATCAATATTCCCTGAACATTCGGGTCAACACACCGTCAAAGGTTAGACTCCGGTATAATTCCAGGGTGTTATTGCTTTTAATTCTGCTTTTACCTCATTGCTCACCTTCAAAGTCTCGACAAAGGCTTCAATGGTAGCTTGGGTAACGGTTTCGTTTGTCCGTGTCAGTTCCTTAAGCGCTTCATACGGTTTGGGATATCCCTCCCGTCGCAGGATCGTTTGGATCGCTTCAGCAACAACTGCCCAGTTTTGTTCCAGGTCGGCCTTGAGCGCGGGTTCGTTCAGAATTAGCTTTTTCAGTCCTTTTTGTACAGATTTGAAGGCTATTAGCGTATGGGCCATCGGCATTCCGATATTACGTAATACGGTGGAATCTGTCAAATCCCGCTGTAGGCGTGAGATAGGCAATTTGGCCGCTAAATGTTCCAGTAGTGCATTGGCAATTCCAAAATTGCCTTCAGCATTTTCAAAATCGATGGGGTTGACTTTGTGCGGCATAGCCGATGAGCCGATTTGTCCCTTGGTGATTTTCTGCTTGAAATAGTCAAGGGAGATATAGGTCCATATGTCGCGGCACAGGTCTATCAGGATGGTATTGATACGTTTCAATGCATCGCATTGTGCGGCGAAGTAATCGTAATGCTCAATTTGAGTGGTGGTTTGCGAGCGCTGCAACCCCAATGTATCGTTCACGAAAGCGTTGCCGAAGGCAACCCAGTCCCTATCGGGATACGCGACTTTGTGCGCATTGAAATTGCCCGTGGCCCCGCCGAACTTTGCGGCATTGGGTATGGACGTGAACGCCGTCAATTGGTTGGTTAAGCGTTCGACGAAAACGCGGATCTCTTTTCCAAGCCGGGTAGGCGACGCCGGTTGGCCGTGCGTCCGAGCCAACATAGGAATTTCAGCCCATTCAAGAGCCAATTGATCCAGGCCCTCAATCAGACTTTCTAACTGCGGAATATATACCTGCGCAGTAGCTTCTTTCCAGGAATACGGAATCGCGGTATTATTGATATCCTGCGATGTGAGCCCAAAGTGGATAAACTCAACGGAATCTACGAGGCCAAGCGCTTCAAATTTGTCTTTAAGAAAATACTCGACTGCCTTCACGTCATGATTCGTCTCTTTCTCCTTATCTTTTATCCATTGGGCATCCGCTAAGGAAAAATGTTCATAAATATTCCGTAGTTTGTCGTTCAGGCTGCCGTCAAAGTGGGTTAGCTGGGGAATGCCGGAACGGCTAAGACTGATGAAATATTCAACCTCTATAAATACACGGTATTTTATTAATGCGTATTCCGAAAAAAAATCTGCTAACTCTTGCGTCGCTTGATGGTAACGACCATCAACCGGAGAGACAGCCATGAGCGGTGATAATGTCATACTGAAACTAGTTTTTCGCAAAGGTAGCTATTTGACGAGCGAAATGCGAAATGCATTGCAGAAATGACATGTCTCCCGGCCCGAAGGGCGATGCATGGGATTATTTATCCATCAGGGAAGCGAAGGACTGCCTAGTGAGTCGGTCGTCGTAGGAGTAGTATCACCACCCCATGTTGCCGTGTCGGAGGCAACAGAATCGGAAAATATAGAATCTGCCCCATCCGAATCTCGCTCTTGGCCGGGATTGCCACACGACGAAATGCCGATTAATAAACCACAAGCGAATACCAATTTTAGCGTTTTCATGTACGATTGAATTATGTGAACAAAACGAGTTTATATGGTAAGGCGTCCGCCTGTAACCGGAAGCGTGGCACCCGAAATGTAGTTAGCTTCGTCTGAGGCAAGAAAAACATACGCGGGAGCTACTTCTACAGGCTGTCCTGGCCGCTCAAAAGGCGTATTCTCGCCAAAGTGCTCATGGTCGGGTATCGTTGATGGAATCAGCGGCGTCCATATGGGACCCGGCGCCACTGCATTGACGCGGATGCCCTTGCCCTGTTCCAGTAAAATCTGACTGAGATTGGCGGTAAAGTTTTGGATTGCCGCTTTGGTTGCCGCATAGGGTAAGAGCGTGGGATTGGGCTCATAGGCGTTTACCGAGGTGGTGTTGATGATGCTGGATCCCGGGGGCATATGCGGTTCTGCGGCCTTGCAAAGATAAAACATGCTGTGTATATTGACTGCAAATGTTTTCTCCCACTCCCACGCTGGAATATCCTGTAATGATTCACGCGACATTTGATATGCTGCATTATTTATCAGGATGTCGATTCTGCCGAACTCCTTTACGGCTGTTTCGATAATCTTTTGGCAGTGCGTTTCCGAACTGATGTCTCCTTTTATCGATAGGGCTTTTCGTCCCGCTTCCTCAATGTATCTCACAGTATCTTGTGCATCCCGGTCTTCCGTGTCATCAAGATAACTGATGATAACATCTGCCCCTTCCCGGGCGAATGCGATGGCAACCGCTTTGCCGATACCTGAGTCGCCACCGGTTATAACCGCTACCTTATCGGTCAGCCTATTTTTACCACGGTAAGATTGTTCGCCGTGGTCTGCTTTCGGATCCATTGCTCCCTCAGTACCTGGTACTTCTTGTGGCTTCCGGGGAAAAGGTGGTTTTGGATATTTGCTGGTCGGATCATCTCCAGGCTGTCCGCTTTTATTAGCTGTTTGATCTGTCGTCATCGTTTTACCTATTTATGGTTTCATTTCTCAGGCTAACAATCCAGTGGATGGATGGTTTCATTTTTGTGCTGTTTTCGGTGGCCGTGCGTGCGACACAACGCTAGGCGGTTAAAACGAAATATTTGTCAATCGATTAAAAAAATAGTAAAAAGAGATGCAAGCCTTAGTATATTTGAATGTAGTAAACCAATTGAGTAAACAAATTGAAGAAGACCGCCGATCGGAAACCACGATACGAGAAGAATGAGCAACAGCAATACCTACACCAGAAGAACCATTTTAAAAGGAGTTGCTTTACTGGCGAGTTTGGGCACTATCAGGCGTTCCTGGGCATTTACAAGCCAAAATATACGCGGATATCGCATTGGAGCATGTGACTGGTCAATTGGCAAGCAAAGTGATGTCAATGCATTCGCATTGGCCAAAACGTTGGGACTGGATGGGCTGCAAGTAAGTTTGGGAACCGTCCAGAATGGGATGCATTTACGGCGTAAAGATGTCCAGCGCACCTTTCGTAAAGCCGTCGCTACTTATGGGGTTGAAATATCCAGTCTAGCCATTGGTGAATTAAACAACGTTCCGTATAAATCCGAACCAGAGACCGAAGAATGGGTACGCGACAGTATCCACGTCGCAAAGGCAATGGGGTGCCGGGTTGTGCTGCTCGCCTTTTTTGGCAAGGGTGACCTCCGAGGGGATGAGGCGGGCATAGCTGAGGTAATCCGTCGGCTAAAGAAAGTCGCCCCGATTGCAGAGAAAGAAGATATCATACTTGGTATCGAATCGTGGCTAAGTGCTGCCGACTTGCTCGCCATCGTTGGCAAAGTTGGCTCAACACACGTACGCGTATACTACGATGTGGCAAATGCCACAGAAATGGGATACGATATTTACCAAGAGCTGCGGATACTGGGTAGCGAATATGTCTGTGAAGTTCATGCAAAGGAAAATGGCGCGTTACTTGGACAGGGCAAGATCGATTTTCGGAAAGTACGTAATACGCTCGACGAAATAAGGTATAAAGGGTGGGTAATTCTTGAGGGCGGCGTGCCTTCCGGGATGGATGTAAAAGAGGCCTATTTGGCGAATACGCGGTACATCCGCTCGATATTTAGTTAACGATAACATCATGACAACTAATTATACCATCAAGCAACCCATTGAACGATGATAAAAAACACCTATTTCTGCCTTTTGGGAATTTCTTTAACTTGGATCTGGGCCGCTTGCCGTTCGGAAAATGAGGTGCCGATCAAGCCCAAACTATTTGTTCCGGACGATCTGGAAGCGACGGTCTGGGCTGAATCTCCGATGTTCTTTAATCCAACGAACATCGACGTGGATATCCGAGGCAGAATATGGGTGACCGAGGCGGTAAATTACCGCAATTTTAACAACGATTCAACCAAACATCTTTCGCATCCTGCCGGAGACCGCGTACTTATCCTGGAGGATACGGACGGGGACGGCATCGCTGACAGTTCAAAGGTGTTTATCCAAGATAAGGATATCACATCGCCATTGGGGATATCGGTTATCGGAAATAAGGTGATCATATCATGCTCACCCTCGGTAATTGTTTATACCGATGACAATGGAGACGATAAGCCCGACCGTAAAGAGGTATTCCTTACCGGTTTCGGTGGGCTCGACCACGATCACGGCCTGCATACCGGCGTAGCCGGGCCCGACGGAAAATGGTATTTTATCGTGGGCAATGCAGGTCCCCATTTGGTCGCCGATAAAAATGGGTGGACACTTCGCGCCGGAAGCGTATATACCGGCGGATCACCATACAACAAGGAAAACACTCCAGCGCAACGAAGCGACGATGGTCACATTTGGACCGGCGGACTGGTGTTCAGGATAAATCCGGATGGCACGGGCATGGAGGTGCTGGGCCACAACTTCCGAAATTCGTATGAGGTAGCCGTGGATTCATATGGTAACATGTGGCAAAGTGACAACGATGATGAAGTAGATGCCTGCCGAACCAGTTGGGTTATGGAGGGCGGCAATGCCGGTTTTTTCAGTGAGACGGGCATACGGACATGGCGTGCGGAGAGAAGGCCCGATCAAACTATACAGACTGCTCATTGGCATCAGGAAGATCCCGGTGTAATGCCTGTAGGCAAAATTTACGGACCCGGTGCGCCCACAGGAATCGTGGTCAATGAAAGCGATGCGCTCGGAGAAGCTTACCGCGGTATGCTGCTCAGTGCCGATGCCGGAAGAAACGCAATTTTTGGATATCCTTTTAAACCTGAGGGTGCCGGATTTGACCTATCATCAGGTCGGCCCTTCATTACTTCCACCGGCGTCGACAACGAATTTTATCGGTGGAACGATGTCGATGAAAACACCGAAAAGTGGTTTCGGCCAAGTGATGTTACGATCGGAACGGATGGGGCGATCTATGTGGCGGACTGGTATGACCCGATTGTAGGTGGGCATCAGATGATCGATTCCATCGGATTTGGACGCATTTATCGCATCGCACCTAAAGGGAAAAAGTTAATTGCACCGCGGATCGATCTGCGCGAGACTTCCGGTCAGATCGAAGCCTTTTTGAGTCCGGCCGTCAATGTACGGAATCAAGGATTCGAACGGTTGAGAGCCCAGGGGCCGCAAATCCTGCCTGAACTAACAAAACTACTGGAAAACAAAAATCCATATCACCAGGCCCGAGCCATTTGGCTATTAGCACAACTTGGCCAGGAAGGCCTCCACAAAACCGTTGAAATGTTAGCGCACAAAGCCCCCCAGATTCGGTTGACCGCATTGCGGGCGCTAAAACAGGCAGACAAGGGGAATTTACTTATGTATGCGGAAAGGATGGCGGGCGACGCCTCTTCTGCCGTACGGAGGGAGGTTGCCCTTATGCTTCGGGATGTGCCCTTTGACGAGAGTGGCTCCATACTATTGACGCTTATCGATGGCTTCGACGGTGAGGACCGCGCCTACTTAAGCGCATTGGGTATTGCGCTGAAAGGTAAAGAACGAGAGGCCTATGCTGCATTAATGAGCCATGTCGGTAATCCGGAGCCAGAGAACTGGTCAAAGGCTCTCGCGGCGGTCGTGTGGGAACTGCATCCCGATGAAGCGGTATCTGCACTGAAACAACGGGCATTAAGTGAAAAGCTCAATTTAGCCGACCGGAACAAGGCCGTGGTAGCACTCGGTTTTGTTCCCACCCGTGAAGCAGCTATGTCCATGCGTGAGTTGCTCGGCGCAGCCAACCAAGAAGTCGCCGGTTCAGCACTGTGGTGGTTGCAGTTCCGAAAGACCAACGATTGGAAACCTTATCTCCAGGACTGGCAATCGGCTTCACAGAAACTGCTCGCTGCACAACCCGAGGCACTTGCTTTTTATCGACAGATGAAAGACGACAATTTGGGAGATCACGATAAAAGGGAGGCGGCCCGGCAGCTGGTAAAGAGCAAAACGGGCAAACTTTATTTGATAGATCTTGCCGCTGCCGGGTTAGTTTCGGACTCGTTGAAAAAAGAGCTGACCGAGCAGATGCTGGAGGATAGCGACCGCAATTTTAAGGCCTTGGCAGCCCACTATTTCGATGTTGGCGACACGGTATCGTTTTCAATTGAGCAAGTAGCGGAACTGCGCCCCGATCCTGATAAAGGAAAGAGCTTATTCATTGCCAATTGCATTGTATGTCACAAGGTCGGTACGGTTGGGCAGGAGATAGGACCTGATCTAACTAACATCCAGACCCGATTCGACCGGAAGGCGATACTCGATGGTATAATCCATCCCGACGCGGCGGTGGCCTTCGGTTCGGAGCCGTATTTGGTTTTATTAAAGAACGGTGCGGCTCTTTACGGCCTGCTGTTGTCAGACGGACCGGTGGTAACTGTCATGGATACTTACGGGAAGCAATATGTCATCGAGGCATCGGCCGTGGCTGAAAAACGGCATCTGAATACCAGCATTATGCCATCTCCCCGCTTTATACCCTTAACCGCACAGGACGCAGCGGACATCAGTGCGTATTTGTCATCGGATAAAAAAGGGCTCGAATGAACTTTTGATCACGATTTACGAAACTTTTGAGTACCCAAATTGTACTATAGGCAAAGGTACATTCAATTACGTAGAACGATGGCAATAAAAAAAGAGAGCGCGCAGGTTTCGGCTAACAGCGATCAGTTGTCTGACAAAAAGGGAGACGGGTTGATCCATCCACGTCGTGATCTAAAAAATAAAAAGCAACAGAAGAATTATGAAGCGGGTGTGGACCCACAGGATGAACAACTCAATACCGTGCCAGAAGGAACGGGAAGTGAGCAGGGTGACTCAAAACCTGGTGGCGGTAATCGATTGCTGAAGGATACAACTACCCAAAGCACTAACAGCCAAAAAAAATAAAAAAATCAAACATTTGCCGGAATGCTTTGTAGTCCTCTTAAATTTGACTAAGCTTTTATATTCGGTCGACTATTAATTTGCAGTTATCCGGTCGCTCATCACACATTTATCAGGGCGCAGATAAATTTAAGTAATTAACCAGACGCTTAAATACTTGATGAAAAAGAAGATTCTATACATTGAGGACGATCCTGATATGGCAGATATTGTTGCGGAAATCATGCAATATGAGGAGTATGAGGTAATTACCGATAGCGGAAAATCGATGTACAAATATTTGAAAAATAACGATATCGGACTGATTTTGATGGATGAAGGGTTGAGCTGGTGCTGGGGCAGTAATCTGTGCCGGGAACTTCGTTCCAATGAAGAGACCGCGAATATTCCAATCATTATGATCTCGGCGGTTCGTGAGATCGATGACATCGCGCAACATTGCGGAGCCAATGCATATATCCGAAAGCCGTTTGAAATCTACGATGTCATTGACGCCGTGAACGATTATTATCCAAAACATGACCCCGCGATGTGATCGGGCGCAATAGCGATTAACGTGGCGATGCTGAGGAAAAAGCAGGTTCAGGAGAAAATTGAAAAACAAATTTATTTGCGAGTGAAAAGTATGAAGTTAAACCGGGAGATGGCACTTTTGCCAACATTTTATCAAGGAGACGATAAGGAGCAGGGGAATCACGGCAACGAGGAAAACGCTAACGATATCATGGGTTTTAGAATGCTTGAAAATTTGAAAATGGCTTTGCTTTTCAGCCGTATTCAAAGCCAAGCAGAAGACGACCACCACGGCGAACACTAAACAGGGGCGTGGTGAAACTCAGGTATCTGCCAGACGTTGTGCCCGGCTATCGACGTATAAAGCGCGGTAGGGGATTTTGCTTTCTGGACGATAAAGGCGAGCGGATTACGGACGTTCGTAAGCTTGAACGCTTCCGGGCCTTGGTTATCCCTCCTGCTTGGAAAAGCGTGTGGATCAGCCCTAGTAGGCGTGGCCATCTACAGGCCACAGGAGTGGATGAGTATGGCCGAAAACAATACCTTTACCACCCTGAATGGACCGCCGAAAAGCAACGGAAGAAGTTGGAGCGTATGGTCGCATTCGGGACCGTCTTACCCGCTTTTAGAAAGCAAATTGCAAAAGATTTGCGTCGTAAGGACTTCGATAAGACCAAGGTGACCGCTTTGGCGTTGAAAGTTATAGAAGAGACGCTAATGCGGGTCGGTAACGAACAATATCGCCGTAGATATGGTAGCCATGGCTTAACTACCTTGAAAAAAAAACATTTGATACTGTCCGGAACGACTGCTACCTTTCAATTCATCGGAAAAAAGGGGGTTAAACAGAAAATTACGGTTAACCGAAAATACCTAGTCGGGCAGCTCTCAACGTTATCAAGTTTTCCCCGGCCTTATTTATTTCAGTACGTCAACGATGAGAACCAAATTACAAGACTTCGTGCCAATGATATCAATAGTTATATTCAGTACTACACCGGGCCGGAATTTTCTTCGAAAGACTACCGTACCTGGTACGCAGGGCTTTGGGCACTCCGACTGTTTGCGGCGTGTGTAGACTATGCGGGCGAGAAGGATTGTAAGGCCAATATCCTGTCGGTTTTAGATACGGTATCTCAACGTTTGGGCAACACACGCACGGTTTGCAAGCAATACTATGTGCCGGATAAGTTAGTCAGTGGTTATGAGGACGGCTCATTACTTCCTTATTTGCGGAATAGCCGGGCCGGACGGGGCCAGGTCACGACTAAGGCCGCAGAGACACAATTATTGACTTTCTTGCGTTGTGTAACGGTAGAAGAAACCTGATTACTTTGATCGGGATCTTTTTCCAAAAACCCTGAGGAGAGCAGTTTTGTCCTTTTTGGTTTTCGCAGGCCCTAACAGGACTCCCCAAGGCTGAAGTGCAGGAATATGGTCACAAATGATTTTTACAATGCCTATTACCGGAATTGCCAACGCCATACCGGCAATTCCCCATAACAACTCACCAGCTACCAGCGCCATAATGGTAAACAAGGGATTAATGTTTACCTGTTGTCCGACGATAAGTGGTTCGAGAATATACGTTTGCAAAAACTGAACGGTGAGATAAACGAATAAGATACCAAGCACCATGCGTCCATCTCCTCCTTGTGCCAACACGGAAAAAATAGCAATCAGGTTACCAACGAAATTTCCAAAGAAGGGTACGATTTCCAAAATCCCACAGATAATGGCAAAGAATATGGCCCCTTCCAATCCCACCAGCGTAAAACCTATGCTGTACATCACCCATAAGACAGCGACCATGTTAAAAAGTCCGATGAGATAGCGGCCGGAGATGGTTACCGATTTATGGATAATGGTATCCGCCTGCTGCTTTTTATCCTTGGGAACAACGTGCAGTATAAATGTTTTCAGGTGAGACCGATAGAATATCAGCAAATAGGTATAGATGATGACCAAAACCGCGTTGATAGCCAAGCTGCTGACCGCATTTATAAAACTGAAAAATAAAGAGCCTGCCCAAGTGGATGCTTCTTTTTCCTGCTCTTGGAGCATTTTTTTCTGCACATCCAGATGGATTCCGAAAGTGTCGCTTATCCATTCGCGGATGGAATCGATCCTTGCCGTTATTACTGCCCTTGTCTCCGCAAAGTCTTCGGCAAGACGATTGATCTGCCATGAAAGGATCAAACCCAGTAAAACGATCGTGCAAACAAACAATAAGATCGGAATGAGCGAAGCCAATGCACGACCGATTCCCATTTTTTCCAACCGGTTACTGACTGTAACCAATAACATCGCTAGCAAGGCTGCAAGGACTATCGGAATGAGGAGGGGAGCTGCAAAATAAAGCGCGGCTACTGATAACGTGGTGATGATTACGATATTCGCAATACGCGTGATCTTAGCTTGCATACATGGTAGCGCGCTTATTTGCCGGTTGCATAAGGTTTGAGCTTCTTTTTTAATTGTTGTCGGGCAACGTGAATCCGTGTTTTAACCGTACCGATGGGTATTTGGAAGTAGTCAGCAATTTCGTGATATTTATATCCTTCATAATACATAGAAAAAGGATAATAATATTCTTCAGCCAATTTGGCAAGTGCCGATTCAATATCCTCCATGATGAATTTGCCCTCTGCGCCATTACGTAGTGAACTTTTAAACAGGTCGGAGGAGGAAATTGTGTCAGATTTTAGGATGATTGCATTGGTCTTGACTTTCCGCCGGTAGTAATTTATAAACGTGTTTTTTAGTATGGTATAGAGCCAGGCTTGCAGGTTGGTGCCTTCTTTAAACTTGTTATAGTAAGAAAACGCTTTCAGGACAGTGTCCTGTACCAGGTCGTTGGCGTTTTCTTCGTCGCGTGTAAAATAAAATGCATAGCTGTTCAGGGAACCTACTTCTTGTACTACTTTCGTGTTGAATTCGATCTTATTCATAATCTATAGCATTTATCGTTACGTATTATATTCATCCCCGTTGCCATCTCCAGCCATGTGTACGCCGGGTGGACACACTCAAGTATTCGATGGTTGCCCTATCGTATCCGGCAAATGACGGATTGTCGTTTAGTAGCGTTGTTCGATAGCTAGCTTGTTTGTGATTAGGTAAACAAAAGCACCTTCATTTTTGTTTGAATTATTTTAAAAAATAGAGCAGGGCTCTGATATCTCGATAAGAAATCGGCCTTTAAGATGAAATTAGGCATGTTAGGTTGGTTTTTGTAATCACTTTTTTACATTTTCGGTTCCCTTCGGCGGTGGTACATGGCTGACCTGTAATTCGGTTTCGCGTTCTTCTACATGTACTGCAAATTCCGCCGGGGCAATGCGAGACCCGTGATATTCGGCGTACGCCCGCGTAAATGAAGCGCCGATATAAAGGATCGCCGCGGTGTAATACACCCATAAAAGTAATACAATGATGGAAGCCGCAGCACCATAAGTAGATTCAGGTCCGGTAGTTTGTATGTAGAAGCCAATCAGGAAGCGACCGATCATAAATAGTATAGCGGTAAAAAATGCACCCGCTTTTACGTCTTTCCATTGGATGCGCACATCAGGCAAAAATTTAAAAATAACCCCAAACAATGCGCTAATAACGATAAAGTTGGTAAGGGTTTCTATAGTAAGTGATAAATAGACTGCTAAATCCGAAAATTGCCTCCTGATGTAATCCATGAATATCATTAATAGCCCATTTACAATCAGCGAGACGATCAGTAAAAAGCCCAAAGACAGGACGAGTGATGAGGAAAGCAGTCGATCGGTGATCAGTTTCACCCATCCCCTCTGAGGTTTGGGTTTGATTTCCCAGATCTTATTTATGGAATGTTGCATATCCCCGAATACGGTAGTGGCCCCAAGAAGCAGGGTGCCGATACCGACAATAAGCGCCCAGGTATTGTCTTCCTTGAGTTGTACATTTTTGAGCATTTCCTGGATTTGTGCTGCGGCATTCTTGCCTACTAATCCGTTGATTTCATGGAAGACTCTCCCTTCCGCTGCCTCCTGGCCGAAAAATAGCGCTGCGAGGGAAATGGTCAATACCAACAGCGGAGCTAGGGAAAAAACGGTATAATAGGCTAAGGATGCACTGAATTTGAGGCCTTTTACATCCATGAAAATGGTGAATGTGTTTTTTAGAATCGCAAACCAGCGTTTAATAAATCCTGTTGATTTCATAAGCTCTTATTTGTTGATTCGTGCTACGTTTACTCTGATAACGCAAACGGGAATCCAGAGTTTTTTCTGTTTTTCATTATTGTGCCAACAGTTGTCCTCTTGATTTGTTGATAATTTGAATCATTACGCGCACCTATGGCATTGAAACCTCAAAGCGAATTGACCGAAAATGATCTGAAGCGGGGGTTGACAATGGTGATTTGGGATGGGCTGGCATCCGAAGTCGTAACCTCACTTACCGGTGGAGCTTTCCTTGTGGCGATGGCGTTGTTATTGGGAGCTATCAACCTGCAAATTGGGTTATTGGCAGCATTACCGATGATCACCAACGTTTTTCAACTGCTCTCGATTGTATTGGTAAGGAGGTATCAGAACCGGCGGGCAATATCGGTTCTCTGCCTTACATTGGCACGGATCCCTTTAGCAATTATCGGTTCGGTGGTATTTCTGCGCGGGAGCGGATCCATCGACATGCTCATTTTTTTTCTTTTATTCCACTTTCTTTTTAGCTCCGTATCGGGGCTAAGCTGGAATTCATGGATGAAAGACATGATTCCGGAAAAAATGCTGGGCGAATATTTTTCCCGCCGAAGTCGATATACACAGACACTTAATGTTGCGCTAAGTGTCGTTCTGGCTTTATTGCTCGATTTTATACGCAGCCGGTATCCCGCGTATGAACTGACTACGTTTGCTATTTTCTTCATCATAGCAGGTGTCGTCGGTGTGGCCGGTGCTTATTTGCTGTCTAGGGCCCCAGAGCCACAATCTTATCTGTCAAATGCGAGGTTGTTTACGCTTTTGAAAATGCCGCTGAAAAACCAAAATTTCCGGCGATTGCTGGTCTTTAATTCGGCATGGGTTTTTGCGTTGAACATTGCAACCCCGTTTTTTACGGTGTTTATGTTGCAAGGGATGGGACTGCCGCTTTCTTATATTATCGTTTTGACGATCATCAGCCAATTATCCAGTATCATGACGCTGCGGATGTGGGGTGTGTTTTCCGACCGGTATAGCAACAAAAGTATCATAGCCATTAGCGCACCGCTGTATATTCTTTGCATCCTTGCGTGGACATTTGTTGGCATTTATTCCAAGATGTATATCAATCTTGCGCTATTGGCGCTCATCCATGTCTTCAGCGGAATTTCGACCGCTGGAATCAATCTTTCGCTTACCAATATCGGGTTAAAACTTGCTCCGAAAGAAGATGCTATTGTATACCTTTCGGTTAAAAACATTGTCACTTCCACTTTTTCCGCCCTTGGTCCGTTGGTGGGCGGTATCTTGGCCGACTACTTTTCGGACAAAACGTTGGAAATCCGGTTTGAGTGGGATAGCCCCGGCTTTGATAAGGTCTTAAAGTTAATTTCGCTGCATCAATGGAATTTCTTGTTCCTAATAGGTGCATTCCTGGCGTTATGTGCACTGGAATTATTAAGTCGGGTAAAAGAGACAGGTGAAGTGGAAAAGGATGTAGTTAGGCGTATTATGCGGACGAGGATTAGGAGCAACATGAAGGACGCCATGATCATCGGCAACCTGATTACCTGGAATAACCAATTAAGAGCCATTTTCAAACTCCGGAAAAAGCGGTCTCCTACCTCTGCTTCCGCCTCGAACGGTAAATGACATACGTCAATACAGCGATGATAAAAATAACTCCGAACAAAATCGAAAAAAACATAATGAAGCTTATTAATATTCGTTATTTCTTCTACAACGAAGTACTATTTTAGTTTTTGTTTTTATTTCTTCTGCCTACCTATTATGGACGTATCCAGCCACGAACGGGACCTTCAACAAGTAAAAAGTCCAAATATTCGGCAATGATTTGGGTTTGTAGGCCCGCCTCCAGTTCGGTGATGCGTGCAGCGGTAGTATCTGGTTGAGCATATAGATAACGTCCATCAGTAAGGCGTAAGGGTCGCAGCCGGCTTAACGGACTCACCCGCTTCTGAGCTACAAAGTGTTTGCTGGAATCGGGGAGGACCACGCGGTAACCGTCGCGATACGTGGCCTCTACCAGCAGGGGGATATGTGGCGAAGCATCCGGAAGAAGCGGCTGCGTGGATAGTAAAGTGTCGCCAATCCGACTGGTATCGGCTGAAATGGCCGGCGGCTTGGACTTCCCCGGACGCAAGAACGGGAGCGGATCTATAGCTCCGTTTCTTCCATAGATGCCGAAATGTAAGTGCGGCGGAGTCGTTCTTGCGTTTCCGGTATTACCGATGAATCCCAGTGTGTCGCCCTCTGACACGGATTGTCCGCTGATTACCAGTTGGCTATCCAGGTGGGCGTAATACAGGTTTAGCGGTCGATCTTTCGCGCGGAGCCATACAACTTTCCCTCCCAACCGATTGTTACCCACGCGCACGACGCCATCGGCAGCTGCGACAACCGGCGTATGGCGTGCAGCAAAAATATCAATGCCTTCATGTTTGCGGCGGCCACCGTCTCGAACATCACCAAATATGCTGCCGATGTGCTGCCTGGCGCTGGGTATTACGGGAGTGGCGAGTGAGGCTTCGGCGGTAAGTTGAAGCCGGAACGACAATTCCGCAAGTAGTTCCGTTTGGATGCGTAGCAGATATTGCCCATCCTGCCTGACATCCCAAGTGATCGTTGTGGCGGTATCTGCAGAAACCAGGTGCTTTGGGCGAATAGCGGTGTCCGGCGGGGCTTCAAAAAGGTCAATAAATAATTGGACGCTATCCTTGCTATTTACGGATACATCGATAAGCAGCCGTTCGCCCCGCCTTGCCATAAATGCGTATCCGATGGCAGTGGGTTTATCGCGCGCGATATACGCTAATTCCTGATGCGGAATCGTGACCATCGTCGGATCAGTCAGGCTCCGCATAGAAGCCTGAAGCCATTGCCGATACAGTAGGCTGCGTTCAAGCCCCGCGTTACTTAATTGCTTTTGGTAACGTTCATGTGGCGATTGGCTTTTGAAAAGTACGCCGGAGAATTGGTCACTGCAAGCAACGAAAAGCCCGAAGAGAAACAAAAGTGTATATCGAAAGGTACAATGGGAGTTCATCATACATTATTGACAAGGATAGTCATTCATTTGTTTGTGTAACAATTCGCAGGTTAGATTGTATCCATTAAAAACAATCAAATGGGAGAATTAACGGTAACCATCATCGGTTGTGGGGATGCCTTTACAAGTGGCGGACAATTGCACACCTGCTTTTCCATCAAAGCTCCACATACCAATTTACTTATTGATTGCGGAGCAACCGCCTATTATGGGATAAAGAAACAAGGAATAAAAATAGATGATATTGATACCATCGTGATTTCCCACTTTCACGGTGACCACTATGGTGGAGTACCTTTTTTACTGGTGGAAGAGGCTGTCAGAAACCGTGAAAAACCGCTGACTATTATCAGTCCTCCCACGGGAAAGGAACGGATTACACGACTTTTGGATCAGCTTTATCCGGAAAGCAATGTGCTGAACAAATTGAACTTGATTTTTAAGAACTATCGGATAGATGGTGTACTGCAGGCAGATCACCTCGAAATAGCCGCGTTTCCTGTCGAGCATGCCGTAGATACATTGCCTCATGGACTACGGTTAGGCGTCGCAGGGAAAATAATCAGTTTTACGGGCGATACGGGTTGGACTCCGATGCTGATTGAATTGGCCCGGGATGCTGATTTATTTATCTGCGAATGCAATTATTACCATTCGGAAGTAAAAGGCCACATGAATTACGAGACGTTGTTGGTCTATGACGACCAACTGTTGTACAAGCAATTATTACTTACACATCTGGGCGATGAAATGATTCGACATCGCGATCAAATTCGTCATCCCTGCGCGCATGACGGGTTGAATGTTGTTTTATGAGAACTGTTAAGTTATCCGTTTAGTGTTGATCGCTTGCACCCATTCATGATGGTTGCAGCGATTACACGAATGTTGTCCGGGCGGTAATTGCCGAAGTGTACCGCAATATATACACGCATACAGGCCTTGTTGGGTAATTACACGTACGTGCTTTCGGTATACGTTGGGTAAAATTGGCAAGCCATACCTAATTTCATCTTCCGGATAAAAAAAGACGCTCATGCTGCCGTTAGTTTCCAAGATGGCGGTCCGGACCTGGCCGAGATGTTCAACGCCTTTGTCTCGAAGTTCTGCGAAGAACTCGTCTATCGAGAGGCTATCTTTGGCGTCATCCTTGATCGTCATGACACTATCTTCGATAATATATACCGGCTCGCCTTCTAGAATCCGCTCGAATCGTTCGCTTTTGGTCATTAGCCAAGTTACCAAACGATAGAGGCCTATTGCCGTGGCGCATACTAAAACGGTAGGTATGATTGCCACGTCATCGTAAAACATCGGGTCTCCGGCTGCCGATCCCAAGCTCAAGATAATAGCCAGTTCAAAGATTGACAATTGCCGTACTCCCCGTTTTCCGGATAGTCGGAGAACAGCCATGACGACAATAAACATCAATGTGGTCCGGAAGACGACTTCGAGGACAAATCGACCGTCGACCTCGTGAAGAAAAATACGTTCCCAATCCATGGTGTTGAAAAAGTGTAAGCGTGCTATAGATACAATTTCCGGTAACGAAATGTTTTCTTGCAAATCCCCCAACAATTGAAGAGGATGGCTGTTGAAGGTAATACAGGCAGTCACTTGGCCGCTTTGTTTGTTGAACCCTTAAGACGATTTTTATGGCAACGCTAACTGAAAAACAACTTGGCACGCTAATGGGATATCAGGAGGGGCCTGTCTTCTCTGTATATATGCCCACACACCGCACCCATCCCGACAACGCACAGGATTCGGATGTATTTAAAAAACTGGTGGAACAGTTCGAGCCCCTGAAGAACGAATACGCGAGAGACCGGGGCATCCAAAATGTCTTTTCCAGGTTTGAGGCTTTGGCGGAAGATTATCGGTTTTGGCAACATTCGAAGGAAGGGTTGGCGGTATTTGCAACACGGGATGCCTTTGACATATATCGATTACCTACGAGGGTCCAGCCATTGGCAATTGTCGCAGACAGCCCTCACACAAAACCGTTATTAAAATACCTGCAAAGCAGCGACCGTTATCATGTATTGGTGCTTAGCACAAACACTGCACAACTGTTTGAAGGCAATCGGTACCAGCTGGATGAAATCGATCTTTCCCAGGGAGATATTCCCGAATCGATGATGGATGCGTTGGATCACGAATTACGCGATCTACACGCGACTTTGGCTGCATATCACACGGCAACAGGGGAAAAGTGGGAGGTAGCGCAGAACCATGGATTACGGAAGACGGATATCGATAATGACGTCGAACAATTTTTCAGATCGGTTGACCGGGGAGTCACCGTGAAGTATTCAGTTCCTACACGACTTCCGCTGATCTTAGCAGCACTTCCCGAACATCAGCATATGTTCAGACGGATAAGCCGCAATAACCAGCTTGTGGAGGAGGGAATCGCCATCAATGCTGCAGCATTGTCTGGGGATGCTCTCCGGGAAGCGGCCTGGAAGGTGTTTGAACCCCATTACAACAAACGCTTGAACAGTATGATTGGTCAATATCGTCACGCTACCACCAAACAACTCGGAGCAGATCAACTGGAAGAGATTGTAAGGGATGCGTTCGACGGTAAGGTTGCGACCCTGTTACTTGAAGAAAACCGTATCATACGCGGTCGGATAATTGACCGGGACCATGTTCAGTACTACTTGGACGACATGGATGGCGCCGTTGATGATATACTGGATGACCTGGCGGAACTTGTACTGCGGCATGGGGGTGAGGTATGGATTCTTCCAAAAGAAAAAATGCCTTCAGAAACCGGAGCCGCATCGATTAACCGGTTCTAATGGTTGCCAATCCTAATTCGGATTTTTCTTCCAATCACAAAGTACGGTTGCTCACGGGCGGTAGGACTTTCTTTTCATTGCTTGTTCGACTGATCAATCGTGCGCAGGAAAGCATCCACTTACAAGTATACATATACGAAGCAGATGCCACCGGGCAATTGGTTGCCGATGCCTTAATTGACGCTGCAAAACGCGGGGTGGATGTCCATGTGTTGGTGGATGGTTATGGTTCACAGGGCCTGAAAAGTACATTTACATCGCAGTTTGTCGAGAATGGGGTGCATTTTCGTGTTTTCGAGCCACTGTTTAAAAGCAAACATTTCTACATCGGTCGCAGGATGCATCAAAAGCTGCTGGTGGTGGATGCGCGTTATGTCGTCGTGTCGGGAGCTAATGTCGGCGACCGGTATAACGATACGCCCGGCAAACCGGCTTGGCTTGATTTTGCGTTGTGTGTAGAAGGAGAAATAGCTCAACGACTGTGTGAATTGGCTTGGACAATGTGGAAAAACTCCCAGCGCATCAGAGCCATGCCCGAAAAATGCCGCCCTTCCCCTGCACAGATAGATTTTGGCCATGAGGCGGTATGTGGTATCCGCATGCGCCGCAATGATTGGGTGCGCCGTAAATCTGATATCAGTCGGACGTACAGGGAAATTTTCCGGAAAGCCCACGACCGGATAATTTTACTTTCCAGCTATTTTCTGCCCGGAACCACCGTTCGGAAGGATATGATTACGGCGATAAAGCGCGGCGTCAGGATCCAATTGATCGTTTGCAGCCGCATGGATGTCCCGCTGGTAAAAGATGCTGAGCGGTCTATGTACGAATGGCTCCTTGAGCATGGAATTGAGATTTATGAATATACAGGAAATATGCTCCACGGCAAGCTTGCTACCTGCGATGACTTGTGGATGACCATTGGCTCATTCAACGTAAATGATCTGAGCGCACGCGTAAGTATAGAGCTGAACCTCGACGTGGAAGGAAAAGCTTTTGTGCAACATACAATCCGTGAGTTAACCCACCTCATGGAGACCGATTGCATACGGATAAAGGCCGATGATTTTGCGGCGGAAAACACGCTCGTAAACCGGTTGTTCCGCTGGTTGGCATTTAAGATTCTGCGCTTGATTTTCTTTTTAGGTACTTTTTACATGAAACAACATGTAGCTAAAAGTTGAATTTTTGCAGCCTTGCTGTACTAAAAAAACAACCCAGTGTTCGGAAAAAAAGATCCCATAAACAAATCGCATCACTAAACAATGCATTCAGGTGGCTGATAAGATCGGTAGCTCGATTGGAATGGTTATCGATTTCACTTGATCAGGAGGAAAAGTAATATGGAAATCATTTTGAACAGTATGCGCAGGAGGGGCAAGCTCAGAGTCACCCATGGTACTAGAAGCGATGTATGTAAACGGCTGGAACATCCACGAAGAACGGCGGGAGTCGTCCACTTTGGCGGGATTTTACAGGAGATCCCGGCAAACAGTGCGGCTCCCGGACGGGACTTCAGAGGTGATGCCGACGATGAAGCTGCCGCCGAACATGTCGAGGGACAGTTAACACAGGGAATTGCTGACTTGTTAGAAATGGAGGAGGAGAAAATATGAGGCGACTTATTATAAAAGAGCCGATTACTGGAGAAACAATCAGTTTATTGGCTCAGCCGGAAGACTATAACGGCGAACAAGGGTGGCGGATTATTACACCCGATAAAGACTCATTTGTCATTCTTGAACGAAACGGCGAATGGGAGGTGATTGATGACGATATTCACCCGGAAATTATTTCCGCTATCGGCGATGCCCTGCACCCCTATGCTCGGTACAATTCGTTAAGCTAAAGATATCTGAAATTTTTCAAACAATTGACATCCATCGATTGTCAACCCCGATAGAAACAAAAGCCGGAAGGCAAAATAATTAAGTAACAGAAAGGAGAAATTATGGAAGATTTGAAGAAAACCGCCGAAGTATTGAATGATTTAATTAAGATCAACAACGACCGGATCGCAGGTTACGAAAAGGCCATAGCGGAATTGCCGGTTGCCGATGTTGATCTCAAAGCATTATTCAGCAGTTTGATGGAACAAAGTGAACGTTTGAAAGCAGAACTTCAGCAACATATCAGTGCATGGGAAAATAGAGTAGAGGACGAGACGACAACCTCGGGAAAGGTATATCGCATGTGGATGGATGTAAGACAGGCGTTTGCCATGGATGATCGCAAGGCCGTCCTGGAAAGTTGCGAATATGGAGAAGATGCTGCTCAAAAGGCCTATAGAGAAGCTGAGAAAGAGGAAGGGATTTCAACTTCGGCACGTGCGCTTATTGCCAATCAAAAAACACAATTGTTGGCATCGCATGACCACATCAAGCAACTCAGAGATCGCGAAAAAGTCGGTTAATCTCTGCGTACGTACAAATAAAAATAATCAACACATATTTCCAACATCATGGAAAACCTAAAAACAACAATGGAATGCCTCCGAGATTTGGTGGCATTCCATAGTGAACGGATTAATGGCTATCAGGCATTGCTCAACGGACTTCTCGCAGACGAACGGCATTTAACCACCCTATTCGAGGCATTTATTAAGCAGAGCACGGCAATGAAACTGGAACTCATCGAGATAGGCGCTCAATTCGGACTTACGGAAATGCAGTTAACCACCGGTGGGCAGTTTGGCTTGGCTTGGTCGGTTGTAAAAGCAGTTTTTTCCAGCCGGATGCCCAGTTATGCGCTCGAGAAATGTCGATCGGGCGAAAATGCACTTTTGATTGCATATCATAGTGTTGAGGGAACTGACGGATTGCAATCACCGCTGAGGGCACTGGTAAATCGGCAGAAAAGGGAGCTGATCGATGCACGTGGTTGGATCTCACATTTTGAAAGGTTGGGCAATCACCACGCCGCCCAGCAGTTAGCAGCTGTATCTTAGTATCTAGGCGTAGACATCAATGCCATGAATCGATTAGACGATACCCTGGAAATCATCAACGATCTGATAACGGTGAATGGCCAACGAATATGGAATTATCAGCTTGCATTAAAAGCAGGTAGCAATACCTCTGACTTGGAGTTGCGGGGAATCTTGGAGCAAATTGTTGATCAAAGCCAGCGTTTTCAGGAAGCACTGGAGGTGCAATTTCTGGAATTGGCGCACGACCTCCCCAAACGGGGAGACCCAAGCGGGACAATTGCGCGCACATGGCGGATTGTCAAAGCTTTATTCCCCAAATCGACTCTTGTGCCAATCTGCGTTGCTTTTGACAAAGGCGAACGAGCCTTGCTAAAAGCGTATCGTTATGCGGAAAAACATACATCTACGGCATCTTCTTTACATAAACTAATTGCTATTCAGAAACGTGAATTAGCCGCGTTTTATCACCAATATAAATCGTTATATAGGGAACGGCAATTTGTGTAATATACTTTTCGCTTTTGTGTGCTATCAACCGTCCGGATCTGATATGAACTTATTGTATCGAATAGTTTAATATGTACAAGACAATTGTACCTTTGTTTTTTAAACAGGCAATGAATGAGCGCAATTTGTCTAAATGAAAGAATTAAATGCCGTAGATGACAGTATCTTCAAGGAATTGTTTTTGGCTTCGCCTATAGCAGGCTACATCTGTAATCGCACCGGGGACATTATTGCGTTCAACGAGGCGGCAGTTTCGCTATGGGGCCAACGTCCTGAACCAGGCGACGCTAAATGGTCAGGAGCGGCCGCTGTTTATTATCCGGATGGACGTCCGATGCGTCCAGAAGAAAGTCCGATGGCGGCATTGTTTGATGGCAAGGAAGATGTTTGCCAGGTGGAATTGGTCATTGAGAGGGCCGATGGCACAAAACGAAATGTTTTAGTCTGTCCGAGACCCATCCGATCATCGACGGGTCAATTGGTCGGCGCACATAATACCCTGGTTGATATTACTGTGTATAAGCAGTTTGAAGAACGGCAGACCATCCTTTCTGAAATCGTTCAATCATCCAATGATGCCATTGTTAGCAAAAATCTCAATGGAATTATCATGAGCTGGAACAACGGCGCTCAACGTATTTTTGGCTATTCCGAGAGCGAAATTATCGGCAAATCAATCGAAACACTGATTCCAAACTACCTTAAAAGCGAAGAGAAAATCATTCTCCAAGAGATTAGCGAGGGTAGAAAAGTAGATCATTATCAGACCATCCGAGTCACTAAATCGGGAAAGGAAATACCCGTATCTCTTACAATCTCGCCCATGCGCAACAAACAGGGGCAAATTATAGGTGCTTCCAAAATTGCACGAGACATCTCGGATCAGATTCAGCGCGAGCAGACGATCCAGTTCCACGAACAGCAATTGGAAACCTTGCACGCAATTGGGCGGGTGATTTCCGAAAAGCTGGATACGCCATCGATTATTCAAACGGTTATTAATTCAACCACGCACCTGGTAGCAGCCGATTTGGGGCTTTGTTTTTATCGGGTAACGGATGAAGAAGGCCGGTCAAAACTATCGGTTTCAATAGCAGCATCTGAAATTGCGATTCATCCGGATGAGTATAGCGTCGATTTGGAAGATAGCCTTATCCATGCGGTTTTTTCAGGTGAAGACTCGGTCAGATTTGACGATGTATGCAAAGTCCCGCATATACTTTCATTGTTTGACTTGCCAAAATACCCTGATCTACCTCGTATTCAACATTGCTTGGCTATCCCCATCCGTTCTGTAGATAAATTGTTGATCGGAGCCATGTTTTTTGGATACACGCGCTTTGATCTGTTCAATGCGGCCGACGAAGACATGATGCGGAGCATTGCATCCCTCGTTGCGGTCACGTTAGATAACGCATGGCTTTTGGAAGAGGTAAACACCCTGAATCTTAAAAAAAATGAATTCATCGCATTAGCGAGCCATGAACTTAAAACCCCGTTGACTACGACGAAGGGATATCTTCAGATATTGGAACGGTCGGAAATTGACCAGGTAGGCCGGCGGTTCCTTACCAAAGCGCTAAAACAACTGGAGCGGATCAATGCGTTGATATCGGAACTATTGGATATCTCAAAGATCGAAGCGGGCAAACTGAGTTTTCATCTGGAAACTTTTGACTTGAGCGAAATGGTACTCGATGTGGTAGAAACGTTTCATTTCAGTAATCAAACCCATACGATTTTTGTCAACAACACCCGGGGAGATTACGTGGTTGAGGCCGACCGGCAACGCATGGAACAAGTCATGATCAATTTGATAACCAACGCCATAAAATACTCTCCAGATGCAAATAATGTACGTATAACGCTTGAATCATCCCCTCAGGAGGTAAGCGTACATGTAATGGATGAAGGGATGGGACTGGGCCACGACCAACAGGAGAAAGTGTTTACTCGATTTTATCAGGTTGAAGGGACTTCAAAGATGGCTGGATTGGGACTTGGGCTGTATCTCAGTAAAGAGATTATTGATCGGCACGGCGGACACATTGGAGTCAATAGCCGTCTAGGAAAAGGTTCGACCTTTTATTTTTCGATCCCCCGACGTCAACCTTCTAAATTTCTTTAACTAATTACCGGATTTTAGTTTCGAACTAGAACTATGAAAAGAACAATCTACGTATTGGAAGATGATGCCGATATTGGCGAACTTATTAATTTTCTTCTCACGGAGCAGGGTTATGAGGTCTCTGTGTTTGGCAGTATTGCCGCTTTCAAACGGCACACGGAGCACAATGTATTACCTCAATTATTGATTATTGATGTGATGTTGCCTGACGGAAATGGTTTGGACGTTTGCAGAGAATGGAAATCGGCCGATGCCACTCGGCATGTTCCGGTATTGGTAATGTCTGCTTACGAAGATTACCGGAACGATAACCGGGCTCAGGATGCGGATGATTTTGTTGGTAAACCATTTGATATAAAGTCGTTTTTACGGACAGTACAAATGCACTTTCACTAAAAAAGCAGACTAAAATGCCCCGCTTTGCACCGGTAATGTACGCCGTGTTTGTTGTGATGGAAAGGTGCAAAGGGGGCTGGGATTATTCAAATACCGCTACATTGCCATGTTTGCTTCTTGCATGGCGATTTCTGTCAGTTTGACGTCGGTATTTTTTTCCTCTTCCAGGGTTTGGCTCAACAATTCGGCTGCTTCACGGTGCTCCATTAAGTTGGCATATGTGACCAAGCAACCATAGCTGGCGATTTCGTAATGTTCAACCTTTTGAGCCGCTGAAATGAGCGCTGCATCCAGTACCGCTGCATCTTCAAAGCTTTCCATAATTTCGTCAGCTTCATTCAATAAACCCTCCATCGCCTTGCAGGTTTTTCCTCGCGGAGATAGATTGACAGACGCAAATACCTTTTTGAGTCGCTCCACATGCTCTTCGGTTTGCATACGATGCTCTTCGAAAGCTGCTTTGAGACTTTCGCCCTCGGCTTTTGTAGCCATCTTTTTCAATCCCTTCAGCAATTGTTTTTCTGCCCCTAAAATGTCGCGGAGTTCGTCCACAAATAATTCATGCAAATGCCCATTGGGCATGTTCGAATTGCTTTTTGTTTTGTTTGCCATGATCGTAATATTTAGTTGGTTCTATTTATTATCAGTTTCCATGCCGTTACCGGTAATGCGAAATTAGCGCCCACAGTGTCCTCTTTTAGGTGTATCTGTGTCTTCAGAAATCTACTTGGTTTCGCGTTTTTCATACGTTTCAGGTGAGAAGTTCAGCCAAGGTTTTTGCATTATCAACTGCATAAGCCTTTTCGTCATTGTCGAAATAGAAAAATATATCTTTGCCCTTCTGTTTCCACGCTCGGCATCGATTGGCCCATTCAGACATAGTCGCGTCCGAATATTTACCTTGGTATTTGCCTCCGGGGCCGTGCAAACGGACGTATGCAAAGTCAGCTGTAATTTCAATAGGAGATTGGTGACCCGCCAATTCATAGATACAGAATGCGCAATTATGGTGGCGGAGGACTTCGTAAACGCCGGGTACATACCAATCCTGATTTCTGAACTCGAATGCGTAACGATATCCCTTCGGTAGTATCTCTGCAAAATTCGACAAACGATCGAGATTTAATTTCCAAGAGGGGGGTAATTGAAACAAAAAGGGACCTAATTTCTTTCCGAGATGGTTAGCTAGTTGGACGAAATCTCTGGTGTATTCGGCTACTTCATTAAGCTTTTTTAAATGTGTTATATAGCGGTTTGCTTTTACGGCAAACAGGAAATCCGTTGGTACCTGATCTTTCCAGTTGTTGAAGGTACTTTCGCTGGGTAGCCGGTAAAATGAATTGTTGCTTTCAACCGTATAAAACGACTTGGTATAAAAAGATAGCTGATCACGTTCTTTCAGCTTTTCGGGATAGAAAACTCCCTTCCAATGCTTATAATGCCAGCCCGATGTACCGATATAGATTTTTGTCGCCACCAAATCGATGTATGTATGGTTATCCCCTGTGTTGAATAATACGAGCCCCCAGTTGTTGAACGATTTCAGGGGAAAAATTCCCCCAGATCTGCACCCATTCTCCCGAGGGTTCCTGTCTCAGTTGGCTGATAGAAGTCCCGTCGAGAAAACAATGGTAAATGGGAATCCCATCCGTGGTTTGTTCCGGCCGAACGAGCACAGGCCTATCCGTCAGTCTTCCTGGCAAGATAATTTCAAACGTATCTTCGGATTTTTCCATGGTCAATGTTATCAGTTTAATACCCCTTGTTGCAGCGCAATACGAATTACCGTGCCGATGTCGGGCGCGCCCGTCTTTTGCAGTAGACTTTCCCGGTATTTGAGAATGGTCCGCTTATTCGTAAAGAGTTGATAAGCGATTTCTTGGTTCGAATACCCTTCGAGGATAAGTTTCAAGATTTGTTCTTCTCTTGGAGAAAATTCTACGGTCTGCCCATTTTTACCGAAATCCGTTGCGGTAATAGATTCCAGCACTTTTAAATACAGCGCTGTACAGATATACGTATTACCGCTAAGTATGTGTTTAATGGCAAAAACAAGTTCATCTTTGTTGGCCTCGTTTACAATGTATCCATCCGCGCCGGACTTTACTATACTAAGGATATCTTCGTTGTATTCAATTCCCGACAAAACAAGAACCTTCACCTTTGGAGCTCTTTGCTTTAACGAAATGAGGTATCCCGGACTGCCATCAAGAAATGCATGGTCAATAACCAATAAATTAATGGTGGGCTTAGATAAAAGCGCTGTCGCAATGTCCTCTCGTTTAGAGACAATTTCTGCAAAAGTGAAATCGGGCTCTTGGCTTAGTAACGCAACGATGCCATCTCGGGCGAGTGTTTGAGGCGAAGCCCAAATGATTTTTGCTGAGTCTTCCATAATCTTATCCTTCAATCGTTAAATAGTTCTTCGTTTTCAGTCGTAAGGAATACGTTTCAACGGTTATAAAGGTTTTAGTTTTTTTAAGATACTTTCCCTTAATCGACAAGGAGTTTGCTTTTTAGTACATTGAAGAATGGTAGACCAAACTACCCTAAAAACAGGCCAAAGCACCTTTATGAAAATGTTTATACATGCCAAGCAAACTGCTTTTTGCGATAACGATCAGTAGGTAAGTGCTTTGTCTCTAGATGGAAGCGGGTCAGGTAAATAATTTTTCCCCTATTCGATGAGGTGGTACATCGCTTGACTCCCATTCTTGTCGGATTTGGTATTTCCTTCACTTTGTATATAAAGGTATACGGTGATGGTGGATGTCGCTTACAAGTGTCTCTCATATTAATAAAAATAATAAAGCCGCAATGAACGCAAGCAATAGACGACTGCATATTTTTACGTGGCATGTACACGGAAGCTACCTGTATTACTTAGCGCAGGGAAATTACGAACTTTATATACCGGTAAATAAAGAACGCACAGAAGGTTATTACGGTCGGGGAAAAACGTTCCCTTTCGGATCCAATGTACATGAGGTGGATGTTAACGATGTGCCGTTGCTCGACCTCGACCTCATTCTGTTTCAAACCACCGCGAACTATCAACAGGATCAATACGATGTGCTATCGCCGAGCCAGCGTGAATTACCGAAAATTTTTTTACAGCACGACCCACCCTGGGGGCATCCTACAGACACGGCGCATATCGCATGCGGAAGTGACGTCACCTTGGTTCACGTAACGTATTTCAATAAATTGATGTGGGACAACGGCCAATTGGATGCACGGGTTATCGAACACGGTGTCGTGGATAACGGATATACCTACAGCGGAGAACTGAATAAGGGACTGGTAATTATCAATAACCTGCCCAAACGCGGACGCATGTTGGGGTTCGACCTCTTTTTGGAACTGCGTAAGCAGATTCCTCTCGATTTGGTAGGTATGGGGGCTGGCTCCTATGGGCTGCCTGAAGTACTGCATCCTCAATTGCCGGCATTTGCTGGCAAATACCGATTTATGTTTAACCCCATACGCTATACCAGCATGGGGCTGGCGGTATGTGAGGCCATGACCTATGGGATGCCCATCATCGGTTTGGCTACCACGGAAATGGTGCGGCATATCCGCGACGGATTCAATGGCTTTTTAGATCTCAATCCGAAAGGCCTCGTCGACAAAATGACTCTTTTGCTTGAAAATCCAGATCTCGCTAAGTCTATGGGAACCAATGCCCGTCGCTACGCACTGGAGAACTTTAACATCCAACGGTTTGTGCAGGAGTGGGAAAACCTGTTTAGACAAGTGATTGAGAAGCAATTCATAACAAGCTTACATAGCTTTTAGAACGATATATCATGGATAAAACGATCGCGTTAATCAGTGAACATGCCTCACCCCTGGCAATGCTGGGCGGTGTAGACAGTGGCGGACAAAACATTTACGTAGACGAACTCGCGCGGCAGTTGGCGGCGTTGGGTTATACGGTTGATGTTTTTACCCGGAGGGACGATTCAAAGTTGCCCATAGAAGTACAATGGCTATCGAACGTGCGGATTATACACGTCGACGCTGGACCACCTAAGCAATTGCCAAAGGAGTCCTTATTCCAGTACATGGACGCGTTTACTGAATCCATGGAAACATTTATGGCACGGCAGCCAAAGCGGTATGCTTTGCTCCACGCCAATTTCTGGATGTCAGGTTATGTGGCTATGAAGCTCAAGGCGCGGTTGGGCATTCCATTTGTGATTACCTTCCACGCCTTGGGAAAGGTGAGATTGATGCATCAGCGGGAAAATGATCGATTTCCGGAGGAACGCTGTGATGTTGAGGCACAGATAATGCAGGTGGCTGACGGTATCATTGCGGAGTGCCCACAGGATGAAGCGGATTTGATGCAGTTGTACCGAGCTGACCCTAAAAAAATTACCATGGTACCCTGCGGCTTCAGCCCGCATGAATTCCACCCAATTGACAAGGCCTACGCCAGGATGCTTCTGGATCTCCATCCAACTCGCAAAATTATCTTACAATTGGGTAGGATGGTACCCCGCAAAGGTATTGACACGGTTATCCAAGCTTTGGCACAGTTACGTAAAAGTTCAACGGATGTCCAGCTGGTAATTGTTGGCGGAGAATACGACAAACCACACCTCCACGCCGACCCGGAATATCGGCGGCTAATGGAAATGGCCACTGAATTGGGAGTGGCGGATATCGTCTCATTTGAAGGCCGGAAAAATAGAGAACAGCTGAAATATTTCTATGCCGCTGCCGACGTATTTGTGTCGACGCCCTGGTATGAGCCTTTTGGCATTACACCTTTGGAAGCCATGGCGTGCGGAACGCCTGTGATCGGTGCTAAAGTAGGTGGAATTCAGTACAGCGTTGCCAATGGTAAGACCGGTTTTTTAGTGCGGCCAAAGGATCCGCAGGGGCTCGCCCGCAAGCTCGAATTGGTGCTTAAAAGTGAAGACTTGCAACTATACTTACGGCAAAACGCCATAAAACGAGTAAATGAGTGCTTTACCTGGAAGAAAGTCGCACAGCAGATGGAGGAGGTGTACCGTGGACTTATCGCAAAACAACTGGGCAGGGCGAACGACGAAAGGCGCCTGATCGCCGACGCGTTTTCGGAGGCTGCGGATACATTTCGGCTCACGGCAGATAGTCTTACCGATACGATATTATACGCAGGTAACACGCTCACGAGAACATTCGAAAAAGGAGGCAAAGTACTGGTTTGCGGCAACGGTGGCAGCGCGGCGGAGAGCCTCCATTTTTCGGCCGAATTACTAGGCCGATTTGAAATGCCAAATCGGGTAGGATTGCCGGTTATTTCCTTGATGGCCGATCCAGCGATGCTTACGGCGTGGTCTAACGATATCGGCTTTAACGATGTCTTCGCTCGTCAGGTAGAAGCGTACGGTCGTCCAGGCGATATATTGATGTGTCTTAGCACGAGCGGTAATTCGCCCAATCTGTTGAACGCTATGGACAGGGCCAAGCAATTGGGGATGATTTGCCTGACATTACTGGGCAACGGTGGTGGTCAGGCGGTGGCGAAAGGTGATATCAATCTCGTCGTGCCTTCGGGCAATACACAACGGATTCAGGAATTGCACCTCCACATCATTCATTTGCTCTGCACCATCGTCGAGCGGCAACTTGCGTATGATTCGGTAGGGCGACAACTATCGGGAACGTCGTCATTGGTTGATGCAGTTGATTTATCGATGTCACTAAATGGCCAAGCAAAACATGGGTATACCAAACAAAAGAGCGGTGTTTTTGGATAAGGATGGTACGTTAATCCGAGACGTTCCCTACAACGCCGACCCTAACAAAATCGAGTTGTTGACGGGTGTGGCTGACGGACTCCGGTTACTAAGCCTGCAGGGTTTTTCTTTCTTCGTTATAACCAATCAAGCAGGCGTGGCCAAGGGTTATTTCAGGGAAGAGGCACTTCGTGATGTGGAGCATAAATTACAGCAATTGCTTGGTCAAAACGGCATAGCATTAACGGGCTTTTATTATTGTCCGCATCACCCCGATGGCACGGTGCAAGCATACACCAAGCGATGCCATTGTCGTAAACCTCTTCCTGGCTTATTGATAGAAGCTGCGTTAACCCATGGGATAAGCCTTCGGGATTCTTGGATGGTGGGCGATATACTCGATGATGTAGAAGCCGGCAACCGAGCGGGGTGCAAAACCGTGTTGGTCGACGAACTTCGGCGTGAGAGGCAGAAGGAGCACAACGGGTACCGGAACCCCTCCTTTATCGCCGACAGTTTTAGTGAAGCAGCAAGTTTAATCATAAGCAGGAAGTTTAATCATAAATAATACCGGATATGGAAAAATATAATTGGCAATTTACGGCACAATTCGAGCAAAAGAAAATCCTGGTTATTGGCGATCTCATCCTGGATGAATACATCGAAGGAGATAGCACGCGACTGTCTCCCGAAGCCCCTGTCCCCGTTGTGGACGTGCAATCGGACAACTGGGTGCTGGGAGGGGCAGCTAATGTGGCAGCAAACGTGAGGGCGCTGGGAGCACAAGTGATTTTTTGTTCGGTTATCGGCGCCGATGCCGAGGCCGATCGGGCGTGTGCGATGGCCGTTGAAGCGGGTTATTCGTCCGATGGCCTGATTCAGGAAAAAGAAAGGAAAACCCTGGTGAAAACCCGGGTTTTAGCCGATGGCCATCCGCTGGCAAGGATCGACCGGGGAGACGATACGCCGATTTCCGTAATATCTCAGCAACGGCTGATTCAACAGGTGCAGCGCCATTTTGGCGCATGCGACGGCATAATCGTGGCCGATTATCACAAAGGAGTGATCACGCCGGCTATTATAGATTGCCTCTGCAACTTAATCCGGAAACAACCGAAATTCGTCGCAATCGATTCAAAGCGGTTAACGCTTTTCCGGGAGATGGAGCCTACCTTGGTAAAACCCAATTATCCGGAAGCCTTGCAACTTTTGGGTTACGAGCGGGGCGCAAAGGACAGAAGGGCTCTGCTCGAAAGGTGTGGCGCGGAATTATATCATAAGACCCGCGCACATTGGTCGGTACTGACGCTGGATAAGGAAGGCTCGCTTTGGTTTGAAAAAGGCAAGCTGGCTTTTCATATCGGAGCAATTCCCGTAGTTTCCCCGCATGTATGCGGCGCGGGGGATACGTTTATCAGCGCCTGCACACTGGGATTGCTCGCTGGGGCCGATGCGAAACGTGCAGCCGCGATGGCTACTGCCGCGGCTACCGTGGCAATCGAAAAGGAAACGGTGTCCTTATGTACGCGCCTGGAACTTTTGGCCAAATTGGATAACGAACAGAAACTGGTGACATCGTTAAAACACCTTCGGGAAATCCGTGGGTACTACAAAAGTATGGGACGTCGCATCGTTTTCACCAATGGATGTTTCGATATCCTGCATAGTGGTCACGTCAACTACCTGAGGCAGGCAAAAAGACTCGGTGATGTCCTCATTGTCGGCGTGAACGACGATGAAAGCATCCGAAGGCTGAAAGGGTCAGAAAGACCCATTAATGGTATATCGGATCGACTCTCCGTCTTAGCGGGTTTGGGATGCGTGGATCATTTGGTCGTCTTTGGATGCGTACAGGACGATACGCCAACAACGCTCATCAATGTGTTGGAACCGGATGTTTTTGTGAAAGGCGGGGATTACCAACTATCCGAACTGCCAGAAGCAAAACTCGTGGAATCGCTGGGTGGCAGGGTCGAGTTGATCCCGCTTACCGCTAATCGGTCTACCACTCAATTGATTCGGCGCATTTATGAACACACACACGATAAAAGTGCGATTGTATAACGATTATGGACAATTGGAATCACTGCGCGAATCTGTTGGTTATCCGTCCGGATAACATTGGTGATGTGTTAATGAGCAGTCCGGCTATTCGTGCATTAAAACGAAGTTTTGGCTGCAAAATTACGCTGCTTACATCCGAAGCGGGCGCATTAGCTTCCGCACTGCTGCCTGAGGTCGATGAGACGCTGGTGGCTAACCTTCCATGGGCGAAGCATGCATCATCGATTTCCCCCGCCTATTTGGATAACCTAATTTCGCAACTTAATATCGCAGCCTTTGATGGTTGCGTGATATTTACTGTATACAGTCAAAACCCGCTACCCACGGCCATGTTGGCTTGGCAGGCCGGTATTCCGCGCCGGTTGGCCTATTGCCGCGAGAACCCGTATGGATTGCTTACACATTGGGTGCCGGACGCCGAGCCTTACTCACACATCCGGCACCAGGTTGTGCGGGATTTGGATTTGGTGGAGCAAGTAGGCGCCTATTCAAGCGATGATCGAATAACCCTTACAATTCCAGATAGCTCCGATATACAAGCGATGGAAAAATTAAGTCGAATGGGTATAGATGTGGAGCGCCCGTTTGTGATTTTTCATGCAGGTGTAAGCGAACCCAAACGTGCTTTTCCGATCGAACGTTGGATCGAGCTGACGCAGCGTTTCCTGGCTATTCATCCGACACAGCAGGTACTGTTCACGGGTAACGACAAGGATCAGAATTTGACTGGCGAGCTTTGTGCCGCTTGTGGTGCGGGAACCTTTCCAGTCGGCGGTCTATTGAATATCACCGAATTCGCTGCCGTTATCCGGCATGCGGCTTTGGTGGTGTCCGTTAATACGGCTACCATCCACTTGGCTGCGGCCTTGGGAAGGCCGCTGGTCGTGTTGTATGCCCTTACCAATCCACAGCATACGCCTTGGCGTTGTCCATACTCGCTCTTTCCCTATAGTGTGCCCGAAGAGCGTCTCCAAAGCCGTAATGAGGTGATACGCCATGTAGATCGCTTGTTATACTCCGAAAAGGTAAGCTTGCCTGCAATCGATAATATTCTAGACGCCATTAACGGATTGCTCGATAGGCAGTGGGAGAGCCAGCTTGTTTAAGAGTGCCTCTTCCACAACCGTCAAATCGGGGGTTTGAATCCAGTCAACGGTAACCAGCGTAGCTCTATTAAGCGGACGCCAGCGATTGGGTTCGCCATCCATGCTGATGACAACGCCCGGTGTTCCCAAAGCCGACGCCAAGTGTGAGGTTCCCGTGCAGTTGGAAAGAATGGCTTTGGCCTGCTTAATAAGCACAGCCATTGCTCCCAGCGAGGTTTTCCCCGCTACGACAATCGGTGTGGCGCGCATGAATTGCACCACCTGGTCTACAATAGGTATCTCATCCGTTGTCCCGGTAAGGACCACGTCATAGCCTAATTTGGCACACCGATCTGCCATGTTTGCAAAGGCTAAAGGAGGCCATTGACGCCACGCCGCCCGGCTTCCGGGGTGAACACAAACGTATCCGCCCGGTTGTATCGGCAGGCGGAGCGCTTCAAGATCGGCGTAGTCTTCGTTGGTAAGCGGAAATTCCATCGTTACTCCCTGGTGCGGAGCTCCCAAGTGCTGCATCAGCAGCAAGTGGCGGCAAACCTCGTGCACATGGGAAGGATAAGGGATGAATAGATCACCGGGTGGACGATAACTGGTTTCATTATAAAATCCAGCCGTATGCCTGGCCCCAAATAGCTCGACTAAGGGATTGACTAAGGTGCCGTCACCTTGCATTTGCACGGCTAAATCAAATTTCTCCGACTGTATGCGTGCTAGGAACGGAGGTAAATCCCCTACTGTGTAGGGCTGTTCGGGAAGTCCGGGGTATCCTGGAAAACGTTCGAATGCATCGAAATACATGGGGAAACGACGTGTGAGTTGTTCTGCCCAAGGCAGTCCGATGAGCGTGACGCTTGCCTCCGGCCAACGGTGACGCAACGCGCGTACAGCCGGAATTGCACACAACAGATCTCCGAGTTGAAGGGCCCGAAAAAGGACTATTTTCCGTATATTGGTAAGCTCCATGTGGTAACGGTTAAAGTAACAGGACCCGGTACTTAATAGCGCCATACCATTGCCAGTAAATCGAAGCAAAGGGAATGAACGCCGAAGTAACGATCATTTCCGCAACGTGACTCATTGATTTACGGGTTATGCGTAAGCGTTTCCATGAAAAAATAGCAATGGAAAGTATCCATCCGGCGAATGCTAACTGTGCCAACAGCGATGCGTTGAACACCACGGCTATGCATACGGTCATAAACAGCAATATTGCGATGTAGTAATGCCAGACAGGGTGCTTCTGGATTTTATTTCGAAACAGTTCTGGGTATTTTTTATAAAGCAACGCGTTGTATTGTCCTTTCTTTTGCTCGCGGAGGCTTATTCCCCAAGGAGCTGACCGCACCGGATGCTGTACGCAAGCCTGCTCGATACGTATAACCGGGATTCCGTTCATAATCATTTTAAATTGGAGTTCGCTATCTTCACGCCATGCCATGCCGAACGCCTCATCAAATCCACCAACGAGCTGCAAGGCCTCTTTTGAACAGCAGCAATTGGCGGTAACGAACTCTGCGGTTTCCAGCTGTGCGGTGTTCCATTCAAAATCCGTTGGCTGCGATGGCAGCGGCACATGCACACAGCCGGTCATTGCAACGTAGGGCTCGCGGCGATACTGATGGACGAATGCCTTTAACCAACCAGAGTCTGGTAGGCAGTCATCGTCCGTAAAAGCAATAAGTGGTGCGTTAGCGACCATCCATCCAGTATTGCGGGCTGCAGCCGGTCCGCGTTTGGTTGGCGTAGATAGATAACGGAAATTTAACGTCAGCTGCGTGGCATGCCAACGCGCAATAGCTTCAGCGGTCTGTATATCCGGTCCGTCGCTTACAACGATGACTTCGAAAGCTGCCTTATCCAATGTCTGGCATGCGAGTGCATTCAGGCAATTAATCAAAAGCTGAGGCCGTTTGTATGTGGGAATGACCACGGATATCTTTGTCTCCATCGTTTTTTAAAATTAAAAAGGATCCGATAACCAATACATCAAAAGGCGAGGTCCAGAAGCATTCGAGTGCATCCCTCGGGCTGCAAACGATTGGTCGGCCCACCGTGTTGAACGATGTGTTGATCAACACAGGAATGCCGGTTATCCGTTCGAATGCCTTAAGCAGATCATAGTACAGAGGATTTTGTTTTCGGTTCACTGTCTGTATACGTGCCGTCCCGTCCACGTGCTTGACCGCCGGTATGACATCCACTTTATCGGAAGCCACCTGATTAACAAAAAGCATAAAGGGGGAGGGTTGGGCATCCGTAAACCAAAGGGATGCATCTTCTTCGGTTACCACAGGCGCCACAGGGCGGAAATCTTCACGATCTTTGACCTCATTGAGCCACGCCTGCATTTCAGGGAGGATAGGCGAAGCCAGGATGGACCGACTGCCAAGTGCCCGAGGGCCGTATTCCATGGCGCCCTGGAACCACCCGATAATGCGGTTGGCAGCAAGCAATTCGGCAGTTTCCTCGGCGACGTTCTCCATGCGTACATAGGGGACCTTTGCTTTTTTCAGGAAATCGCCAATTGCGTCATCGTTATACGAAGGCCCCCAATAAGCGTGATTCATCACGAATACTTTTTCACGTTCACCGCGTAACTTGGCGTCTGCCCACAATGCTGCACCCAACGCCGTGCCGGAATCGCCTGCCGCGGGTTGCACCCAAACCTGCTCAAAAGGTCCGTCGTCACGGATTCGAGCGTTAAGCACACAATTGAGCGCCACGCCACCGGCTAAGGTCAGGCAACGTTGTTTCGTTTCGCTGTGCAGCCATAACGTCAATTCCAGCACCGTCTCTTCCAAGACGTACTGGAGAGAGCGGGCGATATCGAAATGATGGTGGGTAAAGGGCTCGTCACGCAGCCGTGCTGGCCCGAAACGTGCTTCGAGCTGCGTTTGCTGGATACGGTATTGACCTTGTTCTCCCAGCCATACCATATCCCGGAAATCTTTTACGTAGGCAGGCTTTCCATAAGAAGCCAGCGCCATAACTTTATATTCGTCAGATGAATGAAGGAATCCCAGATATGTGGTCACTTCCTCATACAGCAGGCCCAGAGAGTGCGGCAGGTCTACCTGTCCGAGCCGCGTTAGGTTCTGCTGCTCGCCTATGTGATAAGAAGTGGTGGCCCTTTCGCCTCGCCCATCGAGTACCATCACCGCGGCTTCCGTATATGGAGAAGGAAGGTAAGCGCTGGCAGCATGGGAAAGATGATGCTCAATGAAATGCCATTCCCAATCCGCCGGCTTGGCATCTTTAAACCGCTTTTGCAGATGATGCGGATAACCGTCTGCTAGTTGAGCCGGCGCATTGATAATCGACGATAAAAACAGATTTTCCCAAGGTTGCGGATCGGCCGGGTCCCAGTCTTTCAGGTGAAAAGGAATGGAAAGATGCAGATCCGTCGCTTTTTTTTCATCGATCAGGAGATACGGGTCAAATGAATACACCACCTGGTCCACATCTCTTAAGTGGATGTCGGCAGCTTGTAGGCAATAGCTAATTGCATGAAAGGGCAATTCATAAGTGGAAAACGGGATCGGCCGTTTTCCATGTTTTATGCGTGTAAATCGCTCATCCTCAACAGCAGCGAGCAAGTGCCCATCTTTAACGATGCATGCGGCTGAATCATGAAAAACGGCGTTGATACCTAATGTATACATATTGTTCTGGATTAAGTAGTTAAGGGTTTTTGATCACCAGGAAAGTTACGGCAGAAATAAAGATAAACTGAATGGCGCCATCCAATAGATAGACCGGGCTAATTACATCCTTGATGACATAGATAAGATCCACGAAGAGGAAACTGAGCGCCACCGAATAACCTAATACCAACGGCAGTTTTTGTTTACGCAAACTGGCAACTATAAAGGTGATTCCAATGGATACCGATAGCAAACCGACCATTTCAACTAACCACGTGTCTTGTTTAGGACCTGTGGCGGCGATGAAACTGTCCATGCCTAGTAATGGCCATACGCCTGTGATCACAAAATAAGCACCTTGGAAAAGGAAGACGTTGGTTAGCGCTCTATTGTTTCCTGATTCAACCATTGGCATAGCATTTTACCGGTCCTGTTGATCATGCCCGAGGGTCTTTACGATTTTATTGTAGGTGCCCAACAGCAAAAACGGCGCTGCCCACTGCCCGACAAATAGTGCCGTGTGTTTGTGACCCGAAATTTTTAAGGCCAGCGAGACAGCCATTGCGCCTAACGCCGCGCAAAGAAAAAGTTTCGATGGTAATTTAGCGGTTTGTTCTTCAATTGCCTTAGTGGTCTGACCCTCCTGATGCTGCAGATTTTCTTGTAAAGCCATAATCTTACTCCTTTCTTTTGTTTTTCCAAAACGGATGCATAGAAGATGCCAGTAGATCAATTGCTGGTGTTTACGCCCGAGAGGACACTTTTTCTCGCAAAATGCTCGTCGATCGAGCAGCGGCTTTCCCTTTTATAAAACAATGTTTTTTCAAATATGGACAGTGTATGTGGTATTTAGTACAGTTGGCACAATCCGTTCGCTCAATGATACAGAGGGTAGGCTTTTTGCTTAGTTGTAACCGCTTATGGAGATAGAAAAGCTTTATACCCGTTTTGCGGAATGGATAGTTCATCAGGCGCCCCGCGTGCTGATGGGTATCCTTATTTTGTTATTCGGGATGTGGTTAATCAGGCAATTAACCCGCTGGATCAAACGGAAAGTCGATCGGAAAAATTGGGACCCAACTTTAGAAGTCTTTCTTTCCAACCTGATTGTGTTAGCGCTGCGCATCCTCCTCGTTCTACTTGTCATTCAAGTTATGGGACTGCAGATGACTTTGTTTGCCGCTTTGGTTGGAGCGTTCGGCGTAGCGGCAGGGCTGGCGTTGTCGGGTACGTTGCAGAATTTTGCCAGTGGTGTACTGATCCTTATGCTCAAGCCGTTCCGCGTGGGAGATCAGATATTCTCGCAGGGGCAGGAAGGAAGAGTGCAATCCATCCAATTATTTTTCACAGTGATCCTCACACAGGACTACCGAACGGTTATTGTACCGAATAGCAAGCTTTCCAATGAGGTAATTGTCAATATGAGCCAAGCGGGCAAACGGAGACTCGATTTGGAGTTAAAAGTAAAGTATGACGTCGATTTTGAGCATGCAAAACACGTAATAACAGAAACACTGCGCGACGCTAATGATTTGTTTGTGAACGCCGACCACGTGATCGGCATCGGTGTGCTTGAGCCGGACGGCTACCGAATTTCAATTTCTGTGTGGGTGGAAGAAGAAAGTTATCCAGACGCTCGGTTAACCGTACAGGAAAAATTGCTAAAGGCTGTCAAGACACTGAATTGAGTTTTTTTAAAAACTAAAATCAAAAACGCAGACCATTTGTCTAACGTATAGAAAGTACTCAGTAGTAGTCAAGACTTAAAAAAGGAGTGAATTATGATACCCAATACGAAAAAGCCGCCGATGATTCCGCTTGATGTGGAAGATTCCGACGAAACGAGAGAGCCCACCGGAGAAGACCTGCGCTTCAATGAGGAAGAAAATAGCTTCGAGCTGGATCCGGAAACGGCCGATAGCGAATACCAGCATCCTGACCCATATAATACCGCTGCCCCGCAAGGTGAAGATGATAACTCTACATATGATGAGGAAAATCCCTATACTGCCGATGAATACCGGGACAAACGATCGGCCTTAGAGGGAGAACTTGCCGAGTTGGACGATGAAGTCGTGGATGATGAGCTGGCTGAATTGGATGAGACGGATCGGCAACTTGCGCAGACACCGGAGGACGAGCGCGGGGATTTGGATGAAGAGGGATATCCAGTTAGAGATGATGCAGGGGGGGCGAATAACCCAATTGTGGACGGTCCCGAAGAGGATGAAGAGGAAAACGAAGGGGAAGTGCCCCCGTTTGACGACCCGAGACGTGACGATGACGAACCCATCGGCGATGATCCCAACCGACCCATTGAACCGCTTGATGTCCCCCCCGTAGACGAACGCGATCCACTGGGCGACAAGCAAATTCAATCGGACGACCCGACCGAGACTACCGGATAATCGCAAAAGCTTATCGCTGAAAGGATAGAGATAGTCATCATGAAAAACGATCAGAAGGAAAAGCTGTCGCCGCCCGATATTCCCGCTCAACACACGGGCAAACAGCTCGATTTGGAAGCAAAGGTGGTGCTGCCCGATGCGGAAAGCGCCCATGCTTTCTTTACGTTGGCGAAACACCGCTTGTTAGATGTGAATCGCTGGTTTGAACTGGCGGAAATCCCGCTTTCTACGTTTGTGCTGACCGATCCGTACGGCGGTGAAGCGGTCAAATCCCGACCAGCGGAGCGTGACAAAATACGGATCGACATACCCGGCCCGGGTCCATCTACGGGCGACGGGTACGACTGGGTGGTTGTGGAGAACATAACGGAAATAAACGACACTTTGTGTTCCCTTACACTCCGTCCTACCGACAATCCCTTAAAATTAAGTGAAGAAACCGCACATTTTTTCGATGAGCAAGCTACGTCTACCTTAATCGTTGAACGTAAGGGGCTGGAAGTTATGGCGCGATATCACGGCAGGAACGAGGTGGCCAATACGGATACGGATTCTATGGTCGACAATACGAGAAACGCCGCTGTCGGTTTGGGGGCAAAGCTGGGGCTTTCATACCCACAATGGAAGAGCTTGATCGAGGGGCTGGTAAAACGGAATTGAGCTTTCGTAACTAATTTAGGAACTTATCAAATTGAAATATCATGAAAACGCTACAATTTTTTTCAGTACTGATTCTGTTCGCGATAGGAGTCGCGGCGTGCAATAACACCAACCGGCGAACGGCCGATGATAGTGTGGAACAGGCACAGGATGTGAATGATACCACTGCTATGGTCAATGAAAAGGATGCGGATTTTGCCGTAAAGGCCGCAGACGCGGGCTTGGCGGAAGTTGAATTAGGTAAGCTCGCCCAAGAAAAAGCGACCGATCAGCGGATTAAGGATTTTGCCCAAATGATGGTGAATGATCATCAGAAGGCTAATGATGAGTTAATGGCAATTGCCACCCGGCATAACATCACGCTGCCACCGGTGGCTAGTGAGGATCACGTAGAAAAACAGCGCAAACTCCGGGAAAAGTCCGGTGCCGAATTTGACAAGGACTATATGGATCTGATGGTCAAAGACCACGACAAAGTGATATCTTTGTTTGAAGACGCGGCATCCGATGTGCAGAATTCTGATTTAAAGGCGTTTGCTTCCAAGACGCTTCCGGCGTTGAAAAAGCACCACGAAGCGGCCAAAGCCATCCGGGATTCGATTAGTCCGATGGACACAACGACCGTACAACGGGTATTGCCGTAACGATATAGGCATTATCATCGATGCTAACTTAAAGCCCGCAGACCGAGTTTGCGGGCTTTGCCTTTTTAGGTGGTTTTCACTTCAAGCGTATTCCAGGTAAGGGTACGGCTGAATGACGAGGTTACCTGCATGAGCGCTTGTTCAGGCAACGACGGTCTCTCCTCAGTTTTTACGTGCGCTTTAAACAGCTGCGCGTATTGTTTGCCGATCTTTGGCCAGCGTAAAGACAATCCATGGCGGTAAGCATTCCGCTTAAGGCTTTTTAACTCGGATGGATTGTTTAACAGTTCATTGATAATGGTCGAAAGTTGTCGATCATTGTTAAAATCGAATAATTTACCACGGTCGCCTTTAAGTAATTCTGCGGCATGCCAATAGGGAGTGGAGACCACAGCAGCGCCGGCTCCGATGGCATAGGAAAGGGTCCCGCTTGTAATCTGGGCCTCATTGGGATAGGGGGTAATGTATATATCACATGCAGACAAGTACGCGTGAAGTTTCTTCTCGTGCACGAACTCAGAGATGAAAATTAAGTGATCTTCAACGCCCAGTTTTTTGGCTAACTCCATCAGGCTATTGCGGTAATCTTCACCAAAATTCCGCAAGATGCCGGGATGCGTTTTTCCAAGAATCACATATCGGACATCGGGATGTTGCCGACATATCGCCGGTAGCGAACGGATGGTAGTCTCCAAGCCTTTACTGGGTCCGAGCAATCCGAAAGTCAACAGGATTTTTCCGGTAGGCAACCCAAGGTGTGATTTGATGACCGTTAGGTCTGGTTTATCGAAATCGGGTACACCATGTGGAATGGCCTTAATTTTGTTGGACGATAGTTTATAAACGGATCGTAGCAATTGAACAGCCTTTTTGGTCATTACCACAACTGCGGCTGCGCGGGCGGAAAGCCGTTTGACAATAGAAAGCTGAATCGGATCGGGTTGCGCGAGTACCGTATGGAATATTACGGTATACGGAACCTTCAATAAGCGGGTCAACGCGAGCAGGTAAACGCCGCTACGACCACCGTATATCCCAAATTCGTGTTGGATGCAGCACATATCCACGCCGTTGCCATTGATAAAAGCTGCGGCTGCTTGGTAATCCGACAGTCGCTCCTGGCTAATCACAAATTTAACGTTGTCATCATATGCATATTGGCGTTTATCGTCCGAATCATTCAGCGCCACCATAAAGCTGCCATGCTCGGAGAAAGGAATGTGTTGATCCACTGCCTGGACTAAGTTTTCGTTAAACGTGGCCAAACCGCATTCCCGGGGCTGGCAGGTAGAAATATAAGCTATCCTCATCAGTTAAAAATTACAGTATAAAGTTTTTACAAGCATTTTGCCACAAGCGGCTGTTGCACTGCAAGGTTTGGATATGTGGTTGACGATTTTCTCTCATACATCCGAACCGCTGTATTGGTACTAACAGTGGATCGCTGCGATTTGTTTTGGGGATCCGGAACGACTAAAAAAAATGATAAATAAATGATAGGTTTGGGTGATATTTAGTCGGCTGATCTCACATAAGTAGTAAAGGATAACTCATGAACAAAACGATACAGGCGGTTTACCAACAAGCCTTTCCCGCCGTGGCTCGATACGTGTCCAGATGTGGCGGGACATTTGAGGAGGCAAAAGATGTATTCCACGAGGCGTTGTTGGTTTTTTTTGAGAAAAAATATGAAGACAGGCTTTTCTTGCAACGGAGTGAGGAAGCTTACATCTTTGGTATTGCCCGGCACCTTTGGGCCAAACGTCACAGTGAAAATCAACGGTATGCTTCACTGGATCAACTGATGGAGGGGTTCGAGAGTGAAAATGTGGAGTGGGAGAGGGGGGATGACGCTTCCAGCAATGAGGCATTGTCAAACAAACGCATTCTTCGGCTATTGCAGGCTGCCGGTCGGAAATGTATGCGAGTGCTCACCGCCTTTTACTACGAAAAGCTGGATATGCAGGAACTGGCACACCGGTTCGGCTTTTCCGGTACGCGATCAGCTACGGTACAGAAGTTTAAATGCCTGCAAAAGGTAAAACAGGTTGTTAAAGAGAAATCATTGGAATATGAAGACTTCGTTGGATGAGATGCAACTTATGGAAGATTGTTTGTTGGAGCGGGCATCTGACGAACACCGTCTGCTTTTTGAGGCGAACCTGCTAGTGAACCCAGCACTTCGGGAGGACGCCCATTGGCAGCGGAAAACCTATGGCATCATCCGTGAATACGGCCGCCAGCAGTTGCGAGCGGAATTAGAGCGGGTACATCACGTACTATTCACAGCCCCGAGGCATCAGGCATTTCGCGATAGAGTATTGGGGTTCTTCCGTAGGTAATCACTGAATTCAATCTTGTAAAGTAAGCAATTGACACGCCCCGCATGGGGCGTGCAGGGATACCCATGTTGGAGTTTGATAACAATTAATAACAATTAACAAATGTATGAATATGAACACTGAATTTCGTGAATACGCAGTAAAGCATCACCGTATCAACGGTATGTATGTAGATCAGTATGTTTCTCGCCTGCCCGCCTACGTATGGCCCATGTCCATGACACCTTACATCACCGAAGAAAGGCAGCTCAATGTGGCGCAGATGGACGTGTTTTCACGTCTTATGGTAGACCGCATCATCTTTCTTGGCGAGCCGGTTGATGACCGTGTAGCGAACATCATCCAGGCCCAGCTGCTGTTCCTGCAGTCGGCCGACCCGAAGAAAGACATCCAGCTATATGTCAACTCACCGGGCGGTTCGGTCTATGCCGGACTGGGCATTTACGACACGATGCAGTATATTGGCCCTGATGTGGCGACCATTTGCACGGGTATTGCCTTATCAATGGCCGCGGTATTGTTGTGCGCGGGTGCCAAGGGAAAACGTGCGGCATTGCCCCATGCGCGTGTAATGATCCACCAGACTTCCGGTGGCATGCAGGGTACAGCCGCAGATATGGATATCAGTATCCGGCAAACTTTAAAGATCCAGCAGGAGCTTTACCGGATCATTGCCGCCCACAGCGGGCAGGACTTTGAACGGGTGGATAAACTGTCGGACCGAGACCACTGGATGACTGCTGACGAGGCCAAGGAGTTCGGCATGGTGGATGAGGTGCTGAAACGCGGCGAAGACGCATAACGGGCTGAGCATTCTTAATCGTTACACCCGTAGATTGCCAAACAATGTTTATTTTTGATGGTGATGCGAAAAGTTTTTAAAAGTCGGAAAGACACGTTGTTTAAAGCGGTGACGTGGGGTACCATACTGACGCTGCTTTTCGTGACGGGTATTGAGTTGCGACATGTTGTTCAATCGGGTCATGAGGTTCAGGTATTCGGCTTAATACTCCTGGCATCGGTAACCGGCCTTATGCTCTGGCTATGGTTTGACACCCGTTATGCCATAGACGAAGTTTTTGTTCATTTCCGTTCGGGGCCTTTGCGTGGAAAAATTCGCGTCACGGCCATAAGTGAAGTCGTCATAGGAGAAACCATGTGGTCCGGATTCAAACCTGCCCTGGCACGCAAAGGGGTCATTGTGAAATATAACCGCTATGACGAAATCTACTTTTCTCCTGACTCCAACGATGCGTTTGTCGCTGCATTGCGGAATGTGAACCCCGATATCCGGATCGTAGTTAAGGGAAAAATCAAGTCTATAATTTAAGCCGGAATATCCGTTTTTCCTTTTGATGTCGCAGATTTTTCTGAATTGTCAGGTAAGAAGTACGCTGGTGTAGCATTTTGCCGGCCAAGTTCGTCTATTTCTGAAAACAACACCAATGATGAATCGACGGATCAACTTTGGAGCCCTATTGTGGGTAATTGCCATATCAGGCTTCGCTTCCTGCGATAAAGCGGCCTCCGAAAAACTGGGGCCAGGCAAGGATTTGATACTTACTGCTGCAGAACAACAAAAGGCAGACAGTGACAATCGGTTTGCCTTTGAACTTTTCCGAACAGCAACGACAGACCTGAAGGCCAACGAAAACGCGCTGCTATCGCCGCTAAGTGTTGGCATGGCTCTGGCAATGACCAATAATGGAGCTGCTGGGGAAACCCGCAAAGCGATTGAAAGCACCTTGAAATTTGATGGCCTGGATACGGAGACTATCAATGCTTATTATCAAAAGCTAATGACCGACCTGCCCGCCCTTGATCCCAGAACCACGCTAGAGATTGCTAACTCCATTTGGTACCGACAGGGCTTTCACGTATTGCCGGATTTTCTCAATGCAAACCATACGTTTTATAAAGCAGACGTATCGGCACTGGATTTTGCTGATTCCGGTGCGCCAGACGTGATAAATAACTGGGTCAGCGAAAAAACCAAAAAGAAAATACCAACCATTATTGATGGTAGTATTCCTGACGATATGGTCATGTACCTCATCAACGCCGTATATTTTAACGGTGCCTGGGAGCAGCGTTTTGACAAGGCGGATACCAAAAAAGGTGTCTTCCAGTTGCCGGATGGCAGCACGCTGCAAACGGACTTTATGCATCTAAAACACACATTTAAGGTAGCGGCCACGAATGATTTGGAAGCCATTGAGCTTCCTTACGGCAACAAAAAATATAGCATGGTGGTGTTAAAACCGAGAGAAACCGTCTCGACCGCCCAACTGGCTGAGAAATTGGCCGATATGGATACTTGGGCATCGGTTATACGGGCGTTGAACACCACGGAAACCCAATTGGCACTGCCAAAATTTACATTTAGCTACGAGAATAAACTGAATGATGAGCTCGCAGTGATGGGCATGGAGGTCGCCTTCAGCAATTCCGCTGATTTTTCTGGGATCAATGGAATAGGTGAACTTAAAATCGATGAGGTTAAACATAAGTCATTCATCGAAGTGAACGAAGAAGGTACGGAAGCTGCGGCCGTCACTTCGGTGGGGATTATTCTCACGTCATTACCTCAGACCTATGCGTTCACCGTAGATCGCCCATTTCTCTTTGCGATCCGTGAAATGAATACCGGGCTGATTCTGTTTATCGGACAGGTAAATGATCCATCGGTAGCACAAACGCAGTCTTAAGCGGCAGACGAAACAAAAATACAGATCGGCGAGTGCTACTTTTTCTTACTTTTGATGTATCGTCGCAACTGTTTTACCGCCAATGGCTGATACAAACGCGCCTGTTACGTTGGATTTTTATGCGGTATTTACCTTGTTGGGTATCGTACAGGCGCTCTTTCTGTCGTTGTTTTTCCTCGGGGCTGGCAGTCGAGAAAAGCCTTTTAACGTATTTCAAGGGTGGATGCTAATCTGCATGGCACTCAGTCTGGTGGAAATTTTCCTGCTGTATACCGGTTATATTGTCCGCGTGCTCTACTTGGTTGATTTTTCGGAAACCCTCAGCTTGCTGATCGCGCCGCTGTTTTTTTTGTCGGTCAAGTCGCTGTTAAAGGGGAAGATAGGAAAGAACGAGGTCGCCGCACACCTTGCTATTCCGGTTTTGTATTTGTTGTCTTCCTTACCCTACCTCCTTTCTTCCGAAGACGTTAAGTTCAATGCATGGATCGTATCGTATCAGCTAAACATTCCACTCCGTGAAATCGACCTGCCGTGGTGGTGGTCCATGCCCTTTTTCCGCCTTACGCTCTTCCATACAAATATCCTGGTTGCTTTTTTCTGCCTATACTTCTTGATGGCCGCCGGATTGCTGGCGGAGGCGTTCAAGAATAGGAACGAGCGACTGCTGGCTCCGAAAACGCAAGCCCTTAAAACAGCGCGGGCATCAGCTATCCAGTTTCTTGCTTTGTTGTTGATTGTTATCATTGTGAAACTACTGAACCCAAACGACACGGGCGACCAGATCATTGCAACCTGCATTTCCATGAGCGTTTATATTACCAGCTTTATCGTCGTCAAAAATTCCGGCTTTTTCAGGCAGGTTCCGCTTACCGAGGAGGGGAAATACAAAAGGTCGAATTTGTCTGCTGACGATAAGACACGGATAGCCGACCTGCTGTCCCGGATAGTGGAGGAGAGGAAGCTCTTCGCCTCAGCTGACATCAGCTTGGCTAAACTCGCTGCGGAAATCCGGACGACACCCCACGTCGTTTCGCAGGTCATCAATGAGCAATTCGGCAAGGGTTTTTTCGAATGGATCGGCGAGTACCGCATCGAGGAGTCCAAAGTGCTGTTGAAGCAATATCCCAACTATAAGATCGAAGAAATCGCCGACCGGGTAGGGTACAGTTCCAAGTCGTCATTCAATACCGCCTTCAAAAAAATTACCGGCATGACGCCCTCACAATACCGGCAGTGCTAAAAGGCGTTCGATTTTATAAATTCGTACGTCCTGCCGATAAAATCGTTCTTTTCCAGTCAATCGAAACGTTTTTTTTGGCTGAAAATTCAAAGAAAATGAAAACTGCGATTACACGGCGACATGACCTCGACTGGTTGAGGTTTCTGGCCATTTTGATTTTGTTGTTTTTCCATACGGGTATGTGGTTCAATACCTTTGGATGGCATGTGAAAAATACGGAACTAAGTTCCGCATTTGACTACTGGATGATATGGTTGCATTGCTGGCGCATGCCGTTGCTGCTGTTTATCTCGGGAGCTGGTACGTATCTTGCGCTCGGGAAACGGTCGCCGCGCCAATTCGCCGGCGAGCGTGTCAGGAGGTTGTTTATCCCCCTGGCATTCGGGATGTTTGTAATTGTTCCCCCGCAGATCTATTTTGAACACATCGGCCGGTACGGTAATTACTGGGATTTTTATCAGACGGTATTCGAATTCATCCCCTATCCGCAGGGCAGTTTCAGCTGGCACCACCTGTGGTTCATCGCTTACCTGCTGGTGTATAGCTTGGTTGCGCTGCCGCTGCTTGTGTTTCTGAAATCGTCGCGATCAACCAGCTTCAAAGCAATGCTCTACCGCGTGCTGGGTAGGCCGTGGGGATTGGTTTTCGTGCCTGCGCTGTTTATTTTACTGACGCAGGTATTGCTCCGGCCTTATTTTCCGGAAGAAACACATGGACTGATTGACGATTGGGCATTTCTTGCGTTATATGGCTGTTTTTTCTTTTTTGGAATGTTATTGTACGCTACGCCCGAGCTGTGGGAGACCTTAAGGCTGAGTCGTTTTTATGTGTTGGTCGCCGCATTGTCGGTGGTGATTCCCTTTTATGGGGGATTTCTGCACATGCGGGATGTGATCTCGTTGCCGCTGACAACCGGGGCCGCGGAGCTCATGTTTGACGTATCGGCCATTCTCCTGGGTTGGTTTACAGTCATCGCCGTGGTTGGGTACGCGCAACAGTATTTAAATCGGCCTCACCCCTGGCTGGTACACATAAACGAGGGGCTTTATCCTTTTTATATCCTGCATCAGACGGTAATCATCTGGATAGGTTATTACATCTCCCGATTGGATTGGGGGATTTTTGCGAAATTCTGGGCGATCAGTATCCTGACGTTGCTCGCGTGCCTGGGGTTTTATTGGTTATTTATCCGCCCCTTCAACGTCGTTCGTCTGTTGTTTGGGATGAAGTGGAAGAAAAAGGAACGGGCACCGTACCGTTAACGGTGTCAACATTGAGCATCGGACGCATGACGGCACCCTGCCATGAAAGCCCTTACAGGTTGACCGTCAGCTTCAATACCGCCATACGCCCACGTAGGTCGTATCGGCTGTAGCCGAACTGATTTGCCGATACGCTGTATGTTTCATATTTCGTAATGTTAGCCAAATTGGTAATGTTCAGCTCGATGTCGGTATTCCATTTGTTCAGCTTGTATCGGATATTGGCGTCGGCAAAGAGATAACGGATGGCTTCCGACTGTGCCTGACTGGTGTATTGATGGCGGCCGCTGAGACGCAGAAAGGTGTTCCGGAAAGGTGAATACAACAGACTCATCGATTGGTCGTAACGTTGTATACGCCTCTCTGGCACACGCATCGCCGTTCCGGTAGCGATCAGCTGGCTCGCGGTCCAGGAGCCGGTGCCTTCGTAGCTGACGCTGATGCGGTCCCACAGGCGGGCTTCAATGCTTGGTGTAATACTGGCTGTTATATGGTTGTATGGCAGCAATTCGCCATTCAGCAATTGGTTGGCCCGCGAGGTGCTCCACGAACCTTTCAGGGCCGCTGTAGCACCAAGGGCAAAGACGTATTTGCTGATGCCGGCATTCAAACTGAAGGTGCTGATCGTGTTGTCATAAGGCACCAGCACCGTGTTGATAATGTTGTCCGTGACGACATTGGTCGCGATGGTGTTGCTTATGGCATGACTGTAATTGATGCCGGCATTCAGGAACAGCATGCTGATGTTTCGCTGAAAATGGTAGTTCAATCCCATGTTGTGACCATAGCGTTCTTCCAGGGCGGCGTCGTTTGCTTTCAAACTGCGGTAATTGGTGAGGATGGCGCCGCGGTAGATGCTGTTGATGTTGCCCATATGGTTGCTGTACCCATAACTGAGCGATAGATAATCCTCCGGAGTGGTGTTGTATTTGGCTCCGAACGATGGATTGAATAACAGGCGTTCGTTTTGCTCGTCGAGCGCAAACCCGGCGTCTTTGTAGGTAATGCGTTGCCAGGTAAGTGGAAGGGAAAGCAGCACCTCCCAGGGGCCTTCCTTGAGTTCGTACGTGGCGTTCAGCTGGGCGTGGTGCCTTTGCCAGTACAGGTCGTTTTCCGGGCTGCCGGCGTAAGGCAGCTGCTCGCCGTTGGCTTGCGTCAGGTGGAGCTGCGAATGGAGCTGCTGCCATTCGTTAAGCGCGCTTAGGCGGTAGTATTGCGTGATTAAGCCCTGGGGGATGCGGTAGCCCGCAGATAAGGTATTGAACCATGTAGGCGTTTCGGTATACTGGTATAAGGCCTCGAAGGGTTCGCCTTCATTCAATACATCCGCATTGATGCCGGGGGCGACGTGAAGGGTTTGCGGTCGGCTGAAATGATTGAGGTACCAGTTGAAACTCAGGATATGCCGGTTTTGGAGCGCGGGCACATATTCCAGTGTATTGGAAAAATCAAGTACCCGGGTGCGGAGGTGCTGCACCATATCCACGGTGTTGCTGGCCAGCGACGAATTGCCGGTTTCGCCTGAATAGCCGATTTTCAGTGCATTATTGAAGTAATACGTTTCTTGGTTGACCTGGCCATTGAGCGAAATGTCTATCAAGAAAGGGTTTCGGTTCAGCTGTTGGATTTCGCTGTACCCTACGGTGTCATCGGTGAGGTATAAGTCGTTGGTGCTGTAATAATCCAGATGGTTGTTGTCCAGCATCAGCCCGACGTTGGATCTCAGTTGCAAACCATTTTTCAGGTTGACGAGGTTGTTGGCGTTCAACGAGCCGGAGTTGTTGACGTAAAAACGATGGGTTGGAAGCGCCGGATTACCTACGGTTCCCGACGACAGCAGCTCCGATGGACGCGTATTGCCCATTCGGGAAAGTTGACCGGCCTTGTTGAAGGCTGTGAAGTCGGTACCCAGATCGACACCTACGTTGTTGGCTTTGGCGGCATGGAGCATTTTGTTCTTTTTATTAAATAGCATGGTGTTCAATTCGCTGTCATACTGCGCCGGAAATCCACCCCCGGGCCGGGCCTGACCGGTGAGCTCCAGACGGGCTTCATCCTTGATGACGAGGTTCAGGGCGACGTTTTCGGAGCGTGTCTTGCCTTGCAGCACTTTCAACGGCTGGTGATTTTGTATCACCTCCACGCCTTTGACCATCGCATGGGGTATGGTTTTCGTGCCGATGGCATATTTATCGTCCAACAGGTCATCGCCATCCACATAAAAATTGGATATGGCTTTGCCATTGTATTTGATCTGGCCATTTTCTTCAACTTCCACACCCGGCATCCGTTTCAGTACGTCGCCGATGGTACGATCCTCGGCCTTGGTGAACGAAGCAACATCATAGGTCAATGTGTCCTCTTTCAAGCTGATTTTCGGGCGGCTTTTAACCTCCACTTCCGCCAAGTCGATGGCTTGTTCGTCCATAACGATATCGTAGCGTTTCGTTCCGGCGGAAAGCGGTATACGTACGTTTTTATAGCCGAGGTGATTCACCTCAAGGTGCAGGTCTGCGATAGCGATCGTATCGCGCCAGGCCAGCGTAAACGCGCCGGCATCATTGCTGGTTTTGAATGCCACCACACGTTGTTGCGTGTTTTTGAGCGTGACGCTGGCAAGGGATACCGGCGTGCCATCCCTGGTGGCCAGCGTACCGTGTATCTGTCTGGTTTGGGCGAGGAGGGAGGCCGACCAACATACAAGAACGAATAGGGATGCCGCTTTCATCGCTTCGATGTTAGTTGACCAGCTCCAAGGGGTTATTCGGTCGTTTCATCTTGCCTTCTCTCATGGCCATCTCACGCATGGCCTGGAATTGTTCCGGACTGAGCTCCCGGCCGTTTTGGTCTTTCATGACGATTTTCCGCTCGATCTTGGCGCCGGCAGGTGCCTCGATGTTACGCATGGCATAGGCCATGGGGTTTTTGTCAAACGCGGCTTTGGCCTTCGCAAATGCTTTGGCGGTGGTGGTTTGCGCATCTTCGGGTAGGGCAATCTCAACACCTGGCCCCGTTTCCTTATCAAAGCCGGCGTAGCGGAAAATGACTTCCCCCTTGCTGTCTTCGGCTTCAAGGATAAGGCCGGGCAGGCCATGCAGCTTCCAGGGGCCGTAGGGAAATGGCAGCTCCATGGTAAACCATGCGGTATAAAGGCGGCCGCCGAATGCGCCCGTTGCCTGCTGGCACATATATCCGCCGATTTCTTTGGCTGTTTCGCTGATTTGCCAGTCGATTTGCGGATAATCCTGCGGAATGATATACGTGGTTGAGCCGAGGGTATTGGCGACAAATGCCTCGTTTTTTTTCGGAAATAGGTAAAGCGTTTCGCTGGAGATGTGCGGTGCACTTACGAAAAGCCGTGACCGGTTGGTGCCGTTTCTTGCATCCGCATTGCTGCCATCCGCACGCTGCCGGTTTTCTATGTCCTGTTTCATCTTGGCCAGAGTCGCTGCGCGCGTAAAGCTGTTGTACATAGCCGATTGCCTGCCGATGTAGACGATCATTTCCTCCTTGCGGGGATTATCCCGGAAGTTGGTGTCATCTACATGGATCAGTTCGTATTTGATGTGCATCAACGCGCTATCCGCCTGCTGCGCCTGCATGTACGCGATCTGGCAGAAAATACATCCCGCCAGCAACATGATCCTCATTGAAATGTTTTGTGTATCCATGATTTCAAATTTTTTTATGGTAACCGGAAGCAAATGTAACCGGGCGGGGGTGAAGGGAAGGGGTTTTGAGTGTTAAGCAGTGTTAAGCAAGGCGCACTGTGTTAAATACTGTTAACGAATGTTATTTGATGTTATACTTGGCGCGTACGCTACTGAAACCGAAGAACGTTTTCTAGTTTTGTAAGATGATGTCGAAACGGATCCGCTTCATCGTGATTATTGTGGCGTGCGCATTGGCCGGGATTTTCCTATTCCAGGGATATTGGTTGTATAACTCGTACCGGCTTTCCACTCAGCAGTTCGATCGGGAGGTGATGGAGGTGATGAGACACCTTGAACGCAGTCACGCGCTGGCCGATATGGAAGCCATGGGTTTTTTCTCGGACAGTGCAGGCCAGCACGATCGGGAGCGGATGATGAAAACGGTAGATTTTCTACTGTCGGGCCCGCATGTGCCGTCCGGCAGACCCGTGAGCAAACGTTTCACGGATCGAAAATTGATCTCGGAATCGCGGGTAACATTTACCTATCGGGATGATACGGTGGATATCGGTAGAAGGATCCATTTGGACAGTGTGATGAAATTCCGGACGTTTTTCGGGGATTCACTGAAGCTGATCCGAGCGAATAAGGATGGTGAGTTGGTTGCGCTCCATACAGCATACAGGTATACCAACAATGATTTTGCAGAGTTTGCGACGCCGTTGATTCATGAAATTGACTCACTTCTGGAGGCGAGTGGTATCGGTGCTGCCTTTTCCGTCAGATTAAGTAATCTGAACGCGAAAGGTGATGAGTATGTCTCAGATAGTGCGTCTTTCGACAGGCAGCCGGTACGCATCGGCCGGGAGGCTAAAATCGGTCTGCTCAGGCCTTATCGGCTTACATTGGCGATCGGCAACGATATCGTCTATATCTTAAAAAACATGCTCTGGGTGTTGATGGCATCACTCGCGATCGTTGGGATTACCATTTGGGCATTTGTTGCTATGCTGCGTACCATTTTTCAGCAAAAGCGACTGTCAGACATTAAAAATGATTTCATCAACAACATGACGCATGAGTTCAAGACGCCCATTGCTACGGTATCCCTGGCTGTGGAAGCGATGCAGCATTTCGATGTGATGAGCCGGCCCGAACAGGCAAAGGAATACCTGAATATCTGTCAACACGAATTAAAGCGGATATCGGTGATGGTGGAGAAGGTGCTCAAAATGGCGGTATTTGAGCGGATGGATCTGAAATTATCGCTCCAAAAGACTGATTTTGGAAAGTTGGTGCATGATGTAATTGAAAACATGCGCCCGCAGTGGGAGAAAAAGGCGGCGAAGCTTTCTGTACAAGGCCTGGGAAGCCACGCGGAGGCGATGATCGATCGGGATCATATCGCTAACGTAGTGTACAACCTGATTGACAATAGCTTGAAGTATACCGACAAACGCCCGGAAATAGCAGTGTCGTTCGGGACCACGGACGACGGCCGGCTCCGGTTTTCGGTGACTGATAACGGCATAGGCATCCCCACGGTTTACCGGGAACGGATCTTTGAGAATTTTTTTCGCGTGCCTACCGGAAACATTCACAATGCCAAAGGATTTGGACTGGGATTGGGGTATGTAGCAGCAATTGTCAAGAGACATCAGGGTCACATCGATGTGAAAAGCACCGTCGGCGAAGGTACTACGTTCGCCATCACCCTGCCTACAGGTATTCACCTCAAAACAACTATTTAGTTTGAAAATCATGGAGCAAACCGGAAAAATCAAAGTACTGCTGGCAGAGGATGAGCCATTCTTAGGCAAAATCGTAAAAGAAAGTCTGGAGTCGAGGAATTTTCATGTGTTGTGGGTACAAGATGGCTTGAAGGCCTATTCAGGATTCCGGTCGTTCGATCCGTCGATATGCATTGTTGACGTGATGATGCCTACCAAAGATGGGTTTACACTCACCGAAGATATCCGTAAGGTAAACGACCGTGTGCCCATTATTTTCCTTACGGCTAAGTCGCTTACGGAAGATGTCGTGAAAGGGTTCGAACTCGGCGGTAACGACTACCTGAAAAAGCCCTTTAGCATGGAGGAGCTGATTGTCCGGATGAACGCCTTGCTGGATAGGACAACCAAGGTGAAGACCTCTTGTCATGAACAATTCACTATCGGTAGGTACAGGTTCAATAACGCTACACAGGAACTTGTCCTGGGGGAAGACATCATTAGGCTTTCCTTCCGGGAATCGGCGCTGCTGAAAATGTTGATTGAACATAAAAACCAGGTGCTCGACCGTAAGGTTGCGTTGGATTATCTTTGGGGAAGCGACAGTTTTTTTAACGCCAGAAGCATGGATGTTTTCATTACCAAGCTCCGTAAACATCTGAAAAGCGATGATGATATCGGAATTGTGAATATCCGGGGAATTGGATACAAGCTAATAGTGGGAGGTGCAGCAGAAGCATAAAAAAGGGGTACTCATTAGGAATACCCCTTTTTTATCTTGGCGTTGTAAAGATTACTGAGCCAATGAATCCAACGAGTCGATTGCACGGGAACCGATTGAATCGATAGAATCCGTAACTGCATCAACTTCTTGTTCGATTTCGTTTGTCAATGAATCGGCAGTTTGCTCGCTTTGAGAAGTTGTGTTGTTGCAAGCTGCAATCCCTAAAGTAAGAGCTAGACCTAAGAAACCGAATTTAAATACGTTTTTCATTGTAATTTTCTTTTTTGGTTAAAACAAATTTGTTTATTTTATCCATTAATACGCTGGTTTCAGAAAGGTAACCCAAAATTTTAAAAAAAAATTGAAGGAGAATTTCAATACGGAAATTCAACGCTTTGTAAGAAACAAAAGAATGCCGTATCTTGTGATCCATGGCAAACCTGGAATTCAATCAGAATGAAGACCTAAACAAGCAGGCCACCTCCGAATTGAAAAATCGGCTGAAGAGGGTATGTGACGGAGGAGGGCCGGCGGCTGCCGAAAAACAGCATGCCAAGGGCAAGCTATTGGCCCGTGAACGGATCGCTTACCTATTGGACGAGAATAAGCCTTGGCTGGAAGTCGGAGCATTGGCTGCTGAAGACATGTATACCGAATACGGGGGGTGCCCGTCAGCGGGGGTTGTTGCAGGTATCGGCTACATAGCGGGAAGGCAGTGCGTGATAGTGGCCAATGACGCGACGGTAAAGGCCGGTGCCTGGTTTCCGATGACTGTCAAAAAAAATCTTCGTGCCCAGGAAATCGCTATGGAAAACAGACTGCCAATCATTTATCTGGTGGATTCGGCGGGCGTATTTCTGCCCATGCAGGATGAGATTTTTCCCGATAAGGACCACTTCGGCCGGATCTTCCGAAACAACGCCCGCATGAGCAGTGAAGGCATCATACAGATAGCCGCAATTATGGGGGCCTGCGTGGCCGGTGGGGCCTATCTTCCAATTATGAGCGACGAGGCGATGATCGTCGAGGGGACCGGATCTGTGTTCCTGGCTGGTTCATATCTGGTTAAATCAGCGATCGGTGAATCCGTCGACAACGAGACCCTGGGGGGCGCTACCACACATTGTGAAATTTCGGGGGTCACAGATTACAAGCAACCAGACGACAAGACCTGCCTGGATTCCATTCGTAACATCGTGGGAATGCTCGGGAAACCCAAGGATGCAGGTTTTGACCGAATAAAGCCCACTTCACCAAAGCTCGATGAACGGCAGATCTACGGGATTCTGCCGTCGTCGCGTGAAAAACCGTATGACATGAAGGAAATCATACTTCGGTTACTGGATCAGTCGGAATTTGAGGAATACAAGGCGCTGTATGGAAAGAGCATTATTTGCGGATGGGGTCGGGTGGAAGGTTGGGCAGTGGGAATCGTCGCAAATCAACGAAACGTGGTGAAGAATGGAAAAGGGGAGATGCAACTCGGCGGTGTCATTTATTCGGACGCGGCGGATAAAGCGACCCGATTTATCATGAATTGTAATCAGCGGAAAATACCGCTGGTATTCCTACAGGATGTAACCGGTTTTATGGTAGGTAGCCGGGCTGAGCAGGGAGGAATTATCAAGGACGGGGCCAAAATGGTCAACGCAGTGGCCAATTCCGTTGTGCCTAAAATTACGATTGTGATAGGTAACTCCTACGGCGCGGGAAACTACGCGATGTGCGGCAAAGCCTACGATCCGAGATTGATTTTCGCGTGGCCATCTGCCAAGATCGCCGTAATGGGCGGTGCCCAGGCAGCGAAGACGTTGCTGCAGATACAAAAAGCATCGGTAAAGGCTAAAGGCGAAGAAATTGGCGATAAAGAGGAAGAAGTGCTGCTTGGGGACATCGCGGAACGTTACCAGGCCCAAACCACTCCGTATTATGCCGCAGCAAGGCTTTGGGTGGATGGCGTCATCGACCCACTGGAAACCCGGAAAGTGATTTCCTTGGGTATCGAGGCAGCCAATCAGGCCCCCATTGAAAAGCCGTTCAATGTCGGGATAATACAGACGTAGTCATCCCTGCGTCCATTCGGATAGACGTATCGCCTGAGCGATCTTTGCGTGGAAATACAAGCAAAAACACAAAAAAGAAAAAGCCGATGTTTGCAAAAATCAAAAAAGCGTATCAATTATTCAAAAATATTGATTTCGAGCAGTTAGATCGATTATCACGTAAAGTGGACCTGCCCAAGGTCATGGAATCTTTTTCCAAGCTGGATGAAAAACAGCTCAATGGTCTGATGAAGATGCTGGAGGGTGGAAAACCCAAAAAGGAACTTCCACCTATTAACGGTGATTTTTATGAATTGCATCTCCGGCTAAATGAGGAAGATCGAAAACTCCAATTGAAAGTGAGGGACTTTATGGAACGTGAAATAAGGCCGCTGGTTAATCACTATTGGCTTCGTGATGAATTCCCTTTTGAAATTATCCCCATGCTCGCAAAATTGGATATCTGCGGTCTGACTTATCAAGGGTATGGATGTGCGGGTAGATCATCCCTCATGGAAGGGATCGTCGCTATGGAAATTGCCCGGATTGATGCTTCTGTGGCTACGTTTTTCGGTGTGCAGAGCGGATTGGCCATGGGATCGATTTACCTGTGCGGATCCGACGAGCAGAAACAGGAATGGTTGCCAGCCATGCAACAGATGAAGTTGATTGGAGCATTCGGCTTGACCGAGCCCGAAGTCGGGTCTGGGGCGGCCGGTGGGTTGACTGTGACAGCCCGGAAGACGGCCTCCGGTTGGGTGCTCAATGGACAAAAAAAATGGATCGGCAATGCCCCGTTTGCAGATGTAACGATCATTTGGGCGAAAGACATGGAAGATGGCGAAGTAAAGGGCTTTTTGGTACGAAAGGGTACGCCGGGCTTTTCCGTGGAAAAAATAAAAGGAAAAATGGCTCTGCGAATCGTTCAAAACGGGCTGATTACGCTGACCGATTGCGTGGTTGAAGAAAGTGATCGACTGCAAAATGCACACTCTTTCAAAGATACGGCGAAGGTGCTGCAACTAACCCGGGCCGGGGTGGCCTGGATGGCCGTAGGCTGTGCACGGGGCGCTTATGAAAATGCGCTGGACTACACGCGCAAACGCAAGCAATTCGGTAAACCGATCTCGTCTTTTCAACTGATCCAGAACCACCTCGTAGAGATGCTCTCCAACCTTACCGCCATGCAGACATTGGTGTATCGCCTGTCCGAGCTACAGGATGCAGGTAGGTTACGCGACGAACACGCTTCATTGGCGAAGGTATTCTGTACGCTTCGTACACGGGATATCGTGAGCCGCGCGCGGGAAGTAATGGGAGGCAATGGCATCCTGCTTGAGTATGATGTAGCTCGTTTCCTAGCCGATGCTGAAGCCATCTATTCATACGAAGGCACAAAAGAAATCAATTCACTAATCGTAGGTAGATCGATTACCGGTTTTAGCGCATTTGTGTAAACAATGAGGCCGGAATATATCCGGCCTCTCGTAGATTTATTTCTTTCCTTTTCCTTTGGCCTGAGCCTGCTGCTGCCGCATATACTCTTCCATACGCTGCTGGAATTTGGATTTTTTCTTCTGCGATTCGGGCTTTTTCTTATTGGCCTCGATGATAGCCAGAATTTTGTCGTCGTTGATCATCTTGCGGATGACTACCTGCTGGCCGAAAGTAAAGACAGTGGAGAGAAAATAGTAGTAGTTTAATCCAGCTGGGAAACTATTCAATACAAAAAGGAAAATTAGTGGCATAAAATAGCCGATGTATTTCATCTGCGCATTGGCCGCGCCGGAAATGGTGTTGTTATACCAGGTCGATAACAAGGTTGCCACCGTCATCAGAATACACATCAAACTGATGTGATCCATGCCGATAAGCGGTAGGGGTGGAAACGTTATGGGCGAGTCGTAAGTCGATAGATCCTTAACCCAAAGGAAGCTCTCGCCTCGCAGTTCAAAAAGGTTTGGGAAGAAGAAAAAGAAGGCAATGGTAAAGGGCATCTGTAAAAGGAGCGGAATACAGCCGCCCAGCGGATTAACACCCGCCTGCTTATACAATTTAAGATATTCCTGTTGCAACAATGCGGGATTGTCCTGTCCCACTTTTTCTTTGATTTGATCCATCTCGGGTTTGAGCACGCGCATCTTGGCCATGGAGACATAAGACCGATAGGTGAGCGGAGATAGTACCAGTTTCAGCATCACGGTCAGGATCAGGATCACCAATCCGTAGCTCCAATGGAAGCCGTCAAGAAAGTTGAACACCGGAATGGTAATGAAACGGTTGATCCATTTCATCGGCCCCCAGCCCATGTCGATTTGCTTTTCCAGACCGTAGCCGTGTGCTTTCAATACCTTGTATTGGTTTGGGCCAAAGAAAAAATGCATGGGATAGGTGTTGATGTCCTGCCGGTTGAAATCCAGGCGCAGATTTGCCGAAAACAGCTTGACGATGTGGTCATCAGCGCTCGTATATACGTTGATTTTACCACCACTGAAGCCGTGATCGGATATCAAGACGTTGGAGAAAAAGTGTTGTTTGAAGGATATCCATTCCACTTTGTTATTGACCTCTTCTTCGTCGTCTTTAGCGGTGTTCAAATGGTCAATTTCCCCGTCAGCCAGTGCATAGTACAACGTCGAACGTTCCCGTTCGCTTTTTATATCCTTTTCTTTTTGAGAAAGCGATGCCTCCCAGTTAAGTACCAGTTGGCTTTCGGTTGGAGCGATCACATCCTGCAGACCCTTGGTAACGATGGTAAAACCGAGGTTGTAATCTTCACCTTTGATCGAATAAATGTAATCAATGTATTTGTCCTGCGCATACGTTAACCGGAACGTAACCGAAGCGGAGTCTTGCCCCGATACTTGTACATTGCTACCTTCAGCAGAAAAAAACAGGTCATTGGTACTGATGTTTTTTCCGGCTGCCGAGAAAAACAAGCCGAATTTGTTATGTTCGCCTTCAAACAGCATGAGCGGTTGACCGTCATAGGTCTTTTGGTCCTTGAGTTCGACAGACTTTACACGCCCGCCTTTTGTACTAATGTTGGCACGGATGTGTTCATTTTCGAGGGTAAGTATTTTTTCTTCTCCAACGGTAGCCCTGCCGAACGGACTATTTAGTAGAGCTGAATCGAGCACGGGAGCAACTGCTGCAGCGCTGTCGGTTTTTATGGTTTCGACGCCGGCCCGCGCCCGGGCAAGGGAATCTTGTAATTGGCGCTCGCGTTTAATTTCCTCTTCCGAGGGCTTTAATACGTAAAAGGAACCCGCGATGATGACAAAGATTAAAACGAGGCCGGTGATTGAGTTTTTATCCATTTTCTAAATTTGCGCTATTTCTGCTTCGATGCTTTGCTGTGGGCCAAAGAAGCGGCTACAAAGCTAACAAAAAGTGGGTGAGGATTTGCAACTGTTGACTTTAATTCGGGGTGGAATTGGCCCGCAACGAAAAAGGGGTGGTTTTTGAGCTCAACGATTTCCACCAAGTTATTCTTAGGGTTAATGCCGGAGGCGATCATACCGGCTGCTTCGTACTGCGCAAGGTAATCGTTATTGAACTCATACCGGTGGCGATGACGTTCCGATATTTTACCCTTTCCATAAATGGCTGCAGCTTTCGTTCCCTTTTTGATTTCGCATTCATAGGCGCCCAACCGCATAGTGCCGCCCATGTTTTTTACTTGCTTTTGTTCTTCCATGAGATGGATTACCGGATGCTTCGTTGTCGGGTCCATTTCATAACTATTTGCGTTTTTCAGATTCAGGACGTTCCGCCCGAACTCGACCACCGCGCATTGCATGCCTAAGCAAATGCCGAAAAAAGGAATGTTGTTCTCCCGGACGTAACGTATAGCGGCCAATTTGCCTTCCAGTCCGCGCTCGCCGAACCCAGGGGCCACCAATACGCCGCAAACTCGCCTAAGTTTTTCGGCAACATTGTCGTTGTTTATACTTTCCGCCGCAATGTACTTCACCCTCACTTTGCATTCATTCATGGCACCTGCATGGATAAACGCTTCATTGATCGATTTATAGGCATCGGGTAACTCCACATATTTGCCAACCAATGCCACCGTTACCTCGGCGGTGGGATTCTTCAGCTTGCCGAGAAAAATCTTCCAGCTTTCTAAGTCGGGCTCGTTTTTCGTAGATAGCTTAAGTTTGGTCAATACCGTCTTGTCCAACTGTTCTTTCAGCATGAGCAAGGGCACGTCGTATATCGACGGTGCATCAATGGATTCAACTACCGCGTTGATGTGAACATTGCAAAACAAGGCGAGCTTTTTACGGATGTCGGAATTAAGATGATGTTCGGTCCGGCAAACCAATATATCCGGCTGTATGCCATATTCCAGTAGTGTTTTTACCGAATGTTGGGTTGGTTTGGTTTTTAGCTCACCTGCTGCTGCGAGAAAAGGCACGAGGGTCAAATGGATGACCAGGGAACTGTTGCTTCCTAATTCCCAGCGCAGTTGCCGCACCGCTTCAATGAAAGGAAGCGACTCGATATCACCTACCGTACCACCAAGTTCAGTGATGATGATGTCGTAATGGCCGTCTTTGCCCAATAGGCACATTCTCCGCTTTATTTCATCAGTAATATGCGGCACTACCTGAACGGTTTTGCCGAGGTAGGCACCTTCACGCTCCTTATCAATCACATGCTGGTAAATGCGGCCGGTGGTCACGTTATTCGCCTGAGAAGTCGGAGCGTTTAGGAAACGCTCATAATGCCCAAGGTCCAAATCGGTTTCCGCTCCGTCTTCCGTGACGTAGCATTCGCCGTGTTCATAAGGATTCAGTGTGCCTGGGTCAATGTTGATGTAAGGATCAAATTTCTGGATAGTAACCCGGTAGCCGCGCGCTTGAAGAAGCTTGGCTAAGGATGCCGAAATAATACCTTTCCCCAACGACGAGGTAACGCCGCCCGTAACAAAAATGTATTTAGTCATGACAAATTTTGGGTGTATTTTATACGCTGTTTACGCTAAAGAAGCTGTAATCATCACGTTTGTGTACGGGATGCAAAGATATGGATTTTTTATGAAATGCGGATAACTTTTCATTTGGTTTATCGGTAAATGTGAAGCATGATTTAAAGAATGGAATTACTAACGGAAAGAACGCTAGCTTAAGGTGTTGACTTCGGGAAAATAAAAAGAGGTTGCTCTTTGAAAGCAACCTCTTTTATCCATCTTTAAAGAATGAGATTAGAATCTTTTCGATTTAATGCGTGCCGCTTTACCGGTAAGGCCACGAAGATAATACAGTTTTGAGCGGCGTACTTTTCCGTAGCTGTTGATTTCTATTTTCTCGATGTTAGGCGAATTGATTGGAAAAATACGCTCTACACCCACACCGTTGGAAATTTTGCGCACGGTGAAGGTTTGGTTTGCACCAATGCTATTGCGTTGGATAACAACACCTTGGTAGACCTGAATACGCTCTTTGTTTCCTTCGCGAATTTTATAGTGAACGCTAACGGTATCCCCAGCCTTGAATGCGGGAACCTCATTTTTCGTTACCGCCTGCTCTTCTACAAATTTTACTAAATCCATGATTTTGAGTAATTAATGACGATTATTATCCCGTAAAAATCGAGCTGCAATATTAGTGATTATTTTTTGAATACGAAAGTTGTTTTTCAAAAAAGAATTACATTGATGTTTTGAAATTTGGAATTAATTTTTACCTTTGCAGACCCTTACGAGGACGGGGTGTAGCGTAGCCCGGTATCGCGCCTGCTTTGGGAGCAGGAGGTCGTAGGTTCGAATCCTGCCACCCCGACGGGCAAAAGCCCTTGCGAAAGCAAGGGCTTTTGTTGTTTTATAGCCAGCCAAACGTGCTTTTGCGAGCTGAGGCATTCCCTTCCAACCAGCCAAGCCTGGATTTATAATTTTCTGTCTAGCCAATGAATAATATTGAGCAGAAATGGGGCATTCTGTGTCGCTTCGGGGTGATTCATGCCCCTCTTTTCACTTTTGACGCCTTGGAGCTGCGCCGAAAAGGTTGCCCCATCTCCGAATATGACGATTCTGCCTTTGCCGAATTTTAAGTATGCGCCATTCACTAATCCCCTTCCGGAAATAGAGGGGATCGTGTCTGATAACCGTTTTTTTATTTGGGAAACTTGGCTGGGCAGATAGATTTGGTAATCGTCGCCCAGCACGGAAATAACCTGGGCATGGGGTGGAACGAGGAACCCCGTTCCACCCCAGCACCGAATGCTATCGACCTCTTTGCCGGGGCGGCTGGTAATCTCATTTGACAGAAGTGTCTTTTTTTCTTTTGAGAATACTTCCGACCGGCCGTCCTTTCGGATCGCGAAGCCATTTAGTATGTTGATTCCAAATCTTCCTGCCAGTTCATTGACTGAGGCACCACAGGGCATGTGATCCGTGATCAGAAATAAACTCCCTCCATCAGCCACCCAATTGGAGAGTTCATCTATTTCTTCTGGCGAAAAGGCCGATCTCGCTGGCAGATCCCAGTCCTCCATATCATACATGGCATTTACGGTCACATAGATTTTTGCTTTTTTTAGAAGCTCGAATGTTACCTTTTCTTTGCTGCTTACCACCTGATAGCCGTCACTTACGAGCAGTTTGCCAAAAGGGGCATAGGCTCCCCGTAAGGTCGATGCATTATTATGCGCTTCGTCAAATAGGACTTGGGAGCCGCTTCCTGCTATGTATGTAGGGGTAGGAATCGGATAGTAGAACGTTTCGTCTGCCACTTGCTGTGCGATCCCGTCCGACGCCCAAAAGACTAGCGCACACCAAATAAAAAAACCTGGGCTGGCTAATTTCTGCATGGTCATCGGCTATTCTGCTTTGAGCCATATATCGTCCGCAAAGCAGGTGACTTGCACAGCCTTTCCATCGTTCAATAAAAACGTCAGCGGGAAAGTACCGTCGTCATTCAGGAAAAAAGTTTCTGATCGGGGTGTAAAGGTTACCTGTTTATTGTCCCATAGCTGTTTTATGGTCAATCCGTTTGCTGATGGCTGGATATGGAGTTTAAGGTTATGATCGTCCTGCAGGATATACGTTCCTTCGAGCCGTTTAAGCTGTGCGGCCGATAGCTGCTTGACCTTCTTGGGATCAAACCCGACTTTTACCGTCATGATTCTTCCCATAAGCTTGGCGTAAGTAAACTGACCGGCGTCGTCCTTTAGGAACTCAATTTTGTGACCTTCTTTTTCTGATTCAAAGTTTGTCCCATTGAGCTGGATGAGCGGATATTCTTTTCCATCCCATACTTGCTTGGCAAAAAGTACCTTGTCTTTTACCTCAAATTGAATGAAGCCTGCTTTACTGGGAAACTGGTAATACCCTGAAAATTCTTCCAGCGGTACCGTTTTAGCTGGCTGGCTTTCTCCTTGCGCGAAACAGTTCGTTAAAAGAAGTGCGCTTCCGAATAAAATGCTGCCGATGACCCGACGGATTTTCGGGGCGATTGCAGACTTGAATAAGTTCATTGTCTTCATAATCATTTTTTTTTATGGTGCAATGATAACGCTCCGGCAATTGGAAGAAGTTCGGATGGATGCAACTGAACAGCTCTGCGGTCAACTAGCCGCTGAATTTGCTTTAATGTATTCTTTAGGGGTGAGGTTTGTGGCTTTTTTAAAGGTCGTATAAAATGTCGTTTTGGAGTTGAAGCCGGCTCTGATGGCAACCCCGAGCATATCTAAATGCCGGGTGTCCTCTGATAATAAAAGTGTTTTTGCTTCCTCCGTCCGCAACTCATTAATAAATTGATAAAAGCTCTTGCCAACTCCATTATTCAGGACGTAGGATAGTTCATGTGTACTGATGCCTATTTTAGCTGAAAGTACGGAAAGCGTCAGGCTTGGGTCGAGATATAGTTTTTCACCAACGGTCTTTCGCATAATTATTAGCTTAAGTTCTTCAACCTGCTCAAGGGTAAGCCGTTCATTGAGCACTTTTTTGGGTGCTGTTTCGTCTTTTTCCTCCGGTTGATAAGTTTCGATGGCATAAATTGATTTTTGAGTAAGTGTTGAATAGGCTAACAGGATGATCCCCAAAAAATATAGGATAGGGGAATAGTGCGTTACGTGGATGTTTGATAAACTCAGTATACGGATGAGAATCAGGATTAATACGGAAATTAAGAGGTATTTTAGCCATTCCAGGTCTATTTTTTCGGTATACGAAGCTACCATTTTTACGTTCTTTTGGTGACGACGAAGCAGCGAGAAACAAACGACCCAATAATAAACCATCTGGCCGAAAAAAAAATACCGGACGATAAACCCGATCCACGGCGGCAATGCCGGCAGATGGTTTTGGGCATTAAACAGAATCGGCATCAAGTAGACCAGTGAAAATACAAGGAAAAGCAGGAAAGGAACAAAATGGATAAGCCAGTCCTTTTTTGGCAGAGAAGGGGATGTGTAATGGGTTACCGCCATATAAAGGCAGGGAAGCATCGCCCATCTGGGCAGTTCCAGCAGGTGGATCAGGAAGCTTCCGCCGATTCCAAATCCTTCCAGAAAAAGCTGGGTAAAACTGCATGCCATGATGCAATAGAATGCTCCAAGCCATCGGTTGGCTTGGATATTCGCTTTGTCAAACCCGACAAAAACCAGGGATCCCAATAGCCATAATGCTCCGCCTGAAAAGGCGTAGAAAGCAGCTAAGGTATTTATTTCAGACATTGGATACTTCGGACTGTTTCGTAAATGTAGGTATTTGCGTGAAAAGTGTAAACTACATATTCCAGATCGGAATCCCGATCCAGCCGTGAATTGAAAATAATGTCACCAAATAAAACAAGAATAGGACAATGAAAGCCAAGGGAAACTTGATCCATTTACTGCGTATCTGCGGCCAGCGTCTGTACAGTAAATAGGCTCCAATCAACACACCGATTCCGAAAAAAAGCATACCGGCGAAAATAGAAAAACTGGTTGTATTCAGCGTAGTAAACAATTCTTTATTCGCGGCATCCGTCAGTCCCAGTTTACGATAGGCGAGCAAGAAACTGATCGTTCCGATGGCGGGCAAGCCTAAAATGCCAAAGTCTATTGCTTTTATTTTTCTAAACAGGACCAACGGTAATCCGATAATCGTATAGATCAGGGACAACAGCGCGGCAAGCAGTCCCAGATGAATAAGTGCTTTTTGGAATAGGATCGGTCCATACGACGTTTTACTATAAAAACCATTTCCATAACCCTGAAAGAAAGGACGTCCTTCGTGATCACGACCCACAATAAGCGAGGGGATAATGTTTCCTTTTAATCGAAAAATATGATTTCCCATGTGTATTAAAGAGTCGATCTGTCCGTTTCCCCTTTCGACCACCAGTTTGTCCGCATCTATCGACAAAAGGTTGATCCCATCGAATATTCTCTTGAAAAATTCCCACCTTTCATTCTTGGGATTCATAAATTGGTAGTACCCCAGCATCGGTGCCATTTTTGACGGGTCTATCTTCACACTGCGCATGGTGGGGTGGTCGATGGCTTTGGTTAAAAAGTCTTCAATGAGCTGGGAGACGGACCAGAGATTGGTATTGCAATTGGCCGCAATTGTATAGGCCAGACCTGCTTCCCGGTTGAAAAATATCCAGGAGACGAATCCTTCTCCCTTCCCGTTGTGCCCCCTGAATGTTATTTTTTTGTTGTTTGGAAATAGGTCGTTACCCAAGGCATATCCCGCCTGTAGCCCACTTTGACCCGCTAGTGTGCTGTGAACTTTTTCCATTTCCAAAATAGCTTTTCCATCCAGTAGATCAACGTTGCTGTTTTGGTCGGCATTTAAAAGGTATTGCATAAATTTGGCCATATCTGCAGCGTCCGATACCAACGATCCGGAAGCCCCGTTGCCGCTTGGCCCGTACAGAGGAAGAAGTGTGTATTTCCCATCGCTAAAGTTATAACCTTTCGCGTACGAAGGCAGCCTTTCACCGTTTAGATCAAATCGTGTATGATCCATCCCCAACGGTATAAGCAGTGCCTGATGGATATAGTTGTCCCAAGGAACGCCCGATACTTTCTCTATTACATACCCTAAAACATTATATCCCGGATTCGAATAGGACATCATTTTACCGGGTTTCCAACGGGAATTCAGCGAGTTCGCTACCGCTTTTACGCCGTCTATCCCTTTTAGCGGTTTTCCGGTGATATTTACCATCTTGTTCAATTGTATATCTTCGAACGCAGCGGTGTGTTCTAACAGGTGGACAAGCCTAACAGGGTGGGTAGACTCCCATTTGTTGCTAAAGGGAATTTCGGGTGCGATTGCCTGCAATCGGTCATTGAGGTCTAATTGACCCAATGCTATCAATTTCTGGATACCCATTGCTACAAAGAATTTTGTAATGGACGCCAGGTGAAATTGTGTTGTGTGGTCGACTTTTATTTTTTGTTCCAAGTCTGCATACCCCAATCCTCCCGAAAACAAGATGCTGTCTTTCTTTACGATGGAAATCAGTAACCCGGGTATGTGTTCTTTCTGCAGAACGGTATCGATTTCTCTGAGCAATTGGTCTGTTTCTGATATCGGAGAATCATTAAACTGCGGCTGCGCAAATGTCTTATTGGCTACCAATGTTGTGAAAAAGAGGATTAAAATGGTAGGGTCTGCTTGTTCATTATGATTATTTTTTTGTGAAAGTAACCAGGTTCCGTTTTACCTTGGTTCGCCGTTATCCAACCGAACTGAAAATGCAAATTCAAGGGACGAAACGGTCGTTAATTACGTAGTCCCGGGGAAGGGAACCAGTTGTAGATTCAAAACCCGCGCGTATCCAAAGCCGTAGGCAGGGATCGCCGAGATCAGATTCGAAGTAAGGCGATTAGCGGATGTGAATTATTCGGCATGCTCGTAATTCGTGGCGCCGGTTCGTTTTCCACGTTGTTACATTGAGTCGATGGGATTGTCCCTTTTGACGAGGTCTTTACCGGTCAGTCTGGTGTCCTGCTTACCCAGATTGAAAATTTGGGTGCATTTCAGCAAGATTTATCTGATTTTCAATGTCTTATGTGGTTTTGTTGAAGTCTTTTTTGTTAACTTTAAGTAAAATTTATAGTTAATTATAAATCAAAATGTTAATTGTGTTATATAAATTATCAGTTAATAAAGATCTGCTGGCCAAAGTACGAGTTACGGGACTATCTCAGAATGTAAAAAAATGTTAAAAAAAGTGGTCTATTCGAATAAATTCCTTTATTTGCGATTTACTAAGTGTGTGATGGAAATTTGACGGGAGTAAAAGGCCGTCAACTTGTTCAAATTAACCACGGGGTCAACTTTTGAAATACGCAATTACCTATAATAAAAAATGATTTTTAAAAAGAATGTGCTTGCACTGGTTGTGCTGGTTGTGATTGTATTGGGTGCCAGTTTCATTTTCCTTTCGTCTTTTGACGCAAAAACTGATGATCTATCTCCAACAACAACTCCTCGGGTTGTTGAAGGAAATACGGCTGCCGAATTCTTATATGATTTACCGGTAAGCGAATATGCCATTGAAACGAGTTCCGTAAAGCGGAATGAATTCCTGTCAGACATCCTCCAACGGTACGGTGTCGATTTACCGCGCATTTCAGTTTTGGCAAATAAGTCGAAGGCAATATTTGATGTGCGTAAAATAGGCGCCGGGCATGATTACACCGTCTTCAAGGATAAAGCCGGTAAGACGGCCTATTTTGTATACCAACCTAATCCGATTGATTACATAGTATACGACTTAAGGGATAGCATTTCCGTCTATAAAGGACAAAAGGAGGTGGATACCAAAATTGAGTCCGTATCCGGTACTATCGAAAGCTCACTCTATGAAACATTAGAAGCAAATGGTGCGAGTCCTGATCTTGCCGTTCAGTTGGCTGAAATATACGGTTGGGCGGTTAATTTTTATCGCATCAATCGGAATGACTGGTTTAAATTGATCTACGAACGTAAGTATGTTGATGGTAATCCGATCGGTCCCGGGCGGATACAATCCGCGGTGTTTGGACACGACGGAAAACAATACCAGGCATTTTATTTTGAACCGAATGACGGTCAACCGGGAGCGTATTACGACGAAAGTGGAAAGAGCTTGCGCCGAACGTTTCTCAAGGCTCCATTGAAATACAGCCGTATATCCTCCCGTTTTACCATGAGGAGATTCCATCCCGTCCAACGGCGCTGGAAAGCTCATCTGGGAACTGATTTTGCGGCTCCCCACGGCACCCCGATCGTCGCCACAGCAGCCGGCGTCGTGACCGAGTCTCGTTACGGCGGCGGTAATGGAAACTACGTTAAAATCAAGCACGATAACGTGTATACAACACAATACTTACACATGAGTAGGCGGGCCGTAAAAGCGGGGCAGCGCGTTTCTCAAGGTCAGGTAATCGGGTATGTGGGCAGCACCGGACTGGCGACTGGTCCACATGTATGTTATCGTTTTTGGAAGAACGGTCGACAGGTTGATGCCCTGGCTCAGGTATTTCCGCCATCGGAACCCATCAAAGGCGAATACCGGGTTGCGTTTGAGCGGGTATTGAACGAGGGCCAGCAACGACTGGCCAGTATCGGGGAGAAAAAACAAAGTAATCTGGAAATCTACGGCGCGTTGGCATTCCGTATCGAAAATCTCTTCGAGCCGGAAACCGACAACAGTCGTATCCTGGAAGGCTTTTCGGCCGGGATGCTGTAAGCTAAATGATCAAAAAACCCCGGTGATTCACATCAGCGGGGTTTCTACTAACTAAACTAAACAACTATATAAAACAAACCATATAGGACTCTTTCGGGGGCAACTTGTGCCGGTGCGTCAAAGATATAAATTATTTAGAAAGATTATAAATAAATTAGAATAACTGAATAAATCTGATTTTATTGATTTTTCAACCCTCGGTTTTTCAAGCAATATTTATTTGGGTTGTTTATCGCTTTTGCTACTTTTGGTCTGAATGCCTGAAATAATATGGATGCATCTTATCAATTGGAAATCTGTGCCAATTCCGTCACCTCGGCAATAGCCGCCGAAGAGGGAGGTGCCCATCGTGTGGAGTTTTGCCAGAACCTGGAAACAGGAGGGACAACACCCTCGGCCGGACAGATTCGGATAGCCCGTCAGCGGCTGACCATCGGTTTGCACGTACTGATCAGGCCAAGGGCCGGCGATTTTCTATATACAGACGCTGAATTTGAGGAAATGAAAGCAGATATTTCGTTTTGCAAAGAATCGAATTGCGATGGAATAGTAATCGGTTTGCTGGATGCTGATGGCCGTGTGGACCAGCGGACGGAGGAATTGGTAACACTGGCGCATCCCATGCATGTAACATTTCACCGCGCGTTTGATGTCTGCAGGGAGCCCTTTGAAGCGTTGGAGGCCATCATTGCATGCGGTTGTAAACGACTGCTTACCTCGGGTATGAAAAACACCGCTTTGGATGGTGTAGGTCTGATTAGTGAGTTGATCGAACGAGCTAAGGGACGGATTGAAATCATGCCTGGTTCAGGCGTCAATGAAGCAAATCTGGCCGATATTGCCCGTTTAACCGGTGCTAGTACGTTCCATACTTCAGCTAAGGCAGTGCTGAAAAGTAGGATGAACCATACCAATAAGGTAGTAGGAGGGATGGGGTTTGAGGTATGGGAATCTTCAAAAGAAAAAATCCGCCATTTAGCGGATATCCTAAAAACTTTATAGAAGTTAATGCACTTGGTTAAAAAGGCAATTATTTTTTTAGTTCGGCCTCTAATTTGGCCAACACCGCATTGTTTTTAACAACTTGGCTTTTGGCAGGCATTTTTGAGCGGCTACCGGTCTCGAGGTTGCGGCCAAGCTTCAAAAATTGCACTTCATGTTTCGCCACCACTTTATTTCTTCTGTCTTTTCTTTTTAAACGTGTAACTCCCATTTTCTTTATCTTTTGATGTTAAACGAGGTCGGAAGCGGATTCGAACCGCTGTAAAAGGTTTTGCAGACCTCTGCCTAGCCACTCGGCCACCCGACCCTTTCTAAAAGGAATGCAAAGCTAATATAAATTATTGATAATTGAAAGCATAGAATGTTTATTGTATACGATAGCATATTATTTGTCCATTTTAGCGTAAGTGTATAATAATATATACACTTCAAGTATGAGATGTTTTTGTTTTTAACTTGTTTATATTCAGGTATTTATTATTTTGTTTCGTCCAATGGCGCATATCTTGTATCGTACTCATTGTTTTTAAATAAATAACAAACAGAAAATTAAAGGAGAATTAATATGAAAAAGTTAGTATTAGGAATAATGATGTTAGGTATTTCAGCCGGCGCTTTTGCTCAGGGGCAACCTATGGGTTTCGGTATCAAAGCAGGCGTGAATTTCCCCAAGTACCACTGGTCGGGCACTAACAGTGACTTTGAAACCAAAGCTGCAACCAATTTTCACGTAACGGCATTTTTGGATGCCCCGATTGCTACGGATTGGTTTTATATCCAGCCCGGTGTATCCCTGCAAGGCAAAGGGGCGAAATTCATTGATACGGACAACCTGGAAGCTACACAAAATACGATGTGGATTGAGGTGCCTGTAAATTTTGTTGCGAAGTTTCCCGTGCAGAATGCAGGCAGCTTCTTCCTAGGTGCCGGTCCCTACGTGGCTTTCGGTATCTCCGGAAAGAATAAATACGACAACGGATGGAATACAACAACAGAGGAATTTGAATTTGACAAAGACGGTACAATCAAGGGTACAGACTTCGGGTTTAACTTTATTGGCGGATTCCAGTTGGCAAATGGATTGATGATTCATGGCGGTTACGGATTGGGCATAACCGATTTACGGGGATCTAACAATAACTTCTTCACAGGAGATAATAAATTGACCAACCGAGTGTGGACCGTAGGATTAGGCTTTGCATTATAGAACAGCAAGGTATGATAACAAGAAAGGCCCGCCATTTGGCGGGCCTTTCTTGTTGCTAAAGAAATCATCACACTTTAATTTCTACTTCCACGCCGCTTGGCAATTCGAGTTTCATCAAAGCGTCCACTGTTTTTGAATTGGAACTGTAGATATCCAACAACCTTTTGTACGCACAGAGTTGGAACTGTTCACGTGCTTTTTTGTTCACGTGCGGTGAACGCAAAACGGTGTACACTTTCTTCTCCGTAGGTAGCGGAATGGGACCGCTTACCACAGCGCCTGTAGGTTTCACAGTTTTAACGATTTTCTCGGCGGATTTGTCCACCAGGTTGTAATCGTACGATTTCAATTTGATTCTGATTCGTTGGCTCATTTTATTTGTTTAAAGTTAGGGTCGGTCCGTTAGAGCTATTTACAACGGCCAACCGATTATGATAGTTAATAGCGATATTAAGCATTTACTTTGCCTTTTGCCTTGGCAATCACCTCGTCCTGAATGTTTCTGGGTGCTTCGGCGTAATGGTCGAATTCCATGGTCGAAGTAGCCCGCCCGGAAGTAATCGTACGCAATTGTGTAACGTATCCAAACATTTCCGAAAGCGGTACCAGGGCTTTAATCACCTGTGATCCGGCGCGGGTGTCAATACCTTGCAGTTGGCCACGGCGGCGATTCAAATCGCCCATAACGTCTCCCATGTTTTCCTCCGGTGTAAGTACTTCGATTTTCATGATGGGCTCCATCAAGACGGGCTTACATTTCGGAAGTGCTTCACGGAAGGCAGTGCGCGCTGCAATTTCGAAGGAGAGAGAGTCTGAGTCGACCGCGTGGAACGAACCATCTATCAAGCGTACTTTCATGCTCGACAGCGGGTATCCGGCCAATACGCCATTGGTCATGGAACTTTCAAAGCCCTTTTGTACCGACGGAATGTATTCTTTAGGAATGGCCCCACCTACGATTTCGTTTACAAATTGCAACGGCGATTTAACGGCGTCCCAATCCGCATCCACCGGTGAAACAACCACTTGGATATCGGCAAATTTACCGCGTCCACCGGTTTGTTTTTTATACACTTCGCGATGTTGCGTAGTGCCGGTGATGGATTCCTTGTAAGCTACCTGCGGAGCACCTTGGTTTACTTCCACCTTGAATTCACGTTTCAAGCGATCGATCAAGATGTCCAGGTGCAATTCGCCCATTCCGGAAATGACGGTTTGGCCGGTTTCCTCATCGGTTTGTACACGGAACGTAGGGTCTTCCTCCGCCAATTTGCCTAAAGCAATGCCGAGTTTGTCGACGTCTACCTGGGTTTTCGGCTCGATAGCCAAGCCGATTACCGGTTCCGGGAACGTCATTGATTCCAAAACAATCGGATGTTTTTCGTCACAAAGCGTATCACCTGTTTTGATGTCTTTGAAACCTACTACAGCACCGATATCCCCCGCGCCGATATTCGGAATTGGATTTTGCTTGTTTGCATGCATTTGGAATATCCGGGAAATCCGTTCCTTATTATCCGAACGCGTATTGTATACATAGGAACCGGCATCCAAATTACCCGAGTAAACCCGGATAAAGCAAAGACGGCCCACAAAGGGATCTGTTGCAATTTTAAAGGCCAAAGCTGCAAAAGGTTCTTTTACATCGGGCTTACGAACAATTTCCTGGTCGTTTCGTGGATCTGTTCCCCTTACCGCTTCTTGATCCAAAGGCGAAGGCAATAGTTCCATTACCAGGTCTAGCATGGTTTGTACGCCTTTATTCTTGAAAGATGAACCACATACCATGGGTACGATGGAATTATCAAGTACCGCTTTACGTAGTGCATCCAATACTTCCCGTTCTGTAATCGTGTCGGGATCATCAAAGAACTTCTCCATCAGCGATTCATCATAGCTCGCAACGGATTCAAGCAGTTTCTCGCGCCAATGCGCCACGTCGTCCAACATGTCGTCTGGAATGGGAACTTCCGTAAACGTCATGCCTTTGTCATGCTCATTCCAAACGATACCCCGGTTGTTGATAAGATCCACAACCCCTTTGAAGTTGTCTTCCGCGCCAATGGGTAATTGCAGCGGCACAGCCTCCGCACCCAGCATCTCTTTTACCTGTTTTACGACATTAAGGAAGTCAGCGCCCGAACGGTCCATCTTGTTGACGAAACCAATGCGGGAAACCTTATAGTTGTCTGCTAAACGCCAGTTGGTTTCTGATTGCGGTTCTACGCCATCAACCGCGGAAAATAAAAATACCAATCCGTCCAATACGCGTAGTGAGCGGTTTACCTCTACGGTAAAATCCACGTGGCCGGGCGTATCAATAATGTTGACATTATATTTGTTGCCCCGGTAATTCCAAAACACGGTGGTTGCAGCGGAGGTGATGGTGATACCACGCTCGGCTTCCTGTACCATCCAGTCCATTGTAGAAGCCCCTTCATGCACTTCACCGATTTTGTGGTTCACACCAGCGTAATAAAGGATACGCTCAGTGGTCGTGGTTTTGCCGGCATCAATGTGAGCGGCAATTCCAATATTTCTTGTGTATTTTAAATCTCTTGACATGTTGCTAATACTGTTGATTCGCTTAAAAAAAACACACCGATTTTACGGATGATTCTGTTGTCCTTCAAATCGGTGTAATTTCATGGGCTATCTTGCCAAATTTAGAACCTGAAATGCGAGAATGCCTTATTGGCTTCTGCCATGCGGTGCGTGTCTTCCTTCTTTTTTACGGCTGCACCTTCACCCTTGGAAGCCGATATGATTTCTGCGGCCAATTTTTCATACATGGTTTTTTCACCACGTTTACGGGCAAAGTTGATCAACCATTTCATGCCCAGGGAGACTTTACGCTCCGGACGAACCTCAGTAGGTACTTGAAAGTTGGCACCACCTACACGCCGAGACTTTACCTCGACCGAGGGCATTACATTGTTCAGTGCTTTCTTCCAGGTATCCAAGCCATTTTCGCTGGTCCGTTTTTCGACCAACTCCATAGACTTGTAGAAGATGGTATAAGCAAGCGACTTCTTACCGTCAAGCATCATGTTGTTGACAAAACGTGTAACCTGAACATCGTTAAACTTCGGATCAGGTAAAATGATTCGTTTTTTCGGTTTTGATTTTCTCATCTCATTATCCTCCGTTTAACTTATTTCTTGCCTTTTGTTGGGGCTGCTGCCTGTCCGGGTTTCGGACGCTTGGTGCCGTATTTAGAACGACGTTGATTACGTCCCGCAACGCCCGAAGTATCCAATGCGCCACGGATGATGTGATACCGTACACCGGGAAGGTCCTTCACCCGACCGCCACGGATCAATACGATCGAGTGTTCTTGCAGGTTGTGGCCTTCGCCAGGGATGTACGCGTTTACCTCTTTGCCATTGGTAAGGCGCACCCGCGCCACTTTACGCATTGCTGAGTTTGGTTTTTTAGGGGTAGTGGTATACACGCGTGTGCATACGCCTCTTCGCTGTGGACAGCTGTCCAACGCTGGGGACTTACTCTTGTCTTCCAGAGCTACTCTACCTTTTCTAACTAATTGTTGAATAGTAGGCATTTACAGTTTTTAAATTTTACTTTTGTCCTAAACTTATTTTAAGGACGGCAAAGGTAGAGATATTATTTTTGATTATCAAGGGTTTGCTTGATCTTCCCTACATTTTTTCGAGGATTACTTCGATACTGGAATAATATAAGGTGGTTTTGCCCTCGTAGCCGGAATCAGTACCTACGATAATCCATAATATTCCCTGGTGATCGGTCACTGCGGAGAATTCACCCGTTCGCTCAAGGAGCGTGTATTTATATTCGTCCGTGCCGTTTGCCACGTTTCCAATTACTACCATGTCGTTCCCGTTCACGCAGCATTGCTGGATTTTGTCAATGTTCATGCGGTAGAAATTGTTTTCGTCGGGAGACGAGGTCGGCTGGTCTGTCGTCAGTCCGACACCTATGCCAACTGATTCGCCGGGCGCCCCACCGGCACCTATACCGCCGCTTCTCGCATCGGATGCGATCTGTAACGTAAATCGAGCCTTATAGGTAACTCCCGGCTCAAGACCCTGTACCCTTTTGGTGAGGTACATGAAGAGGTCGTCGCTGCGGTTCATCCCCGAAATCCGGTAAGCCATTTTGGTTTCGTCCAGTGGGGAGGGCAGCGGTGCGATTCCATGCTCCAATTCATAACTTTCAACGTTATCTCCGTTATATTCTGAAAATCCGGCTTGCCAACCGTCTTCGCCATTCGAGAAGTCGGAATAAACGGTCTTGGGCGACCCCGAGCCTTCATCTTTTTCGCAGGAAATAAAAAACAACAGAATGGATGTTGCACCCATTAGCAACCGTAACATAATCATCCTCCTCTTTAGTTGTTAATGATCGCCGTCATCTGATTAAACGGTTTGGTTGAAAGATTGTTTGGGGAAGTTAATGAGTACGCTGGTCTGGAATTGCGGAGCAGAAATTAAAAGTAGAAATTAAGTGCGATAAATTTCCAGGTAACGGTGTTAAGTAGTAACTTTCGAGACAATGTTATTCGGACACGACGGTTTCCACCTTATTAATCGAAGCCTGCCGGCAACATTGCCTTCATATATAAACCGACAGATAGTCATGACCATTGAGAAGATCTTCCAGGACAAATCGATAAGGGCAAAGGCAAAGGTTTCAACGATCGGGGAATGGCTCCTGAACGGAGAACTGCCTTTGGATGAGTTGCTGGTATACGCGGAAAAGCAAAAAGCCACCGACAAAGCAACCTGCATTGAGGCCGTGGAATTTGCCACGAGAAAAACTCCCGGCATCGCGAACGAAAGCCTGCTTGCTTTTGTTACGACAGCGTTAGCGGACGATGAGCCAAGGGTAAAGTGGGAAAGCGCGAAGGTAATCGGAAATATCGCTGCGTTATTCCCGGCTGGATTGGAAAGATCAGTGGCCAATCTGCTGACAAATGCCAAAAATAAAGGAACTGTTGTCCGTTGGGCCGCCGCATATGCGCTGGCTGAAATATTGAAATTAAAGACCAGTGCGAATAAAGAGTTGTTGCCGGAGATAGAGGTGCTCATTGGGAATGAGGAAGACAACGGCGTAAAGAAGAAATACCTCGACGCGTTGAAGAAGGTAAAGAAGTAACGCGTAGGGCCTAAGGCCTAATTGCTGTGTTTTATCAAACGGGCTGATTTTAAAAGAGATGGATTTTGTGCGAAAAAAAACGGGACGATTTTCTAATCGTCCCGTCGAGTGGAGTCGGAGAGATTCGAACTCTCGTCCAGCCATGGTGCAATATACGCTTTCTACATGCTTAGCATCCGTTTAATTGTCGGGAAAGGGAAGGCCGGACGCTTGCCTATACCGTTTTCCTTAGTTGTTGTGTCTCACCGATCCGTCACAACGCCGGCTCGGCCAGTTCCATAAATCGATGCCCCAGGTGCTACGCTACGGAACCAAGCGTAAGCGGGACAAAAGCTGAGCTAATTCTAAATTAGGCAGCTAAGGCGTAGTTATTTTCGCCATTTATAAAGTTGAAAGTTTGGATTAAAGCGCAATACTTACAACGCGCTGCATGCTTACATAACCGCCGCCATCCTGTCAATTCCGGTCGACCCCATGTTAGAAACAGGGTACAAAATTACGGAATTGTTTGTATATTATCAAGACTTGCCGCCGGCTACATCTTCGCGTCATGGGCCTTTAATAACCCGTTGTAGTATTCCAGTTGTGCAGGACTTAATTGCAAGTTATTTGTGTGAAGGTACGTGCCGAGCTCATCCCAATCTTCACGCATTTCGAGAAACTCAATCGGCATGCGATCGATATGCCGGGCAAGCGCCGGAATGGGATATTTTGCCTTGGTTTGACCGGCTAACAGGGCCACATTGACATCCTTATCGTTAAGATATGGAGTGAACGTCTCGTGAAAGATGATAGCCGCGAGTTTTTCCACGTCAATCGGGCGGTCTAACAACAAGTGAAAGCCTGGATCACTGCTCCGGGTTGTATGTCGCATGATAAACCGTAAGTCCGCGTCGGTCGGTGGCGTGGGTAACGTTTCCAGGTACGCTTGCAGAAACCGCGGAGCGTTTACGGAGTCGGCGGCATCCGTAGCGCCGATAATCAGATTCGCGAGCAGATCGGTTGAACGATCGCCGCTTTCGAAGCGGGATAACAATGTGTAATATTGAGTTTGATCGTCCAACCCGCGTTTGATTTTCACGGCCAGCTCGTACGGGTATTTTTCATCGGCCACACGATGCACCAACTCGCGTTGTTGGTTGTAGATGAGGTAACAACCAATATCCGCGTCGGCGACTTGCGTTTCGATGACAAAGTGCTTGTTCAGAAATTGCGAGATGTGCTTATCTTTCAAAAGTGCGGCAAATCCACCTTCTTGAGGGGATGGCTGACCACGAGGATGAGTTTGTTCGCCAACCTGGCTTGTTCTACGGTGTGCTTGGATAAATTGGCTTTTTCTTTTTGGTTCACTCCAGCGAAGCTCAGCAACGGAGCTACGATGGATGCGATAATTAACGTTTTCATGTTCGTTGCGTTCAAATTTTAGTGTATTTTGAATGTTAACGCTGCGAAAATGAATCTTTGAGATACAACCGGTTGTAGGATAACGGCTACCCCATATTCCTGTTGGTTTTAACCGGTTTGTTAGTGTTTGGTTTTCAGGGAGTTTCAGTGGTTGAATACCTCCCGCCAAAACAGGAGTTGATTTTTAATTTGTCGTCGATTTTTGACAGTAAGCCACTAATCGAGCCTGACCGATACCGCATTTTTGTGAGCCTGCAAGCCCTCCAGTTCGGCCAGTATCTCCACGGTAGGGCCGATATGCCGAAGACCTTCCGCCGTTATATGCTGGAAGGTGATTTTTTTGACAAATGAATCAACAGATACACCCGAATACGAGCGGGCAAATCCGCTTGTAGGCAACGTGTGATTCGTGCCGGAGGCGTAATCTCCAGCACTTTCGGGTGTAAGGTGGCCCACAAATACCGAACCCGCATTGCTTATTTTCCGTAATAGCGGCTCCCATTTGTCGGTTTCTACGATCAGATGCTCCGGCGCATACCGGTTGCTGAATGCGATCGCTTCATCCAGTGTATTGCACAAGATTGCATAGGAGTTAGCAAGGGCTTTGGTGGCCACTGCGGCCCGGGGTAACTTTGCAAGTTGGGCCGATAAAGCCCGCTGCACTTCGTCAATCAGCCGCGGATCCGTACTCACTAAAAGGGCCTGGCTATCGGCCCCATGTTCGGCCTGAGCCAGCAGATCGGCAGCTACATACTCGGGATTGGCCGTATGATCGGCAATAACGAGCACCTCGGATGGCCCGGCAGGCATATCGATACTTACCTGGGCAAGGCTTTGAACCAAGCTCTTGGCTTTTGTGACGTATTGATTACCCGGCCCGAATATTTTATCAACTTTCGGAACCGTCTTCGTACCGTATGCCATGGCGGCTATGGCTTGCGCACCGCCCACCAAATAAACGTTGTCGATCCGAAGCAGTTGCAAGCAATAGGCAACGTATCCGTTGATGCCGCCCCCGGCTTGTGGTGGCGAACAGACGACGATTTCCTTGCAACCGGCGATCCGCGCCGGAACACCTAGCATTAACAGTGTGCTGGGTAAGACGGCCGACCCACCTGGAATATACAATCCGACCTTTTCGATCGGTCGTGGCTCGCGCCAGCATTTCACACCGGGCATCGTTTCGACAGGCCGCTCTTTGCGCAATTGCGTCTCGTGGAAACGGTGGATGTTGGCAAATGCAATTTCCAATGCACGTTGTTGTTCACGCCCAATGGTCGAGGCAAGGGAAGCGATTTCATGCGCTGTGAGGCAAAGGCTTTCCAAACGAATGCCGTCAAACCTCTCTGCGTAGCCTTTGAGTGCGGCATCGCCGTTGGTTTGCACATCATCCAAAATCGATAAGACCGACTCTTGGATGGCGTTGGAAGGGTCGGTGTTGCGGGTGAGAAGTTGTTGGAGCTCAAGCTCCCCAAGCGATGAGTATGAGAAGGTCTTTAGCATGGCGTCCGTCAAATGATGATTTTTTCAACAGGCATGACGACAATCCCCTGAGCACCTGCAGCTTTCAGTTTATTGATTTTTTCCCAGAAATCTTGCTCGGAAATAACGGTATGGACCGCGACCCAGTTTTCTTCCGCAAGTGGTACAATGGTAGGGCTTTTGACGCCAGGTAATAAGGCAATGATTTCGTCAAGACTGCTGCGCTCAACATTCAATACGACGTATTTGGTCTCGGCCGCGCGAAGGACGGACTGAATCCGTTGAATCAATTCACGTACCACCGGATTGCTGTCGATGCCGTTTTTGCTGATCAGAATTGCTTCTGAGGTCATGACGTCTGCGAAAGGTACCAATCCATTGCTGCGCAGGGTGCCTCCCGTAGATACGATGTCAAAAATCGCATGACTTAATTCCAGAGCCGGCGAAATTTCGACCGAACCGGAAATCATCCGGATATCCGCGGCAATGTTGTTTTCCGTTAAGAATTTTTGGAGAATAGTGGGATAAGAGGTCGCTATCGCCTTCCCATTCAGGTCGGCCAATTTACTGATGTCGCTATGAGTTGGCACAGCAATTTTGAGGCTGCATTTGCCAAACCCGAGCCGTTGTAAGTAACGTACGCTGGCCTCGGTCTCAGCAATCACGTTTTCTCCTACTATACCGAGGTCCGCGATGCCGTCCTGGACGTATTCGGGAATATCGTCATCTCTTAAAAACAGAATTTCCAGCGGGAAATTGGAAACGGAAGTTATCAGCGAACTTTTATAATTTTCAAAACTCAGCCCGCAGTTTTTTAGCAGTTGTACCGACTTTTCATTGAGCCTGCCGGATTTTTGGATGGCTATTTTGAGATTCTTCAAGATTGTAAATTATAATTATTAATAAAGACTAACATTTTCTTTGCTTCACGTAGAAACATACAGATTACCATTCGCCGCAGGGGCGATGATGTAGGTGTACGCGATGGAAGAAAGTATACATGTTTACTATTAATAATCGCATGATGGAATGATTCGGCAAATATAGTAGGTAAGTGTCGTGAAACAAAAAATAATGGAAATTAATTTGTGTAGCGATCATTGTATTAGTTCACCAAAACATGTACTTTGGCTAAATCAAAGGAAGTGATATTTATGGCGAAGGATTTGAATAAACAACAGGAAACAGACGAAAATCATGGAACGCAGGTGCTGGAAGAGGGCGTACACCATGTCAATAACCCGGTATTGGATCTGCCGGAAATTGTTAAGAATTACCTGGGGCCCGTAGCGGGATACCATCAGGAAAATAATAACTATTACTTTAGCGATGGCAGTGCGAGCGTAGAAATAAAGGTAGTAAGCGATGAAATCATTCGGGTGCGGTTGGCACCTAAAGGCCTATTTCTGGAGGATTTTTCCTACGCAGTACCCCAATCGGATCAACACGTCGCTGTCTATAATTTTGAAGAAGACCAGCTGGCTTATCGGGTAAAAACCAATACCGTAACCTGCGTCATCAACAAGGCAGATTTTCTCGTATCTTTTGAAGATCGCGAGGGAAAGGCCTACAACAAGGACTATGCACCCATGCATTGGGAAGAGAATCCCGATTTCGGAGGCTATTACGTGTATTGTACCAAGTTAGCGATGGCCAGTGAGGCATTCTACGGGCTGGGCGATAAGCCCACGCATTTGAATATTCGCGGTAGGCGGTTCGTTAACTGGAATTCAGATACGTATTCATTTCAGTTTCATCAAGATCCCTTATACCGCAGTATTCCGTTTTACATAGGTTTGCATGAGGGAGATGCGTACGGCATTTTTTTCGATAATACCTTCAAAACGTATTTTGACTTTGCAGCGGAAGCCCAGGACCAAACGAGCTTCTGGTCTGAAGGCGGTGAGCTTCAATATTACTACATCCACGGCCCGCATATGATGGACGTGGTGAAACGATACCATACCTTGACCGGTACGCACTATTTGCCGCCCCTGTGGGCGCTAGGGTTCCATCAGTGCCGATGGAGCTACTATCCGGAGAGTAAGGTGAAGGACCTGGCAAAAAACTTCCGTGAACGCAAAATCCCATGCGATGCCATTTACCTTGACATCGATTACATGGATGGCTACCGCTGTTTTACCTGGAATAAGCGATATTTCCCGGACCCGAAAAAGATGATCAAGGAGTTGGCTGATGACGGCTTTCACACGGTAGTGATCATTGACCCGGGAATAAAAGTCGATGAAAACTACTGGGTATTTCGAGAAGGAAAGAAAAACCGGTATTTCTGTCGCCGCGGAGATGATTATTTCATGGAGGGATACGTTTGGCCGGGTCGTTGCCAATTTCCGGATTTTACCAACGCTGAAGTACGCGAATGGTGGGGGGGGCTATTCAAAGGCTTGGTGGAGGCCGGGGTGGCCGGGGTATGGAATGATATGAATGAACCGGCGGTATTCGGTAGAGGAACGTTTCCCAATGATGTACGGCATAATTTTGATGGCTTCCGCGGTTCACACCGCAAAGCACATAACGTCTACGGCATGCAGATGGTGCGGGCCACCTACGAGGGACTGAAAAAGCTGTTTCAGAAAAAACGTCCATTTACCATTACCCGGGCAGCGTATGCGGGTACGCAGCGGTATGCTTCGGTATGGACCGGGGATAACGTGGCCACCTGGGAGCACCTCCGCCTGGGCGCGCTGCAACTTCAGCGGCTCTCCACGTCCGGTATGCCGTTCTGTGGTACGGATATCGGAGGGTTCAGCGGTGAGCCGGATGCAGAGCTGTTTACCAGGTGGATACAGTTCGGTGTGTTTTCTCCGTTTATGCGTGCGCATTCCGCCGGGGACACCGCCGAGCGCGAGCCGTGGAGCTTCGGCGAAACCCATGAAGCTCTCAACCGTAAGTTCATCGAATTACGGTATAAACTACTGCCTTACATCTACTCTGTGTTTTGGGAACATGCGAAGTACGGTTTTCCCATCCTTCGGCCGATAACCATGGTAGAACAACGGTTGGAAGGTAACATCCAACGGGAAGAGGAGTTTTGTTTCGGCGACAAAATACTGGTGTCGCCGGTCTTAAACCCGGGGCAACCAAACAAAATGGTGTACCTGCCTGTTGGGGAGTGGTATGACTATTGGGAGGACCGCCTACTCGAGGGAGGGAAGGAACACAAGGTGGATACCCCGATCGACAAAATGCCAATGTTTATTAAAGCAGGGACGGTATTGCCGGAATACCCCGTTATGCAGTATGTCAACGAAAAGAAGATAGATTCGCTTAAGCTCGTAGTCTATCATACCTTGCGGGAGGTCAATTCCTATCTTTATGAAGACCATGGCGATACCTTCGCATATGAACAACAGATATATCTGGAGAAGAAATTTGTGGTGAAAGGCGCCCCCGATAGGTTAAGCATCCACCAGCACGTGGAGGGATTGTATTCCGAGAAATACGATACATATGATGTATATCTTGCTGCACTGCCTTTTAAAATAGGCCAGGTAAAAGTTGACGATACCCTCGTTTCGGCTGAACCGGACGCAACGGGAAGATATTTAATAAAGGTGTCCAAAGACTTTCGAAGTATTCAGATTGTGGGGCAGTGATCGATTTGTTGACATCACGATAGGCTAATTATAAACGGTACCAATTATGCAGGCGGTAGAATTCCACTCGTTGTTTACGGATTTTGACATAAGCCTCTTCCGGGCGGGCAAACACTATAAACTGTATGAAAAGTTTGGGGCGCATGCGCTTTTGCGAAATGAAGTCCGAGGGACTTATTTTGCGGTTTGGGCACCGAATGCCGAGTCGGTATCTGTAATCGGTAATTTCAACGGCTGGAATCCCTATTCACATGTGTTAAACGTTCGCTGGGACGGATCGGGCATTTGGGAGGGATTTATTCCAAATGTGGATATTGGCGAAATTTATAAATATCACATCCGTTCCTATCACGGTGAAACGCTTCAAAAAGGTGACCCGTTTGCGTTACAATGGGAACTCTCGCCAAAAACAGCTTCCTTGGTTTCCACTACCTGGTATGAGTGGAAGGACGATGAATGGATGCGTACCAGACAGGAACATAATGCGCTTAATAAGCCCGTTGCAGTGTATGAAATGCATTTGGGGTCTTGGATGCGCAGCCCGGATAACCCCCAGCAGCTACTGGGCTATCGGGATGTCGCTGGCCGTCTGGTCGAATACATCAAAGAGGCAGGTTTCACGCATGTGGAACTGCTACCGGTCATGGAGCACCCCTACTATCCCTCGTGGGGCTATCAGATTACCGGATATTTTGCGGCTTCATCGCGTTATGGCTCCCCACAGGATCTGATGTTTCTCATCGAGCAGTTACATCTTAACGGCATCGGTGTTATATTGGACTGGGTGCCTTCCCATTTCCCCGGGGACGCCCACGGCCTCTATCGCTTTGACGGATCACACTTATACGAACACGCAGATCCCCGGCAGGGGTATCATCCCGATTGGGGCTCCTATATTTTCAACTACGGCCGTAACGAGGTGCGGTCATTCCTGATCAGTAACGCATTGTTCTGGTTGGAGCGATATCACGCAGATGGCCTTCGGGTGGACGCCGTTGCCTCGATGCTTTACCTGGACTACTCACGAAAAGAAGGCGAATGGATACCCAACGAATATGGCGGGCGGGAAAATCTGCACGCTATTGGTTTTCTTAAGGAATTAAACGAAGCGGTCTACAGCCATTTTCCCGATGTGCAGACCATCGCGGAAGAATCCACGTCCTGGCCGGGAGTAAGCCGCCCGGTGTTCAGCGGCGGACTGGGATTCGGGATGAAATGGATGATGGGGTGGATGCACGATACCCTGCAATATTTCAGCCGCGACCCGCTATTCCGGCAACATCACCATGGGCAGCTTACCTTTAGCATGTTGTATGCGTTTCATGAAAACTTTATGTTGCCGCTGTCTCATGATGAGGTGGTACATGGAAAGGGATCGATGGTTTACAAAATGCCGGGCGATGACTGGCAGCGCTTCGCAAACCTACGGTCGCTCTACTTATACATGTATACGCACCCGGGTACGAAACTGCTGTTTATGGGCTGTGAGTTTGCACAGACGGCCGAGTGGAACCATAACCAGTCACTGGATTGGCACTTGATGCAATACGAACCCCATAAGGGGATGTTTGCCTTCGTTAAAGCGCTTAATCACTTATACCGAAGTGAACCGGCATTGTACGAACAGAGCTTTAGCCCGGATGGATTTGAGTGGATCGAAGAGGGAGACGCTTCAAATTCGGTGGTAGCTTACGCAAGAAAAGGGATCAACGCAGAAAACGATTTGCTGATCATCTTAAATTTGACACCGGTGGTACGTTATTTTTTCCGATGCGGCGTGCCTTCGCCGGGCGAATGGGCCGTGTTGCTCAATTCGGACGACGGCAGCTATTTTGGGAGCGGCATCGAACAACAGACGGTACAAGCAGAACCCATAAGGTGGATGAATAAGGAGTGGTCGGCAAAATTGACCCTGCCGCCGCTGACGGGATTGGTACTTAAAAAAGTGAAACACCATGCCAAATGAATCGAAACCTATCATCCACCTGAGTGCGGAATGCTACCCCGTTGCCAAAGTGGGAGGGCTTGGGGATGTTTTGGGTGCATTGCCGAAATATCTCCAGCAGGCCGGGCTCCATACTTGGGTGGTCATGCCGTGGTACAACAAACCGTTTGTACAGCAGCACACGTTCGAACGGATTTATACCGGTAATTTTCTGCAGGGGTCAAGGCCGTTGGAAATGCAGGTGTACCGTGAAAAGGAAAGTGTGTTGGGATTCGGCTTATATCTGATCAAAATACCGGGACTACTGGATCGCGATGAACCGTATGGCTATGCGGATGAAAGTGAACAATTCATGGCCTTTCAGCATGGATTTCTGCATTGGATTACCGAAACCGGGATTCTGCCGGATGTGGTGCATTGCCATGACCACCACACAGGGCTCATTCCTTTTTTGATGTACCATTGTGAACGTTTTAAGGCATTGAAACAGGTTCCGACCGTGGCCACGGTGCACAATGGGCAATACCAAGGGTGGATGGATTGGAACCGGGCGATTCTTTTGCCACCGTTTGACACGTGGAAATGGGGACTGCTGGACTGGGACGGGGTCATCAATCCGCTGGCTGCCTTGATCAAATGCTGCACCGTTTTTACAACGGTATCAACCGGATATTTGGACGAGCTGATGGTACAAGCCAACGGCCTTGAGCGTCTGTTTGCCATGGAACGTGCGAAGGGCGTGGGCATTGTCAACGGCATCGACACCACCGTATGGGATCCTGCGCAGGACGGGATGCTGCTCCATCATTACCAGAGTTCTAATGTGCAAACCGGCAAACGCAGAAATAAAGCGTCGTTATGTGACGCCTATGGGCTGGATCCCGAAAAGCCTTTACTTGCTTACATCGGACGGTTCGCAGGGGAGAAAGGGGCAGATCTTTTGCCCGAAATTATCGAAAACTTATTGGGCGATGAAGCTGTTGATCTAACGATGATGGTATTGGGTTCCGGAGACGCGCAAATACAGGATAACATCGCTTATCTGACCGAAAAATACCGCGGAAAGCTGGGCGCTTACATCGGTTACCAGGAAGAACTGTCACACCGGATTTATGCCGCTGCGGATTTTCTGCTAATGCCGTCGCGGGTGGAACCTTGCGGCCTCAATCAACTCTATTCCATGCGGTACGGCACCCTGCCGGTGGTTAGGAGTACCGGGGGGCTTAAGGATACGGTAAAGGACGTGAGTGAGGAGAAGGGGTACGGCATCACGTTCTTCCATATGAACGCCGCAGACGCTGTACAGGCCGTTCGCCGTGCATTGATATTGTACGTCGATAAGCAACGGATGCAACAACTGAGAAAATTTATGATGAAGCTCGATTTTTCGTGGGACAAATCGGCTGCTAAATATGTGGAGATTTATCAAAATATAACCGAATAAATTATGATTAAGCACAACGTGATTTCTGTCGTATTGGGGGGAGGGAAAGGCACACGCCTGTATCCATTGACGCACCAACGTTCCAAACCTGCCGTTCCCATTGCCGGCAAATACCGGCTCGTAGACATTCCGATTTCCAACTGCCTCAATTCGGGATATAACCGGATTTTTGTGTTGACTCAGTATAACTCTGCATCTTTGAACTCCCACATTAAAAACACCTATAATTTCAGTGTGTTTAGCAAGGGATTTGTGGACATACTTGCGGCGGAGCAAACCAATGAGGGCGAAAAGTGGTATCAGGGAACGGCAGATGCCGTGCGGCATTTATTGCGTTACCTCCAACATCACGACTACGAACATTTGCTGATTCTTTCCGGTGACCAGCTTTATCAAATCGATTTTCAGGAGATGATAGAGAACCACATCACCGCGAAGGCCGAAATATCGGTTGCGACGATCCCGGTGAGTGCCAAGGATGCTACGTCGTTCGGAATACTCAAGTCTGATGACGAGGGGAATATTACGTCGTTTATTGAAAAACCGGATAGTTCATTGCTGCCACCCTGGGAATCCGAAGTAAGTGAAGAAATGAAGGCCGAAGGCCGGGTATTCCTCGCCTCCATGGGAATTTATGTGTTTAACAAACACGTGCTCAAAGAAATATTAGATGAAAGTCCCGGTGTGGACTTTGGCAAAGAATTGCTGCCCGAAGCAATCGGTAATTACCGCATACACAGCTACCAGTATCCCGGATATTGGACCGATATTGGTACGATCGATTCTTTTTTCGAGGCCAATATCAGTCTCACTGACGACATCCCGAAGTTTAATTTGTTTGATAAACATACCATCTTCACCCGGGGTCGGATGTTGCCACCCTCCAAGGTATCGGGCACTAAATTGGACAAAGTGGTAATTGCGGACGGTTGCATCATCGCCGGTGAGGAGATCGAACGGTCGGTGATCGGCATCCGTTCGCGTATCGGTGCCGGAACGGTGATCAAGACGACGTATATGATGGGGAGTGACTTTTACCAAACGCTGGAGGAAATCGAACGAGTCAAGGAACAGGGCAGCCCATTGGTAGGTGTCGGCGAAAACTGCTACATCGAAAATGCGATCCTCGATAAAAACTGTTGCATTGGAGACAATGTGCGTATCAAGGGCGGTGCGCATTTGGAGGACGGCGATTTTGAAACCCACGCAGTCCGCGGCGGTATTATCGTGGTAAAAAAGCGTGCGGTCATTCTATCCGGCACGGAAATCGGTTAATTTCGTATTTTTGCCGAATGGCAAATCTTGATACGATTGTCGCGTTGGCCACCGCCACAGGTAGCGGTGCCATCGCGGTTATCCGCCTTTCCGGTCCGCAAGCAATACCGATTGTAAAGGGGGTTTTCAAAGGCAAAGACTTGGCCAAACAAGCCTCACACACCGTGCATTTCGGTACCATACGGAAAGGGACAGAAATATTGGACGAGGTTTTGGTTTCGTTGTTTGTCGCGCCCCATTCTTATACGCGCGAAGATGTCGTCGAGATCTCCGCGCATAACTCACGGTACATCATTGAGCGCATCCTCGAGCTATTGATCCAACGGGGCGCCCGTGCAGCCCGCCCCGGCGAGTTTACGTTACGGGCGTTTCTCAACGGGCAAATGGATCTCTCGCAGGCAGAAGCGGTAGCTGATCTCATTGCTTCTACATCGGCAGCTTCACATTTGGTAGCCATGCAGCAAATGCGCGGTGGCTTTTCTACGGTGTTAAAGCAGCTCCGGGAGCAGTTGATCCAATTCGCTTCGCTGGTGGAACTTGAACTTGACTTTTCGGAAGAGGATGTCGAGTTTGCCAACCGATCCCAACTTGAGGCACTCATAGTGGAGATAAACCGTGTCATTCATAAGCTGATCGGGTCGTTTGAACAGGGCAATGTGTTGAAAAATGGAGTGCCGGTAGTCATTGCCGGCCGGCCCAACGTAGGTAAATCTACACTGCTCAACACGTTACTCAATGAGGAGCGGGCCATTGTTTCGGACATCGCGGGCACCACGCGCGATACCATTGAAGATGAAGTAAACATACACGGCGTAACCTTTCGCTTCATTGACACGGCCGGCATCCGGGATACACGCGACGTCATCGAAGCCAAGGGCGTGGAGCGTACGCGTGAAAAGATGCGAAAAGCACGGCTTATCGTATACCTTGCAGACCCGCAGCAGGACGACCTGGACGAAATAAAAAGCCAGTTGGCAGAAGTGGCCCAATTGGGTGTGCCGTACGTCACAGTGGTGAATAAGGTGGATCTGCTGACGCGCGACCATGTGGATACACTCAATGCCATCGATCCGCTATTCATCTCGGCCAAAAATAATACGGGGGTAGAGGAACTAAAAGAAGAGCTGTTGCGAAAAGTGAACCTGCACAAGCTTGACGCCGGTGATGTGCTGGTGACCAATGTACGCCATGTAGAAGCGCTGCGCAGGACGGAAGAAACTCTGCAGCGGGTACTTCAGGGTATCAAGGGTTCGGTTACGTCTGATTTCCTTGCCATGGATATCCGGCAGGCATTGCATCACCTCGGTGAGATTACCGGATCGGTGTCTACCGATGATCTGCTGGATAATATCTTTTCGAAATTCTGCATTGGGAAGTAACAGGAAGTAACAGAGCAAACGCAGCTATATTTCACAGGATACCTAATCTTGCAAGGTACACATGAGGTACATATGTGGTACGGAACAGGTACATATACCGTGCGGATAGCGTAACGAGAGGTTGGTTTGGAATAACGTGCCGGGAAAGTTATATTTGTAAGTGTGCTGAATGTTCAGGCACAGATTATAAACCACCACAGAAATGAAATTGAACAAAGCCGTTTCCTTATTAGCCGTATACACGATCGTCGTCCCCTGTTTAAGTGCTGCCCAACCTTCAAGGGTACAGGAAGTGGAGCAGGCTGTACAAGCCTTGACCCGGGCAATGATTGATGCCGATGGTCCGATGTTGCGAAAGCTCACAAATAAGGCCCTGTCGTATGGTCATTCCAGCGGGAAAATTGAAACCCAATCCGAATTTGTGGAAACATTGATAACCGGTATGTCGGTTTTTGAGGATATCCAATTGGAAAGCCAAACGGTGGAAGTAGTGGATGATACCGCTATTGTCCGGCATGTGTTGTCAGCAAAGACTAACGACAAGGGAAAGGGACCAGGCACCGTGAAGCTGGGTATCCTGCTCGTATGGGTAAAACAAGAGATGCAGTGGACGCTACTCGCCCGGCAGGCAGTTAAGGTTCTCTGATTTCGGTATTTTCCTCTTCCTCTTCAGTTTTCCGCTTTATCGTAAACAGCCGCCGGAGAAATTCATCAAACGTATAGAACTCCTGGCGATAGACGAGGCCCAATGCACTGACATAGTTCTCGTTGTTTGTAAGCGGCAGAAAATTCCGGCTGTTGAGCCGATTAGATCCACGTAGCACCAGACGCCCGTCTTTGCGGATGAGGTAGAGGAGTTCAGCGTCGGTTATCACGCGGTCGCTGAACACATTCAGATCGTTGAGGTTCCGTCTATCGGTAACACCGCCCGTAAAAATCAACCGGTCGTTGAAAAGTCTTACGGATGCACTTGCATCATTTAAGGAGCGAATATTTAAGTCTACAAACTTCAAGTTTAACGATTGGGAAATGAGGTTGTTCAGTTGGTTAAAAGCTAACTCCGTGCCTGCGCTCAATAAGGTGTTATTCAACTCCCGACTGAAATCTGCTTCCGAACCGGGAACGAAACTACGGCGTACAATCAAACTCAGCGCCTGCTGGTTTATATTATTGGCATCGCTGAGGTAACTCTGAAGTTCGTCCTTTACGTAGGGGTCGTTGGGGAAATCAAGGGCAAACGTAATGTCGGGACGCATGAGGTTGCCGCTTAGATTCATCACGGCGTGTGCGAGTACGCGCTGTTCCACCGTCTCCCTTCCGGCGGCATTATAAAGCGGCCCAAGGCTGGTGCGCTGTCCATATACCGCCGCTAGGTTGACGGTTGCGTCCGTCGGTTGTCCTGTCCAGCGAATATTACCTCCTTGGTTGATGTCGAATATTTTATTGATAAAGTCCTGAGCCGTAAATGTGAATTTCCCACTATTGAATGTATAGTCGCCAAACATTTCGAAATCCCCAAGACTCGATACACGAAGGGAAAGCAGCCCCTCACCCCGTCCGGTCAATTCGCCCAGATCGGTATACAAGCTGGTTTCCGCCGCGGGAGTAATCTGTAAATCCATGTTCATGCTTAGTCCGCTGAATAAGCGGGGTTGCGGGTGTTGCGAGTTCAGCGTGTCATGATTCACAAAATGGATGAAATCATTATCGCTCACCGTGCCCGTCGCATTCAGGGGGATATAAAAATGCGTGTTTTCTTCGGTTCGCGCCTGTATGGATATATTCATGCCATCTGTGGGGCCGTTGAAAGCAAATTGTCCGGTGCCATAAGCCGTGCCATAATAGAGCGGATTGTCTCTGAAGGTAGTGTTCAGAACCAGAAAATTGGTTGCGTCAATGTTCACCCGGATGTCCGGAATCAACGGGTTGCGCATATCTACGCTGCCATTGGCGACGGCCTTATTGTTTTTAGGGTCCGTAATGGTCAGATTATTAAGTTGGATGGTGCTGTTGGACAGGGATACCTGATCATTGATCCGATAAGGTGTTTTGAGGTAATTTACCGTAAACCCCGCTTCGTGCAGGTAACAAACGCCATTAACCTGAGGTTCGGTTACGGATCCCGCAATACGCAAATCGGCAGAAATTGTTCCGCTGATATCTGAAACCAGTTTACTGAGAAAAGGCTGGAATAACACCAATTCGGTTTGGTTTAGGTCGGCTTCTATAGCCAATTGATTTGTCGTAGCAGCGGCATCGTACGTGCCGCTGGCCATCAACGTTTTTGTTCCGCCGCGCGTGGTCTCTAATTTTACGTTCACCAGTTCACGTACCTGGTCAAAATTAGCTTGCAGGATCATATCTCCTACTTCGGTACGATTAACGTATACATCTTTGGCGGTAATGTCTGCCGACAAATACGGGTTTTTCAAAACGGAAGATATCTCCATGTGACCGTCGAGTATTCCGCGTAGCTGAACGCCCGAAGGCAGCATGGCCGAATTGAAGGTGGCAAGGTTGAAATTTTGAAACGTCACCAGCGTCTTGTCGTTCGGTTTTTTGGAAATAAAACCTTCCAATCGAGCAACTTGTTTGTTGTTTGAGATTTCGAGATCTTGGATGCTGAATCGATCACCGTCTAAAAGAAACGATGTGTTTTTATCAAGTTCCCACGGTTCATGGTTCAATATAAGGGTTGATGGAAGTACACCCATTTTTATGGGCTTCCCTTTCTCAAAGCTAATGAGCCCATTAAAATCCAATTGGTTGCCGGCGGTTACATCAGCCAGTTTTAGATTGGTATGCAGACTGTCGTTTGCCAGGGTATTGGAAAGATTCACATTGTTCACGTACAGGCTGTCGGATACGCTGATCCGGTCGGCCGTAAGAAACAGGCGCAGCGCCCCCGAATGGGCCGATTCGTCAACGATTAACCGGTCTATGACCAGCGTACCGTGTGATAGCTTGGGTACGAGCAGATTGATGTTGGCAACATTATCGGCTGTTGAAAAATGGCCGTTGGCGAAGGCTCCTTTAGGTAACATCAGCTTAGGAAGCCACAGCGCGGTGACGGGAGCCGCTTTTTTGAGTTCAAGGTTGAAATCAAAGGCTTGTTTTCCCAATGGCCCGACCTTTAGATCCATGGAAGGGGCGTATTGCATCGCCACCGATTTAAAGTAGCTGCCCAGACTGGTCAAATCTATTTCGCCATGCAAAGTCGCATCTGCAAGGTCCGATCGAATGCGCAGGGTGCGATGCTCCTGATTACCATTGGCGGATAACGTCAGCGAATCCACCACATACCGATCTGTATTGGTTAGGAACTGCACGTTATGTAGGGCAATATCCCCTTGAATGTCATTGATTGTATTCCCTCTGAAATTGCTGATTATCGATGCGTGTTCCAAGGTGACGGGCGATTTTCTGTAAAAGGCTAGGGGGTAGAGGTTCGCATATTCGACTTCCGCGGTAAAGGCATATTCCGGGAATTGGGGATTGAAGTTTATATCGCCATCAAAGTGAAGCCGTAGGTTGGGGTCGTAAACGGCTACGTTGCCCGCAAATTGCATTTCGGCGAAAGTGCCGCCGAGATCAATGTTGCGGTATCGGTATCCCCGGAAATCGAGGTAATCAACCTGGCCTTTCACGGTACTGTTTATGTCCTTTACTGCAAAGCCACTTCCGTTTATCGTGACATCAAATCCGCTGGATCCAAGTTGTTTCTGCTGTAATAGTGTGCCCAAATCAAAATCGGTTGTTAAAAGTTGACCGGAATAGCGTATCCCGTTGCGGATATTGAGATCAATATCGGTCGTAACCGTGCCTAGCTGGGTTTCAAGAACGCCATTGGCGGTAAAGTCGTGGTAAAGCCCACGAAGGGCGCCCTGATAGGTGACGTTGCCCATGTGTTCAAAAAATGCGGGCAACTTTATTGGAGGCAAATTCCCCAATTGGGGTACCAGGGTTTCGATATCATGGCTATTGGTCGACAAACGGTTCAGGTGCATGTCGAACAGGGTTTGGTTGATGTCCGGCAAGCCGTGAATGGTGAAGTTTCCTGTCAAATGGGTGTCATCACTTGCCCGCAGCGTGACGTGTCTGGCGTTGATAGCTGGAATTTTTCCGAAAAACGTACCTGACAAGGTGACGTCGAAACGTGTTGTGGCGATTTTTGGTGCGAAAAACTCGAGGTCCTTGGAATGAATCCGCGCATCGTCTAGGTTTAGTTCGATATCAACTGCATGGATAAAATTACGGAAAGACGAGAAGTTATCGTATCCAAGCCGGAGGTAGTCACGAAGTCGGCTACGATTGGTTTCCAGGTATAATTCCCGAAGTTCAATACTGTTGGTGTCGATTAAAGCCAATGTGTTCAATTCACGGACCTTGAAACCACTTTGTTCATTAAAACGGAGATTTTTAATGGTCGATTTGAATAAATGGTTGGTAAAGTCGATGTCGGTGAACTCGCCGTTCAGCCCGTTGAGCTGGATATCGTTGAAGTCGATGCCGCTGTTTCTGGAGCGTCTATCGACACGTTTGTATCCGAATGAAGTGTTAGACAAAGTTACCGCACGAAAGTCGAGCTTTATGCGCTTTCTGTTCTCTCCCGGCGTCGGTGCCGTTCGAAAGTAATCGATTAGAAAGGCGAGGTTATTGCGATTGGAGTCGCCTTTCACAAAAAAGCGGCTATCCGTAACGGCAAGTTTCTTGATAGTGATTTGCTGTTCACGTAGTTTCCAGAGATCTAACGATGCTGTCAATTTGTTTGCATATAACAACGTGTCGCCATCTCGATCAGCGATATAAAGCCCGTTGAGTACCAGGGAAGAAAAAGGCTTGAGGTAGAGCCCCTCCAACGAAATTGTCGTCTGAAGCTCGTTGGCAAGATACCTAGCTGCTCTTTGCGCAAAATAGGTTTGAACAGGTTGATATCGCAACGCGAAAATTAGACTCGCCAAAAGCACGAGGATTCCGGTTAACGTCCACAACGATATCTTTAATATTTTTTTGATAAATTTGCTCCTAATTAAGCGTTCAAAATAGTATCCATGTCCATTATCCTTGGCATTGAATCTTCATGCGATGAGACATCCGCCGCCATTTGTATAGACGGAAAAATCTGTTCGAATATTATTGCTAATCAAACCGTCCACGAAAAATTTGGCGGTGTAGTGCCGGAGCTGGCTTCACGAGCACATCAGCAAAACATCATTCCTACGGTGGAACAGGCCGTCCGCGCGGCAAAAGTACATAAAAATGACATAGATGCGGTAGCCTTTACACGCGGGCCGGGATTATTGGGGTCATTACTTGTCGGGACTTCATTCGCCAAAGGCTTCGCGCTGGCACGGAATATTCCACTAATTGATATTAACCACATGCAAGCGCATATACTTGCGCATTTTATCGAAGAACCGGCTCCTGAATTTCCGTTTTTGTGTCTTACGGTTTCCGGAGGCCACACACAATTGGTGCGGGTGAAGGATTATTTCCAAATGGAGCTGATCGGGCAAACACTGGATGACGCCGCCGGAGAGGCTTTTGACAAAACCGCAAAAATACTGGGACTCCCGTACCCGGGCGGACCGTTGATTGATCGCTATGCGCAACGGGGGAATGCGAACGCGTTTGCATTCCCCGAGCCTCAGATTCCTGGCCTGAATTTCAGTTTCAGCGGCTTGAAGACGTCGATCCTTTATTTTGTGCAGAAAATGGAAGCAGAACAGCCTAATTTCATCCACGATCATCTCGATGATATATGCGCATCGGTGCAGGCGCGCATTGTGTCCATCTTGATCAGTAAATTAAAGCGGGCAGCAGAAGCGACCGGGGTGATGGATATCGCAGTGGCCGGTGGGGTTTCCGCTAATTCCGGACTTCGGGCGGCAGTAACCGAACTGGGTGAAGAACAGGGCTGGCGTGTATTTATTCCGAGATTCGAGTATTGCACAGATAATGCAGCTATGATTGCCATCGCAGGGCACTATAAGTACCTTGCTCGCGATTTTGTAGGGCAGGACGTGGCACCGCAGGCTAGATATGGTTTATGAGAGCTGGCCAACGGCCCCGTAGCTGGCAACTAATACACAAAAACTCAAAAAAAACAAAATACATGAACTGGACTCCCAATGTGGACCGTTACGAAAACATGCTGTTCAACCGTTGCGGACGGAGCGGATTGAAGCTTCCCGCAATTTCTCTCGGGCTGTGGAATAATTTTGGCGATACGATTCCGCACCACACGAAACAGGCGATATGCCGGCAAGCGTTTGATTTGGGCATTACCCACTTCGACCTGGCTAACAACTACGGCCCTCCGGCAGGCAGTGCCGAATCCACTTTTGGCCGGATACTGAGAGAAGACTTTGCCGGTTGCCGCGATCAGCTGATTATTTCTTCAAAAGCGGGGTATGAGATGTGGCCGGGTCCCTATGGCGAATGGGGAGGCCGAAAATACCTGATAGCGAGCTGCGATCAAAGCCTGAAAAGGCTGGGGGTTGACTATGTTGACATCTTCTACTCGCATCGGTTTGACCCGGAAACACCCCTGGAGGAAACCATGATGGCGCTGGATCATATCGTGCGGTCGGGTAAGGCACTGTACGTAGGGATTTCGTCGTACAATTCCAGACGCACGCGGGAGGCAGCGGCAATTCTGAGGGAATTGGGTACACCTTGTCTCATTCATCAGCCAAGTTATTCGTTGCTTAATCGTTGGGTGGAAGACGACGGATTGTTGGAGGCATTGGACGAATTGGGTATCGGATCGATTGTTTTTTCTCCGTTGGCACAGGGATTGTTAACCGATAAATACCTGAACGGAGTGCCCGCCGATAGTCGGGCAAAAAATATCAAGCATTTTTTTCATAGCGACTTTCTGAACGAGCAAAATCTGGCAAATGTAAGGGAACTTGATGCGATCGCAAGGCGGCGTGGACAGACACTCGCGCAGATGGCCATTGCTTGGGTGCTGCGAGACAGACGCGTCACGTCTGCGCTGATCGGTGCCAGCAGGCCGGAGCAGGTAGTCGATTGTGTAGGAGCATTGAAAAATCTTGATTTTTCTGTCGATGAACTGGCAGAAATCGACACTTACGCCAAAGACGGAGGCCTCAATATCTGGGCAAAATCGGCAGAACTTGGGTAGTTTTATCTACCCCTTTCTTTCCATTGTCTGCTAAAAGACTTTTCAGCAAGCTCAGGTAGCTTCCGGTGTTTGCCCCATGCTTTCCGGAAAAACCGTCGGAGCAGAAAGTTTTTGATCTTTCCACCGAATAGGTCGATCATTTTGCGCTTGGTGATTGCAAAAGTAAAGCCCTTCCACGCTAATTTTTCAGTTTTGGCGACGATGCCCTTGCTTACCGCGTCCCGCCGGTTAAGCAACAACATCTGATGAATGTCTATTTTTACGGGGCAGACTTCAGAGCACTTCCCGCATAAACTTGACGCATAGCTAAGGTGCTTAAACTCCTCCATTCCTCGAAGGTGAGGGGTAATCAGCGAACCGATAGGCCCGCTGTACGTGGTATGGTAGGTATGCCCGCCCACATTTTTGTAAATTGGGCAGCCGTTTAGACAGGCACCGCAACGAATGCAATATAAGCCTTGTCGTTGTTCCTTTTGCGTCAATAAATCGGTGCGGCCATTGTCCAGCAGTACTACATACATTTCCTCAGGTCCGTCCGTTTCGTCTGCTTGCCTGGGGCCACCGATAATGCTGTTGTATACGGTAAGACGCTGCCCCGTACCATGACTGGACAACAGCGGCCAAAACAAATCGAGATCCGCCAGGGAAGGAATGATTTTCTCAATGCCTACAATGGCGATATGAATCTTGGGGAAGGTTGTTGAGAGCCGTGCATTCCCTTCATTTTCCGTAATGGCAATACTGCCCGTGTCGGCAATGAGAAAGTTCCCTCCCGTAATGCCTACATCTGCCGACGTATATGGTTCGCGGAGCAGTTCCCGTGCTTTGAGGGTGAGTTCCTGCGCACTTGCGTCAATGGGCGTGCCGAAACGCTGATGAAAGAGCTCGGCAATATCTTGCAGGCTAAGGTGCATGGCAGGGGTGACGATGTGGTAGGGCTTTTGGCCAAGTAGCTGTACAATGTATTCGCCAAGATCCGTTTCCAGGGTTTTGACGCCTTTTTTTTCAAGAAAGTCATTCAGATCAATTTCCTCGGTGGTCATGGATTTTGATTTCACCACCGTTTTCGCGCCGGAACGCTGCATGATTTTCCAAATTTCTTCCCGTGCCTCGTCGGCGTCGTTGGCCCAGATGACTTTACCACCCTTTTGGACGAAATTCGATTCAAACTCGGGCAAGAGCTTATCCAGGTTTTCCATCACCCGCCACTTGATAATATGGGCTTTACGTTTGGAATTCTCGATGTGGTGGAAATGGGATAGCCCGATTTGGACCGCGGTATCGTACTTATCAATATTATAATTGATGATTTGCCGATGACGAGGTTCAAATGCCTTGGCAGCACTGTCTTTCAGGAAAGCGATTTCTTGTACAGACGGCATATGAAGCGTATTTCTACACTAATAACGAATAAAAATCAAAAGTGTTGTCATGAGTGCTTCGTCGCGATGGCCAATTCCGTCAATTGCTCAGCGGATAGGCTCGACGGCGAATCAATCATGACGTCTCTTCCGGAATTGTTTTTCGGGAAGGCAATCACGTCACGGATGCTGTCTATTTCGGCAAACAAGGCGACTAGCCGGTCAAAGCCGAATGCAATGCCACCATGTGGAGGCGCACCATATGTGAATGCATCCAGGAGAAAACCGAACTGCTTTTGTGCTTCCTCCGGACTGAAACCAAGGTGCTTGAATAATAGCGATTGCAATTGGCGATCGTGTATACGGATCGAGCCACCGCCCACTTCGGTGCCATTGATAACCAAATCGTACGCATTAGCGCGAACCTTGCCCGGCTCGCTATCCAGCAAGGGGATGTCTTCGGGTTTCGGAGAGGTGAAGGGATGGTGCATGGCGTGATACCGGCCACTATCTTCGTCCCATTCCAGCAGTGGGAAATCCACTACCCATAGGGGAACATACTTGCCTTTATCCCGTAATCCAAGTTGCGAGGCGATTTCGAGACGAAGTTCGCACAATTGCTTCCTTACTTTATCGGTTTGTCCCGCCATTACCAATAGCATATCCCCAGGCTTCGCGTCAAAAGCAGAGGCCCACAGCTCAAGCTGCTGAGGGGTGTAGAATTTGTCGACCGATGACTTGAGTGTACCGTCATCGGCATAGCGGAGATAAACCAATCCACTGGCACCGATCTGGGGGCGCTTTACAAAATCGGTCAAGGCGTCCAGTTGTTTGCGGGTATAGTTAGCACACCCCGCGGCTTTGATGCCCACGACCAACTCGGCTTGGTCAAATACGGGGAATCCCGATCCCTTGAGCACATCGTTCAACTCCACGAATGGCATTCCAAAACGGAGATCGGGTTTGTCCGAACCGTAAAGGCGCATGGCCTGTTCATAAGGCATACGCGGTATGTCACGTAAATCAATGCCTTTTACGGTTTTAAATAAATGTTTGATTAAGCCCTCAAAAACCTGAAGAATATCTTCCTGTTCCACAAACGCCATTTCACAATCTATCTGAGTGAATTCGGGCTGTCTATCCGCACGCAGGTCTTCATCGCGGAAGCATTTCACGATCTGGAAATATCGGTCAAAGCCGGAAACCATCAGCAATTGCTTGAAGGTCTGCGGCGATTGGGGGAGCGCATAAAATTCCCCAGGATTCATACGGCTGGGCACCACGAAATCGCGTGCGCCTTCGGGCGTAGATTTGATCAATACCGGTGTTTCCACTTCCAAAAAGTGTCGCCCATCCAGGTATCTACGTGTTTCTTGAGCCAGCCTGTGGCGTAATATAAGATTGTTACGAAGGGGATTCCGTCGAAGATCCAGATAGCGATATTTCATCCGCAAGTCATCGCCCCCGTCGGTTTCATCTTCAATGGTAAATGGCGGCAGCTTGGCCGGATTCAGTACGTCAAGCGACGTAACCTTTAGCTCGATATCGCCCGTAGCCAATTTGGGGTTTTTGTTTTCCCGTTCAATTACCCGACCGGTGACTTTGATGACGTATTCTCTTCCCAATTCCCGGGCCTTGCTCCGCAAGGCCTCGTCGTCTGCAGCATCAAACACCAACTGGGTGATCCCATAACGATCGCGTACGTCGATAAATGTCATTCCGCCAAGATCACGAGACTTTTGGATCCATCCGCTCAAAATAACTGTTTTACCTAAATCCGAAAGGGTCAATTCACCGCACGTATGTGTTCTATGCATTTTTCCGTTATATTAAGCGGCAAAAATAGCGGTTTTTTCGGAACAACCACAACATCATCAGCACAAGCTTCCGGCGTACGCACGGCCCAACGGCACATTTTCGCCGTTGTTTAGTAAAATGTTAGATGCACTGCGTGCCCGGATAGCGTCCTTGTTGATCAGATAGGACTTATGTATCCGGATAAATTTTTTGTTAGTTAGGATGGTTTCGGAAACTTCTTTCAAGCATTTGCGGAGCACAAATTTTTTGCTCGTGGTAATAAAGGTCGTGTAGTTTCCTTCGGCGTGCGCGTAGATCATTTCATCTACGGGTATTTTTGTCTTGTGTCTCCCGTCAGGGAGAAAGATGTTTTGGTCTTCTTCTTTTGTCTCAATGTGATTAAAAGCGATCTCGATGGACGCATATACGTCATTTCGGTTGAACGGTTTGACGATATATCCCGACGGCTTCGTTGACTTAGCCGCTTCGATGGTGCTGCGGTCGGCATGAGACGTCAGAAAGATAAACGGGATGCGGTAGTTCTTGTTGATTTCATGCGCGAGATCGATTCCGGTTTTTTCGCCGGAAAGAATAATGTCGATCAGTATTAAATCGGGCTGGCTGCTCTTTATCGCGGATACAGCATCTTCATAGGTCGTTGAAACCCCGCATACCTGGTAACCCAATTCTTCAAGCATATACTCCAAATCCATCGTGATAATAAGCTGGTCTTCTACGATAAGTATCTTTTTTCGTCTCATGGGATCGATATGGTTATAATGACTTTATAATAATTCAGTACCTGATCTGTAATCGCAGGCTAAAGTAGATAGACTGCGCTTTTTTTGTTGTAGGAATTTGCTTACATTATTGTACTCATCTTTTAATCAGCTATTTTGAGTGCTCCCTTGTGTGCTTTCATGATAATTGATCATTGACAAGTGCCGTCTTTTACGATCCATACCCTGGAGGTACTGCTGCTACGAGGGGTGGGAAAATCCTTCTCCTGTACTTCGTACCCCAAAATTATACTTCCTCCTTTTGGATTGCCGGTGGCGGTCAAAACGGCACGGTCCCCCTTGTTTAATTGGACACTGACGGCAAACGGAATTGAATCAGGCTGAATCGTTACCTTTCCCTTGCTGGTTTGGTAGGTAATCGAGTTCACGGACGCATCGCTATAAGCAGATACCTGGTAGGTCACTAAGCTTGGTCCGGATACTTGTAATGCTTCGATATGGCAATCGCATTGCTGAGGAAATAACTCCTGGCTTTTATTGCACGATAAAAGTGATAGGATGACTAAGAATAATGTCTTGACAACAGCGGTCAAATGCATAGCAGTCTTATAGGTGTTTATAAGCACAAAGATGCCGATAAAACCAGGGGAAACCGGTTAAAACTCCGCGCTATTTTTGGATTTGTAGCGATTCCACTACAAGTGTCAATTCGCGTCATTTTGGCCAAGGAAACGGGTGATTTGCATGTGGAAAACTTTTTTGTGGGAAAAAGTGGGAGAAAGTGGAGCAAATATCTACTTTTACATCATATTTATTGGGTAACATGTAGGTATGAGTCATCTCATAGGCGAATTTGATTGCAAGTTAGACACCAAGGGAAGGATGGTGCTGCCAGCTGCGCTCAAAAGGCAAATGCCTGAAGTAGAGCAGTCTGGGCTTGTAATTAATCGCGGTTTTGAGAAACATCTTGTCGTTTACCCAAGAGGGGAGTGGGATAAAATTACGGCCCGGTTAGCAAAATTGAATCAGTATGTGGCACGAAATAGAAAGTTTATCCGCGATTTTACACGGGGCGCCACGGAGTTGACATTGGATTCGGCGGGCCGCGTGCTGCTGCCTAAATCCTTGCTGGAATATGCCGGGATTGAAGCGGATATTGTGCTTTCGTGTCAGTTCAATAAGATAGAAGTGTGGTCTAAGGACGCATACAATCAGTTGTGGGAAGATGACGAAGACGATGACTTTGCCGCACTAGCGGAAGAAGTGATGGGTGGAAACTTAGCTGCCGAAGAGGATGAATAACGCGTATCATATACCCGTAATGCTCCGCGAATGCATGGAGGCGCTGGCGATTAAGCCGGATGGGGTGTATGTAGACGTGACGTTCGGGGGTGGAGGGCATTCAAAGGAATTGTTAAGGCAATTGGGGCCGAATGGGAAGCTATATGGGTTTGACCAGGACCCCGACGCGTTGCGAAACGTAATTGATGACGGGCGATTCGTGCTCATTCATCAGAACTTCAGGTTTTTGAAAAATAATTTGCGGCTTCACGGCGTCCGGGAGGTCGACGGCATTTTAGCGGATCTGGGGGTATCTTCCCATCAATTCGATAGTGCTGAGCGAGGATTCTCCACCCGTTTCGAGGCGGTATTGGATATGCGTATGGATCAGGCCGGAGAGCTGGATGCCAGACAGGTGCTGAATACCTATTCCGAGGCGGAACTTCACCGCATCTTTGGAATGTATGGCGAACTGCAGAATGCGCGCACATTGGCAAAAACGATCGTGACTGCACGGGCCAGTCAGCCGCTTCATACCGTGGAAACGTTGAAAAGCGTGGTAAAGAAAGTGGTTCCACGCGGCAAGGAACATAAATATTATGCGCAGCTATTTCAGGCATTACGCATTGAGGTGAACGGTGAGTTGGAAGCACTGCAGGAATTCCTCCAGCAAAGTATATCAATGCTCAAACCCGGTGGCCGGTTGGTGGTGATGTCTTATCATTCATTGGAAGATCGGTTGGTAAAGAACTTTATGGCGAAGGGGAAATTTAAAGGAGAGGTGGAAAAAGATTTTTTCGGACGGGAAATTAAGCCCCTAAAGTTGGTCACCCGGAAAGCAATGGTTGCAAGTGAGGCTGAAGTGAGTCATAACAGCCGCGCTCGGAGCGCAAAACTAAGGGCGGCAGAGAAAGTATAGAAAAGCTATGGCAAGGAATGTATATAAACAACAGCCATTGAGTGAAGAACAACAAGTGGAACTGCAAGAAACGGTGGAGGAAAAAGCAGATGCCACCCGTACGTTTTTCCAATCGCTGTTTGGCTCCGATTGGCTTTCGTCGACAGCATTTGTTGGGTACATTCCGTTTATTGCATTTGTCGGATTGTTGGCGATTATATACATCGCCAATAGGCATTACGCCGAGCGGACAGTGCGCGAGATAGATCATTTAGGAAAAGAGGTAAAGGAGATGAATTGGGACTACAAATCCCTCTCGGCCGACCTTATGAAGATGACTACACAAACTGAGATTGCCAAAAGGGTGGACAGCATGGGACTGAAAGAACGTACCGAACCACCCAAAAAAATAAGGATCATCAAACCCAAAAATTAGCGGGCGGATTTTAAATTACACAGACATGAACATCAGAACCGACATATTACTGAGAGCGTACCTGTCCTTCGGACTGATCGTGTTGTTTGCGGTAGCTGTGCTGGTAAAACTTTTCCATTTGCAATACGTGGAGGGAGAAGTATGGCAGGCAAAGGCCGATAGCATGTCTACCCGTTATGTCGATGTAGAAGCCGTACGGGGTAATATTTTTTCAAATGATGGTAGCTTGTTGGCTACGTCGGTGCCCGAGTATGACCTCAGGATGGATTTGTTGGCTCCAGGTATTGAAGATAACGATGTGTTTTATTCAAAAGTAGACTCATTGGCCGCTAAATTAGCCCTGTTTTTCAAAGACAAATCATCCGCCCAGTATTCGCGGCTACTGAAGGAAGCCCGGAAGAAAAAAAATAGGTATTATTTAATTAAGCGTGATGTGGGCCACCAGGAATTAAAGCAGGTCCGGGAGTTTCCCGTTTTTAATCTGGGCAAATATAAAGGAGGGCTGATTGCGGAACGCAAGAACAAGCGGATCCTGCCGTTCACTAACTTGGCGGCACGGACAATCGGTTACAAGATACCCACCGAAGATGTGAACGTAGGATTGGAAGGTGCATACGGCGAATACATCGATGGGAAAAGTGGTAAGCGGTTGGTGCAACGCATAGCCGGTGGAGTATGGATGCCGGTGAACCGTGAAATCGAGGTGGCACCGGTCGATGGTTCGGACATTATTTCGACGATCGATGTCAATATGCAGGATATGGCTCAACGTGCATTGGAAAAGCAGTTAATTGCGAGCAATGCTGATAATGGTTGCGTGGTTTTGATGGAAGTGGCGACCGGCGAAATCCGAGCCATTGCCAATTTTACCAAAGATAGTGACGGTAAATACCGTGAGAAATTCAACTATGCCATTGCGCAGAGCGCCGAGCCGGGTTCGACGTTTAAACTGGCGTCTTATCTGGTGGCTTTGGAAGACGGTAAAATTGACACCAATACCATTGTGGAGACGGGTAATGGAACGTATCAGGTGCATCGGCACACCATTAAGGACACGCATGCTTACGGAACGGTGACCGTAAAAAAAGCATTTGAAGTTTCGTCAAACGTTGCCATAACCAAAATTATCAATACCCATTACAAAAACAACCCGGCGGCGTTTACGAAGCGCCTGCATGCGCTGCATCTCAATGAGCCGCTGGGCCTCCAGATCCCAGGTGAGGGTAATCCGCTGATCAAAACACCTGAAAGCAAAAGCTGGAGTGGGCTCTCTCTTCCGCAGATGGCCTATGGTTACGAGTTGAAGCTGACACCGCTGCAGACACTTACTTTGTATAATGCGGTAGCGAATAATGGAAAAATGGTTGCCCCGTTGTTTGTAAAAGAAATCAGGCACCTCGGAAATACCATCGAGCGCTTCGAGCCCCGTGTGATTGAAGAACAAATCGCGTCTCCGAGCACAATCGGTAAACTGCGTGCAATGCTGGAAGGAGTGATGATTGAAGGAACTGGTAAGCGCTTACGTAATCCGCTGTTTCCGGCCGCCGGTAAAACCGGAACTGCCCAAATGGCCGACGGTGCAGCGGGCTACCGAAACCGGAAATATCAGTCGTCGTTTGCCGGGTACTTTCCGGCCGATAATCCCAAATATTCCATGATTGTGGTGGTTCGTAACCCGCGGAATGGCTACTACGGCGCTTCCATTGCCGGACCGGTATTTCGCGAATTGGCAGATATGGTGTATGCCAACGACCTCAATCTGCAGAGTGATTTTGATCGGATGCGGTTTGTGGGGAATACCGAGCTTCCTCAGTCATTGAAAGGTTCGAAGGCCGCAACACTAAAGGTGTTTGAAGCGTTGGGTATCAAAACAACGTACGCTTCTGCGGAGCCGATGCAGTCGATTGACACGGTTAAGGGAATCTCTTTTTCGGATACCGAGATCAACGAAGGTGTCGTCCCTGATGTGACAGGAATGGGGCTGATCGACGCGTTGTATGCACTCGAAAACGCGGGATATCGCACCCAGGTTAAGGGCAAAGGTAAGGTGGTCTCACAATCATTGGCGGCCGGACAAAAGATAAAAATAGGAACTCCGATATCGATTGAATTGCAATGAGGGCGTTGAAGGACATACTCCACGGCATACCCGTACGTCAGGTAATCGGTAACCTGAATGTAACGGTGAGCAACCTATGTTTCGATTCGCGCAAAGTCGGATCTGAAAGCTTGTTTGTAGCGGTAGTCGGGACCCATACGGATGGACACGGGTTTATCGACGGGGCCATAGCTGCCGGGGCGTCCGTGATACTTTGCGAACAGCTTCCCGAAAAAAGTCAGGATCACGTTACCTATGTACAGGTAGATGATACCGCTTTTGCGTTGGGTGTTTCAGCCGCTAACTATTACGGGAATCCCTCCAAACAGTTGCGGCTTGTGGGGGTAACGGGAACGAATGGGAAAACCACCATTGTAACGCTGTTGTATAAACTTTTTCGCAAACTGGGTTACGAAGCTGGATTGCTGTCCACAGTTCAGAATCAGGTGGGCGACCGTGTTGTAGCTGCAACCCACACAACTCCGGACCCTATCGCACTCAATAGTCTCCTCCACGAGATGGTGGAAGCCGGTTGCGATTACTGCTTTATGGAGGTAAGTTCCCATGCGATCGTACAGCAGCGAATTGCAGGCCTGAACTTCGCCGGAGGGATTTTTTCAAACATTACGCACGATCACCTCGATTTCCATAAAACCTTCGACGAATATATAAAAGCAAAAAAGACCTTTTTTGACGGACTTGATCGGTATGCTTTTGCACTCTCCAATGCCGACGACAAGCACGGGACGGTCATGCTTCAGAATACGTTTGCGCACAAAAAGACCTATGGAATCAGGAGTATGGCCGATTTCAAGGCAAAGGTGATTGAAAGTCATTTCGATGGGATGCTGCTCAACCTGGACGGCCAGGAAGTATGGGTTAAGCTAGTGGGAGGCTTCAATGCCTATAACGTACTGGCGGTATACGGCGCTGCCATCCTGCTGGAACAGGAAACCATGAAAGTGTTTACCGCGCTGAGTAATATCAGCGGAGCCGAGGGGCGCTTCGATACCCTGATCTCTTCCAAGGGGGTCATCGGCATTATCGATTATGCACACACACCCGACGCAGTGCGGAATGTACTGGAAACCATCAACGATCTCCGGAAAAAGGATGAACACGTCATCACGGTGCTGGGATGCGGCGGTGATAGAGACAAAGCCAAGCGGCCTCAAATGGCAGCTGTCGCGGTAAAAAACAGTAGTAAAGTTATCATCACTTCGGATAACCCGCGCACGGAAGATCCCATGCAGATTATCCACGATATGGAGGCGGGCATTCCTGAAGAGCACAAGCGAAAGGTTTTTTCCATTGCCGATAGGCGGGAGGCGATCCGGGCGGCCTGTCATCTGGCACAGCCGGGGGACATTATCCTGATCGCGGGAAAGGGCCATGAAAAATATCAGGAAATCAACGGTGAGCGTTTTGATTTTGATGACAAGCAGGTTTTAAGTAACGCATTTAACGAACAATAACGCCATATGCTCTATTATCTATTCACTTGGATCGAACAGTACGTACATATCCCCGGGTCGGGCTTGTTCCAGTATATCTCATTCCGTACGGCTGTGGCAGTGATTGTGTCGTTGATTATCACCACGGGATACGGCAGCCGCCTGATTCGTGTTTTACGGGTAAAGCAAGTAGGGGAAACCATTCGGGATCTGGGACTTGAGGGGGAAAAGAAGAAACAGGGTACGCCAACCATGGGTGGTTTGATTATCATTACTGGAATCATGATCCCAACGTTATTATTTGCTAAGTTGGAAAACATCTATGTAATCCTGATGCTGATCACAACCGTCTGGATGGGAGCCATTGGATTTTTGGATGATTATATTAAGGTATTCCGCAAAAACAAAGAAGGATTGGCCGGCCGTTTTAAAATTGTGGGTCAAGTGGGATTGGGGATTATTATTGCCTGTACGATGTATTTTCATCCCCAAATCGTGGTGCGTGAAACGGTGGCGAATCCGGTGCCCGGAAGCCAGGTCGAAGCACACGTACAGGAGAGCACCGGACAAAAATATTATACAAAGGACGTCAAGTCGACAAAAACAAATATCCCCTTTTATAAAAACAACGAGTTTGACTATGCGAAGGTGTTGAGCATATTTGGCCTTAACAGCCCTGTCCTCACATTTGTTGTGTTTTTATTGGTCGTCGTTATTATTGTAACAGCGGTGTCCAATGGCGCCAATATTACCGACGGGATCGACGGACTCGCAACGGGTACATCGGCTACGATCGGCGCCACGCTGGCCATTTTGGCTTACGTATCCGGTAACGTGATTTTCTCGGATTACCTGAATATTATGTATATTCCCAATTCAGGCGAGCTGGTTATCTTCGCAGGCGCCTTCGTTGGGGCATGTACGGGATTTCTTTGGTACAACTCCTACCCGGCTCAGGTATTTATGGGCGATACGGGAAGTCTTGCTATCGGGGGTATTATTGCGGCATTTGCCGTGCTGATACGTAAGGAACTGCTCATACCGATCTTATGCGGCGTATTTCTGATCGAAAACTTATCGGTAATCATGCAGGTATCCTACTTCAAATACACGAAGCGGAAATATGGAGAGGGACGACGGATTTTCCGGATGGCGCCTTTGCATCATCATTACCAGAAAAAAGGGTATCACGAGGCAAAAATCGTAACCCGCTTCTGGATATTGGGAGTTATCCTGGCAATACTGACCATTGTTACCTTAAAAATAAGATAGTATGGCAGCAATACCAACATATCACTATCCGCAGCAAGGTAGAATTACGGTGCTGGGTGCTGGCGAGAGCGGCGTTGGAACGGCTATTCTTGCCCTGAAAAAAGGATTTGACGTTTGGGTGTCGGACAGCGGAAAAATTGCCGACCACTACAAGAAGGAATTACAGGAAGCGGGCATATCCTACGAAGAAGGGGCACACAGTGAATCAAAAATATTGGAATCCGATCTGGTAATCAAAAGCCCGGGGATACCGCAAACGGTATCCATCGTGCGGCAACTGAAAGCCGCTCGGATCCCCGTGATCGCCGAAATCGAATTTGCCGCACAATATACCGATGCGAAGCTGATTTGCATAACGGGTTCCAATGGAAAGTCGACCACCACGATGCTCACTTGGCATATTTTGAGCCGCGGTGGCCTCCATGTCGGGTTGGCGGGCAACATCGGGCGGAGCTTCGCTTTACAGGTTGCCCGCGAACAATACGATTATTACGTGTTAGAGCTGAGCAGCTTTATGCTCGATGATATGGAGCATTTCCGCGCCGATGTAGCCGTGTTGCTTAATATTACACCCGACCATCTGGACCGGTATGACCATAACCTGGAAAATTACGTCGATTCTAAGTTCCGCATCATCCGGAATCAACGGCCGGAAGATTTATTTATCTACTGCGCCGATGATCCGATTACGGTACAAGGCTTGGAAAGACACCATCCTTTGGCGACCACGCTGCCTTTCAGTATTGAAAAGCGGATCGAGCCAGGGGCATACTTGAATACCCACAATGAAATAGAAATTAATATACCACACCAAGATACATTTACAATGGATATCAACGAACTTTCGCTTCAGGGCAAACACAATGTGTACAACAACATGGCCTCCGGATTGGTGGCCAAAGCGCAGGAACTCCGTAATGCTTCGATGAAGGAAAGCATGGGGTCCTTTAAAAACATCCCGCACCGCCTTGAATTTGTAGCTTGCATCGCCGGTGTCAATTACATCAATGACTCTAAGGCCACGAATGTAAATGCGGTATGGTATGCATTGGAAAGCCTTGCCCCACAGGTCGTCCTGATTATGGGGGGAGTGGATAAGGGCAATGACTACGAGATGCTCCGCGACCTGGTGCGCACCAAAGTACGGGCCATCGTATGTATTGGGAAGGATAATTCGCGGATCTATGACTCCTTAGAAGAAGATGCGCAGATTATTGTAAACAGCTCAAGTATGCGCGATGCCGTCGAAATAGCATCCCACCTGGCTCAAAAGGGCGATACGGTACTGTTGTCGCCAGCCTGCGCAAGTTTCGATTGGTTTAAGAATTTCGAAGACCGGGGCGAACAGTTTAAGGAAGCCGTGATGAATTTATAAGAGGAAACCTGATTGTGAGGCTGGAAGCCACCTGTTGGGCACAAAAAAGCCGATAGCTGATAACTAACAAAGACATGGAAAAGGCATTTTCGAAACTAAAAGGAGACCGGTGGTTGTGGATCATCATCATTATTTTATCCGTTTGGTCACTATTAGCCGTATATAGTTCCGTCGGAACGTTGGCGTATAAAGAAGGTAAAGGCACGGAGGTGTACCTTATTAAGCATACGTTATTGATTTTCGGCGGTTTTGCGCTGATGTATTTTTCACATTTGCTGGATTATCGCTGGTATGCAGGTATTTCCAAAATTCTAATGGCCGTTACGATTCCACTGTTGCTATATACGTTGATTTTCGGAGATACGATCAACGATGCAAACCGGTGGTTGACCATTCCGGTGATTAACCAAACGTTTCAAACGTCCGACTTGGCCAAATTAGCGTTGATTACTTTTCTGGCGCGAACATTGACCCGCAAACAGGAAAATATCAAAGACGTGAAAAAGGCATTCCTGCCGATTATGGGTTCGGTATGCCTCATCTTTGCGCTGATTGCACCCGCGAACCTTTCGACGGCACTGATGCTGTTCGGCGTCAGCGTATTGCTATTGATTATCGGGCGGATCAGCATTAAGCAGATTGCGTATGTTTGCCTGGGCGTTTTTGTCCTTCTGGTTTTGGTGGTTTCATTGGGACCCCGGAGACAAACCTATATGTCGCGCGTACAAACCTATCTCAACGGCGAGGCTGCCGACGACGATAAGTCGTTTCAGTCCGATCACGCAAAAATAGCAATTGCCACCGGCGGACTATTCGGCAAAGGCCCCGGCAATAGCACCCAGCGGAACGTGTTGCCGCATCCTTATTCGGACTTTATCTTTGCAATCATCATCGAGGAATACGGAACCGTCGGGGGCTTCATATTGGTGTGTTTATATGTGGTACTCATGTTCCGGTGTATCCGTATCGTTACGCTGAGTCCCAAAGCCTTTGGGGCGCTACTGGCCGCAGGATTAGGCTTTAGCCTTACCCTGCAGGCACTGGGGAATATGGCGGTTGCCGTCGGACTCGGTCCGGTAACCGGTATTCCGCTGCCTTTGGTGAGTATGGGGGGCACGTCTATATTGTTCACCAGCGTCGCTTTCGGAATTATTTTAAGCGTAAGCCGGAATATCGACGAGCTGAAGGAGAGAGGCGTCGAAAGCCGCACCAAAAAGGTTGTGATCGGCGAAATTCCGGCAATGGGATGATTTTAATAAACTAATTAATCAGGTAACGACCAATGGCAAAACGTATCATCATCAGCGGAGGGGGCACCGGGGGACACATCTTCCCTGCGATAGCCATTGCTCATGCCCTGAAGAGGTTGGAACCCGATACCCGGCTACTTTTTGTAGGGGCTAATGGAAAAATGGAAATGGATAAGGTACCGGCTGCTGGCTATGAAATCGTGGGTTTAGATATCCAGGGTATCGATAGGAAATCGCTATGGAAGAACCTTGCGTTGCCGTTCAAATTGTATAAAAGTATCAGCAGGGCACGTCAGATAGTGCGTGATTTCAAACCGGATGTCGCCGTCGGGGTGGGTGGCTACGCATCTGGACCATTGCTCCATACCGCCGCTCAAATGGGCATACCCTGCTTGATTCAGGAGCAAAACTCCTACGCGGGCATCACCAATAAACGTTTGGGTAAAAAAGTCGATAAGATATGTGTCGCTTTTGAAGGAATGGAACGTTTTTTCCCGAAGGAAAAAATCCTTTTTACCGGAAATCCGATCAGGCGGGAGTCGGTCGCTATCCATAATAAACGATTTGAAGCCGCCGAGTTGTTAAGCCTTTCACCTCATCGGAAAACGATCCTGCTGACCGGTGGAAGCCTAGGGGCGCGTACCTTGAACGAATGTATGCGCGCGGGCTTAGATAAACTGGTCAAAGCAGGCGTACAGGTGATTTGGCAGTGCGGCGAGTATTATTACGAAGGACTCCGTCGGTCGATAGAAGGGAAGTATCAAGATTATGTAAAACTGACCGCTTTCCTCCACCGGATGGACCTGGCCTACGCCGCTGCGGACGTCATCATCGCCCGGGCAGGTGCCGGTACCATCGCGGAACTCTGTGTGGTAGGCAAACCGGTTGTTTTAGTGCCGTCGCCGAATGTCGCGGAAGATCACCAGACTAAAAATGCGCTGGCATTGGTGAATAAACGGGCGGCCCTGATGGTAAGCGATGCCGAAGCCCCGCAAAGACTGGTCGATACGGCCTTGAATCTGTTGAATGACCGCAATTTGTGCGGAACACTGGAAACGAATATTAAACAATTAGCGATTTCGAATGCGGACGAAGTGATTGCACGTGAAGTCCTGAAATTGGCAGCAAATACGTAAAAAAAATAGCTGATAGCGCGATACACATGAACATTGATAACATCAGACAGGTTTACCTCATCGGAATCGGCGGAATTGGCATGAGCGCCTTGGCACGGTATTTCCGTCACCTCGGCTGTTTGGTGGGCGGATACGATAAAACGGAAACCGCGCTAACCAAACAACTGGTTTCCGAAGGGATTCCTGTCATGTATGCCGACGATTTTACGTTAGTGGATGATTCCTTTAAGGTTCCTGACGAACATACCTTGATTATTTATACACCAGCGGTCCCTGCTGAGCTGCATATTCTTAATCAGTTTCAGCAACTGGGGCATACCTTGTTTAAGCGTTCACAGGTACTCGGACTGATCAGCCAAAACCGGTTTACCATTGCGTTGGCCGGAACGCACGGAAAGACCACTACGTCCACGCTCGTGGCCCATATTCTGACAGAAAGCGGGTATGGCTGCTCAGCTTTTTTGGGCGGAATCAGTACGAATTACGGAAGCAATGTGCTTTTTTCGACCGGCGAAGTGGTAGTAGTGGAGGCAGACGAATACGACCGGTCCTTCCTGACGTTATATCCGGACATCGCGGTGGTGACCTCTGCTGATCCGGATCACCTGGATATTTATGGGGACAAGAATCACTTGCATGAATCGTTTGCCTTATTCCTGAAGCAGCTGCATAAAGATGGAACGAGTATTGTTAAGGAAGGGTTGCCATTTGAGGGTAACATACGCTATGCCGCCGGTACGCCGACCGATGCCTATGCCGACCGGATACACGTGAAGAACGGCGAGTTCTTCTTTGATTATATTTGGCGAGGTGGGCAGATAACGGATGTGCACATAGGAGTGCCGGGGAAACACAACGTCGAGAATGCTGTTGCGGCTATTGCCGTTGCGCAACAATTGCAGATCCCCGAAGCGAAAATTGTGAAGGCATTATCATCATTTTCCGGTGTAAAGCGCCGCTTTGAATACATCGTGAAAACCGATAACACGATCTATATTGATGACTATGCCCACCATCCGGAAGAGTTACGGGCATTTCTGTCGGCAGTGCGACAACTTTATCCTAAACGGAAACTGACAGCCGTGTTCCAACCCCATTTGTATAGCCGTACCCGCGATTTTGCTGACGGGTTCGCCGAGGTGCTCTCCAACGTAGATACCTTATTGCTGATGGATATTTATCCAGCACGGGAATTGCCGATTAAAGGTGTGGATTCACGGATGCTGCTTGAAAAAATCGCCTTAACGGATAAACACATGGCGACACCGGATTCGATAAAGGATTATGTGCGTACACACAGACCGGAGCTGTTGGTAACCGTAGGCGCGGGCGACGTAGATTTATTGGTAGAACCCTTGAAAGCGATTTTGGAAGATGTTTAGACTACGGTCATATCGATTTAATTGGCGGAATCTGCTGTACGCCGGGGTGGGGGTGCTCGTGCTGGCAGGGTCGGTATTGCTGATGGGATTCATTAATACCAAGAGCAGTGAACAGGCTTGTTCCGACGTGCAGGTCATTGTATTGGGAAACGAGTCGTTCATTGAGCAAAAGGACATCATGGCTTTGTTGGTCGAAAAGTATGGCGAGCTGGTTGGGCGTACGCTGGAGTCCATTCCCATTCACGATATGGAGGCAGATTTACGGCAAATTCCCTTTGTTTTTTCCGCCATCGTGACCATCGATATGGACGGTTTGTTAACTGTGCGTGTTAAACAGCGGGAGGCTGTCGTCCGCGTCATCAACGAAAAAGGACTGGATTTTTACATCGACATAGAGGGACATAAAATGCCTGTATCCCTGAAGTATGTTCCGCACGTGCCGGTGGTAAACGGACACATTTCCGAACCGTACAATGGTGCGCTCGACAGCATCGAAAGTCAATTGGTCAAAGATGTATTCAGGACCGCCCAATTTATCAACGGCGATAGTGTCTGGAGTAGCCAGGTTGTGCAATTGTATGTTAACGAGCAACAAGATATCGAGCTGGTACCTCGTGTAGGTAATCAGCAGATTATATTGGGTAACGCCGATTCGCTGGAACGTAAATTTGAGAAACTGAAAATGTTTTATACCAAGATTGTACCCAAAACGGGTATGGGCGCATATAAGTCAGTTAATCTAAAATTTGCCGGGCAGGTCGTCTGCGAACGAAGCGACGGTTTTAAGCCCGAAGACATCATCATTCAGGATTCAATACAACAAAATAGAAGCAACATTACACAATAGCGTTATGAAGACCAAAATGAAAACCGAAAGAGACTCGCCAATCGTAGTGGGACTTGACATTGGTACCACGAAGATATGCGTCACGGTAGGCAGGCGCAGCGGAGCGAAAAAAATTGAAATTCTCGGTGTGGGTAAAGCCGAATCCTCGGGTGTGAGCCGGGGTGTGGTAGCCAATATCCAAAAGACCGTCAATAGCATTGTTCAGGCGGTGGAAGAAGCCGGAGGGCAGTCTAACGTGGATGTCAAAGTTGTTAACGTCGGAATTGCAGGACAGCATATTAAAAGTATTCAGCATCGGGGCATTCTTACGCGGAAAGACGATAATGAGATCAGTCGCTGGGACATCGAACGGCTGATCGAAGATATGTATAAGTTGGTGCTGCCCCCGGGAGAAGAGATTATCCATGTGCTTCCGCAGGAATTTACCATTGACAACGAACCCGGAATCAAGGATCCCATCGGGATGGCCGGTCGACGAATGGAAGCTAATTTTCACATCATATCCGGGCATGTGAGTGCCATTAAGAACATTAAGAAATGCATTGATAATGCGTCGCTGGAAGTGCAAGATCTTATCCTTGAGCCACTTGCGTCTTCGGAAGCGGTGTTGGATGAGGCAGATAAAGATGCCGGCGTTGTCCTGGTAGATATAGGCGGAGGAACCACAGACGTAGCCATCTTCCACGAAGGAATCATCCGCCATACAGCGGTAATTCCACTGGGGGGGAATATCGTGACCGAAGACATTAAGCAGGGATGTGCGGTATTGCGCAACCAAGCAGAACTACTGAAAATCCGATTCGGTTCGGCATTGGCCGATGAAAATAAGGAAAACGAAGTGATTTGCGTGCCGGGATTGCGGGGACGCGAACCCAAGGAGATTTCCGTGAAAAATCTGGCGTACATTATCCAGGCCCGGATGGAGGAAATCATCGAACACGTTTATTACGAGATCAAATCTTCTGGATACGAAAATAAGCTCATCGGGGGAATTGTCATAACCGGGGGCGGTGCGCAACTAAAGCATCTCGTGCAGCTTGTCGAATACATCACCGGCATCGATTGCCGCGTGGGATTCCCGAACGAGCACTTGGCGAAGAACGAGGTATTGCCGAAAAATGTGTATGACGAACTGAAGAGCCCGCTGTACGCAACCGGAATCGGCCTGCTGATCAAGGGTATCCAGGCAGAGGAAGAACAAGCCGAGCTGAATGAAAAGCAAGGTGTTCAACTGTCGGTCAGGGAGATCACCGAAAAGGGATACAAAGAAAAGGGATTCTTCAAGTGGTTCAAGGATATCATCAAAGACGGCAACGAGATTGACGACGAAAGTTATTTAGGCAAGAAATAATTTTCAACAACTGCTGTTTTTTCCACATTATTAACAGTTGTGGAAAACTATTGTGTAAAAAGTGCTAATATTACGCTACGATTGTAGGGTCGAATTGAATTTTGTATAACGCTCTTTTCGAGCAAAATACGATTGAGTTATGTCTTTCAAGTTTGAAATGTTAAAGGAACAATCGGCAATTATTAAGGTAATTGGCGTTGGTGGGGGCGGTGGAAATGCGGTCAACCACATGTATAAACAAGGAATCAGCGGGGTTGACTTCATCGTCTGTAACACAGATGCCCAAGCGCTCGAACTGAGCCCTATCCCCAATAAGGTGCAGCTGGGAGCAAGCCTTACCGAAGGTATGGGAGCCGGAGCGGACCCCACGGTAGGGGAGAATTCAGCGATAGAGAGCATCGAAGACATCAAGCGCATGTTGGGATCAAACACCAAGATGCTATTTATCACGGCCGGAATGGGCGGTGGTACCGGTACGGGGGCGAGCCCCGTGTTGGCCAAAGCAGCCAAGGAATTGGGTATTCTTACGGTGGCGATCGTAACCACCCCGTTTGCGTTTGAGGGCAAAAGGAGGCGCGTTCAGGCCGAGGAAGGGCTGGGAGAGCTTCGAAAATATGTCGATTCCTATCTTGTTATTTCGAACGACAGGCTAAGGGACATTTTCGGTAATCTTACCATGACGGCCGCTTTTGCCAAGGCAGACGATATCCTGACTACCGCCGCAAAGGGTATTGCCGAGATCATTACCATTCCCGGATATGTCAATGTCGATTTTAAAGACGTCAGGACGGTAATGAACGACAGCGGCGTAGCTATTATGGGCAACGCGGTTGCCGAAGGTGATCAACGGGCACTACGAGCGGTAGAGGGAGCATTGGCATCACCGCTGCTTAAGGATAACGAGATCGAGGGAGCACGCTATATTTTGCTTAATATCACTTCGGGTAAACAGGAGGTAACGATGGACGAAGTGACCATCATTACCGATTACATCCAGGACAAGGCCGGTCTTTCGGCCGATTTGATCTGGGGTAACTGTATCAATGAGTCGTTTGAAAATGAGTTGTCCGTAACGATTATCGCCACCGGTTTCCAAACGTCCGAAGAGCGGATAAAGGAGAAGGCAAATGAGCGGATCGAAATTCCCCTGACTCCCGAGGAATCAAAAATTCCGTATGTTAAGCCAATTAATCGATTTGTCCAGAAGGAAGCCGATGCGGCAGAAAACAGTGAACCGGTGATGAAACTGGACGCAGAGGAGCGGGATATGCCGCGGCCGACTGCGCAACAGGTGGATCTCTTCAGTAACCCGGTGTCAAAGCCCCAGCTACGGAACAGTACACCCGATAAAGATGGGATTATCCGTCACACATTGGCACCTCAGGAGCGGCAAGTCGAAGAGCGGGAGCCAGACAACGATGGCTATGAAGTGAAAACTACGCCATCCGCGTTTCATTTTGAACTTCCGTCGGTGGCCGAAGATTCGGTGCCTAGGACGAACGATGCAACAACCATCGGGCAGGATCGTCCGGACGTGACTCCGTCGGCACCGGCGCCTGCGGAATCGGTCTACAAGGCCGACGAGCACAAAACTCCCGATTATGTGGAAAAAGAATTGCTGAAAACCAAAGAGCGTATTTTGCGCTTAAAGGAATTAAGTATGAAGTTAAAGTCAGCAAACGGTCTTCAGGAATTAGAAACGGAACCGGCGTATCGAAGAAAGCAAATGGCGTTGGACGATGTGCCGCATTCATCAGAGTCACAGGTTTCGCGATTTACGTTATCCACTGACGAGGGTATTACGGAAATCCGGCCAAACAATTCTTTTTTGCATGACAATGTAGACTAGGTACTCGATACCTATTTGTCAATCATAACTGTTTGGTGGAGATTCGGTAGAATTGGACGCCAAACAGTTTTTTAGTTTTAAAAGGGTAAGTTCTGTGTAAATTTTGTGTAAACAACCGGTAGTGGAGGGCTCAGATAAGCATCCCGTGTATTGGTATGATTTGATATAAAGTTTATCTTTGCAACGATTTTTTTTACAATTAATATTGAAAAACGATATTGGACTTATTTGATAAAATCACGAAAAATTTCGGGCCTATAGGTCAGCACTACGAGTGGTCACATGGCTATTTTTCATTTCCGAAATTGGAAGGCGAAATCGCGCCCCGTATGCTATTCCAAGGAAAAGAGCATTTGATCTGGAGTCTGAATAATTACCTCGGTCTTGCAAACCATCCGGAAATACGAGAAGTAGATGCACAAGCAGCTGCGGATTTCGGGCTGGCCTATCCCATGGGAGCGCGGATGATGTCCGGAAACAGTGTCCATCACGAAGAACTCGAGCAGGATCTGGCCGCGTTTGTCGGTAAAGAGGATGCCTTCCTGCTCAATTACGGCTATCAGGGCATGGTGTCCATCATCGATGCTTTGCTGGACCGCAACGACGTGGTAGTTTACGATGCCGAGTCACATGCATGCATCGTTGACGGTGTTCGATTGCATTTGGGTAAGAGGTTTGTTTACCGTCACAATGACATCGAAAGCTGTGAAAAGCAATTGGCCAGAGCCAGCAAACTGGCAGCTGCCAACGGCGGGTCGGTTTTGCTAATCACCGAAGGCGTTTTCGGGATGTCCGGTGCACAAGGGCATCTAAAGAAGATAGCCGCCTTGAAAAAAGAGTACGGATTCCGCATGTTGGTCGACGATGCCCACGGATTTGGTACCATGGGCCCTACAGGAGCGGGCACCCATGAAGCGCAGGACTGTGTGGCAGATGTAGATATTTATTTCGGGACGTTCGCAAAATCAATGGCCGGCATCGGCGCGTTTGTCGCTTCTACCCGTGAGGTGGTTACCTACTTGAGGTATAACATGCGTTCCCAGACATTTGCCAAGTCTTTGCCGATGCCTATGGTAATCGGACTGAAAAAGCGGTTTGAATTGTTGAAAAACAGCCCCGAATTACGGGAGAAACTGTGGACCATCGCGTTGGCATTGCAGAACGGGCTTCGCGAACGGGGATTTGACATCGGAGCGACGAATACCATGGTAACACCGGTGTTCCTGAAAGGTGATCTTAATGAAGCTACAGCCCTGACACGCGATCTGAGAGAGACACACGGCGTATTTTGCTCCATCGTTGTGTATCCGGTGATACCTAAGGGACTTATTGAACTGAGGCTTATACCTACTGCCGTCCATACGGAGGAAGACGTTGCTTATACCTTAGAAGCGTTCACAGCCATTAGTGAGAAACTGAAGGCGGGATATTATAAGCAAGCGGTTTCCTTGCAGTCAGAATAAACGATTTATATTACATAAAAGGCCAAAAAGCGACTATTTCAGGCTTTTTGGCCTTTTTAGTTTGGTAAGCTTATTTTTTTCGTATCTATTTGATTATCAGTGATATGTCTGGTGGTTGCTCGTGTTTAATATTTGCCGGCGGTGTTGATTGTGGAAAAAAAAGTGCATTTAAAGCTTGTTTTGCGCGTTTTTTAGTTTTTTTTTCCGAAAAAAGATTCTACTTTTAGCGCACTGTAGATTATTAACTTAATTAAATTTAAAACTAAAAGGAGTATTAATTATGGCAAGTATTCAAAAATTCAATGAGCTTAAGAGCTTGATCGAAGGGTTAGACGGAGATGCTGACAAATTCTTTAATAAAGGCAACAATGCTGCTGGTACTCGGGTTCGGAAAGGCCTGCAGGACGTGAAAAATCTAGCACAAGCCATCCGCTTGGAGATACAAGACGCAAAAAACGCGAAATAAGCATAATCGTTAACGATAAGTAAAAATCTTGAGCCCTGGAAACTCCGGGGCTTTTTTATTTTATTATCAAATCAAAAATATATAGCTTAGTATTCCAAATCGTTGAAGCCATGTCAAATCTTGGGAAGGTGTGGTTGCTATTAGTGGCTTGTCTGCCTACGGCAGTGACGGGCCAGCAATATTCGCACTACACCATGTACATGGCCAATAACTTCGTGCTTAACCCCGCACTGGCCGGTGTCGAATCTTATACGGATCTTAAATTGGCTGTCCGTTCGCAATGGACGGGTATTACGGATGCACCCAAAACCGTATACGCCACTGTAAATTCTCCGTTGAATGCCCAACACGCCAAGAAGAATCGGATCGGCATCGGTGGCAAGGTCATTCTGGACCAGACCGGACCGATTTCACTGGCTTCGGCCGAGGTGAGTGGTGCCTATCACCTGCGATTGAATGCCATGTACCGGTTATCTTTTGGTGTGGGAGCGGGAATCAATTATCATCGGCTTTCTATTCAGAAGCTGCAATTGCGTGATCCCGCCGATCCCATTTACAGCCAGGGTGATTTTGGGCAATTGGTACCGACGGTGAGCGCGGGATTGTGGTTTTATTCGAACGATCTTTATGTGGGTATCTCCGCCCAGAACCTGTTGGAAAATAGCATGGAGTTTTCGGTGGCTGACGATCTGCGAATGCCCATGCAGCGGCATTATTTCGCCACGGCTGGATATCGCTTTAGATTTGGTAGTTTCTACCTGACCCCTTCGGCCATGGTTAAGTTCGTGCACCCGGCGCCCGTAGGTTATGACGTTAATGTCAAAGGGCAGTTTTCCGACGTGTTTTGGACGGGTGTAACGTGGCGATACCGCGATGGCGTAGCCGCCATGGCGGGATTTTTCATTAGTCCGACGTTGAATGTAGCGTACGCATACGATTTTGTCAACTCCGATCTGCGCCGGCATTCGCAGGGGTCACACGAAATAATTCTGGGAATCAATATCAATAATCAATGGGGACCGAAATGTCCGACAATTGTATGGTAGGCCGATGAGAAAACGCCCGATTACCGATTACCTTTTACGCATAGGGATCCTGATGGCCACCTGGTTTCTCAGTTTGGAGGGGTATGCCCAGAATGGCTCGGTAGGCGATCCGATTATCAACATTACCTTTGGAACCGTTAGCAATCCGGATTTTGGCGGAGGAACCACGACGTATTTTCATGAACCGACCAGTCCACTAACCGATGGCGAATACCGGTTGGCGAGCAATATCAATCAGGCGCGTTCAGGATGGCATAATCTTCGCGACCATACGACTGGACAGGGGGATGGCTTGATGCTCGTCGTTAACGCCAGTTACGATGCCGGCGAGTTTTATCGCATCCGCGTGTCGGGATTGTGTAAAAGCACGCGTTTCCGCTTCAGTGCATGGATTGCCAATGCCAACCGAGCGGCGGAATGCGGTGGACGTCCCATACCCCCCAATGTGCGGTTTGTCGTTGAGGATTTGAATGGTTCCGTGATAAATTCCTATGAAACCGGAGACATACAGGCTACTTCTTCACCTCAATGGCGGGAGTATGGATTTGAGTTCGACACCGGTGATCAATCTGAGTTCGATCTCGTGCTCATCAACGAGAATCCCGGCGGTTGTGGAAACGATCTGGCCATCGATGATATCCAGTTCCGGCCTTATGGCCCGCAGCTCCTGTTGAATATGGACGAGGCCTTGAGGCAGATGGATACGTTGTTTTTCTGCGGGAATGATCCACAACCCATCTCCCTTCGGGCCGAAATCGTATCCGACGATAGCTACGTGGGAACCCCCGCATATCAATGGCAGACCCGAGGAGAAGGGGAGATATCCTGGGTGGATATGCCGCAAGAGAATAACGAGCAGTTACGCATTACACCCGTCCACAACCGATGGTATCGGGTCACTGTGGCTGCAACCGCGGACAATCTTACGAATTCGCTCTGCCGGATTTCCTCCCACTCGATCAGACTTGCACAGGTGGTAACGCAAACGGATGTTGCCGACGAGATTGCGCTGGATCCGATATGCGTTGGCGAGTCCATACGGTTGGATCCACCCGGATTTGGCGGAGCAGGTGTTGGCCCGATCACGTATCAATGGGTACTGGACCAAGGTAACGGCACCGTGATTTTACCGGGAGCCACATCAGTTGGGTATGAGTTTCAGGCCCGAGAAGCAGGGACGGCCCGTCTGCAACGGCAAGTGGTGAATAGTTGCGGTGATGTCTTCGTTACGCATGTTTTCGAAATCGAAGTGAACGAATCGGTGCGTACGGCTTTGGTATTACCGCGTGACGTAGTCTGTGCGGATGATGAGCCGCTGTTACTTTCCGGCGGAACCCTTGTCAATAGCGATAAAGACGGTGTGTACAGTGGCAATGGGGTGATTGATGGCCGTTTCTATCCGGCTTTGGCAGGTGTCGGTGCGCATACGATCACCTTTTCGCCGCCTCCGGGCACGCCGTGTGCGGATAGCTCACAGGATGTCATCACCGTATTGGATTCAATCTACCTCGAGCCGATGGCGGATGTGGTGCTTCCGTGGGGGCAAAGCATTACCCTGAGCCCACAAACCAATGCATCGCAATTCAGCTGGAGCAGCCAGCCGGGGCTTGATAATTACCAAGTCCGGGATCCCATCGCGTCTCCCAGTGAGACGACAACCTATACACTTACCGCAAGCAATGCAGCGGGATGTGAAAAGACAGCGGAGATCACCATTACGGTATTAAGGGATCTTAAGGTACCAAACGGGTTTACGCCTAATGGGGATGGATTTAACGATACTTGGGAAATCGATGGACTGGCGGCCTATCCGAACGTGTTTATCCGGGTGTTTAACCGGTGGGGAGCCCTTGTGTTTTCTTCAAAAGGCTATGCCACTCCGTGGGACGGCTACTTCAATGGTGCACCGCTTCCAACGGCCACTTATTATTATGTGATAACATCCGATGCCTTGGCCCAACCCATTTCCGGGTCAATTTCCATTTTAAAATAGCCCGATTTTTACCATTCTGGTATTTTTCGTATTATCGCTGCAATAATCCATAGACAATGACCAGCAAACGAAACAATCCGATATGGGTAATGAGTTCAGCATTCGATAAACTGAGGTTGGCTGAGCTGATCAGGACGGCCCGATCTATTGGTGCACAAGGAATCGATTTGTGCGTTTTTCGCCGTGACGGGACCCGGCAAGACCACGTCGCTACGCATTTGGACTATGACGGATTTACTCCCGATACTGCAAAGAAGCTCATAGACGATTTCAATGCCGCGGGGCTACGATTGTCTGTGGGGGCATTTGAAAATCTGATCGGCGGCGATCCGGCTGAACAGGTTAGGAACCAGAACCATCTGCTGAAGCTGATCCGGATTGCCTATTTGTTGGGAGGTGACGCCAATGATGTGAAGGTAGGGACATTTGTAGGATATAACCACGAGTTGGGTACCCAAGAGGGGGGATTCCAAAAAAATCTCGAGGCATACCGGAAGGTATTTGCGCCGATTATCTCGTATGCGGAAGACCTTGGTGTGACCATACTGTATGAAAACTGCCCGATGGAAGGGTGGCGCCCTGCCTCGTATACCTCTACCTACAACAACCTGCCGGGTGTGTTAGCCGCGCGTAAACTTATGTATGCGCTTATTCCCAGCAAGGCACATGGCGAAATTTACGACCCGTCGCACGACGTCTGGCAACACACTAATCCGGTTGATGTGATTGGGCAGAGCGATGTCACACGCATCCATCGGATCCATGTGAAAGCCACACGCAATCTGAGAACTCGCGCGCGCGTAGATTGGGGGGGGATGTATCCCATGCAGTCGGTAGACACGGACCTGGCGGAAAGGGCAGGGGTGGATGTGCCGAAAAATGAGTGGGACCGTCATCATTACGAAGCCATGTTGCCAGGCTTCGGCGGATCGGACAGCATGGATTGGCGTGCGTTCGTTGAACTGCTTTCCGAGCGTGGGTTTACCGGTCCGTACGAAATCGAAAATGAAGCACGGAATTCAAAAGATACCGGCAATTTGGCCGCCACCATACAGGGATTTCAGGCGGCCGTGTCGTTTTTGGCCCCCATGCTATGGGACGTTGATTCAAACGAAGGATATCAGTACCGTGCTTCCCGTTTGCTTTCTCAACCGACCGTATCGGATGTGCCCGTAATGACCATGGATCGGCTGCTGTCCGATTAAACCCCGGAATGCAGCCGGAATTTTTCGATCAGCTCGGCGATGTTGTCGACCTGTAATTTTTCGAAAATCCGTGTTTTATAGGTGCTAACTGTAGAGGTGCTGAGATTCAGTGCCTTGGATACCTCCATGATACCCATGCCCTGTACCAGGTATTTGGCTACGTCAACTTCCCGGTTTGAAAGTTTATTCAAGGGATTGTCCGCTTTGAGAACGGATTTTCCCATAGTCAGTGTGTTGTAATACAATTCCCTGACTTCAGGACTCATGTATTTGCCCCGTTGAATCACCGCTAGTATCGCGTCTTTTAGGTCGGCCTTTGACGTATTTTTATTTAAATAGCCGGCTGCCCCGGCTTGTAGGTATCGAAGTGCATACAGCGTTTCGTCGTACGAGGAGAAAACCAATATTTTAATATTGGGCTGCACCATCAATACTTTCTCAACCATTTTGATATTATTGCCGCCAGGCATATTGATGTCTAGGAGTAACAAATCGTATTTTCGCTCAGATAACAATTTGATCATCTCGTCGAAATCTTCGGCTTGGGTTACTTTGGCTAATGGCAGCGCCTCTTTTACGACGATTGATGTGCCCAGCCTAACGATGCCATGATCATCTGCTATCAGTATCTCTGTCATGTGAACTAATGTTTGTCATAGATGCCCCACATCCGTGGTGCTTGGTTATTTCATAAGTATGAATGTCAACATTCACAAACTATGCAAATATAGCGCAAAATATATTTGCATAAACCGTTTAGTCAAATTTCCTAAAGTCGGCTAATCAAAATATGTACCAAACGGTTAACGGTAGCAGGTTATTTGTGCCTAAATACAGCAAATAAAAAAAAAGTTTGATTAAACGCTAAAAATGTCCAACTTAGGGTTGAGAAAGTAATTAATTAACAAATTAACCTTATTGTTTATGGGATTTTTTAAGGAGTTTAAGGAGTTTGCCATGCGCGGAAGTGTGGTCGATCTCGCCGTGGGTGTGGTTATTGGTGGTGCTTTTGGCAAGATTGTCACTTCCTTGGTAGATGATATCATCATGCCTCCTATCGGATACTTGACGGGCGGGATCGACTTTTCGCAGATGCGGTATGTTATCCAGCCTGGCGATGAGGCCAGTGGTTCGGCTGAGGTAGCGATCGCTTACGGTAATTTCATTAACGTCGTTATCCAGTTTATCATTGTTGCTTTTTGTATTTTCTTGGTGATCAAAGGGATCAACGCACTGAAGCGTAAGGAGGAGGCGGCGCCAGCTGCACCGCCTGCGCCTTCGAATGAAGAAGTGCTGTTAGCGGAAATCAGAGACTTGCTTAGAACCAAACAGTAACGAAATAATTAAGGCGCCACAGGCGCCTTTTTTGTTAAAAAGAGTTGGGTGCATGCGGATTGGTAAGGATGATGAAGTTTGCCAAATGCTTAAAAGCGGCCCAATTCGGGTGGGAAAAGGACGCATGGGGAAAACAGGAAATATTGGTTGTGTTGATTCGGCGCTTGTACTTGCGCAAATGCGCAACCGTACCGAGTTGCTCATCGCTGTGAAACCGACCGTTCAGATGGAGGATTTTTTTTACTGACTTCTTTTTGATCCATCTACTGATCCGATAAGCCATGGTAGCATCCCATAGATTTTGGCTTTGGTATATTTTTAGATTTTCCATCCCTCCGTGCCCACCCATAAGCCCCGTAAATTTTTCAAAGTAGGCTCCTGTTAAGGTGTCTATGGGAAGGGGGGCAAGCAGCGATCGGGCAGATTTATTCAGCACGTGGAGGCTCGCCAATCCGTCGCGGGTTACCCGGTTTGTATATCGGCTTGGCGCATTTGCCGCCAGTACAGGAATGCCGTGTGCCTTGGCGTACTCGACCAAGGGACGGTAATCCCGATAATTATTCCACAACGAAGCATCTTTCATAAGGTTACGTTCGGTAACGATGCCTGCAAGGTATTCCTGAAGTATCAGCTGATCGTCGCTGACAAACATTTCCATCGAAAGTGCCACCCCCGCGTAGCGTTCATCCATAGCTTTCAGTAATTCATATTCCAGTATATGGGCAACGGAATCATGGTGTTCTTCGCCAAAAAACACCACATCGGCGACTTTCAGGGCATCTGCTAATTGTGGCAACGTAATCTCTTGCTGGGTACGGGTATCATAAATACGGTATAACGCGCTATCCAACTGAAAAGAAAGCGCTGCGAACGGCAACAGGCCCATCGCGCAACAAAACATCCATCTGGTCATGTTACGAAGATACGCCTTTTCAGGCGCTTATTTTCCAATGAAAACTGCGTGAATTGCAGATTCATCACCGATGAAGCGCAAATTTAATTGGATGAAACCTGCCATGTCAACGCGTGATACGAAAGGCGATGAAAGCTGTGGAAGCCATAGGCGAACGCAAGCTCCATCACCGTTGAAAGCAAAGTGCTGATGGAAATGCAGGTTCCATGAGGCCGTTAAAACAAACTATTTTCGAATGAAAAAATATCAGCGATAAATTTGATATTTATCTGATTAACCCGTACATTTGCGCTCTCATTTTGGAGGGTTATTACTAAAGATATTAAGCGTCATGAAGAGAACATTTCAGCCATCGCTACGGAAAAGAAAGAATAAACATGGGTTCAGAGAGCGCATGAGCACCGCAAATGGCCGTAGGGTGCTGGCCGCAAGGCGCGCGAAGGGCCGTAAACGTCTAACTGTATCGGACGAAGGCCGTCACAAAGCCTAATTTTTCACCATTGCCGGTGACTGCTTGTGTCCGGAGCCTTCAACCGGTTTCGGATAGGTCATCGATAATGAAAACGCATACATTTTCAAAAGAAGAACGGTTGTGTAGCAAAAGGCTGATCGATAGCCTTTTCCGCAACGGTTCTTCTTTCTTCATTTATCCCTATCGAATTACTTTTGCCCGCGTCGATGGGTTGCAACCCAAGGTTCAGGTGTTGCTGTCTGTATCCAAACGCCGGTTCCGTCATGCCGTGCAACGAAACTTGCTGAAACGCCGTATGCGTGAAGCGTATCGCCTTCAAAAAGGTGAACGATTGTATCCGGCTTTCGAAAGTAAACCCTTTGGGTTGACATTGGCTATACAGTATGTCGGCAAGGAGGTGCTCGATTATGCACTCATGTATAAAAGGATGACCGACGTGTTAAAAAAGCTTGGAGAAGAGACGTTATGAGCGCTCTGCAATTCATGTGGGAAAAAATCATCAAGCCCATCGTCGGCGGTATATTCTTGTTGCTGATCAGGGCGTACCAGTTAGTATTGTCGCCCATGCTGGGTGCCTCTTGTCGGTATACACCAACGTGCTCACAATATGCGGTCGAAGCGATACGTAAATACGGTCCTTTTAAAGGCGGGTGGCTTGCCCTCAAACGGATAGCCCGCTGTCACCCTTGGGGCGGCCATGGTCACGATCCGGTTCCTTAACTCTCTGCAATATTTTGTATTTTTGCACTCAGTTATGTCCAATCATCATATTCTTCAGATCGAAACAGCAACCCAGGTGTGTTCGGTAGCCCTATCCACCGATGGGAAGACGATGGCCTTCCGGGATGTCAATACACCCAATATCCATGCATCGCACCTGACTGTACTGATCGGCGAAGTGCTTCAAGAAGCCGGCTTGGCCTTCGAAGACCTGGTCGCTGTGGCCGTGAGTAAAGGCCCGGGATCGTACACGGGGTTGCGGATCGGCGTTTCAACGGCTAAGGGATTGTGTTATGCAACGGGTCTGCCATTGATCGGCATAGGTACCTTGGCAGGGATGGCAGACGGATTTAAGAACCATTATCCGGATATATGGGAAGGACATGCATTTCTATGCCCCATGATTGATGCCCGCCGTATGGAAGTATATATGACGGTCTATGACCAGGCAATGCAGCCGGTTAAGCCGGTTTCTGCTACCGTCATCGATGCCCATTCTTTCGATGCGCTGAAGGCAGATCAGCGGATTGTCCTGTTTGGAAGCGGCGCGGATAAGTTGAAGGCTCTGTTCGCGGATAGCGATCAGGTAACGGTGTTTCCCGGTTTTCTGAATTCCGCGAGATTCATGAGCCACCAAGCCCATGAAGCATTTCTGGTTGGTGATTTTGTCGATGTGGCTTACTTCGAGCCTTATTATTTGAAAGATTTCGTTGCGACTACAGCCAGCCCTTCCGTTTAAACCAGAAGTAAATTCCTATGGAGATACCCAACATGAGTAGCATCACGGCCGGATAACCATAGTACCAGGCCAGTTCGGGCATATGTTCGAAATTCATCCCATAGACGCCAACAACGAAAGTTAGAGGCATGAAAAATACTGAAAAGATGGTCAGCACACGCATAATTTCATTCGTCCGTTGGGATGCAAGTGAGAAATATACGGTCAGCAACTGAGCGGTGTTTTCGGAAAGGTTGTCAAAATAAGTTTGCGTGCGTACGTAAAGATCTCGAAGATCCCGTGTATACACATCGCTCTGTCCCTCCGAATCGATGTTGTCGACGATTTCATAGGAGAGCAACATCAACCTGCGGATTACGTCAATTTTCCGTTTCACGAAATATAGCCCCCTAAGTATCGGTGAAGTCCGTTGCCGCAGGAAGACCCGCTCTTCGTAATAATCCAATGACTCGGATAGCTTGAACCCAGGCTGTTCAAACGTGAGAATGGATTCCCGGATCATGGAATTGAGCAGATACAAGGTATTGTCACATTTACCGGTATCGATCCGTTTTGTCTTCATCCTATTGATAAGACTCCCCTCCGCACGGTGTACAGTAATGAAATAATCGCCGTTGAAGAAAATGGAGATTTTATTGGTCAACTCCTGTATCGTGTCCGCTTCGTGCACGTGGTCGGTCGCAAGTACCCGGAAAATGACAAACGTATAATTGTCAAATAACTCATATTTGGGTAAGTGGTCGGGTTGCATGCAATCTTTTATGGAGGCTTCATGCAACGTATATTTTGTAGCCACTTCCCTAATCTCATCGTCACTGGGATTAGACAGATCTACCCAGTCAAAACCGTTTTTCTCTTTGGATGCCAGCAGTTGAACCATCGTCAAACAAAATTAATCCGCCCAAGCGGCCGGTGAAAGCATATGACCGAATGTCTAAAAAAAACTTGGCTTTTGTGCTATTTTTTCTGATAAAAATCCGTTTTTTGCTCAAGATGAGCAATGCCAATAATTGAAATACATGCCACTATCAGTAATCAGAAAAGAGAGAATATTTGAGCCGGATTCCAGCCGGGTCATTACGCGGTTTTTATACGCAGGAGAAGAGCGGGCCAAGCGGTTAGTTATGGCGGTGATGGATCTTCCTGACAGCAGGCAACGCGAGCTGCTCGATCAGGTATTACGTAAATACTCAAAACGTCATCGGAGCATCCAGAAAATATTTGCCAACCATTTCAAACGCCTGCATTCCATCATGGAACTGATGGAAATTGAACATATCAAACTACCCGAACATACGAAGCTGCTTATCGGGGCATATTTTACCATGGAATATTCCATCGAGGCGGCCGCTTTTTTTAATCCATCCATTATTGAGCACCCCGATCAGACCTCGCTCACGCCGGGTCAGAAGCGGATCATCATCAGCTTCCGGGCAACCGGTGAAGGACATATCTCCTCCATTGTTTTCAGACAAGGGGTGCTTGAACGCAACATGGATATCGACGTTGAGCCGCCCGGTAAGATGCTTGAAGTGCCGGAACATGTAAAAAACCACACCTACCACAAAAAAGCCTTTCTTCGTAAATTGAGAGAAATGTGGAGCGATAGTGGCTACCGTAACGACGAAGCATACGAGATCATCAGCGATCAATTGCATGACACATTTACGTATGAAGAATTGAAACAGGCATTGAAGGAAGTGCAGGTGAAGCTGGAGCCCCGACAGGAAAATCTCGCATTTCTTCAGGAAGTACGGTGGCTGGCATCGTCCCATTATGAAATGACCTTTTCTGCGGATACCTCGGTTTGCGAACGGGTAATTTTCCCGATTGCCGACACGGAAAAAAACGGCATAGAAGATGCGCGGTTTGTCCGGTTTATCGGGGATAAGGGAGACGTCACGTATTACGCCACCTACACGGCTTACGACGGGATATCCATCCTGCCGAAATTGTTGATGACCAAGGATTTCCGGCACTTTCAGGTGATGCCGCTGCATGGCTATATTGCGCAAAACAAGGGCATGGCACTGTTCCCCCGCAAAATCAATGGCAAATACGCCATGCTATGCCGGATAGATGGGGTAAACAACTACATCGCGTATTCCGATTCAGTCAATGTATGGCGTGAGGCCAAATTAATCCAGACCCCGAGTCAGCCCTGGGAACTGGTACAGATGGGGAACTGCGGCTCCCCGCTGGAAACCGAGGCAGGATGGCTGGTGCTCACCCACGGCGTTGGCCCAATGAGGGAGTATGTGCTGGGGGCGTCGCTGTTGGATTTGGAAAATCCCGACCGCGAGATCGGTCGGCTGAAACACCCGCTGCTTGTACCTAACCGAAAGGAGCGGGAAGGCTATGTTCCGAATGTCGTATATTCCTGCGGTGCTTACATTCATCACGGGCAACTGGTCATTCCGTACGCTATGTCGGATTATGCATCTACCTATGCAGCGGTTGATCTTAATGAGTTGCTGGATGAGCTGCTCAAGAGTGGGCCATCCTCAACGAGCTAACACCTGCTCGTACACACGGATATAGTCGTCTACCATCCGATCCTGCGAAAATCGATCTCTGGCATACTGGGCACAGTGTGCCCGGGAAATCGACGTAAGTTTATCAAGCAACGGAATGACATCATTCACACGGGAAGTGAGAAACCCCGTTTCTCCGTGCGTGATCAACTCCGGCATGGCACCCCGATTGAATGCAATAACCGGGGTGCCGCAGAGCAGGGATTCCGCGACGCTTAATCCGAAAGGTTCCTCGAAAGAAATGAGGTGCAGCAACGCCGCCGCATTGCCCAATAGCCGATTGCGCTCCTCGGGGCCGACGTTGCCGACGTATTGAATTTGAATGCCGTCAATATATGGAGATACCGCTGTCTCAAAATAGCGCTGATCCTGCACAAGCCCGGCTAAGATAAGCCGTCTGCCAGAACGTTTGGCTACTTCGATAGCTCGATGCGCTCCTTTTTCAGGGTGTATGCGCCCGAAGTATAGCAGGTAGTCGCTCGGGTACTTGACCACGTTGAATTGCGAAATATCAATGCCGTTGTACACCGTAGCGATGTAAGTTAGTTCTGGCGACCGATCTGCGTGGCTGATGGATACATAGGCGCACGTGTCATCGTATTTTTTATAAACCGGAATGATCTTCGGCGACGAAAACCCGTGAATCGTAGTGACTATGGGCGTGGAGATCAGCCGCGAAAATGAAAGCGGAAGAAAGTCAAAGTGATTATGAATGAGATCAAATTCATCTGCGCTTTCCATCACTTGACTGATGTGCAAGGATTCTTCCACTTTCGGATCCAAGTCGGGGTCTTCGGCGTATCCGCGAGGCGTGCTGTAACGGAGACGCGCCTCCGTTAGGGAATCGGCTGTAGCAAATAACGTGACATCGAATCCACGCTTCACCAATCCCTCGGTGAGCGTGGACGCTATCTGTTCCCAGGGACCGTATTTACGAGGAGGCGTTCGCCAGGCTATGGGAGCTAATATCGCTATTCTCATCGTTTTCTTTTTCGAGTGGTATTAAGCGGTTTGCGGGTTTTTCAAACGTCTGCTGCACAGCAAGGTACGAAATCAAGTAGGCAAGCGTGCTTTCCGCACCCTGGTTGCGATTTACACCATCCTTTCCCAGTCCATCGCAACATCCGCCGGTTTCAAAGTCATATAGGCTCATCCGCAGGTCATTTTCGCCCAAAAACCACATAAATGCGGTATAAACGGATCGCAGGTAATGGGGCGCTCCGGTATCGTTATAGGCTTGAAGAAATAACAATACCGTAGCCATGGCATCGATAGGTTGCTGATCGAACTTAGCGATCGTCCCGTTCTGTTTGAACCAGCCTTCGTTTCCCACTAAGCTCAGGTGACCGCGTTGCATGGTGTGTTTTTCAAGAAAAGCCAGGCTTTCAAATCCCACACGGCGGAATGAATCGTTATTCAACAGGTCGCCCGCCCGCAGCATCGCTAGCGGCAACAACGCGTTGTCATAAGCCAGTAACGATTCGTACCAGTGCCAATCGTCACGTCGGTACACGTCGTATTCCTGATGCAGTCGCAATGCGAGTCGATGCGTCAATTCCATCATGCCATCATCCGTGGGATGACTTTTGAGATAGTGATATAGCCCCAGGATGGTATTGGCAATGCTTCGGATGGATTGCAGTCGCTCAAATTGGGGAACCGCCTTGAAAAAAATCTGGCGGGCCACTTGAAAGTAGGCATCTTTCGGCGCATGCGCCATGGCATAGCCGATCGCCCAGATCGCCCTGCCAAATGCGTCCTCCGTCCCCACGTCATCCAGAAACTTACGGTCGAAGCCCATGAAATTCCGGAAGGTGCCGTCGTCGTTCTGCGCGTAGTGGATATAGGCCAGATACGTCGGGATGTAACGCAATGCGGTTTCGTCCTTCGCTCTGCGGTACGCCATCAGCGCCATTAATAGAGCCCGTGCATTGTCGTCCAGGCAGTACCCCTCATGGTAATTGGGAATGCCGTAGGTAGCATGTTGAAAAATCCCCGTACTGTCGGTGAGCCGCGCTATGTGGTCCAATCGCAATGGAGGTAAAATGCTGCGGTCAAACGCGGGATCTTTTTTCGGCGGTTTGACGGGATTTTGTAGCCTGTTTTCTTCAAAAAGTGAATGGTAAATTCCGCCGATTTTGGGCCAGGTAATGGTGCTGCCGAACTCGGCCGCTTTTAATCGCATCTGTTGAAGTTTCTCCGGTCGGTTGAATAGATCGATTAACGTCTCGGACAGCCCCCGATGATCGGCAAAATCGACCAACGCACCCCGGCCATCCGCAAGCAATTCCGTTGCGTGCCAATAGGGGGTTGAGACAACAGCGGAACCTACGCCGAGCGCATAGGAAAGCGTTCCACTGGTGATTTGCACTTCGTTCAGGTAGGGAGTGATGTAAATGTCGGATGCGATGAGGTATTTGAACAGGTTCTCCTGCGATGCATATTCGTTTATGAAGACCACATGGGGCTCAAGTTCCAATTTCTGAACCAAGCGATGCAGGAAAAGTCGGTATTCCTCGCCCGAGTGTTTAATGACATTTGGATGGGTTTTACCAAGAATAACATAAACGACATCCGGATGCTGCGCCACGATACCCGGCAGGGCGGAAATGACGGTTTCAATTCCCTTGTTACGGCCAATGAATCCAAACGTCAATAGTAATTTCTTGTCGGCAAAGCCCAGTTCCTTCCTAACCCAGGCCCGGTCGTAACGGATGTCGGGAACCCCATGGTGTATGACGGAAATCTTATCTGGCTGAATGGAATATACGTCCCGTAAAAGTTCTACGGCTTTATGAGCCATCACCACGATCCGCTGAGAGAGTTTGTTGATTTCGCTGATGATATACAGCTCATTGTACGACGGCTTTTTAAGTACGGTGTGAAGCGTAGTAATCACCGGCACTTCCAGGCTATGCAGCAATGAAAGAATGTACACGCCATTTTGCCCGCCAAACAGGCCATACTCGTGTTGGACTATGCAGATATCAACGTTGTTCCGGTTAATAAATTCCGCGGCCTTCAGATACGTGTCGTGGTCATCTTGACGAATGACAAACTGCACTTCCGGCGGATATCGGTATTCACATCCCGGATCGTTGATCGCCACAACGAAGCTTTCCGAATAATCGACGTGCTGTAGGAGTAATGAATCGAATAGATTTTTTGAGAATGAACCGATTCCGCATTGCCGCGGTCGGTAGGTGCTGATTAACGCAATCTTCATCATTTTCTGGTTATGGTAAACTTAACTCGTTACTAAAAAACCTATGAACACCAAATTAGTTTCGACAACTACCAAAACTGACAAAAATTCAGTCGATTAAAATGTTTTTCTTGAAATAAACGAACGATTTACCATTGGCGAAGACCATGCCAAACCAAAAAAGCCGCCCAAAGGGCGGCTGCTGAAAGTGCCGAATGGTGGCTATGCCTATTTTTTCTCTTTTGCGTATTCCGCGTTCAATGCGGCAAGCACCTCCTTGGTAATCTCCAGACTTTCGTCTGCATAGAGCACCGCGGGATTGGAGGCCGAGTAAGTCAATACGAGTTTGTACCCGTTTTCTTTTGCGTGTTTCTTTAAATAGTCCGTAATTTTGGAATAGAGCTTTTCATTTTCCGAAGCCTCCTCCTGAGCGAAGGATGTGCTGGCATTCTGGTTATGGCGCGCCAATTCGTCCTGCTTGCGGGCAAGCCGCTCTTCGGTGCTTTGACGGTCGGCGGCACTCATGGTCGGCGCCTTTTGTTGGTAGTCGGCTACCTCACGCTGGAATGCATTACTGCGCGACTGAAGGTCAGCTTGTGCTTTTTTCGCTTTCTCTTCCAGTTTTACCCGTACATCTTTAAAATACTCATATTTTTCAAGAAGGGTGTCTGCGTTTACATAGACGATTTTCTCAACGTTCGCTTGCGTGGAATCGCCCGCTGCTGATGTTGTGGACGGCTTCGTCCCTTGGTTGTTGCAAGATACCACGGCCGCTGCCAGCAACACACATATTCCAGCCTTTGCAAGAAAGGCAAATGCATTGTTCATGTTTTTTGTGATCATTTTTTTCATACAAAGCGCAAACCTACTATAAAAATCCCATATTCCTGCACTAATTTTTTGAAAGATTGACGGGATGCCGATTGCCGGAGATTCGATCGCGATCTGCTGATTTCCCGATACATCGGCTCCTTCTGGCCGTTCGCCACGACGCGGTTAATATCCGTCGATCCGTACGATATCCGCGCTGAATAGCGTACTAAATCTATTTCATTTCTCCAGCATTTTTTGTATCTTTGGGCACCGAATTTAACAACAGTAATGAGCGAAGAAAACAAGAATAAATCAACTTATTCCGCAGATAATATACAGGTATTGGAAGGATTGGAGGCCGTTCGCAAACGGCCTTCCATGTATATCGGTGATACCGGTGTCAAGGGCTTGCATCACTTGGTATACGAAGTGGTGGATAACTCAATCGACGAAGCGGTTGCAGGGTATTGCGACGACATCCAGGTTGTTATTCACAAAGATAACTCTATTACCGTGGAAGATAACGGGCGGGGTATCCCAACCGGCATCAATAAGAAAGAAAATAAATCGGCCCTGGAACTCGTAATGACTGTGCTCCATGCAGGCGGTAAGTTTGACAAAGACACCTATAAAGTTTCCGGCGGTTTGCACGGTGTTGGGGTGTCCTGCGTCAACGCGCTGTCTACGGTACTGATAGCGGAAGTACACCGCGAAGGAAAGGTATTCATGCAGGAGTATCACCAGGGAAAGCCACAATACGATGTAAAGGCCATCGGTGAAAGTAGTCGGACGGGAACGAAAGTAACCTTTCACCCTGACCCTGAAATATTCACGACGACCACGGTCTATAACTACGATACGCTGGCCAGTCGTCTCCGCGAATTGGCATTTCTTAATAAGGGTATACGACTTACCCTGACGGACGAACGGGAGGAGCAAGCAGACGGCTCCCTACTGAACGACGTGTTCTTTTCAGAAGGGGGATTAAGGGAGTTCGTAAAATACCTCGACGGGACCCGGCAACCGCTCATTCCGGAGCCGATTCACGTGGAAGGTATCAAACAGGGCATTCCTGTTGAGTTAGCGTTGCAATACAACGATACGTACTCCGAAAATGTGCATTCCTATGTAAATAACATCAATACGATAGAGGGCGGTACGCACGTAGCCGGCTTCCGCAGGGGATTAACCCGTACGTTGAAAGCGTATGCCGACAAGTCGGGACTGCTGAAGAACATGAAGGTGGAAATTACGGGCGACGACTTCCGCGAGGGCCTCACTGCGGTAATTTCAGTGAAGGTGGCTGAGCCGCAATTTGAAGGGCAGACCAAGACGAAATTGGGGAACAACGAGGTCATGGGAGCGGTCGATATGGCGGTTGGTGAGATTCTTGCCAATTACCTCGAAGAAAATCCGAAGGAAGCCAAGGCCATCGTACAGAAAGTGATCATTGCTGCACAAGCACGGGCCGCAGCAAGGAAGGCCCGCGATATGGTCCAACGGAAAAACGTAATGGGAGGAAGTGGCCTCCCCGGAAAATTGGCCGACTGCTCCAATAACGACCCGACCAAGTGCGAAATATACCTTGTGGAAGGGGATTCCGCTGGCGGAACGGCTAAACAGGGCCGTGACCGAGAGTTTCAGGCTATTTTGCCGCTTCGTGGTAAAATCCTTAACGTGGAAAAAGCCATGGAGCATAAAATCTACGAAAACGAGGAAATCAAGAATATGTTTACGGCATTGGGCGTGAGTATCGGTACCGAAGATGATGCCAAAGCGTTGAACCTCGATAAACTTCGCTACCACCGGGTAATCATCATGACGGATGCTGACGTCGACGGTTCGCATATCACGACGTTGATCCTTACGTTCTACTTCCGTTATATGAAAGAGCTCATCGAGAACGGATATGTATACATCGCAACCCCGCCTTTATATCTCGTCAAGAAAGGAAAGGAGCAGCAGTATGCCTGGAACGATGACCAACGTGATGCAGCGATACAGCGCCTCAAAGGGAGCGGCAAAGAAGACAGCGTGCACGTACAGCGATACAAAGGTCTCGGTGAGATGAACGCGGAGCAGCTTTGGGACACCACGATGAATCCTGAGACACGCACGCTTCGGCAGGTAACCATAGAGAATGCAGCCGAATGTGACCGGATCTTTTCGATGCTGATGGGCGACGAAGTAGCGCCACGGCGTGAATTTATCGAACGTAACGCCAAATACGCAAAGATCGACACGTAATCATTGTTGGTTATCAGCTTTCACCGCTCGACCGCTGAAAGCTGATAACCGACCATCTAGCCGATGGACTTACCCCACAGCGGGTAACTGCCGGTTAAAAAGATACTTCTTTTTGTATTCCAGGGGCGTCATGTCGGTGACTTTTTTGAAGTGGCGGTAGAAATTGGAAACATTGTTGAATCCACATTCAAAGCAAATAACTTCCGTCGGCAGTATGTCCTCCACCAAGAGCCTGCACGCGTGGCTGATGCGTATTTCGATGAGGAAATCGTAATACGTTTTTTTGGTCATCAATTTGAAATAGCGACAGAACGAGGTGACACTCAGGTTCGCTATGGAGGCGATCTCTTCCAGGCTAATTTCTTTCTTGTAGTTGCTCAGGGTGTACGTGCAAACTTTGTTAATACGTACCGCATCCATTTCATTGGATTTATAAAACGCATGAGCAGAGGCCATCGAGGTATATTCTTCCGATTCCGCAACCGTTTTGAGAATGGACAAAAGGATAATCAGTCGCTCCATATCCGTAGCCGCGGTAGCTTTATGCATGAGTTCGATGAGCTTAACCCGGCTTCTTCCGCTAAATTTCATCCCTTTCCGGGCTTTCTCAAACAGCTTGGGCACTAAATACGTTTCCGGTAAATTCAGGAAATCCCGACCGAGGCAGTCGGGTAGAAAATGGATTACGATTGCCTCAACTTTGCGCTCCGAATGACGTTGGTAATACTCTTCGTTGCATTGCCACATGTGGGGGAGGTTACTGCCAAGCAGTAATACTTCGCCCTCGGAAAAGTTGCCGATATTATCACCGATAAAACGTACACCTTTACCCCGTATAACGTGGTGAAGTTCCAATTCCGGATGATAATGCCAAAGTGATCCAAAGTTTGGCTGCACGTCGTGCCGTACGCTGAAGGACGATTGGATTTGAGTCGGTACCTTATGAAAAAGCGGTTTCATAGTTCATAATCGTTATTTTTCCTTTTCTTGGTGATGGAAAAGGAAGGGTTTATAATTTGTTTGACGCCGTACTTGAAATATCTTATTCCATCGTGAGTACTAAATTATGTAATAGAAATCCGATCTCCAAGGAAATGATAAGATTGTACAATAAGAAGGCAATAAATTCCAATAATCGGCTACCGTTTCGCCACACCTTTGTACCATGCCGGTTCACATATCCGGCTATGAATTTGTAAACCCACAGACCCATGGATACGATCGACAACAAAAAGGAAATCTGGCTGGTGGCAAGTGGCGACCTGCGGTTAGCAGCCAATCGATTATGTTGGCAGGCCCAAGAGACAATGGAAGCACAGTTGGCTACGGCCATCGCGCGCCAGGGATGGCACATAAGACGGGCACATCACTACGATTCGGTGAAGCAACATGGATTTATCGATTCCCAGCGGATGGGCATTGAAGTATTTAAGCGCATTCCCCCCAATGCACCGCTGATTGTCGCCGAAGCCGTCTGGCAGTATACGCACCATGTGCTGGCCGGACTTACGACACATCAAGGTCCCATCCTTACGTTAGCCAATTGGAGTGGCCAGTGGCCCGGTCTGGTGGGTATGCTCAATCTCAATGGCTCGCTTACCAAGGCCAACGTGGCCTATAGTACCTTATGGAGCGTGGACTTTACCGACGATTTTTTTAGCAATGGCCTCAAGGAATGGTTGGAAAAAGGCGTGGTTAGGCACGACCTTCGGCATGTGACCCCTTTTGATCTGGTGAAAATTCCCGCCGCTGATGAAGATACCGGTCGTTCATTTGCCCGCCGGCTTCGTACCGAGAAGGCGATTATGGGTGTTTTTGATGAAGGCTGTATGGGCATGTATAATGCGATCGTGCCCGATGAGCTGCTGCATTCGACCGGCATCTTTAAAGAAAGGCTCAGCCAATCGGCGCTTTACGCGCGGATGCGTACCGTTAGCGATACAGAAGCGGAGACCGTGCTGCAGTGGCTGCTAGATAAAGGGATGACGTTTAAATGGGGAGAGGACGAAGAAACGGACCTTACCCGCAGGCAAACCCTGGAGCAGTGTAAAATGTATATCGCCGCCGTACGCATGGCGGCAGATTTCGGCTGCGATACCATCGGTATTCAATATCAACAGGGCCTTAAAGACCTCACGGTGGCCAGCGACCTGGTCGAGGGGCTGTTGAACAACCAAGACCGGCCGCCCGTGTTTTCGGAATCAGGTGAAGAGCTTTTTGCCGGGGAGGCGATTCCCCATTTTAACGAAGTAGACGAATGTGCGGGCATTGATGCGCTGGTAACGTACCGGCTTTGGAAGGAACTGGGCATGAGCGGCGAAAACACGCTGCACGATATCCGATGGGGTGAGCACTATTCCGGAAATGGAATTGACGATTTTGTCTGGGTATTTCTGATATCCGGCGCGGTGCCCGCGTCCCATTTTGAAGGGGGGTATGCAGCAGCGAGCAGCTGGCGGCAATCACCTATGTATTTCCGGCTGGGAGGGGGCACATTACGTGGCGTGAGCAAGCCGGGGCCGATCGTTTGGAGCCGTATTTATGTGAAAGACGGGCGGTTACAGGCCGATCTGGGCGTAGGTAAGGCCATCAGCCTGCCCAAACAGGAAACCCAGCGGCGATGGCAGGCAACCTCTCCGGAATGGCCCATTATGCATGCAGTGCTCCATGGCGTTGACCGCGATCAATTGATGGCCCGTCATGCGGCCAACCACATACACGTCGTTTACGTAACGGACGAACAAGCGCACCGGGCCTGCCGTGTCAAGGCGGCGGCATTGGATGAGTTAGGTATTGAGGTACATTTCTGTGGCGACGTAGCTATTTCAGGGCAATGAACAAAGCGGGTGAAAACTGGGTAATTGGACTGGATTTCGGTACAGATTCTGTGCGGGCATTGCTGGTGGATGCAGCAACGGGAGAAGAACAAAAGAGCGCCGTAAGGGTTTATCCGCGTTGGAACGAGGGTCGGTATTGTGACAGCCGGCAATCCCGGTTCCGGCAGCATCCGTTAGACTACATAGAGACCATGGAAGCGGTTATCCGGGAGGTGCTGTCCGGTATTCCAGAAGAAACTGTAAGCCGCATCCGGGGTTTGTCCGTGGATACGACCGGTTCAACACCCGTTGCGGTGGACCGGCAGGGGATACCACTGGCGCTGCATCCCGAATTTGCCGAAAATCCCAACGCGATGTTTGTGTTATGGAAAGACCACACGGCCATTGCCGAAGCCGAGGAAATCAACCGGCTCGCGAGCCGATGGGAAACCGATTATACGATGTATTCGGGGGGAAGCTACTCGTCCGAATGGTTCTGGGCCAAAATGCTGCATATCTTACGGGTCGATCGCCAGGTAGCGCAGCACGCCTACTCCTGGATGGAACATTGCGATTGGATTCCAAATTTGCTTTGCGGCCATAACGATGTGTTAACTATGAAACGTAGCCGATGTGCCGCAGGTCATAAGGCGCTATGGCATGAAGCGTTCGATGGCCTCCCCTCAGAAGCATTTCTTACCACATTGGATCCTCGCCTGAAGGACATGCGCATGCGCCTATACCGGCAGACGTATACGTCGGACGCCGTTGTCGGCACCCTGTCGTCTGAATGGGCCATGCGTACGGGTCTGCCTCGAAATCTTGTCATTGGGGTGGGGGCGATTGATGCGCACATGGGCGCGGTGGGCGCCGCTATCCGTCCGTATTCATTGGTGAAGGTCGTCGGAACATCCACCTGCGATATGCTGGTGGCGCCGGTAAACCGGCATCTCGATCACCTGGTCAAAGGCATCTGCGGCCAGGTAGATGGTTCCATTATCCCCGGAATGCTCGGGTTTGAAGCTGGTCAGTCGGCATTTGGTGACCTCTACCAGTGGTTTGCCCGCTTGGTAACTTATCCCGTCGCCGCCTTGCTTAACGATCATATTAAGCAGGAAGAACCGCATGTGCTTGTCGACCGCATTTTGGCGGCATTAAATCGGGACGCTGAGGCACTTCCCGTATCGCGTGATGATGAGATCGCGTTGGATTGGGTTAACGGACGGCGCACACCTGATGTCAACCCTTTGTTGAATGGGTGGCTTACCGGAATTACGTTGGGTACGGATGCACCGCGCTTATTCAAGGCACTGGTGGAGGCTACGGCATTTGGGTCGAAGGCCATAGTCGATCGTTTCGAGGCGGAAGGTATACCTGTACGCGAAATCATTGCCACAGGGGGCATTGCCAAAAAGTCGCCGTACGTAATGCAGGTGTTGGCCGACGTGTTGGACAGACCTATTAAAACCGTAAAAACCGAACAATCGTGCGCGCTGGGAGCGGCTATGTATGCAGCAGTAGCGGCTGGCGTGTATTCGTCCATTGAAGCAGCACAACAAGCGATGTCATCCGGGTTTGAACGGGAATTTTGCCCACGTCCCGACCGTGCCGATGTATACCGCGTGTTGTTTCAACGCTACCAGGCACTGGGAAATCTGCAGGAAAAGTCAACATCCTATAATTGAGCGCAAAAATCGTAGAGAGAATTATTGGACAGAGCGATTATCTTTGCCACGACAGAAGACCAATAGAGAAACTTGATGAAGAACCTTCCCCTTATCGATATCGCGGTAATTGTAGCTTACCTGGCAGCCATGGTGTTGGTCGGCGTATGGTTTTCGCGGAAAAATAAAAGTGCCGACCAGTTTACCAAAGCCTCCGGACTGATTCCCGGATGGGCGATCGGTCTTTCGATCTATGCAACCTTTCTAAGCAGCAACACTTTTTTGGGCGTGCCAGGCAAAGCATTCGGCAGTAATTGGAATGCGTTTGTGTTTAGCATCTCCATGCCATTGGCGGCGTGGGTAGCGGTGAAGTACTTTGTGCCCTTTTACCGGGCAACCGGCGAAGTTTCGGCATACACCAATTTGGAAAAGCGGTTTGGCCCCTGGGCGCGGAGTTATGCAGTGGTCTGTTTCTTGCTTACCCAGTTGGCCCGTATGGGATCAATATTTTTTGGGATTGCCCTCAGTCTTCAAGCGCTTACGGGATATTCCATGGAGATGATCATGCTGATTACGGGAATCTGTATCATTATTTATACGGTAATGGGGGGAATTGAAGCCGTTATCTGGACAGAAGTGGTACAGGGAGTCATCAAAACACTGGGCGCGGTACTGATTGTCTATCTGGTGGTGATCGGCATGCCAGGGGGGATTTCCAAAATTGTCGAAATCGGTCAGGCTGACCATAAATTCAGTTTGGGAACCCTGACACTTGATTTTACCTCGTCGTCATTCTGGGTCATCCTATTGTATGGATTTTTCATCAATCTTAACAATTTCGGCATGGACCAGAACTACGTACAACGTTATCATACCGCAATGTCTGCCAAGGAAGCTGGCAAATCGGTTTGGCTCTGCGTGTGGATATATGTGCCTGCTTCTCTTTTGTTTTTTGTGATCGGAACTTGTTTGTATGCCTATTACCAGGTAAATCCTGAGCTGATCGAGCCGGTCAAGCTACAGGCGGCGGCCGAGCGATTGGCCCCGTCGGCATCCCCGACCGAGATTGCAAACTTGGCGGCCACCCTGAAACCTGAAGATTACGGAGATAAGGTTATGCCCCATTTTATGGTTACGCAAATACCCGTTGGGTTGGTCGGGTTGATCGTATCCGCTATTTTGTCGGCCGCCATGAGCACCATCAGCTCGGGCATGAATGCTTCAGCCACGGTGTTTTCCGAGGATATCTATAAACGATACGTTAATCCGGAGTTGGGAAGTAAAGGTCAATTGCGTCTCCTCTATATCGGTACTGCTGTTTTCGGGTTGTTGGGGATGTTAACCGGGGTGGCGATGATCGGCATTAAAAGTGTATTGGATGTGTGGTGGCAGCTTTCGGGTATTTTTGCCGGAGGTATGCTGGGATTATTCCTATTGGGGATCATCAGTAAAAAGGCCGGTAACAGCGACGCGATTATCGCGGTGATTGCAGGCGTATTGGCCATTCTGTGGATGACTTTTTCGTATCTGATACCTGAGCAATACGATTACCTGCGATACCCCTTGCATGCAAATATGATCATTGTGGTCGGAACATTGGTGATCTCGCTGGTAGGAACGGGATTGGCCACGATGAGGCGCTCACCCCTTTAAGATCGCCATGATAGGTTACCGCTCTTTCTGGTTGAATTTTTCCTTAAAGCGCGCGATTTTCTTCAAATGTTCGTGGAACCTGTCGCCAAACGACCTTACTTGTTTCGGTGGTTCCAAATTGTCTGCAACTCCTTTGTCCGCCATTTCGTCGGTTACCTGGAATGCCTCTACTACGATGGATGGAAAGAATGCTTTGCTCTTGGTCACCGTCCGTTGGCCTACCCAATTCATTGCTACATAGTTCAGTGCAAGCGTGAGCAACACAAAACTTCCTTTTGGCAGCTGCCTACTGCAATTCCAGTTGATTTCAACTTCTTGGTTTTCATTCACAAAATCAAAAGTGACGTGATCGATGATGTGGACAGATTCATTGAAGAAATTGAAGGCAGTCACAAGAATAGAAAAGTGGGGATTGAACCGCGGCGGTTCGGTTGGATAACTAATGTCGTTCATCACATTGAATTTCGGAATCGAGAACTGAATCCGACCATTCGGTGCGATTTCGACGCTCGGTCTTACCCTTATTAGCCTTTCGATACGGGAATCGAGATTGAATTGAAAGCCTTTCAGCGGACTTAAATCGGCGTCATGAAGCGTTCGTTCACCGATTTCTTTGGTTGATGTCCGTATACATTCTGCTACGGCTGCGGTTAACCGGACAGGCATCTTCCCATCATATTCTTCGAAAAAATTACACAGGACGCGGCGAAGCATTTTTGCCTGCGTACTCGCCAAACCAAACTCCAATGCATTTAGCTTGGTGGCGTAGGTCTGCCGTACGCGTGCCGGAGCAATCTGTAGCACTTGTTTATCCCGATACCCGCGATACACGATGTTGTTTATTTTTCCCTTAATTTTCCCATTTCTTCCTTGTGTGGCCATTTTCGAAAAATTACGTTATTGTCAAGTTATTTTTTAAATTTACATCGATCTCCTGCGTTATCCATATTTCTTTTTTCTTCCTCCTGACCAGCTTTGCACCATCTTTATACCAAGTGTATACCATCTCCGCTATGAATCAGTTATCAATTCATAGTATACCCAATATAAGTCCAGGTTTTCTCCATAAAAATTGGATTCATATTGGACTTACATTGGACTCATATTGGACTCATTCAGGAGAAGGTACAGCGAAGGTACCTGTATGATATGTAGTAATGGTATATGATTTCATAGGTAATTTATGATTGTATGTTCAGTTGGTTAACCAAATATAGCCAGCTGGTTTGAAAAAAGCAAATTTCATCGGTAACTTTACTCACGGTTTGCATCATCCATCGTTATTCTGTTCATCGATGTTAGGTAACCGAGTTTTCTCTCTCTTATGTGCAGCCGGTATTGCGGTGAATGGGATTGGTCTGTTTACCGGTGTCATGATGATCGACGGTGCACTTTATGCGCTCATCGCAAAGAACATGGTTGTAAATGCCAACTATGAATTTCTTACGCTTCACGGGTTCGACTGGTTGGACAAACCGCATTTTCCTTTTTGGTGCACCGCACTTAGCTACAAGTTGTTGGGTATCACCGATTTCGCCTACAAGTTGCCCGCGTTTATCTTTTGGCTTATCGGTGCGTTGTATACCTTTCTGCTCGCCCGCAGGCTGCATAGTCGTCATGCTGCGCGCATAGCCGTATTGATTTATCTCAGTGTATTGCACCTTTTGCTATGCAATTCGGCGGTAAATGCCGAACCGTATCTGACAGGAATGATCGTCGCAGCGATCTATCATTTCTACCGAACGTATCGTGGCGATGCATTCGTTCAGCTCGTATTGGGTGCATTGTGGGCAGCCATGGCAGTGATGACCAAGGGAATTTTTGTGTTGATCATCATCGGCAGCGGGTTCATCGTGTGGTGGCTTATCCGGAGGGAATGGCGGCAATTTATCAACTATCGATGGTATCTGGCCATCGTCCTGTTATTGATCTTTATCCTACCGGAACTTTATTGCCTATACAGGCAGTTTGATGCAAGACCTACGGCTGAGGTGTTCGGACAAACGAATGTGTCGGGCATCCGCTTCTTTTTTTGGGATAGTCAGTTTGGCCGCTTCTTCAATTCAGGGCCCATAAAGGGGCATGGCGATCCGTTCTTTTATCTGCATACCACGTTATGGGCATTCCTGCCCTGGTCCTTGCTGCTTCCCGCTGCCGTCTATTTTTCGTTCGGCAGGAAAAGGAAGCTGGCAATAGGGCATCCGCTGTTGTGGGGCAGCATTTTGATCACGTTTTTATTGTTTTCGGCATCGCAATTCCAGTTGCCACACTACCTTAATGCAATCTTTCCGCTGATGAGTATCTGGATAGGCCAGCTGTTAGCCGGCATGGACCGATTGCCCCGCATCGGTGTCATGCACCGCGTGCAATGGTATTCCGGCCTGTTGGTGATCATTCTGCTTTGCCTGTTGGTTTTTTTCTTCCATAGTGATGGCTGGTGGTTACTGGTTGCCTTTATCGCCATAGTGGGCGGGTCGGCGCTGATTTACACGCGTCGGATTTCAGCTCATAACACATTTCTTGCGAGCTATGCCGTGGGCCTGTTAATTGGAATCTTTTACGGAGGATACGTATATCCTGGACTATTAGGCTATCAAAGCGGAGATCGCATGGGGCGTTTTATCAATGCCACTATCGGCGTAGAACGCCATGGGAAGTGTATATATGTGTTAGACCAGGAAATAGAAAACTTTATGCTTGGTTTCCGATGCAACATGCCGTTACAAGCCATTCGGTCCGGAGAGCAGTGGAAAACCATAGCGGATGGGAGTCTGCTGGCAGTAAGCGCAGAGCGTTTGGAAGAAATACCGGATTATTACGACGTGGAGTCGATCGCGTCCTTTGCCGGATACCGCGTGAGCCGCTTGACATCCGCATTCTTTTATTATCAATCACGGGATGCGCAACTCGGTAAATTTTATTTGGTGCGGTTAAAAAAGCGCTAACATCCTATAATACCCGGCCAATTTGATACAGAAGCCGGATGACCTAATGGGATACCTTTGAGTAAATCAATGACAAACAAATGGTAAAATATGGTTTTGTCCTAAGTAATTGCCTTCTTTTAGCGGTTACCTGTAGTTTTTCGCAGACCACCGATCAACGATTGGCTGATTCAATCCCCCGGCGTATCATTTTGAATGTAACGGAGGATTTAGCCGCTTCGGTAGCGATTAACTGGCAAACGGCCGGTGAGGTAAAAGAGAGTTTCGCAGAGATCGCGATTGCCGATGCAGACCCGCGTTTCGTCGATAAAGCAGTTCGGAAAAAGGCTGAAACCGAATGGGTTGGGCTGGGCGATACCGTGTCGTCCAACTACCATTCGCTGGTTTTCGATGACCTCATTCCCAATACAAAATATGCCTATCGCGTCGGCCACGGGAACCATTGGAGCGAATGGTTTCACTTTGTTACGGCCAGCGATCAGCCGACAGACTCCTTCCAATTTATTTATTTCGGAGACGTGCAGGTAAATATCCGATCACTTTGGTCGCGGGTCGTACGAGAAGCCTTTGCGAAAGCGCCAAACGCCCGACTGCAACTGTACGCCGGGGACATCATTAACCGGGCAAACCGGGATGAAGAATGGGCCGATTGGTTTGCGGCGGGTGGTTTCATACACAGCATGATACCCGGACTTCCGTCGCCTGGCAACCACGATCATTTTAACATGCCGAATGGTGAACGGGCCGCGTCGGTTTTTTGGCGGCCCCAGTTTAACCTGCCGTTAAACGGTCCGAACGGACTGGAAGAAACTTGTTATTTCGCTGATGTGCAGGGGGTAAGGTTCATATCCCTTAATTCCGACCAAGCGGAGGAGTCAGACGTGCATTTGGAAGCCCAGCGTGTCTGGTTGGAACGTATTCTCGAGAATAACCCAAACACCTGGACGGTTGTTACCTTTCATCATCCGATTTATTCGCCCAAAGGAACGCGTGATAATAAGCGGATGCGGGAGACGTTTAAGCCGATTTTTGACCGATACAGGGTCGACCTCGTGCTGCAGGGACACGATCATACCTATGCGCGGGGCATGAGTAAAATCCCGATGGATGGTAAAGGGGAATCGTCCGGAACGATGTATGTTGTCTCGGTAAGCGGTCCAAAGATGACCGGTAGCCATGTAGAGAAAAAATCTTGGATGGACCGGTCGGCAATCTATACTCAATTATTTCAAATTATTGACGTATCTTCACAAAAGCTCTCATTTAAAGCCTATTTGGCCACTGGAGAGCTTTACGACGCGTTTGATTTAATTAAGCAAGAAGGAACGATAAACAAGCTGGTCGACCGGATACCCAATCGGATGCCGGAACGTCAGTAAATGCTGCGGTCTCAGTAGAACCAGTCATGTAAATGCCTGATAAAAAGCCGATATGAAAAGAACCGTAAGTATTTTAGTTTGTGCCGTATGGGTTGGCATAACGGGTACGTTGGCAAGCGCCGTGGTCCCGAGACCCAAGATCGTCGTGTGTTTGGTGGTCGACCAAATGCGTTGGGATTACCTGTATCGTTTCTATGACCGATATGGCGACGGGGGCTTCAAGCGACTGTTAACGGATGGTTTCAGTTGCGATCAAACACTGATCAGTTACGCACCTACCGTAACCGGATGCGGGCATGCCTCTATATTTACGGGCGCTACACCGGCCGTCCACGGTATCGTCGGCAACGACTGGCCTGATTTTGAAAAGGGCTATTCGGTCAATTGCGTTGGCGACGAAAATGTGTCGTCCGTGGGCACTGAATCAAAATACGGCAAAGCCTCTCCTCGTAATCTCCTGACGACCACGGTAGGCGATGAACTGAAGATTGCCACCAATTTCAGAAGTAAAGTTGTCGGTATATCCATCAAAGACCGGGCAGCAATCCTGCCGGCAGGGCATACGGCTGATGCGGCATTCTGGTTTGACAAAACCAACAATTGCTTTATCACCAGCACCTATTATATGGATGAACTACCCGAATGGGTGCAGTCCTTCAATAACCGGAAAATTCCACAAAAATACCTCAAACAGGGATGGAATACCTTGTATCCGGTCGCTTCGTACGTGCAAAGTACAGCGGACGACATGCCCTATGAATCCCGGTTTGCCAATGAGCGACGTCCGGTTTTTCCGCACAGACTGGTAGATAGCGTGACCGGTTTCGATGTGGGGATCAGCAATACACCGTTCGGAAATAACCTGGTGCTCGCGTTTGCCAAGGAGGCCATCCAAGCGTACCAACTGGGTACCCACGGCGACACCGATCTGCTAACCGTCAGTTTGTCATCGCCGGATGCCATAGGTCACCGCTTTGGTCCCAATTCGATTGAAATTGAAGATAATTATCTCCGATTGGACAAAGAACTGGAGGCGTTCTTTGCTTACCTGGATCAAACATTCGGCGAAGGCGATTACTTGTTTTTTATTACCGCAGATCACGGTGCGTCGCAGTCGCCCGGATACCTGGCCGCGAATAAACTACCTTTTGGGTTCCTCAATGAAAAGTATCTGCTCGACTCGATCCAGAACGTTATCCGCTCCGAATACGGACTTGATTCAGTGATTGCCGCCAACGCAAATCAGCAACTGTATCTGAACGACAAAGCGATTTCCCGATTGACGGTCTCCAAAGACGAAATCGCCGATCGCATTGTCATGCTCTTGATGGAAAGCCCAGGCATCACCGATGCGTTTGTAACCCGCAAGTTAGGCAGTGCTACCTTGGCAGAACCGATAAAAACCATGATGATCAACGGTTATCACCTGAAACGTGGCGGCGACATCGTATATAGTGTGCAATCCGGATGGAAATGGGGGTCAATATCCGGTGCGTCCCACAGCCACTGGAATGCGTACGATGCACACATTCCGTTGATCTGGATGGGGTGGGGGGTGCAGCCCGGTAAGACAAACCGGCTCGTCCATAATACAGACATCGCGGCTACCCTTGCTTCGTTGCTTCATATCCAGATGCCCAGCGGGAATGTCGGTAGCGTAATTTATGAATTGACAGATCACTAACGGACAAACCAAGTCATGAATGAAAACGCAACTTTCAGAAGTAGGCGATTGCTGTCCATCGACGCGCTGCGAGGTTTTGACATGTTGCTCATTGCTGGCGGGGGCGCATTTATTGAGCGGTCGCATGGTTTGACGGGGATGCGATGGATAGACTGGCTGGCCACGCAGCTTACCCACCCGGCTTGGAATGGTTTTACTTTTTACGACTTTATCTTTCCGTTGTTCCTGTTTATAGCCGGTGTTTCGTTATCTTTTTCTCTGCAGTCCGGACTGGAACGTGGAATGTCGAAAGCGGCGCTATATAAAAAGGCTTTCAACCGGTTCCTCATCTTGTTTATATTGGGGCTCATCGATAAAAATACGCCATTGGACTTGTTCCATCCCGCCAATATTCGATATGGAACCGTATTGGGGCGCATTGGCATCACCACACTGGTAGCGGCCATTTTGTATTTGAACTTCGGGGGAAGGGCCCGACTGGCCTGGGTGTCGGGCATCTTACTCGCCTATTATGCGGCTGTTTTCCTGATCCCTGTCCCGGGTTACGGTGCGGGTGATCTTTCGTTTGAAGGCAACCTCGTCGGATGGATTGACCGTACGTTTATGCCGGGTATACTAAAACAGGAAACTTACGACGAAAACGCGCTGCTGACCACATTTCCCGCCATTTGCCTTCCGCTTTTGGGAACCCTTGCTGGCGACATCCTGCGGAATACCGAGAGGCCTGAAAAGACAAAAATCGGCTACCTCTGCGCCTTAGGGGCGATCCTTGTACCGCTGGGCTTGATATGGGGCTTGAGTTTTCCCATTAACAAACACATGTGGTCCAGCTCCTTTATTTTGCTAACGGGAGGAATGGCGTTTTTCATGCTGGCGTTGTTCTATGGAATCATCGATGTGCTGGGTTACCGAAGATGGTGTTTCTTTTTCGAGGTCATTGGTACCAATTCCATCGTCGTGTACATGGCCTATCGGCTCATCGATTTCAATTATACGTCCAAGCTGCTGTTTGAAGGTCTGTACATGAATTTTCATGAAAAATGGCATCCGGTGTTCAACGCATTGGGGGCCCTGGCCCTGGTGTGGCTATTGCTCTATTTTCTTTACCGGAAACGGATTTTTATAAAAGTGTAGATCAAAACCCCCACTGATCGGTCCCATCGGTGCGATCGTAAGGCAATCAAGGACTTTTAAAAATATTTCCACGCGCCGGTTCAATGAAACCTAATGGGCAGGGGAGAACCTGGCAAGGGGTCCGGACATCAACGCATTTTTTTCAGAATAGTTGAGGCTACTCCGTTTGATCGCGGGTACACATCATACACGAAATCAGAAGATAACTTCTGAAAAGAATCCGGCAACATCGTATAAAAACCATTCAGTTTTTAGAAAGATTTTTGTGTACCAATTCACAATTTACGATAGCTAATTATGATACTTTTCAACAAAGTAACCGACGCGCGAAGGAGATGCTTGTCGGGCGTCAGGCTTTCTTGTGTCCTTGTGCCTCTGCTGGTTTTCTTTGCGGCAAATGCCGATGAGCGAAGTGATAACCTGCCGGGGTATGGCGCGTTCTCTGACCAGGAGTACCGGGTGAGAGGCAGCGTCCACAATGCCAGATCCGAACCATTGGAAGGGGTTTCGATCCATGTAAAAGGCAGTAACACGTCTACGAGTAGCAATAACCAAGGGCAATTCGAACTGAACGTTCCGACGCAGCCCGTTACACTGGTCGTATCCTACGTTGGCTATGAGGCATACGAAGTGCAGTTTACCGGGCAGGACTTTTTGGCGATCACGCTTGCTGAAGAAAACCAGAACCTCGATGAAGTCGTGGTTACCGCCCTGGGCATCCGAAAGGAGTCCAAGGCATTGGCCTACGCGGTGAGCAAGCTGGACGGCGATGACTTTGAGAAGAACAAAAATGTCAATTTTGCCAACTCGTTAAGCGGTAAGGTGGCCGGTGTTAACGTGGTCAGCACCGCGAATGGCCCCGGCAGCTCAAGCCGGGTAACGATCCGGGGAAACACCTCCATTTCCGGCGATAACCAACCGCTGTATATTATCAATGGAATGCCCATGGACAACTCGCAGTTTGGTAGTACGAATACGGTATCACCGGATTGGGGCGACAATTTGTCAAGTATCAATCCGGACGATATCGAAGAGATCTCGGTGCTGAAAGGGGCAACCGCAGCAGCATTGTATGGTTCCCGGGCGAAGAACGGAGCGATCATCATTGTGACCAAATCCGGAAAAGGCCAGCAAGGGGTCGGGATCACCGTCAATTCAAATACCACATTCGAAATACCTTTCTTTTTATGGGAAATTCAGAATGAATACGGCCAGGGGTATGGTGGTTTCCGTCCGGCAAGCATGCAGGATGCGGCTAACCACGGCCAGAATCACTGGGGCGAAAAATATGATGGGAAAATGACCGTGCAACTGGATGGCGTAGAAAGACCTTATTCATTTGTCAAGGATCGCGTGCTTGAAGATTTCTATCAAGTAGGCAGCACGATCAACAACAACGTTTCTTTCAATAAAGGGAATGAAAATGGGTCTTTTCGCATTTCCTACACCAATTTACGGAACGATGCAATTGTTGATAATTCAAGACTTCAACGAAATAACCTCAGTTTGGGCCTGCAGCAAAACCTAACGAAAAAAGTTTCAATAGGTGCCAATATCGACTATGTCAAGGAGAAAGCGAACAACCGACTGATTACCTCGGGTGGACGCGCGAGTATGACGAGCACCATCCTTTGGGTAAACAGCAATATGCCCACCGAGGCACTGTCGCCAGGTTACGATGAAAACTTTCAGGAAAAAACGCTGGGAACCGATCTGAATGCGACGAACCCCTATTTCGTGTTGAACCGGATGAGGAATGGCTCCGATAAGGACCGGTATCTGACGACGGCCAACATACGCTGGGAAATATGGGATTGGTTGTATGTGCAGGGCCGCGTGGGGCAGGATTACTATGGCGTGACCAATACCAACGTCATACCCGACGGAACAGGTTTTCTTAAAAATGGCGAAATTCAGCAACGAAGCATCTCGTTTTGGGAACGGAATTTTGAGGGCATTATCGGGATCGATAAGCGATGGAATACCTTTTCACTGACCGTGAATGCCGGAGGGAACCTCATGTCGCAAAAAAGGGGAACCACGGATGTCGACGCATTTGGCTTCGTTGTCCCGCAGTTGCATGTGATCAACAATACGTCCAATCGCCAGACAACCACGGATCTCTACCGAAAGAAGATCAACTCGCTATTTGCTACGGCGGAGTTCGGATACAAAGACTTCCTTTATCTAAACCTTACCGGCCGGAACGATTGGTTTTCGACACTGAACCCCAAGTCGAACAATTACTTTTACCCATCGGCGGGAGTGAGTTTCGTGTTCTCCGAGGCGTTGGAAATGCCTTCCCTAATTAATTTTGGAAAGCTGCGGGTGGCTTACGCTTCGGTAGGTGGTGATACCGATCCGTATCTGCTGAATCTGACCTATGGGTTGCAATCTTACTCGTACGATGGTAAATCATTGGGAAAGATAAATCAATTAAATGTGCCGAATGAAAATCTGAGACCCTTAAGCGTGAATGAGTTTGAGGCCGGACTGGACGTTAAAATGTTTAACAGCCGCCTCGGATTGGACGTGGCATGGTACCATAAATTGACCACCAATGACATTGCCGTTGAAACCATCTCTTCCACAAGCGGCTACCAGGGGATGTCGGTGAATGTCGGCGAAATCGAAAATAAGGGATGGGAGCTTTTGCTTACGGGAAAACCGCTGAGCGAAGGAAGCCTGAAATGGGACGTAGCCGCGAATTTTGCGTACAACAAAAGTAAGGTGCTGAAAATATCCAATGCTTCGAAAGAGTTGGTGCTGGGTACGGTAACCCGGGGTTGGATTAAGCACATTGAAGGGATGGAATATTCCCAGATTGTGGGAAGGACGATATTGAGAAATGAAGCAGGCAAAGATGTCATTGACGCAACGGGATTGCCGATTGTGCCCGTGGATGTGGTGCCCTTTGGTTCGGGCATCCATAAATATACCGTAGGCCTGACCAATTCATTTGCCTACCGATCGTTTTCACTTTCCTTCCTGATCGATTCGAAATTCGATGCCAAGATATATTCCGGGCTGAATTACGACCTTGACCACCGGGGAATGTCTTGGGGATCGTTATTGGGAAGGGCCGATGGCGTGACATTGGATGGCGTTACCGAAGACGGCCAGGTCAATACCGTGCATGTGTCTGCCGATCGGGTAAACAACCGGGCGATCGTCGTCAGAAGAAGGGATGCGTTGGATGATTACGTTTACGACGCCAGTTTTATCAAACTTCGTAATTTTGCGTTAACGTATCATCTGCCCCAACGGCTCACCGATAAAATCGGATACCTCAAAGGGGCAAGCCTATCGTTCATAGGCAACAATGCACTCATCCTTATGAAGCGTACACCGGGTATGGACCCTGAAACGAATTTCAGTGCCGGAAATGCACAGGGTTACGCGAATTCTGCCCTGCCCCCAACCCGCAGCTTTGGTTTCAATTTAAGTGTTAAGTTTTAAATTACGTATCATGAGAATATATAAAGCAGGGATCGCTTCTTTCGTGCTTATCGCCTCGTTGGCGGCCTGTGACAAAGGATTTGAAAGCCTGAATAAAGATCCAAATGCGGTCACGGGCGATCGGTTTAATCCGGCTTATCTCCTGGCTTCGGCGCAACTCCAGACTGCGAAGAACGGCGGCGAAACGAATACCGGTCTCTTTTACTGCGAAGGCTTTGTTCAGCATTTTGCATCATTGAGCAACGTGGGGATATTTAATTTTCACGGCGATAAATATGTGTACCACAAAGGCAATAACGAGGCTTTGTGGTTCGCTTCCTACGACATCGTCAAATTGTTGCAGGACCTCATCTACAACACGCAGGAGGTGGTTGAATACAACAACCTATTGCAGATGAGTAGAATATGGAGAACGGTGGTTTTTCAACGGCTCACAGACCTATATGGGGATGTGCCGTATTCGGAAGCAGGCCTGGCTTTTTACCAGCATATTTACAAACCCAAATACGATTCCCAAAAATTTATTTATGAGCATATGCTGGCTGAACTGGAGGATGCGACGGCTAAGCTGAATTCCGATATGCCCCTGTATCCATCGGCTGACATTGTGTATGACGGCGATATCCAGAAATGGAAACGTCTCGGCTATTCCATGATGCTGCGGTTGGGAATGCGGCTGTCAAAAGTGGAGCCGGAAAACGCGAAGTTATGGGTGCAAAAAGCCTATAACGGCGGTGTTTTTGAGTCTAATGACGACAATTTGTTTATTAGGGGCACGGACGCCGAAGGCACCATTGAAGCGCTCAGCAATGCCGATAGCTGGGTGCTGAGTGTATCCACCCGGGAGGGAGGAAAAATCAGCAAAACCTTCTTCGACTTTCTGAAAAACCACCATGATCCAAGGCTGAAGCATACCGTGGCGGTGTATACGAATCCGATGGACATCACGACAAAAAATACGGACCCCGCAATCCAGAAAGGACTTCCGAACGGATTGGATCGGAATACACTGATGGCAGATCCGAGCTATGACCCCGACGCGCCGGGGCAGGAGCATCAATATTCCGGCATAAACCGGGATGTGTATGGAAAATTGGATGGCCCCCGCATGTTCATTACCCATGGAGAGGTGGCATTGCTGCTGGCCGAGGCCACCGTTAGGGGGTGGATCGGCGGAAATGCAGCGGAATACTATGGTACGGGGGTGCGATCTGCCATGAAAAACCTGAGCATTTACGACCCCTCGGCGCTGATTTCGGATGCGGAAATTAATGAGTATTTAGCAGAAAACCCATTTGTAGGAACGCAGGACTTACCAGCTGCCCTGGAGCAGATCAATACCCAATACTGGGCAGCCACGTTTATGAACGGATACGAAGCGTTTGCAAATGTCAGAAGGTCGGGTTATCCAAGATTGATTCCGGTAAACTATCCCGACAACGAAACGGGAGGGTTGTTTCCGAGAAGATTGAGATACCCGGAGAACGAAGCGGTGCTGAACACCGATCATTATAAGGAAGCGGTTGCGAGGCAGGGCATAGACAATTACATCACGCGGCTTTGGTGGGACAAGGAAGACTGATGGTGGGTATACGTGCGAACGATGCCTGCTCAAGGCGGACTTTCCTGAAAGGGGCCTTTACACTGGGGCTGACCGGATTGGCTGGCATAAACAGGGAGTCTTGGTCGCTACCACGTACCGTCGAGGCGATGTTGGTTCCGGTTATGCTTACGCCGTTCCGTGAGGATCTTAGCGTGGATACCTATGGCGTTGAAAAGCTCATCGAATTTTACAGGCAGTCCGGTGCGGGTGGACTTTTCGCGAATTGCCTAAGCAGTGAGATGTATCAATTGAACCGACAGGAACAATTGCATATCGCTGCGCTAACCGTGAAACAGGCAGGAAGTGATATACCGGTCGTTGCAACGGGCTCCTTCGGTGAAAATCTGGAAGAAAAGATCCGTTGTACCGAGCAAATGGCCGAAACCGGGGTGGATTCCGTCGTGTTAATCACCAGCCACTTTGCCGACAAAGGGCAGGATAACCGGGTTTTTCTTGAACAGTTGCTTGCGCTGGTGGATCGGACGCCCGGCATTCCGTTGGGTACCTATGAATGTCCTTCTCCCTACAAGCGGCTTCTTTCCGCATCAACGTTCCGAACGCTGATGGAGACCCAAAGGTTCACGTATCACAAAGATACGTCGGAAGATATGGGACAGCTGATCCAAAAAATTGAAATAAGCAAGGGAGGGGCATACAAAGTGTTCAACGCGCATTCGGGAACGGCTGTACCTTTTATCCAAGCCGGTGGAAGTGGCCTGTCGCCTATAGCGGGCAATTTTTTTCCGGAACTATTTTCATGGATATGTGACCACGCTAACGAGCCAGCCTTATCTGCACAGCTCGCATTCATGCAACAGGAATTGATACGTGCGGAAAAAATCGTATCCTTGAAGTATCCGTTGAGCGCGAAGTATTTCCTTCAGAAACGCGGATTGCCTATTCAGGTAAACAGTCGGGCGAGACGAACCGAACTAACCAAAAGTGAAATCGCGGCTTTGGATGATTTGTATCGCGAATTTAAAAGGTGGTGCAGCGATCTGGATATACCCCTTACCAAGTTGAACTAGATGGAATTACATACGTTGAATACGAATATGAATCGGATGGCTTTGGTGGCGGTGCTGTGTCTTTTGGCTGCTTGCGCAACCAGATCAGGCAGCAATGGAGAGCTGCAATTCCCACAGCAGTTGGTAGCATTTACCGCCTACTCGGACAGCGCTCTATTTTCCGGAACGGATTCTTCCACGTGGGATAAGGAAATCCGCGAACGTGGATTTATCCTATACGACGACGGAATCTATAAAATGTGGTATACAGGTTACCATCCGGATCGTTCAGCGGCTAAATTTCTGGGGTATGCCGTTTCTGAAGATGGCGTACATTGGGAGCGATTCGCGAAAAATCCCATTTACCGTGAAAAATGGACCGAGGATGTGTTTGTGCTGAAGGACCAAGGGTTGTATTACTTATTCGCAGAGGGAGAAAACGACATTGCCCACCTGCTGACTTCGGCGGATGGAATCAACTGGGAATCCAAGGGCGACTTGACCATACTCACTGCCAAGGGCGATACAATTCCTGGTCCGTATGGAACGCCAACGGTGTATATCAAAGACGGCATATGGCATTTGTTTTATGAGCGGGTAGATTCCGCCATCTGGGTGGCAACGTCGGCCGATAAGCTGCATTGGCGGAACATCCAGGATGAACCGGTGCTGATTCCGGGGCCGGAAGATTATGACAAAGGTGCGGTTGCCGCAAATCAGATCGTTGAATGGGGCGGGAAATATTATCTGTATTACCACGCCACCTCAAATCCGGACTGGAACAAAGGGGGGCGTCCCGTCTATTGGAATTCCAATGTAGCAGTGTCCGACGACTTGTTGAACTGGCAAAAGTACCCGGATAACCCGTTGGTGGAAAACAATGAGTCCAGCCCGATAACGGTTTGGGATGGACAAAAACCAAAGCTTTATACGATGCACAAAAATGTGCATCTTTACGTTCCCAAATAGACCTACTGTTATGATGAACCGGATAAATAGCCGTTTAGAGTCGCTCGACATCCTTCGGGGATTTGATTTATTCTGCCTGGTATTTTTTCAGCCGGTACTGTCTTCGTTAGCCCGGGCTTTCGACAATGACGGATTAACGGCCATCATGACCCAGTTTCGGCATGTGCAATGGGAAGGATTCGTTTTCTGGGATCTGATTATGCCGTTATTTATGTTTATGGCCGGGGTTTCCATGCCATTCGCCTTTCAAAAGTACCTCAACGAAGGGAGCAAAACCAGGCTCTATAAACGAGTCCTGAAACGGGTATTGCTGTTGTGGATTTTTGGGATGATGTGTCAGGGAAATCTATTGGCGTTCGACTTCCATAAAATTTATTTGTATTCGAATACCTTGCAGGCCATTGCCATGGGATACCTGATTTCGGCGGTTCTCCTGATACACCTGGGGATCCGTGGACAGCTCGTTGCTACCGCGGTACTGCTGCTCGGTTATTGGGGAATCATGACATTTGTAGGGGCTGACGGTTACGGAAGGGGCGATTTTACACCTGATAAAAACTTTGCCGAATACTTGGACCGGACCGTGCTAGGACGGTTTAGGGACGGGGCAAAAGTTACCGATGCAGGTCTGGATTTTGGAAATTACCGATACACCTGGCTGTTAAGCAGCCTCAATTTCGGCGTCACCGTAATGACCGGTGTTTTTGCGGGCCATATCCTAAAGAGCAGCAAGATCACGAAGGTTAACAAGGCTGTGTGGCTGTTGGGGCTGGGGATTTTACAGGTTATCCTCGGGGTGTTATGGGGCTTACAGATGCCCATTATAAAAAAAATATGGACGAGCTCCATGACGCTGTATAGCAGCGGACTCTGTTTCATCCTGATGGCTATATTTTACTACGTCATTGACTGTCTGGGTAAAGGGAAATACGTAGGCTGGCTTAAAATCTATGGGATGAACTCAATCCTGGCGTATCTTCTGTTTTCCATAGTTGATTTCAGTTCCGTTGTCCATTCGCTGTTTTTCGGTTTGGAGCAGTTTCTGGGCGAAGGCTATCAACCGTTCGCCAGGTTGTGCAGCGTCAGTTTGATCTTCTTGATATTGTATTTCTTAGCGAAAAGAAAGGTATACCTCAAGGTGTAACCTTATGCAAATATCCTACAACAACAGGATAAAATGAAGCAAGGTTCCGCTTCATAAAATGTAGAACTTCGAGCGGTATAAGCTGACTGATTTATAAACCCTAAAAAACCACATGGCATTTAACATAAACGCAAGTAAGGGTAAATACGATGTTATCATTGTCGGATCGGGGGCAGGCGGGGGCATGGCTGGCTATGTGCTGGCACATGCGGGCTTGAAAGTGCTGATGTTGGAATCGGGGCCCTTTTTCGATCCGGCCAAAGACTCGTTACAGATGCGCTGGCCTTGGGAATCACCCCGGAGAGGAGCTTCTACAAACCGTGCCTTTGGCGATTTCGATGGCGCTTTCGGGGGATGGGAGATCGACGGTGAGCCGTATACCAACAGCGAGGGAAGTGAGTTCCGATGGTTTAGGTCACGGATGCTGGGAGGACGTACCAACCATTGGGGGCGTATATCCCTGCGTTTTGGCCCAAAGGATTTCAAGGGAGGAAGCTTCGACGGGGCTACCGACGACTGGCCGATCAGCTACGAGGAAGTTAAGCCGTATTACGACAAAGTGGACATACTGCTCGGTGTATATGGCACCAATGAGGGGCTGGAGGATGATCCCGATGGGATCTTTCTGAAGCCGCCGAAACCCAGGCTACACGAATTACTGATCGCCGAAGCGGCGAGAAAAAAAGGCATTCCCGTGATACCGGGTAGGGGATCGGTGCTTACTGAACCATTGAAAAACAATAACCAGCGGGGCGTGTGTTTCAATTGTGGCCAGTGCGGCAGGTCGTGCAAGGTATACGGGGATTTTTCTTCTTCGTCCGCCTTAGTCATCCCCGCCATCCGGACCGGAAATCTGGAAGTGCTTCCCAATTCGTTGGTGCGCGAGGTGCTGGTGGATGGGGATGGACTGGCCAAGGGCGTGTCTTACATCAGCAAAGAAGATATGCAGGAGTATCAGGTATATGGCAAGCAGGTCATATTGGCCGCAAGTGCTTGTGAATCGGCGCGTATTTTATTGAATTCAAAGTCACGGCAACATCCGCAGGGACTGGCGAATAGCAGCGGGGTGGTCGGTAAATACCTGCACGATTCCACGGGCGTCAGTGTCGCGGCATATCTTCCACAGCTAAAAAACCGAAAGCGGTATAATGAGGATGGAGTGGGAAGCCTGCATGTCTATTCGCCCTGGTGGCTGGATAATTCGAAACTGGATTTTCCGAGAGGCTATCACATCGAATATGGCGGGGGGATGAACATGCCTTCCTACGGGTACCTAAATGATCTACCCCGGTTTAACGGTGCGTTAGCCAACGTTAATGGTGCCGGAAAAAAAAGCGGCGGATACGGTCGGTCGCTGAAGGAAGAGTACCGCGATTACTTCGGAACCAAAGTGGTTCTGGCCGGCCGGGGATTGGCCATCGCACGAAAAGACAATTACTGCGAAATCGATCCCAATACGGTCGACAAATACGGTATCCCCGTGTTGAAGTTCCATTACAAATGGCACGATGCCGAAATCAAACAGGGCAAGCACATGCAGGATACATTCCATGACCTATTTACCGGTATGGGTGCTGTTATCACGTCGGCGTACGTAGGAGCCGACAAGCACTATGGACTCAAAAAGCCCGGCGAGATCATCCATGAAGTGGGGACGGTACGGATGGGAGATGATCCGAAAACTTCGGCTTTGAATAAATGGTGTCAAGCTCATGATTGCAAAAACTTATTCGTGGTAGACGGAGCGCCGTTTGTGCAGCAGGGGGATAAAAACCCAACGTGGACCATATTGGCATTGTCGATGCGGACATCAGAATATATTTTGGAACAACGGAAAAGACGTAACCTGTAAAATGGCGATGGACAAAATGAAACGAAGAGATGCCTTGAAAGCCATCGGCGTATCCATGGTGGCCAGCGGATTGCTTTTTCATCGATGCAGTAACGAAAAAGCAGACCGGGTAGTTTCCCGGCTCAACCTGGACCTGAAGGAAGGCCGGGAGCTTTGGGAGCGGGAACGGCTTGAGGAACTGAATTCCTATACATTTTTTGATCCACATGAAAGAGAGACGCTTACCGAGCTGGTCGATCTGATTATACCGGCAGATGAGGATTCGCCGAGCGCTTCCGATGTGAAAGTGCCCGATTTTATCGAATTTATCGTGAAAGATCAGCCGGAATTGCAGCAGCCGATGCGGGACGGGCTGAAATGGCTCGACAATTATGCACTGCAGCGGTTTCAGGGTGTTTTTACCGGGATCACAGCCGATCAGCGTATCGATATCCTGGACCGGATTGCTTATCCGGAATCGGAACACAGCGAATTCATGCAGGGTATTGCATTTTTTACCTTACTCAGGGAACTGACAGCTTCGGGATATTTTACCACGGAGGCGGGGATCGACTACCTCGGATATGTAGGCAACCGGCCGAATGTGTGGGAAGGCGTTCCCGTGGATGTTCTCCGGCAATACGACCTTACCGACTTAATTACGTAAATTAACGCATCCAGAAATATGAAGCAAGATAGTAAGAAACAATCCAGAAGGGATTTCATTACCACCACCAGCCTCGCCGTTGCTGGTGTAACGATCGTACCCCGCCATGTGTTGGGCGGTAGCGGATTTATTGCGCCCAGCGATAAGCTGGTGGTCGCCGGTGTGGGCATCGGAGGTAAAGGGAGAAGCGACCTAAAGAGTTTTTATGACAGCGGCAAAGCTGAAATTGCCTACTTATGCGATGTGGACGACCGTATGGCGAAGGAATCGCGGGAACGGTTTCCCAAGGCAAAGTACTACCACGACTGGCGGGAGTTATTTGACAAGGAGTCCAAACATTTCGACGCGGTATCGGTGTCAACGCCCGATCACAACCATGCCGTCATCGCCATGGGGGCCATGCAGCTCGGAAAACATGTGTATGTCCAAAAACCGATGACACACGACATCTACGAAGCCCGTAAACTCACGGAAGCGGCTGAAAGATACAAGGTGGTCACGCAAATGGGCAACCAGGGGGCATCGGGCGACGGGGTCCGGCAGCTCCGGGAATGGTTCGATGCCGGTATAATCGGCGATGTGCACACCGTCTATACGTGGACGAACCGCCCCGTGTGGCCGCAGGGCATTCCGTGGCCAGCGCAATCGCCTTCCGTGCCCAAGGAACTGGATTGGGACCTTTGGCTCGGGACGGCACCCGATAAGGCCTACGTAGACGGGCTCATTCCGGGCAGCTGGCGGGGCTGGTGGGATTACGGTACAGGCGCGCTGGGTGACCTGGGTTGCCACTTGCTGGAAGCACCTTTTTCCGTACTGGACCTGAAATACCCAACCGATGTGCAGGCGACCGTTGGCAGCGTGTACACGGCTTTTGGGGAACGCGGTTACTTTAAGGATAGCTGTCCGCCGTCGGGCTACGCGATTTTGACGTTCCCCAAAACCAGCCGGACACAGGGAGAAGTGAAACTGCATTGGATGGACGGCGGGATCAAGCCAATGCGGCCGGACGAGCTGGAGCCGGAAGAAATCATGGGGGATGGCAACAGCGGCATCCTGTTTGTCGGTACGAAGGGGAAAATGATGGCCAGTGAATACGCGGCCAATCCGAGGCTGATCCCGGTTTCAAAGACGAAGGAGGTTACGGTTCCACAGCGGTACGAGCGGGTGAAAGGTGGTGCCGATGGGCACTATGCGCAGTGGGTGGAAGGTGCGATCGCAGGGTATGGCAAGGCCAAGCTGAGTGCGCCTTTTGAACTGTCGGGCCCATTGACGGAAACGGTACTCATGGCCAACCTGGCTATCCGCGTGGCCGATATTCCCAAACCACGACCCAACGGAAAAGGCTTCGTGTATCCGGGAAGCAATAAGTTGATGAAATGGGATAGCGGAAATATGCGGATTACCAATTACGAAGAGGCGAATCAGTTTGTGAAGCGCGAGTATAGAAAAGGTTGGGGACAATTGTAAACATAGAGCCATGAAATTGAAACTTTGTGTCGCCTGTTTTCTTGCGCTGTGGCTTTCCGCCGCAAACGCGCAAACCGGCCGTTGGGTATCCCTGTTTGACGGCAGGACGTTAAACGGATGGAAAGCCAGTGACAATGCCGCATCTTTCCGGGTTGAAAACGGCTGCATTGTGCAGGAAGGACCACGTTCCCATCTGTATTACGTCGGTGATGTGGCCGATCATGCGTTCAAAAATTTTGAGTTCAAAGCCCAGGTGTACACCTTTGAAAACGCTAACTCAGGTGTATACTTCCACAGCCGCTTCCAGGAAACGGGATTCCCCAATTACGGATATGAAGTACAGGTCAACAATTCCCACCGCGACGCCATCCGTACGGGTAGTTTATACAACGTGGTGGACATAGCCGACAAGTATGCTGTGGACGGGGAGTGGTTCGAGCTGTATATCCGGGTGGAAGGCAACCGGGTGATCGTCAAGGTGGACGGAACGACCGTGGTGGATTATACCCAGATGGCCGACAAAAGTCGATTGGTACGGCAAGAAGATCACTTTGGCCGCTATGTGGGTTCCGGTACCTTCGCCATCCAGGCGCACGACCCGAATTCAAAGGCGATGTATAAAGATATTCAAGTAAGGATTTTAGATTAAGCAAGTAATAAATGAAACCGATTGTTCAGATCTCATTGGATCTCACGGATATTGAGGAGGCGGTAAATACCGCACAGGTCGCCTTGCAGGCAGGGGTCGACTGGCTGGAGGTGGGTACTCCGCTTGTGCTGGCAGAGGGCCTGCACGGAGTACGAAGACTGAGAAGCGAATTCCCGGATACACCCTTGGTGGTCGACCTGAAAACCATGGATGGCGGCTACCTCGAAGCGGAGATGATGGCCAAAGCAGGCGCTACGCATGTGGTGGTTATGGGCAGGGCCCATGCCGAAACCATCAAATGTGTAGTACAGGCGGGGCGCGATTTCGGTATTAAGGTAATGGGCGATAACCTGGCCTGCGACTCGATGGTAGACGGTGCCAGGTTTCTCGAAGACCTCGGATGCGATTACGTGATCCACCACATCGGTTACGACGAACGGCGGGGCTTGGTCGCACAGGGCTTTGCGTGCCCGAGTCCGTTGGACCAGCTTACCGAAGTGGTGGAAGCGGTACAGGTTCCCGTTCAGGCGGTAGGCGGACTGTCCATTGAGCAGGCCATTTCGTGCCCTTCGTACGGTGCACCGCTGGTGGTGCTTGGGGCGCCCCTTACGATTGATGCCGACTCGTTCAAAACGTCGAGCAGCAACGACCTTCCCAGCGTATTACGGACTATCTGCGAGCAGATTCATTCGCAGCAAATCAATAAGCAATATAAGCAACCATGGAGTTTTTATCAGTCGTAAATTTTGATCGTGCCAAGGGATCGGTGGAGCTGCGGAAAGTGCCGCGACCGGAGCCGAAAAGCGGTGAAGTAGTCCTCGAAGTAAAGGGCGTAGGCGTATGCGGCAGCGATCTGCACCAATGGACGTCCAGCCATAGCTGGGAGGTAAATTATCCGGTTATCCTGGGCCATGAATTCGCGGGAATTATCGATGAAGTCGGTCCGGATGTGAAAATCTGGAAAACCGGCGACCGCGTGGTCAGCGAAACAGCGGCCGTGATCGATCTGGATAACCCGCTGTCAAAGGTGGGGCTTTATAACCTCGACCCCTCGCGGAAGGGGTTTGGTTACGGTGTCAACGGCGCGATGACCAAATACGTCGCGGTGCCTGCCCGCTGCTTGCACCGCATACCGGATACGTTACCGTTTGAGCGGGCTTGTCTGACCGAGCCGTGTAGCGTTGCGTATAATGCGGTGGTGAACAATGCCGATATCAAACCTGGAGACCGCGTGTTGGTCATCGGCCCGGGCACCATTGGCATGCTCTGCGCGCTGATGGCCCAGTTGAGGGGTGCGGAAGTGGCCATCGTCGGGTTGGAAAGTGACCGGGTACGGCTGGATATTGCCGCGGCCTACGGTATACAGCCCCTCACAGGCGATGCCGGCCTATGGGCACGTGAGCTCGATGGCATGGGGGTTGACTGCGTGATTGATTCCGCGGGGATCAGCCATACGCTTCAGAACGCTATCGACTGGGTGAGGCCCAACGGACAGGTGGTGAAAGTAGGCTGGGGCCCACAGCCCATCGGATTTTCACTGGATCCGATCGTGCAAAAGAACGTTCGCATCCAGGGCAGCTTCAGTCACAACTGGCCGGTTTGGGAAAAAGTGATCCGGCTGTTGGATACAGGCCGCCTGGACATCAGCAAAATCGTCGGCGGCATGTGGCCCTTGGAGGACTGGGAAGTGGCGTTCCGTAAAATGAAGGACGGGGAGGTCATCAAAAGCGTATTGATACCGAAATAATGACGAATCGGAAAGGAACTATGCAAAACGACTTATTGAAAGAGAAGGTGATCATCGTCACCGGTGCATTTGGCGGAATCGGGTTGGCGATTGCGAAGGCCTGCTTGAATGCTGGAGCAAGGGTGTTGCTGCACGGCCGGAGCGAACGGAATCAAGCGGACGCACTGCGTTACCTGGACGGCGGCGACCGGGTGGAACCGTTCGTGGGTGACGTAACCCGCGAGAACTTCGCCCGGGATCTGGTGGAAGCGGCCGTCCTCCGATTCGGCAAAATCAATGGCATCGTTAATAATGCTGCCTACGTGGTCTCGTCCAATGTGGGCGATACGACACTTGCGTTATTCCGCGAGGTACTGGAAGTGAATTCACTGGCACCATTTGCCATCATTCAATCGGCACTGCCCCATCTGGCGGAAACCAAAGGGGCGGTGGTGAATATCGGCTCGGTCAATGCGTATGCCGGAGAACCGAATCTGTTGGCTTATAGCGTGTCCAAAGGGGCATTGATGACACTGACGAGAAACTTGGGCGACAGCCTGCATCGGGACTTCGGTATCCGGGTAAATCAGTTGAATGTGGGGTGGGTGCTAACGGAAAAGGAACAGGAGCGGAAAATAGGACATGGATTGCCGGCGGACTGGTATTCCCTTATTTCGCCGATGTATGCACCTGCCCGGAGGTTGCTGGATCCGATGGAAGTGGCGAATTCAGCCGTATTGTGGCTTTCGGATTCCCTCGGCCCGGTAAGCGGCCAAGCCATTGAACTCGAGCAACATCCGATCATCGGACGGAATCCGGAAAAGAACTTAGACGCGTTAGACCTCGAATAATATGCCCAAATTAGCTGTATTCCCGAAAGCGTTCATGAAGGAACTTTGCGTAACGGGAGAAATGACACTCGACGAATGGATCGATCTGGCGTCGCCCTTGGAAATTGACGGACTGGAATGGTATGCGGGTTTTCTGGGAATGGAAGACCCGAACAACTGGACCCGCTATCGAAACCGGGTCGGCGATGCCGGACTCGAAATACCGATGATGTGCTGCTCGCCTGATTTTACGCATCCAGATCCCGCGTTCAGAAAGGAACAGATCGGGAAGCAAAAACAATGGATCGATATGACGCATGCGCTGGGAGGGCGTTATTGCCGGGTGCTGTCAGGCCAGCGACGGCCGGAGCTTTCCCTCGACGAAGGCGTGAAACTGGCGGTGGATTCGATCCAGGAATGCCTGGACTATGCCCGAACGCTTGATATCACCTTGATCCTGGAAAACCATTACAAAGATGACTTCTGGAAATTTCCGGAATTCGCGCAGAAGGCTGCGGTATTCTGCCAGATTGTTGAGGCAATTGACGACCCGCACTTCGGGGTAAACTACGACCCGAGCAATACATTTCTTGCCGGTGAAGATCCCCTGGATTTATTGGAAAAGGTAAAACGCCGTGTCAAGACGATGCACGCGAGCGACCGGTACCTAGTGGGTGGAACCATCGAAGACCTGAGGAAAATGGAGGATAACAGTGAAGGGTACGCCTCCGTGTTGCGGCACGGCGAAATCGGCAAGGGACTGAACGATTATGATGCGATCTTCGGAACCTTGAAATCGGTCGGTTTCGATAGCTGGATCAGCATCGAAGATGGGGTAGATGGTATGGAACAATTAAAAAGAAGCGTGGATTTCGTAAACCGGAAGATCCAACAGTATTGGTAGCCAAGCAAAGGGTTATGGGAGTGAACAATCGAATTTTCTGTTTCGGGGAAGTATTGTGGGATGAAGTAGATGGTGCCGAACTTCCAGGGGGTGCCCCACTGAATGTGGCGTACCATATGGCGAAAGATAACCGATTTGACGTATACATGGTCAGCAGCGTGGGAAACGATGCTGCGGGTAAAAAGATGCGGTCACTCATCGATGATTGGTCTATCAATGCCCGGTTTATACAATCCAACGACGACTACCCTACCGGTCGGGTGGTCGCCAATGTGTCGGACAGAGCCAACGTTACCTATGATATCCTACAACCTGTAGCGTGGGACCATATACAGGAAAATGCTGACCTTAATGCGTGTTTTCCGGAAAATGCCTGCTTGATCTTCGGTAGCCTGGCCTGTCGGAATTCGGTTTCCAAACAGACCCTGCTCAACTTACTGTCTAATAAGTGCGTACGTGTGTTCGACATCAATCTGCGGGGCAGCTACTATGATAGGCAGACGCTATCCACCTTGTTAAGCCATACCGATCTGCTGAAGATCAACGAGGAGGAGCTCGCAGAGGTAACGCGTATTTTCCAGCCTACCTCGGCGCGGGCACCCGAGCAGGTACAACTCCGTGCACTGATGGGCCGATTTGGCATTAAGGAGACGATTGTTACCCGCGGAGCAGATGGTGCCAGCTATTACACGTTCGACGAACAGGTGGACGTGGCGGGCATAACAGTGCCGGTAGCCGATACCATCGGCTGTGGCGACGCTTTTTTGGCGGCCTTTCTGCGGCATCGGCTTGGCGGCGCAACAGTGGAGGCAGCGCTGTCCCACGCGGTATTGACCGGCGCGTTTATCGCGAAACAACCGGGCGGCTGCCCGGCGTACGCCCTGGCAGACTTGGAAGCATTCGCGGAAGACAAATTGAAGTAGCATGGCGCAGTGGCAATAGACGCAATTTACGAACTAATGATGTTGACCGGCCCAAAAAAAGAGTTCAATTAACGCACAATACCTATAAGCCGGATGGCAGCATTTCCCTCCTTGAAGACGTCGTACGCATACCTGAAACATTGGGAGGCCCCGATGGGATGGCTATCGACGAAGAAGGCATGCTGTGGATAGCCCATTACGGTGGATACTCCGTGGGCAGATGGAATCCACATAACGGTCGGCTACTCGCTTTACATAACCACAGCCACGCAGGAAATGTCAACGCAGATCCTAACGGAATACCCCTTGAGCCGCAGTCTTTTTTATATCGATACCGACGTCGCAGGTGCGCGGAAAAGCAGCGTGCTGATAAGGTAACATCCTATAATATCCCGCCAATTTGATACAGAACTGCTGCAGTCGCTTCGTCTATCTTTGTCTTAAGTGACAATGCAACATTACCGAGAATATCAATGATTGAAAAAAGTAAGGGATATATTCCCGTTATGCTAACCCCGTTTACCGAAAGTGGGGCGGTTGATTTTGGCGGATTGACGAAACTTACTGAGCTTTACCTTCAGGCGGGTGCAGCAGGTTTATTTGCCAATTGCCAATCGAGTGAAATGTTTAACCTATCCGCCGAGGAACAACTTGCCGTTACGGAACATGTGTTACATGTCGCCGGTGGCGCTGTACCCGTTGTGGCTACCGGAACTTTTGGTGGTGCCGTGGAAAAGCAAGCGGATTTCGTCAAGCGGATGTATGAAACGGGTGTGGAGGCCGTGATTGTGATCACCAATATGTTGGCCGGCGAATCGGAAAGCGCAGACGTATTTGACGAACGGTTTGGACATCTGTTGGATGCCACAGCGGATATCCCACTGGGATTCTACGAATGTCCGGAACCCTTCAAACGTGTGCTGACCGCAGAGCAACTCAAGCGCTTCGTCAGTACGGGGCGTGTTATTTACCATAAAGATACCTGCCTGGATATCGAGCAGATCAGGGCAAAGCTGGACGCGACGAAGCAGGTGACCGAGTTCGATTTATACGATGCCTATATGGTGCACGCGGTGGAGTCATTAAAAGCCGGTTCCGCAGGGCTGTCCTGCATTCAGGGAAATTACTACCCAGAACTGATTGTTTGGCTGTGTAATCACTACGATAGCGACGAATTGGCCGATCAGGTTGCACGGGTACAACAGTTTTTTATCGATCATATGGAGGTCATGCACGCCGTATACCCGATTGTGGCCAAATACTTTCTGCAGAAAAGAGGACTGCCTATTTCAACGTTCACCCGGAAAAATGCGGGCATATTCGACGAGACGGTCAGGACGCGCATGGATTCGTTTTATCGGCAATTTCAGCAGTTGGTGGAACAAATCGATTTGAAATCGGTATGGGTTTAACTAATTGCCCTAGAAATCCGATCACATCGCTGAACGCGTGCTATTTCAATAGTTATCTGATAATTTCCGGAATCATCCGAATCATTTGATATTTTTGAAGCAGGACCAATTGACAGGATTATGAAAAGATTTTTGTGGCTAGTATTGGCGAATTTCGGATGGATTTCCCCATCCATTTCACAAGATAACGTTTTACGCGACATAGGCGGTAGCGTGATTGCTCACCAACCTGCCTCCACGCAACAATACATCGGTTCACCGAGTATTGCCATTTTACCGAATGGCGATTACGTTGCATCCCATGACCTATTCGGCCCTAAAAGCTCGGAATTTGTACAAGCCATAACGCGTGTTTACCGTTCGGCTGACAAGGGAAGAACCTGGACCCAGGTCAGCGAAATCCAAGGAGCGTTTTGGTCCAGCTTATTCGTTAACCGCGGTACGCTGTATCTGCTCGGGCCCGACCGGCACCACGGAACGGTATTGATCCGACGGTCGGACGATGGGGGAAATACTTGGACGCGTCCAACGGGAACCGAAGATGGCCTGTTACTGAAAGGCATGTTCCATTGTGCGCCCATGCCGGTGATTGAACACAACGGTCGCTTATGGCGCGGCATGGAGACCGCCCACGGGCCCGATCTGGAGTGGGGGAAACGTTACGGCGCCATGATGATGTCGGCACCCGTTGATGCCGATCTCCTGAAGGCCAGCAGTTGGACGACCAGCAATTCCTTGCTTTATGATTCGACGTACCTAAATGGGAATTTTACCGGCTGGCTCGAAGGGAACGCCGTTGTAACGCCGGATGGTGGCATCGTCGATATCCTGCGGGTAGACGACCGTACTACGCATGAAGAAAAGGCGGCCCTGGTTCGGATAAGTGCCGAAGGGACCGTGGCTTCTTTCGATCCATCGACCGGTTTTATACCTTTTCCCGGTGGCAGTAAGAAGTTCGCGATCCGGTTCGATGAAAAGTCGGACCGTTACTGGACACTGAGCAACATCATTCCCGAATCATTCCGCAAACGTTATCCGAAAAGAAACCCCGCAAGTTTCCGGAATACGCTTGCGCTGATGAGTTCGGCCGACCTGCTTCATTGGCAAGTCCATGAGGTAATCCTGCAACATCCGGACGTGATTAATCATGGCTTCCAGTATGTAGACTGGCTCGTTGAAGGCGAAGACCTGATCATGGCCAGTCGGACAGCATACGATGACGGAAAGGAAGTCGCAAACAACAACCACGATGCAAACTTCCTTACCTTTCACCGTATTAAAGATTTCCGTGAGAAAGCAAAGCAAACACTGTAAAACGTAAACAAATAGACATGAAGAAGCAAGCAAGGTTCTCTTTACCCATTCTAGCCATCTTTTGCCTGAATTGTTCCCAACCTGACCACACGGCGGGAAATGTTGACCTTCCGCCAAAAGTGGATACCACGAATACTGCTTACGTGAGCGGAGAACTCCTCTATCCATTGGATAACAAACCAACGCCCGAATGCCATGCCTCTACCTTGGTCGAAACGTCCGAAGGGTTAGTTGCGGCCTTTTTTGCGGGCACACATGAAAACCATCCCGACGTAGGCATTTGGGTATCCCGCTTGGCGGACGGCAAATGGACCCGGCCGGAAGAGGTGGTAAACGGCGTGCAGAACGACACACTGCGATACCCCTGTTGGAATCCCGTGCTGTTTCAACCCAAAGGCGGAGACCTGATGTTGTTCTATAAAGTGGGGCCCAGTCCGCAAACCTGGTGGGGCATGGTCATGACCTCGAAGGATAACGGGCATACCTGGTCAGCACCGCGGAAGCTAGGTGAAGATCCCAAGGTGGGGCACCTACTCGGGCCTATCAAGAACAAGCCGATCCAGTTGGCCGACGGAACCATCATCAACCCAACCAGTATCGAATATCCGAAGGGTGACAATGAAGATCAAGATTGGCGTGTCTATTTTGAAATCAGCAAAGACCTTGGACAAACGTGGGAGGTGGTCGCCCCGATTAACGACGGCGTGGAATTTGACGCCATCCAGCCGAGTATCCTGACCTACCCGGACGGCAAATTGCAGGTGATCTGCCGCACACGTCAAGACGTACTGGCAGAAAGCTGGTCTGAAGATCAAGGGCGGACATGGAGCAAAATGACCGCGATGGCCTTACCCAACCCGAATTCGGGAACCGATGCCGTGACGTTAAGCGACGGAAGGCAACTGTTGGTATACAATCATGCTACAAAGCAAGGCCAGGAACCTAAGGGAAGAAATATCCTGAATGTGGCGCTCTCGGACGATGGAAAAACGTGGGAGCCCGTAATGACGCTGGAAAATGAACCCATTGAGGATGGTTATGCCTATCCGGCAGTTATCCAATCGTCCGATGGGAAGGTGCATATTACGTACACGTATAACAGACGGTCGGTAAAACATGTTGTTTTAGATCCAAAACAAGGTTTGTAACGACGGTTATGAGGCAAAGATAATATGCTATAATCTCCCGGCAATTTTTTATAGAATAGTAAGCAGATTCTCCGGTATTTTTGAACGTTGAGCTGTTCTTCTTAAACTTGGATTAATATACGGTGGTTAACTTCGCACCTAAATAAATCGATTGCACATGTTTCGTATGCGTATGACGACCTCCCTCCAAACTAACGTCACAAAATGTGGGGTTGGGAAATGTTTCCTTGGGCTTTTCTTGGTCTGGTGCGTTGCCCTGCCCGGTTTTGGTCAGCAAGCCGTAGTCTCGCCGGAAACGGCGCTCCGTAGTTACCTGAACAACGGCGACCCGACCTATGCTTGGGAAATCCGGGACAGTTTGGTCTATGAAAAGGGGACCATCTTTCAGGTGTTGTTAACATCGCAGCGTTGGCGGGAGCATACGTGGAAACATCAATTAAACGTCATCGTTCCGCGCGAAGTAACGTTTGATGGAGGGCTGCTTTTCATCAGCAGTGGCCGTATGCAGAAAGATGATCCGACGATGCCGCAATGGCATGACTTGGCGACGGACGGCTTGATCCAGGACATCGCGCGGATTGCTGAAGAAAACAAGGCTGTTGCTGCAGTCATCCGCCAAGTACCCAACCAACCGTTGTACGGAGGCTTGGTTGAAGACGAACTTATCTCTTATACGCTCCACCAGTTTCAAAAAGACAAGGATTTTTCTTGGCCCTTGTTGTTTCCGATGGTGAAAAGTGCCGTGAGGGGCATGGATGCCATACAGGAGTTGGTTGCAAACCGATCAACAAAACCGGTACATCGGTTTGTGGTTTCGGGCCTCTCCAAGCGGGGTTGGACCACATGGCTGACCGCCTCGCAAGACGACCGTGTGGAAGCTTTAGCACCGATGGTTATCGATATTCTCAATATGCCTGTTAACCTGAATTACCAGATCGAAGTATGGCAGGATTACAGTCCCCAGATACAGGATTATGTAGCCCTTGGTCTTGTGCAGGACATTGAGAGCGATCGTGGCCGGACCTTGGCCCAGATGATCGACCCATATTCGTACCGGAAGATGCTTAATAAGCCGAAAATGTTATTTATGGGAACCAACGACCCATACTGGGTCATTGATGCGGTAAAGCATTATATAGACAGCATACCCGGACCTTACTACCTCCATTATGTACCTAACGAAGGACATGATCTCGGCGATAAGCGACAGGCGTTTCAGGCACTGTCGTCCTTTTGGGGACATACCTTGCAGCATAAACCGTATCCGGTTACCGACTATACGACATCATTCGAAAAAGATGCACTGGAATTGAACATCCGTGCAACGAAACCGAAGTTAGCAGGGGCGGTGGTCTGGAGTGCCGTATCGGACGATTCGGATTTTCGGGATGAAACCTGGGTAAGTCGCGAACTACCGGTAACGCGGAAGCGGAAATTTAAGGTAAAAGAGCAATTGCCGGATTCGGGCTACAAAGCGTTCTACGTGGATCTGAAATACCGCAATGCAAATGGAGAACTATATACCCAAAGTACCCGGGTCTTTGTGTCAGATAGCCATTCGTTTTTTCTGAATTGACGAAAGAGAAGAGCAGCATATGAATTTTGAGGGCGTAAAATGAACGCGAAACGACTTGTTAAATGGGTGTTTTGGAGCATGGCCCTTACGGTCGGCTGTACACACCAACCTCGGGTTGGCGACCTCACCGTTAAAAGCGTCATGGATAGTTTGGTAACCCGTATTTATGCGCAATGGGATACCCAGTTGATTAACGTTTTGGATGAAAACCGGGTGTTGAAATTCGTTGGCCCCGAAGAACGTGCCGCGCTTGCTAAAAACTATTGGCGCTTTCGGGTGGATGTACCGGTAGTGGTTTCCATTATGCGTGATAGTGCGCAAAAATCGGTGCCTTTCTGGCTGGTAGAAGATGGGTTTAAAAAAACGGCACTCAAGGTCCGGAATGAACAGTATACCTACGAAGTATGGCAAAAAAACTTTCCTGCCGGTGAGGTGGGACTTGGAATAAATGGATTCGACAAGCACCGCCCCGTTTATTTTGTAGGGGTGGCGCCCAAGCATTCGGGCGATGCGGTCAATATTACTCCCATTCTTCCACAGAAACAACTCGTTACCGTATTGGACACCGGTGCATTCACGTATCACGATTGGGACGGGCTTGTACTCACTGAAGTACCGGAAGCTCTGAAAGGACAGTATCTGCTACCTACCATTCGCGGACGTGCACGGGAGGCACATTTAATCGGTGCGTTCCGAAGAACCGAATTTCCATCTACCGAAACGCCAGATCAGTTGGTTCTCACCCTCCCGGAAGATACCGAACGCGGCATGACTGTCCAATGGCGGTGCAAATCTGACGTGCGGGAAGGGTGGATTGAGTATTGGCCTGACGGAACAGCGGATACCATACGGACCGAGGTGGAAGGAATGTTGTCGGAAGATCGCCTGTTACGCAACGATCGATACGTAAACCGCTTCCGCATACGGCTCGATTCTCTGCAACCCGGTACGACTTATCGATATCGGGTGGGGCAGGGAAACGTCATTGGCGAAACCGCGGTTTTTTCAACACCGGATACCAATGATACGTTCGCATTCACGTGGTTCGGCGATATACATAACGACTCGTTATGGGGAAAGCTAGCACGGGATGCCGCTGCAGCCTACCCGCAAACAAATTTTTATCTTTCGGTGGGCGACCTTGTTAATACCGGTCTGCACCGTGACGACTGGGATGCGCTGTTCGGGTACTCCGGTGGGATTTTCCGGGAAAAACCTTTCATGGCTGTACCTGGCAATCACGATAGTCAAGACGGACTCGGTGCAGGGATGTTTCGCGAATTGCTATCCTATCCCGAAAACGGCCCTGACGCGCAACCTGAGGGTTTTACGTATGCATTCCGGTATAAACACGCCTTATTTTTGATGGTAGACGTCGTCAGCTTTTCGACATCACAGCAGGCTGCGTGGATCGAATCGCAATTGTCGAAGACAGATGCAAAGTGGAAGTTTGTCGTTTTTCACTTTCCTCCGTATACTTCGGAAGAGCCTTATCCCGACATCGTTGAAAATTGGGTGCCTTTGTTTGACAAGTACGGTGTGGACATGGTAATGAATGGGCATTTTCATTATTACCTGCGTACACAACCGATGAAAAACAGCCAGCCGGCGATGCCGGGAACTTTCGGCACAAGGTACGTAATGTCCGTCAGCACGCGCGGAAAAAATGATGATTCCCCGCCGGAGCCCTACGCCGAGAAGGTATTAAAAGAAGGATACCTTTATCAACACGTTCAAGTGGATGGCCGCAAGCTGTCGTTTACCTGCGTAGATGCTGAAGGGGCTGTCCGGGATCGTTTTGAGTTGATTAAATGACTAGCCGATAATCTTAAATGGTATGATGAAGAAACAACTTTTAACCGGTGTTATTCTGCTCGTATGGTGCCTAGGCAAATCGGAGGAGGCCCGAATACCCGAAATTGTGGATTCGGTCCTCGTATTTCCGATGCAAAGCCAACATGTTCACGGAAGCAGTGTGGTGGAATTGCCCAACGGGGATTTTTTGCTGGCATGGTTCCAGGGGAGCGGTGAGCGGACAGCGGATGATGTCCGGATTATGGGCGCACGTAAAAAGAAAGGGAATGACCAATGGAGCCGCCCCTTTGAGCTTGCGGATACGCCACATCTGCCGGATTGCAATCCCGTGCTTTTTATGGCCGGAGATAAGTTATTCCTGGTATGGATTGCGGTCCAAGCCAACCGATGGGAAAATTCGTTACTCCGCTTACGCTCTACCACCATTTTCGGCGACGAAGGTGCCCCAGAATGGCAATGGCAGGATAATATCCTGCTGAAGCCGGACGACCATTTTGCCGAAGAGGTGGCGGTAAAATTGCGTGAGCTGCCCGCACTGCATCATGGATGGGCAGCGTATGCGCCGAGGTACGACGAACAAATCGTTGAGGCCAGTCGGGATGCGGGAAAACGGAGCCAGGGATGGATGACGCGAATCAAACCGCTGGTGTCGGGCGATCGGATTCTCTTACCGCTCTATTCAGATGGATTCAATTTTTCGTTGCTGGCCATTTCCGAAGACGGAGGAATGTCTTGGCAGCCAAGTTTACCGATTGTCGGCCGCGGGCCTATTCAACCTGCGCTTGCCAAGCGGAAGGATGGTACTTTGGTAGCCTATATGCGCGACAGCGGAGATTCTCCTACACGGGTGCAAGTCAGCGAATCGCATGATCAGGGAAGGAGTTGGACGGCCGCGCGCAAATCGGATATCCCCAATGGCGCCAGCGTCGATGTGCTGGTACTCAATGACGGTCGCTGGGTCATGTTGGGAAACGATGTGGACGACGGACGGTATCGGTTGAGCCTTTATTTTTCAGATGACGAAGGGAAGACCTGGCCCGTAAAGCTACCCCTCGAAAATGATACGCAGAAGCAGGGGCGCTATTCGTATCCGTCGCTGATCCAAGGACACGATGGATTACTCCATATCAGCTATTCGTATCATATCCACAGTGAAGAAAAAGCCATCAAATACGTGATTGTCAAGCCATGAAAGTTAAACTAAAAGGTATTCTTTTGCTCACGCTGCTAGCCGGTGCCTGTAGCAGCGGCACATCCGCTGTTGCCATTTCCTATGCGGACACCCTGTTTATCCAAGATTACAGCGTAAAATATTTCGCAGATAAGAACCAACCGGGTACGTCCCGGCGGGCTTACGCCAATCGGGAAGGGAACGTTCAAGTATTGACCGCCGACGGATTAAAACGACCTTTCAATGGTCATTTTTTATATCCCGGCGACTTGGTGGATGATCAGTTCTACCGGTTTATGACGGCCAAACAGCTGGTTGATATGGCGGTATGCCGGGGCGAGTTTGTCTACCTGGATGCCCGCGTTATTTTCAGCAATGCGTGGTCAGGAAGGTTGTATGTTGAACACCAATTGGCAAATCCGACCGCATTCGCGCTCAACGATAGCTTTGCGTTTCTGGTTACCGACGGAGAACGGGTCCATTTCATTCGTGACAACGCGGTGAAATGGAGGGGGACGGTACCGGGCGGCAATGTGCAGCAGGTAATCAGCCATCCTACAGATTCGGCAGTATTCTTTTTGTTGACGCCCGAGTGCATATACCGATTTTCTGCAATAGCCAACCACGTGGAAAAAATTCACGAAGGCAGCGGATTTACATCCGCGGATGTGGATGCGCGGAATAACTTACTGATCGTGGGCACATCCGAAGGATATTTCAGGTTTGGATTGGCGAATGGAAAGATACAGGGCGAGCTGCAAAAAAAGCTGCCTTGGCCGCATATCGGCGTCGTTAAAGTACTGGATGGGAAATATTGGTTTGGAACGGATCGAGGGGCGTTTGCCGTGAGAAGTGATGGGAAAATTGATTACTATGCAGGCAAGCGCTGGCTGCCGGATGATCAGGTAATGGATATTGAAAGCGGAGTCGGTCAGTCCGTTCTTTTACTTACCCGAAGCGGGCTGGCCAGCATACATTTCGAGCCAATGACGCTGCTTGATAAAGCCCAATATTACGAGCAACAGGTAAGGGAGCGCCACATCCGTAATGGGTTCAATGCCACGCTAACCGGATTGGACGACGGAAACTTGAGTACGGGTTACTTAGGCGACTCGGATAACGACGGTTTGTGGACGTCCCTGTATCTGGCTGCTGAGGCTTTCCGCTATGCCACTACCGGCGAACAGCAGGCACTGGACAACAGCAAGGAATCACTGGATGCCATGGCGCGGCTGTATGACATCAATCCCGTGCCCGGATTTCCCGCTCGCTCCTTCGAACGGCGAGGTAGTGGCGATACCCGCTCGATGCTTTCCGACCCCGAGCGCTGGCAGTTGTCGGAGCATCCAGATTGGTATTGGAAGGCCACAACCAGCAGTGATGAGGCGATTGGCCATATATTCGCATTTGGCGTGGTTGCTGAATTGATAAATCACCGGGATATACGCGAAAAAGCAATCCGGCTGATCGATACCCTGATGGGACATATTGTAAAGAACGACTTTTATTTGGTGGACTACGATGGGCAGCCCACCACTTGGGGCAGATGGAACCCCGAATATGTAAATGCCTTTCCAACAAGCGTCGGCGACCGGAAACTAAATGCTTCCAATATTATTGCCATGTTGCAAACCGCCTATCATTTTACAGGCAAGTCCATTTATAAAGAGAAGGCATTTGACCTGATGAATAATCATGGGTATCTCGAAAACCTGATGCGCCCCATGAGCGAGATTGGGAAAGCGCCGGAAAATTCAGACGACTGGAGCCAGATGTTATCGGGAGCGTGGAACCATTCGGACGATGAAATGTACTTCGCGGGCTACTGGGGCTTATACCGTTATGCGTTCAACGACACCTTGAAAGCAAAATATAAAGAAGCCATACTGGATCATTGGGAAGCCGAAAGACCGGAAAAAGAAGGAGCATGGAATATTTTTACGGCAATAACGGGAACGGAAAATTTCGACCGTGAGGAAGCCATCTGGTATTTACAGGAATATCCCCTCGATCTCATTCAATGGACCACACAGAACAGTCATCGACAGGATATCATACCGCTGCCTCCTAACTTCCGGAATCAGACGATCGAAACCGTACTTCCGCCGGACGAGTTGAAGATATCACGTCACAATGCAAACCGATTTATACTGGATGGTGGAAGCGATGGGAAAGCCGAAAACAGTGCGGGAGACATTTGGCTGTTTCCGTACTGGATGGGCCGCTATCTCGGTGTCATCGACGCTCCGGTCGGCAAATAAACCCCCGAAATTTTCAATAGTAAATTTCATGTATTGTTTACACATAAGCAATGTTTTGTTAATGTGTTTTTCATTCTGAAAATCAGTAGTTTGTTTGGTTTTTTAAATGCTAAAATGCGCCATGCAAATGCTAATATCCTACAATGAAAATCAGCGCAGTTGCTCTACTTTTGAATGGCTGAAGCATCGATGACGGCATGGGGATAAGGTGGGATCAGCTGGTTTGGTAACGAGTAATTAACAACGAAAAATGTAAGAAATGACACACACCCAGACAGATCGGCGTTTGATTTCGCTGGATGCATTCCGCGGATTTACGATAGCGGCAATGATAGTCGTAAACACACCGGGTTCATGGGATCACGTGTTTGCTCCGTTGCTGCATGCATCTTGGCATGGATTTACGCCGACAGATGCCGTATTTCCCTTTTTTATTTTTGCGATGGGGATCTCGCTGACCCTATCTTATGGCAGGTTGAAGGAAAAAGGAGCGCAAACCAAACAGGTATTGGTCAAAACGGCCAAGCGCGCGATTCTCATTTTCCTCATCGGGGTACTGTTAGGCTTGTTTCCGGAGTTTAACTTGTCGGAGGTCCGGATTCCCGGTGTATTGCAACGCATTGCCATCGTCTTTTTTTTCTGTGCACTGTTGTTCTGGTATACCACCTGGAAGCAGCAGGCAGTCATCGCCGGTTTGCTGCTGTTAGGGTACTGGTTGGCGATGATCTACATCCCCGTACCCGGCTTGGGTGCCGGAGTGCTTGAACCCGGGAGAAACCTGGCGGCATGGATAGACAGCTTGGTGATACCCGGCAAGATGTGGCAGGGTACATGGGATCCGGAGGGCATACTGAGTACGATTCCGGCCATTGCTACCGGAATATCCGGCTTATTGGTTGGCCATATCCTCGCAAATCCTCGAAATACGTCGGAACGGAAACTGAACTGGATGTACCTGGCGGGGTTGGCTTCCTTTCTGGCCGGTTCGGCTTGGGGATGGGGTTTCCCAATCAACAAAAACCTGTGGACGAGTTCGTATGTGCTTTACACGTCTGGTTTGGCCACTATGCTTTTTGCGACCCTGTTTTTCGTGATCGAAATACTGGGCATAAGAAACTGGGCGAAGCCAGGGGTCGTGTTCGGCTCGAATGCCATTACGGCATATGTGATCGGAGGCATCCTGCCCAGCCTACTGTATGCGGTTAATGATTGGTATGTGCAAACGATAGTGGATACCTCGGATCATCCGGAATGGCCCTCGTTGGGGTGGGCGATTTTCATTTGCTTGATGTGTTACCTACCCGTTTATTTACTCTATCGGAAGAAAATCTTTATCAAGATCTAACGTACGGTTCATACCAAAGCGCGTACTTGCGGACGCTAAACCAAGCACTAAACTCGATGAATGACTGAATAATCGAAGAAATCAGGAAATGTAAAAAGTATGAGAACGGAAAGTTTTACAATCAAAAGAGACTGGGTAAAGACATTTCTTTGCTTGGTAATCGGTTTGTGGGGATGCGTGGACGTATTCGCTCAGGATCGATTGGATGTGTCGGGCACGGTAACCGGGCCGGATGGCAATCCCGTTGCCGGTGTGACCGTCAGTTTGGAAGGAACCAATAGAGCGTCGGCTACCGATGCCGCGGGGAGGTATACACTCAACGACGTCGTTTCAGATGGGACTTTGGTGTTTAAAGCCGTCGGCTATGAAACGGCATCGGTTAGTATCGGTGGCAAATCCGTTATCGATATCGAATTGAGCCAGGGCCAAGAGGCGTTGGAGGAAGTGGTAGTTACAGCGTTGGGTATCAAACGGGAAGAACGCTCGTTAGGTTATTCCGTAGGCAAGGTGGACGGTGCAGAGTTGTCGCGGGTTGCTAACGAGAACGTGTTGAGCGGTATGGCAGGGAAGGTACCCGGTGTAGCCATCAGTTCTACGGGGGGGACCGGGTCGTCCGTCAGCATGGTAATCCGTGGCGCAACCTCGCTAAGCAGTGACAATCAACCACTGTTCGTCGTGGATGGTGTGCCGATTGCAAACACCTTAAACAACGTTTCGCAGATCGGCAACGATAACCGCGTGGATTATGGCAATGCGATTTCCAGTTTGAATCCCGACGATATCGAAAGCGTATCCATCCTGAAGGGACCGAGCGCAGCGGCATTATACGGTTCCCGAGCGGGTAATGGGGTGGTGCTTATTACCACCAAATCGGGTGCATCGGTTAATAAAATGACCGTATCCGTAACTAGTAACACCGTTTTTGATATGCCCTATCGATATCTGGATATGCACAGCAAGTTTGCTACGGGCGTATTTCCTTTTACGCCGGAGTTCAATCCGTTTGAAGGTGGCATTTTGGAAATCGAAGAAGGTTCCGCTGGCGGGATCGGGCCCGAATTGGATAAAGGGTACAAGGCGATCCAATGGAACAGCCCCTTGGACGAGAATGGAAATAGGATACCTACAGAATTGAAATCTTATCCTAACAACGTCAAAAATTTTGTGCAAACGGGAATTACGACGACGAATGGCGTATCCATCGCCAATAATACCGAGCGGATGAATTACCGGATATCGTATTCGAATATGATTAACCGGGGGATTATTCCCAATACCGATCTCTCCAGGAATTCGCTTAACATGAGTTCTACCTTAAAGCTTCATCCCGACTTTTCGATTTCTACCAATATCGACTACAGCCGCAACGGCTCGGACAATCGCCCGGCAACCAACCGGGGCGCCAATCCCATGCAATGGGCCTATGGCGTGTCTCCGCACATCAATATTCTGGATCTGAAGAACTATTGGGTAGAGGGAAAAGAAAATATTGAACAACTAACCGCAGCGCTCGGAGAAAAAAATAATCCGTACTTTCTGGCATATGGCGTGAGCAACAGTTTTGTGCGCGACCGGGTGTTCGGAAACGTTCGCGCCGACTGGCAGATCACCCCTGAGCTCGACTTTATGGCCCGGTATGCGCTGGATAGTTACCAAGAACAGCGGGAATCCAAAATTCCATACAGTTATACAGATGACCCGCGAGGTGCTTACGGCATAGTTAACCTGCATCGGCAGGAACAGAATATTGATTTTCTGGCGACCTACAAAAAAGGCTTCAATTGGATGGACCTGTCTGTTTCGGCTGGAGGCAATACACGGTATGTTCGCAATCGGGATGAGAGTAATTCAAGCAAAGGTGGGTCAGGATTGGTGGTGCCGGGCTTGTATACGCTATCTAATATTAGTCCATCAGGCTTGAATTACGGAAGTTACCTTGCGGAAAAATCCGTGAACAGCGTGTATGGAATGTTAAATATCGGATTTAACGACCTGGTGTATCTGGATTTGACCGCCCGGAATGATTGGTCCAGTACGTTACCCGAAAACAACCGCTCGTATTTCTATCCGTCGGCTTCGTTAAGCGTATTATTGGACGAAGTGTTCAGTTTGCCGCAGCAGGTAAATGTATTGAAATTGCGCGGCGGGGTGGCACGCGCGGGAAATGATACAGGGCCATACAACCTGATTAATGTATTGGCCAACGCCGGGGCGTGGGGCGACGTGACGCGACTCACCAAGCCAGGAAATCTGCTGTTGCCCAATTTGAAACCGGAGATTGCTACTTCCTACGAATATGGCTTGGACCTGGGATTGTGGGACAATCGGCTGCGTTTTGAAGGTACCTACTACCAGCTGGATAACGAAAATCAGATTATTCCGACGAAATTACCAGGTTCCAGCGGTTTCACATCGAAAAACATCAATGCCGGACTTTTGCGGAGCCGGGGGTTCGAGCTCCTGGTAGGCGGTACCCCCATACTAACTAACGACTGGCGTTGGGATATCAACGTAAACTGGTATCGCAACCGTACGCGGATCATGGAGTTGACCGAAGGGCTTGAATTTTACGATCTGTGGGGCGATGCGAAAGGTGGAGCTCGGACCTATGTAGGGCAGGAAATCGGGGATTTATATGATGCGCAGTTGGTAACCGTAACCGATCCGAATTCCCCGTATTATGGTTGGCCGTTATTGGACGAGCAAGGTTCGTGGCAGTCTGTCAGTATGAATAATACAACCAACAAGATCGGTAATTTTAACCCGGACTTCACCATGGGGGTGATGTCATCACTGAGCTATAAACGGTTTTCGCTGAATTTTTCGCTGGATATGCGCTTTGGCGGGGATTTCGTTTCACAAACCTATCGGTATTCGGAATCGGATCTGCGTACCCAGCGTTTCCTGGATAATCTGATCCATCCGAACGGAATGACCGGTGCTGAACTTAAGAATTACTTGATCGACAATGACCTTATTGTGGTTCGTGGCAATCGGTTTAACATTGTAGGCGGTCCTACCCAGGAAATGGGCGGATTTCCCTTTGAGTTGGAAGACGGCTCAAAATTTCCGTATGGCGGAGTATTTAACCCCGGCGTGATCGCGGTATACGATGACGATGGAAAAATCACCGAGTACATAGAAAACCTGGGAGAATCCGGCACTAAATATATTGCCTATGGTGATAATTACCCATGGGATTTTATGCGGGCGGCGACATTTGATGCATCTTATATCAAATTACGGGAGATTTCCTTGGGGTACGAACTGCCAACGAACTTCGTCCGTAGATTAGGAATTAGCAGCGCGAACATTGCGGTGTATAGCCGAAACATTATTTTATGGACCAAGTCAAAAATCGGGATCGATCCGGAACTGGCCTTTCAGCAGGAAAGCGGAGCGCAGGCAGGAAGTCAATTTAAGCAGGGAATTGAACGGTATAACGTAACGCCCTGGGTGATTCCGTTTGGTTTTAAATTAGGTGTTAATTTCTAGACGAGAGCAACATGAAATCGATGAATAGTAACATACGTTTCCGCGCAGCAAAAGTTATAGTCGTAACGATTGCTACGCTGGTTTTGGGCGCATGCAAAGACTTGAGTGAGTTGAATATCAATCCGAACGGCGCCAGTGAAGAAGAAGCGAATCCCAATTTGCTTATGCCAACCGTGTTGACCGAAGGAGCAAAATTGTATCTGAATCTGGGGTACCAGGATATCGCTGGCGTTGTACAGCATACCCAGAAAGACGCTTGGGCCGAAGGCCATAACGATTACGATTGGGGCGGGGATCAAAGCTGGAACGCCTATTACGACGTATTGCGAAACAATGCATTGCTATACAAGCGCGCATCGGAAGAAAACATGGAGTTTCATCAGGGGGTTGCATTGGTGATGCGTGCGTTTATGTTTGGGCTGATTACCGATTTATGGGGCGATGCTCCTTATACCGATGCGCTGCGGGGGGATGAAGACGACCTGGCTTATATTTTTCCAAAGTTCGATACACAGGAGACCATTTACACCGGAATTATCGGCGAGCTCGAGCAGGCAAGTGGGCTGTTATCGAAGCCTTCGTCGGAATACATCGGGATTATCGGTAATGCCGACGTGTATTTTGGGGGAGAGCCCGCAAAGTGGCGTAAATTTGCGAATTCGTTGCTGCTCCGGTATTACATGCGGATTTCTGAAAAAATGCCGGAAGTCGCTAAGGCGGGTGTTGAAAAAATAGCGGGTAACCCCAGCCAATATCCGATCATTACCGAAGCCGCCGATGATGCAACCATGGCGTTTATCGGAAATTCGGCCTCAGATTCGTGGCCCCATAACCTGGAATTTGATACCGAGGCAGGCAGTAATTACCGGCGATTGAAAATGTGTGCAACATTGGTCAATCAGATGCAGGCACTGAATGACCCTCGGTTGGCGATATGGGCAAATCGGGTGCAGATTTCGCTGAAGGTGGATCCCAGTCTGCCAGCGGGAACAGATAAGATTGAGGGAAATGTGCGTTACCTTTCGCCCGATAAAGTAGCCGGCATATCGATCGACCAAGATCCGGAGTATGTGGGTATGCCTCCGAGTTGGTCATCGTCCGTGCCTTCGAGTTACAATCTGAATCCGACACCGGGCCAGCTGTCCAACAACCCGCATGTGTCGTTCCTCAACGATATCTACAAAGAAGCTTCCGGTCCGCTTTTGAAAGCCCGGTTATTGTCGGCCGCGGAAGTCCATTTCATCTTGGCGGAGGCCGCCCTGAAAGGTTGGTCTGTAGGAAATGGTCAAGAGCATTATAATCAGGGCGTTGAGCAGTCTTTGAGGGCGTGGACAGTCGGCAGTGCATATGCAGACTATATCGATAACGCGGGAGTGGCCTATGAGGGGACAATCGAACAGGTGATGGAGCAGAAATGGATCGCAAGCTGGACCGCCGCCACCGAAGCCTGGTTCGATTACCGGCGTACGGGATACCCCGACCTGAAAGCAGGTCCGGCCGCGTTAAGAAGGGTACTTCCCGTTCGTTTCTACTACATGCAAGATGAACTGAACATCAACCGCCAAAATGCGGAGCAAGCATTGGAACGCCTGGAAGTAACACCATATTCGCAGGCGGACGACAAAAACAGCGCTTGGTCTAAACCCTGGTTGTTACAGGGTACGGGAAAGCCGTGGTAAGAAGATGCAGGCATTTTGATATTCGCAGCTGATTGCGGGATGGGTGGTGTCCGTCCAATGACACCACCCTTGCTCGGAATCAAGAACGTCAACGGGTTGTTCCATCTCTTCAACTTAACCTAGCCGCAGTAAACCAACACACCGGGTATTTCTAACTTGATTTATATGCTAAGATGTGCCATGCAATTGGCAAGATCGTACAAATAAAACTGCGGGATATGGGTTATCTTCGAACAGTTGTTCCGTGGTCTTCAGAAAAAATGGAAGAAAGACACTAACCGATTATTGCCGAACAACAACCGTGTACAGATTGATGGAAATAGTGACAGCAGGTACTTCATTGAATTGCCTAAGCTGACGTAACGATAAATCGACCCATTCGGAGGCTTTTTATCGCGTGAATGACAATAACTTAAATTTAGTTGCATATGAAACAGCGTTTTACACTTCAAATCAAGCAGATGATCGTGCTGTGCGGTTTATCTGCGCTTGGTATGGCACTGAATCTTGCCATTGCCCAGCAACAAAGCCAGACTGTATCGGGGGTAGTCCGGTCAACTACGGATGCGACCCCTTTGGAAGGTGTAGGCGTTGCTGTAAAAGGTTCAGAAACCCAAGCCGCGACCGATGCCAATGGCAAGTATGTGATCCGCGTTACCGGCGACAATCCCGTGCTGGTATTTAAGTCGGTCGGTTATGAATCGCAGGAAATTTCGGTGAATAACCGGTCTGTAATCGATGTGTCGTTGGCACCGGTTGACGAACTGCTTAATGAGGTGGTCGTGACGGCTCTCGGCATTGAACGGGAAAAGAAATCACTGGGCTACAGCGTGGGTACGGTGGCGGGAGAGGACTTGGTGAGGGTTCCACAGACCAACGTGGTAAATTCGCTCGCCGGTCGGGTGCCGGGGGTAACCATTAACCAAACAGGCGGGCCTGGATCGACCGTCAGTATGATCATCCGCGGGCAAACGTCGTTAAGTACGGACAACCAACCCCTGTTCGTTGTGGATGGCATTCCGATGCAAAATACATTGAACAATGGCGCCGGTGGACAACGGGGGGACCGCAACGACGTGGATTATGGTAATGTAATTTCAGATATCAACCCGGAGAATATCGAGAGCATTTCAATATTGAAAGGCCCCAGTGCCGCGGCGCTGTACGGCTCGCGTGCAGGAAACGGTGTGGTATTGATCACGACCAAATCGGGTAGATCAGATCAGGGATTGGGAATTACGTTTTCGAGCAGCAATGTATTCGAAATGCCGTACCGCTATGTTGATTTCCACTATAAATATGCGAATGGAGACCGGCCCGATCATTACAATGAAGGCTCGGCGTATTGGGGCGGGTTGCCCTTGGATCAGGGATATACGGCACCTCACTTTATGAGTCCACTTGATGAGAACGGCAACAAAATTCCCATTGAACTGAAGTCTTATCCAGATAATGCCAAGAATTTTCTGGAGACGGGCGTGACTTCGGTAAATAACCTGTCGGTTTCAGGTTCCCGGGGTTTTGGTTCCTACCGGGTATCGTACGATATGATGCGGCACAATGGGATGATCCCCAATTCGGACCTGAAACGCGATGCGATCTCATCCGTCGCGGAATTTAATGTCGGTCAGACAATCAAGTTGCGGACAAACCTGAACTTCCTCCGGTCAAGCTCGCCCAACAGACCTGCTACGGGGCGGGGTGCGAATCCCTTGTTTGCGTTGTATAACTGGTCGGCGGTCGACGTACGGGATATGAAGCAAATCTGGCTGCCGGGACAGGAGCATATAGCGCAGCGGCGTCCAGGAACCGGGCAAGACAACCCCTATTTTCTGGCCTATGAGTTGACCAACGCTTTTACCCGGGACCATGCGTATGGCAACGTTGAAGCTGAGTGGAAGCCGTTGGAAAACTTAACGTTACTAGGGCGCGTCGCACACGATATGTTCAACGAGAATCAGGAAACAAAGATACCGTGGAGCTACTCACGTGCCAGCAAGGGCGGATATTACCTGGATGACTTCGCAAACCAGGAAACGAACATGGAATTCCGTGCTTCATACCGGCTGTTTTCCGGCGATTTTGATATTAACCTAACGGCAGGGACTTCCGGAATGAGGCAGCATGGTAAAAGCCAGTATTTGGGTGGGACAGAACTGACGATACCCGGCCTGTACCGGATTGGAAACATACCCACAAGCAATAGGCAAACGACAAACCATACGTATGAAAAACGCATCTACAGTGTTTTTGGGTTAGCGTCCATTGGTTTCGATGATAAGCTTTACCTGGATGTCACGGCACGGAACGATTGGTCCAGCACATTACCGGCGGATGATCGTTCGTATTTCTACCCATCGGCGTCGTTAAGTTGGTTGGTAAACAACACGTTTACGTTGCCATCGGCCTTTTCGCTGTTCAAGCTTCGGGGCGGCGTGGCCCAAGTGGGCAATGATACTGGGCCCTATCAGCTGTACAACGCACTCGGGACTGGCAATTGGGGAGATTTAATTACCATCAACATTGATCAAAACCTACGGAATCCGATCTTGAAACCGGAGATAGCCACCTCCTACGAGGGAGGCCTCGATTTGTCGATGTTCGGGAACCGGCTGCGGTTCGAGGGGACCTATTTTTATGTGGAGAACAAAAACCAGATTCTGGACGTGAATGTCTCTCCGTCATCGGGATATGTGACAGCAAAGACCAACGCGGGCTTACTTTCGAGCCGTGGACTGGAGTTGATGTTGTCCGGAACGCCCATAGCAAATCGAAACGGATGGAATCTCGATGTAAGCCTGAACTGGTCGCGGACCCGCGCCAGGTTAGATCGGCTAGCCGGTGATCTAAAATATCATCAGTTTTGGTCTGACAACGGCGGAGGTGCATTTACGTGGGTAGGCGAGGACATCGGCAACCTGTACAGCCGGGGGTACATGCAGGTGACGGATCCCAATAGCCCCTATTACCGATGGCCCATTCTCGGCCAGTCCGACGGACAATGGATCGAGAATAATGGTGTCGAAAACATGGAAAAAGTGGGTAATTGGAATCCTGACTTTTTGATGGGTGGGCAAATCGCACTCCGTTACAAGCGTTTCTCTTTGGTTACCAGCTTCGACTGGAGAAAAGGTGGGCAATTCATGTCTTGGACATACCGCTACGGCGGATCCGATTGGAAGGACGCGAATCAGGAAAGAAAGTTGATACCGGGCAGCCTGTATGCGCCGGAGGAATTGGCGGCGATGCTGAAATCGGATCCTGAAAAATACATCATCCCCCAGAATGGGAACTTCCCACGGGTAGGCGGGCATACCGCCGAAACCGGCGGGTATCCTTTTGAGGGATTGAACGACGGCGGCTTTATACCGGGTGTTATCGACAACGGCGACGGTACCTACACAGAAGTCTTAGGTGGGCCAGGTACGCCAATCTTGAGTTCAATTACGGATATGTTTTCGTGGGGCTTCAATAAACAGGTTACCTTTGATGCAGACTTTCTTAAAATCAGGGAAATATCGCTGGGCTATTCGATACCTAATTTTTCGAAATTCCGGAATATGCATATCTCCGTATATACCCAGAACATCATGCTGTGGACGAAATCCAATATTGGCGTAGATCCGGAACGGGCCTATCGGGTAGACGGATCCGGGTTCCGGCAGGGCATCGAGTGGAATAACATTTTGCCCTATACTTCACCCATCGGATTCAAAGTCAGTATAAGCCTTTAATCACTGCTAATCACACAAGGTCATGAAGGTAATGAAAACTTTATATAAACTAGCGATAGTAACTACGTTGCTCGGTGTCACTGCATGCAGCGATAAGCTCACCGACGCGAATATCGATCCAAATGTTGTGGATCCGGCAACCGGAAATCCCAACATGATTATGCCAACCGTCCTTTCGGCCGCCGCTACGGATTACCTCCTTAAGGGATGGAACGAGCCGGCAGGGGTCGTGCAGCATATCCAACATGATAGTTGGAATTCAGGGATAAACCATTACGACTGGAGCGCTCAGGACTGGACCAATTATTACGGTATGTTGCGCAACAATAACTATTTGTTGAAAAGTCCAAATGCCTATCCATTTCACCGCGGGGTAGCGCTTACGATGAAAGCGTTCGTTTTTGGCATGATTACGGATCTGTGGGGCGATGCGCCCTATACCGATGCGTTGAAAGGAGATGAAGGGCTTTTTGAACCCGTTTTTGATACACAGGAAACCATTTATCGGGGGATTTTATCGGATTTATGGACGGCGTCTGACATATTCGCTACTGGCGATAATTCCGGTTACCTTGCCGGTTACGATGTGTATTATGCAGGGGATCCCGCAAAATGGCAGCGTTTTGCAAACAGTCTCATCCTCCGTTATGCGATGCGGATTTCAGAAAAGTTACCCGATGTCGCAAAGGACAACATTGAACGTGTGGCAGCCTCGGGGGTGTATATAAAGACCCCAGCGGATGATGCCGTCATTACCTATGTAGGTACGCAAACGAGCAACGCTTGGCCCATTGAGGCTCCTTGGACCGGAGACAGTCCCTTCAGTAATTTCCGTAGGCGGAAGCCCGGGCAAAAGCTGATCGATCAAATGTTGTCTACTCAAGACCCCCGGCTGGCGGTTTGGTGGAGCCCGGTTCAGGTGCAATGGGTGGCCGATCCATCGTTGGATAAGTACATGGACGACGCGATCTATCGGAATAACCAGCGACTCAGCGTGGTAACGTTGCCTGATGCGGAATTACAACAGGGAATTGCGGCCGGCGATAAATTCACAAGACGGTTTAATCCCAATCGAAAAGGTGCAAACGATCCCGAATTAAATGCCAATCTTTATGTGGGATTGCCGGCGGGTTTGGTGTCACCGGATAGCCATAATGGCAATCCGGATCCGGGGCAGGATAAACCGAATCAGCATGTATCCTTAATGTCGCATTTGTACCGGACTCATTCAGACCCCGATCTCATGAAGTCCCGGATTATATCATCCGCTGAAGTAAGTTTCATTCTTGCCGAGGCGGCCCTCAAGGGATGGTCGGTCAATGGAAGCGCAGAGTCCCACTACTTAGACGGTATTCGGAATTCACTGATTACCTGGAAGCAGGAAGATGCATATGGCGAGTTTGTAGCGAGAGATGGGATAGCATTTAACAGTGCCAACGCATTACAGCAAATTATCACCCAAAAATGGATAGCCAGTTGGACAGGTGCGGTCGAAGCTTGGATGGATTTCAGAAGAACCGGATGGCCGGACCTCAAAGCGGGGCCTGCTTCGCCACAGCCTGTTTTGCCCTTGCGGTTTATTTATGGATCGGCAGAGCAACTGGCCAATCCGACCAATATAGAAGAGGCGATAACACGTCTGGAACAAAATCAATACAGTAATCAGCCGAATAGTCAATGGTCTAAACCTTGGGTGGTGCAAGGGACAGGCAAACCGTGGTAACGGTTTGCCTATCAGCCCAAAAATATTGCGGGTATTCACAAAAGTTGGATTGCAAAATCCAACTTTTTGTTTACGAACGATCTTATTACCTTTATCCCGACAATTACCAATCAGTAAGATCCTTATTGTAAGATTATGAACCGACTATCGTTTATCCGTTCCGCCTTCGCCGTTTGCGGTGCTTTATTTCTGGCACTAACTTCATTCGCCCAATCCCGTCCACCGCACCCCATCCAGGTATTGGTATCGCCTGATAAACCAGATTGGACCTACGCGCCCGGTGAGGAAGCAACTTTCACCATACGGATTTTGCGGCATCAGGTCCCGGTGGAAGACGTGGAGGTAATGTATACCGTCGGACCGGAGAAAATGAAGCCCGTTAGCCAAGGAACCCTGAAGTTAAAAGAAGGTATCGCAACGGTTAAAGGAAAACTGACCGATCCCGGTTTCTTACGGTGTGAAGCGCGGATTACCCTGGATGGTACCGATTACCGGGGGTTGGCGACAGCTGGCTATGCGCCGGAACGCATCCAGCCCACGCAGACCTTGCCGGACGACTTCTGGGCGTTTTGGAATAATGCCAAGGCCGAAGCAGCCAAGATTCCCTTAGATGCCAAGCTAATGTTACTCCCTGATCGCTGTACCGAAAAGGCCGATGTTTACCAGGTGAACATCCAGAACTATGAAACAGGGAGCCGCATCTACGGCATCCTGGCCAAGCCGAAAGCGCCGGGTAAATATCCCGCCGTGCTTCAAGTGCCGGGTGCCGGTATACGTCCGTATTACGGGATTGTCAACTTAGCTGAAAAAGGCATCATTACGCTCCAGATCGGCATTCATGGCGTTCCGGTAACTTACGAGACCGGCTTATACGACGATCTCCGTGCCGCGGCGTTGAAAAATTACCAGTTTTTCAACATGGACGATAGAGATCAGTATTACTACAAACGGGTTTACCTGGGTTGCGTGCGCGCCGTTGATTACCTTTTCTCACTTCCTGAGTTCGATGGCAATACGCTGGCGGTGTGGGGAGGAAGCCAAGGCGGCGCCTTATCCATCATTACTGCGGCGTTGGACAGTCGGGTAAAATTTCTGGTATCGCTGTATCCGGCGCTATGCGATGTGACGGGCTATCTGCACGGCCGTGCCGGTGGTTGGCCGCATATGTTCAACGAATTGAATGCGCCTTTTATGGCTAAGAAGGAAAAGATCGAAGTTTCCGGGTATTACGACGTGGTTAATTTCGCGAAGTCCGTGAAAGTACCTGGATTTTATACATGGGGATATAACGATGAAACGTGTCCACCTACATCGTATTACGCCGCTTATAACCAAATCAATGCGCCGAAGGAACTCTTTTTGATGCAGGAAACCGGGCATTGGACTTTCCCGGAACAGCAGACAAAAATAGAAGAATGGCTGTTAGCGCGGTTGGTAAAGTGATCCGAAGTTTCGACTCCGGAAAGCGGATAGGCCGACGTTGATCGGTTATTTGACACACCCGATAAAATTCCCCATCTTTGAGGGTATGCGAAAGAAGTTCAGTTACGGAGCATGCCTGGTGGTGGCATGCATCGCGTTGGCGGGAATCTGGTGGCCGCCGGTTCTGTGGAGTTACGTAGTGGTCGGTCCGCTTATCCTCCTGGGCATATTGGACATGGTGCAAACCAAGCAGGCCATCCGAAGGAATTTTCCGTTGTTCGGCCGATTACGGTACCTGTTTGAGAGCATCCGTCCCGAGATTCAGCAGTATTTTGTGGAAAGCGATACGACCGGTCGCCCCTTCAGTAGGATGTTTCGAAGTGTGATCTACCAACGGTCGAAACGTGTGCTGGATACAACACCGTTCGGTACCCAATTGGACGTGTATGACAACAACTACGAGTGGCTGAGCCATAGCATCACCGCCATCGACTATTTCAAGATCAATGAGCATCCCCGGGTAACCGTCGGCGGTCCGCAATGTGCCCAACCTTACTCAAGCAGTGTCTTCAATATTTCGGCCATGAGTTACGGGTCGCTAAGCAAAAACGCGGTAATGGCACTGAATGAAGGCGCCAAAATAGGGGGCTTCTATCACAACACCGGTGAAGGCGGGCTTACCGACTACCATCTGGAAGGTGGGGGGGATGTCGTATGGCAAATCGGGACCGGGTATTTCGGGTGTCGGCACCCCGACGGGAATTTTAACCCGGAGGCATTTGAACAAAAGGCGCAGCATCCGAATGTGAAGATGATTGAGATCAAGTTGTCGCAGGGTGCGAAGCCGGGCCACGGGGGCATCCTGCCAGCGGTAAAGGTGACGCCGGAAGTGGCGCGTATCCGTCTGGTACAGGTCGGGAAAGAGGTGGATTCGCCCCCTTTTCACCGTGCCTTTTCGACACCCATCGGGTTACTGAACTTTGTGAAGCAGCTGCGGGAGCTATCTGGTGGAAAGCCGGTGGGCTTTAAGTTATGCATCGGCCATCGTAGCGAGTTCGTAGCCATTTGCAAAGCCATGGTACAGACGGAAATATATCCCGATTTTGTGACGGTAGACGGCGGCGAAGGGGGGACGGGAGCTGCACCGCTGGAATTTTCCAACTCCGTGGGTATGCCACTGCGGGATGCATTGGCCTTTGTGTACGATTGTCTGACAGGTTTTGATCTCAAGCGCCACGTTAAGATCATCGCTTCCGGGAAAATTGCCACAGGCTTCGATTTAGTGAAACACTTCGCATTGGGTGCAGATATCTGCAACAGTGCGCGCGGCATGATGATGGCACTGGGGTGTATCCAAGCCTTGCAATGCCATGCCAACACCTGTCCGACAGGTGTGGCAACTCAAAACCCGGAACTGGTAAAGGGGCTGGTTGTGTCCGAAAAGCGGGTGCGGGTCGCGAACTTCCATCACGAAACGGTAAAAAGTGCGGGAGAGCTGATGGGAGCGGCAGGCATTGCGCATCCGGATGATATCCATCGGGTATATATCCATCGGCGGGTTTCGCCGAATAAGGTCGAAACGTACCTGGATTCTTACCCATACATCCCCACAGGAAGCCTATTGGCGAAACCCGTTCCCAAAGCATTCGAATTGTTGATGAAAATCAGTCGTGCCGACTCATTTAAACCGGATTTTTCGGGAATCGATTTTGTCGAATACGCATGGGCCAAAAAGCCCATGACGGGATAGCTCAATACCCAACTCCGGTTCGTCGGGGCTGCCGGATGACGGGCCACTGTTCGGGCTGGCCATTCCTTCCCATGGGCATGACACGTTTTTCACGGTTTACCAATTCGGCCTCCTCGCTGGCTTTGTAGGCAAGCGTGGCAATAAGAATCACGTTGTCGCGCAAATCGTCGAAAATCAGCTTATCGTAGGTGTCTAGATTGGTGTGCCAGGTAATCGTACCGTATCCCCATGAAAGCGAACTCATCATGAACGCCGGTATACCCGCTGCCGTGAATGACGCATGATCGGATCCGCCACTGCTGGGCGAGCCGGGGAAATCGGTTTTGATGTCCGCTGTAACGTTGCTGGGAGCTGCAGCCAGCCACCGGCCCATGAAATCGTAGGCATGCAGAAATCCCGACCCGTTGATATTTGCCACCCGTCCCGTCCCGTTGTCTTGATTGAAAACGGCCTGCGTTTTTTCGACAATATCCGGATGGTCCAGCACAAAGGCCCGTGATCCATTCAATCCCTGTTCTTCGCTGCCCCAATGACCAATTAATATCGTCCGTTTCGGGTTGGGATACACTTTTTTCAGGATACGCGCGATTTCCATCATGGTAATTGTACCCGTGCCGTTGTCCGTGGCACCAGACCCGCCTTCCCACGAGTCGAAGTGGGCAGATAGGATCACGTATTCATCCGGTTTTTCGGTTCCCTTAATTTCAGCGATGGTATTGAAAGTGGGCACGGTGCCCAGGTCTTTCGATTCGGTTTCTACCCGAATGCGGGGCTTGTGTCCATTTTCTGCCAGCCGATAAAGGATTCCATAGTCTTCCAGAGAGATGTCAAGTGAAGGTACGGTGGTCGTGCGGGCGCCGAAAATCTTGTTCGAACCAAATTCGCGCGACCAATAGCATTGGAGAATTCCCGCAGCACCGGCTTCCTCCAGTATCCGGGGAAGTGAATTGCTGGAAACCCCCGTAGCCTCGATTTTCCGGTTCCAGGCTTCGGTGAGCGAATCCCGTTCTTTTTTCATCCGTTCTACCGACTCGGGCCTGCCGAACTCGTCCCAATTGTGATCGGGTCGGCCTGTGGGCTGGGGCATGGACACCAATACGTATTTTCCTTTGATGCTGGGGAGCCAAGCTTGGAAGGCCTGTGGGTCTTTTACATCGGGCAACGTGGCGACTTCGCCTTCTACGGCTTTTCCTCCCGTGGTTGGGCTCCAGGCCAATTGGGTGCCCGCCAACGTTTTTACACGGGGATGTATCATATCGATGTGAGAAATGCCGCGGTCCCATCCGCGCCATTCACCGAATTCTTCATACCTCGCCTCGATACCCCAATCCTTATATTTCGCCACGGCCCAATCGTGCGCATGTTTCATCTGGGGCGTGCCCACTAAGCGGGGGCCTACTACGTCCAATAATTCGTGAGCCAATTGTTTTAACTGCGAGTTGCTGTAAGCTTCTTGTACAATCTGCTGCACAATGGGATCCAGTTGCTGTTCCGGGGCCTGCCATTGCGCCTGTACAGGCGAAGGTAGAAAGCTGGCCGACAAAAAAATACTAACGGTTGCCACCGTTATGAAACGGCACGATTTAAATACATAGTTGGTGTGCTTCATATCGTTTTGTTTTTATTGGGGTAACTATTCCTCTACAAAGAAACAATTTATTTTTAATGAAACCTGCCATGTCAGCGCCTGACACAAAAGGCGATTCATTAATGCCGCTAAAAACGGATAATAGATTAATAATATTTTCGAGTGAAACCTGCGAAGGGAGAGCGAAGACTTTCCTAAAAGGCAGATTGCATATAATATCCATTTTAGCTATGTTTGCCGCTTAATTTATACCAGATGAACACGGTCTTATCTGAACAGGAACTGCAACGCAGGGATGCGCTGGCTAAATTGGAAGCGATGGGAATCGATCCCTATCCGGCCGAGGCATTCGAAATTAACGCTACTGCCAAAGATATTTTAACGAATTACGAGCGTGACAAGCTCAACTATAAAACCATTAGCATTGCCGGCAGGATGATGAGCCGCCGCGTAATGGGCAATGCTTCTTTCATCGAGTTGCAGGATGCAACCGGACGGATACAGGCGTATTTAAAACGTGATGATTTATGTCCGGATGAGGATAAAACGCTTTATAACACGGTTTTCAAAAAGTTACTTGATATCGGCGATTTTCTCGGTATTAAGGGATTTGTGTTTACCACCAATACAGGAGAAATCTCCATCCATGTTCAGGAGCTCACTTTGCTGGCCAAGTCGTTAAAGCCTTTGCCGGTGGTAAAATCTGCCGACGGAAAAACGTTTGACGCCGTTACGGATCCGGAATTCCGGTACCGCCAACGTTACGTAGACCTTGTGGTCAATCCGCAGGTACGTGACACGTTTATAAAGGTATCCAAGGTAAAGACCGCGATCCGGGATTTTTTGAACGAAAGGGGGGCATTGGAAGTAGATACGCCGGTATTACAGAGTATTCCGGGTGGGGCCGCTGCCCGACCGTTCACGACCCATCACAACGCGCTTGATATTCCGTTGTATCTCCGTATTGCCAACGAATTGTATCTGAAACGACTCATAGTAGGGGGGTACGATTGGGTATACGAATTCAGCCGCAATTTCCGCAACGAGGGAATGGACCGCACGCACAATCCGGAGTTTACCGTATTGGAGTTTTACGTTGCTTACAAGGACTATCTGTGGATGATGGACATTACCGAAAAGCTTTTTGAGCGCGTGGCTATGGCCACCAACGGGACGACTTCGTTGCAGGTAGGTGATCAGGTCATCAATTTTGCAGCTCCTTACCCGCGCGTAAGTATTTACGATGCAATCAAAGAGCATACGGGCTTTACCGTGGACGGGCTGGACGAAGCGGGTCTGCGCGATGTATGCCAGAAATTGGGTATACCTACCGACGAGAGCATGGGCAAGGGCAAATTGATTGATGAAATATTTGGCGAAGCCTGCGAACACCATTACATACAGCCTACGTTTATCATCGACTATCCGGTCGAAATGAGTCCGCTTACCAAAAAACACCGTAGTAAGGATGGTTTGGTAGAACGTTTTGAATTAATGATTAACGGCAAGGAACTGGCCAATGCTTATAGCGAGCTGAATGACCCCATCGATCAGCGGATCCGCTTTGAGGAGCAGCTTAAGCTAATGGAACGGGGGGACGATGAAGCGATGTTCATCGATCACGACTTTCTTCGGGCCCTGGAATACGGTATGCCTCCTACCGCCGGAATCGGAATTGGAATCGACCGGTTGGCAATGTTAATGACCAATCAGCAAAGTATACAAGATGTACTTTTCTTTCCGCAGATGCGTCCGGAAAAAGTGGTAAAGCAAGCGAGCACCGCCGATTACCAAGCGCAGGGAGTTCCGGAAGAATGGGTGCCCGTATTGCAGAAAATGGGGCTGACAACGGTGGAAGCGTTGAAAGCAGCTAATCCCAATAAAGTGTTCAATGACCTTGGCGGCTTGCGTAAGAAAATGAAGCTGGAAATTCCCATGCCGACGAAAGAAGAAGTGCTGAAGTGGTTTGAATAGTTTCAACTCTTCGCATTCAACGCCACGGCATATAATTTCATCTGCTTAACCATCGATAAAAGGCCGTTGGCGCGTGTGGGCGAGAGGTGCTCTTTCAATCCGATTTGGTCAATGAAATAGAGCTCGCTGCTGGCAATTTCCTCGGGTGTATGCTCAGACAATACCTTAATCATCAGCCCTACCAGACCTTTGGTGATGATGGCATCACTATCGGCAGTAAAGACCACCTTGCCGTTTTGATAATCTGCGTGAAGCCATACTTTCGACTGGCATCCTTTAATGAGGTATTCATCTTTTTTATACCGGTCGTCAATCAGTGGTAAATCTTTTCCTAATTGGATGAGGTATTCGTATTTGGCCATCCAATCTTCAAAGAAGGCAAAATCATCGATTAATTCGTCCTGTATTTCGTTTATGGTCACCTGATATTGATTTTTGGATTTACGATATTAGACTTCCCGTTACCGCCGTGCTTGGACTGCCGCGTACAGATTTCTCACTCCGGGCGTATGGGCGTCCACGTTACAACAACATTGCGGCGGCTCTCTGCACACCAGCCACCAAGGTGTCGATATCTTCTTTGGTATTGTACAAGGCGATGGAAGCTCTGACCGTTCCGGGGATGCAGAAGCGATCCATGAGTGGTTGCGTACAATGATGCCCGGTACGGACCGCGATGCCGAGTTTGTCAAGGATGACGCCTACATCGTATGGATGGGCACCATCCAGCAAAAAGGAGATCACACTTGACTTCTCCCGGGCCGTACCTACCACCCGCAGACTAGGGATGGTGAGGAGCTGCTGGGTTGCGTATTCAAGGAGATCATGTTCATACGCGGCAATGTTGTCCAATCCCAAGGCGGAGATGTAATCAATGGCATGTGCCAGGCAGATCCCCGCCTCGATATTGGGCGTACCCGCTTCGAACTTAAACGGCAAATCGTTGTACGTGGTTTGGGCAAAGGCCACCTCCTTAATCATTTCGCCTCCACTTTGGTAGGGAGGCATGGCGTTTAGCCACTTTTCCTTCCCATAGAGTACGCCAATTCCGGTTGGACCATACATCTTATGGCCAGAAAACGCCAGGAAATCCACATCCAATGCCTGCACGTCGATCGATAGGTGTTGAATGGCCTGTGCGGCATCCAGCAACACCAGCGCGCCGGCGTCATGTGCCAAGGCGATAATTTCCTTGACCGGATTGATCGTTCCGAGTGCATTCGACACGTAGGTAATGGCGACCATCTTGGTGCGTTCGTTTAATAGAGAACGGTATGCGTCCATATCCAATTCTCCAGCATCATTGATGGGAACCACACGCAGGACAGCCCCGCGTTCTTCACAAAGAATCTGCCAGGGCACAATGTTGGAATGATGCTCCATGGCAGAGATGATAATCTCGTCTCCTGTTTTGACAAAGGCTTTGCCGTAACAACTTGCCACTAGATTGATGCTTTCCGTAGTTCCCTTGGTAAGGATGATTTCATGCTCATGCGCTGCCTTGATAAACGGGCGTAGTTTCCGGCGTGTTGCTTCAAAAGCATCCGTAGCTATTTGACTCAAGTGATGCACACCCCGGTGTACATTGCTATTCAATTGCGTATAATAGTTGACGATTGCGTCTATCACCTGATTGGGCTTCTGGGTGGTAGCTCCGTTGTCGAGATATACCAAAGGTTTTCCATTGACGGTACGGGTGAGGATCGGAAAATCTTCCCGGACCTTATCAACGTCAAACTGTTCCAATACTGCTGTCCGTTCCATAGAATACAAAGGTACAAGTATTTTGCGAGGTTTTGCATATCGCCGAGTTAACAGTAATTTTACATAACGAAGCCGTGACAAGGCTGACTTAACGGCATATTTTCCAGATGGCGGTCTGATATTTGTGCGTTCCCCCGCAGATACTAAAATAACAGTTGTTAATGAAATACCTATTTTATGCGGTGCTGCCGTTTCTTTGCATTCAATTAGCCTGGGCTCAGCAATATCACCTCAAAGGGCGGATATATGCAGCCACCGACAGCATCCCTTTTCCAAATGCGACCGTCTCCCTGTTATCCAAATCGGATTCGTCGGCTATCGGAGAAACCGTAAGCCATGCGGATGGTACGTTTGAATTTAAAGAAGTCAGCAAAGGAAATTACTTTTTGCGTGTACAATACCTGGGATACGAAAACACCGACCAGCTGGTAAAGGTAACCGGCGATACCAACGTAGGTGCGCTATACCTTCGTGAAGGTGCCCGGTTACTGGATGAGATAACCGTTCTGGGGCACCCGCCGGTGGGGAAACAGCGGGGCGATACCATTCAATTCAATGCGGCTGCTTTCCAGACCATGAAAGACGCTACGGCACAAAACCTGATTGAAAAAATGCCGGGAATGATTAGTGAAGGCGGAAGCCTGCAAGCTCAGGGCGAAAATGTTGCACAAATTTTAGTAGACGGTAAGCCTTTTTTTGGCACCGATGTTAAAGCCGCGTTGCAAAATTTGCCAGCGGAGATTATTCAGCGCGTCGAAGTATTTGATAAGCTCAGCGATAAAGCCGAATTAAGTGGATTTGACGATGGAGAACGCCTGAAAACGATCAACATCGTTACCAAGCCCAACAGCCGGCGCGGGTTATTCGGAAAATCTTCGGCCGGGTCGGGTACCGACAGCCGCTATCTGGTAGGTGCAAGTGTCAATGCGTTCAACGAGCATCGGAGGCTTACGGTGACCGGATTGACGAACAACATCAATGCGGTCGATTATTCGGCCGATCCCAACAGTCAGGGAGAAGTAAATCCGCAAAACGGTATCATCAGGACCAATCGTATCGGATTGAATTATACCGACTCATGGGGAGAAAAAATGGAAATCAATGCCAGTTATCTTTTCAATCATCGCAAGAACTTTGGTGAGGCTTCGCTTTTCCGTGAGTACGTACTCCCTGATGACGATGGACAACGCTATACCGAGTCGAGTACCAATACCCGCCGAAACATGGAACACCGATTTAATATGCGTTTCGAGTACCAGATCGATAGTAACAACCGCATCCTCTTTCTGCCCGATTTCTCGGCGGAATCGGATAAAGAAGATAGCTTTTTTTCGGGAAACACGTTGGCAGATTCCGGACCGATCAACCAGACGGAAAACCGGCGGCAGGCGGACAATTCGGATGTTGATTTTAACGGTCGGCTTTATTACAGTCATCGCTTTGCCAAACCGGGACGAAGCTTGAGCCTGGGACTGGAAACCGGTAATCATCGAAATGATGATGATGCCGATCGACAAGCGGAGAATAGATTCTTCGATCCCGCTGAACGGACGGAAATCATTAGCCAACAGATCTTGCGAAAGCGCAAAGGATTCGATTGGGAGGCTAGCGCCGGCTATACCGAGCCGGTTGGCAAAAAAGGGATGGTTGAACTCGAATATGAAGTCAGTAACCGGTACAACGATTCCGACCAACTGACTTACGATACAGACGAGATGGGAACACGGTTGCGTCTTGATACAATACTCAGTAATACATTTAACAGCAAGTATCTTACGCAGGAGGCGGAGATCGGTTATCAATACAAAGCCGAAAAACTCCGGGCGCAGGTCGAAGTGGAGTTTCAACTTGCCCGGTTGGCAAATGACCAGGAATTTCCGGCGACCTTCGCATTGCAACGGACATTCCGGAGCGTGCTGCCCTCGGTGCGGGTGGATTACAAGTTTACCGACTCAAAAAATCTGGAATTTGATTACGATGCACGTACGAATGCTCCGGGAATCGGCGATTTGCAAGCGGTTATCGACAATTCCAATCCCCTGCATTTACGCACCGGAAATCCAGATCTTGACCAATCGTACAGCAATCGCTTCAGCTTGCGGTACCGAAGCTACAACTCCGAAACAGAACGGAGTTTTTTCGCAATGGTACGATCGTCGGTAACCTCCAACAACGTGGTTACCCATACAACCATAGCCGAAGAGCCGGTCGAGCTGGCAGATGGGATTGTGCTGGAACGGGGATCGCAACTGAGCCGTCCCATCAACCTGGATGGGTATTGGGATCTCCTATCTTTCTTTCATTACGGACTACCTGTTCAGTTTCTGCCGTCCAATTTTAATCTTCATGGGGGCGTTCGCTTAGACCATCGCCCCGGAATGATCAACGATGAAATCAATACCGTTAATAATGCCCGATTTTTTTGTGGTGTATCGCTAAGCAGCAATATCAGCGACCGCATTGACTTCAACCTCTGGACCCGCGCTGCCTATAATACGGTCGAAAATTCATTACGTCCGACACTGAATACGAATTTTTTCAACCAATCCACTCACCTGAACTACAATTGGATTCTTTGGCAGAATTTGGTATACCGGCTAGACCTGAATCATCAATTCAATACAGGACTCTCCGAGGGATATGACAATAGTATTTTCTTGGTTAATATGGCAGTTGGCAAGAAATTCCTTCGAAATGAGCGCGCGGAAGTAAGCCTGAACGTTTATGACTTATTTGGGCAGAATAACAATATTAGACGGGACATAACCGAAACCTATATCCAGGATTCGCAATCGAATGTATTGCAGCGGTATTTTATGTTAAGTCTTACGTATAACATCCGCTACTTTGCCAAAGGAACTACGCAGGAAGACTATGAAAAGCTCTATAATAACTGATTATCGGCGAAGTAGAAAAATTTGTAGGAAGCGCTCATTTTCGTTACTTGTGTAGCGGTTATAAGCCAGCATGCGTCCATCGGGCGACCAGTTAGGCGCCCCTATGGGCTTTTCTGCTTCGTCGAAGCGCTGCGTGATCCGATAAGTGGTGCCCTGCGTGATTTCCGTAATGAACACGCTATTATCGGCGGGATAAGCAATCCAGTTTCCCGAAGGATCAATGTTGAACGGACCTTGTACGGGAAATTTGTTGTGCGTAATGGCGCGGGGGGTACCACCATTTGGAGAAACACCGAAAAGCTGTATAATTCCTCTTTGATCTTTAGCTAGATAGCAGATCAATCCTCCATCGGGTGTAGTACGAAGCCAGTGGCGGGGTCCTTCAACCCCACGGACCGAATAGGTAACGCGGCGTTGGACGATGCCTTTCGGTACTCCGGGACGTGAGCCAGCCGTTCCTTCCAACGGTTGCCCGTTAACCTCCGTAGGGACCTCGTCGGGCAGGTCAATCACAAAGATTTCCGTAACGGTTTCCCCTTCGGTATTTCTTACGTTACCTTGAAAAGCAATGGCCTTCTGTTGGTGGGTTCCATCGGACTTCTGATACCCGCTTTTTCCGATCCAGCACTCGTCAAAAGCTTTGTCGATGGCATCGCTTCCGGGTTCAGGGTTTTCAGTAACATCGGTCACCACGACCGAAAAGCAGATACCGCTGTTGTTCTCCAAGCTTCCGTCGAACGGAACTTTCACGGTGCCGGGCACCATAATTCCCACCGTGCGAAGGTCCCGGACACCGGATGCTGTTTTCGCCAGCTGCTCCATGACGTAGTCGTTGTAAGTAAAACTGATCCATTGGCCATCGCCGCTCCAAGAATGGGCATGCGTGCCGCCCCGCAATGCACCCCGTGTAAACGGCGGAGTAATATCACGGGCGTCCATGAAAACGGGGTGCCCTGGCCGGTCGATGTCGACGGCAACTCCGGTACGCCGTGTGACACCGTATGGACGGTTTATATCCGCATTGCGTATGCCGTGAATGAATAAAACCCGGTCGTCGACGGGTGAAAAAGTAGCCGCTCCGACCCCCGGGCCGTAGGCAGTTTGGCTTTCTGTACGATACAGCGTCCGGACTTCGCCGGTTCGCACGTTTACCATCTCAATGGTGCCGGTACTTCCGATTTGGGTATCATCGTTCCGCGTATCGTATACAATCCACTGACCGTTTCTGGAAAATACCTGTGTGTTGTGCAAGGTGTGGCCCTGCGACGACCGGGTAAGCTGAATTTCATGGAACTTCATAAACGACTTTTCTTTACAATGACATGCGCCCACTACGGTCAGCAGGAAAAACATGCCTAACAGACGATATGCCATTTGCAATGCCATCGCAGCAAAAATACACATCCACAGGATATACATTACTATAGCATCTTACTACAGGCTTGTAGGATGTTGACCTACCATCGCATTTTTAGCTAACGACGTGTAGCGTTTTAATTCGCACGTACGTTTAGCGAATAAACGTGATATAAAGCTTGTATGGTTAATTTTTCGTAGGATTGGCTACATAACGGGAATAGGGCGTATATTTGCAGGGGTGAGTCCAAAAAGCTGATTAATAGTAGTGTAGCCGCATAGTGAGTTTCAACATCCGACACTTAAAGGGGAAATATGCGTTGTCATTGGAGAACGCGGTAAAGGAGTGTGCGCAGATTGGAAATGAGCGGAGCAAGGAGTTTATTTATAAAGCCTGTTACGGTTATGTACGCGCGATTGCTATGCGATATGTCAAAAATGAATACGATGCGGAGGAGCTTACCAACGAAAGTTTCATCCGGGCGTTTAACAAAATAGGGACATTCAATAGCGGAGAATCGGGTGATCGTTTTGAAAAATCGTTTCGCGCGTGGCTGGCGAGGATTGCAGTAAATATTTCCATTGATTTCTTGCGTGCTCAAAAACAGGTGTTGGCGTTGGATGAGGTTAGTGAGTCGGAGATCGAACATCAAACCGTACCGGTAGCAGATGATTTGCACGTGGAAGATATCATGCGGTTGTTGTTGCAATTGCCGGAAATCCAGCGAACGATCTTTAACTTATATGAGGTCGAGGGGTATTCTCATGAAGAAGTCTCGGAGCTATTGGCGATCCCCGAAAGTACATCCCGAACGTATTTGACGCGGGCGAAGAAAAAATTAAGGGAACTTTACCTGGCTTCAACGAATATCACGGCAAGATTTTAATAGGTATGGTGGCATGAACGAAAGTGAAAAAAATAAGGAACTAATTCAGCGGATTGCAGAGACCTTGCGCAATCATGCCGAGCCTTATAGGGAAGGGGCGTGGGAACGTTTCGCTGCGACGCAGGGCATACGGCGAAAGCGTGTCGTATGGTGGCCGTACGGAAGCGCCGCAGCGATACTGTTGGCGGCAGCGGCTTGGTTTTTGCTTAACCCAACCCCCGATGTACCCACCCTTGCAGACCTGGGTACGCAAAAAGAGCAGCCTACGCTTTCCAAACCGGCAGAACCGGAACAAATAACAGATGCTGAATTTCCCGACACCGTCCAACAACTTCCTAAACGGGTCCCAGACCTAGCGAAGCGGAATGCCGCTGTCTCTACTGTTGTTGCGGAGATTGCTACCCCTGATAACGTTGCGTCGGTCGAACAACTTGCTGCAGTACCTGCGGAAGGGGCGGTCAGTAACGAGTCGGCGGCAAGCGTCGAAACAGAAAATGAACTTCCCGGTCACCCGTCTGAACGTTTGGCGGTTACAGACCGGCAGGAACCCCGTGTAGTAGCCGTTGAACCACTTTCCAGAAATGAGGAGTACGCAGCAACGGTAAACCGGACTGACGACCAAGCAGCACGAAAGTGGAACCTCGGGGTAGCGGTTACACCCTCGATGACCAGCGAAAAATTAAATGTGGGTGGCGGAATAGCCATTGCATATCAATTGTCTGATAAATTTTCCGTGGGGTCCGGGGTGTCGATCGGGCGGCTTGGTATGGCTGAAAATCCGGATTATAGACCATCATACGAAGAGCAATATTACCACGCTCCTTCGGTTGGAGATATCCAGGGACTGGCGAAAGACCGTCAGCAATATAAACGAGACGTCTCCTTGACAAGCAACGTGATTGCCTTGGATATCCCGTTAGATCTTCGTTATGAAGTTTTCAATGGTTTTTATACCTCGGTAGGCGTTTCTTACGTAGCGGTACTCAGCGAGCAGCGGACCGAGCATTTTATCGGCGGCCTCAACGAAAACACATTTGGGTCGGACAATGTCGCAGGTAAGGATTTGGCAGCTTCCACAACCGTTGGTTATATGTCGGAAAAAATGGACGTTCAGCCGCTCAAGGGCAAGGGATATACAGGCTTCATGAATTTTTCTGTCGGCCGGAAAATGCCCCTGTCCAAACATGTTTTCTTTTCTATAGAACCCTATTTTAAACTTCCCATCGGGCGGCTCTCTAAAGAGGAAATGGATTTTACGAACGGCGGGATTCGCATTATTACCGGGTTTTAGCCAACCTTATCTTTAACTATCCAGGCGCCGCGTTGGGCAGTTCCTCGTTTCATTGCAGAGGCCGCAGCGGGCAGAGAAGCAGGCTGCCCAACCATTAAAATCAACCAGGCGAAAATTCTGTCGAGCGCCACTTGATTACTCAACAAAAGTATTATATTTGAGTGCCTAAACATCTGCCTATTGAAGTTTTTTTGGTTATCAGAGCAGTCAGCGTAATACGCTGACCCTGTATAGGTATGAAGTATTGAATAAAATAAGATAAATGGGACGTAGCGTAGTGCGTTTTTGTTTAGTTTTCCTTTCGGCGATTTCCCTGGGGAGGAGTGTTGCTGCTTTTCAGCCACCCGCTTCCCCCTCGGAAGCCGATACGGCGATTATCAATGACTGGTACCACTATGCCTTTCAGTCGTTGCATGAAAACCTCAAAAAGTCGGACGACCTCATCAACAAAGCCTGGAAGACATCTATCGACATCGCTTACGATCAGGGCATTGCAGACGGGTATTACTATACGGGGTGTGTATATGAGCGAAAGGGTGAGCTGAACATTGCCAAACGCTATTTTGAAAGAGCAGTTTCGCTCTATGTACAGGGTAATTTTTTTAATAATCTACCAGACACGTATCGACGTTTGGGCGCTATTTATATGGGTGAAAATAGACATTACACAGCGTTTGAACATTTTTTGAAGGGATTGCATGTAGCCGAAGAGAATGGGAAATCCTTAAACCAAGTTGAATTGGCCATCGAACTGGCTAATTATCATAATACCATTTCAAAAGATTATAAGGAGGCCATTGCGATGTTGGAAGGCGCTGAGCGCTTGGCAACCCGAAAAAGCTATCCTACGGTTTTGGGGCCTCTTTATTTGCAATATAGCGTTGCATATGCAAAACAGCGGGATCACGAAGCCGCTTTACGGTATTGCGACCTTGCGAAGCGGCAATTCAGCAACTTTTCGGACCCTGCGGCGAAATGGCAACTGAAAACACTGCTTGTGGAAGGAGAGATCTGCAGTAAAATACACGACGAAATCCGGCTGGCTGCGATACTCGAGCAAGTTGGACCCATGGTCAATTCGGTTAATGACTTACAGCTGAAAACCACTTACGAACTGTTACTGGCGGTCGAACTGTATTTTCAGGGAGATTACGAAGGTGTGCTGAAAGCCTGTATGGAACTCGAAAGCCGGCTAACCGATAGAAAGTCGCAGGACGAAGAACGCCATCGCGTACGGCTGTTGCAAACAAAGGCACTATACGCTTTGGGCGATGTCAACCGCGCAGATATGCTTTTGGATGACTATGAATATGCCAAGGACAGCCTCTATGCCGCTCAATACATCGGGCAAGGAAGGGAAATGAGCGAAAACTACAAATTGGAAAAGTTTGAGCGGCAGATCAAGGAGCAGGAGTTGAGGTTGTCCAATACCAACTACCAACGGTACGGCCTGATTGTAGGAATTGTCGTACTGCTTACCATTTTGGCGATTCTATATTTCCACTTCCGGGAAAAAGATCGGTTGGCTCACCGCGTTGCGCTTCAGAATTCGGAGATATCCGTTCAAAATGAAATATTGAAACAGGCGAATAAGCAAAATGAGTTGTTGTTACGCGAAATCCACCATCGGGTAAAGAATAATTTGCAGATCATTAATAGCTTGCTTAATCTGCAATCCAGAAAAACTGCCAGCCCGGAAGTGGTTGCGATGATGCAGGAAAGCAGTAGCCGGATCAATTCCATAGCCCTTATCCACACGAAACTCTATCAACAGCAGAGCCTCAACCGGTTGGACATACAGGACTACATCGAGCAGTTGGGGGTACATCTGTTAAGTGTCTATAACGTTGGGAAAAAAAATGTGCGTTTCTGCGTAGAGGCCAACGAGGTTTCCCTGGATATAGATACGGCGATTCCGTTGGGATTAATATTGACCGAACTAATGACAAATTCGCTGAAATATGCGTTTGTAGGCCGGAGTTCCGGTGAGATCGGTATTCTGGTGAAGCAGGAAGGACCAAAGGAATATGAACTGATTTTTAAAGATGATGGCGTAGGAATACCGGAAAGCAAATTGAAACAGACCGATGAAACTTTAGGGTTCCGGCTGATTCATTCGTTGACAAAGCAACTTGGGGGAAGTATCCAGTACACATTTGGCGAATTTTCCATGTACAAAATCCGTTTCAAAGGATAGGCGTAACTTCTCAAAGATTGGTTTGGTCATTATTTCTTTACAAAGGGTTAACCTGAATCTCTTATTTTTGGTATTTGTAACAGCCTATATATTAGGAAAAATTTGAACCCTTTAAAGATAAAGATGAAACGTAGAGATTTTTTCAGGAACACGGCCCTGGTGGCTGCGGGCTCTGCCGTGATTTCTCCTTTGCGATCCGGTGCGACTCCCGGATCCCCGCGGCTATTCGACCGGGAGGCAAAAAAAACGGCAAAAAATATCATCTTCATGGTTAGCGATGGCATGAGCACAGGTACGTTGAGTATGGCTAACATGCTTAGTGAGCGGCGGGACGGGAAGTTGTGCACATGGATGAATTTATATAAGGAGGGAAATGCCGTACGGGGGTTGATGGACACGGCATCGGCGAACAGCCTGGTGACCGATTCAGCCGCTGCGAGCTCTTCGTGGGGAGGCGGAGTACGGGTGAATAACGGGACGTTAAATGTCACGCCTGACGGTGCTCGGCCTACACCCATTTTGCAGAAATTTAAAGCTGCGGGAAAGTCCGTCGGATGCGTGACGACCGTGCCGATTACGCATGCTACACCAGCGGGATTCTGCGTCAACAGTGACAGCCGTGGCGATCAGGCCGAGATTGCACTGATGTACCATGATCTACGTTTTGACGTGATGATGGGAGGTGGAACGGATTTTTTCAGTGCCGATATGCGTAAAGACAAGCAGGACGTCTTTGGTAAATTTGCCACGAGCGGTTTTACCGTTGTTAAAACACGGGATGAAATGCTTGCTGCCGGCGTTTCTAAAAAGCCGCTTCTCGGGGTGTTCCATGCCGATGGCTTGCCGTATGCATTAGACCGGGAGCATGATGAAGCGCTGAAAACTGGTACGCCCTCATTGACGGAAATGGTAGCTGCCGCCATCGGTTGCTTGAAGCAGAACCCTAAAGGATTTGTTCTGCAAATTGAAGCCGGGAAGGTGGATTGGGGTGCTCATGCCAATGATATCGGGGCGTTGATCTACGATCAATTGGAATTTGACAAAGCACTGGCAACGGTGATTGATTTTGCCGAAAAGGACGGTGAAACCTTGGTAATCGTGACGACCGACCACGGCAATGCGAATCCCGGACTGTTTGGCGCAACCGCCAATTTTGAACGAATTATGGGTTTCAAGCACACCAACGAGTGGGTGTTGCAAGGAATCGACAGGGACTTTAACGCGAATCAGGTGCGGGAGCGCATTGAATATGCGCACGGATACGCAATCAATGCGGATGAGGCCGTGCGGTTACTTAGTCATTATGTGACCGATCGGGGAGAAGATGGATTGTATAATCCCTATAAATTACCATTTGCCGATTTTGCCGAAATACAGCGGAAATATACATCGATCGGTTGGGCGGGAACCGGGCATTCCGGTGATCACGTGGAAGTTGCAGCCTACGGCGCCGGAGCTGAACTGCTCACGCCATTTGTGCGTAACACCGACCTTCACTACCTGATGCTGAAAGCGGCTAATGTCAAAAACACTCAGATCTGATCGATACGAACCCAATCCATACCGGCGGCAATGGCGCTCTGTACTCCAGGATTGCCATCTTCAAAAACTAGGCAGTCCTGGGGCGCAACGCCCAGTTGTTGGGCGGCACGTAGAAACGGATCGGCATAGGGTTTTCCGCGGTCGGTTTCACCGGCGCAAACCAGGGTTTCAATGGTGTTGATCAGCCCGATGGCGGTAAGTGTTTGCGTTACGGTATTCCGGCTGCCACCGGATACTACGCCAATGCGAACTTTGCCCACGTGGTTCTTCAGGTGTTGCACCACAAAATCCACGGGTTGGGTTTTCGATACATAGTGCGTCAGGAATATCGACGATTTTGTTGCAGCAAATTCATGGGGTGGTACCTGAGTGCCATACCGCTTGTTGATTTCCTCCGCTATGAGCACCGTTGGCCAGCCTGCCAGCTCATCAACGATCGCCGTATCCAAATCAATACCGTATTGGGCGGCGGCGTGACGGTATGCAGCCCGGTGCATGGGCATATTGTCTGCCAGCGTTCCGTCACAATCATATAAATACGCCAGGTAATTTTTCTGTTGGCTCACCTGGGTGAGAATTTCAAGTTTTTTGGGTGCTACGATCTCGGTGGTCATTTACTGGATTTCCTTCGTTTTTTTTCTTTGATAATTAATGAGAGTTCGCGTCCGGTCTGCCCGGCGACGGACGTGTTTTCCTGGGCTCTTCGGAATAAATAGGGCATCACGGCCTTAACCGGTCCGTAAGGCATATATTTTGCAACTTGATAGCCTGCTTCCGCAAGGTTAAAGCTGAGGTTGTCGCTCATGCCCAGAAGCTGCGCGAAATGGATGTGCGGATGGTTATGCGATAATTGCCGTTTGTCGATTTCTTCGGCTAACAGCCTGCAGCTGGCCTCGTTATGGGTGCCAGCCATAAACCCGATTCGGTCCATATGATCTAAACAGAAGCGTAGGGCGGAATTGTAGTCGCGGTCCGTTGCTTCTTTATCGGGTTGGATAGGCGAGGCATATCCCAGTTCCGCGGCTCTTCCTCGTTCAATTTCCATATACGCTCCGCGTACCAGTTTAGCTCCCAAGAAGAATCCATCAGCCTCTGCGAGGTAGTAATCCGCTTGGAGAGACGCCAGTTTATCGACCCGGTAAAGTTGGTAGGTGTTATATACGATAGGCGAGGTACGGTTATACAAACGCATCATATCGCGGGCAATGTCGTCGATCGCTTGCTGTATCCACGAGTGTTCCGCATCGATCAATACGCGGATGTTGCCGTCATGGCAGGCCTTGCATATACGGTCAATGCGATGTTTGACGCGATTGTATTCCGTTGTTTCCTGTTCGTTAAGGGCAAGGTCGGCATTTACTTTTTCGAACAATGCAAAACGTCCCAACCCCGAGGGCTTAAATACGGAAAACGATATATTCGGATTGCGTTGCGCATATTCGATCGTACGCAATATTTCGTCGCATGTTTCGTCAAAGGCTGCCTCGTTATCTTCGCCTTCAACTGAATAGTCGAGAATGGTTTCTACGCGTTGATTCGCTAGTCGATCGATGGCGGGGAGGCAGCCCTCAATGGTTTCTCCGCCACAGAAATGATCGAAAATGGTGTTGCGGATCAGGCCGGTAATGGGCAAACCGATATTCAGCGCAAAGTTGGTAATGGGCGGACCCACCTTGGTCAGAAAGTTACTGCTAATAATTTTGAATAGCCAGTAAGCTTTGTCCAGGTCTCGATTGCTTTTACTCCTGAACGCAATTTTAGTATTTTCAAACGAGAGTGAACCTCGTTGCTCCGTTTGTTGGGACATGGATGTGTGCAATTTGGCGGCAAAATTAAGGATACTTCAGGTTCTTTACAAGTTTGTTTTGGATTGAACCTGCCCGGTTTACGCCTGCGGCTCGCAAGCATCGAATCCTTCGCGCTTCGTTTGTGTCTCGGCGAGCTTGCTTCGTGGCAGGCTAGAACACCGGCGTGAGCGGATCTTGTCCAGACTCATTTTTTTATTTGCATGCGAAAGAAATAATTTGTGTATCTTTGTGCACTCAAAGCATAACATGAGTGACGCTATCAAACACGAGTGCGGTATCGCACTGATTCGCCTGTTAAAACCCCTTTCATATTATCAGGAAAAATACGGTACGGCCTTATATGGCATCAATAAACTGTACCTATTGATGGAGAAACAGCACAATCGGGGGCAAGATGGGGCAGGCATTGCTACCATCAAACTCGACGTAAAGCCCGGAAGCCGCTACATCAGCCGTTATCGGTCAATGGCCCCCAACGCAGTAGCTGACATTTTCGAGTATGTGCAGAGGAAATTTGCCACGGTGCAACGGGCTTATCCCGACCGGTTTTCCGACAGCCAGTGGCTAAAGAACAACGTGAGTTTTACAGGTGAGGTATTGATGGGGCACCTGCGATACGGTACACATGGTAAGAATAGCATCGAGAATTGCCATCCGTTTCTCCGCCAGAACAACTGGATGACACGTAATCTGGTCATCGCCGGCAATTTTAACATGACCAATGTGGATGAATTGCTTGAACAACTTTACGAACTGGGCCAGCATCCCAAGGAAAAGGCGGATACCGTGACCGTATTGGAGAAAATCGGTCACTTTCTGGATGCTGAAAATCAAGAGCAGTTCGACAAGTTCAAGCAAAAAGGATATAGTAATGTTGAAATCAGTGCACTAATTGCCGAGCACCTGGATGTAGCACGGATTCTGCGTAAATCGGCCAAGACGTGGGACGGCGGTTATACCATCAGCGGTATCGTTGGGCACGGGGACGCGTTCGTGATGCGTGATCCGGCAGGGATCCGACCAGCCTATTATTACGTTAACGATGAAGTAGTGGTGGTTACCTCCGAAAGGCCGGCTATTCAAACCGCTTTCAATGTAAAGTTTGAAGAAATCAACGAGATAAAGCCGGGTTATGCCTTGATCGTGAAAAAGGACGGAACAATTACCGAGGAGATGTTCCGGGAGCCCGTGGAAAAAAAATCATGCTCATTTGAGCGGATTTATTTTTCTCGAGGCAGTGATGCGGCCATTTATCAAGAACGCAAACATCTGGGGCGGTTGCTATGTCCGCAGATATTGGATGCGATTAACTATGACATAAAAAATACGGTTTTTTCCTACATTCCTAATACCGCGGAAGTTGCTTTCTACGGACTGGGAGAGGGGATTAATGATTACGTTCGCAAATTACAGAAAGACACCCTACTTAATCGGGCCGATAAAATATCGGACGAAGAGTTGAACGAAATGCTGAGCATTAAGCCGCGGTTTGAGAAACTCAATATCAAGGATGCGAAGCTGCGTACATTCATCACACAAGATGCGGATCGTCAAGACATGGTGCAACACGTATACGATACGACCTACGGCATCGTGAGAGACCATCAGGATACCATTGTAGCGGTAGACGACTCCATTGTACGGGGGACCACGCTCAAGCAGAGCATTCTTACTATTCTTGATCGCTTAAATCCGAAAAAAATCATCATCGTATCTTCTGCGCCTCAGATTCGCTACCCCGACTGTTATGGCATCGATATGTCGCGGCTTGGGGAGTTCGTTGCGTTTGAAGCGGCCGTCTCACTTTTGTACAAGAAGGGACTGGGCGATGTCATCGAAAAAGTTTACCATCAATGCGTAGCTTCGCTGGAACTACCCAAAGCGGATGTAGAAAACTATGTGAAGGCGATTTATGCGCCGTTTACGGATGAAGAGATTTCCAAGGAGATTGCCGGTATCATCCGAGGCACGCATATCCAAGCGGACGTGGAGGTGATTTATCAGAAGCTGGAAAACCTGCATGTTGCTTGTCCGGGGCATAAAGGCGATTGGTATTTTTCGGGAGATTATCCAACGCCAGGCGGCAATCGGGTTGTCAACCGTGCGTATATGAATTGGGTGGAGGGAAAAAATGTCCGGGCCTATTTTAGTGCCTAACGATCCGAACTCCGGGTTACATTTTGTTTTCTGATTTTTCCGACTTGGTTTTCACCTACAAGTCAAATAGATTACGGATTTTCTTTTCATCCATTGCCATTTGATCAATCATTTCCTGCATGGTATTAAACCACTGGTCGTGCCTGATAAAATGAAGGAAATTTATACGCAACGTTTTTCCATAAATATCCGAATGGAAATCGAATAGGTGTACTTCAATGCTTCTGTTAAGGCCATCGACGGTTGGCCGGGTGCCGATATATCCCATCCCCTTGACCACGTGTTCAGGGGGATTAGGTTGATAAACACCGGTACCAATGTTCGCCAGATCGATAACGGCAGCTTCTACGGCATAAATTCCGTAAGCAGGGATAAGTTTGTAATTTTCGAGTACCTGCAGGTTGGCCGTGGGATAGCCGATGTTGCGGCCCAACTGATTACCGCGTACAACCTTGCCGGTCAGTTGAAAGGGATGTCCTAAGTAACTGTTTGCCGTGGCGATATCGCCTTTAATCAAAGCCTCCCGAATTTTAGTGGACGAGACGGCGACATCGTTAATATCCTGCTCGGGGATTTGTTCGACGGTATAGCCATAGATTTCAGCATGATCTACCAAATCGGCGAGTGATCCGCTGCGATCTTTTCCAAAGCGATGGTCATAGCCAATGACAATCTTTTTAGTGCCTATTTTACCGACGAGGACGTCCCGGATGTACGCTTCCGGCGACTGGTTGGAAAAATCGCGCGTAAAAGGTGTGATGATAAGGTGATCGATGCCCGCACCGGCCAGGAGTTCTACTTTTTCTTCGATATCGCTGATGAGTCGCAGACTGTCGTCTTCGGGATGCAAAATCATTCGCGGGTGGGGAAAGAAGGTGAGCAGCACGGTTTCGCCTCCGCTCTCCCGGGCACAGTCCTTGAGCGTGCTCAATATTTTCTGATGCCCTACGTGTACGCCATCGAATGTGCCGATGGTTACTACGGCGTTATTTAACGGGCTAAAATCCTCAAGGTTTCTGTATATCTTCATTGTGATGATGCAACGGTAAATTCCTTGATACTGTTCACCAAATCGCTCACTTGCCAGGCGTCGTTTACGTGGAAGTCGCCACTCTTCGTTCGTCTCAGGCTACTCAGATGCGCACCATTGTTCATGGCTTTGCCGAAATCATGCGCCAGCGACCGGATGTAGGTGCCTTTGCTACACACCACTCTGAAATCCACATCCGGCATAGCGATACGTGTTATCTCAAATTCGTAAATATGCACACGTCGCGATTTAACGTCAACCGATTCCCCGCGCCGTGCCTTTTCATACACCCGTTCACCATCCATTTTTATGGCCGAATGAGCGGGAGGGATCTGCTCAATTTCACCCAGAAAAGAAGCAGCCGTTTCTATGATTTCATTTTCATCGATGGCCGACCAGTCAAAACGGGCATCGATGTCCCGTTCCAGATCGTAGGAAGGAGTCGTAGCCCCTAGGGTGATCGTTCCTATGTATTCTTTTTCCTCGGCCTGAAACTCGTCAATGCGCTTTGTGAACTTCCCGGTGCAGACAACCAATAATCCCGTTGCCAACGGATCCAGTGTGCCCGCATGCCCCACCTTTATTTTCAACGGCTTGATGGCATTCCGGATTTTTCGCACCACGTCGAAACTGGTCCAGCGAATGGGTTTGTCAACCAACAGTATTTCGCCGTCGGCAAAGTTAAATATACGGGGCGTTCCGGTGGTTTCCATTATAGAATCTGCAAACTGTGTCCGCTTGCCAGCATGATTAGAATAATTCCGCCGACAATGATGCGATACCAGCCAAATGCCTTAAAGCCATATTTGGATACCACACCGATGAATGATTTGATAGCGATGATCGCCACCACAAATCCTACCGCGTTGCCAATGACAAGTTGGTTGATTTCGGTGGAGCTTAATCCGTTCCCATCATCGAAATGGCCTTTTAGCTTAAGTACCGTAGCGCCAAACATCATCGGCACAGCCAAAAAGAAGGAAAACTCGGCGGCGGCTTTCCGGGTTAGGTTTTGGGTCATGCCCCCGATAATGGTGCTTGCAGAACGTGACGTGCCCGGTATCAATGCCAGGCATTGAAAGAAACCGATTTTCAACGCTTGCCAGTAGGAGATCTCGTCGGAGTCATCGATATGGGGACGGTTGAACCATTTATCGACAAATAGCAAAATGACGCCTCCCAGTACCAGCGTAATACCCACTACCAAGGGGCTTTCCAGCAACCCATCGATTTCATCGCTGAATAAATAGCCGAAAATAGAGGCAGGAATCGCTGCTACAACAAGTTTGTAATAAAACGAAAGCGACCGGAAAAACCTGCGGTAATACAACACCAAAACGGATAGGATGGTGCCCAATTGGATAGCAATCGTAAACAGTTTAACAAAAGGAGTCGGGGCTATGCCCATCAACGCGGTTGCAATGATCATATGACCGGTTGATGAAACCGGCAGAAATTCCGTGAGGCCCTCGATGATGGCCAACACAATCACTTCGAATAAGGTCATTAACTTTTTTCGGAATTTTTAGGTTTTATCAAAATGGATACGACGCCCAGTGCGAAGCCAATAACAACAACCAAAGGAGCCAAAGTGATTTTGGTAAAACTATAGATGTCTTCCGTGCCCATCATCAGAATAAATCCGAGGGTGACCACTGCAATGCTTAACAAAAAAAACTGATAGTTCCGTTTACCGAACACTAAGGATGTTTTTTGTTCTTGCGGAGATTTTTTATATGGTGACATAAGCTATAATTATCGATACAGTTCGTTTGATTTCAGCCGAAGATACTTACCCACGGCAAAATAAGTGCTCAATCCGGAAATAAGAATACCTAATAAGGTTACAATCACGAAAATGGCAATAAATTCAAACCAATTGCGGAGGAACACCAATTCGGGAACTTCACGCTGCCCGAGGTGCAGCGTAAGCAAGAGAAGCAAAATAGCAATGAGGGCGCCTAACAGTCCGTGCAGGATGCCATAACCTATAAACGGGCGCCTGATAAAACCTTTGGTTGCACCTACCATCTGCATACTTTTGATTAAAAAGCGCTGCGAATAGATGGCCAGCCGGATGGTATTGTTAATGAGCGCAACGGCAATGATTAATAAAAGGGCGGTAAAGGCAAGAATGACGATTCCAATGGTCCGTATGTTTTTGTTGACCATGTCGATGAGTGACTCTTGGTAGACGACCTCTTTTACCATTTCGTTGGCGGATACCTTTTTAATAAACGTTTCGATGCTATCGGTGTTGGCGTAATCGGCTTTTAAATAGATGTCAATGGAGGAAAGCAAGGGATTATGCCCGAGAAATTCCACGAAGTCTTCCCCCAGTTCCTGGGAGAGATTTTTCGCAGCTAACTCCTTACTGATGTACTCGGAACGGAGTACATAGGCATCGGATTCCAGTTCTTTCTGGTAGGCGAGTACATTTCCCTCGGTTACACCTTCTTTCATGATGATGTTGAGTACGATATTCTCCTTCACATAATTGGAAAGGTTTTTCGCATGAACGAGTAGGAGGCCCAACAGGCCTGTCATCAACAGCACCAACGCAATACTGATGACCGTGGAAATGTATACAGATTTGGTCTTTTTTGAGGATGTACTTACTTCATATACTTCCATAGCCGGCTATTTTCGTTGCGAAAGTAATGAATTGGGGCGAGAAATGTACTATCTGGCAAGCAGAAAATACATTCGGCCCCAATTCATAAAAAAAACGCCACGACCTGCAAATTATTGCCAGCCGCCTCCCAACGCTTTATACAGGGAAAGCTTGTTGATGGCTTTCTCTCGCCGGGTACTCACCAGGTTGAGCTCTGCATCCAGNGCGGCACGTTGGGCCGTAATAATATCCAGATAGGACGCTCGGCCGGCTTTGAATAACTCGTGGGCGGCGTCGACGGCTTTCTGTAGGGAAGCAACCTCCTGCAGGTTATGATCCGTTCGGCGATTGATATACTTTTGCGCAGTCATGGTGCGTTGCACTTCTTCCCATGCTTTTAAAACGGCTCGTTCGTAGTCGTGAAAAGCGATTCCATACGTAGCTTTTGCCGTTTCATACGCCGTCCGGATGGTGCGTTGGTTGAAGATCGGCGCGGTGAGACCGCCCACCAGGCCGTATGCCACGGACGTAGGGGCCAGCAGCAATTTATCGATGTCAAAAGCCTGAAGTCCGACGTAAGGCGAAAGAACCAGGGATGGCAAGAACTCCGCCTTTGCGGCCAGCTGTTCGGCCCCCGACGCCGCCAGCTCCATCCGGGCTTGCCGGATGTCGGGGCGGAGAGCAAGAAAATGCGCCGGTACACCGACGTGGATGGAGTCTGTAACTGCCGAAGTCATCCACAAGGCGGTGTCTCGCGGAATATCCCCTTGAAAGCGTCCCAGTAGGAAGTTTAGATGGGCTTCGGCCGCGGAGATCTGCTGCCGCACTTCCTGCTCTTTCCCTTGGGCATGGTGTACCATAGCGATAAACTGCTGGACACCCAGCTCATCTGCCCGTCCCGCAGCTTTCTGTACGTTGATGATATCCAACGCATTTTTTTGCAGGGTGATGTTTTTGCGGAGAATCGCTAACTCATTGTCCAAAGCCAGGAGATCGTAATAAGTCGTCGCTACCTCTTCGATCAAGGCGGTTTGTACCAGATGCTTTCCTTCGTATGACGACAAGAATCGCTGGTAAGCAGCGCGTTTCCGATTTCTAAGCTTACCCCATAGGTCGATTTCCCAGGTTGTACGCAACCCTACGAAATAGTCGGGCAGGGGATCGGGGAGTTTTTCATCCTCCTTCAGGTTTCCGGAGAAGTTCGTGTCATAATTACCGATGCCGTCCATCGTATAAAAGCCATATCTGCGGAGGCCGGCTTCGGCCAACGCATCGACCGAGGGGAAGAATGCCGACTTCCTCAACCTTAAGTTAGCCTGGGCAATTTCGATTTGATGAAGTGCAGCCGACATATCGGGATGGTTAGTCAACGCCGTGTCGATAAGCGCTATGAGATTCGGATCGTTGAAGAAACTACGCCAGCGTTGATGCGCGGTGTTTAAGGTATCGGTGTTGCCTGCGTAGGTTTCCGGTAACACGCGATGTTGAGGATCGGGAAGGCTTTTTACGGCGGTACATCCCGGCAGTAGCCCGATGGCGGCAATCATCAGCAACCCGGCGGTTCCCGCCTTAATTGCTTTTCTCTTTTTATTCCGTCGGACCGCAGTAAACAAGACGTACAAGCCCGGGATGACAATCACACCGACCAGCGTGCCAATGATCATGCCGCCGACCGCTGTGGTTCCGATCGAACGGTTACCCAATGCGCCCGCCCCGGAAGCCATCGCCAGAGGAATCAGTCCGGCAATGAACGCAAACGACGTCATCAGGATCGGTCGGAGACGAGCCACCGATCCTTCGATAGCCGCCTGCAGCTGCGTAGCCCCTTGTTTGTAACGGAGAATCGCATATTCCACAATGAGAATGGCATTTTTTCCCAATAGCCCGATTAACATGACCAGGGCCACCTGCGCATAAATGTTATTTTCCAGTCCTAACAACTTCAGAAATAAGAACGCGCCGAATACCCCGGCAGGTAATGACAGGATGACCGGTAGCGGTAATAAGAAGCTCTCGTACTGTGCAGCAAGGATCAAATACACGAATAGGAGGCACAATGCAAAAACATAAATGGCCTGATTACCCGATAAAATCTGTTCGCGGGTCATTCCTGACCATTCGATCGCGTATCCTTGGGGCAGGGTTGCCGCGGCTACCCGCTCCACGGCGTCGATCACCTGTCCGGAGCTGAATCCCGGAGCTGCGTCACCACTGATCAACGCCGAGCTGAACATGTTGTACCGGGTCACCTGTTCCGGTCCATAAACACGTTCCATGGTGATGAATGCCGAAAAGGGGACCATTTCGCCGGAAGCGTTTTTGACATGGAGCCGGAGCACGTCCTCCGGTTTCTCCCGGTAGCCCGGCCCCGCTTGGACCATCACTTTATACATTTGGCCAAACCGGATGAAATTGGTTGCGTAAAAACTGCCCATCAGCGTTTGTAGGGTGGTCATGGCATTTTCTACACTGATGCCCCTTTTCGCCGCCATGTCGTGGTCCACATTGACGAGGTATTGCGGAAAACGCGGATCGAACGTGGAAAACGTATTCCCCACCTCGGGCGTTTCTTCCAGTGCGGTCATGAACGCTTCCAGGACGTCGGCAGTATGCTGCAGGTTGTCGGCCCCTGATCGGTCAAGCAACCGGAGCTCGAAGCCGCTGGAATTTCCAAAACCCGGTACGGTGGGCGGGGGAAAGTACTCGATGCTGGCGTCCATCAGGTGACCGGTGTTCTCTTCCAGCCAGCCGATCACATCAGCAACCGATTCCCTGCGGTCTTCCCAGGCTTTCAGGTTGATCATACCCATGCCATACGAGGCACCGGATACTTCCGTTACAATGCTATATCCTGCTAGGGTCGACACCGTCTCTACCGCTTCGTGCTGCCGGCTGATTGAATCGATTTGATTCAATACGGCAATGGTGCGGTCTACCGTAGCACCGGGTGGCGTAGTCACATTCACATAAATCATACCCTGGTCTTCAGTGGGGATGAAACCGGATGGAAGAATGCTGTTGACCCCCCATGTCGCCACAAAGAATCCTGCCAGCAGGCCCAAGGTCACCACCCTGCGTCCGGCAATTTTGCCGATAAGGCCTGCATAGCGGGACGATATTCCGTTATACCAGCGGTTGAAACGCTTGAAGAAGCTAGGCAACCATCCTTTTGCCGGTGGCTTTCCGTGCGGTGAGCGAAGGAAAAGTGCGCAAAGTGCTGGTGTGAGTGTGAGCGCATTGATGCCCGAAATCACGATGGCTGCCGCCAATGTGAGCGAAAACTGCCGGTAAAAGATGCCTACCGGACCCGATAGGAAGGCCACCGGCACAAAGACGGCCGACATAACCAGCGTGATGGCCACCACCGCGCCGCCGATCTCTTTCATTGCCGCCAGGGTTGCCTCCATCGGCGGAAGGTGGTCCTCTTCCATTTTTACGTGGACGGCCTCGACCACGACAATGGCGTTGTCGACCACGATGCCGATCGCAAGCACCAGGGCAAATAGCGTCAGCAAGTTGATCGAGAACCCGAGCAATTGCATAAAAAAGAGCGCGCCGATAAGGCATACCGGCACGGCTAAGGCCGGTATCAGTGTCGACCGGAAATCTTGCAGGAAAATGAATACAACGAGGAACACCAAGAGGAAAGCCTCGATCAGCGTACGGATTACCTCGTTGATTGAAGCATCCAGAAATCGGGATACGTCGTAGCTTACCGTATATTTCATTCCCGGTGGAAACGACGTTTCCTTGAGTTCTGCCATACGCTGCTTCACGTTTTCAATAACCTCCTGCGCGTTGGAACCCGGAAGCTGTTTCATCATGATGGAAGCGGATGGCCTTCCATCGGTCCTGGATTCCATTTCATAATCGAGCGAGCCGAATTCCACGTCGGCGATATCACCTACGCGTAAAACGGAGCCATCCGCGTTTGCACGGATGGGGATGTTCCGGTATTGCTCGGGTTCAGAAAACTTACCCGGATATCGCAGCACATATTGCTGCATATTAATCCGCTGGTCTGAGCCGATGCCGGTTTGGCCGGGAGCGGCTTCCACGTTCTGCGCACGCAGCGCCGCGATAACTTCCTCGCTGGAAATGTCGTAGGCGGTAAGCCGATCCGGCTTCAGCCATACCCGCATCGCGTAGTCGCGCATGCCCATGATCTGGGCAAACCCGACGCCCTCAATGCGTTTCAGCTCTTTGAGGATATTGATGTCCGTAAAGTTGTAAATAAACCGCTCGTCTGCTGTAGGGTCATCGCTGAATACATTAAGGTACATCAGCATGCTATTTACCTCTTTCTCGGTAGTCACACCGGCTTTGATGACCTCTTCGGGCAGTTCGTCGAGTACGGTGGTGACGCGATTCTGTACGTTCACTGCGGCAATGTCAGGATCGGTGCCGACTTTGAAAAATACCTGGATGAGCGTGGTTCCGTTATTGGTCGACACCGACGTCATGTAGGTCATGCCGGCCACACCGTTGATGGCGCGCTCCAGCGGAATGGCCACCGCATCGGTGCAAACCTCCGCATTGGCACCGGTATAATTCGCCGTGACCACGACCGATGGAGGTACAATATCCGGGAATTGTGTGACAGGCAATGTAAAGAGGGACAACAATCCCAACAACGTAATCAATAAGGAGATAACCAGTGATAGCACCGGCCGTTTGATGAATGTTTCAAGCATGATAGTTAAGGCAAAATTAACCGACGTTCATTGATTAGGGGATGCTGTTTACGGCCATTTCCGGCCCTTCATTGCTGCCAATTTCCTGCGGAGCGATGACCATGCCATCTCTTAGATTTTGCGCACCCTCGAAAACAACTTTATCGTCCGGCTCTAAGCCCGCCTCCACCAAATAATAGTGGCCCACCCGCTGGCCAGCTTTAAACGGCGTCATGGCAATGGTACTATCCGCGTTGACTTTATAGACGTAGGTCCGATCCTGGATCTCAAATACAGACTTTTGGTGGACCACCAGGTTCTGCCCGCTTTTCATGGGTACGCTCACTTTGCCAGAGGCCGCATGTTTGATCAACCCTTGGGGATTTGGAAAGAGCGCGCGCAACGAAATGGTACCTGTGGTTGCTTCAAATTCATTTTCGGCGAATTCTGCTTTCCCTTCGTAGGGATATACCCGATCGTTGGCCAGGGTGAGCTTTACGGGCATGCGGGGATCTGCCGTGCGAACGCTATCGTCGGCGACAATGCTGAGGTATTCCTGTTCAGAGATGTCGAAATACGCATACACCTTGCTGAGGTCTGAAATCGAAGTAAGCAGCGTGCCTTCATCCAACAGGCTTCCCTCTTTCAGCGGTATGCGGTCGATGCGTCCGGAAAAAGGTGCACGGACGATGGTATAGGAGAGCTGTGTTTTCGCATGCTGAAGTTGCGATTTGGCTTCCTTGATCCGGGAGTCAGCAGCGCTTAGCTGCGCTTCGGCGACTTCAAGGTCGGTCGACGAAACAATGTTTTTATCCACAAGCAGCCGGGTACGCTCCACTTCCAGGGCAATGGTCTTCCGGTCGGCAATCGCACTGCCCAGAACGGCTTCCGCCCGAGCAACCTCCGCTTGGTACTCGGTATCGTTCAACTGGAAAAGGGGTTGACCCTGACTCACTTCACTTCCCTCGTCCACATAGATTTTATCCAAAAAACCTTTCAGCCGAGAGCGGATTTCAACATTTTTGAACGCCTGAATGTTCGCCACGTAATCCTGATGGATGGTCGTGTCGAGCTCGACGATGGATGCGACCGGTGCTGTCGGGATTGCGTTCGTATCATTGATTTCCTTAGCGTCGCCCGTGCAGGCGGTAATTGATACGGCCATTAGGCCGAGCGAAAAAATAGTCAGTCTGTTTGTTTTCGTGTTCATCTTCTTAAAATTCGAGTAGTAACTGCGTTAAATCAGTAAGAACCTTTGCCAGATCGGCAGCGATTCCTACCAACGTGGTAAATAGTATAGCACCTTGCCAGCTAAAGGAAGGCGATCAATGTTTAAATAAAGGGGAGAGAGCAAATACCGTTAAAACGGTTTAAGCCGGAACAGGAAGCTATAATAACCCAACAAGCAGCTGATTTTGGTATTCAGCGTAAGTCGGGCGGTATATTGGAAAATATCCAGGCCCCAAAGGGGGGCGAATTCTGATTTCTTTTCAGGGGGCGCAATGGAAAGGTATTTCGAAGATGCAGGCCGGTAATCGTTATACGGGAAATCATCAGACGCTCCATCTTCGTCACTGCACGGAATGTCGAGCACATCTTCCAGAATGATTTCGACTAACGGAGCACCATCGATGATTTGGCCGGAGCTTCGACCGTGCACATGACCATCCTCGTAAAAGATGGTGTTGATGTAGGCAATAAGAGCAAGAAAGCAAAACAATCTCGTACGCATGACCGGACGCAAAGATAGCATAATTGACAAAATCGGACGGATATAATCATGATTTTGTTACGTATGGATGTCATTTCCTCCATTGCCCAAAAAGTTGTAATTTCGCCGTCCTTACCATATACCGTAGCTATGGATTATCATCATCGTGCGATTGAAAGAAAATGGCAGCAATTCTGGGCGGATAATCGGACGTTCCGTGTAAGCAATGCATCCGACAAGCCGAAGTATTATGTGTTGGATATGTTCCCTTATCCGTCGGGTGCGGGACTGCATGTGGGGCATCCGTTGGGCTACATTGCTTCGGATATTTTTGCGCGGTACAAGCGGTTGAAAGGATTCAATGTGCTCCATCCGATGGGATTCGATTCGTTCGGTCTTCCGGCCGAGCAGTATGCCATCCAAACCGGACAGCATCCGGCCATCACAACGGAGGCAAACATCGCGCGGTATCGCGAGCAGTTGGACAACATTGGCTTTTCGTTTGATTGGGAACGGGAGGTGCGCACGAGTGATCCGTCGTTCTACAAGTGGACGCAATGGATTTTCATGCAGCTCTTTAATGCGTGGTATGACAAGTCGCGGGACCGTGCGGTACCCATCGACGAATTGGTGACGCATTTTGAATCCGCCGGTACGCAGAATGTCCACGCCGTTTGCGACGACGATACCCGTTACTTTACGGCGGATGAATGGAAGGCGTTCACAGACGATGAAAAACAGCGGGAGCTGCTGAAATACCGATTGGCGTACCTGAGGGAAAGTACCGTCAACTGGTGTGCCGCGTTGGGCACCGTATTGGCTAATGACGAGGTGGTCAATGGGGTGTCCGAACGGGGCGGATATCCGGTGGAACAAAAAAAGATGATGCAATGGAGCATGCGCATCACGGCCTATGCGGAGCGTTTGCTCAGCGGTTTGGAAACCATCGATTGGCCGGAACCTTTGGTTGAGATGCAGCGTAACTGGATCGGCAAAAGCGTGGGCGCAAGCGTACGTTTCGGCGTACCCGGTCTAGCGGGTAATCCGCACATTGAAGTGTTTACGACACGGGTAGATACTATTTATGGAGTAAACGCATTGGTGCTCGCTCCGGAGCATGAGCTGGTAGGGGCCCTGACTACCGACGAACAGCGGACGGAGGTGGATGCGTACATCGCGCAGACCAAGAAGAAATCCGAACTTGACCGGATGGCAGATATAAAAGCGGTTTCCGGAGCGTTTACCGGAAGGTACGCCGTGCATCCGCTGACCGGTAAGGATGTGCCGATCTGGATCGCCGACTATGTGCTGGCAGGGTACGGTACGGGTGCAGTCATGGCGGTACCGTCGGGCGATCAACGAGATTATTTATTTTCAACGCACTTTGGGTTGCCGATTATACCGATCTCCGATGCTCAGCAGCTAGATGGCCAGGCCGACCCCACGAAGGAAGGGCGATACATCAATTCCGATGTGATTAATGGCATGACCTACCGGGAAGCGGTGGATACGCTGATTGCGAAATTGGAAGCAATCGGCGCGGGCAAGGCAACGATCAACTACCGGATGCGCGACGCCATCTTCGGTCGCCAGCGTTATTGGGGTGAACCCGTACCCGTGTATTTCAGGGAGAGGCTGCCGCAATTAATCGATAAAAGTGAATTACCCTTGCTACTTCCGGAAGTAGACAAATACCTGCCAACGGAAACCGGAGAACCGCCTTTGGGCCGCGCCAAAAACTGGAAATACCACGATACGTTTGAATACGAACTGAGCACCATGCCGGGCTGGGCTGGATCGAGCTGGTACTGGTACCGGTATATGGATGCCCGGAATACCGAGGCGTTCGCGTCGTCGGAGGCCATCGATTATTGGCGGGATGTTGACCTGTATATCGGCGGTTCGGAACATGCCACTGGGCATTTGCTGTATAGCCGGTTCTGGAACAAGTTCCTAAAAGACCTGGGGTACGTGAGCGAAGAAGAACCCTTCAAGAAGCTCATCAACCAAGGGATGATCCAAGGGCGGAGTAATTTTGTGTACCGCGTACTGGATGACGAGGGGCGGGGAACCAATACGTTCGTATCCCACGGACTGAAAGACGATTACCGGACGATTGCGTTGCATGTTGACGTAAACATTGTAAGCAATGATGTGCTCGACCTTGATAAGTTCCGAAAATTCCGGCCGGATTTCGCCGACGCTGAGTTTATCCTTGAGAACGGCAAATATACCTGTGGACACGAGGTAGAGAAGATGTCGAAATCCAAATACAACGTGGTGAATCCGGATGATATCATTGAACAATACGGCGCGGATACCTTGCGCATGTACGAGATGTTCCTCGGGCCGTTGGAGCAAAGCAAGCCCTGGAATACCAACGGTATCGAAGGCGTTTATAAATTTCTCCGGAAATTCTGGAAGCTGTTTCACGATGCAACGGGCAACTTTGCCGTTAGCGATGAAGCGCCGAACAAAGCCGAGTGGAAGGCGTTGCATAAAATCATCAAGAAAGTAGAAGACGATATTGAGCGGTTTTCTTTTAATACATCGGTGTCTTCGTTTATGATCTGCGTAAACGAACTGACCGATCTGAAGTGCAACAAACGGGCAATCCTGCACGAACTGTGTATCGTGTTACATCCGTATGCACCGCATATTACGGAAGAACTATGGGAATTGCTGGGAAATGAGCCGGGCACACTTTCTTATGCGGCCTTTCCGGCATTCAACCCCGACTACCTGGTGGAAAGTGAGTTTTCATATCCCGTTTCGGTCAACGGCAAGACCCGGATGAATCTTACTTTGCCACTTGACCTCACTCAGCCGGATGTCGAAAAAGCGGTGCTGGCGAATGAGGACGTGCAGCGGTACCTGGAAGGTAAACCGGTCAAGAAAGTGATTTATGTGAAAGGAAGGATCGTGAACATCGTTGTGTAATGGCACCAGTTACGTCCTTTATTGACACAACCAATTTACACATATGAATAAACTACATCTCGCAATTGGCATCTTCCTCCTATTGGGGAATTCAGTATCGGCCCAGACCAAGCGGTTGGAACTGGAGCAAATCTTTGGTAGCAAACCATCACTCACCAAACCGATCGCAACGATCGAGGGTTGGGCGGATAGCCAACATTACATAGAACACGATGTGCAAACCGGCCGAACCTATCAGGTGCATATCAAAACCGGCGAACGCAAACCCTATACGCCACCACCCGCCAGCGATGTGGAAGTGTACTTGCAGGACAAGGATGTGTTCATTCGCCAGGGCACGGGTGCGCCAAAGCAGCTGACTCACTCGCCCGAAGTCGAGGAAAGAAATCCGACATTATCGCCGGATAATCAATATGTCGCTTTTACCCGAAAAAATGATCTATATGCCGTACGGGTGACGGATGGTCACGAAATCCGGTATACATCCGACGCTACAGATGTTATATACAATGGATGGGCATCGTGGGTGTACTACGAGGAGATTCTGGGAAGAAGTTCGAATTACAGGGCCTTCTGGTGGTCTCCCAATAGTAAGGCAATCGCTTTCATGCGGTTTGACGACACCCGCGTACCGATGTTTCCGATCTACAACGCTACCGGGCAGCATGGATTTTTAGAGCAGACTCGCTATCCGAAAGCCGGTGATCCGAACCCTGAAGTGCGGATTGGCTTTGTACCGGTAGAGGGAGGGGACGTCGTTTGGGCAGACTTCGACGAGGAAGCGGACCAGTATTTTGGACAACCCTATTGGAGTTACGATAGCAACAACCTGATGGTCCAGTGGATGAACCGTGATCAGACCGATCTTAAATTTTATCAAGTTGATCCTCTCGCGGGAAGTAAAAGAGAAATTTACCACGAGCATCAGGACTCCTGGATAGACCTAAGTCACGAAGAGCGGATCACCTATCTTAAAGATAACAAACATTACATCCTGAAAAGTGATCAAACCGGTTGGGCACATTATTATCTATACAAGCTGGACGGCACCCTGATGAACCCCATCACCTCGGGCAAGTGGCAGGTGTCGTCGCTGGAATTGGTAGATGAGAAAAATAAAGTGATCTATTTCACCGCTCGTAAGGAACAATCGACTACGGTTGACTTATACCGCGTGGATTATAATGGCCAAAACCTGAAACGGCTGACCTTTGGTGATTATACCCACCAGGTGGCAGTAGCCCCAGACGGCAAATATTTCATTACGACGTATTCCAATGTAAGCACACCGCCCAAGGTCGCTTTGCTGGATAACAGAGGTAAGCTTGTCCAAGAGCTTGCGGACAGCCAAGCGGACGATTTTAGTGACTATGTGTATGGCAAGACAGAGATGGTCACGATTCCCACACCCGACGGTTATCAACTGCCGGCGGTGATTACCTGGCCAACTGATTTTGATGAAACAAAGCCCCATCCGGTCATTTTTAGCATTTACGGAGGTCCGGATGCTGGTACCGTAAGAAATACATGGAAAGGTACGGCTAACCAGCATTGGGCTAACGAGGGAATTGTCCAAATCAGCGTGGATCACCGCGCATCCGGTCATTTCGGCAAGGAAGGTGTTGCCCTGATGCATCGCAATCTGGGGCATTGGGAGATGATCGACTACAGCACGGCTGCCAAATGGTTAAAGAGCAAGCCCTGGGTTGCAAAGGATAAGCTGTTGATCACGGGCCACAGCTATGGTGGGTATATGACCTGTTTGGCGCTGACCAAAGGAGCGGATTATTTTGATTACGGCATTGCGGGGGCACCCGTAACCAGTTGGGAACTGTATGATACGCATTACACTGAGCGATATATGGATACTCCGCAGGACAATCCTGAAGGCTACAAAAACGGGTCCGTGTTGACCTACGTAAATCAATATAAGGGCAGGTTGCGTATTATGCATGGCGACATCGACGACAATGTGCACATGCAAAACACCATCCAACTCGTGGACGCGCTGACCAACCGCGACCAACCGTTTGAACTAATGATCTATCCGGGGAGCCGACACGGTTTTTCGCGTGAAAAATCGGCTTACGATAGCAAAGAGCGGTTTCGGTTTTACTATCAATATTTGTTAGAAAAGCCGGTGCCCCCGGCATTGCGATAATCTTTTGTTGGCGGCACGTACAAAAATTACCTGACGTTCGGTATTTATTCTGACGGATAGCAATCGTACCTTTGGTTCTCCGAAAGGTTACGTTATTTCAGCCACTGATGCACAAGGGTATCTATTATGGTTTGCTATTGTCGATGTGTTGTGCCTGGACGGCATCAGGAGTCCGTGCGGATGAAATCAAACCGGTATTGATTGATTCGGCAGCGACCTATACCCTTAACGGATACGTTGCCTATTACGAGGACAGTACGCTGAATGCTACGCCCGAAGAGGTGCTGGCCCGTAAAAAGCGCGGGCAGTTTATCCCTATTAATGGCGACGAGTATATCAGCTTTGGCTATACCGATTCGTACTATTGGCTGGTTATCGACCTGGAAAATACGCTTCCCGATTATGTAGACTTATTTCTGTCAGTTCCCAGTCCGAGCATTAACGTGTTGGAATTATACCAATACCATATGGCAGATAGCTCACTCAGGTTAGTGAGCAGGACCGGCGATCGCCTTCCGTTTGCCCAGCGTCCCTGGCCGGTGTGGGAGTTTCTTTTTCCGATCCGGCTACAGGGACATGAAACTTCTGTGCTGCTATTCAAAGTCGATAAACGCGGGCAGAACTTTATTATCAAAACCAGATTGGGTAAACGAGAAGCCATCTTACAGGACGATATTCAGATATATACAGTATTTAGCTTCTATGCCGGGATCTTTGCATTTGCCTTGTTCTTTAATGTCCTAATGTTCCTGTCGGTTGGCGATCGCATTCATTTGTACTATTCGTTGTATATTTTTTGTTCGGTCACCTTGGTGCTCGACGAGGTGGGATTGACGAAGGAGTGGTTGTTTCACGATCTGGGGAGATTTCACGATTACGTAAAGGCTACCAGCGGCATCTTGAGTTGTGCCCTGCTAATTCAGGTAATGCAATTATTCACCAACCAAACTGCGGCGAACAGCAAGCTTTATCGCTTTACCAAGTACTATGCGTATCTGCTCTATGCAGTGGGGACCGTTCCTTTTTTTGCACTGCTGTTTCCCATTGACATCCGGTTGGAAAAAGCGATTTTCTTTTTCGCCAATATACAGGCACTGGTGTCCTTACTCGTTATTGTGGTTTGCACCATCGAGCGCATTAAGAACGGTTTTGTACTTGGCTATTATTATTTGTTGGCCGTATTGCCACTGATCATCGGCGGCACGAACTATGTCTTACAGGTCATGGGCGTGGTGGGGGCACAATTGTTCAAGCCTAACGGGGTGATCGTTGGATTTGCGGCGGAAGTAATCATTTTGTCATTCGCATTTACACAGCGCTACAACTTCCTGAAGCGTGAGAAAGCACAATTAAAAAAAGAGAATGACCACATTAAGTTGCAAGCTGTCCGACAGGTTTTTCAGGCGCAGGAAGATGAACGTGACCGGCTGGCAAAAGACCTGCACGATGACTTGGGCGGCACACTTTCTGTCATCCGGCTAAAAGCGACCGACTTTCAGAAAAAGTTAGATCTTTTACGTCCCGAAGAACGCATCGTTTACAACGAAACGATACAACTCATCAGTCGGGCTTGCGACGATCTCCGCGAAATATCGCATAGCCTCAAGCCCAAGTTCTTTATGGAGAACGGGCTCATCGGAACGATACAGGAGCGGATTTCGATCCTCAATCGTGTGAGTGCGGTCAACTTTGAATTTGTGTATCAATATACGCGGCGGGGGAATCCCGAAATTGAATTGTCCATCTATCGCGTTGTCAACGAACTTATCAATAACGTCGTGAAGCATTCTTGTGCGACGCAGGCTACCATCCAATTGGTTGAGACCACGCAGGAACTCGTTATTACGGTGGAGGACAACGGTATCGGGTTTGAGGGCTATGAAACGTCCAGCGGTATCGGACTTAAAAACGTATCTTCACGTATCCAGTATTTAGGTGGACGCTACACAATTGATACCAACCAAAACGGAACAACCATTACGATAGAGATCCCCTTTCAAAATGATAGAGACGCAACCAATTGATGCCCAAAAGATCAACCTTTTGCTGGTCGATGACCATCAGCTTTTCATCGATGGCTTACGATCCATCCTCGGCAACCATCCCCGTTTTGCAGTATGTCATACGGCGCGCGACGGTCGTGAGGCACTTCAATGGCTTCAGTATCATAGACCTGACGTGGTTGTCATGGATTTAAATATGCCCAAGATCGACGGCCAGCAGGCAGCAACCAAAGCCTTGGCGATGTATCCGGGTTTGAAAATATTGGTTGTCTCTATGTACTATACGGCTTCGCTGCAAGAGTCGCTACAAGCAACGGGGGTAGCGGGCTTTATACCGAAAGATTCGGACGCCACGGTTCTTGTACAGGCGATTGAGCAAATCTATAGTGGCGGGCATTTTTTTATGACCTATGTGAATCGACCTTCGACCGACGACGAAAATGGACAGAAAGACATTCGGCAAAAATATAACCTCACTAAACGCGAAGTGGAAATTATCCGGTTGGTGAGGCAAAATAAAACCACGCAGGAAATAGCTGACCAGCTTTTTGTGAGTCCATTTACTATTGAAACGCATCGAAGGAACATTTGCGTAAAGCTGGATATCAAAGGGAACAATGGTTTGTTTGTCTTTGCCCAGCAACATGTGGAGATTTAGAATTGAACCGATGCCAGAAAATACACACAAATAGGTATTGTTCCGGTGGTAGTTTTTTTCTTACTTTGTATCGAATGACGCGGTATAGTGACCCTTGCTATCTGCACATTCAATTTTGAGGTACGACATCGCCATGAATAAAACTAGAATCAAAGAGGCCGCGATGCTAAAAGCACTCCGTGCATCGGCTGACGGGAAGCGAGTAAGTGATATTTGCAGAGAATTGAACATTCACCGTAATACATTTTACCAGTGGAAAAAAAAATACCTGAAAATGCGTGAGGATGGACGGAGACGATTGGATGAATTGGAAGCGGAAAATGACCGTCTCAGACAGCGAAATCTTGCATTGGAATCGAATAATAGAGCCATCGTCGATCTGTTGCTATCTAATTTTCAACAATCGTAAATTTTGTTTTGGCGCTTGCAAGTGAAATCTATTTTCTCTATGTTTGCAATCCGAAAAACGGGGGTTTAGCTCAGCTGGCTAGAGCGCTTGCATGGCATGCAAGAGGTCACCGGTTCGAATCCGGTATCCTCCACTTGATTGTTAGGCACTTATGGATCATTCATAAGTGCTTTTTTTTTGCCAGTCGGTTGATCTATTGAATGGTATCTCCGTCGTCGAAGCTATGAACGATAAGCCACGCATCCATGCTTACTCGGATAATTCTTCTTAGCACTTTGTTTATCTCATTGAAACCGTCTTACAAAATATTGCTAGCCTGATGAACCTTTTGGCAGCAAAGCGAACTCAAGAACATTCAGAACTCCAGCACTCGCAGCATTGAACATCGTTTTCATGCAATCATTTGGTAGGCCTTACATGCAATAAACTTGATGTTGCAATAAAAATCTTTACTTACATTAACCTGCCCAGGACGGGGCTATACAGAGGTTCCGGTTCATACCAAATTAATAAAAGATTAACTTTTGCTTATTTTTCAATAGGATAACTTTGAGGCTTATAAAAAAGCAATCGGTCTATATGGTTTCCAAGACATTGCCGGATCAGGAGTTAGCCAAAGAGTTGAAACAGGGTAACCATAACGCATTTAAAGAGGTTTTTATGCGGTATTGGGATGTACTGCTCGACAGTGCATATAAAAGGCTTGGCTCTATGGAGGAAGCCGAAGAAATTGTTCAGGAACTTTTTGTGGCCCTGTACCAGAAAAGGGAAACGCTTACCATTCACACCACAGTTGAGGGATACCTGAAAACAGCACTTAGATCAAGGGTACTCAATTACTACCGCTCCCGGCACATCCATGAAAAATACATGGAAAGTGTGTTTGCCGGAAAAAATGTAACCTGTTCCGATACGCCCTACCACACCCTGCATCATAAAGAACTGTCCATCCAGATGGAAAGCTCCATTGACAGATTACCGGTAAGATGCAGGAAAGTGTTCCTGTTGAGCAAAATGGAAAGTCTCTCCCACAGGAATATTTCCGAAAAGCTCAATATATCCATCAGTACCGTAGAGAAGCATATCCGCAAAGCGTTGGACATCCTGCGTTCAGATTTCGGGAAATACCAGTACTCCATCGTGTTCTGGCTCATGATTTGCCTGTTTATTTAAAAAAATTAAAATAAATCACTTTTCCGATAGCGGTTTTTTGCCGGAAGTGTGTCCTGAAGTTAAAAGGCACAAGGATGGACAAAGAACGTTTTGTTGAACTGATCGGAAAAATGGAACAAGGGTTGGCTTCGGAGGCTGAACTCCGGGAGCTGAACGCATTTTACGAGACCTTTGAACAGAAGCCCGGACTTACCGGACGGATGAGCCCTGACGAAAAGCAGGCACATGCCGAAAAATTGTTCGAGAAGATCAGCGCACATACCGAGCCTGCTCTCTTACAGCACCCTAGACGTTACCAACGCATGGCATGGATTTCGGTTGCCGCTTCCATCTGTCTGGTTGCTTTATGGTGGGGATATGGACAACTGTCCCGGCGCAGCCAGCCGGAAACTCAGTTGGCACATAAAATGGACGACGCACTCCCGGCATCCGATAAAGCCTATTTGAAGCTTGCCGACGGACGTTCTGTAACGTTGGACGAACGTGCTTCAGCAAAACTGGCACAGGAGCCCGGTAGCCAATTTACCATAGATACCGAAGGAGCTCTGGTATACCGGCCCAATGACAATGCCCCTGCCGTTTCTGATAATACGCCCCTGCACCATACCATCACTACGCCCAAAGGAGGGCTGTTTCAAGTCGTCTTACCGGATGGTACCAGAGTATGGATGAATGCAGGTTCCTCATTAACTTTTCCCACAGCCTTTACCGATAGGGAGCGAAGGGTAAAAATGACCGGCGAAGTGTATTTTGATGTGGCAAAGGTACCGGGCAAACAAGGGCGTGTCCCTTTTATCGTGGAAACCCCAAAACAACGGATAGAAGTGCTCGGTACTCAATTTAACGTACAGGCATATGCCCCACAAACTACCGAAGCCACTACGCTCATAGAAGGCAGTGTGCGGGTAAAGGGTTCATCAGAGGGACAAAAAGCAGTACTAAAACCGGGACAACAGGTCCTTTTCCAGGCAGGGAAGATGAACATACAGCCTGCCAATACCGAAAAAGAACTGGCTTGGAAGAATGGCATGTTCCGCTTTGAGGACGACCCTATCCGAACCGTGATGCAACAGCTTGAAAACTGGTATGATGTAGACATTGACTACGGTCACATGCCTGGCGTACACCTCAATGGTGGCGTACCGCGTCATTTGCCGCTGTCCAAAGTGCTGAACATGCTCGAGGTAACGGGCGGATTTAAGTTTGAGATCAACGCAAAGAAGGTAAAGATTATATCCAACAAACAGATTGTTAACCCTAAAAAACCGGGGAGCCTATGACATAGAAACCTACCAAAGAGGTAAAAACCGGCAGTGGTGGTACACTGCCGGCGATATCAAGCCTCTGAAAATAATCCAGCAGGAATTAGTTTACAGATTTATTCGCTTAACAATACAAAAATATGATTTTAAATCGTCCCGGCAACGAGAAAAGACCGGGTTTACACTTCCTTATACATTGCGTTCTGGGGAATGCCTCTATCATACGTACCATGAAACTAACATCCCTGTTCACCTTGATTGTCTGTATGCAGTTGCATGCGGCGGTCTATTCCCAGCAGGTAAGCCTTTCCTACAAAGATGCCCATCTACCCGCCGTACTGTCCGATATCAGGAAACAGACTGGATATGAAAGCCTGTACAGTACCGAACTGATGGAAAAGTCAATTCCTGTGAATATACATATCCAGAACGGAAATCTCCGCCTTGCGCTCGACAGGCTGTTCGGCGGCCAGCCGATGGATTATGAAATTGTAGAAAGCAATATCCTGATCAAGCCAAAAGCCAGCTCTGCACCTAAAGTTATCCCTCAACGGAATGGCCGCATCAGCGGTAAAATCCTGGATGACCGGGGTGAACCGCTTACAGGCGCCTCGGTCCGTGCTCTGGGGAACAGCCGGTTGACTACCCAATCGGCTTCAGACGGTAGTTATACGCTCAGTCTCAAAGCCGGCAGTTATACCGTAGAGATAAGTTACCTCTCTTTCCAGACGCAGCGTATCACCGATGTGATGGTCATAGACAATGCCCATACGCCACTTACCGTATCGATGAAGCCTAAGGCAAACACCCTCAGCCAAGTGGTGGTTACATCGGGATATAAAAAAGCGTCTGTCGCCGGCGTGTATAGCGAGCAGAAGAATAGGGCTTCAATCGGTAGCGGTATATCTGCCGAACAGATTGCCGCGACACCTGACCGCCATGTGGGGGAGACCTTAAAGCGGATATCGGGCGTGAATACGGCCGACAATAAGTTTGTATTGATACGCGGTATCGGTGAGCGGTACAATGCGGCGTTACTGGACGGTACGGTACTCCCAAGCACGGAAGCCCAAAGAAGGAGTTTCTCCTTCGAGCTGGTACCTAATGCCTTGGTGGATAATATAGTGGTCATAAAGACCATTACGCCGGATATGAACACGGGTTTTGGCGGTGGTGTCATTCAGGTGAATACCAAGGATATCCCGGCCGAAAACTTTATGTACCTCAGCATCGGTAGCGCGATCAACGATCAATCGGTTGGGAAGGAGTTTTTAAGCCGGAAGCGCGGAAAGTACGATTATCTGGGCTTTGATGACGGACGTAGGGCTTTTCCGACCGACCTGAAGACGATGTCAAGTAACTCGCCTATCGAGGAGCTGATTGCGCAGACGAAGCGTTTTACACAGGATAACTTTACGGTACACACGTATCGGACAGTCCCGACGCAGAATTATCAATTCACCATCGGCCGGCTGTATACATTGGACGACTCGAGGCAACGCAAATTTGGGTTCACCGGGGCCTTGAGTTATCGGAATAACCAGGCAATCAACGCCATCGAGGCTATACGCCGGGGCAATTGGAATACCAATACCGAAATCGTAGCCCAAGGGCAATCTTACGATTTCAATAGTACTCTCGGCGGCGTATTGAATATGGGCTTGCAACTTGGACAACATCGCCTGAGCCTCCGAAATACGTATACGCACGTATATAGCAATGCGTTTACGCGTATTAAGGGCGTAAGTTCCGCCAATGATTTTGATGGCCAACCTGAATGGATTCGCGAAGCCGACGACCCGACATTCACGACCTTACTTCAGAATAAGCTGAGTGGACACCACCAATTGGGGAGCACGAAAGTAGCGTGGGATGTTGCCCGTACGGATATAACACGCAAGCAAAAAGATATTGGGATCGCTACACGGAATATCCGTCTGATTGGTAAGGATACGATTTTTGCCTATTCGCCCAATCCAATATCTGAGGCCCGGTTTACGCCGATTTCCAGACAGCACTATTCCAATAATGAAACACACTATTCCTGGAATGTATCCGCCGCTCGGTCGTTCGATGCAGGCGTCCTCAGCAATACAATCAAGACAGGATACTTTGGTACGCACCGCCAGGCTCGATTTGACTGGAAGATCCTACCGCTTCTTAAAGGCTATGCGCCGCTTGACCCGGCATTAACCTATATCCCTATTGGTGACATGCTGAAACCGGAAAACGTGCGGGCGGATGGTTACCTATTGCTGTTGGACGGGTGGGGCAACGATTACTATGCCGGTGAGAGTCAGAACCATGCGGGCTACCTCATGTTGGATAATCGACTAGGCAGCCGTTGGCGCCTCATGTGGGGGCTGCGCGCGGAATATTATGACTACCAAGAAATCAATAACGGATCCAACTCGCCCCAACAGGGAGCATATGGCGAATTTGATTTGCCCGCAGACAAAGCCTGGCATTGGCTGCCGTCGGCCAATATGACGTATAGCCCACTTGGCTCGCTGAATATTCGCGCGGCTTATTCGAGCACGGTGGTGCGTCCCGAGATGATGGACAACAGTCAATTCTTCCGTTACAGTGCTTTTTACGATGGCCTCGTGGGAAGTGCGGGGATCAGCAGTACGCGTATCGATAGCTGGGATTTCAAAATGGAATGGTTTCCTGGTGTGGGCGAATTATTGTCCATCGGTGGTTACTACAAATATTTTGACAAACCTGCAGAAATGATCGCGATGGAAACCTTAGACTTTGGGTTCCGGTATACGTTGAAAAATTCGAATTGGGCGAAGGTATATGGACTTGAGCTAGAGGCTCGGAAAAATCTAGGTTTTATAGCGGAAGCTACCTTATTGCAGCACCTGACTCTTTCCGGAAACCTAACTTATCAGCAATCTAAGGTAGAGGGGCTGTTTATGACAAACGACAACGATCCGGAGACTGGTAAGCCCGTTATGGCTCCCATGCGGCAAAAGCGGGCGCTGTATGGACAGGCTCCTTATTTGTTGAATGCCGGACTTCACTATCAGGACGACAAGCTGGGAATGAATATCGTGTATAATAAATCGGGTAGAAAAACCTATTTCGTCACGACTTCACCCGCGAATACCGAATATGAGCAGCCCCGCGAACAATTGGATGTGCAGCTGAGCTACAGATTTCTCAAGTCAAAGCTAGAAGTTAAAATCAATGGAGGTAACCTTCTCGACGCCGCTTCGGTATTTTATAATAACCGCGGCAGCTATGAAGTCAATCCCGATTCCGAAGGGGGATCATTGGACTTTAGCAATGCTCTACGGCTGAAACGGGGTTTTACCGACGATTATGAAGAGGGCGACCTTTATACGTTCAAGCAGCGATTCGGCCGGACATTCAGCACGTCCTTGACCTATAGATTTTAAACAATATACTTAGGAAGAAACATATGAAACTATACAATCATATAAATAGACAGTTACTGGTAGGCGTATGGATAGCCCTCATGGCGTTCTTCTACGGATGCCAAAAAGGAGAGCTCTATTACGATTCGGAGCCGCACGTCGTCGAGATCGCATTTAACGGATCGACCGCTACAGCGCTCGAATTTGTGTACAACGGTAAGATAGTGGACAGCACCCGTGGGCAGTTCCATTCGCTCCCTAACGCATTCCAGATGTTGATAGAACAGGGCGAGCAAAAGCTCCATGTGCGTGAAAAAGGAAAAACGGAAACATTACGGACCTATGCTATAGATCCAAACGGATTTAGGCACGAATTTGGAATTTTCTATGACAATGGTGAGATATACGATGCCGGTATTACCTACAACCTGATGATTTATACTGCCGATATCGGTCTTGATTTTTACTTGGATGATAAGCTGGTTTATCAGAATCCTTACGGCGGTGCGACCATGAATTCCTTGACAATCGCTCTGAATAAAGGACAGGAGAGAAAACTCACTGTTACCCGGAAGGATGAGCAGGAGGTTCTCTTGAGCCGGACGATTACCGAAGCCGACGCGGATAAGACCCTGAAGTTTTACCTAGATGCGTATGGTCTTATCGAACGTATGAAATTGCCCCCGTTGAAAGATCCCAAGGGCATGGCCCTGTTGCTGCGATTTTTGCCAGACGTGCAATTTGGGCAGACCACATTCCTTGGCGGGGAGGTTGATTTGGTATTTTACACGCGTGACAAGGCTACGGAAAGGGTGTCCGATGCCGGGTTGCGCGTCACCGTGCCGACAGACGGATCTTTTGCCGCGCTGGAATTGCCTGCTATCGACGACTCCAAGTTCTATACCTTTGATATCTTTCAAAAAGGCACCGATCAGGTTGCTTATCAAAGTATAAGCGAGAGTTACACTGTTAGCGCTGGATTAGGGAAGTATGGAATTTTTTATTTCTTGACGGGCGGTTTCAGCTTCTTTGTTCCCGGCGAACGGTTGATCTGTATGGTATCTCCATTGGAAGAGATGGGGGGAGCAAATTTCGATCAGATTTTTATGACCCCCCAGACGACTTTCCAGCTCAACGATTGGATTGAATTGGTAGAATAGCCGTATGAATTAGGTCGGCCGGTCAGTAAATACTTAAGGGGCACGCCGGTTCCAGCTCTCTGGTGTGCCTCTTTTTTAATTTTGACAGGTACCGGGATTTTTATGATTGTGGTTTTTTTGAATTGTCGGAATCCTTTAGGGATTAATACCTCGGGTGGGCACTGATTAGTTTTAATCCGTCTCCGGGTTATTAGCCTTTATAGCGTGAGTTATTTTAAAAATAAAAAACTTTATCCCACCTTTGCCTTGATAATTGGCCGATCCGATGATTCAATTTTTAAAAGACAGTACATTTGCGGTTAATGAAGTGATCAACAGATCGTGGGATCTGCTTAGGCAACATTATTTTTCAATTGCCGGGCTGTGTTTCTTGCTATTTCTTACATCCAATACCTCAGGTATCCTGGCCTTTTACTTCAGCGAGGTTAATACTTTCCTAAGCGTGTTCATGGCTTTTCTTTTTGCCATCTTGTATTTCGGCACCCAACTTACGCTGTTCAAGTATATTTTTACGTTAATTGATCACAAGGAAAAAATCCAGTTTACCGAAACCATACCCAGTACCAAAGAACTGCTGTTTTTTTTTACGGGGATGTTCAGCATTGCGCTGCTTGCCCTGGTATTTTATTTGGTGATTTCTGTTTTGGCATTTCCCTTGGTTTATGCCCGGATTGAAGTTTCACTTATGGTTAATATTGCCCGTATTGTTTCCGCGATAGTCATCTTTATTTTTCTGCTTCGCGTTGCGTTTTACCCTTTTTTCATCATCGATCGGCATGCGGAGCCGTTCCGGGCTATCCGGCTCAGTTTCGCGCTTACCAAGGGAAATGTGACCAAACTGTTGCTCATCTTGGCATTTTTTGCCATTTTGCACCTTTTATACTTATATTTCAACTATGCAGGGTATCCAATGGTGTCAACCGTGTTGAGTTTGATCAATTCGTTTTTGGTCGGACCGTTATCCAGTGTGGTAGTCGCGGTAGCTTATCGCAATATGATGGTTGACTACCGGGGCGGGGATGATCCTGAGTTGATGAAAAATATTTTGTGAAGTAGCGCATATGGAACGGAGCCGGCAGGATGTGATAGTAATATTGTGAAGTTATAGGATTGTTTTGATAAAGAAGCAGATAGCCATATTAGGTTCCACAGGGAGCATAGGCACGCAGGCGTTGGATGTGGCCCGTGCACATCCGGGGAGATTCGATATACAGGTAATCACCGCAGCAACGAATGCCAAATTATTGGTTCAGCAGGCGTTGGAGTTTCATCCGCATACGGTAGTTATTGCCGATGAAGGAAAATATGCCGAGGTAAAAGAGGCGCTTTCAGGTGTCCCGATACGGGTATTGGCAGGCCACGCTGCACTTGAAGAGGCTGCCAGTGATCCCGCGATCGATCTGGTATTAAACGCTTTGGTCGGTTCAGTAGGACTGCGACCTACTGTGGCAGCCATTAACGCAGGCAAGGACGTAGCATTGGCTAATAAGGAAACGCTTGTTGTTGCTGGCGAGCTGGTGATGGATCTCGTACGCAGAAACGGCGTTAAGCTATTACCTGTTGATTCGGAACATTCTGCCATCTTTCAGTGTCTGGCAGGTGAAAGTGAGAATCGTATCGAAAAGATTTACCTTACTGCATCCGGTGGTCCTTTTCGAGGAAGAAGTAAGGAGTATTTAGCCGCGGTAGGGCCCGAACAGGCACTGCGTCATCCCAATTGGGTAATGGGGGCAAAGATCACGGTAGATTCTGCAACGTTGATGAACAAGGGCTTGGAGGTCATCGAGGCAAAATGGCTGTTTGGATTAGAAATGCGTCAAATTGACGTAATTGTTCATCCCCAATCCATCGTGCATTCCCTGGTTCAGTTTGAAGACGGCAGCATCAAAGCGCAACTCGGGCTACCCGACATGAAATTGCCTATTCAGTATGCGCTCACCTATCCTTCGCGGATAAAAAATAGCCTAAAGCGATTCAATTTCATGGATTTTCCCGATTTAACGTTTGAACAAGCCGATCGGGATACCTTCCGTAATTTGGCCCTGGCGTTCGAAGCATTGGAAGCAAAAGGCAACATGCCGTGTATCCTTAATGCTGCCAACGAGGTAGTCGTGGCAGCATTTTTGAAAAGCGAGGTTGGGTTTTTGCAAATGAGTGATATCATTGAAGAGACCATGCAAACGGTAGCGTACCATGCGGCGCCATCATTGGACAGCTATACGGAAACCGATCGGATTAGTCGTGAAGTCGCGAGAGAACTAGTCACAAAAAGCAAAAAAATATATCAAGTAGCAAAATAAATTAAATGGGTGTATTGATAATGATCGGACAAGTGTTATTGGGCTTGTCCATTTTAGTGGTACTGCATGAGTTCGGTCACTTTTTGGCGGCCCGTGCTTTTGGGATTAAGGTTGAAAAATTCTATTTGTTTTTTGATGCTTGGGGAATCAAGCTGTTTAAGTTCAAATATAAAGAATGTGAGTATGGCATCGGTTGGCTTCCGTTGGGTGGGTACGTAAAGATTGCGGGAATGATCGACGAGTCCATGGATACAGAGCAGCTTAAAGGGGAGCCTCAACCGTGGGAATTCCGCTCAAAGCCCGCTTGGCAACGCCTCATCGTAATGATGGGAGGAATCATCGTCAACATTATCCTGGGAATGTTCATATTTTGGATGCTGACGTATAAATACGGGGAAACTTACGTAGATAATACCCGGTTGGAAAATGGGGTCGCTCCAGGCATTATCGGTCAGAAAATCGGATTACAGGCTGGTGACCGCATCACGGCGATTGATGGAACGCCAGTATTGCGATTTGAAGATCTCCTAAGTTCTAAGGTATTGATGGGCAACACCACCCTTACGGTAGAGCGTGATGGACAGACGCTGTCTATCGAAGTACCCGGAGACATTCTCAACGATGTGGCGGATCACGATCGTAATGAATTTGTTGGACTTCGATCGCGAACGATGGCTGTTGACTCAGTGGTTGCAGGAAGTGCGGCCGAGAAGGCTGGAATGCGCTCGGGTGATAGCATTCTTGCCATCAATCATACCCCCGTTCCTTTTTGGGATCAGGTAAGGGAGCAAATCAGCACCAACACCGGTAATGAGATAACACTGAGTGTATGGCGTGGCGGCGATACCACTACGATATACGCTACTGTTCCCCAAGAAGGAACCTTAGGCTTCAACATCCATCCCGACATGGATTTTCCCTATGTAACTACCCATTATGGGTTGTTTGAATCCCTCCCGATCGGCTCGGCCAAGGCTTGGGGTACACTGATTGACAACGCTAAGGGATTGGGCAAGATCGCGACGGGCGAACTTCGGGCGGATAAGGCAATTTCGGGTCCGGTGCGCATTGCGACTATGTTTGGTTCGGAGGTAAATTGGGTGAAATTCTGGACGCTGGTGGGACTGTTATCGATGGCGTTGGCGTTGATGAATTTCCTGCCGATTCCGGCGCTTGACGGCGGACACGTATTGTTCTTGCTCGTGGAAATGATACAGGGTAAGCCGCTGAGCGACAAATTTTTGGAAAAGGCTCAAATCGCCGGCTTCTTTATTCTACTGGCGTTGATGGTGTTTGTCTTCGGTAATGACATTATGAAAATTGTAAATAAGTAGATTTTTTGCCAATTTGCCTATTTGCGGATGGCCAAAGTGGTCCGCAGGGAGTGGCAAAATCGCAGATGTTGAATCAATAAAATTAAAATAGCAAATCATCAATTATGGAAAGACGACGATTTATCAAACAGGCCGGCGCAGCCGTTGCTGTGGTGGGCGCCGGAGGCGGTCTGTTGGCTGCATGCGCCTCACCGACCTCTAAACAGGAAAATGATCAAACTACTGAAACTAACGCTGAAAACCAAGAAACCAATACAACGATGGAAAACAAGGAAGTAATCGCACATTATGTACTTTTTTGGCTCAATGATGGGCTATCTGAACAGGAAATCAATGATTTTGCCGGATTCTTTGAAGAATTGAAAGTCATTCCGGGTATTAAATCACTTCACTACGGCCGCGCCGCCGCCACACACGCTCGGGACGTGGTCGACAATAGTTTTACATACAATCTATTGGTGTTTTTTGATGGCATGGACGAAATCAATACCTATGAAACGCATCCGGTTCATTTGGCTGCGATTGATAAATATTCAAAATTCTGGAATAAGGTGGTCGTGCACGATTCCGTGGTGAAGCAAGCGATTGTTTAAGAGTGGACGGACAATACCGCAAGGACATTTATCCGGGGCTTGAGGTAGCTATTATCCTCAAAAAGGACCAGCGTACCGGTAAACTCACAGAGGGTGTCGTAAAAGACATCCTCACTTCCGCACCCTTTCATTCCAGGGGAATCAAGGTACGCCTGGAGGATGGACAGATCGGTCGTGTGGCGGAGATTTTAAGTTAGCTTTGGGCGCTCTTAGGCCGGCATAGGCGCCTCCTCCTTGCGTTCGCCAATCTGTTGCCGCCACATCGCATAGTAAAGCCCTTTCATGTCGAGTAGTGCCCCGTGGCTCCCTGTTTCGGCAATTTTCCCCTTTTCCAATACGAAAATCCGGTCGGCATGCATGATCGTCGACAGGCGATGGGCAATCATGATGGTAATGTGCTGACGTTCTGCCGTGATCTGACGGATGGTAGTGGAAATCTCTTCCTCGGTAATCGAATCCAACGCAGAAGTAGCTTCATCGAAAATCATCAAGTGCGGTCGCCTTAATAACGCCCTTGCAATTGAAAGCCGTTGTCTTTCACCTCCTGATAACTTCAATCCGCCTTCGCCAATTACCGTGTCCAGCCCTTTATCTGCACGGGCCAGGATGTTTTGACCCGCCGCTTTGCGCAACACGTCCATGATCTGCTCATCGGTTGCTTCGGGATTTACGAAGAGTAGGTTCTCCCGTATGGTGCCCGAAAACAGCTGGGTATCCTGTGTGACAAAGCCGATCTGGTGGCGGAATTCGTCGAAGTCTATGCGATCGCCGCGGAAATCGTTGTAGAAAATGAGCCCTTCACTGGGATGGTAAAGGCCTACCAATAGTTTTACAAGTGTGGTTTTACCCGCACCGGAGGGACCGACAAAGGCAATGGTTTCACCCTTTTTCACCTCGAACGAAATCCCCTCCAGCGCCGGTCGCACGGCCGACTGGTGTTTGAAGTGTACGTTGTCGAACCGTAAGCTGGTGATGGCATTAATTTTTTCGGGGTTGGCGGGCTGATACTCCGGCTTCCTGCTGAACAGATCCTGCAGGTTGTTCAATGACGCCTCTGCCTCGCGGTAGGATAGGATGATGTTACCCAGTTCCTGCAACGGGCCGAAGATGAAAAACGAATAAAATTGCATCATCATCATTTGCCCTACCGTAATCTGATCCCGGAAGACGAAAAATAACAAAGCGAACATAATACATTGTTGCAGGAAGTTGACGAACGTGCCCTGAACAAAGCTTACCGCACGGATACTTTTCACTTTGCGGAGTTCCAGCTTCAGGATTTTCAGGGTGGTGCTGTTCAGACGCCCGATTTCCTGTTGGGTCAGCCCAAGGCTCTTGACGAGTTCAATATTGCGCAGTGATTCGGTTGTAGATCCAGATAAGGCATTGGTTTCACGCAGAATATTTTTCTGGATGAACTTGATTTTTTTGCTTAGGTAGCTTGTCAGAAACGCCAATATGAATGCACCGACCAGATAGATTACCGGCAGTGATGGACTAAGCCGGAATGATACGATAACGACGAAAACAATGCCTACCAATGTCGCAAACAATACGTTGACGAAATTGGTGATGAACTTCTCACAATCTGCCCGCGCCTTTACCAGCACCGATAGCGTCTCACCGCTCCGTTGGTCTTCAAAATCTTGGTAAGGCAACTGCAATGCATGCCGCAGGCCGTCGGTATAAAGCCTGGCACCGAATTTCTGAATGATCACATTGACCACGTAATCCTGAAATGCCTTGGCAATCCGGGAAACCATGGCCACGCCGATAATCAGCAGGAGACCGATGGTTATTCCGCGGAAGAAGGCCGTATCGGCATTCTGGGTGCGAAATTCCGCCGCTTTGTTGGCATAAGGGTCGATAATCAGATTACCCAGGATGTAGGGGTTTAACAAGGAGAAGACCTGATTGATCGCGGCGAGCAACAGCGCCAAAAGGATCAATCCCTTGTATCTGCTGAGATAAGATAATAATAGCTTCATTAAAATTGTCTGTTCTTAATAGTCTGATGGAACCTTCATGTCCATCCCGATTTTTTTGTATCCGGCGCGTACGAAAAGTGACCGGTTTGGAGGGCCGACAATTATAGAACCAATTTTTCTGATGTCAGTACCTAACTGCCAACCTGTACCTCTTTTCGTTTAATTTTTACGGCAAGCAGACAATAAGCCGTGCCAAAAAACATCCCGCTAGGGGCTATCGTAACCGTGGTATAGATACAAGGCTCCATACGTCCAGTTCGGCCCGGTCGATCCGGGATAATTAAATCGATCCATCATCAGCGCTATGTAGCGGAATGGATAACCTTCGGGTAGCTCTATCACATTGGGCCAGACCCGGGTGCCAGATTTTTCATCCCAGGGAGGCAAGTCCATGTTGAGCGTGCCGGCTTCGTGGAGATCGGGATATGAATAGATAAAGATCTTTCGTTCCTGGCTTCCGGAAAAGCAATAAAGTTTTCCGCCTATACGCTGAATAGATGTTCCCGTGGAATTATGGGCCACTGGGCCGGCAATGCGGCGGTAATCTTTGTTCCACGAGTCTGATTCCAATAGAATGGCCTTATAGCCATCGTTGTTTTCGCAGGTTAGTATCCGCCATTTTTGGGCTGTTTCATCGAATAAAATGTGTGGGTCTTCGATATCACCCACCACGCCAAAAGGCGTAGCCTGCATGACAGAAAAGCCGAATCGAGGATCTTTTGCGCTTTCTACAGCTAACAGTTGTTTTTGCTCATCCGGATGGGCATATGCACTGAATCCGGTGGTAATGCCTCGCCAGACTTTGTCGTTTCTGTCGTAAAAGATATGAGAGGCAACTTCATTCCGAAGTATGCCGTCTTGCCGATCAAACAAAATCACCCCCTCAAACCGAAGGTCAAATACGGAGGGATTCATGCTGAAAACACCCTGCACATGATGAGGCAATGCCCGTCCCCGGATGGTCATCGTATACCAAATCCGGCCTTGATCCAACAACGGCGTCCCATCCTCGTAGGTGATCGCACGGATATCTGCCAAGCCCATGCCACTGCCAAGTACGGAGGTCACCTTATTCAGGTGGACGGCTCCGGATTCAATCTGCACGAACAAGTTTGATTGGAAACTATGTACGTAGTCTTTTTTCCGCAGATCGATGTGCTGGCTGAAGTCAGACTGGGCTATTGGCAGGGGGAGTCCGTCGTTTTGGCTATATAATGTCAACCCGCTTCCCAGCATTTGGAGTATGAATTTACCCCGGGAAGTTAATGTGGGAGGAATGGCAGTGGCAATGGATTCGCTCACCACGATCTTATCGTTCCTTATCAACAGTTGTTGTACATCGGTAATCCAATTATCCTGATAATTTACCGTAATTAAAAAACGTTCTTTCTTTGTCGCACCTGAAAACTCAAAGCCGAACGCGCCTTCTCCCTCACAGGATGCCAATTCAAGCGTATAGGTAGCAAACGGGTTGAACCCACCGAACCAAACGGAGGTCTGGGTTTCGGCTTCTGCCGTGATCCGAAGCTGCCCATCGAGCACATTCAACTCCGCATGGGCTTCCATGTGGTGGATAACCGGGTACATGGCTTGCATTCCGATAATTTCATTGGGGTGGAGGGCAGCCAGCGGAATAGTTTGTGTATCATCAAAAATGAATCGCCGTACCCCTTGCCGTACAAAATGGATTTCATCCAAAGCAGGTTGGCTTTTAACAGAAAATGACGCCAACAACAGCGGTATCTGAAAGAGAAAAAAAGTTAATCTATTCATATCGATTACGACAATTGGTCGGTCAAAGATAGGGTTTATATGGTATCCTTCGGTTTCGGCCGTTAGATTCAGGTTTCTTTTTGCGTCAAACCAAACTTTTGCCTAAATTGCCGGTTCCAAAATGTCTGACATGACGAATAAGTGGATGATAGCTTTGTTGATACTGGTTTCATGCAGTGGGGCGGCGGAGCGCTCGGACAATGGCAATAAGGCCGTCGGCAAGCCGGACGCTGTCAATAAAACCATCAGCGAGCCGTCCGGCATTGTTACAGGGGCCGATCAGGTGGAAAGCTACGTGCCTTACCTAACCGGCAAACGTGTTGGAATGGTGATCAATCAAACTTCCATTATTGGCAATCAATTAAGTGTGGACAGCTTATTCGGCCTGGGGGTTGATATCAAGATGATTTTCGGACCTGAACACGGGTTTCGCCAGAATGCAAGCAACGGCGCAGCGGTTACGGATGAAATTGACTCACAGACCGGTATACCGATTGTTTCATTATATGGTAAGAACCGTAAGCCATCCAAGGCACAGATGGAGGCGTTGGATATCCTTGTTTTTGACATTCAGGATGTCGGTTGCCGGTTTTACACCTACATCAATACCCTGGCGGACATCATGGAAGCCTGTGCGGAACATGGTAAGCAACTGATTATCTTAGACCGTCCCAATCCGAATGGTTTTGTAGATGGACCGGTGTTGGATATGCGGTTTAAGTCGGGTATTGGGAAGTTCCCGATACCGATCACCCACGGGATGACCATGGGGGAGTTTGCCCGCATGTTGAATGGAGAGGGATGGCTCGCCAACGGTGTCCAATGTGACATCAAGGTTATTCCCTTGAAGCATTATACCCACGACCTGTACTACGAATTGCCGGTAAGTCCCTCACCCAATCTTAATACCCAGGCATCCATTATCCTTTATCCGTCTTTATGTTTGTTTGAAGGCACGATTATCAGCCAGGGGAGAGGTACCTATATGCCATTTGCGGTATTGGGGGCACCGGAGTTGAAGGATCAATATGAATTTTCTTTTAAGCCGGTAAGTATACCGGGCATGTCGGAAGCGCCGTTGCATAAGGATAAAATATGCTATGGTATAGACCTGAGAAACTACGATATTAAGGGCCTGCATGCCACGGGCAGAATTAATCTGCAATGGATGTTTGAGTTCTATAAAGCTTTCCCCGAGAAAGAGCGCTTTTTTGACTCCTCGCAAAGCGCCGCCATGGGCCGGATTGAAGCGCTGATCGGCAACGACGAATTTAAAACGCAGGTGATGGCTGGCATGAGTGAGGAAGAAATCCGGAAATCGTGGGAACCGGGATTGAGTGACTACAAAAAAATGCGCCAATCATATCTGTTATATCCGTGATCCTATGAAAAAATCATTCATCGTATGCGCGCTATTGGGACTGTGCCTTTTCGGAAGTTCACTAAGCGGTTATTCACAAACCAATAAGGGAAGTTTCAACCACATTGCGTTGTCTGTGTTAAATCTTAAAGAGAGTGCTTCGTTTTACCGGGAAGTATTGCAATTGGACACCCTTCCCGAACCTTTCAAAATAGGAAAACACGTGTGGCTGGAGATTGCTCCCGGGTTTTCCCTCCATCTGGTTGCGGATGCAACCGAGCGAAAGCAGCATAGCCGCAATACCCATATCTGCTTCAGCGTAGCGTCTATTGACGAGTTCGTGGATCGGCTCGGCAAGTTCGGTATTACGTATTACGACGTGAAGAATGAGCCGGGTAAAGTCGGGACGCGTGTAGACGGTGTCAATCAACTCTATATCCAGGATCCTGATGGCTATTGGATAGAGGTTAACGACGAAAAGCGCTGACGGTTACTCCGTCCGATTCCAGTAAATATTCAGGTTACGGGTTACGCCCCCATAAGCGACGATGTCGGGTTTTCCATCGTTATCCATATCGGCAATCGCCAGGCCCTCACAGTCGATCCCCCCGCGATCCACCCAGTACACATCCATAGCCTCCCAATACTTATTGAATGGCACATACAATTTAATGCCGAAAAAACCATCGTCATTGGGCCTTTTCCATCCGGCTATCACCTGATCCCGCCCAATGTCTAGTAAGTCCGCTATTTCCAGTCCCGTGCCTCCGTGGATCTCCCGCTCAAGCACAATCCGCTTGATCTTGTCGTACGCCAAGAGGCTATCGGTGAGTCCAGGTGTATAAATCGTTACCATGTTGCCGTGGAGCGGTTCGAACGCCGTAAAGACATGCGCATTCCGGCTGGCCACGGCGCCAAAGCGAACCTTGCCAAGCTGCCGTCCCCGAGCCAGCCAGTCGGCAGTATTGCGCTTCCAACGGCCATCTTTAAAGAAAAAACCCATAACACCGCCCTCTCCACTGACGTAAAAAACCTCCCGATCGCCATAATCGTACACTTCCAAATCGTAGGCAAGAGGCATGGGTAGCATGATTAACCGTTGTTTCCATGGTAAGGTCAGGTCTGTTGGTTTTTCGTAAGCCCATATTGTTGGTGTCTGGGTCGGACCGTTCCCCTTTTCCTCAGGAAGTCTCGGTAGTATTACCAATTGGTGTCTGCCGTCACTTGCTTTCACCCATTGCAGCCGATGGGCGGGAGGGGATGGGTGGATCGGTACCGGTGTCCATCGATGAGTTGGGTCGTCCGGACGTGCCAGGTAATGCACTGACCCTGATGCTATGGCAATCTCGGCTTTCCCGTCCAGGTCAAGGGCGGCAATACAGGTGCCTTCGTGATCAGTCAGGTTATCTGCCATAACGAATCGTTTCCAGTCGCCATTGCGATACCAGACAAGCTGATTTGACTCCGCAAGTAAAATGTCCGGCTTGCCGTCGCCATCCACGTCGCCAATGGCCAAGTCCTGCCCTCGGATTATTTGATTGTCAATAGTTTCGGCAGAGAACCGCGGAAGCTCCCTTCCGTTGAAAGTAGCCAAGCTTAAAACAGCGACTAAAGCCAAGCAACCCATAAGCAGTTATCCATGGGTTTTTATCCATGTCAACACGCTATTCAAAGCCTGTACCGCAGCAGCTGGGTCCCCAAGAAAGTCGTGTCCTGCTCCCGTAAGCGTGATTAATTGTACGGTTTTTCCGCGGTTTTGCAACACGGATGCAAGGGCGGTGGACAGTGCATACGGCACGGTGGTATCTGCCGTGCCGTGGATCAATAAGGTGGGAATGGCATCATCTGCGTAGGTAAGGGAACTGGCAGCGGCAAACCGTGGGGAATAGGGGATTTCCAGGGATGCGCCTACCATTGCTTCGATGGGGGCTCTCAAGGGGCTGGCGGCTGCAGCATCCAGAAATTCGTCGGGAAATGCGGTAGGGCCTGCCGCGGAAATAACCGAATTAATTCCGGTATTCTGCCCAAAGTGATAGGCATAAAGCAACGCCATGTGGGCACCTGCGCTAACACCCAGCAGTTGATAGCCGTCTGTCCGGATACCCCAATCCCGCGCATGCGCATTAACGGATGCTAACGCCAATCCGACGTCTTCCATCAAACCTTCAAAATGGTGATTGTCAGACGCGAATCGATAATTTATGCTGACCGAGCCAATTTGGTTTTCCAATAGAAATTGTTGCAAGCCACTTAAGTCTTCCTTATCTCCACTTATCCACGCCCCACCGTGGATCAAGATGACAATGGGGGTTTCCGTATCGCGTCCTTCGGGCAAAGTCACCGCCATGCGCTGCCTGTCATCCGGTCCATAGGCGACACTCGTTTCGACGAGCTGTTCCAGGGCAGGCGGTGCTTCCACAGAATCTTTGACACAGGATGTGCTTAGGACCGTCATAAGAACGAAAGGCAGCAATAGAAAGATGCGGTTTGTTTTCATGTCACGAATTTAGTAAAATTGTGGAGGTAATCACCATGAAACAAAGTGCCGGCATTCTGTTGTTCCGCCGAAAAAGTCCGGATCCCCAATTTTTCCTCGTGCATCCGGGAGGCCCTTTTTTTGCTAAGAAGGACAACGGCGCATGGACCATTCCCAAAGGTGAGATCGTTCCCGCTGAGAACCCGTTGGATACGGCTATCCGAGAATTCGAAGAGGAGACGGGGCTGCGTCTCTCCGGTCCCTTCATTCCGTTGGACGCGATCGTTCAAAAGGGGGGCAAGCACGTGTTTTGCTGGGCAGTGGAAGGGGACCTGGATCCCAAGAAGGTGGTAAGCAACACCTTCGAGTTAGAGTGGCCCCCACGTTCCGGTAAGCGGCTTTCATTCCCCGAGATCGACAAATCGGGATGGTTTACTCTCGCAGAAGCTAAGCAGTTAATCAATGAACGGCAAATCCCGCTGCTTGAGCGACTCATGGAATTGCTGGATGGGCAAGGTGTCTCCCAAAAGCGCCGTCAGTAGATGCGGGATATTTAAAAAAAAGAGTAATTTAGCCCGTAAGAAAGATAAAGTTAAGTTCGGTAACTAACGTTTAAGATATGCGGAGAGGTTTGTTGACTTTGGTATATACGAGTTTGATGGTTTGGAGTGCCTTCGCGCAGGGTCAGACAGATCGGGCTAAATATGAGCTCATCAGGGAAACCATAAATTTTTTAGCAACGGATAAAGCCGTTTCACCGGATACCAGTTTCAGGATATCCTGCGAAACGTTGGACTACGATTGCTTCAGCCAACAGTTATCCAGCAACCCCGTCAACGGCATTGAACGGTGGTACAACGCTTGGCGGTCCATGAAAGCAACCGATGAGGCAGGGTTGGTTACATTACGTAACCAAATATTTGCCGATATATTCGAGCGGCCGGGAAAGGGCTATCGAAAACAGCTTTCGGGTTATGGCACCTACGTCGCGCGTACCGAAAGCTTGGTACATCCATCTGCGGAAGAAACCCCTATGGAACAAATCGTTGCCGACACCACGCCGGAATCCGTTGATACTTCGGAAGGATCACAAGTGATTTACCCTGAGCAGCTCACTAATCAAAATGATAACCCAGAAAAAGAAGACCCCATGATTGCTTACCTCGCCCTCACCATTGGCATCATCGCATTAATCGCTGCTGCCTTGCCCTTGTTTAAGAAAAAGGAACCGCAGATACCGGTAGATTTTCAAGCCGTTCAGGAGCGCTTGGATGAATTAGCGGTGCGGATGAGGCGCCTTGAGCAGAAAATAGGTGACAGCCAAATTAAAGACGAGGCGATCACCAGTCTAACCGAAATCATGGAATCCGTGGAGAAGCGGGTGGTGGAATTGGAAGGTCGTAGCTAACTTCGCCGAACGACGACGGAATATGGAAGTCGGGATCTGCGACATCCGGATCCACCCAGGTAATCCACTGTATGGTTGTATCCCCTTGATTTTTGGTGCTGTACTCTCCGCGATAGGCGCCCATAAAGAAAAATGAGCGGGTACCGCGCTGCTTCACGATACCCAATTCATTTAATTTGGAAAAAGGAATTTTGCCTTCCACGACATACCCGCGGTCATTTCTGACGCCGATCACGTCCAGATCCGGAAAGTCCCACGCGTTGTCGAACTGGCGGTAAAAGGACGCGCGATAGTCCAATACACGGCCGTCTGGCCCCATTTCGAAACAATAGTAATCAGCAAGGTCCTTATCTCCTGCAAAAAATAATTCCACCCGATCACCGCTTGCAACGGCCTGTTCGCTTTCGACGGGAACAACCACAATTTGTTTATCGGCCACGTCAAAAGCAAAATAGAAATAACTGCTATCAGATTGAACCCAAAGAGTCGTTTCGTTATCCGGTCCTTCATCCCAGGGTTTGACAAATCCCCGCACGACGTTTGCGTTCTCCCACTCACCGTCCGTCAGCTTGCCGTCAATCGTTACCGCGACCGGGTTGGCCTTCAGCGCGAGGTGGCTCCCTTGAGGGGCGTCCATACACCCCTTGAAAAGCAGTTCCAGAATCAGCACACCCGCGATGACAACAACCATTCGGTTCATTCTGTTAGGTTCCATAATTCCTTAAATTTTATCCTTGATAGTTCAATAGTCCATTGCCATATTCTTTGATAAACGACAAATCTTTATGCGCTTTTTCATACGCGCCGTCGATATACACCGCAAAGGTAGTAATATGACGGATTCCCATCTTGGCATAAGTATCGATATCCGATAAAAACACATCCCTATTCCAGGGCAGTTTTACCGCTGGTTTTTTCCAATCGCTGAATAAGGACACATCTAGCCAGTATTCCAATACCTGCGCCGTATCTTTTGGGAATACAGAAAGATTGGCCGCCAGATGGTCGATATATTCCCCGTGTGTGATGGTCATTCCTTCCCGTTTCGCATTCCGATCCGCCAACGGCTGGCTCCAACTCCGGAAAAAGGGTGCGTATTCCAGGAAAATACCCGGTTCGGGCTTGATAGCTTTCGGCGCTTTCATGGTGCTTTGGTAGGCAAGGTGTGCCAGTGAATTGCGCGGGTCAAGTTCTTTCAATTCGAGTACGATCCGATTTTCGATGACCAGTGCCTGATCGCTATCTTCCCATTCTTTGCAGTCCGGGCAATGGCATTTTTTTCCGCCATCATCCAGCCAGAAGTAGTAACGGCCTGTCGTTGGCTGTTGTTTCAGCGCTCGTTCACGCGCATTTCTGGCGATGATTTCAAGCGCTTCGGTCGAAGAAGGGCAGCAGTTAAAATCATCTGTTCGATTGCCTTTTTCATCCATACGGAATAACTCAGGTTGTCGAGCAAATAACGACCGGGGCAACAGTTCCGCCATGGCATGCTGTTCGTATTCCACGGCGATGTTAAAGCCTTGGCAATCCAGCAGAAATTTTTTGAAAGCTGCCGACTGCATGTTGGTGTCGGAGGTATGCACGCTCAGGGTGGTCAGACCTGCTTGACTGGCCAGCATCGGCCAGTCAAGCGACGTGATGTCTTCCCAAGCTAAAATGGCACCCCGCGTCTGAAAAAAATGTTCGTTTCCGGTAGGAGCGGGAGGGATGCTATCGTGGTCACCGGACGACGAACCATTCACACGTTTTCCACAGGACACTAAAGGAGCTACTACTAACGCCGTAGAGAATAAACCTACGTTCTTTATAAAATTTCTTCTTGAATCAACTTTCATCTTATTATGTGCTTATTATTAATGTTTTTATGACGATTACCACCCGGGATTTTGAACCATATTGGGGTTCTTGTCCAATTCTGATTGCGGAATTGGAAATAGGTAGTGTTTTCGCTCATCGAATATGCGTGTTTGGTGGACGGGATAGGTGAACGTCCCGTTAGCATCCACAACCAATTTGTGAACCGGTCCATTATCGACGGTGGCGGCTATCTTCCATCTTCTTACGTCCCAGAAGCGATGATCTTCAAAAGCCAGTTCAATCCGTCGCTCGTGCCGTATGCGGGCCCGCATTTCGTCCTTTGACAGCCCTATGGGTAAGTCCGGCATATCGGATCGATTGCGTATGGTATTGATTGCCTGATAAACCGCCGCGGTAGGACCTTCGGACTCATTGAGTGCTTCGGCATAATTCAGGTAAAGCTCGGCAAGGCGGATAATAGCAAAACGTCTGTAGGTGTTCCCCGCATCAGTAAAAAGATTGTGGCTCTCCAACAGGTATTTTCGGGCAAAATAATTGACCCGTTGAATGGCGCCGATCGTTACGTTGTCTGCTCCACCTGGCGCAATGTTTACGGCTCTTCCCTGCCACATGGCACCATGATATAGAATGCTCTGGTAAAAGCGCGGGTCCCGGTTCACAAATGGATTTTGTGGGTCATAGCCCGCATTGGGGTTTACGATCTGTTCGCCCGTCGGTGAATAACCAAGTACGGGCAGTTCCCCGTTCTCCATCTCGTAGGCATCAACCATTTCCTGTAGGGGACTATTGACATACCAGCCGCCATAGCCAATTGGCGAATTGTAATAATCCCAACCGTAGCTCGTGATATCTCCCGAGCTTTTGGACCAGATGACCTCCGGGTTGTTAAGTTCCAGAAATATGCGCTCATAGGCCCGGCGCCCGCCGGAAGCCGTAAGCGACAATGCATAGCCGTTGCTTTCGGCATACTCGAGCGCTTCCTTTGACGCTGTCGCAGCGGCCGACCAACGTCCCGGATCCGCGGTAGGATTCCAAAGTTCGCTGGCAAAAAACAACGATAACCTCGACAGCAAAGCGCGGGCTATGGTTGCAGAAAAGCGGCCATACTGACTGTCGTCATGTTTTGCCGGTAACAGTTGGATTGCCTGATTGAGGTCTGCCTGTATGAACGCTACCGTCTCTTCCGGAGTGCTGCGCGAAAGGTGGACGCTTTCCCGCAGTTCAGGTTCCAAGGGTTTGTCTATCAGCGGTACTCCACCCCACATCTTAAAGAGTTCAAAATAGTAGAACCCCCGCAATCCATAGGCTTCTCCAAGCAACCGTTCCTTCCTTCCGGACGCACTACTGCTCACCTCGTTGGGGATTTTATCGTAGTTTGCAAGAAATACATTGATTCGCCGGATGGCGGCATAATAATCAAACCATAGGTGTTGTAACGGAAAAACCACGGCATTCCAGTTACCGTTATTGAAATCGTAAGGTGTGCCTACCACAAATGAACTTTGCTGAAAGCCGATCTCGTCGGTACCGCCGCCCAACATGTAGTCCGATATCTTATCTACCGACTGGCGTTGAAAGTCGGGCAATGCGCCATAAGCATTGTTCAAAAATGCTTCCGCATTCTCCAAGTTGGTAAACACCTCTTCCACACTGATGAAGTCGCTCGGTGTTCTTTCCAGATATTCCTTACTGCATGCATTGAATAGGCATACCGTGCCTAATGTGTATATTGCAATCGCTAAACTTCGCAAGAACTTTTTCATTTTTTTAAAGTCTGATGTTAATCCCGAAATTGATGATACGTTGGATCGGATACACGATGTATCCTTCCGGAGATTCGGGATCCCGGTCTTTTAACCATAGGGTGTCCCATACCGCTAAATTTTGGGCGTTTACGTATAACCGGGCATAGCTGATTTTCAAGGGCGTTAATAAGCGCGCCGAAAACTCATACCCCAGTTCCGCATTTCTGATTTTTAGGTAATCAGCCTTTTGCACAAATTGGTCTGACAATACGGTGTTATTGTTGGAGGCGCTGGCCACGGGCATCAGCGCGTGGTCTTTGTTTTCTGGTGTCCACCGGCGAAGATTGAGCAAGCTTCCCGGGTATCCGTAAACATATGTCGTTCTTCCTCGTGCGCCATTGAGCAGTATGCTCGCGTCAAACCTTGCAAAAGAGGCACCCATGGAAAGCCCTCCGATGTAACGCGGTATGCTTTGCGTACGCACCGGTATCCGGTCAAACGCATTGATTACGCCATCCTGATTTATATCTGCATATTTGATGTCACCCGGTATCACCTTATTGGCAAAGCTCTGCGTCGGACTGTTGGCGATATCCTCTTCATCGCGGAAAAACCCAAGCGACCGGTATCCCAGGTTATATCCGATTTCGTATCCGCGCAGGTCCTGGTAATCGAATGCTGGATTGGGCTGGTCGTTTTCCAGCACCTTGTTGCGGGCATAGGTAAGCTGGATATTGGTGAACATACTGAATTTTTCGCTAAGCCTTTTTTGAAAACGTATTTCTCCCTCAAACCCACGATTCAGTACCACACCGCTGTTCCGGGGAGCCAAACCGGAAATAGCGACGAAATCAGGCACGTCGCCCGGGGGAGTCAGGATGTTATTACGTTTTTCCCTGAATACATCGAATGATAAGCCGATTTCATTTTGCCTAAAGAGTGATAGATCGAATCCGAAGTTGCTTTTTACAGCGCGTTCCCACGTAACGTAGTTATTGCCAACACGGTTTTCGTTGTATCCCGGTACGTTGACCGGCGAAACGCCGAACCGGTATCCCCCGCCGGGTGCAAAATCGGTAATGTACAGCCAGCGTTCCCCGCCAATTTTGTCGTTGCCCGCAATACCATAAGATCCCCTAAATTTCAGGTATTTTACAAAATCCCATGCGAAAAAGCGTTCGTCGCTGAGGACCCATCCTGCCGAAACCGCCGGAAAGAAACCATAACGCCTATCCGGCGGAAAATTTTCCGATCCGTTGTATCCCAGATTCAGTTCTAGGAAATACTTTGATTTAAAATCGTAGGTAAAGTGGCCGCTCACGCCCTGGTAGGCATACGGGAGCTCGTCATTTACCATCCGCAGGGTGCGGTTCGCGAGCAATTGGCCGGTGATGGCATGTTCCCCGAACGACTTGTTGTAATTGACCCGGAAATCAAGGTAATTATAGCGCTGGATAAAGCTTGATCCTGAAGTCGCCAATCGGGAAGCGATGGTGTGTTGCTGATAAACCGGATTGCCCGCATTGTTGTTCCCCCGGAACCAAAATGAATCGAAATCCTGCAACCTACGGGTAATCTTATTGTTGTTATTTTCAAAGCTAAAATAAATCTGCGCATCTAAGCCTTCGGTAATAAAATCAAGTTTATGCTTGGCTGCCAGCGTACCGTACATGACGTTGGTATAATCGGCATAGTAGCCGTTTTGGGTAACGAGCCCATACGGATTGCTGTGATAGGGGATTTCCAAGGCACTGCCTGCCCCTAAACTCCCGTCCGGATTAAAAACAGGCTGACTGGAGGGGTACCTACCGGTAATATCCGAGAAAATTTCCCCGAAGCCGGGTCCGGGTCCCGTCCGGTTTTCCAGGCGCCCCGCCAAATCAATTCGTATATTCAGCCTCGGTGTGGCATCCAAATCCACGTTCGAGCGGAAGTTATAGCGGTCAAACTTGCTCCGGACTCCGTAGTTGTCTTCAAAAATGTCCTGGTGTTTCAACAGTGTACCCTGTTTAATGTAACTGCCCGAAATAAAGTATCGCAGCCCGGCAGCGGCACTTCCCGTGATGTTCACGTTGTACTGATTTTGCAGCGATCGATCTTTTAAAACGACATCAAACCAATTTACGTCGGGATACTGATACGGATCTGCTCCCGTACGGATAATTTCCAACACTTCATCCGTATACCTAACCGGGACATCCGAGTTCATATCCACGTCTTTAAAGTACAATGCCTGGTCGTAAGCACCCATCATGCTCGGCAGACGGATGGGTTGTTGTATTGCCTGTTGTGCCGTGAAATTGATTTCGGGCTTTCGGTTACTGGTTCCTCTTTTGGTCGTAACGACGATTACTCCATTGGCGCCCTGAATTCCATATAGCGCAGAAGAAGCCGCGTCTTTCAAAATAGTTACCGACTCGATTTCGTTGGCATCCAGTTGATTAAAGTCTGCCTGAGCCCTGGGTAACCCATCGATGACAACCAAGGGAGCTGAATTCCCGTAAGTGCCTTTTCCGCGGATGTACAAGGTTGCCTCGTCATTGCCCGGTTGCCCGCTTTGTTGTACGGTAATTAAGCCAGGGAGCCTACCGGCCAATGCGTTACTCAGGTTGGCTACCGGACTTTGCTTTAACTCTTTGGTTTGTATCGTCGCGATAGCTCCGGTAACCGAGCGCTTGGTTTGTCGGTTATCCATGCCGATGACTACCACTTCTTCCAAGTCGCTTACCTTGGGGATCAATGAGACATTGACCGTCTGTTGATTACCCACGGGAATCTCAGTTGCTTCGAACCCCAGTGTATTGAAGACAAGTACGTCTGTTCCCTGAATCAACGAGATCTGATAATTGCCATCTTCGTCCGAGGTTGTGGTTGTATTAGTGCCCTTCACGGTAATGGTTACTCCCTGGATGGGGTTGTCGTCCTGATCCACGACTTTCCCCCTCACCACTCTTGGTTGTTGAAGATTGGATCGTACGTTGGCCGCCGGTCGGGTGATCTTATTCGACGGTTTGATGACGATGGTCTTTCCTTTTTTGGTGTAACGGAGGGGCGTAGCGGCGAATATCCGCTGTAAAGCTTCGTCCAACGGAACATTCTTCATTTCGATCGTTACCGGATCCGCGTTTCGAATGCTCTCGTCATCATACAAAAAGTAAAAACCACTCTGGTTGGTGACCTTATCGAGCACCTGTGCCAACGGTGCGCTTTTTTCGGAAAGCGAAATGGTCTGTGCCGCGGTTCCAACCGCGAGTACCTGGAATATCGTGATTGAAAGCGAAAATACGCTTAGGTTCATCAGTAACAGGGTTTTTTTTATGCCACGCCACGGTAGGCATAAAATCTTACTCATAAAAATTTTATACATTTGTTAGTCTTTGGTTAAAACTCTCTTGAAATGAAACATGTGGGATAACCAGGGCAGTTTACGGAATCCTGATCGCAACTCAGGGTTCCGCTTTTCGGCATGCTACTGCCCAGGATTCCGGCTAGGGGTGTTTTGTAGTTTTCGGTCTTCTCATTGTTTTTTGATTACTTGGTTCATAATTATTTTGATTTAACTCGTATGGTCCGGTTCTGCACATCAAACTGTACCCGATCGGTTAGGGAAAGCGTGCCCAGCACTTCGCTGATATTCGCATAGCGGGATACGGTCCCGCTGAACGTACGGTTTATGACATCGTCTTGGAATTCGACTTCAACATCATACCACCGCGCTACTTTGCGCATGATATCCCCCAGTTTTTCCTGGCGGAATGTAAAGACTCCATCGCGCCATGCAATTTCTCGGTTGGGATCCACGGCTTCTTTTCGCAAATGGGACTTGGTGTTAAGAGCCTGCTCCGAAGGAGAAAGTACCGTAGACTCAGTAGTTCCGGTATGAGTATCCCGGATAACCTGTACCTTACCCGATAACAGCGTGGTCCGTATGATCTCGTCATCAGGATAAGCTGAAAGGTTAAATGCCGTGCCCAATACTTCCACTTGCTGCCCTTTGCTGATCACCCGAAATGGTTTACGGGAGTCTCTTTCTATTTCAAAATAACCCTCCCCCGAAAATTCAATTTGGCGTATTTCATCGCTAAATCGGGAGGGATATTTAAGTGTCGAGGCCGCATTGAGCCAGATTTTCGAGCCATCGGAAAGCGTGATCTGGTAAGTACCGCCTTTAGGGGTGGTGAGTACAAGCGTGTCTGAAGGCGGCAGGGCCAGAATGGTCCCGTCATTGTATACGGCACTGTCTTTGCGGAGGACGATTCCTTCGTGAACGTCGCTGAGGGCGATTGTTTGACCACTGGCAAGCGTCAAGGTTGCGCGATTACCTCCGGGTGGTATATCGGTGAATTCGCGGCCAAGGGGAGGAAGCGGTTCGGTCCCGGTGTAGAACCATGTGCCAATGGCAACGGCAAGAATTGCTGCGGCTGCATAAGGGAGCCATTTGCGTAGTTTCGCCGGTTTGGCAGACTGCAAGTCAATGCGGCCCGTGATATGCTGGGTCAATTGTGCCGCCGTACTGTGATCGTCATTGAGCACTTGATCGTAATCTGATAATGCTTGGCTGAGCCACGTCGCATCGGCAGCACGTTCTACCAGTGCCTGATTGGCCGGATGACGATTTGCCCATTTCTGTAGCTCTGCTCGCTCTGCAGCGGTTAATTCCCCGCTTTGGTATTTGCGTAATAGCGATACGATCGCGCTTCTTTCCATTCTTTTCGGTCGTTCAATGGCCATACGGCCGTTTTACGTATAGAACCGAAACGCATTCAGAATCTGTAATAAAAATTAAAAAAAAATTAATTTTTTCCGAGATACGTCAAAAATGCAAGATAAAGCATCACGTCATAACCTTTAAACGCATGTTGGAGTGATTTAATGGCGAGTGATTTATTCAGGTAGACGGCGTTAGCCGTTATACCGAGCTTCTCGGAAATTTCTTGCACAGTTAGCCCTTCAAAAAATGCAAGACGAAAGACGTCCCGTTGCTTTTGCGGGAGTTTCTCAATCTCCCGGTAGATGGCATCCAATAGTTCCAGCTCGATCAGCCGCGATTCCACATCCGGGTCACTGCTCAAAAGCTGCTCGGCCTCCACCATGCCCGCCCGTTGCCGGTGTCGCGGTGATTGTACGTAATTCAGGCAAGCGTTGCGGGTTACGACATAGAGAAACGAGCGGATAGCAGCCATTGAATCGAAATTGCCGCGGGACTGCCACAATTTGAAGAAGCTGTCATTAGCGATTTCTTCGGCAGCCTCCCGGTCTTTCACCATGGTCCAGGAAAAATAGCGAAGCGCTCGGTTATGCATCTTTACGATCTGGGTAAACGCATCCGTATCTCCTTGCAGGAAGTCATTGAGCAAATCTTCGGGCTGTAAGCGCTTCATACCTGGTACGAATAACGTGAAAAAAAATGCGGGAATCAAGCAGATCCATTATTCGTTCTGCGTTATTCAAGACGCTTCCCATAGCACCTATTGGAAGAAAATGCCGGAAAGGCCTGCATCTTCGCCAGCAACGTGACTAAGCCTAACCCGCACAGGTCCCCTTGTCCTAAACGTATAATAACGAACATTGCCGGTTGTCTTTACCAGGATGGTCGGGTGTATCAAATTTTTGGTCCGTTCGTCAAAAAGATCAATGACAAATTTACCGTTTGTGCCGAGTTCTGCGGTACGAAGCGTAAATTGATAGACTTTTTCCGGTTGGGCCAGGATGTCTAGACAGTAGGTTTGATAGCAGGCCATTGGATTTTGCGTAGCTAATATCGGCAAAGGACCATGGCCGTCTAATGGCCAGTTGCCCAAACGAGGGGCGCCCGTTCCTTCGTTCTTCCATACGATTTTTTCCACATAGTCCGGGAGCGTGTTTTGCTGAGCCGCATTGCCCTGATGATCAAAAAGGAAATAACCGTCCCGTCCATACCGGTCCACCCAATCGGTAGAGGTAGTGCTATCGACCGAAACCAATTCGGTATGGTTGGCGTTTCTCTTTTTTGTTTTAGGAGGATGGCTTTTATGTTGTTCATCTTCATACTCCATATCGATTTCATAAGAACCGGAAGGAAGATCGGGAAGGTATACGAATCCATCGTCTTCCGTTGGGATCGCGTAGGGTGGGTTCTGCGCATTGCGACGGGGGTAAACATCGTGGCCGTTCACGGTAATGCGCCGCATGCGTTTTCCCATTTTTGGAAGCCCGATGGTAGCCAGACTGCCTGTGGGTGAGTGAAGGTATGCCGTACCCTTGTTTACGTCGATGCCAAAACGGATGGCCCCGAGCGGTGTGGGCAGACCGCCGCTTACGGCGTTTAAAGAGTTGGAGAGATGGGGAACAACTCGAAAACGTTTAAATCCCGGCGATATCGGTTTGATACCCAGTATTTCTTCAGAAAGCCACCGGGTTGCGCCGCTGCTCCACGGGTGACATAGGCTTGTGTAACCGTGCTGGCCGTTTGGAATGGGGTCATTGGGCAGAAACAGGTTTGACCATTCCGGACGGAAACACTCCCAAAACGTGGTCGCCCCAAGCCGAAGTTGTCCGCCCCAGGTCTTGTCGATTGCCAACAACGCTTCGCCGTGCAGACCGCCGGCAGCTAGGGCTTTGATGATAAAATATTGATTGAAGGGAGAAAAAGAGACGATGTTTGACCGGTCGAGAAAATAGTGACGTACCAGCGCTGTTGACTCCTGGTGGGTCAGGTAGCCACCGTTCATTGCCTCGGCGGCCGCATGTAATCCAATGGATTGGTACCATCGCGGATTCTTCCTAATCTCGGCAAGTTTTAGGTCGCCCAACCGCTTGTAGTTAGCGCTTAGTTCCTCTTCTCCAAACGCGGCCAATACCTTGGCGAGTTCCGTGCATGTCTGAATATATAATAATCTGTATGCATGTCGGTTTTGAGGCATATTGGGGGTTTCGAATCCCGCGCCCAGCCGTTCATCCCACCCGTAAAATCCCAGGTTGGCATCGTCGGCGATTACCTGTGCCGCATGATTGAGCTTCCGTTTCAGGGTGCCCAGGTGGGACCGCAGAAACGCTTCGTCGCCAGAAAAACGGTAGTAGTCGAGCAGGCTGTGAATCCATAACAGCGAATAACTTTCTATGGAATTGTTGTCTTCTGCTGTTCGCTGTAAGTTATGGCGTACCATTTCGTAATTACCAAAGGCGATCATGCTCACCGCTTGGGAAACATGTGCATCTCCCGTCCATGAGTGACGATCGCCCCGGTCCATCAGAATGGCGCCGATATGGTCTTTCAGCAAATTCAGTTTAACGGCGTAAGCCCCGGTGTACCAAATCCGATTCAGTATGGTGTCGGAACTCTCGAAGTGCCCAGCGTAGTTTACGGGTTTGGTCTGGCAGACCAGGCGGACATTCTTAATGTGCCAAGGCCTGTCAAATCTCGTTACATGGATCCATCCGAACCGGACGCCTTCATAAAGTTCCGCATTTAGCTCCAATCGATAGGTATTTCCGTGTTTCACCGGTATCCCGGTCTTATGAGGGGATTGCGGCCCTGAATTGACAATCGCAGGCTGATTGTATTCGCTGATACTCATCTGCACTTCTCCCGTCAGATCTGGACTGTCAAATTCGATCCATGCAGCACTTTCCACACCGAAGTCAAAACGGATGGAGCCTTCACCATTGACAGTGATCGAGCAGTCATCGGTCAGGGCAGATTCCGTTCCCTCAAAGCTGGCGGCTGTCTCCGAATGAACCTGTACCGGTTTCAGGTGATATACCTGGAGTTCCTCGCTTTCGTGTTCCCAAACATAGGATACCAAGGGGTCAGGTGAGGCTGTGACTTGTTTTCCGGTGAAAGCGCCACCGGATACGATGGGGTAAGGAGCAATGCCCGAGTCTTTGGGGAGTTGATAGTTCGTACGAATGGAAGGGAGCTGACTGAAGGACTCGGCGGGCGAACAAATGAGGGAAAATAAACTAATAAAACCTATTGTGGAGAATACTCCGCGGATTTTTTCTGACATGCCGTTCAATCTGGGTTATACAAATGGTTAATTCGTGCTGCAAACATAGCAATAGCTTGGGGATTCGCTTTTCAAAAAAGCGACAAATGTTTGTCTTTTTTGACATAAATCCGACGTCTTATCCATTAACTTTTTTCGTTTATTTGCAAGCGCATCCGGAGCAATAGTTAATCCTAGCATGTTTGTAACGTTATTGGCCCTGCATTCATTGGTTCGCTGGATGGTATTGGCGAGCTTGCTTTTCGCGATCTTTCGTGGATACAGGGGATGGCTAACCAGAAAGCAGTTTTCACATTTCGATAATTCCGTTAGGCATTGGACGGCAACCATCGCCCATATTCAGCTACTTTTGGGGGGAGCACTGTATGTTGTTAGCCCAATTGTGACGCATTTCCTGCACAATTTCCGGGAAGCCGTACACCAGCGGGATCTTCGTTTTTTTGGTATGGAACATATTACGATGATGGTGTTGGCCGTCATTGTGATTACCATCGGTTCAGCCAAAGCCAAGCGCAAACCGACAGATTCCGCCAAGTACAAAACCATGGCCCTTTGGTTTACCGTTGGTCTACTCATAATATTCTTGTCCATCCCTTGGGCATTCTCACCATTCACGAGTAGGCCTTATCTCCGACCCTTTTAGTTTGGTCTATTGCCCCCTTACCACTTATTTTCTTCTTCCTATTTACGCCCTAACTGCAGCATATTCTTTGTCTGAAGACCACCAAACGTTTGCGGATCGACCGCAGGTACGTACATTCCCGCTGCTTAAACGTACCGGTCTTTCTTTAGGTGTCGATGCCGCCTCGGAGATTAAAGCCATGAGCCATAGCCGGGTCTTTTTCATGCTCCAAGGCACAAATTAAAAAAAAGTGAAAAAAGTTCTTGACTCTTACCTTACGTCATAGCCTACCTTTGTCGGAACAATGGATAATGACATGACAGCATACACGGTAAAGAAGCTTGCGAAGGCGGCCGGTGTGAGTGTGCGCACGCTCCACCATTACGATCGGATTGGTCTGCTCAAACCATCGATCCGCACCGCTGCAGGGTATCGGCTATACGGCAAAAGTGAGCTGCTGCAGTTACAGCAAATCCTTTTCTACAAGGAGCTGGATTTCGGACTAAAGGAAATCGCCGCATTGATCAACCGTCCGGATTTTGACTTGATAAGTGCACTGGAAAGTCAAAAGCAGCTGCTGAAAGCACGTCGGAAGCGTATCGACCGGCTCATGTCGACATTGGATAAAACTATTTTACATATCAAAGGAAAGATCAAGATGAACTACGAAGAATTGTACGAGGGGCTCCCAAAGGAGCAGGCCACCGCATGGCGAAAGGAAGCCTTGGCGAAATGGCCAGATCAGGTAACGCACTCGGAGCAGGTACTTGTCGGCATGGGCAAGGACGAGTTTGAGAAATTAAAGAGTGGCTTTAAGGAAAACTGGGAAACATTGGCCTACCTTTGCAGTCAGGGTATAGATCCCGTTTCCGAACCGGTTCAACAGGAGATTGACAAGCACTATCACTATATCCTGCGGTTTTGGGGTAAACCGGGCGATCAGGTAGAAGCTTACAAAGGACTTGGAGAACTCTACATGGCTGATCCCCGTTATACCGAAGTTGGGGGGGTAGCGTTTGGCCGGTTTTTGAAACAGGCGATTGACCACTATTGCAAATAAAAGCGATTTTCGCTTAGTTTGCAGTCCGATAACTGCAAAATATATGTCTGTGCTTTTCAGCCCCTTGACCATTAAGGGGGTTACCTTGAAAAATCGACTGATCGTGTCGCCCATGTGCCAGTATTCGTCTGTGGATGGATTCGCTGACGATTGGCACCTGGTGCATTTGGGAAGCCGGGCGGTAGGAGGGGTGTCCCTGGTCATCTCCGAAGCCACGGCGGTTTCTCCCGAGGGTCGGATCTCCCCGTATGACCTGGGCATCTGGAAAGATGAGCACATCGAAAAGCTAGCGCAGATCACCGCTTTTATTAAGGGGCAACGATGCGTGCCAGGTATCCAGCTCGCGCACGCCGGCCGGAAGGCCAGCACAGCCGTACCTTGGAGGGGCAGGGGAAGGGTGACCGAAGAAGAGGGGGGATGGGTGCCGGTAGCGCCATCGGCCCTAGCATTTGCGGACTATTATCCGATGCCTGTGGAATTGGACCGCGAGGGCATCCGCAAAGTTATCGCCGACTTCACCGAGGCGGCAGGGCGCGCGTTCCGCGCAGGCTTTCAGGTTGCTGAAATTCATGCGGCGCATGGTTATTTGCTACACCAGTTCCTTTCGCCATTGAGTAATCAGCGGGAAGACGACTATGGTGGACCTTTTGAAAACCGCATCCGGTTGCTGCTTGACGTCGTTGCGGGCGTAAAGTCGGCATGGCCGGCAGATTTACCTTTATTTGTCCGAATTTCGGCTACGGACTGGGCGGAGGATGGCTGGAATGCCGACGACTCGGTACGGTTGGCAACGGTATTGAAAACGGCAGGTGTAGACCTAATCGATGTATCAACAGGCGGGTTGGTGAGCTACCAGCAGATTCCGGTGGCACCAGCCTACCAATTGCCTTTTGCCGCCAGAATCAAAAAAGAAACGGGCATCTTAACTTCCACCGTTGGCTTAATAACAGATGCCGCACAGGCGGAAGCGATTTTAGCCAATGGAGATGCCGATGCGGTAATGATGGCCCGGGAGTTCCTACGTAATCCCTATTTTCCTTTGCGGGCGGCTGCTGACTTGAAAGCCGATGTTGCATGGCCTGTACAGTATGAACGGGCGAAGCCGCAATAACGATAAAAATGGACAATCATCTGAAGGGGGTACTCATGGCCCTGTTAGCGGCCACGTTTTGGGGAGTGTCAGGAACCTGTGGACAATTTTTGTTTCAAGAGCGGGCAATGGCCGTGGAATGGCTGATGGCCGTACGTATGCTAGGCGCCGGTATACTGCTGTTGTTGGTGGCTTTGTTACGGAAGGATCGCCACATGTGGTTGATTTGGCGGGATAGGAGCGATCGCCGACGTTTGCTTATTTTTGGCATCCTAGGTATGCTCACTGTGCAGTATTCCTACTTTGCAGCGATCAAACACTCTAATGCGGCAACGGCCACCATTCTACAATTTTCGGCTCCGGTATTGATTGCTATTTACCTGGCCGTTCGATACGGCAAGCGTCTCAACGCAATGGGATACCTCGCTATTTTTCTTGCGGTGCTGGGGACCTTCCTCTTGGTGACCCACGGTAATATCCGCTCATTGAGTATATCACCGTTGGCTTTTGCGCTGGGAATGGCATCGGCGGTAAGTCTGGCCTTATATACCCTGATGCCGGGCAGATTGCTCGACAAATACAGTGCCCTGAGTGTTATTGGCTGGGGGTTGTTTATTGGAGGCGTGGCGATCTCGTTGCTTAGGCCGCCATGGGATGTGGCAGGCATTGAATGGGATGAATATACCTACGCAAACACCCTATTTGTCGTCTTGTTCGGTACGTTAGTGCCGTTTTACGTATACCTGAAAGCCGTCCAATTGATCGGTGGGCAAAAGGCCAGTTTACTTACCTCAGCCGAGCCGCTTTCGGCCACGCTGCTCGCGGTGTTGTGGCTGGGCGTTTCCTTCCAGGCGTTGGATTGGCTGGGAGCGCTGTTGATTGTTAGTACCGTATTCCTGTTATCTGTGGGTAAAGTATCTGGAGATCATTCCTGACTTAAAAAAGTTTGACGCGTAAATTCGTGACCAGGATGTATAAAGGAATGAGTCCGAATGATATCGCCAGAAAAATTCCCACACGGATATAATTCAGGACACGCCACTGAGCTGTACGGGCGAGCAGGTCTGTGTCTGTTGCCGGAGATGCCGCGATTTTTTGAAAATCGATGATATTCGGCGCAAAATACGTGAGCGTCCAAACACGTACGGCGACGTGAAGTAAAAGCAAAAGTAATAACCAGTTTCGGACCGAATCTATCTTCCAGCAGAAGATGAGCGCCAACAAGAAAGTAAGCTCATGCAATGAGTGGATGACGATCCAAAAGGCTTTCAGGTTAAGTCCGTATTTTCCCCCTAACACCGACAGCGATTCTGGCGGGGAGACGGTCCATTTAGGTACGATGACCGCTGTTTCAAATACTTGGGCGCCATTCATCAGGAAATAGGCCAGTATGGTAATGGACAGCCATATCTCAGCCCTTGTCAGGTAATTTGCAGTTAGTTGCTCCATCTTAATTATCCGTATGTAAGCTTTCTATGGTTTCATTCATAATTTGTATAGCCGACCGAAAATACCTTTCAAGTACGTCGAGTTCTTGATCCGAGAAGGAGCTAACCAATGCGGTTGTTTTCCTGTCAAGTTCTGAAAACAAAGGCCGCAGCAGTTTCATAGCTGTTTCCGTTCGGGGGACAATGATTACCTTACGTCGGTCGTGTTTGTCGAATTCCCGCTTGGCCAGGTTCTTCTTCTCCAGTCGGTCTACCAAGCCTGTGACGGCTCCGGTGGTTAAGCCCGTCAATTTAGAAAATTCCCCTGCGGTTATGGCTCCCCGCTCGATTAGTAATCCTAGGTATTTATGGTCGGTACCCGAAAGGCCCGCCTTGCGGGCAATCGCTTCATGCATCAGGATGGACGTATCCGAGTAACGTCTGCCTAACGTGCGGAATTCGTGTATCTTTTTATGGTAAGAGGTCTCCATAACTATTTTTGATAAAAAGTATCTTAGTTGCAAAGATATATATTTTAATTATTAATGGAAGAAATAAAAAAGCGAATCAGAAGAAATACTAAGTTTGTACGATCGTGCTAAACATATGAAGAATTATAAAGAATATTTTATCATACCCGCTGAGCCCGAATTGCTTTATTTAGCGTTAACCACGGCCGAGACCATTCGGCTCTGGACAGGCGACGAGGTGGTAATGACCGCTGAACCGGGTACGGAGTTTTCACTTTGGGATGGGGCGATCGTAGGTAAGAACTTATCCTTTGAGCAGGGTAAGAAAATCGAGCAACAATGGTATTTTGGCGAACAGGACGTACCTTCCATTGTGACCATCAAACTTCATCCGCACAAGCACGGAACTTCCATGGAGGTGAGGCAGACCCATATTCCCGATGAAGATTACGATGATATCATAGATGGCTGGCGGACGGTATACGCGGCTTCGCTCATTGATTTTTATACGGAGTGACCTTGTAGATTCTCCTTCAGTGAGCGTCACTTCCACGCCTAAGCAGATTTTTTATTTTATTTGCATTATCGCCTGCTTCCGTCGGAGAATGTTAGCGCGATATCCAAATTGTCCGTAGGCTACGTATCCTTATAGAGGTACATAACGGGTACGGATCACGTGCATATACCGTGCGGATCCATCACTGACCCACATTCCGAATTAATGTAACATAGCCTTTGAATGTCTGCCATTGGCCGTTAGGAAGCCGGACATCGAATACATAGTAGTACGTTCCTTCGTTGAGATTGTGGCCATTCCAGTCACCCTTGTAGGGACTCGCTTTATACACTTCATTGCCCCACCGGTTGAAGATGACAATTCGATTTTCGCGGAATAATTCCAGCCCACGGATTTGGAAGTAATCATTAAGGCCGTCGCCATTGGGCGTAAATGTATTGGGTATTTTCATAGCAATCACTTCCACCGAGGCGGCCGACTGGTTATCTTCGGGATTACTATCAGCCAATTGGGTAGTCACCGAGGCCAGTTGTGAGGCTATTCCTTCGCTTTCCGCCCGGACGTTGATCGTTAGGGTCTCGGTCAGATCCGGAGCTATGTCGCCGGGCAGCCACGTGAGTTCGCGGGTAACAGGATGGTAGGTCACCCGGCCAACGTGGTTGCCAAGGACACCTTCATAGGAAACATTAGTAGGAATGGTTGCCTTGACAATCACTCCTTCTGCTGTATGCGTACCGTTGTTTAGAATAAAAAGCTGATACGTGAAAAGCCCGCCGATCAGCACGGCGGGACGGTCAGGCTGGTTCCGGATATGCATGTCTATAACCCTATCGCCGCCACCGGGATCCGAATCCACGATTACCTCCACCGGATCTGAGAGGTCGGAATTGCATTCGTTACCCAGTGCCATCACGGTATAGGTGCCGGCCTCTGACACGGTGAGTTGTTGATCATGAAAACCGTTTATCGGTTCGCTATTGCGGAACCAGAGGTAGGACAGGGCGTCCGTGGCATTCGCACGTAACACGACCGAGCTACCCGGCACAATGTGCACGGATTGCTCAGTCTGTGCGGAAACAGGGAGTGCCATGTACAGCATCAGTAAGCACCCAATGTATTTAATACCGGGAATCGCCATTATTTCTGCCTTCCACAATCCTCACCGCCGAAGATTTTGAATCTTAAGAAGTGTGTAATTCATTATTAGACGAATCTATGGATTGGCCTGAATGGTGATCGTTGGTTTACCCGGTTTGGGGGTTACCTCGATAACTGTAGGCGTAGACATTCCACCGAGTGCATTTACGTACGGACCCGACGCCTTCACGGTGTAGTCGACCGCTACATAGTAGTTCCATGCGCCTACTTCGGTGTCGTTCGCTATATCAAATGTATAAACGTCTTGCACCGTATTGGTCGATGGGGTATTTTCCCTTATAGGCGTTGCCGTGCCGACATCAAGAGTTGTGCCATCCGCGACCTTATACCAACGGTAGCGTAGTTCAAAATCTTCTAAAACGGGATTTTCAGCACTTAGATTTGTTTCCGTGTTCCAAGATACACCCGCGTCGTAAGCAGCGGTTACGGTTAGCGTATTGGCAGCCATATCGTCCGTACAATATAAGATGGATGCATCTCCCCCGGCGGTTACCGTTAGGGACAAGGGGGCTAGGATGAATACGGTAAATTCCTCCGGTTCGGAAGAACATATTTCTCCATCCGTAATGCCTTGGGCTATGAACGTATAAAACCCGGGAGCAAGGCCTGTGACATTTAATTGACTATTGACAGTTCCACCGGGCGTTGCCGTTGCAGAAGCGAGTGAGCTTACCGCGTCACCGCCTCCTGATGAATTTCTGAATAACCAATCAAAATCGGTAAATGTAATGCCTGATTGTCCGCCGTCACCCGTACTGGTTGTAGAGGCCGTTAGTGTAAAGCCCGTACCTCCGTGTACGAAAATGGCTTCTGTTCCTGTGCCGCTAAGTGGTGGTTGCAGGGTTGCCGGATTATTCGGGCTGATAAGTTGAGCGGAGGCACTGAATCCCGCTGTTAAAATCAAGCCAACCAAGCCGGCTTTCAATGTTGTCATTGTCTTTTTCATATCCATTTTGTTTTTATTTTTTTGATGTTCTGCTACTTGTTGATTTCATGGTTTTGTTAATCGTTCCCGCTTACACTGAGATCGGGCTTCCCTGGTTTAGGGTGCACGGTTATGGGTTTTTCCTGATAGTTTGAACAGGAAGTTTGGGCATCGGACAGCGTGTATCGTATGATAACCGTTCCGGCGCCGATGCCGGCGACCGCCCCCGAAAGCGGATCTACGACCGCCACGGTGTTATCAGCACTACTCCATGTACCTCCCGCGGTGGCGGATGTGAAGGTTACATATTCGTTTACGCAGATGTCGTCTTGGCCAGAGATTGGATCTACAATGGGCTTTGGGTGTACGACAATGGCTATCTTAGTGCGTTCGGATTCAGCCGGGCAGCCGCTTTCCCATGATGACGCCACATAGATAAACGTAGTGTCGGTTGGGGAGATATAAGGTAAAGAGGAAGTGGTATATGTATCTGAATTTCCGTTACTTTCCTGTAATAGCGTTCCATCGTTTACGGCGTCATACCAACGTAAAATGCTGCCAGCACTGGGTGATGTAGCCGTTATGGATACGGTTTCGCCTTCGCAGACTTCGATGGCGTCGGGATAGGCCGTAGGCACTGTGGGCTTAGCTGGAGTGCGCTGGATTTCGTGGAGTCTGAAATTGCTTAACAAACTTACGCCCGTTGCTACGCTCACTTCGATTCTATCGAATTGTCCATTTGGCACAGTCGACACAGTGTATCGATCGCCTGACGATAATATCCCCAATAAGTCCAAGGAAATAAGGCTACTTAAGCTGGTCGAGGAAACGGGCGTAGTTCCAAAACCCTTATAGGTATTGATGACCACATTATTGAAAAGACCAAGCTGTAGCAATGCAGGTGGAACTGAAAACGTAATTGTAGCCGCATCGCCAAGGTTTGAAAGATTGGAAAAATGGGCGGATTGTGTTATGGTATGACCTACACCCAGTATTCCTCCACTTATCGTTGAGAAAGTAGTGAGATTGTTGTCGACAGCGGTTAACGGAGAGGATACCCCGCCTCCTAAAGATATTCCCGAACCTCCGACTGAAGTACCGATAACTTCGGCGCAATTTGTGTGAGAAGTTTCGAAGAATGCATAATAAATGTTTGCTGTTGCCGTACCAAGTGCCGCGGGCGATGATAATGTCAGTCGGACGGCGTTGAAAGGACTGCTGCTCGTTACGGCTAAATAGGTTATTCCGTCAATAGAGGTGAAAGTAGATGATTGCGTAGCTACAACTGAGCCATCTGAACCGCTCGTACTATTGGCGTAAGCTTGTACGGCTACGCCACCGCCTAGAAGGGCGTTTGTGCTAGCGAATTTAAGGTATACGATAGAATTGGATACGAGTGTGTTTGGGAATATCAGTTGCTGCCAAGCAGTTGCAGTGCCCACTGTGCTAGATGCCGTCAGTGTTGTGAAATCTGATAGGTTGGAATTTACGGAAAGAAGCGGTTGAGTTACGGTTGCTGAATTTCCAAGGCTTGATGTTGTCCCGTTTCGTTGCGCATCCGCATACACCCGTTGGCCATATCCGTCCCTCACTAACCCAAATAGCAGCACGATCACCGATAAAAAGCGGAGCGAACGGAAACATATAGATAGGACGAGAGGGTACATATCAATTCATAGGTGTGTGCAACAAGAGGTGGAGTTAAGGTAAATGTAATAAGTATCTGCCTCGCAAAAATAGGCGATCGTTTAAGTTCATATTCCGTTCATTTTATTCATATTCCTTTCAGTTGTATGAATGCTTTAGGCGTCGGGCACGCGGATTAATAAAGCACCCCAACCGGTGCCAGACGGTGGTGCATGATGGAGGAGTCAGGTGGCGCTCAGCAGGCTATCTCAGTGCGGTCACCGTGCGGCATATCGCACTGTTACAGCAAGGTGAACGCCCGCGGACCGCTCTGTGACAGCGTGGTTATGCGGAGCAGTCTAAAAGCAGGCTGGCAACAGATAGACAACCGGTACAAACTCTGTCGAAAAAATTTTTAAAAAACGGTGAAAAAGCCTTACCTTTGTCCCTCGTGAAATTTGGAGTACATTGCTTCAGGACGAAATGCCCCAAGCCCGGAAATCTTTCCGATACGCACTTCATTTCTAACCGTTTTAGGCCCGTTGAGGGCTTTTTTTATGGATATATAAACAGCTTTATCAACGTAGCAAACCATCAACAACAGGATAACGAATGACTAACTACAGCAAACTTCCAGCGATTTTGTTATTGGAAGACGGAACCGTCTACCATGGCAAGGCGGCAGGAAAAATTGGTACCACGACGGGCGAGATCTGTTTCAATACAGGCACCACGGGTTATCAGGAGATTTTTACCGATCCATCGTACTATGGGCAGATTATGGTGACCACGAATGCGCATATTGGTAATTATGGCATAGCGGGGGAGGAATCTGAATCGAACAAGATTCAGATTGCCGGACTGGTCTGCAAGAATTATAGCATCAATTACAGCCGAAAAATGGCTGACTCATCGATCCAAACCTATTTCGAGGAGGGCAACCTGGTGGGTATTTCGGATATCGATACCCGTTCACTGGTACGCCATATTCGCGACAAGGGCGCCATGAACGCCATCATTTCTTCGGAAATATTGGATATCGATACCTTAAGGGACGAATTGGCCAAAGTGCCTTCGATGGCCGGATTAGAATTGTCGTCTGTGGTGACGACCGACACCCCTTATTATTATGGCAACGAGGATGCGCCGCTTCGTGTAGCCGTGCTAGATCTGGGAATCAAGAAAAATATCCTGCGTAATTTCGATGCTAGAAAAGTGTATGCAAAGATTTTTCCGGCGAAGACTACGTTTGCTGAAATGGATGCTTGGGGTGCCGACGGCTATTTTATCTCGAACGGTCCCGGTGATCCTGCAGCCATGGATTATGCCATACAAACGGTCAAGGATATCGTGGCAGCTGATAAGCCGCTTTTTGGGATTTGTTTGGGACATCAATTGCTGGCATTGGCCAACGGCATCCGTACAAGGAAGATGTTCAACGGTCACCGCGGCATTAACCATCCGGTGAAGAATATCGTAGCCGACCGGTGTGAGATCACCAGCCAAAACCACGGTTTCGGGGTCGTGGCTGAAGACATCGAGCAATCGGATAAAGTAGAGATCACACACGTTAATCTCAACGATCATTCCATTGAGGGAATCCGAATGAAAGGCAAAAATGCATTTTCGGTGCAATACCACCCTGAATCGTCACCCGGTCCGCATGATTCGCGTTACCTGTTTGACGATTTTGTTCAATTAATGGAGCGGGGAAAATTGGAGTTGGCGAATTAAAAGTTGAAAGTTGATTGTATCGTTCAATTTTCAATTAAACAAGGATTTTCAATTTTCAACTAAATATAATTACCTTTGGAGGTGTGTTGCTTCGTGTAAATGTGACACTAACTTTGAAAGCTATCGTAATAGTAACCTTTTAAAATAAAAGAAATACATGAGTTTGATCATCGACGTACATGCGCGGCAAATACTGGATTCGCGCGGTAATCCTACCATCGAGGTAGATGTGACTACTGAAAATGGATTCGTTGGCCGTGCGGCCGTTCCATCGGGTGCTTCCACAGGTGTACATGAGGCCGTTGAATTGCGGGACGGAGACAAGGCAAAATATCTCGGAAAAGGAGTATTGAAAGCGGTTGAAAACGTGAATACCAAAATTGCGGAAGCGCTTCAAGGCATCGATGTTTTCGAACAGAACGCTATCGATAAGGTAATGATTGATCTCGATGGGACCGAAAATAAGGGCAATTTGGGTGCTAATGCGATCTTGGGCGTTTCCTTGGCTGTGGCTAAAGCGGCTGCGCAGGAAAGTCGGCAGCCGGTCTACCGGTACATCGGCGGTGTGAATGCCAACACATTGCCGATTCCAATGATGAACATCATCAATGGTGGATCGCACTCCGATGCACCGATCGCGTTTCAGGAATTTATGATCATGCCGGTAGGCGCACCTTCGTTTTCTGAGGCATTGCGTTGGGGTGCAGAAGTATTCCACAACCTGAAAAAGATTTTGCACGACCGGGGGTTATCTACCGCTGTCGGTGATGAGGGTGGGTTTGCGCCTGCTTTTGATGGCACTGAGGATGCCGTGGAAACCATTTTGAAGGCCATCGAAAAGGCGGGATACAAACCGGGTAGTGATATCTATCTGGCATTGGATTGTGCTTCATCTGAGTTTTACAAAGATGGCAAATACGATTACACAAAATTCGAAGGCGATAAGGGTGCGGTGCGCACAAGCGAAGAGCAAGCAACTTACCTTGCTGAACTGACCGGCAAATATCCCATTATTTCCATCGAAGACGGCATGGCTGAAGACGATTGGGCTGGGTGGAAGGTCTTGACCGACAAGATCGGCGCAAACGTTCAATTGGTAGGAGACGACTTGTTTGTTACCAACACCAAAAGGCTGCAGCAAGGTATCGATACCGATACGGCGAATTCTATTCTGGTAAAGGTAAATCAGATCGGTTCGCTGACCGAAACGATCAATGCGGTATCACTCGCACAAACTAATGGATATACTTCAGTCATGAGCCATAGGAGCGGTGAAACGGAAGATTATACCATTGCCGATCTAGCAGTGGCGCTTAATTGCGGACAGATTAAAACCGGGTCGGCATCGCGCTCTGATAGGATCGCTAAATACAACCAATTGCTTCGTATCGAAGAGGAATTGGGTAGCAGCGCGCGATTCTTAGGAAAAAGCTTCAAATTCGCAAAATAGCGCGTTATCACAAATCATTTTAAAGGGAGGCTAGGAATACTGGCTTCCTTTTTTTGTTCCCAATCGTAATTGTTCCAGCCGGTCATAAACCCTGAAGACCGTAGCTAGGTAAGGGGAGGTCTCGCGGGCTTCTTTTTTTTCTGAAAATATACGGGTGGGGTGCTTGGAATGAAATGCCGCCCGCTTCGAAACGTTCGCGAGATAGGAATTATCAAGTGGTAACCCGCAATTTGAGGCTACGCTATGCAAAAGAGCCTTCGGCCCATCGGCATAATTAAGGAGCGTGGTGAGACGATCTTCCGATACGATGTCTAGATACATCTCGAAATAGCGTTCCAGTACCCGTGCGAGATAGCCATCCAGATCAGCCGAATACACCTCGTCGGGATGAAATCCAAAAACCGCCGGTTCAATCACTCCTGGTACGGCGTGCATACCTCTGAGCTTCCGATGCGATCGGACCACCTCGTCGGGCCGTCGGTAAAGGAGTATAAGCGGAACTTCAGGATACAGAACACGAAATTGTCGCCAAAAGAAAATATGCCAGCTATCGAGTTTGATAAATAGGTGTTGCTCGTGGCCTGTTCGCTTTTGCCCGTAAAGACGGATGGCGGCGGCCAGCGTTTCGGAGACAGAAAAATTTGGTGGAGTTTCGGTTTTAAAGGGTGATCGAATAATGTCATCGAAAAAAGGAACTTCGGCCAGGCTGATGCAGTGAGGATGTAATCCCAGGAGCTGCGAAAGCAGGGTAGAACCGCATCGCGAGACATGGAAGATAAAAGCCGTGGGCTGAATGTTCGGCAATTCCATGCTCCAATCCGCCAGCAAGTCAACGGTGCTTGCTGGACGGAAACGACTGGAGTTGATTGATTTGCTTCGGGCTTTAGCTAACGTTTCATCGAAAAATGGATCGGTAAATGGCGTGTCTTCCAGTTGAATCCAATCACAAGAAAGTTCATTCTGACAAATTCGGAGACGAGCGGGATACCAACTTTTAATAAAAGACATCAGCCCGTTCGTTAATTTAATAGTTCCTTTTCCATTTGATTGGCAAGTTGGGTTGCGCTAGGCATATTTTGCGATCGCAAAGCGGCGATGATTTGCTTTTGTTTTCCAATATCAATTTTCTCGTCCTTTATGTGTTTGTCGGCTTGGTCGAAAAGATCAGACAACCAATCGTTCACTTGGCAATCGATCACTAAGTGGATGCGATCGGTGGTGCCTTTGTTACTTACCCGATGTACGAGATTTGCGTTGATATACCAGCATTCACCTGGTCGCATGTCTATGCGGGTATTCTCCACAAAAAATTCAACGTATGGATTGGTTATAACTGGAAAATGTAGCCGGGCTTCATCATTTTCAAATGCCAATTCGTAGTCGCGATGTGGTTTGATTTCAGAACCAGCTTTCAAATTCAGGAACCGTACCGATTGTACCGGGCATTTTAAAGAGTTAACCAACTCCTTGACAGCTGAAAAATGTTGCATGTGTATTGTATCGATATATACTTGTCGGTCCATAAGATCGGGAATCGGACTGTCTGCACCACCCGGCGCGCGTAGCGGCAATACCGTCCATTCTCCTCGGTAATGCAGGGTATTAAAATGTGGTTGCCATGTTGCGGTGTATTGCGTAATCTCCGCTGCGAGGGTGCCGGAACTTCGAATCGGTATTTTGGCAAAAGATATCATCGATAAGAAAGGTAAATGAAAGCAAATTAACGGATTTTTTTAATTGAATAAGAAAGCGTCTTTTTAAATTTGATTGAGTATCCAGTAATAAATTAAAATAGTTCTTTTTAACAAGAAATATTTTTTTATAAATTAGCGCGGAAATTGAGATTTCGCATGCTGTCTCTATTCAGTTAGGCTAAATCTTAGAGACTCTACCAATGACAAATGTTCATCTACCAATGACAGATATTTTATTGACTCATAGGTCTTTGTATCAAAAGAAATCTATCTCGTAGACATTATACAAGGTGGTAATCGCGTACCGGAGCATTCCTGGAATTATACGGTATATGGTAAATGGCCAGCCTGGAGGTTATTGATGGAGAATATGATGCGAATATAAACATAAGCATAGTATGAATCCTATTGGTGTCGGTATCTTGTTACCATCGTCCACCATCTTGCCCATGGGGAAAGATTTCGAACGTGGGCTAAAGCGCACGTTGACGGAACAGTTAGACGAACGTAATTGCACAATCGAATTCATTCCCGAGTTTATCGGGCAAGGTGGTAAATCGACTGTGGAAGAAGCGATCAATAAATTAATCGGCTATCACCAGGTCGATGTGGTCACGGGTATTTTATCGAATCAAGTAGGGATGGAGGTGGCTGAAAAATTTGAAAAGCATCGTGTGCCGTTTATAATCAATAATATCGGCGAACACGTACCCCATCCCAAACGGTTCAATCCATTTGTTTTTATAAATTCTACCCACACTTGGCAACAAGTATGGGCGCTGGGATATTGGGCGGTAAGTAAATTCGGTAAGCGAGGTATGTTTGTCGGCAGCATTTATGACGCCGGCTACGCTTTCGCTAATATGCTCAAATTAGGTATGGAGTCGGCAGATGGCCAGTCGGAGATGTCTTTTTCCATTGCGCAACTGGGACCTTCCAACAAGACCGCCAATCCCAAGGAGGTATTTAAACACATTGCGGAGTTCGAGCCGGACTTTATCTTCAGTGCATTTTGCGGAGGCGAAGCCAGTAGTTTTTTGGAGGAATATACCCGTTCTGGGTACCACAAGAACATCCCGTTACTGGCGCTGCCCTTTTTGCTGCAGCCCTTTAATGCACAGCAGCAGGAATTGGAAATATATACGGCCGTTACTTCTACCCTAGATATCACAGCTATTCACCCAGTAGTTGAAAAGCTGAATACAGGAAATCCATTTAATGAATTGGGGTCGGCAACGGGTTCTATACTGGCGGAAGCGCTTAATAAAAAGGGTAATTCAGGCTTAGATGAGGCAATCAGAAGAACCGTCAGCCGCTCAATAAGGGGAACATTGCATGTGGATTCGTCGCGGCCAGGTAAGGCGAACTACGTATATCTGGTCAAAAATGCGCATTTCGGAGAGGGGGATACCATCAAGATGGTCGTACAGGAATTATTGAACACAGTGGAGATAACGGATAGCGATTTGATAAAAAGTATCGAAGGGCCTATCTCCGGCTGGGGAAACCCATACTTAGCCGTATAGCAATGAACATCGCCGTGCTTTGTAATACCGACGCGTTAGTCATCCCAACACTCTTTCAACTGAGAGAGAAAGGCTGGTTGGCTGGTCTGGGAATACCCGAAAAGAGTAGGGCCTATTTACTTGATCCCTTGTTGAACATAGGCCTCGCAGAAAAAGATATCACATTGATTCCGGCCGATAGTGGACGAAATCAAATACTGAAAGATTGGATAGATAAGATAGGGGCTGCTGCGGTATTCGTGTTTGGATTTCCCTGGAAAATCCCGGTCACGGTTCTTGAGACTCCGTCGAAAGGGTTTTTCAATTTCCATTTCGGTGAGTTGCCGGTTTATCAGGGAGCTGATCCAATATTTTGGCAACTTCGAAACAAAGAGAAGCAAAGTGGACTTGCCGTACACCGGATGACGTCAATGATCGACCAAGGACCTATTGTTTGGCAGGAAAAATATCCAATGATTCCGGGAGAGACGTACGGTATGATGTGTCAGCGCATGGGATACCTAACTGCCAATATAATAGGGTCATTTACTGAACAAATGATAGGGGACAAACTGAATGAAAAAAGTCAGCAAGCCCTAACGCCTCAGTTTGCAAAAAAGCCAAGAACAGCAGACTTGTCCATCAATTGGGAGAAACAATCTGCGGAGGAAATCGAATGGTTGGTTAACGCATCCAACCCTAAATACGGAGGAGCGTCCACATCATTGAGAGGCAACGAAATCAGGTTGCTGGAAGTAGCCCCGGCCGACATGGATGGCGTGAAGGAGGGGGATATCCCTATACCAGGAACGATTGTGTATGCGGATGCGATATATGGATTGATTGTAGCTTGTAACGATAGGAGATTTCTTAAGGTAAATGTGGTACATCTCCCTGAAGGGTATCTTTCGGGGATTAAGCTGTTCAGTATGGGGATAAAACCAGGCGAACGATTTATAACTAACTAAGTGTTTACAAATAAATAGTTGAATTATGGAAGGAACAATGGCAGAAATCCGTTTGTTTTCGGGTGATTTTGCGCCGAAAACGTGGGCGTTTTGTTGGGGACAGACATTGCCCATAGCGACCAACCAAGCGCTCTTTGCTTTGTTGGGCACGACCTATGGAGGAAATGGGGTGACTACGTTTAATTTGCCCGATTTACGTGGGCGAACCGTGATTGGCCAAGGAGCCGGTCCCGGCTTAAGCCCACGCACCCTTGGCCAACTCGTCGGTACCCCCACGGAGACACTGACGTTAAACCAGCTGCCGGCACACACGCATATGGCACAGGTTACAGCAGGTGCAGCAAGTGGTTCGGCTACCCTGTATGGCGTGAATGCCGGCGGAGGAAGCGCAACACCGGGGGGAAATTATCTTGCAGAGGATAGTGCGGCGGGAGCAACAGCGTATGCGTCATCGGGAACACCCGTTGCAATGAATGCCGGTTCTGCTGCGATTTCCGACATACAGGCGGAAACTACCGTGTCAATAGAGAATACCGGTGGGAATCAACCGCATTCGAATATGCAGCCGTCACTGACGTTGAATTATATTATTTGCACGGCGGGTATCTTCCCGTCAAGAAACTGATTATTAATCTTAAAAAAGCATTACCATGGAAGGAACTATTGGAGAAATCCGGATGTTCGCCGGGAATTTCGCTCCGCGAAGCTGGGCATTTTGTCAAGGACAAACCATATCCATTGCAGCCAACAATGCGCTATTTGCCATTGTAGGCACTATTTACGGCGGTGACGGTGTCACAACATTTAAATTGCCTGATTTGCGAGGCCGTATTCCAATCGGGAATGGCCAGGGGCCGGGGCTGCCAAATTACACGCTGGGCGAACAGGTTGGCCAGGAGAATATCACCCTAACTGTAGATCAGATGCCTTCACATTCCCACGCGAATACCGTGCAGCAGGCCTCGACGCCGGGCTCGGCAAAAGCTACACTTAATGGGATTAACAACGCCGGTGGACAATCGGCGCCCGGTGGAAACTACTTGGGCCAGGATAATAGTGCCGGAGCAACTCCCTATGCTACGGCCGGCACCCCGGTAGCGATGCATGCGGGTGCGCTTGCGGCGACCGTAAATGTATCTCCGCCTACGGTGACGCTTTCGTTGAGCGGTGGAAACACACCGCATGAAAACATCCAGCCTGTCCTCGCGACGAATTACATTATATGTTTGGAGGGTATTTTCCCATCGAGAAACTGATATAATTATTTAACTAACTCAAAAATTATGGAAGGAACAATAGGAGAAATCCGCATTTTCGCAGCCAACTTTGCGCCCAGAAACTGGGCTTCCTGCGAAGGACAAATTTTACCGATTGCTAGCAATACGGCTCTTTTCTCGATTTTGGGAACACAGTATGGGGGAAACGGGACAACTACATTTGCGCTCCCCGACCTTCGGGGAAGAACGGCATTGGGTGTTGGGCAAGGTCCCGGCCTTAGCAATTATAATATCGGTGACCGTACCGGTACGGAGAATGTAACGCTACTCACACCGCAAATGCCCACGCATAATCATGTAGCAACCGCGCAGGTAAGCGGGGTTACCGCTACGGCTACCTTGTATGGAGTGAATAGTCCCGGCGGACAGGATAACCCCGGCGGAAATTTCATCGCCGAGGATGGTGGGGCAGGCGTTACGCCTTACGCAGCCTCGGGTACGCCCGTTGCCATGAATGCCGGTGCGATAACGGTTTCGGATGTGGTGGTGCCGTCGCCCTCAGTGACCGTGGGGCCGGCTGGGTCTACGTCGCCGCATCCCAACATGCAACCGTCGTTGGCGATGTATTACATCATCTGTATGTACGGGGTATTTCCAGCTAGAAACTAAGTCATATACGAATACAGTCAATTTGGTCAATGGATGTATGCCATTGGTACATTTCCTGAAAGATGACCCGTTCGTTTCGGGTGTTAGGCTCTCTAAAGCCTAACACCCGAAACGATACATCAAATGCTCATTTATACATTATAGCTATGAATAGACAGCTACAATTCCTGAAAAAACTAATCGTTCTTTTTTCAGTTGCTTTACTGCTATGTTTTACTGGTATAAAGGCCCAGACGCTTAATCAGGGCGATTTGGCGGTCATCGGATTGAATACGCTTTCGGATGAAGTACACATTGTTACTTTGGTGGATATTCCGGCTGGCACAGTGATTAAGATCACAGACCGAGGTTGGGACCCCGCTACTAATTCATTTTCTACGGGAACGGCATCAATGACAGCCGATGGTTTTATTACATGGACATTGTCGGGTAATCTATCTGAAGGAACTGTTTTGAAATTTTTTTGGGGAGGAACAGTTACCGGGGAGAGCAATGTAACAACACTATTCAACTTAACCACTGGGGATAACTTAACAGGCGATATCGTTGTTGATGGACATACGATTGCCGATCCATTGCTTGCAACAGGAGATCAGGTTTTTATTTATCAAGGAACGGAAAATAATCCTTTTTTCATTTTTGGGTTGAATAATTCCGCTGGTCCTGTGGATGCCGATAATTGGAATAATAACTACGAAGTCTCCCAAACTTTTCTAGTGGCGAGAGACTCTTACCTTCCCAACGGCACTGGCAGTCAAAATGCACTTACTAATGGAGTCAATGCCATTGGTTTGCCTGGAGGGACTATAGACGGGGTTCAGATTCAAAAAGACAATGTGCAATACATTGGGCCAACGACTACTGCCGACCGGAATACGTGGTTAGCTCGAATTACCGACATTGCCAATTGGGGGGGGAGCGATGCAGAAGATAGTCCATCAAATCCAATTATCTTGGCTTCACCGCAAATCGTAGACATCGCTCCACCAAACAACCCGCCTACGGACATCGCCCTCAGCAACGCATCCGTAAACCAAAGCGCGGGTGTTGATGCGGTGGTTGGCACCCTCAGCTCCACCGATCCAGACGAGGATGATACGCATATCTATACCTTAGTGTCCGGAGCGGGCAGTACCAACAATGGCAGTTTCAATATCAGTGGCGCTACCTTGCGTGTCAATAATGCCGCAGCCATGGGTGCCGGCACCTATAGTGTCCGCATCCGCTCAACCGACAACAAAGGAGGTACGTACGAAGAATCCTTCACGATCACCGTGGTCGACGATGTGGCTCCTACGGTGAGCAGCGTATCCGTGCCCGCCAATGGCACCTATATTATCGATCAAGCCCTCGATTTTACGGTAAACGTGTCGGAAGATGTAACGGTTACCGGTATACCTCTGCTGCCGCTGACCATTGGGAGCACAACCGTCAACGCTACTTATGAAAGTGGGACCGGCACCTCCACGCTCTTATTCCGCTATACCATCGCATCCGGCGACATGGATACCGACGGCATCGAGGCAGGCGCATCCATCGACTTAAACGGGGGTACTATCAACGACGGCGCAAGCCCAAGCCATCCGCTCGCGCTTACACTCAACGGCGTGGCCAGTACCACCGGTGTATTAATAGACGGTATCGCACCTTCCGTAACCAGCGTCGAAGTTCCTGCGGATGGTACGTATGGAATAGGCGAAGCGCTGACCTTCATCGTTAATTTCAACGAAAATGTCACCGTGAATACGGGCGGCGGCGTGCCCTACTTACCGATGACCATCGGTTCCGACACGCGTTATGCAAGCTACGCATCCGGAATCGGAACTTCTGCTTTGGCATTTTCCTACACCATAGTAGCTGGCGACAACGATACCGATGGCATTGAGCTGGGCACATCCTTTGATTTCAACGGCGGTACTATTCGAGACGCGGCTGGCAACAACGCCTCATCGACCCTGAATGCGGTAGGTCCCACTACCGGCATACTTGTAGATGGCCTAACACCGTCGGTATCATCGTTTAGCCCCGCAAACGGATCCACCGATGTGGCACCCAACGCCAACCTGGTCGTCACATTTAGCGAAGACATTGCCCTGGGAACCGGCGACATTGTGGTATACAATATTGGAACAGGATCACCTGTAGCAACCATTAACGTCGCCAGTCATGGCGGACAATTGAGCCTCACCGGCAATGTGTTAACCATCAACCTGACCGCAGACCTGCTGGAACTGACCGATTATTATGTAACCATCGGAAATGACGCCATCCATGACCTGACGGGCAACGCATTCTTAGGCATCAACGATAACAGTACATGGGCATTCTCAGTAGCCGATGTGACAGCACCGACCGGCTATAGCGTGGCAATTGATCAAACTGAAATCACGCTGGCTAACCATACTTCCCTGAGCTTCACCTTTACTTCCGCAGAAGTAGGGGCTACCTATGATTATGAAATTTCCAGTAGTGAGGGGGGCACACCAGTGACCGGCAATGGAGCCATCACCGCCGCGGGGCAACAGGTATCCGGCATCGACGTGTCGTCGTTACCCAACGGTACGCTTAGTTTAAGCGTTACGCTCACCGATGCCGCGGCTAACGTAGGATCCCCCGCCACGGATAACGTGACGAAGAACGTGAACCACCCGCCCCAATTGACGGCCTCCGCCGGTACGATCCTTTTCTTTGAATCGGTGTCCGGCGCACCTGTCCTTATGGCAGTGGATGACGGAATTACGGTTACCGATGCGGACGATTCGGCACTGGCATCAGCGGAGGTAAGGATTACCGGAAACTTCCAAAGCGGTGAAGATGTGCTGGGCTTTTCCAATAGCGGTTCATCAATGGGTAATATCGCAGGCAGTTATAGCTCCGACACCGGGGTGCTGACACTCGGCTCTGCGGGTGCGACAGCCACCCTGGCCCAATGGGAGGCCGCGCTGCGGAGCGTTACCTATACCAATACATCGGCAACACCGAACACGTCTGGTCGTACCGTTAGTTTCACGGTGAGCGACGGTGTGGACGATAGCAACCCGGCGACCCGGTCTATTGCTGTACTGAGCGTGAACACCGCGCCGACGGTTACCTTGCCGACCACCATCACCGTAGTCGAAGATGAAGCCACCCCACTGACGGAAATCAGCTTTTCCGATCCCGACGCCGGAGTAGGCTTCGTTACGGTGACTTTTTCCGTGCCAAGCGGGACACTGGCGGCGACCAGCGGGTCGGGCGTGACCGTAGGCGGTTCTGCGAGTACGCTAACACTTAACGGTACGGTCGCGGACATCAATGCGTTCGTATCTGGCGGTAGGGTAGGCTATACAACGGCGGCAAATGCGACAGCTGACGTAACCTTGACCGTAAGCATAGATGACAACGGCAACACCGGTCCGGGCGGACCACAGCAGGATTCCGGGACCGTAACCCTGACGGTAACCGCCGTTAATGATGCGCCGGTTGTGACCACAAGCGGCGGCGCTACGACCTTTACGGAGTCGGAAGACGGCGACCCGGTACCGCAAGTGGTTGATCCGGGGCTGACGGTGACTGATCTTGACAATGCAACATGGGCTTCAGCCCTGATAAGTATAACCAGCGTTAGTTTCCAAGCTGGAGAAGATGTGCTCGCCTTTGAAAACGATGGCAACACAATGGGCAATATTGATGGTAGCTATGACGACGCGACAGGTACGCTTATGCTTAGCTCTTTGGGCGCTACCGCTACGCTGGCGGAATGGCAAGCGGCCCTGCGCGCAGTAACCTACAGCAATAGCTCTCAGAACCCCAACACCACCACGCGCACCATAAGCTTTGTCGTCAACGACGGAACCGACGATAGCAGCCCTGCCACGAAAGACGTCGCTGTGATAGCGGTGAATACCGCGCCGGTAGCGGTAGATGACCCGGTGACGGTAAGTGAAAATATGCCGGCAATCGGAAATGTTTTAACGAACGATTCGGATGCGGAGGGCAACGCACTGACGGCGTCCCTGGTTACCGCGCCCGTTAACGGAACAGTGGTGTTGAATTCGGATGGCAGCTTTACGTACACGCCGAATGGCAACTATAATGGACTGGATAGCCTGGAATACCAAGTGTGCGACAACGGAATACCTTCCCGGTGCGACGCGGCTTGGATACACGTTACCATCGGCGCCATCAACGACGCCCCTGTGATTATAGCGCCCGCTACCCTAGCAGTGGATGAAGACGTGCTAACGGACCTCACCGGAATTAGCTTTGCGGATGTGGACGCAGCCGGTGCGGATGTCACCGTAACTTTTTCTGTGTCCAGTGGCATGCTCTCCGCCACAACGGGGGGTGGGGTTACTGTTAGTGGATCGGAAACCGCGATATTGACATTAGTAGGTTCAATTGCTGATCTCAATGCGTTTATCGCGGTGGGCAACGTGGGTTTCACCACCGTACTTGATGAGACAGATGATGTAACACTCATGGTGCATATCGACGACGGCGGCAACACGGGAATTGACCCTGGAAATTCGGGTACGGATGATTCGGAGGCGGCGACCGAAACGGTGAGGATCACCGTGAACGCCCAGAATGATGCTCCCGTGAATAGCGTTCCCGGTAACCAATCCGTTGAGCAGAACAGCACGCTGGTTTTCAGTACAGTTAATGGAAATGCGCTAGCGGTTTCAGATGTCGACGCCGAAAGCGGTCCGATTCGGGTTACTCTAGCGGCTACAAACGGACTGCTGACGCTCTCAGGTACCACGGGATTGACGTTCGTGGAGGGTAGTGGAACGGGTGATGGAACGGCGATTTTCGAAGGGATCATCTCCGATATCAATCTTGCGCTGAACGGATTGACATTTGTTCCGGCAAGTGACTATTTCGGCCCTGCCAGTCTGCAGATCGTCGCGGATGACCTTGGATTAACCGGGGCCGGCGGCGCTAAAACCAATACGGATCTGATCAGTATTACGGTATATCAGGCTAAACCGCTGGTGACTTCCGTAGGTACCCGCAGTGCCGATGGAATCTACAAGATTGGCGACAATATTGACCTGACCGTAACCTTCGATATGCCCGTAACAGTAGACAAAACAGGCGGTGTGCCCTACCTGCTGTTGGAAACGGGTGATGCAGACCGTGAGGCCGTTTACGAGTCCGGATCGGGAAGTAATATATTGATATTCAATTATACAGTGCAGGCGGGTGATGTAAATGCAGACCTGGATTATACATCGACTGCAGCATTGGTATTAAACGGCGCTACCATACAAAATGCTTCAGGTGACCCCGCAGTACTCGACCTGCCTGCCGTGGGTGGAGCAACTTCAATCGCCGGACAACATGATGTTGAAATCGATGGGGTAGCGCCTGAAGTAACGCTGGTAGAAGTGCCCGTCGATGGTTATTACCGCGGAGCGGATGTATTAGCGTTTACAATACATGTGAGCGAGGAGGTTACGGTGAACAATACTGGTGGAACGCCCTACCTGGAAGTAACGATCGGGAAAACGGTCGTCCATGCAGGCTATACAGGCGGATCCGGGACCGACCGGCTCACGTTCAGCTATACCGTACAGCCAGAAGATGTGGACTTGGATGGCATTGCCCTTGGCAGCGAGATTGTTTTGGGCGGTGGGATCCTCCACGATCATGCGGGTAATGAGGCGATTGCTGTATTGAATGGGGTAGCCCCAACGGATGATGTATTGGTATACTCGGTGCGGCCTTCGGTGGACTTGTCTACTGCATCCACGTCGCCGGTGAATGGGCCGTTTCTTGTTACTGCGACCTTCAGCGAGCCGGTCACCGGGTTTACGGTGGATGATATTTCGGTTACCAACGGTACGCCGGGGGATTTCCGTACAGGCGACAATATCAGCTATACGTTTGTGGTGACACCTGGAGCAGGGGGGATCGTTCAGCTGTCGGTAGCTGCAGACGTTGCGGTTAATATCGCCGCGAACGGCAATATCGCCTCAAACACGTTGAGCGTTCAGTTCAATGAGGTTATCACGGGCGTCACACTGGAAGACGCCGGCTTCGTGTATGACGGAGCGGAGCATGCTCTTGAATTGACGGGCGATCTGCCCGAGGGCGCATCGGTGGTTTATGAGATCGACGGCGAGCCGGGCAACGGGGCGACGGATGTGGGCACGTATGAAGTGACAGCAAGGATCGACGGCGGGGGTAATTACGAGGATGCGGAGCTGAAAGCCACGCTGACGATCACGCCCTTGAGGATCGCGGTAACGGCAGAAGACAAGACCAAGGTGTTCGGCGCGGACGATCCGGAGCTGACCTATACCCACACACCTGCCTTGATCGGAGCGGATACCTTTGCCGGGTCACTGGACCGTGAAGCGGGTGAAGCAGTGGGTGAATATGCGATCACCCGGGGCAACCTCTCGGCGGGCGTTAACTACGAGATTACCTTCGAAGGAGGCAGTTTGACTATCACGCCTGCCACCATCACGGGCGTCACGTTGGAAGATGGCAGTTTCGTCTATGACGGTACGGCAAAGTCACTGGAAATCGAGGGTGGACTTCCAAAAGGTACAAGTGTGAACTACGGTAACAACAGTCGCACAGACGCTGGTTCGCAGGAGGCGACGGCAACGATCAGCGGTAGGGGCTACGAAACGCTGACCCTGAGGGCTACGCTGACAATCACGCGGGCTGAACGGAGCATCGATTTCCCGCCATTGCCCGGGAAGACCTACGGAGATGGGGCGTTCGGTTCGGGAGCGAGCGCCAGCAGCGGGGAGGTGTTGAGCTATGCGAGCAGCGATCCGGGAGTTGCCGAAGTGAGCGCGGCAGGCCTTATCACGATTCATGGAGCTGGAATAACGACGATCACCGCGACCGTTCCGGTGAATGGCAATTACAGCAACCGTCCGGAGGTTAGCCGGAGGCTGGTTGTGGGTAAGTCACGCCAAACGATCGCGTTTTCCGAGGTTGGAGAGGTGCACCGCGATGCGGGGTCAGTGGAGCTGGAGGTATCGGCAAGCAGTGGTCTTCCGGTTTCGCTTTCGGTTGATGACCCGGAAGTAGCCACTGTAGAAGGTACCGCACTTCACATCCACCGGCTGGGTACGGTGCGGATCACGGCATCCCAGGGTGGTGACGGCAATCACGAGCCGGCTGAGACCGTGACGGTCACAGTTCGGGTGGTGGATCCGGAGGCGGAATTGCCGATGCGGGTGAGCAAGGTGGTTTCACCCAATGGTGACGGCATCAATGAATACCTGATCATCGAAGGCATCAAGGATTATCCCGACAACAAGGTGATGGTGTTCAACCGGAATGGCACGGTGCTTTATGAAGCAAAGGGCTACAATAATGGCAGTATTGCTTTCCGGGGCATCAGCACGGGGCAGCAGCTTCTGTCAGCGGGCACGTATTTCTATGTGGCGGAAATCCGTGTGAATGGCCAGTGGAAATACGAAAAGGGGTGGTTTGTACTGCGGTATTAACAGTAATTGTCAATAGTTAATTCGTCAAAAAGATGACATTGAATATGAAACGGATATGGATGGTTATGGCACTGGGTTTTTCCGTGACGGCGCTGCGGGCCCAGCAGCCACTTACCTATACCCAGCATGGGCAAATGAAAACGGCGCTTAACCCCGCGGCCAGTTTAATGGCTCCTCGTGGCGAGCTTTCCATCATCGGCCGACGTCAGTGGGTGGGCATCGACGGGGCGCCGAGCGTGCTCTGGGGGAGTGGGCATTTCGGTATGCAAAATATCGGTTCTGCGGCGGGGATTAACATCCGTCACGAGAGCCTGGCGGTGGAAAAGCTTACGGAAGCCTCCGCCTTTTTTGCCAAGGGTGTCCGGATATCGGAGAAGGAATACCTGGGATTGTCGCTTAACGCGGGAGTGAGCTATATGGAGGGGAATTATTCCGGACTTGATCCCAGTGATCCGACCGTACGGGAAGATATCCGTGAGACGGATGCACTGGTGGGGTTCGGGATCATGCTGTACCGTCCGGAGAAATATTACGTAGGGTTATCGCTTCCGCGGCTGATGCTGGGTAACTTGGGGTTGACGGGCGATTCACGTTACAATTTTCGGAACGTTTACCACCTGACGGCGGGGGCATTGTTCGATCTGGGGACGGATTTCCAGTTCCGGCCGTCGTTATTGGTTACCTATTCGGAGAGCCTTCGGCCACAGGCCGAGGTCTCCGCGATGTTTTTCGTGAAGCGTGTTTTTGGGGTAGGCGTGAACGCTCGCAGCTACGGTTACCTTGCGGGGATGGCACAATTCTCCTTTGCAGGCTTAGGTATAGGCTATAGCTACCAGTTCAATGCGAAGAATGAACCGCTGAATCGTAGCATAAACAACAGTACGCACGAGATTGGACTCAGTTACCGATTTGGGGGAGCCGTTGGGTTGTTGTAAAAACATACGAAGCGAATCGTCGTTAATTTCTTGAATTGTATTACTTTTGAAGGTGCTTCTACCGTTCAGACCAAGAAAAAACTGGTATTTTCAAATAAGCTGCTGTGTAGGGCTGTTGCTTGCTGCGTTGAATGGGCATAGTCAAGAATATGCCATTGCTAAGCTGAAACTCTTTCCCGACCGCGATGACGCTTTTATCAAAGGCGTAACACGCGATAGTTTGGGGTTTATTTGGTTTCTCACCAACGGGGAGGTGTATCGCTTTGACGGCTATCGTTCGCTGGATATCCTGAAAACGATCGCTGATCAGCGGCTCACCGACGACATGCCCCAACGCATTCTCGCCGACCATCGAAACCGGCTGTGGATGGCGGGAAATGCTAACCTGAGTTATCTCGACCTCAAAACCTGGATTGTGCATGCCGTAGATTCCAGTGTGCTGCCGCGAGTACATAACAGAATGGTAAACTGGATCAAACAATTGGCCGATTCAACGGTCATGGTGGCTTATGAAAATGGGCACCTCTTGATGATCAAAGACAACGAGTACGCGCAAGTTGACGAGCTGTATCAGCAAAGCATGGCGTCCAATAATAAAGTTTCGCCGTTGAGCGTTACGTTTTGGAACGGGAAATACTGGGTAGGTACATCAGCCGGAACGGTACTGTCCATAGACCCACATCATGCAAATCAAACACGTTATTATGAATTGCCCGGTGTCCATCGTCATATCCTAAATTTATTTGCCCGCAAGGATGAATTGATACTAACGGTTTTCCCGGACGATTTGTACCGATTAAAAAGCAACGGGGAGTACGAGAAATTTATTCCTGATGATGATTTTTTATCGGAGGATAATTATTTTGTTTTGGGCGAAGGAGAGAAACTGCATGTCTATGCCGATGCCAAGTCGGTTTACCTTTTGGATGACAACTTCGGAATAAAACAACAGTTGGCAATGCCCTTGAAAAATCAGTTCGGGCCCAAACACATCTGTGTATTTGGCGAAGAGGCTATTTTGGGTGCGGAAGAAGGAATATTCGTTGTCTACCCGAAAACAAAAGGACTCAGTCAATTTATTCCGCCTAATAAAAGTACCAACAAAAGCACACGGGGCATTCACGTTTATCCGGATGGTGCTTTCTTTTATAGCACCTACGACGGAGCCGGATTTGTCGAAGCCGATGGGACCGTATGGCCGTTTCAACACCTGCGTCATGCCTATGTGCTGTATCCGATCAGTGATACCAAACTGTTTGTTGGTACGGAAGGGGGATTCCTGAAGATATTTGACCGTAAGCGGTATCAGGTCACCGACATTGAATATACGCTGACTCCCGAAACGAAACGGAAGTATGCATTTAACCTGCCCGGCCACGTCATGAGTATCGCAGAGACCGATTCAGATTACCTGATCGGCAGTTCTGTCGGCCTTTGGCTACTCGATAAAAAGACCTATGGACTGCGGCGGTTTACGGATATATCGGGTGATCCACATGGGCTGGATCTTTATACTCGTTACATCCAACTGACCCCGGGTGGGGGGATGTTGCTGAGTACAAATGTCGGTCTTTTTGAGGTGACCGACGGAAAGATAATTAAACGGTTTCCCCAAACGGGAAACCTCGGGGTGTACAAAACGTTGGCAGTGGGTGATACACTTTGGGTAGCCACCCAGGGCAAAGGGTTGGTCGCCATCGACGTGGACGGGCGTGTACTACAAGCTATCACTACGGCCGATGGACTAAGTAATAACCTGGTATATAGCCTGGAATATGCGGATGGCATGCTGGTTGCTGGCTCTGCGGATGGGTTGAATCTCATCAAAGGTAATCAGGTAAGGCGTATCGGCCGTGCGGAAGGGCTGAACCAATCGGAATTCAATTCCGGTGCATCGTTTTGGGATCAACCGCGTAAGCGTGTATACATGGGGGGACTGATGGGCTACACGGTGCTGGATATGACCCGGCAATGGTTTGACAACTCCAGTCAGCTGGAAAGCTACGTGACTGAAATACACACCTTTGAGGGGCGCACGGGAAAGAAATCAGCGGACTATACCTGGCCTTACCGCAGTGAACAAACGTTGGCGCTTCGGCCGGACCAAAGCCTGACGGGGCTGTATGCGGGTACGCCGGGCAACTACCGTTCCGACGGAGAGATTCACTACTCACTCAATGCCGGCGATTGGGAGTTACTGGAGCCGGGACAGGCCATTTCCCTCATCGAACCTTCGCCAGGCGAATATCAATTACAGCTCGAGACCCGAAGTACTGCGATACACGGGTCGCAACTGAACATCTCCATCATCAAGCATCCCTATTACTTCCAGACGTGGTGGTTTACCGCGCTGGTGATTATGGTGGTCCTATTGCTGCTGTTGCGCTGGTATCGCAGCCGGATCCGGAAGCTACAGCGTGAACACGCCATCCGCAACCGGATCGCTGCGGATTTGCACGACGAAGTGGGAAGCTCGTTGACCCGAATTTATTTCCAGGCCAATACGTTGACGGCCAAGCAGCAATTGGATGAAAAGCAGGGCAAACAACTGGAATTGATCGCTGATACCAGCAAACAGGCGTTGTTGACGATGAGCGATATGGTGTGGTCTATCGATTCGCGGTTTGATACCCTGCGGGATCTGGTCATCCGAATGAAAGATTACGTTTACCGGCTTCGGGAAGAACTTAATTTCAATTACCAGTTTGAAGAAGAGGGTGATATAGAGACCGGCAAAGTATCCCAAACGGTCAGACAGAATTTGTTCCTCATTTTTAAAGAGGCACTGACCAACGCGATTAAATACAGCGATGGCTCGGAAATTACAATCAGATTACGGGTGAATAGGGGAATCCGGTTGACCGTCGTCAATCGCTATGCAGCGAGTGACAACGGCGTAGCTGACCAACAGGGTGGACGGGGACTGGAAAACATGAAGCTGCGGGCGGCCAAAATCGATGGAACGCTTTCCATTACTAGCAACAATGAGTTATTTGAATTGGTGGTTGACTTACCACCCGAAAGGGGGATATAGGCAGTCTCCAACAAGCTGTACTTTTACACCATGATACGATTAGGAATAATAGAAGATGACGATCAGATCAGAAATATGCTCTTTGCTTTCTTCCGAGAGCAGGATGGGTTTTCCTGTGCGTTGGCTGCCCATTCCGTTGAGTCCTTTTTTGAACAGTGGAACGAATCGATCCAGTTTGATGTCATTCTATCCGATATCGGCTTACCGGGTGAGTCAGGCATCAAAGGGATTTCGCGCATCAAACGACGGGCTGCAAACTGCGAGGTGATAATGTTAACCGTTTATGACGATGCCAACCGCATATTCCAAGCGCTATGCAATGGTGCTTCGGGATATCTGCTTAAGCAAACCCCGTTGCAGAAAATCAAAGGAGCCATCGTGTCGCTCCATGAAGGCGGTGCGCCGATGTCGCCGGGCATCGCACGGAAGGTGGTCGAATATTTCAACCCCAAGGGCACGACCGACCTTTATGAGAAATTAACCCCACGTGAGGCACAGGTAGTGGCGGCCATTGAGGAGGGCCTGACCAACAAAGAAGTGGCAATCCGGTTTGATATTTCGTTGGAAACGGTGAAATATCATATCAAGAACATCTACGAAAAATTGCAAGTCAACAGCCGCCACGCGCTGATCAGCCGGAAGTACAAATAGGATTTTACCCTTCTTGCGGCGCTTCCAACTGGCCGAGGTGCACACTCTTGCTGTATTGTTTTTTGCTGGCGCTGTGTACGAATACATAGACGTGGAAAGAAACCGTCCAAAGCTGGGGCGGAAGGTTGACCTTGATATACCCTTCGTCGCGTTTACATATGTGGGTGTTGCGTGCGGCGATGCCCCTTTGCGGACTGTATACCACCAGTACGACTTCATCGTTGGCCCGTGCAAGCGGGGCCTCCCTGCTGGAGAAATAAACTTCCAGCGTCCGCTCGCTGCGCACCGCATCTTCTGCCAGCAGTCCGGGAAGGATACCCGTACTGATGCAGACGCGCTCTGGAATGACGTGCTGATCGGGATAGTCGCCTTCCAGCGCATCCTCCATCAGTTTTTTAAGGGCCTGGCCGAAAGCTTTTTTTTTGCTTCCCTTGCCGTGGCCCAGCCAGCTTTCGGCGATGACAGAACGTAACGGGTTGAGGAATGCCATGGCGAGGCGCATCCGTTGTTGGACGGCGAGTTTGCCATAAGATTCCGCTGTTTTCTTGGGACGGTTTCGATCGTAAAGGAGATCCATATCAGTTGGGTTTAAGATTTGTTTGTTAGGGGGATGTACACAGTTGGAGAAGCCCGCTTCTTCGGTTTGTCAATGAAGAAAATCCATGTGTGTAGTTCGGCGGTACATTTATCGCCAATCAGATCGATAACAGCGATCCCGTCCCGTCGGGTGACATCCGGCTCACTCCCATAAAACCGGTCGGCTTCGGGGCAGTATACCAATACATGGGCAGTATCGTCCATTTCACCACCCATGCCATATATTTCGGTGTGCCAGGTAACCGTTACGTGGCCGTTTTCAAGCCATGCCTTTTCCTCCCCGGCGGTGTATAGCGAACCGTGGCTGAACTGCATCGCCTCATAGTTGAGTGATGTGTACGCGCCATCAACCAAGAACGCATGGTCGTAATTCAAACTGAATGCTGCATTTACGCCGGTGGCGCGCGCCATGAGCGGTTTAAGGCTGACTTCCAGAATGGCGGAAAGCGGCCGGAGAAAATCATTTAGCAATTTGAAGCGTTCTTGCTGGATAGCTTGTTCAGGAGAAGGCTTGCGTTTGGTGCCTTTTTTTTGCTGCAATCCTTTGATGTAATCGATTTTTTTCCAGCTACTTCCCACTACGGCGCCTGCTTTGCCCTTGAATGGCCCGTTGATGCCTTTTTTGATGATGCCCATGATTACGATATTTTAGAAACGGTCATGCTTGGTTAATGTACGGGGGTCTTGACCTCACAAGTATACACCATCCCCATATTTTTGCAATAAATATTTTATAAAAAGTATATAATACCAAGTTATAAGCTATTATAAAACCTTTACTAAGCTTACATTCAGCCTATTTTAATCGTATTAGATACGATTAAAATACGATGGAATTACGATGAAAATACGATAAAATTTAAAATAAATATAAAATTAGTATATGTCGCTAATAATGTTTAATGATAAAATTGGGTTTGGATTGTCTTTACGCGTTTGGTGAATACCCCCCCAAAAGAGGGGTGGCGGGGTCGGCCGTTTTTCCGTCAATTTGTAGCGCTATGGAAAGAATTCTACCATGTCTACGTATGCCATTGGCCAGATTATTATTTACTACCCTTTGCTGCATATTGCTAGCGATGACGGCCGGGGCGCAAGATGCATTCATCACCACTTGGAAAACCTCTACCGCCGACGAAAGCATTACCATTCCAATTAAACCCGATTTAGCAGGCTATAATTACTCTGTGGATTGGGGGGATGGAAATACCTCCACAAGCCAGACCGGAAACGCTACCCATAACTATGCAGCCGCGGGCATTTATACGGTGACTATCAGCGGCGATTTCCCTGCTATCCAGTTCGGCAGTGCTGCCAGCGCTGACGTCAATGACCAAAAACTCATCACTGTGGAACAATGGGGCGATCAGGTCTGGCAAAGTATGTATCAAGCATTCGATGGTTGTGTTAACCTGACTAGCGTATCCGTTACGGATGCGCCTGTATTCGCCCCTAACTGCTCGCTGTATGCGATGTTTTCACGGTGTACATCATTTGATGCCGATCTAAATCACTGGGATATGACCAATGTACACGAGACGCGACTGATGTTTTCAGGAGCGTCCTTGTTCAATGGTCGAATTGATGCGTGGGACGTCTCCAATGTGACGACGATGGAGGAGATGTTTTCCTACGCTTCTGCATTCAATCAGCCTATTGGCGGATGGAATGTTTCTAATGTGACCAATATGCGTCGATTGTTTTTCAAGGCCAATGTATTTAACCAAGATATCGGCGCGTGGGATGTATCGACCGTAACGAATATGGACGCCATGTTTGAAGGCGCCGCTGCATTTAATCAGGATATTGGCGATTGGAATGTGTCTAACGTGATCTTTATGCAATGGATGTTTCAAGATGCGATTGCGTTTAACCAGGATATCGGTAGATGGGATGTTTCTGCCGTATCGAATATGAGTAGCATGTTTTCGCGGGCGATTGCGTTCAATCAAGCTATCGGTGGCTGGGATGTATCGGAGGTAACCGATATGTCATGGATGTTCTCGGAGTCGAAGGCATTCGATCAGGATTTGAGCGGTTGGAATGTTACGAAAGTGCGGAACTTTAACGGCATGTTTCGCCAGGCAGAAGTGTTCAATGGTGACCTAAGCGGTTGGGGTTTTCCGAACGCACGCGATATGATGTGGATGTTCCGAGAGGCAAAACTGTTTAATCAGGATTTAAGCGGCTGGGATGTTTCTCACGTTGTGGATATGGAGGGGATTTTCCAAGGAGCGTCGTCCTTTAACCGGGATATTGGAGGGTGGGATATTTCACAGGTTAACGATATGCGAAACATGCTGAGTAACTCCGGGCTTTCCCGCGAAAACTACGATGCGACCCTTATCGGCTGGGCTGCGCAGAGTGGGTTACAAAGAGCGGTTTTGCTCGGCGCACAGGGGCTTGGCTATTGTGCTGGTGCGGATGCGAGGCAAAAGCTGATAGACGACTTTGAGTGGACGATTATCGACGATGGAGAAGCGGAAGATTGCGACGTTGGCATCGGTCCTGCCGATCCGGGTCATTTCATCACCGTTTGGAACACTGAAATCGGTGCTGGTACCGGACCCTACGACATCAGGATACCGGCCATCGGCGAGTTCACCTATACCTGGGTGGATATTAACGATCCGGCAGTTGCGGGTTCGGGAAATGGAAGCGGAGAGACCATCGTGACGTTCCCGGAACCGGGAAGCTATGAGGTACGTATGGCGCCCACAGGGAGCACCCCATTTCATTCGATCCAATTCAATTATATTGTTGCCGGAAATGATGCAGCTAAGCTGCTGGAAGTGAAAAACTGGGGCACCGTACATTGGAGTAAATTTATGTTCTATGGTTGCAGCAACCTGAAGATCACAGCAACGGATATCCCTGACCTAAGTGGTGTAACGGATTTAAGCTTTGCGTTCGGCCACAGCGGAATAGATGTAATACCCAATATCAATGATTGGGATGTCAGCACGGTAACCGATATGAGTAACTTGTTTGAGGATGTGACTGGCTTCAATCAACCCTTGGACAACTGGGACGTCAGCAGTGTAACCATGATGAGTTTTATGTTTGACGGAGCATCCAGCTTCAACCAGCCGCTGGATAGTTGGGATGTACGTAAGCTGGAGGGCTTCAGTTATATGTTCCGCGACGCCTCCAGCTTTAACCAGTCTTTGGCCGCGTGGCAATTGGAAAGCTTCGTTGGAGGTATCGCCTCCTTTTATAGGAGTGGCATGAGCTGCGAAAATTTCAGTTATTCCCTTTATAGCTGGGCGACGAATCCCAATACGAATGATGGCGCTATTCTTGACGGGTCAGGTGTGACGTACAGTCCAGACATTGCTCCCTACTTGGATAAACTCCGGGAGGAGCGGAATTGGACCTTTCAGTTACTAGAGGAAGGGACCTGTAGTGTTGTACTGTCAGATCCTCCCATTGAACCCGGCGACGGCAACATCCTCTATGTAGACATCAACGTGAACACCGCTGCCAGCGGTTACACCGGAACGGGTGATAATTGGGACAACGCCATCCCCCAACTGGCCGATGCACTGAAATGGGCACGGGAGCAGCACGATGGGGGGAGCCCCGGCTGGACGGAGGCCGAACCGCTGCGCATCTTTGTGGCCAAAGGAACCTATTTGCCTTTATATAGCGCGGCCGACGGGCAGTATACCACCGATGGCGGCCGGGATAATAGCTTTGTGCTGGTGCCTAACGTCCAGCTTTATGGCGGATTTGATCCTTCGGCAGGTATAGAAGCGCTGGATGATGCGCGTATCCTGCCGGATATAAACAATTTGGACCAAGGCAGTATCCTAAGCGGCGATTTCTACGGCAACGACAATACAACGAATTATGATAACCATACCGAGAATGCCCATCACGTAACGATTGCCGCTGGAGATGTAGGCAATGCCCTCATGGACGGATTTACGGTAACGGGAGGCTTTGCTACTGGCAACACGTCCGGGCCGTCTGTAATGGGATGGACCGTTTATCGATTTTTTGGTGGGGGCACGTATGTCGTCACTTCGTCGCCACAATTTACCCACATGGCCTGGTTTAACAATTTGGGCGAATGGGGAGGCGGCTTGTACAACTCGGCTTCTCTTGTAACAGAAAATAGTTCACCGATGTTATCCGACGTGACGTTCTATCGGAACATGGCGCCCGGCGGTGGGGGCGGTGTACGTAATTACGGCGGGTCTGTCGACATCAAGCAGGCCCTATTCGCAGAGAATGGAGCCGGATTGGTTGAAGACGGAACGTCTTCCGGCCCGGGTGGTGGGATACACACCGGTGGAAACGGCACCTCGTTGTCCATCACAAATGCTACATTCTACCGAAACTGGATCGTCGGGGTTTTCTTTCCCCAGTTTGATGGCGGTGCCATATATGTGGAGCAAACCTCGACCTTGCTGAACAACGTGGTGATCTGGGGCAACGAAGTGGAAGGCGATCCAGCTGATCCATCCGCATCCATAGCCGTATCCACTTTGGGCGGCGAGGTAACCGTCGCGAATAGCTTGGTCGCGCATTCGGGTGGAAGCGCGAACTGGAATCCTGTAATGGGGATCGTGGACGGCGGCAACAACATCGACACCGATCCGGTATTCGTGAGTACCACGCCCGGTGAGGCGGGCTACCTGCAATTAAGCGCATTCAGCCCGGCCATCAACATGGGCAGCAACCAGCTGTACATCGATGCGGGCGGAAATCCGGCAGACGACCTTGACATGGGCGGCAATCCGCGGGTGTATGATTTTGTAGGCAACGGTGTGATTGATATGGGGGCTTATGAGTACCAGGGCGAACCCGTCGTCATGCAGATATATGTAGAAACGTGGAGGGGCAATACCCTTACCCTCGATGTGGCTTTAAGCGATGCGATCCAGCAGGTAAAGCAAAAGATCCAGGACCAAACCGATATTCCGACAGACGAACAAGCTCTGCGTTTTGGTAGTATACCCTTAGAAGATGGTCGGGCGCTGGCCGATTATGATGTTGCGTACGGAGATACGCTCCGGCTTTCCATTGCGACCTTACCGGGTGAGCACAACGTGTTATATGTGGATATAAATGTGGATAGGGATGCACCCGGGTACACCGGAGCAGGCAACCGCTGGGACAATGCCATCCCCGAATTGGTCAATGCCCTTCAATGGGCCAGGAGTCATGCCGACGACTGGACAGAGGCCGACCCGCTGCAGATCTGGGTGGCCGCCGGAACGTACCTGCCGGTTGAAAACGCGTCGTTCGAGATGATCGATCACGTGCAGATTTACGGCGGCTTCAGCGGCACGGAAACCGCCTTGTCGGAACGGGATTTCCGGGTCAATCCAACCGTCCTGCAAGGGAACGGGGCGTCGGTGATCCGTAATCCTGGCTCATTGGAATTGTCACGTTCCGCGCGCTTGGATGGATTCACCGTTAGGGGCGGTAGCGCGATGGAAGGTGGCGGGATATACAGCGCAACAGACGCTACATTCGCCAATCTCATTGTCCGGGAAAACACCGCCACAGGCTCCGGCGGCGGCATCCGCAATTTTGCGTCGGCGCTTTATAACAACATATTGATTACCGCCAATGACTCGCCGCTGGGAGGCGGGTTTTTTACAACTGTTGACGACAGTAAGCCGGTATTGGTGAACATCACCAGTTCGGGTAATAGCGGCGAGCGTGGGGCGGAGTATTACCATGAAGCGGGACAACCGACAATTGTCAATTCGATCCTGTTCGGTAACGGAACCTTCCGAGTAGCTGACGCCGACGAAAGCATGATGCGCCATAGCTTGGTGCAACACAACCGATCGACCGCGAACGGCAATGTGGATGGCATGATCCATCCCTTATTTGCTGACCCGGCGAACGGAGATTTTTCGCTGCTGCCGACGAGCGCGGCCATCAACACGGGCAGCAACGACGCCTACCTGGAGTTGGTGGGCAGTTTGGCCGACCAGCCGGATCTCGGCGGCCAACCCCGATTGCGCGAGGGAACCATCGATTTGGGTGCATTTGAAAGTCCCTACGTGCGGACGCTGGAACCCACAGGCGTTTTGTATGTCAACAACCAAGTGGATCAGGAAGCTGCTGGCTACACCGGCGACGGGTCGTCGTGGGAACAGGCCCTGCCGGATCTGGCCGGCGCCCTGCGCTGGGCGAAGGAAAATGCGACGCAATGGACCGAAGCTTCGCCTTTACAGGTCTGGGTAGCTGTCGGTATGCATACGGCGTTCAGTGGCAAGTCGTTTGAAATGGTCAATCACGTCCAAATTTATGGCGGATTCAAAGGTACGGAAAACAAGTTGAACGAACGCGATCCATCCAGCGCCGGCGGGCAAACAATATTGAGGGGCAACGGCAGCTCGGTGATCTATAACGCTGAGGAGGCCGGCTTGACGCGTCATGCACGCCTTGATGGGTTCCACATAAGCGGCGGACAGGCGGCTTTCGGGGGGGGGATCTTTAATGCGGGTGATGCTACTTTTGGCAACCTAACCATCTCCGACAACAGCGCCGAATCGGCGGGCGGCGGCCTGTACAATTCCGGCAGCCCGTTGCTCCATGATGTGTTTATCAGTGCAAATACCAGCCCTCAGGGCGCCGAATTCTATACCACGGAAAGCAACAGCGCGCCTGTGCTGGTAAACGTATCTGCCGTTAGCCCGGTTAATGACGGGGCGGCTGCGTCCTTCTACCTGGATGCAGGTAATCCGGTAATCCGCAACTCCGTAATTTATGGAAATGGGGTGTATGGCTTTTCCGATGCTACCGACTTGCAATTTAGCTTCGTGGAAGGACTGACGAGTACCGAAGATGGAAACATCCCCGATAGCGGTTTCCCGTTCCTGGATATGTCTTTTATGGATATCCAAGCGTTTATGATCCCTACCAGCTGGACCATCAACAGGGGTAGCAACGATGCGTATACCAACTTGGTTGGTCCGCTGGAAAATCGCTGGGATGTGCTGGGAAGGGCTCGGTTGCAACAGGGTGTGATCGATATCGGCGCGATGGAAACGCCTTATAAGCAAGCCATGGTCCCGGATAACACACACACGGTTTATGTCAACCAGTCCGTCGACCAGCAAATCCCGGGTTTCAAGGGCGACGGCAGCAGCTGGTCGCATGCGGTGCCGGAACTAGCCGATGCGCTCCAGTGGGCTTACTTCTATCAGCTGTTAAATTATTATAAAGCCCAGTCCGAAAATGGGGATGTGGAAGATGTGCCGGCCCTAAAAGTCTTTGTAGCGAAAGGAAATTACACGCCCCGGTACGCTGCCGATGGGTTTGTGATAGACGGTGCCGGCGCCACCGAAGGTGGCAGGAGAAGCGCTTTCGTATTGCCGCTCAAAACCGAATTGTACGGTGGGTTTGCCGGAACAGAGCAACATGTCGCAGAGCGCGACTGGGCGACCCATACGACCATCCTTTCGGGCGATTTGGCAGGCGATGACGATCCAAATGACCTGACGCTGAACCGAGGCGACAATGCTGATCATGTGGTGATCGCAGCGGGTGAACTTCCAGGGATGCTTATCGATGGATTTACCGTGACGGGAGGAAACGCGAGCGGCGATAGCGAAACCATTTCGTTGAATGGCGAATCCATATCCAGCAACTTCGGGGGCGGAATGGTTATTGCCGGTGCCGAGCCATTTATAGCGAACATGGTTATCTCGGGCAATGCGGCCCAGATGGGGGGCGGTTTGTACGTTGTGGAGGGGAGCCCGACCATCGTCAATTCCTTGTTCTCCGGAAATGTGGCCAGCTATGCCGGCGGCGGCGTGCTAAATAACAATAGTGATTCTAGGTTTATTAACACAACCATTAGCGGAAATCTCGCACAAGAAGGGGGCGGACTGTATTACGTCGGCGAAGAAGTCCCCGGTCTGCACAACAGCGTGGTTTATGGCAACAGCAGTAACCAAAACTTCGAGGATCCAATGCCAGCAACCATCACCTATAGTTTGGTACAGGGGCTAGCCGCTGATACGGAAAATGGCAACGTCGATGGGACGGATGCCGGACTCGATGCCACCGATGTGTTTATTGCTCCGCTGGCTCCCGGTCTTTCTGTTGGTGGAGATTATCGCCCATCGGCGAGCAGTCCGGCGGTCAACGCCGGGAACAACGGTACATATCCGGGTGACGTGACGACGGCGCTTGACCTCGCCGGACGAAGCCGGCTAACGGGTGCATCCATCGACATGGGAGCATACGAAAGCGCGAGCCTGCGGATCGTCAGCGTGGCGGAGATTCCCGCTGTGATCACACCGTTTGGAACATCGCTGTCGGAAATAGCCATTCCGGAACCTTTCGCGGTCGAAGCGACCCTCGATGACGGCTCCACCGCGAAGGTCAATTTGCCGGTGGACCCAGCGCAATGGTCCCTAGTGGACCCAGCGGGCGGTAGTTTCGACGGTAATCGCGCGGGTACCTATGTGTTTGCCGTACCGCTGATCTTGCCCGACGATGAGGAGTCCGACTTTACGAATCCGGATAGTATAACTGCGAGGTTGACTGTCACCGTATCGAAGGGCGTACCGGAACTGGTCACCAACTGGAATGGAAATTCCGTGGATGTAACGGATGGGCTTACGTTAACCTATGGCGATATCGGTCAACTGGAGGTACTGACGAATGATCCGGACGGGCTGATCACCGTTTCGCTGGGCATGGGAGATGATGTCGTCGACTTGGACGACCTGGATGTTGTATCCGCTCAGCTGGCAGGAACAGCGATACTGACGGTTGCACAGGGCGAGACGGACAATTTTGGGGCGGGATCCGTGGAAATCCCCGTTACGGTCGCACGCAAAGCGATAACTATTGTGCCGACCGCTGACCAGGGCAAAGTATACGGCGATGATGAGCCGACCGCATATGGCTATGAGCTGGCGGACGGCAGCACGCTGTCCTTCGATGACGCGCTCGCTGACATTGTCTCGGAGGCCTCGCGTCAGGCGGGTGAGGACGTGGGTTCGTATGCGATTGAACTCACCTTTGCAGGCGACAAAGCAGGAAATTATGACATAGCGTTTGATGCGGAAAATGATGCCTTTTTGATTAGCCCGCTAACCATTACTGTAGTAGCGGAAGACAAGAGCAAGGTGTTCGGTACAGCGGATCCGGCGTTGACGTATACGTTGTCGCCGGCGTTGGTCGGGGGCGACTCTTTTACCGGTGATCTTCGCCGCAGCGATGGCGAAAATGCCGGTACTTACCCCATTACCCAAGGCGATCTGAGCTTGAGCGATAATTATAACATCGTCTTTGAACCGGGCACGTTAACCATTACGCCGGCTGGCTATCAAGGGGTGGTGTTCAACAATGGCTCCTTCGTCTATGACGGCACCGAGCATACCCTTGAACTGACAGGCGACATGCCAGCGGGGGCGACTGTGGTTTACGAAATCAATGGCGAACCGGGCAACCATGCCACCGATGTGGGTACCTATGAAATTATCGCACGTATTAACGGGGGCGATAATTATGAAGACTTGGAATTGGCCGCGACACTGACCATCATTCCAGCAAAAATCAGCGGCATTACATTTGACGATACATCAGCTACCTATGATGGCACCGAACACAGGCTCAACCTCGCTGGCAATCTGCCAGTGGGAGCCTCGGTGACTTACACTATCGGCGGCGAGCCAGGCAATGGCGCCACCGATGCAGGTATTTATGCGGTCATGGCGATCATTGATGGCGGCGCAAACTATCAGGATCTCGCACTGACGGCCACATTGAAGATCATCCCTTTGGAAGTTGCGGTGACGGCGGCAAACCAAACCAAGACGTTCGGCGCTGAAGATCCCGAGTTGACCTACTCCTTTACCCCGGAGTTGATCGGTGGGGATACGTTCACAGGATCATTGAACCGTGATGCGGGCGAAGATGCGGGCAACTATGCCATCACGCAGGGAACCCTGTCGGCGGGTGATAATTATAACATTCTATTTGAAGCAGGGTCGTTAACCATTGGCCGCGCTACGATTGAGGGAATTAAATTTGAAGACGTTACATACATCTACCAAGGTACGGCACGGGAAATCCTCCTAGAAGGGGATCTCCCCGCTGGTACCGAAGTGACGTATTCGAACAACCGCCATACGGAGGTTGGGGTGTATGAAGCGACGGCGACCCTCAGCGGCGGTAATTATGAAACGCTGACATTGAGGGCCACGCTGACAATCACGCCGGCTGGACGGAGCATCGATTTCCAGCCATTACCCGAGAAGACCTACGGGGATGGGGCTTTTGATGCGGGAGCGACTGCCAGCAGCGGGGAGGTGGTGAGTTACACGAGCAGCGATCCGGCAGTGGCCGAGATCAATTCAACTGGCCGCATTACGATCAACGGTGCCGGAACGACCACCATCAAAGCGACCGTTCCTGCGAACAGCAATTACAGCAACCGTCCGGAAGTAAGCCGTATCCTGATGGTCAGCAAGTCATCTCAGATCATCGAGTTTGCCCAGGTAGAGCAGGTGCATCGCGACGCGGGTTCTGTCCAGCTGGAGGTGTCGGCAAGCAGCGGTCTGCCGGTATTTCTCTCGATCGATGATCCGGAAGTAGCCACGTTGGAAGGCTCCAAACTTCATGTTCACCGGCTTGGTACCCTGCGAATCACCGCCAATCAGGGGGGAGATGGCAACTATCAGGCGGCTGATCCGGTAGTCGTTACCGTACGGGTAATCGACCCCGAGGCGGAACTGCCGATGCGCGTGAGTAAGGTAGTGTCGCCCAACGGCGATGGCATCAATGAGTATCTATTGATCGAAGGTATTAAGGATCATCCTGAAAATAAGGTAGTGGTATTTAACCGGAACGGTACCGTTCTTTTTGAAGCGAAAGGGTATAATAACGGAAGTATTGCGTTCCGCGGTGTCAGCACGGGACAAATGTTGTTGCCAGCCGGAACTTATTTTTACGTGGCTGAAATTAAAGTGAATGGAACTTGGAAATACGAGAAAGGGTGGTTTGTGCTTAGGTACTAGGGAATGGCATCCCTTGTTCACAGGCTCACAAAATCACAGGCTCACAACAAAGAAGTATATGAAACGTATTCAACGGTCAATGCTAACAGGAACGGTGCTTATGCTGTTGGCTATCGCACTAAAGGCTCAACAGCCACTTACCTACACGCAGCATGGGCAACTCCGCACCTCCATCAACCCGGCGGGAAGCCTACTACAGCAAGAGGGTGCGATATCCGTCGTGGGTCGCCGTCAATGGGTTGGAATCGATGGTGCGCCTAGCGTGATTTGGGGTAGTGGGCATGTCGGGATGCAACGCATCGGAGCAACAGCCGGAGTTACCGTCCGCCACGAGAGCTTGGCGGTTGAAAAGCTTACCGAAGCCTCTGCTTTTTTCGCTAAGAGTGTACGGATATCAGAGAAGGAATACCTCGGATTGGCGCTCAACGCGGGAATGAGTTATATGCAGGGGAACTACTCGGGGCTGGACCCAATCGATCCGACGGTACGTGAAGACATCCGCGAGACTGACGCGTTGGTTGGTTTCGGGATTATGCTGTATCGTCCGGAGAAATATTACGTAGGTTTGTCGCTTCCCCGGTTGATGCTTGGGAACCTTGGATTGGCCGGAGACGCGCGCTATAATTTCAGAAACGTCTACCACGTAACAGCCGGTGCCCTGTTCGATTTGGGGGTGGATTTCCAATTCCGGCCCTCAATGTTGATCACCTATTCAGAGAACCTGCGGCCACAAGCAGAAGCCTCTGCCATGTTTTTTGTGAAGCGCATAGCAGGGTTGGGAATGAACATCCGCAGTTACGGAGATCTTGCAGGGATGGTACAGCTGAATTTTTCGCGATTCGGCGTGGGTTACAGTTACCAATTCAACCCAAGGAACGAGCCATTAAGTCGCAGCATCAATAATAGTACGCATGAAATTGGCCTGTGCTACCGGTTCGGTGGGATCGTGGGCCTGCTGTAATATGCGACAGAGGAGTCCCTTCATGATTTGGAAATGTGGATATTTTTATACTACATTTGTAGTATGGAACGATTGCTGTCCACCATTCGAAATAAGTACATCATTGCCGGCGTAGCTTTCACAATCTGGATGCTGTTTTTCGATCGCCACGACGTTGCCACCCAGTATAGTTACTACAGCCAATTAAAGGAATTGCGAGCCGAGAAGTCGTTTTATACGACCGAAATAGAGAAAGTGACAAAATCCATCCACGACCTCAATAGCGATCCACAGGCTTTGCAACGGGTGGCTCGGGAAAAATACAAGATGAAAAAGGAGAACGAGGACGTTTTCGTTATCATTGAGGAAGAAGTGGAGGAATAGTCAATCGGTTGTCAATAATCATCCATCGGCTACCAGCGATCTGCTATGAATCGATGCCGAAAGCCGATGGATAATAACCCTTAAAACTTATAGGTAATTCCCGCACCAAATACTTGCCGAACTTGTAGCACAGGGCGCTCAGATCCCGGTATAAGTGCGCCATTTTCCATCCGGGGGATTAACGTGTTATCGTCGTAAAGCAGTTGGACTCCTCCGTTGACAGAGATGTAGTCGTTCACCTTCATGAATAAGTTGAGTGTATAATCTACATCCACGTTCTGCGGATCTTCCAGGTAATTTGAATACAGTTTTAGGATGTTTTCCAGGCTGATGTTTTCCATCAGATTCACCTTGTAATATGCGTCAAACGATGCACCGAATTCGAAACGGGACGTGGAACCCGGATCAACGCCAAAAGCACCGGCATTAGACAGGGAGTCGTGGGTGACGAATATGAGCCGGGCGGCCGCGGGCGACAGATTGAACCGGAAGTTATCCGACTCTTTGTAGGCAAAACCTGGCCCGAAACTCAAATAAGCCGGCGCGAATGCGGTCGATATCAATGTACGGTTGTTTGCGTCGTCATATTGGAAACCATCGGCAAACTGTGTATTAAAATTCATGTAAAAGGTATATAGCCACTTTTCAGCCGCCTGATACCCAAGCAAACTGTTAAGGATAATACGGTCGTCATTTTTGCGCCATCCGATGGATTTCTGCTTGGTAAGACCGTAGGCGGCAATCACTTTATTGTCCCAACTCCATTTAGCCTTTTTATAATTAAAATCATAGTTGAGTACCAGATTTGCGGCAAAGGAGTTGATGCCACCTGCAGCCCAATTGGAGAATGAACTTTGGTTAAGCAGCAAGGTGTTTTCACCAGCGATACGCCAGGCAGTATCGGTTACACCGTCCTGAGCTTGGACCTGCCAAGCAAATGCAGACGTAATAACTAGCAAGGTTAGTGTTTTCTTCATGGTAATTAAGTTTTGTGATAAATAGTTTAAAAATGCTGTTGGAAAAACAAAATGGATGCCAAAGATGTTGATTGGGGCGTTAACCGGTGCCGGTTTTTCCTTCAATTCCAGCTAAAATACGATTCTCATAAATAATTTGTTTAAAATTGTTCCGGAAAAGCTGACAATAGTTAAGTATAATGCGTATAACATTATTGTGTATTGGAAAGACGGATGATCCTCAACTAAAGGCGATGATCGACAAGTTTGAGCAAAGGCTGAAACATTACATTCATTTCCATTTGGTCCTGTTGCCGGATGTCAAGAATGCGAAGTCGCTAAGTATGGATGTGCAGCGGGCGAAGGAGGCGGTTCTCATCGAAAAGCATGTGTCACCAGGAGATCAACTGATCCTGCTGGATGAGCACGGCAGGGCATATCGGTCCGTTGAATTTGCCGAATACCTTAATAAGCTTATGGTGAGTAGTACACAGCATGTCGTATTCGTGATTGGCGGCCCTTACGGTTTCGACAAGCGGATTTATCAGCAGGCCAAGGCGCAGCTATCGCTCTCTAAAATGACGTTTTCGCATCAAATGGTCAGACTTCTTTTTGTGGAGCAGCTGTATCGTGCTTTTACGATCTTGAAACGGGAGCCATACCACCACGAGTGATTCAGAACTTGTTAGGTTTCGTATGGAAAATGCAGGATTCGAGCATCCAAACAATAGGATAAAACAATTGTTAACAAAATACTATGATTAATATTCCCAAACGGAAATACCACTATAAAGGAGCGGATACGACCAGCGAAAGCAGGATGTTCTGGTTGATGGTGATTATCGGTATTGCCTTGATGGCTGCCATCATTTTTCTATTCTGATCGTAGATCTTGCCGGATTTTGAATGGTGGAATCCTGATAAAAGGAGTAATCCTTTTATCAGGGCACTTTCATGTTGTCGATGTAGTTAGGGCTTCATCGTCTGCTTTATTTTCATCGGCCACCTGTGCAGGCGTTTCCTCGTCGAATAAGGGCAGTTCTCGGATGATTTGATACCAATTGATGATTTTTTTGATATCCGAGGAATAAACACGTTCTTCGTCATGTCCAGGAGCTACTTCCCTGAAAAATTCCCGTAGGGTCTTTCCGTCAGATTTCGGATCGGGCGCAGTTCCTTTTTCTTTCATCCGTTCAAGTATATCAATCAGTTTCAATTCCTCTTCGAAGCCATAGATGGTGATGTCCTCCAAAGTCGCCATTTTGTTTGTGGCCAGGTTTACGACCGATTTTTTCTTCTGATCGTCTAAGGTCTCAAGGATGAAGCCGCTTTTATTCTGTCCGACCAACTTAAAGAGGCCGGGTTTGCCCGTAACGGATACAAGTGCTTTTAGATTCATGTCGTTTTTTCTTCAATAATTTCTATACCCAATATCTTGTCTCCTTGGCGGATGCTATCGATGACATCCACGTTTTCAACAACCTTCCCGAAACAGGTATGGTGTCTGTCAAGGTGAGCGGTATTGGTACGGCTATGGCAGATGAAAAATTGGGAGCCTCCGGTGTCACGTCCGCGATGTGCCATAGACAGTACACCCCGATCGTGATATTGGTTGTCTCCGTCGAGTTCACATTTGATGCTGTATCCAGGACCGCCTGCACCCGTACCCGTCGGATCGCCGCCCTGGATGACGAAGTCAGGTATTACACGGTGGAAAGTCACTCCATCATAATAGCCTGATTTAGCCAGTTTCAAAAAGTTATCTACGGTTCCCGGTGCGTCCTTGTCATAGAACTGTACCGTTAGGTCACCTTTTTCAGTCTTAATGATTGCTTTGCTCATGTTTTTAAAATTGGACTGCAAAGATAACGTTTAGTTGGCAAGTCCGGAAGTCAAAAGGAGTGGGATCCTACTAAGTCGTTTCGTTTTTTCGTTTCCTGGAAATATATTCCCGGTGCTGCTTGCCCCAAATGACCAAAGCGCTGATGATTTCTTTCAATGAATCGCTGTAAGGGGTAAGTTCATAGGTGATTTGTACGGGAATCGTATTATAAACCTTCCGCTCAACAAATTCGTTGAGCTCAAGTTCACGGAGTTCCTTTGAAAGCACCTTGGGGGTAATGCCTTCTACGGCACGCTGAATGTCTTTGAATCGCCTCGGTCCCGTAGACAAGGCGACGATTACCAACATCTTCCACTTCCCGTTGAGCACATAGAGTGCATCCCTTACGGCATTGAGGCTTTCGGTGCAGGTTTCCTGATCATGTATCAATAAACTACCCATGGTGCAAAGTTAGTAATCATTACTATACAAAAGGATATCGGTATCATTTTGTATAGTGGTATCTTTATGATAGCATATTCAGTTACCTTTGTCAAGAATTACAAAAGGATCAATATGAAAACACAAAAGTTAATTTTTTGGGTATCTACGGGAGTTTTTTCGGCTTTGATGTTATTCAGTTCATACAGCTATCTCACCGCAGAGGAAATGAAAGCTGCATTCAAGCACTTGGGGTTTTCCGATTACTTCCGCGTGGAATTGGCAGTTGCTAAATTGCTAGGAGCTATTTCGTTGCTGTTGCCTGCCGTGCCGAGGCCTATTAAAATCATGGCCTATTGCGGGTTTCTAATTACCGTGGTATCAGCATTCATTGCACATGCTTCAAACGGCGATCCCCTGCCGGCGGTCGTTACGCCGTTGATCGTTCTAGCCATTTTGGTTACCTCCTATATTTATTTCGATAAGTTGGATCGAAATAAAGTCAGCCATAAAAAGGGACAACTTCTTTAATTTTTAAATACCGGAAATCGTAGAAATCCGTATATTTGGCTATTCGTACAACAACCTTAACAGAAACCTATGAACCAATCATCACGAGTAGCTATCAAAGCTTGGGCTGAGGCGGATCGGCCTCGCGAAAAACTAATGGAACAAGGACGCAGGGCGCTTACCGATGCCGAACTGTTAGCCATTTTGATTGGGAGTGGCTCACGAGAGGAGTCCGCCGTTGAGCTTTGTCGTCGGATCCTTCACGATAGAGGGAATAATCTGAATAGGTTATCACGGCTTTCGGTATCCCAATTATGCCAATACAAAGGAATCGGCGAAGCGAAGGCTATTACGGTCGTCGCTGCACTCGAATTGGGCAGGAGGAGGAAGGAACTGAGGGAAGAGAGGCGCCCGGTATTGAACAATAGCAGGCGCGTATATGAATACATGGATCAAGTTTATAAAGACTTGTCCTATGAGGAGTTTTGGGTGCTCTTCTTAGCTGGTGGCTGTAAGCTGATTGCCAATGTATTAATAGGGAAAGGTGGAAACGATTTTACACCGGTCGATATCAAGGAAATCTTTCGCCTTGCACTGGAATATCGCGCTACCAGTATGATCCTAACACACAATCATCCCTCCGGTACGTTGAAGCCGAGCAACATGGATATCCAGTTAACCAATAAATTGAATGACGCTGCTAAGTTATTCGACTTTTCCATCAACGACCACATTATCTTTACGAATGGTGGGTATTACAGTTTTCGGGATAGCGGGTTGCTGTGAATAGGGGCGTATGTTTGAGAAACGCAAAAAAAAATCTAAGTTTGCACAAATTCCGAAATCAGGATGAAGATATCATACAATTGGCTTAACGATTTTATACAAACAGGCAAAACACCCGAGGAACTTTCGGGGATTCTTACGGATATCGGGCTAGAGGTGGAGTCATTGGAAAGGGTGCAAAGCTTGCCGGGAGGCTTGGAAGGGTTGGTTATCGGAGAGGTGAAGACTTGTATACCCCATCCGAATGCGGATCGGTTGCGGGTTACGACCGTCGATATCGGCGGGGGAACGCTCCTGCCAATCGTCTGCGGAGCTCCCAACGTAGCGGTTGGCCAGCGTGTTGTCGTGGCTACTGTGGGCACTACGGTTTATCCGACGGCGGGAGAACCGTTTAAGATCGGTAAGTCCAAAATCCGCGGAGAGGTGTCGGAGGGAATGATTTGTGCGGAAGATGAGATTGGTATAGGTACTTCGCACGAAGGCATTATGATTTTACCGGTTGATGCGCCGGTAGGCACTGCTGCCAAAGATTATTTTGGTGTTCACGATGATTTCATTTTTGAAATCGGGCTTACGCCGAATCGCGCCGATGCAGCTTCGCATTTGGGCGTGGCTCGGGATATCGCCGCCTATCTGCGTAGCGGGTATGAATTGCCGGATATCATGTCATTTACACCGGGTAATCACGATGCATTACCCGTTTCGATACAGGATGCCGATGCCTGCCCGCGCTACAGTTCGGTGACCATCAGCGGTGTTCAGGTTGACGAATCCCCGCAATGGCTGAAAGACCGTTTGAAGGCAATCGGCGTACGCCCGATCAACAACATTGTGGATGTGACCAATTATGTGTTGCATGAATTGGGGCAACCGTTGCACGCTTTCGATGCCAGTAAACTGTCGGGCAATGAGGTAGTCGTACGCAAGGCACGACCCGCTGAACCCTTTATTACCTTGGACGGGATAGAACGTGTTTTGGATGAGGCTGATCTTATGATCTGTGATGCAGAGAAGCCGTTATGCATCGCGGGGGTATTTGGTGGTATGCATTCGGGCGTTACTGATAGAACCACCGCGGTGTTTTTGGAAAGTGCCTATTTTCATCCGGTTTCCGTAAGGAAAACCGCTAAGCGGCATGGACTCAAAACTGACGCTTCCTTCCGTTTTGAACGAGGTACCGATCCAAATATAACCGTTTTTGCACTGAAAAGAGCTGCACAGCTTATAACGGAAGTTGCGGGAGGCCACGTTTCTACCACCATTTCCGATTTATATCCGGCACCTATTCCCCCGTTTACGTTCGATGTGCGGTATGCAGCCGTGCAACGATTAATCGGGAAAGCTATTCCGGAATCGGAGATTAAAGCAATCATCGAGGCACTGGGTATTACTGTATTGGCCGAAACCAATGACGTATTGACCGTGCAGGTACCGCCCTATAAAGTAGATGTGACCCGCGAGGTGGACATTGTCGAAGAGGTGCTCCGCATCTATGGATACAACCGTATCGAAATCAAGCGGCAAATCAAGGCCTCATTAAACACATCGCCCAGACCGGATAAGGAGGTAGTACAAAATCAGGTGGCTGATTTGTTAATTGGGAATGGTTTCCGTGAAATTCTATCCAATTCGTTGACGAAAATGGACTATTTGGATGACGCTGATGCGGCCGTCCGGATTCTGAACCCGTTGAGTACGGACTTGGAAGTGATGCGGCAGAACCTGCTTTTTTCTGTGTTGGATACCATAGCCTATAACCAAAAACGCAAGCAGGTTGATTTGAAATTATTTGAGTTTGGAAGTACCTACCGCCTAGACCAGGAATTGTTTCTTGAAACGCAGCGCCTGGCTTTGGCCGTTGTGGGTAAACAGGATTCCCAGCAATGGAACCAGGCGCCCAAACCCGTGTCATTCTATTACATCAAAGCGGCGGTGGATACGCTTTTGCGTCGGTTAAACATAACGGGATTTCAAGCGACAGATGCACCGGAATCTCATTATCAGTACGGATTGACTTATGAACGGGGAGGTAAGGCGCTGGTTTCCTTCGGGGCGGTAAATCCGCAGTCCTTGAAAAAAGCGGATGTGGACGGAGAGGTGTTTTATGCCGACTTTGATTGGGGATTGGTACTTAAAGCCATTCGAAAAAACAAAATTACCTACCGGGAAGTACCAAAGTTTCCAGCGGTACGGAGAGACCTTTCTTTACTGATTGATGCGGATGTGAGCTTCGGTAAGCTGAAAGAAATCGCTGAAAAAAGTGAACGGAAACTGTTAAAGAGTGTAAGCGTGTTTGACGTATACACCGGTGATAAATTGCCCGCGGGAAAAAAATCCTATGCGCTTCAGTTTGTTTTACAAGATGAAGAAAAGACACTTAATGATAAACAGATTGATGCGATAGTTAAAAAATTAATTTATAATTTTGAAAAAGAAACAGGTGCGGAAGTGAGGAAGTGAGTTGAAAGTGGGGGAATTGTAAGTTGTGAAAATTGGAAGCGGAGGATATTCATTTTCAACTCATTATTCCATTTCAATTTTAAAAAAAGAACTACAAAAAAATGTCATCGGTAGCGGCACAATTGGCAAATGTGGTAGACAACACACGGAAGTTGTTAAACTTGTGCGCGTCCCTACAAGAGGAAAACGATATGCTCCGGCTTGAAGTGCAATCGTTAAAGGTAGCATTTGATACAAGTACTGATAAGAATAAGCAGCTGGAAGAGAAGTTAAAGGCGCTCGCTGTGGCTCGTTCGTTAGAGGAGGGGCAGGTCGACAAAACGGTAATAAATGAAAAAATACTTGACACAAAGCAAAAAATTAACGATTTTGTGCGGGAAATAGATAGATGTATCGAGTTGCTCAGGTAATGAGCGGGAAAGTGACGTATAGTGAATTAGCTCAAACATGGGAGAAATTTCCATAAAAATAAACATTGCAGACCGGATTTATCCCTTGCGAGTGGATATGGAGGAGGAGGAGGTAATCCGGCGAGCATCAAAATTGATAAACGACAGAATTAAAGAGTTTCAGGAAAATTATGCAGTAAGGGATAAACAGGATTTATTATCGATGTGTGTACTTCATTACGCTACGGGAATGCTCAAGGCGGAACGCAAGTCAACCGTGGACGAAGTCGGTGTCGTAAAAGCTGTAAATGAACTGGACAACATGTTGACCGAATTCTTTAATAAATAACGTTCTTAATTATCAGAGCTTTAACACGAATTTACCGCAGTTAAATTCGGGTTTCACTATTTTAAACTTAACGCTTCAATATCACAAAGGCGTAAATGAGATGTAGGCCATTTTGCAGATGCCATCTGGTCAGGATCAGTACGCTAAACCTGTGTAAGGAAGTTTATAATACATGAGACCTGGTCATTTAATTGCGGTTTTTTTTTGCCGAATCGGTAGGTAATCGAAGGGCGATAAACAAAATGAAATAGCAACGTGAAGTATATAGGATAAATGAATAATTAAGTAAAATAAAAATAAGCAACAATGGAGTACATATACGTCGGCATAGCGTTTATTGTGGGGGTAGCAGTGGGTCGCTTCGCCTTGCGATTTCTATTTAAAAAGCAAGAAGTAGCGGCTCAGAGCAAAGCCAAAAAAATCCTTAAGGAGGCTGAACAAGCGGGTGAACATCTGAAGAAACAACGGCTGTTAGAAGCGAAGGAGAAGTTTTTGCAACTGAAGGCTGAGCATGAAAAAGAAACCAGTCAGAAAAACAATGCATTGAGTCAGCGTGAAGGAAGTATCCGGCAGAAGGAACAGTCGCTAAATCAGAAATTGGAAAACCTGAATCGTGAAAAGCAGGAGCTGGAAAACACTCGGAAAAACCTGGAGCGGCTTACCGAACTAAATGAAAAGAAGCAGGAAGAAGTAGAGCAACTTAAATCACAACACATCAAGCAACTGGAAACCATGGCAGGCCTGTCGGCCGAAGAAGCCAAAAATCAGCTTGTCGAAAATCTCAAAGAGGAAGCTCGTTCCCAAGCAGTCATCCAGATCAAGGACATTGTAGATGAAGCAAAGCTGACGGCGACAAAAGAGGCGAAGAAAGTGGTTATTCAGACCATTCAGCGGACCGCTACGGAGAGTGCTATTGAGAATACCGTATCGATCTTTAACATTGAGAATGACGAAATCAAGGGACGTATCATTGGTCGTGAGGGACGGAATATCCGTGCACTTGAAGCAGCCACCGGGGTTGAGATTATTGTCGACGATACGCCGGAAGCAATTATTCTCTCCGGCTTTGATCCCGTACGCCGTGAAATTGCACGTTTAGCCCTTCACCGATTGGTGACGGACGGGCGTATACACCCTGCCCGTATTGAAGAAGTAGTGGCGAAAACCAAGAATCAAATCGAAGATGAGATTGTCGAAATCGGAGAACGTACCGTAATCGACTTAGGTATTCATGGGCTTCATCCTGAGCTGATCCGTATGGTGGGCCGCATGCGTTACCGTTCATCATATGGGCAAAATCTGTTGCAACACTCCCGGGAAGTTGCGAATTTCAGTGCAACAATGGCAGCTGAGTTAGGACTTAACGTAAAGCATGCCAAACGCGCCGGTTTGCTACACGATATCGGTAAGGTACCCGATGATAACCCCGAGCTGCCCCACGCCATTCTGGGGATGCAACTGGCGGAAAAATATAAAGAACACCCCGATGTATGCAATGCCATTGGAGCTCACCACGATGAAATCGAGATGACCTCGCTGATTTCGCCGATTGTCCAGGCATGTGATGCGATTTCGGGAGCCCGCCCGGGAGCCCGCAGGGAAGTTGTTGAAAATTACATCAAACGACTCAAGGAGTTGGAGGAATTGGCGTTGTCTTATCCGGGGGTTGAAAAGACCTTCGCTATACAGGCTGGGCGTGAGTTGCGGGTGGTGGTTCAGAGCGAGCGGGTATCGGATGCGCAAGCAGAATTGCTTGCTGCGGATATTTCCACACGGATACAAACGGAAATGACTTATCCGGGGCAAATTAAGGTGACGGTCATTCGCGAAACCCGGTCGGTTTCTTATGCGAAATAAGAGAATGGCCAGAATCAAGACGAAACAACAGAAATCGCAGATCACTCCCAAGCGGAAAGTGGATGTGTACTTTGAAACATTCGATAAGCAGTTTCAAAATCCGGTAAATCGCGTGATCCAATACGCGGCTATTCCTGTTTTTTCGTTTGCGGTATTGGGCTTGGTGTGGATGATTCCGTTTCCTGAAATCGGATTTCTGAAGAGAAATGGGTATGATACTTTTCTTAATTGGGGCTCGTTTTTCATTGCTGGATTTATCTACTACTATCTCCGGCTAGCCACAACGCTGTCTTACGCGGTGCTGCTTACGGTGGGTGTATTCAGCTTCTTTATTGTGCGGTTGGAGTATATAGAACGAGCTGGTGGCCCTGCGGTTTGGATGGTATGTGCGCTGCTGCTATTGACGTCATTCCTTGTGTTGTATTCCGGCAAACGAATGGAAAAAAAACCTGTACCATTCAGTGTTTTTTCGCAGATGCTGGCATTGGGGCCGATCTGGCTATGGCATTTCGTTTTTAAGAAACTAAACATTCCGTATTAACGAAATGGTGGCCCATTAACCGTATTTTTTTGTCAATGCGCCCAATCCTATTGTGTAACCGAAGGCAGCAAACTGATATTTTAGGTTATTGATATGCTGTACCTGCTCGTCCTTGGGTACCTCTTCCAGAATGAGAATCCTACAATAGGCTTCAAGCAATTTAAAGCCATAGGTTTCGCATATTGAGATGGCGAGCTGTCCGAGAGATCGATAGTCGTTGTTATGCGTGAGCTTTCCGAATTGGATATGGAAAAGAGCGTTTAAGAGTCGATAAGATAGATTACTTGGCGATGGCGATACGCTGCTTATCTTGTCCGCCAAGCTGGCTGCCTTTACCAATTCGTCACACTCGAGAAGATACATTGCGTAGATCAGCGAAGTGAAATTTACATCGAATGTTTGTGAGGGATGTATCGTTTCGAGGCGTTGCCGGATAACTTCGCCGTAACGGCGTGCAATTTCCCGATTGCCGGACACCTTGATCAGCATATAAATAAGAAAATCGAATAGTTGGCCAACCGGTGGTTCGTCCGTTATAGAAAGTCTATGTGGTAAAGCGCTGAGCTCGCGGTCGATATTCTGATCAATGGTGCCTTCTTTAAAATACTGATAGAGGTAAGAAAGTGCATGAAGTGGATTAATCAGAAAGTTTGCGAATGTTTCCGGTTGTTTTGCAGAAAGTACATCAAGTTGGTGGAGAAGATCTTCTTCTTCCCATTTCAATAGCGCAATAAAAGCAAGTTTGCTGCGGAGTATGATTTCATGTGTTTCTGAAAGATCAAAGGCCAGCAGCTTTGCGATATTAGATTTGTATTCGGTTTGAAAACAGGTATGGTTGAGCATGTAATCAACAAATTTGCTGTTATGGAGCTTAAATGGTGCCCCGTTTTCGACGGGCGAATAGGTGCTTTTACTCAGTTTATCAAGTCCATCGCATATGAACGCGATTACTTCAAATCGATGTTCCTTTAAGAAAGGGATGGATTCAACTTTATCGATCAAGCCCATGTCGCCCGTTTCGATATAGAATAACAATAACCACCTCAGCTGATCGATTTTGGTTTCGTTGTTTGCCGAGCTCCGGTCTAATTGCCGAATAAGCTCATCTGGCTCGTACTGATTATTGAATAATTGGAGAGCCATGAAATAAGTCGCAATGGTCTTTGATTGGAATCGGATGAACGTTTGCTGCCTTACCTCATATTCATGACCGATTTCAACAAGGACGCCGGAATGAAGCAGGTCATTATATGCCGTTTTGTATTGCTTAATGATTGCATATGCCTGCTTTTTAGTAGCTTGTAAAAAGTCGTTGTTATCTTGGATAATTAGCGACAGCTCTTCCATCAAAACTTGTTTGGCGATTGTGTTGACACCATTAAACACCTTCTTTTTCAGGTATTGTATCGTTACCAAGTACTCGTCAAACACGGTTACTTGACTGGGGTCAAGTTCCTCTCCATTCAGTTCGTAATAGTATTGAAAGAATAGGGGGGTATGAATAAGGCATTTATGGTTTGGCTTTAGTAAATGGTATGACTTTGTTTTTCCGTTGATGTTGCGAATGAGCTGATGTAATTCAGCATTGGAAAAGGGCGGCACGTTAGCCGACTCATTGCCAGCTGTTTTACTTAAGGTCGAGAACCATTGCGGATTGATGACCGTGTCCTTGAATAAGTTTTCATATTTGAGCAATGTCACGGTGCGTAATACTAATACAATGCGGAACCATTTGTATTGCGCAAAGTGGCGTACCATTTCGATAAATTGGCTAATTACATTATAGAACTGCCTGTCGGCAATTAAGTCGCTATGTAGTTCATCGATGATGAGGTAAAAGTTACCCGGTGCGGAATCCCGGTGTTCTTCCATAAAAGCGTCTAATAAGTCGCTTGTATCGAAACCCAATAGGTGAGCGAGCCACCGGTTGCTATGGTAGCCGAATGCCGTTCCCTGCAAAAGGGAAAGGCTGTTTGTAAAAAGGTAAACGTCGTTAGCTGAAATGGCGTGGTTTTGGCTGATTTGTTTTTGTACCCAACGGGATACAGCAATGGTTTTTCCGGATCCTGTGCCGCCGCTAAGGATACCCGTTGTTGCTCCGCTTCGTTGAAAATGATCCATAAAAACATGTATGCATTCCCGGTCAATGGTGAAATGATAGGGGATGCCGCACTTATGTTTATTACTCTGGATGTTGAACAGGCTAATTTTCGTGGCGTTCAATGAGATTTCACCCCACGAACGCTTTTGTGATGTATGCAGCTTTCCCTGTTCCATTTCGGTATAAAAATGATCCCAGCTTGAAAAGCCACAATATTCTGCCAACGCATTGAGTGTATAAATGGACGGTTGGTGTACCGAGGATGCAAAACCGAATACGCGCTTAAGTGTGGTTTCACTGACGCTTTTGTGGGTGACAGACTTGATTTCGAGGGCTAGTCGATAACAATCGGCCGGTACAATTTGCGTGATGCAAGACTTGCCCAATACCAATGACTTCAACTTATCGAAATAAGCGTGTAAGTATGTTTTCATGTAGAGGTAGATGTTTTACAATAAACCTAATTACTATAATTTCTGACTTATCGTTTATATATGTTTTTCAAGGCGAATTGACTAGCAGCTGTCCTAAATAATCATGGTTTTATTTCCTATCTGTTTGATGATTATTTGATTTGACCGTTGCGTTGTCCTTCTTGGCCAAAGATAATAGTATATTTTCTGTTTTGCTTAATGATGTTGGTGAATAATTTGAACATCCACATTGATCAGAGTTTTGTCGTAACAACGAAGGTTTGTTTAGTGACTGTTTGTAATTTCATAGTTAGTCGCCTAACGGCAAACTTAAGCAATTATTGTGGTGTGTATGCAATAGCTGAGATCACGTGAACAAAATGAACGATACCCACGGAAAATGAATACAGTGAACGGCGTAACCGAGTAGTGGCCCAATTATCTTTGCTGATGAAATAGGGGTTATAGCAGAATGGCTTATTTAAAGAGACACTTCCGAAGAGCAAGGCGCTCTTCAGAAATGTCTAAAACATCTACCAGCTAAAAAGATGCAATAACCATACCATTTTTGGTAATGATAGCGAATTTAAGTTTGGCTCGTCATTATTGCCTAATGAAAAACAAACATAATTCTCGTGCGCAATGCACAGAAGAACGCTTATTTATCTATTGAAAAACATTTTACGCTTATAAACCCATTGCTATATGGAAGCATCATCTACTTATCTGAAAACTTCTTTCTTGCGTTTTATCATTTGTTGCCTAGCTGCCGTTGTAGTGCTGTTTTCTCCTTTTGGGGAGGTAATGGGACAGGAGCGGGAGTATGCCGACGTGGCTCCAAGTAACGGGCGCAATGGCGCAACTATTTTATTAGGGGGAATCGGGGGTTATAGTCCCACGACAAATAATTCGGTTGCCCAGATTCAAAGTCCAGCTAATGCAGGTGACGCTGATGAAACGACATCGGCGACCTTACGGGCTAGTAACTTAAGTCTTCTTGCTGTTCAATGGGCCGGCGAAGCGTGGGTACAGATGAAGTTTCCCACGGATCGCTTGGCAAATTCAACGACTTTCGTTCGGATTGATGCTCCAACATCCTCGGGTTTAAGTGTAGACTTGATAGAGACGTTAGGGGGATTGTTGGGATTGTTAAACAATAATGTGATTATTCCGCAGATATATTCCAATGCGACATCAACAAGTGATGGCACGCTAGTAAATGAGGACGAGGTAACATCAACGTTGGTTGTGGATAGCGACGGTAATCTTTATGTGGCAGTTAGTTCTTCCCAACCCTATAATTCTGTTAGGATTAAACTGAGAAATCAATTGAGTCTTTTAGGCCTGTCATTGGGATCGTCACTGAATTTAAATGTATATGATGCGTTTACTTTAGATGTCGAGGCTTGTGCGCCCGCCATATTCTCGGATATTGGTAAGGTAACAGGAGTAAATGTAAATCTAGCTGAAACAGTCATCAACCCTGAATTTGCCATAGACGAAAATACTTCGAACTTCTCCGAGATTAAGCTAGGATTATTATCGGCCGGTGCCACAGCTTCTCAAAATATTTATTTTCCAGAATTGTCTGAATCCAATTCTACGCTCAATGTCAGGCTTCAGGTTAACCCCGCGGCGTTGAACGTGAATCTTTTGGGCGCCTACGGAGTCAGAGCATACAATGGAAACACACAGGTATTCGAACAGGTAATCAACGGTGGGTTGATTGGCGGGCTGGACGTTTTGGGACTTCTAGGCAGTGGTGGGATTGTTACAATACCATTTGATGTAGCAGGTCAATATGACCGGGTGGAAGTGGTGCTCTATTCAACGGTGAATCTTAATGTTGGTTCCGGGTTACGTTTATATGGCGTAAGTCGAACCAGTGCATCGTGTCCGCCTCCTCCACCAACTCGGAGTCCGCTGATTGATCCGGTTTGTGCAAATGCAACTATTGTAGCCATGCAAAACGTGGACGATGGGCAGAATGCCGTAGACGGAGACTTTGATAGCTATGCCACTGTTCGCTCGGATGCAGGTGTATTGATTGGCCTTGGAAGTAATGAAGGACATTTGGAGGTAGCCTTTGATAGCCCTGTTCCGGTAGGAAAGACTGCTTATATCCGGATTGATTACGATGAAGATGTGCTAAATTCCTTGCTGGGAGGAAATCTTGGAGAGGCGTTGGCTGGCTTGGTCAACGGAATTGCGCTCGGCGATCATTATTTTGATATAACTCTAAAGAACGGCGGAACTGAAGTACTAAACGCCTCCAGTCAAAATGGTTTTGACACCGACGATGGAATGGTAAGGCTTGTTCAGGACAAATTGGGCAGATATTATGTCGCCATTACAGCAGACGCCACGTATACCAATATTCGAATTACCGATCATACACTGGCTGCTTTGGGTGTATTGGCGCCGGAAAACTACTTAAATGTATATAGCGTTTGTTACGAAAACAGCGAGGGGCCTTGTGATCCGATATTCGCAACAGATTTCGATGCGACAGGCTTAAGCGCAGATTTATTGGATATCGGCGGGGCCGGTGTCATCAACGCACATTATGCGATAGACGATGATACAACCTCGAACTATTCAGAAATTAGTATTGGCGCGTTAGGTGTCGGAGCGTCGATTTTCCAAAATGTGTACTTCAATGCACCATCATCTCCCCAAGATTATTTGAAGATCAAATTGGCGGTAGGTAACGGAAGTGCACTTACGGCCGATTTGATTAGTGCCATTGAGGTAAAAGCCTACAATGGTCAGACCGAAGTTTATTCGAAGGCGCTTAGTGGCGGTCTAATTAATGGACTAGATGTTTTGACTCTTTTACAGAGCGGACAACCCGTTACGCTTTATTTCGGACCTGGGGTGGAATTCGATCGAGTTAGCGTTGGGTATAATTCGCTGGTATCACTGAACGTGTTGGGTAATTCGCCTATTCATTTGTACTATGTACAGCGTTACGGTCCGGATTGCCCGGATCCGAATCCAATTCCGCTTCCTGAACCGACGGATCCCATGCTGAGCAATAGTGACTGCGAAGGTACAGTGATTGAGTTTGGGCACGCAGACTTCCCGTTCAACACAGTTGATGGTAATAACGATACTTATGCTACGTTGGAGGCTAGTTCTGGAATAGTTGGTGGTATTGGAGGTGCTTACGACGGATTTATAGAAAGCGGATTTATTGCTAGGGCAGGTGGAACCACCACTTACGTCCGCATTGACTTTGATGATGAGGTGCTTGCCGGATTATTGGATGGAAGTCTCGGGCAATTTGCAAACGATTTGGCCAGTAACGTTTTATTCGGAGCTCATTATTTCAGCGTTGAAGCGAAAAACAATGGAAATCCAGTCCTAACACGGTCCAGCAATTCCGGATTCAGCGATGCTGCGCCGGATGCTGTTGGAACAGGCGACGTTAAGATTGTTCAGGATAAAAATGGCCATTATTATGTGGCAGTTACCCCGGGCGGTGAATACAACAGCTTGCGGATTACCGAGAAGCTGAGCGGATTGTTGGGCTTGGGTGAAATCCGCAACATGAACGTTTACCACATGTGCATGTCAACCGGTTCGGATGATTGCGAACAGGCATTTGCCACCTATTCAGAGTCTGAAGGTATCAGTCTCGACTTGTTGGGTGCAGGCGGTGCCGGTGTTGCGAATGCCCATCACGTGATCGATTATGTTACGGATCCCGTGGAAGACGATAACACCTATTCAGAAATTTCCATCGGGGCAGCAGGCATCGGAAGCAGCGTGTTCCAGTTTGTTGATTTCCACACGTCATCTTCACCGGCCGATTATTTCAAGATCAAATTGGGTATCCAAAATGGAAGTTTCCTTACTGCCTCATTATTGAGCAATGTGGAAATACGGGCATATAATGGTGACGAATTGGTATACTCACAGAAGTTGCAGAACGGCATTGTTGCCGATCTGGATATCTTAGGGTTGCTGAGTACGGACCAACCAGTAACCTTGCCGATTGGTCCGGGCGTTGCGTTTGACCGAGTAGCGGTAGGTATTAATGGCACAGTAGATATCAATCTATTTAGTTCTCCGCTACGTGTATATAGTATTAAGCGCTTTGGCGCGGATTGTCCGGATCCGAATCCGCTTCCAGAACCGCCGATTACCGAGCCACCATTCAATACGCCCGACTGTGGTGATGTATTAGGTGATTTCGAACACGTTAACTTTGCTTTCAATGCGGTCGATGGCAATCACGACACCTATGCTACGATGACTGCCGGGTCAGGCATAATCCTTGGTGCAGGTGCGTATGATGGTTTCATCGAATTGGGATATAGCCAAGAAGTACCGGCACGTGAGACTTCATACATCCGCATCGATATGGAAGACGAGGGGCTCTTGGATGCTCTTGTTGGGGGAAGCCTTGGCGGGGTTATCGCTGATATCGGAGACCTTGTATTATTCGGTAATAAATATTTTGATATATCCGTAAGAAATCCATCGGGAGGAGAAATTTATAACACCTCGGGTATTGGCGGTTTCGGTACTGATCTAGTCCGTATTGTGCAAGATAAGGTGGGACGCTATTACATTGCCTTTACGGCAAACTCTCCTTATCAATCGGTACGTGTTACCTTGAAGTATACCGGCCTTGTTGGTCTCGATGCGGTTACGACCATGAATGTATATGGTATGTGTCGTGAGTCGGAATTTGACCCATGCGAACAGGCGGCATTCACCTCGTTTGATGCAACCGGAATTTCGGCAGACATCCTTGACTTAGGCGGGGCAGGGGTAGTTAATCCACCCTATGTCATTGACGATAACAACGCTAACTATTCGGAATTATCGTTGGGGACCGCGGGTGTCTTAGCTTCGGTTTATCAGGATATTTATTTCAAAACTAAGTCAAGCACTACCGATAAAGTGAGACTTCGGTTGCAGATGCCACAAACATTGGTAAATGCGGACATATTGGGGGCTTACAGGATCTACCTCTTTAATGGCGATGACCAAGTATTCGATGCGACGATTTCGCAGGGCTTGATTAACGATGTTGATTTGCTGGGCTTGTTTAATACTGGCGCGGTGGTCGGTGTTGAATTTGAACCGGGAGTCATATATGATCGTATCCGGTTGGAGGTTGGTTCGGTAGTTGGATTGGGTGTGGGAAGTCCAGTCCGTTGGTACAGTGCTTACCGGATTTCGGAAGACTGTCCGGATCCTGAATTCGAACAACCGCCGTTTGAAGATTGTGCAGATGTGGTCATCAATGGGGACAATGTTGATGATATCCAGAACTTGATAGACGGCAACCATAATAGCTTTGCGACCATTAGGTCCGATGCTGGTCTTGTTGGAGGTATTGGCGCTTATTCTGGTCACCTTGAGATGGGGTATCAGGTGGAAAAAGCAGCAGGTACAACTTCGTATCTTCGCATCAGTGAAGAAAACGGCCTGTTGGATGCCTTGCTAGGTGGGTCACTGGGGGAGTTCCTAGGTGGGGTCGTTAACACGATCGCTTTAGGTGAGCATTATTTCGATATCGATGTCAAAAATGCAGGCGGTACAAGTGTACTTAGCCGGTCTAGCATTAATGGGTTTCTCGATGAAAATCTCAATATTGATGCAAAGGTCCGTATTGTGCAGGATCGACTAGGTCGCTATTATATAGCGATAACACCGGACGCGTCTTATCAATCGGTTAGTATTGAGACCCATACTACTGCATTAATCGGGTTGACATCATCCGAGGGACGCCTCAATGTATATGGCATGTGCAATACGCCGATAGATGAAATCGAATGCGCCGTTCCATTCTCAACTTCTTACGACGGAACCGGATTAAACGCCGATCTTCTTGGCACTGGCGGTGCCGGCGTGGATGATGCCTTCTGGGCGATTGATGAGAACAGTTCCAACTTCTCTACACTCAGCTTGGGCAATTTGTCGGTTGCAGGCTCGATCCAGCAAAACATCCAGTTTAACAAGGCAACGGAAGAAAATACGGCTATTCGTGTTAGGCTTGCTGTCGGTGCCGGAACATTGAGCGCAGATTTGCTAGGCACATTGGAGGTAATAGGTTATTTGGATAACCAAGAGGTCTATCGGGAAGATTTTGAACAGGCGTTCCTTGGCGTTAATTTATTAGATCTGCTAAACAACGGACAACCCCAAGATTTGGAAGTCATCCCAGGGACACCTGTTGATGAAATAGCAATCCGGTTAAGTTCGTTGGTTGGCCTTGGTGTAGCACCTAATGTGCAACTTTATCAGGTAACCCCAGATTGCAATGTGCCATCTTTCGTGGCCTGGAAGAGCTACGTAATTGACGGAGATGCAGCCTTGGCTTCTGTAAAAGGCGGTGAGGAAGTAGTATATACCATCCACGTCCGCAATACCGGCCAGGTGGCGCTACAGGATTTGATCATCACCGATGCTATCCCTGCGAATACGACATTTGTAGAAAGTGCAGATGGTACGTTGGACGGCACTACCGTTACATTTACCGGCATCGATATCCCGGTTGATGGCGAAGCTACCGTCAGCTTTACGGTTGCGGTTGACGCAAACTTGACCGGCGTAAGCGAGATTGTCAACGTGGCACTTGTCAAAACAGACGAGAGTGATCCAGGAAAGGAGACCTTCCCACCATTGGATAACCAAAATCCAACAGAACCGGATGAGACCGGTGATACGGGAACAAGAATCCCAGTAGAACAGATTAATTCGCTGGTATCTTGGAAAGCATATACCATTACGGGAGGCGCTTCCACAACTTCAGTTAGCGGCGGAGAAACGGTTGAATATAGCATCTATGTACGCAACTTGGGCAACCAAGATCTGACCAACGTGGTAATTTCAGACGTGTTGCCTGAAGGCGTGGCATATGTTTCCGGTGGATCGCTTAGCGGCAATACGGTACAGTTCACTATTGATGCGTTGCCGGTCGGTACGACTTCGGATCCGCAGGTATTCACCGTCACAGTCAACGAAAACCTGACGGGTATTGACGTAATCCGCAACGTGGCCACGGTGGTAAGTGATGAAATAACCACTCCGGAAGAAAGCTTCCCGCCAACTGACAATGAAAATCCGACAGATCCGGACGACAGTGGTGATACGGGTACGGATATCCCTGTTGACCATGTTCCTTCCGTGGTTTCCTGGAAAGCTTATGAAGTAGATGGAGATGCCTCTGTTACCGCAGTGAGTGGCGGTGAAACGGTTGAATATACAATTTATGTAAGAAATACAGGTAATGTAGACCTGACCAATCTAACGATCAGCGATGTGCTGCCAGCGGGGGTAACTTGGGTGTCAGGCGGCAACCATGCCGGTGGTACGGTAACCTTTACGATTCCGACTTTGGCTGCCGGAGCGACTTCATCGGGTTTGATGTTCGAAGTTAAAGTGGCTGAAGATCTTACCGGCATCGATGTGATCCGGAACGTAGCAACAGTCGTCAGCGACGAAGTGACTACACCTGAGGAAAGCTTCCCGCCAGTAGATAATGAAAATCCGACAGATCCGGATGATACCGGTGATACGGGGACAGAAATCCCTGTCGAAGCGATTCACGATATCGATATCGCGCTAAACGGCTTGAGTAATGGCGCTAACACCGGACAGGCGATTTCTGGAGATAACATTACCTATACCATCACGGTAACGAATACCGGTAACAAAGACTTAACGGGTGTTACTGTGGATGGACTGGTGCCGACGAACACGACGTTTGTTAGTAGTGCAGACGGTGGTACGGAAAACGGAGGTGTTGTTTCATTCCCGCCATTCGATCTGGCTGTTGGCGAGACACGTACCTTTACTTATGTAGTCGAAGTAGGCGCATTCGATCCGGACGATGTAACATCAATCGACAATACAGCCACGGTCACATTCCGTAATGAAGACGATACAGCTGATGAGACGAAAACCGCTGAACACAGCATGCCTACCGATTGTGTGACGGTGAGTGCTGGGAACATAGCCTTAGATGTCGACCAGGATGCGATCTGTGAAGGAGGAGAGGCCCAACTGACCGCTACGTTAAATGGGGTAACTATACCAGATGCAGTATTCTTATGGTATACGAATGCCGGCTTAACAGGAGTTCCGTTGGAGGGCGCAACGATAACTGTTAGTCCAACTGCATCCACAACGTATTATGTGGTTGTAAACGGCGCCGGCTTCTGTTTCAATAATCCGCCAGCAACGATCTCCGTTACGGTAGAGGAAACGCCGGAAGTTCCGACCATCACGATTGTGGGCGGAGACGCGGAAATCTGTGAGGGTGAATCTGTGGAATTGACAGCGACTGCGGGTGCTGCTAGCTATATTTGGTATCTGAACGGTGTCGAATTAACCGGGGAAACAAGCGCGACCTTAGTGGCCGACGAAGCTGGTGTATATACGGTGAAAGCCGTGAATGCTACAGGATGCGAAAGCGGTATTTCAGCGGGTGTAACCGTAGAGGTACTTCCATTGCCTGCTCAGCCGACCATCACCTACGATGGTGCGCCGGAAATTTGTGAGGGAAGTGTCATCATACTGACCTCGAGTGCAGCGACAGGCAACCAGTGGTACAAAGATGGCGTTGCATTAACGGATTCGACTCGTCAGCAATTGGTTGTTACGGAAGCTGGTGACTATACCGTGGTGGTAACCGGAACAAATGGATGTCCGAGTGCACCTTCAGAAGCCGTAACGATAACGGTGAATCCAACCCCAGAGATTACCATTGATGGCCCGGCGAATTATGCAATAGCTATCGGCGGAACGGTACAGCTTCCTGCGGTTACTACAGACCCTGCAGGTGCTACCGTAACGTGGCTTGATCCGGACGGAAATCCGGTATCTGGTACCGTCGGTCCTTTCAATACACCGGGTACTTATATTTATACGGTAGTTGCAGAAAGTGGCGATTGCAGCGCTACGGCATCGATCAATATTGTGGTGTTCGATCCGAATGCCTGTCCTCCGGGTTACGAGCGGATCTATGCTACTGAGGTCATTGGCTCGACCACCGGAATTACAAATCCAAATAACGCCATTGGCAACAATTTGGTGGATAGCGCCAATGTTCAGATTCCGCTGTTGCTGTTTGGCGTACGCAATTTTGACCTCGGCTTCGGACAGTCATTCACAGGTGAAGATATTCACGTGAAGTTGGGTACAAGACAAGGAGTGGATCTGCTAGGTGGCGTGGAGGTGAGTCTTCAGCCCTTGCAAGACGGAAACCCTGTAGGTACGGCCGTCACCTTGAATTCGGGTTGGTTGCTGAGCCTATTAGCGGGCGCAGACCAAGGGGATGTGATGATACCGACGGCTGATGACGTTACCTTCAACGGGGTACGCATCCGCGTTCGCGCAGCGCTTGTTTCGCTTGCCGGTGCGATAGACGTACATGCGGCTTATGTAAACACGAAGGTTACTGAGTTGGCAGACTGTGAAGAAGTGAGTGATATATTGACCGGAGCAACTTCCAGCGTATTGGGTGGCCTCAATGGCGTCGCCAATAAATGGGCGGTGACCAATGATGTTATCAATGATTTTGCTACGATTCGTCAAAATGTAAATGCACTAGGTCATGTACACTTGACCACCATTTACCCGTCGCAGGCGAAAGCAGGCGATTCCGTTCAGGTTATCTTGCGTAATCCTTCCGGCGGATTGTTGGATGCCACTGTGCTGGCCGGTATCTGGGTCCGTGCATACAATGGAAATACGCTGGTTAAGGAAACGGCTGTCAGCGGAGCGTTGCTGAATGTGCGACTGTTGGATGGCTCTTCAGATGTTAATATCGTTTCATTCCCGGTTGAAACACCGTTTGACCGGATTGAGGTACGTGCAGGCGGTATCGCTACTGCATTGACGAGCTTGGATATATTCAGAATCCAACGGATCGCGGACATAAATATCGTGACCCCTGTACCGGTTGACGGTATTGTGGAAGTCTGCCAAGGTGGAGACATCGCGCTTGAGGCCGATGACTGTGGCACTACATACGAGTGGTTTGAGAACATGACGGGCGGAACGGCCATTGCCGAAGGACTGGTATTTACGGTTCCAACGGATTGGGCACCGGGACTGCGTACGTTGTATGTTCAGCCGAAGCGATTCGGTTGTGATTACGGTGCACGAATTCCAATTGTCATCAATGTCTTGGAATCACCAACTGCCGATGACATTACAGTGGAAACCGATGAGGATATCTATTGCGTGGAAGACGAGGTCGTGCTTACAGCTACAGCTGTGGCAACCATCGCTGATCCTCAATTTAGCTGGTACTTTGACGCTAATAAATCGGAGCCGATTGTTGATGGCGCCGAGGTAAATGGTGCAACTTATGCCATTGTGAATGGTGAGATAACCATTTCTGGCCTATCAGCTGGTAATTATACATATTACGTAAGCGTAAGGAGTGGAGCCGATGGTTGTGAAAATGCAGCTGGTGATTTGGCATCCATTACCATTACAGTAGACGAAGAACCTGCGCCTGCATTGACCCAGCTTGAGCAGGTATTCTGCGAGATTGATATGCCTACGGTTGCCGACCTGAACACGGACGGTGCCACGGGTACGGTTGTATGGTACAGCGCTGCCACTGGCGGCACGCCGCTTGCCGCGGATGCGGCCCTGACTGCGGCTACCTACTACGCTGCCCAGGTGGGCGATGACTGCGAGAGTGTCGGCCGCACGGAAGTGACGGTGACCATCACCGAAACGCCTGCGCCGGTACTGACCCAGCTTGAGCAGGTATTCTGCGAGATTGATATGCCTACGGTTGCCGACCTGAACACGGACGGTGCCACGGGTACGGTTGTATGGTACAGTGCTGCCACGGGCGGCACACCGCTTGCCGCGGATGCGGCCCTGACTGCGGGTACCTACTACGCTGCCCAGGTGGGCGATAACTGCGAGAGCCTGTTGAGGACCGAGGTTGAGGTGACGATCACCGAAACACCTGCGCCGGTACTGACCAATCTGGAACAAACGTTCTGCGAGATTGATATGCCTACGGTTGCC